>ERZ1023630.5-NODE-5-length-218613-cov-121.293570_pt1 | contig 218613 bp, 164 predicted proteins | sample MGYA00380332_ERZ1023630 | MGnify/ENA primary metagenome ERZ1023630 (study PRJEB33179, sample SAMN07448973) | human gut metagenome | biome: Human-gut; feature: Human associated habitat; material: Faeces | host: Homo sapiens | place: India: Bhopal | collected...
GCTTCTTGTACTACTTGTCTGTTTATGTAAAATCTTTCAAAGAACTCTTTCTTATGTTGCTAAGAGAAGTGATTTCTCAAAAGCGAGTGCAAAAGTACTAACATTTTGCGAAACCACCAAATTTTCGGAGAGAAAAGTTTCAAAAACCACCATTATTTAACAGTCTTAAACACTTTTACGCCTCAAATCGCCTATTTTCGCCCCAAATCGCCGTTTTTAAGCTATCTGGGTGTGTAGGCACACATCCTACCTTATTTCACCCAGATTCGGCGGGTCAAACGAAGTTCTACTACAGGATAAACCTTAAAAGACTTGAAGAAATCCACATAGTCACCTACCTTGCCCTTGATATGCTTCACATCCTTTGCCAAATCAACGCCAGGTATTACCTCCTCTTTTTTGACGGCTTCAGTATAATCCTCATTAGGTCCAAACGTTACCTTATATATATCATTGGTCATAATCTTTGGCGTTCCACCCCAAAAGAGGACACCGGCATCGAATGACACCATGTAAGTGTCATTGTTTTTAAAGAGTCTGCCCCCATAGCCAAACCCCAAATAAGGCTTGAAATTATTCACCTTGATGGTAGCGGAAACATTGTTGTTGGCATCTGGCTCCAAACGGAAAGGAGTGCCATCCTCACGATAGCCCAAGGTAACCCCCATACGACCATAATTCATGAACCTGTCATAGAGATCCTTGCCCGCAATCAGGTTCTGCCCATCCATGTTCATGTAAGGCACGAAATTCTCATAGGAATTCTTCACACGTTCATAAAGGTTGTTATACATGCTCACTGCCACAAGGGAAGTACCGTCATATACAGCATTCTCAGCCTTGGCAATCTTGGAAGGTCCCCAATAGAAACCCGTGGTGAAATGCCAATGCTTATTGCGGAAAGGAAAAACATCCACAAGCAGCTTGAAATTGTCCATGGTAGGTGTACCCACCATATCGATGCTATTATTCACACGTGTACCCGTAAACTCCTCCAACATGTCGGCCAACTTATTGAACTTGGCATTCTGCTCCTCCTGGGATTCCTCTTTGTCACCCACTTTCACGCCAAAGTTCATGGTGGCGTGGAAACGAGGCATCCAAGTGAAACCCGTTCGCACCTTCACCACGTCACCGATAGGAACAGCGACATCCACACCCACACCCGTCGTACCCATGGTAACAGAAGCATCAATGCTCTTGGTGTATTCTTTAGTAGGGATACATGGCTCACTGAAAGTTTGAGCGAAAGTTCCCATGATTGGCAACATGATAGCTGCCAAAGCTATTACATATTTTCTCATATTTTTTTTGATTTTCATTAAAAAACGGTGCAAAGTTACGCAAAAAGCCCCAAACTCACAAGAGTTTGGGGCTTTTTATGTTTAGTTAAGGGCAACTTTCTTGCCATTTATGATGTAAATGCCTTTGGACAAACCGTTCAGCGACTTGGCGTTCTTCATCACTTGCTTTCCCTCTAGGGTAAAGACAGTGTAAGAAGATGCTTTCTCCACTGAAGGAGCAGACTCGATGCCAGTGGTATATTCACTCTCAGAAACGAATACCAATTCTGAAGGGGCTGTGCTAGACACTGGCAAATACCAACTGTTGGCAGGGATTGCCAAAATGCTAGGATGCTTACCATCCACTCTTTCCCTGATAATGACAGAAGTAAGATGCTCTGTGGAAGTAGTGGCAGCCAACTTACCATCGGCAGTGACAGCCAAAACACGCATGCAATTCTCGTCAAACTTAGTGGAATTGTAATGACCAGACCACTGGTCACCCAAACAGAAGTAAATACCCTTGGCAGCATTGTCGCTAGGAACAGCATCAGCAGCTACAACAGGAGTAACCACATTATCGGCAGTCTCAGTGCTGCTACACTCTATCAAAACTGGAGTCTTGGCAGGAACCGTGCCTATGATTTCCTTATAAACAGCAATGCCTCTGGCTTCATCAATCTTGCTGATGTAATAAGCCTTCATGCCCGCACCCAAAGTATATGGATAACCAGCAAATACGGCTGCATAATGCTTGCCACCCACTGTCACTGTTGGCTTCACGCCAATGTAGTTGTTGGAAGCATCAACAGGGAGAATATCCCAGTTGCTGAAGTTACCAGTGGTAGTAACATAGCTAGTGACATCAGTGTCTGTATTATCTGTCAATGTGATACGCTGCCCCTTTTCTTCTTGCCAAGCCTTGTAGTGCTTGCCTACTGGAGTCAAATAAATGTAGTAGTTGATGATGTCGTGCAAACTGGTGCCCTGACCTACCACATTATAGCTGTCACCCGTGATATGCTCCAAATAGAACACACTTCCAGGGTCATGGGAAATAACTTCCCAAGCAGAATTAGTAACCATCGCCCCGCAGTCGGCACTCGTAGAGACCATATCCACGCCACGGCTGGTATTGTCGCTAAGCGACATATATCTACCCGTAGATGAGTTTTGTACACGATAATAGCCCGCACCATTCAACTGTGCGTTGGCACTGAGGATAGCGGTTGCAGCAAAAAGAAGCGTAAGCAATCTTTTCTTCATACCTATTATATTTATGATGATATCAAAAAAATAACCGGTCTTCATCGCTTACATAGTAAGAATGAAGATCGGTTATGTTATTTAGTTTACTAATGTATTCCAGCTAAGCCTGATTACTTAGCAATACAGATAGTAACACGGTTCATATCGTTCTCCTCGAAAGGCTGAACGCGGCAACCCTTAGACTGCTTGATCATGCGGCTCTTAGCAACACCCTTAGCTGCGAGTGTGTTGTAAACAGTCAAGGCACGGCGAGCAGCAATCTTATCGTTGAAGCGTACAGAACCAGTACCCTTATCAGCATAACCAGTCAAAGTGATCTTAGCATCTGGGTTCTCCTTCATATACTCTACGATCTCAGCGATCTTAGTTCTCTGAGACTTAGCGATGTTAGTGTTACCGATTGGGAAGAAGATATCACGACGGAAGTTCTCCTCAACTACCTTACTCTCAACCTTAGGAGCTGGAGCTGGAGCTGGCTTCTCGATGATACGCTCGATGATCTTCTCTACTGGCTTTGGAGCAGGGATTACCTTAGTGGTATGAGTCTCACCAAGAGCAACCTTTACACCTACCAATGCGTTGAAGTACCAGTCTGGGTTACCAGCCTTCTTAGAGTTGTACTTGTCGCTCAATGTGTTAGCAGAAAGCTCAACGCCCAACTTAACGCGATCGCTTACGCGGAAGTCAACGTTAGCACCTACACGTGCAACGAAGCGAGTCTTTGTACCATCCCAAAGGTTCTCCAATGGCATAGAAGACTTGTCATAACCAGCGAGGTTAGCACCTGGAGTCTTCAAGATAGCAGCCTGTGCATCCTTAGCCTCGTCATTACCCCAAGCGATGTTAGCGCCGATACCACCGAATACGCCAACCTCAACCAAACGGTCTGGGTTATACTCGCAGAAGAGGTTTGTGAGGTTGAATGTTGCATCAACCATAGGAGCGATGTAGTTCCACTTCCACTTGTAAGTAGTAGAAGCGCCATCAGATACAACCTTCTGACCTGCCTTGCTCTGCCATGTATTCAAAGAGAAGCGAGCGCCTACAACCTTGTTGAAGTTATAGCCGATGCCTACCTGTACATTTGGAGACAACAACTTACCGAAACCGATCTCACCCAATGTGTACTGGCCACCAACCTGTGCCTGAGCATACCAATGTGGAGTGAAGACATTAACAGTCTTATCTGCTTCCTGAGCTGACGCACTAACGCAACTCAAAGCAATAACACCTGACAGTAATACTTTATTTAATTTCATAATTTTAATTCTTATTATTAATTTAAATATTTGTTTAAGAGTTTAGTAGTCAGCGACAAGCAAGTTGTCGCCAACTAGATATTTCTTAAATTATTCAACAGTAATGTTATACTCCTTAGTTGTCTCAACACCTGAGTAGTCAACAGCCTTGTAAACTACAGTATAGTTACGAGCCTTAGTTGCATTGAAGAGGACCTTCTGAATGCTACCAGCGAATGGAGTCTTAGCAGAAGTCTTACCATCCATCAATGTAACAGTAGCACCATTTTCCTTAACATATACAGACTTCTTGTAAGCTGGAGCGAGGAGCTCACCTGTCCAAGATGTAGCAACGAGAACAGTAGAACCTGTACCTGTCATACGTGTACCACGTGTACCCTTCAATGTGCTAAGAACATTCCAAGAGTTAGTCTTGGTGCTCTTGTAAAGCAATGTAGGCTGCAATAACTTGTTAACATTACCAATGTTAGCATTGATCTTCTTAAGCAAGTTGTTTACTGGAGTGATTGCATTGTCCCACTTTGTAGCAGCATTCTTGATAGCATCCTTAACTGGCTGCAACTGAGTACCAATCTGGTCATTGATAGAGCCTATCAAGTCATCGATTGTGTTGTCAGTTGTCTCCAACACATAAACTCTTTCAAAATTCTCTGTTACCAAATTAGATTTTGGCTTAAGACCATAAGTAGGATAGTAATTACCATCAGGTGCCTGATACCAATCCTCATAGAATTCGTAAATGTTATGATCATAGTTGAATCCAGAAAGATCCTTAGAAATCTGAGTATTTTCGAGAGTGAAGCTATCACCTGTACCAATGTTTACAATCACAACGTTTTTACCATTCTGATAAGCATATACATTCTTACCAGAAACCATTGAGTACATCTTAATCTGCTTACCATTCTCATTCTTGATCTGGAAGTCAAGAGCATTCATGAACTTACCCAACTTATCAGACATAGTAGGCAACAAATACTTATCAAGAGCAACACCAAGGTCTGCCAAGCTCTGATTGTCCTTCAATGTATTGTAAGACAATGGCTTAACAGCGAATGCTGCCATATTGTAAGTAGGAGCAACCTGATGCTTCTCAACTAAAGCGCCCTTAGAGCCATCCTCGTTTGTAACAGTTGGATCATACAAATAGTATGTAGCCTTAACAGAGTAAGCCTTCAACTTGTTGTTTACAGTGTTGTACAAAGCTGTAGCAACCTGGCTCAAGTTCAAGTTAGAAGTCTTAGGGTTCTGCAACTTTGCAAGAACATTCTTAGCAGCCTCCTTCAATTCACCCTTATTCAAAGAGAAGTCGTCATTAGCTGGGTCAACAGCCTTTACTGGGATAGCATAGAAGCCATTAGCAGAAGGCTCAGCAGCTGTACGAGTATAACCATAAGTCAACACCTTGTCTGTGCTCTCCAAGTCACCAAGTGAGAAGCCCTTAGCCTCGTTACCCTGGCTATCAACCAACTGAAGCTTAATGATGCACTCAGGAGCGATATCAATTGGGTTGAGGGTTACATAGATCTTACCAGCATCACCTGTATTGAGGAAGTCGCCCTGCTCTACACCCATAGTCTTGCTACCATACTGAGCTGTACCATAGAAGGAAGCGGCCAAGTTCAACTGGCTACCAACGAATGCAGCGTTGTAGTAACCCAAAACAGGGTTCTCTGTTGCATTGATAGCGATACTAGTAAGGTTCTTGTTTACCAAGTAATCGAAAGCCTGATCGTAAACAGCCTGTACCTTCTCACGAGCCTTAGCCTCATCAGATACAGAACCCTCAATCTTCTCAAGACGTTTATTCAAAGATTCAGTGAACTTCTCAGCAGCTTCTTCGTCCTTCTTACGCAATTCCTCGATTGCCTTAATGTGGTCATCAACCGTCTTCTTAAGATCAGTGTAAGCCTTAGAGCCCTGGATAGCAGCATCCAATGTAGCATACTTAGCAAGCTCGCCAACAGCGCTGTTATTAAAAGCAGTGATAGCGTCCTCGTTAGCCTTTATACGTCCCTCAAGAGCTAACTTGTCAGCCTCTACAGTAGTCTTGTCAGCCTTTTTCTTCAACTCGGCGTTCAAGTCTGTCAATTCAGCCTTCTGCTTAGCGATAGCGTCAGCCAAAGAAATGCTAGTGTTGTAAGCACTGTCGCTTTCGTGATCTGTACAAGATACGAAAGTGCTAGCTCCACCCACCAAGAGGGCAGAGAAGAGCAAAATACTAGTTAATTGTCTTTTCATTTTTTATAAAAAATTTAATTAAACTTATGTTGTCTAACTCATTATATTGAAGAAAGATTCGGCTCGACGATGCAGCCAGAGTATGTTGTTGACTTAGGTCTTGCCGTCACTCTCCTACTTTACTCATTCTTAGTTTCCAATTTTATCGTTACCAAAATGTATATATACCGCTGCAAAGGTAAAGCTTTTTTTTGAATTAGAATGTTTTTGCTCCGTTTTTTTTAGCAAAATGCCTTAAATTTTAAATATTTTAAGTATTCTTCCCTCTTTTCTCCCCCTTTTCTCCCCCTTTTTACCGCAATGATAACGTTTTCACGAAAATATCCTTGTCAACCAACTTGACCTATATCAACCAACCAAACAAGAAGACACTTCAGTTGTCTAATAAATAAACTGAAGTTTCGCATGTGGTTCAAGTACGGGCTGAAGGCCCAAAAGCTCCTAGCCCAGGGCATCGCCCTGGGTATAATGGCAATCAGCAAGGCGCCCTGTAAGGGCAAAAGCTTTGTATATTGCCAGGTATTTGAAAGCTTTTGCCCTTACAGGGCGACAGGTTTGCGTCCATAAACACCCAGGGCGATGCCCTGGGCTAGGAGCTTCTGCCCTTTCAGGGCGTGTGGGGCTTACTTGCGAAACTTGAGTAAATAAAGAAAAGAAGAGGAAAAGAAAGAGAGACTCGATGACACTTATGACACTTATGACACCTGTTTTCTAAAAAATCCTACGCGCGGGCGGGCGGGCAGGAAGAATTTTCTAATCAGCCTCCCGCCCGCCTACGCGAGAGATTTTTTAAGAAAATGCTGTCATCGGTGTCACCCTGTCATTCCGGGACAAGTCGCCTTAGCACCATAAGTATCTTACTTAGACCTCGTAAACAAGTCACTTAGCACCCGTAAGTAAGTCACTTAGCCACCGCAAGTAAGTCACTTACCGAGCACAAAAAAGGGAGGCTTACCTCGTCACAAGGTTTACCTCCCTACACTTATAGTTAAAAATAACCGAATATTACTTGTTCAGGAACTTATCTACCTGAGCAGCAATCTTTCTGCCGCTTGCCATCGCACGAACCACCAGAGAAGCTCCGCTGGCTGCATCACCAGCCACGAAGACATTCTCGGCAAACTCCGGCTGCTGTGGCTTCAGGAAGCCCATTGCCAAGAATACTGCCTCTGCCTTGATGATTTCCGGCTCACCTGCCTCTACCATCAATGGGCGACCACCCTCTGGGTTTGGCTTCCAGTCGATAGGCTGAACCTTCACACCTGTCAGCTTGCCGTTCTTTCCCAGGAACTCCAGAGAGTTGATGTTCCAGCGACGGGTACAGCCTTCCTCATGACTGGAGGTAGTCTTCAGGGTGCGAGGCCAGTTTGGCCAAGGATTCTTAGGATCCTCAGGACCCTCTACCGGCTTAGGCATAATCTCGATCTGGGTTACGCTCTTGCAACCCTGGCGATGAGCGGTACCGATGCAGTCGGAACCCGTATCACCACCACCGATCACCAATACATCCTTGCCCTTGCAGTTGACCAGTTCGTCCTTAGAGAACTCCATACCGGCGAGGATACGGTTCTGCTGAGAAAGCAGTTCGAGGGCGAAATAAACACCCTTCAGCTCTCTTCCAGGAATCTTCAGGTCACGGGCTGTCGGCGTACCGGTAGATACCACGTAGGCATCGAAGCCTTCCGGCAACTTGGTAACGTCAATCTGCTGATTGTATCTGAACTCGATGCCCTCCTCTTCGAGAAGATGGAGACGGCGGTCGATGATGCTCTTGTTGAGCTTGAAGTTAGGAATACCGTAACGCAACAGACCACCGGCATTCTCACGTGCCTCGAAGACTGTTACCTTATATCCCTTGTGGTTCAACTGGTTGGCAGCAACCAATCCCGCAGGACCGGCACCGATGACAGCCACCGTCTTACCGTTACGCTCTGGAATCTCAACATGCACATAATCCTCAGAGAAGGCGTGCTCCACGATGGCGCACTCATCCTCACGGTTGGTGGTTGGTTCATGATCCATGAGATTCAATACACATGCCTTCTCACAGAGTGCAGGACAGATGCGTCCTGTGAACTCCGGGAAGTCGTTGGTGGAATTGAGGAGACGGTAAGCCAACTCCCAGTCGCCCTTGTAGAGCGCATCATTCCACTCCGGTGCCTTGTTGCCCAGCGGACAAGCCCAGTGGCAGAAAGGCACACCACAATCCATGCAACGGGAAGCCTGCTGTCGGCGGTCGTTGCTATTCAATGTCTGTTCTACCTCGCTGAAGTCGAGGATTCTATCGTGAATTGGTCTATAACCTGCTTCCTTGCGAGGTATAGTCAAAAATGCTTTTGGATTTCCCATCTTGATACTTTGAACTTGGAACTTTGAACTTGGAACTTTATGATTAGTATAGTGTATGATAACCCCATAAGGCATATCATAAAGTTCAAAGCTCAAAGTTCAATGTTAAATGTTAATAATCGCGCTGCATATCCGCAATCTTCTGCTGCAACTTCTTTACCTGCTCCTCCTGGAGAACTCGCTTGTACTCGATTGGCACTACCTGGATGAAATCCTCTACGTAGTGGTTCCAGTCATCGAGCATGGTACGGGCGAGCTTACTGCCAGTGTAGAGATAATGCTGACGGATCAGCTCGTGCAACTCCTTGCGATAGGTGCTGTCCTCCACGAGATTAATCTCCACCATATCCATGTTACAGAAGTAATCGAAGTTGTGGTTCTTATCCCATACATAGGCAACACCACCACTCATACCAGCGGCGAAGTTACGGCCGGTTTCACCGAGCACTACTACTCTACCGCCCGTCATATACTCGCAGCAGTGGTCGCCAGCACCCTCAATCACGGCGATGGCACCGGAGTTACGAACACCGAAGCGCTCGCCTACCTTACCATTGATATACAACTCACCGCTTGTGGCACCATACAGACCGGTGTTACCGGCGATGATGTTATCCTCGGCAGAGAAGTTGCTGCGGATAGGAGGAAGGATGGAAATACGACCTCCTGAAAGTCCCTTGGCGAAATAGTCATTGGTCTCACCCTCAAGCTTGAAATCTACTCCCTTGACCAGGAAGGCACCGAAGCTCTGACCTGCAGAACCCTTGAACTTCACGTTCACGGTCTTGTCTGGAAGACCAGCCTCACCATATTTCTTGGCAATCATACCGCTCAGCATCACACCGGCAGCACGGTCGGTATTCTTGATGGCGAAGTCGAGGTTCACCTCTTCCTGATTCTCGATGGCACGCTGTGCACCACGGATAATCTGCTGGTCGAGCACATTGTCGAGGTCATGGATCTGCTCGGTAGTATGATAGAGTGAGCAATGACCTGTCTCACGATGCAGCAAGCGAGAGAAGTCGAGCAAGTCTGCCTTCTCCTTGATGCTCTCAGCCACCTCTGGCTCTACGGCATCAGCACCCTCGACAGGAACGACCTCCTCATCCTTCTTGCGGACGATGAGCTCGGTATGACCGATGATATCGTTCAATGAGGTGTAACCCATCTCAGCCAGATACTCACGAACCTCCTCGGCGAGGAAGCGGAAGTAGTTGATGAGGTACTTGTAGCTGCCACGGAAGTGCGCACGGAGCTTAGGATCCTGTGTAGCAACACCCATAGGACAGGTATTCAGGTTACACTTACGCATCATGACACAACCCAATACGATGAGGGCTGCGGTACCGAAACTGAATTCCTCAGCACCGAGCAGAGCCATCAGGATGATGTCGCGACCGCTCTTCAACTGACCATCCACCTGCAGGCGAACCTGACCGCGAAGACCGTTCTTCACCAGAGTCTGCTGGGTTTCAGAAAGTCCGATTTCAGGAGAGATACCTGCGAAACGCATACTGGATGCAGGGCTGGCACCTGTACCACCCTCGGCACCAGAGATAACGATGAGGTCAGCCTTCGCCTTAGCCACACCGGCAGCGATGGTACCCACGCCACTCTCAGCTACCAGCTTGACAGAGATAGCCGCCTTAGGGTTCACATTCTTGAGGTCGAAGATGAGCTGAGCCAAATCCTCGATACTGTAGATATCGTGATGAGGTGGAGGAGAAATCAGACTGATGCCAGGGATAGAGTGACGGGTCTTGGCGATGACCTCATTGACCTTGAAGCCAGGCAACTGACCACCCTCACCCGGTTTAGCACCCTGTGCCACCTTGATCTGGATTTCCTCTGCATTTACCAAATATTCTGTTGTCACACCAAATCGACCGGAAGCCACCTGCTTGGTCTTGCTGGAGAGGCTGATGCCATCCTGTGTAGAATGGAATCGCTCGTTATCCTCACCACCTTCACCGGTATTGCTTCGGGCGCCGAGGGCGTTCATGGCGAGTGCCATTGCCTCGTGAGCCTCCTTGGAGAGGGCACCGAAACTCATCGCACCGGTAACGAAGTGCTTCACGATTTCCTCTACCGGCTCCACCTTATCTATAGAGATAGGATTCTTGCGGAAACTGAAGAAGTCGCGGATGAAGATAGGCTCCTGCTTATCGTCAACGAGATGTGTATATTTCTTGAAGAGATCGTAATCGCCCTTGCGAGTTGCGAGCTGCAGGGTGGCGATGGTCTCTGGGTTCCAAGCGTGCTTGATACCATCCTTGCGGTAGTGGAACTGTCCCATGCTTGGCAGGAAGTCGAGCTTCTTGGTCTCGAATGCCTTGTCGTGCAGGCGGATGGCATCACGGGCGATGGTCTCGAGTCCGATACCGCCGATGGTGCTCACCTCTGTTCCGAAGTAGCTCTTCAGCAGGCTCTCGCTCAAACCGATGCTCTCGAAGATCTTGGCACCACGATAGCTTCGGATGGTAGAGATACCCATCTTAGCCATAATCTTGAACAAGCCCTTCTTCACAGCCTTGATGTAGTTCTGCTCGGCTGTATGGTAATCCTCCTGAATCTTTCCCTTCTTGACCAGGTCGTCGAGGATGGCGTATGTCAAGTATGGACAGAGGGCTGATGCACCGTAACCCAGCAACAGGGCTGCATGCATTACCTCACGAATCTCACCGCTCTCAACGATGAGGGCTGTCTGCACACGCTTGCCGGCATCAATCAGATAATGATGTACGGCGCTTACGGCGAGCAATGATGGGATGGCGGCATGGGTCTCATCCACGCCACGGTCGCTCAAGATGATGTAGTTGTAACCATCATCCACGCTCTGTGCTGCCTGCTTGCAGAGTTCATCCAGAGCCTCATGCAATCCTTCTTCTCCCTTGGCGGTTTCGAAAATCATGTGGAGCTTGACGGTATTGAATCCCTTGTAGCGGATATTCTGAAGGATATCCAGCTGGGTATTGGTCAGGATAGGATGTGGCAAGCGAACCATCTTGCAGTTGCTCTCGTCCGGGTTCAGAATGCCGGAACCCACTCTACCGATATACTCGGTAAGACTCATCACGAGGTTCTCACGGATGGAGTCGATAGCAGGGTTGGTAACCTGAGCAAACTGCTGACGGAAGTAGTTGAAGAAGATCTGTGGCTGGTCGGAAAGCACGGCAAGAGGAGTATCATTACCCATAGATGCTGTAGGCTCCTGACCCTTGGTAGCCATCGGGATGATGGTACCGTCGATGTCTTCCTCGCCAAAACCGAACTCCAATTCCTTGCGAGTGAGGTTTTCTACACAATTTTCCACCTTACGTCCGCTGCGCAGCTTTTCCAGTTCAATACGGTTGGTGTTCAACCACTGGCGGTAAGGATGCTGCTCAGCCAGGCGCTCCTTGATTTCGCCATCATAATAGATCTTGCCTTCCTGGGTATCAATCAGGAGAATCTTACCCGGCTGCAGACGGCCCTTCTCGGCAATCTCGGTTGGGTCGAAATCCATCACACCCACCTCAGAAGCCACTACCATCATATCGTTCTTGGTGATGGTGTAGCGGGCAGGACGCAGACCGTTTCTATCGAGCATACCACCGGCATAGCGGCCATCGCTGAAGAGCAGGGCGGCAGGACCATCCCATGGCTCCATCAGGATAGAGTGATACTCATAGAATGCCTTCAGATCCTCAGAGATAGGGTTCTTGTCGTTGAAGCTCTCAGGCACCATCACAGCCATGGCGTGAGGCAATGACAAGCCGCTCATTACGAAGAACTCGAATACATTGTCGAGGCTTGCCGAATCACTCATATCAGGCTGAACGATAGGAGAAATCTCACGGATATCGCCCAGAGCCTCACTGCTCAACACACTCTCACGAGCCTTCATCCAGGCACGGTTACCACGGATGGTGTTGATCTCACCATTGTGGGCAAGGAGACGGAATGGCTGAGCCAGACTCCATGTCGGGAAGGTGTTGGTAGAGAAGCGGGAGTGAACCAATGCCAGACCGCTTGTAAAATAATTATTAGTCAAGTCAGGATAGTACTGACGCAGCTGGAGGCTGCTCAACATACCCTTATATACGATGTTCGAATTAGACAACGAACAGATATAGAAATCAGGATCGCTGACACGTTTCTCGATGCGCTTGCGGATGAGATAGAGGATGCGCTCGAAGACAGGCACCTTATCATCTGTTACACCTGTAATGAACACCTGTTTGATGGCAGGTTCATTGCTCAATGCAGCCTCACCCAGACAGTCTGGATTGGTAGGTACATTGCGGAGATGCATCAACTGAAGTCCCTCACGTTCAATCTCTTCAATCATAATAGAGAGGATATCCTGCTGTTTCTTCTCATCCTTAGGCAAGAAGACGAGACCTGTACCATATTTTCCCTTTTCCGGTACAGGGATACCCTGAAGAAGAATAAACTCATGTGGAATCTGGAGCATGATACCGGCACCATCACCCGTCTTGTTATCGGCACCCTCAGCACCACGATGGCGCATATTTTCGAGGACCTTCAAGGCGTTATCGACCAGCTCATGACTCTTGTTACCGTGGATATTCACCACCATACCTACGCCACACGCATCGTGTTCATAGGCAGAACTGTACAATCCTTTTTCCATTTCTTGTTCGTTTTATATCGGTTATTTCTAACTATTTTATTATTGATATGCTTGCTCGTAAAAGCTATGTTATTTATACGCCTGTTCATGAACTCCCGCTACGGCTCTACCGCTAGGGTCGTTCTGGTTCTTGAAAGAGGCATCCCAGGCAAGGGCTTCGGCAGTAGAGCAGGCTACGCTTGGTACGCTAGGCACGCTCTTGGCTGCACTGTCGCTTGGGAAATGCTCGGCGAAAATAGAGCGATAATAATACTCCTCCTTGTTCTGTGGAGGATTGATAGGGAATCGCTCGGCAGCATGCGCCATCTGCTCGTCGCTGACGGCTGATGCGGTAATCTGCTTCAGGGTATCAATCCATGAATAGCCCACACCATCGGAGAACTGCTCCTTCTGGCGCCATGCCACTTCTTCTGGAAGCAGATCGGCGAATGCCTCACGAACCACCTTCTTCTCGATAGTCTTGTCAGGACACATTTTCAATACCGGGTTCATACCCATGGCTACATCCAGGAACTCCTTGTCGAGGAAAGGCACACGGCCCTCGATGCCCCATGCCGCCAGACTCTTGTTGGCTCTCAGGCAATCGTAGAGATAGAGTTTACCGAGCTTGCGCATGGTTTCCTCATGGAAAGCCTTGGCATCCGGTGCCTTGTGGAAGTAGAGATAACCTCCGAATACCTCGTCGGCACCCTCACCGGAAAGTACCATCTTGATACCCATGCTTCGGATGACTCTCGCCAGGAGATACATCGGGGTAGATGCACGGACGGTGGTAACATCGTAGGTCTCGATGAAATAGATGACATCACGGATGGCATCCAGACCTTCCTGGATAGTGTAGTTGATTTCGTGATGCACGGTACCGATGTGCTCAGCTACCAATCGTGCCTTTGCCAAATCAGGCGCACCTTTCAAACCTACGGCAAAGGAGTGAAGTCGAGGCCAGTATGCCTTGGTTTCGCCCCCATTCTCCACACGGGTAGAAGAGAATTTTTCGGCTACGGCAGAGATGACGGAAGAATCGAGACCACCGCTGAGGAGAACACCATAAGGAACATCGCTCATCAGCTGGCGCTTGACGGAAGCCTCCAGGGCATCATGGATTTCCTTTACCGCAGCTTTCTCCTGAGGTTCTGCATCCTTCAGCTGGGCTTCAGCCTTCTGCTTATCATCTATCTTATACTTATTCTGCATGGCAGCGTATTCAAACCAATCACGGGTATAATAGCGCTTCATGCCAGGGTTCTTGCTGTAATAATAATGACCTGGGAGGAATGGCTCGTAATGGTCACACTGACCTTCCAGAGCCTTCAACTCGCTTGCCACCAACACTTTTCCATCTTTATCATAACCAATATAAAGAGGAATTACGCCGATAGGGTCGCGGGCAATGAGGAACTCATCACGCTCAGCATCGTAAAGGGCGAAGGCAAAGATACCGTTCAGCTCTTCAAGCATCTTGGAGATACGGGCGTGGAGCGCATCCTCACCTTTATATATTAAGGTATCAAAGTCGGAATCTGCTCGCATCTCACGATAGAGAGAAAGAATCACCTCACAGTCGGAACCGGTCTGATACTGGTATTTACCGGCAAAACGGGCACGGATATTCTGATGATTGTAAATCTCACCGTTTACGGCAAGCACCTGTTTTTTGTCTGGTGCAAACAAAGGTTGGCGACCACTTTCCGGGTCAACAATGCTCAGACGCTCATGTGCCAGGATAGCAGAACCACCACAGTAGATTCCGCTCCAGTCTGGTCCGCGATGGCGGATCTTCTGACTCATACGAAGCGCTTGCTGTCGCAATTCAGGAGTTTGCTCCTGAATATTGAAGATAGATACGATTCCACACATAATATCTTTTCCTTTCTTTTACGGTTATTTTTATCTCTTTTTACCTAAAACAAATAACATTTTGTTATGTTTCGGCTGCAAAATTACTACTTTTTGTCAATATACAAAAGATTTTCATTACCTTTTGTCTTAAGAAAAGGTAGATAATTACATATTTAAATATAAGAACCTATTTTATCTTTCATTTTGAAAGATTAAGTACCAATATTTATTTCAAAATAACACATAGAAAGAAAAACAAGATAAAAGCATTTTTCATCATCGGATTACACGGAATTATCGGAAGAGCATTCTTGCTGTACGGATTACGCACGGAATTTAAACGGAATTTGGCCTACCGGCCATAGGCTGACGCCATAAAGGCATCCTGCTGTCTTTCCCATTTTTAGGGGTATCGTTACGACCGTGAGGTCGCTTTCCGTCTAAAATCCGTGCGTAATCCGAGGAGGGAGGTTAAGGTTCCGTTAACTCAGCGTAATCCGATGAATAAAATATCCAATGAAAGTTTAGTTAAAAAATATATAGGATTGTGCCGTTTTTCCCATTTTTTTCGTATCTTTGCAGTATTATTAGTTTTATTACAAATAACCTAATTTATTCAATTATTCCGTAGATGTTACTATAGCATTATGAGAAAGAGAATTATAAATCTTTTAATGATGACCTGCGTGCTAGCCGGCGGCTACACTCAGGTATCGCTTGCCCAACAGGCTAAGTCGGGCAAGCTAACCCAGTTTGTCAACCCCCGAATCGGAACAGGTGGACATGGACACGTTTTCCTCGGAGCCAACGTTCCGTTCGGATATGTCCAGTTAGGTCCTACAGAACCATCCCGCGGATGGGACTGGTGCTCCGGCTATCATCATTCTGACTCCATCCTCATCGGTTTCGGACACCAGCACCTGAGCGGTACCGGTATCGGCGACCTGGGCGACGTGGCTTTTCTGCCCGTAGTAGATGGCAACCAGAAACAAATCAAGTTCAGTCACGACAACGAGAACGTGCGCCCTGGATACTATGCAGTCAAACTGCAGCAGCCTAATGTATGGGTAGAGCTGACCGCTACACAGCGTGCCGGCTTCCAGCGCTATACCTTCGGTGCCGATGCACAGCAGGCACAGTTGGTACTCGACCTGAAACAGGGTATCGGTTGGGATGCAGCCAAAGACTTCAATGTAGATAACACCACAGCTACCACCGTGGCTGGTCACCGTTTCTCAAAGGGATGGGCGAACGACCAGAAGGCATTCTTCTTCGCAGAATTCTCTCAGCCCGTTACCGTGAAACCATTGGGCGCCGGCAGATGGCTGATTACCGCTGCTGATGTCACCAAGCCATTGTTGGTAAAGACCGGTTTGTCGGCTGTGAGCGCAGAGAATGCCAAGCTGAACCTGGAGAAAGAGATTCCGGGCTGGGATTTCCGTCAGGTAGTAGCAGATGCAGATGCTGCCTGGAACAAGGAATTGGCTAAGGTGAACATCGAGACCAGCGATTCTACCTCCCGCCGCATCTTCTACACAGCCATGTATCATACCATGACCGCTCCATCTGTCTTCTCAGACGTCAACGGTCAGTATCGCGGTGCCGACGGCAAGGTCTATGACGGCAACTTCACCAATTATACCACCTTGTCACTCTGGGACACCTATCGTGCTGCTCATCCATTGATGACCATGATCCATACCGACATGTTGCCAGATATGGCTAGCACCTTCATCAATATCTATCGCCAGCAGGGCAAGTTGCCAGTATGGCATCTGATGGGTAACGAAACCAACTGTATGGTGGGCAACCCTGGCATTCCTGTTCTTGCCGATATGGTACTGAAAGGCTATGTAAAGGATAAGGAAGGAGCCTACGAGGCGATGAAGAAGTCGGCTATGCTCGATGAGCGTGGCATGGGCTTGCTCAAGAAGCATGGTTATCTGCCATACGACAAGGAGCCTACCAAGGAAACCGTTGCCAAGGGCTTGGAATATGCGCTGGCTGATGCCTGCGTGGCAAAGGTGGCTCGCATGCTGGGCAAGAAGGAAGATGCCAAGTACTTCGAGAACAGATCAAAGGCTTACAGCAAGTACTTCGACAAGGAGACCGGCTTTATGCGCGGTCTGGGTTCCGACGGCAAGTTCCGCGTTCCTTTCAACCCATTCTCTGCCGAGCATCGTGAAGATGACTACACCGAGGGAAATGCATGGCAATATACCTGGCTGGTTCCTCATGATGTTCACGGACTCGTGAAGCTCTTTGGCAATGAAAAGAAGTTCGTGACCAAGCTCGACTCTCTCTTCATCGTTACCGGTGAGATGGGTGCCAATGCTTCTCCAGACATCTCTGGTCTGATTGGTCAGTATGCTCATGGCAACGAGCCAAGTCATCACGTGCTCTATATGTACAACTATGTAGGTCAGCCTTGGAAGGCTGCCCGTCTGCTCAGACAGACACTGGACGAGATGTACAAGGATGACTTCGACGGTTTGAGCGGCAACGAAGACGTGGGTCAGATGTCAGCTTGGTATGTGCTTTCTTCCGTAGGTCTCTATCAGGTAGAACCAGCCGGCGGCAAGTACATCATCGGAAGCCCTATCTTCGACAAGGCTGAACTGAACGTGGGCAAGGGCAAGACCTTCAACATCGTCTGCAAGAACAACAGCAAGGAAAACATGTATGTACAGTCTGTGAAGTTGAACGGCAAGCCATACAGCAAGTCATACATCATGTACAACGACATCATGAAGGGTGGCACCCTCGAACTGCAGATGGGCAACCAGCCATCGAAGTGGGGAACCCGTCCTGCCGACCGTCCATAAGAATCAAGCACTAACTAACAAAAATATAAATAATGAGAAAGACTATTTTAACATTGGCTCTTCTTGCCTCCATGAGCGCTATGGCTCAGGAGAATGCTGAGGTAGATGTGCATGCACGCTATACCAAGGTGGTAACCCCAGTGAATGGCAAATATGAGTCAAAGCGTCCTCCTGTAGAGGACCGTCTCTTCACTTCTACAGCAGTAGAGAAAAAGATCAAGGAAGTACAGAAAATCCTGAAGAAGAATCCAAAGCTGGCGTGGATGTTTGCCAACTGCTATCCTAACACTCTGGAGAGCACCGTTCACTACCGTGTGCTCGAAAATGGTGATGATGATACATTCGTATATACCGGTGATATTCCAGCCATGTGGCTCCGCGACTCCGGTGCCCAGGTTTGGCCTTACGTAGCCCTCGCCAACAAGGACGAAAAATTGAAGAAGATGCTGAAGGGTGTGATTCTCCGCCAGTTGAAGTGCATCAATATCGACCGCTACGCCAATGCTTTCAATGACGGTCCTACCGGTGCCGGCTGGCAGAAAGACCGCACCAAGATGCAGCCGGATGTATTCGAGCGCAAATATGAGATCGACTCCTTCTGCTACCCTATCCGTCTGGCTTACGAGTACTGGAAGGTAACAGGCGATGACTCTATTTTCGGCGAGGTATGGATGAAGGCTATCGAGAATATCCTGAAGACCTTCCACGAGCAGCAGCGCAAGGTGACAGCCAAGGCTTATCACTTTACCCGTGTTTCTGACCGTGCCTTCGATACCATCGGTTGGGACGGCTTCGGTGCTCCGGTAAAACCAGTAGGACTGATCGCTTCCATGTTCCGTCCTTCTGATGATGCCACCATCCTTCCGTTCCTGATTCCATCCAACTTCATGGCAGTTTCTTCCATGAACAAGGCAGCAGAGATATTGAAGCACGTGGCAGAGAAGGATGCAGCAAAGAAAGATGCAGCCTTGAAGATTGCGCAGGATTGCAGCAGTCTTGCCGATGAGGTACATACTGCTCTGCAGAAGTATGCTATCTACAACCATCCTAAGTATGGCAAGATCTATGCTTACGAGGTAGATGGTTTCGGCAACCAGCTCCTGATGGACGATTCCAACGTTCCTTCTCTCCTGGGTATGGGATATATGGGTGATGTTCCTATGAACGACCCTATCTACCAGAACACCCGCCGTTTCGTTTGGAGTGAGGACAATCCTTGCTTCTTCCGTGGCAAGGCTGGCGAAGGTATCGGTGGTCCACACATCGGTTACGACATGCCTTGGCCTATGTCTATCATGATGAAGTGCTTCACCGCACAGAGCGATGACGAGATCCGCTTCTGCATGAAGATGCTGCTGAATACGGATGCCGGTATGGGATTCATCCATGAGTCTTTCCACAAGGACGATGCTTCTAAATACACCCGTCCTTGGTTCGCATGGCAGAACACCCTCTTCGGAGAGTTGGTCATCAAGCTGATCAATGATGGCAAGGCAGACTTGCTGAACAACCTGTAATACACATTATTATATATAAAGAAAATGCCGATAGCTTCTGATGTTTCAGAACTATCGGCATTTATATTTATGCTAACTGAAAAAATGACCTCACTTTATGGCTGCAGGGTGAAACCTACTACCAGATAAGCTTTCTCTGTGCTAGGGTTAGCAGCTACCTGAGCAAAGACAGGAACAGAGAAGGAATCGGTAATCTTGATATCCTTCGTTGCCTTGACACCTACGTGGGTTACGGCAAAACCGTTGGCATCACCATAGAAGGTTGTAGCAAATGGCACAGCACCGATGCTTGCCTCCCAGTCGCAGCCACCCAACTTGAATGGAGCGGTAGCCTCGAGATAAGATGAATAAGCACGGTCGCCATCCTTGTTGACTCCATCGTTGCCGGCGAAGTTGGTGTACCAGTTCAAGGCAAGCGGACCGAAGTCATAACCTACATTTGCCTCGAAAACATGAGAAGTTTCGTGAGCCTTGTAAGCGAAATACTTCTCGTTAGGAGAGTTGAACCAGTAATCGGTTACACCGATATGGAAACCACCAGTCTCGTATGCCAAGGTAAGATCAAACTCCTTGGTATCTTCCGGCTGAGAAAGACCTACACTTCCCCAGGCAGTAAGAGACAATCCCTTATATCCGATACCCAAGGTAGGCTGCAGGGAAACGGCTCCCAAATCCTGACCACGCCAGTAGTACTGGCTAACGATATCAGCACCGATAGAAGTTTCTACCTCGTCCTGCGCCATGGCAGCAGGAGCAAAAGCCATCAAACCGAGTGCCAACGCACCCATCTTCTTCATATCTAAAATCTTCTTCATAATCTCTCTTATTATGTGATACATTCCTGTTTTAAAAAAGTTTTGGCTGCAAAATTACGAATAATAATTCTGCCTACCAAAACTTTTATCAATAATCTCTCTCGTCAATATATGAAAGTACTTTAGTTGTAGCAACTCTCACCATGCTCGTAGATATCGAGACCTTCCTCCTCGATTCGCTTGTCAACACGGAGACCAGCAATCTTCTTGATACCCCAGAAGAGGATAATACCTGTTGCAGCTGCCCAAAGGTCGATGCAGAGGATACCGAAGCACTGAGCTCCGAAGAAACCGAAACCGCCACCGTAGAAGGCACCGCCATCGAGAGCGAAGAGACCTGTCATCAAGGTACCGAAGATACCACATACACCATGTACAGAACTAGCACCTACAGGGTCATCAATATGAAGCTTGGTATCGATGAACTCGATAGAGAATACCAGGATGATACCTGCCAGAAGACCAATGATGGCTGAACCCAATGGACTAACCAAGTCGCAACCAGCTGTGATAGCTACCAAACCTGCCAAGATACCATTCAATGTCAATGAGAATGATGGCTTACCATACTTGATCCAAGATGTGAACATAGTACCCAAACCACCGCAGACAGCAGCCAGGTTGGTGGTCAGGAATACGTGGCTGATAGCAACACGGTTAACCTCACCAGAAGCAGCGAGCTGAGAACCAGGGTTGAATCCGAACCATCCGAACCAGAGGATGAATACACCGAGGGCAGCAGCCATCAGGTTGTGACCAGGGATAGCAGTACTCTTGCCGTTGCGGTACTTACCCAAACGAGGACCTAAGCAGATAGCACCTACAAAGGCGAGGACACCACCAACACTATGTACAATGGCAGAACCTGCAAAATCATGGAAGGCAGCACCAAAGGTGTCCATCATAAATGAACCGGCATCAGCATTGCAAAGCCAACCGCCACCCCATGTCCAGTGACCTTCTACAGGGTAGATAATCAATGAGATGAAGAATGAATAGATGCAATACATAGAGAACTTGGTACGTTCTGCCATGGCACCTGAAACAATGGTAGCACTGGTAGCGCAGAATACGGTCTCGAACATCAGGAAGCCTTCTGTAGGAAGACCAGCTGCATTCTTGTAGAAAGAAAGGTCGCCGAAGTTAGGCATACCGATGAATCCGGCGCCATCGCTACCAAACATAAATCCAAAACCTATGAACCAGAAAAGAACCGAACCGACCATAAAGTCAACGAAGTTCTTAAACAAGATGTTCGCGGTGTTTTTACTACGGGTAAAGCCCGCCTCGCAGAGGGCGAATCCCGGCTGCATGAAAAAGACCAACATGGCTGCCAAGAGCATCCATACGGTATCTAATGAAATTCCTAAATCCTGTACACTCATAACACAAAATCTTTAAAGTGTTGATACAATCTGAAAACTAATCTCTCTCCTCCCTTCCACATCTTATTTTTCCTGCTCCGCATTATAAAGAGCGATGTCGCCTCTTTCACCTGTACGGATTCTTACGGTATCCTCTACAGGAATTACAAAGATTCGACCATCACCAATCTCGCCGGTACGGGCTGCCTCCTGGATGGCATGAATTGTTTTCTCTACGTTCTTGTCGCGCACGACAACATTCAACAACACTCGCTCAATACTGCTGGTATCATACATGACACCACGATAGATACGAGCCTGTCGCATCTTGCCCTCTCCTCTTACATCGTAGTAAGAGAACCACTCAATGTCGGCGGCAAGCAAAGCTTCCTTTACATCCTCAAATTTCGTCTTGCGGATAATTGCTTCGATCTTTTTCATGTTAATCTCTCCTATTATTTAAATTACATATTGTTCGTTTTCGAGTGCAAAGGTACGACAATTTGATTAATTAAATAGTTATTTACTTACTTTTTGCTTTTATTATTTTAGTTTGCTTTCTATTTGATAGCCATTTTTAAGAAACATAATACAAAATAAAAGGAAAATAATGGCTTTAACTTTCATTTTGCAACAAACCTTCATAAAAATAGAAAAACCAGTGTGGATGAAGCCTCGCCAGACTATCATACCACACTGGTAGAATCATTAATTAACGTAAATCTAACTGAACTATACCGGGTGAACGAAGACCAGGCTTCAATTCACCGCCAATATAATATAATGTATGTTTTCGCATTGCCACTTGGGCACCCGCTCTAGCCAGTAGAGAGGTTAGGTGGGAAAGAATTTCCCAGCGTTCAGTTTTCAGTTTATATGTCAAAGGACAACCGTTGAACTGATACCACGAAATGTCCTTCTTCAAATAATCAGCTTGTGCCACCTTGGAATAGGTTCCGCTGATGGCATCCCAGAAGATATCACGGTTCACGCCTCCGGCGCAGATAATCTGGGCTTCACCGTCGGGACTCACAGCCAGCATGGCAGTAGCGCCCGTCAAGGTGAGTTCCTTGCCTTCGCCATTACGGGGTGCCGGAAGCGGATTCCAGCATTTGCCCTGGAGAAGATAACGCAATCCCGATGTGGCAACGATGCTTGACTTGCCATTCTGATAGAAGCCGCCCCAGACATAGAGCTTGCCATCATAGGCAGCGCAGACCGGTTGAACTCTCGGTTCGCCAATCATTTCCGTTTCCTTTTTCCATTCCAGATTCTTTCCAAGTTCACAGGTGAGAACGGAAGCGGAAGGATGACCATCCTGATTGCCCCCCACAACAAACAGACGATTGTCCATCAGACAGACGCCCATGTTATCTACCGTACAAGGCAGGGCTGGCAAGGATTTCAATATCGGTTTGCCGCTCTTCTTGTCCAAATGGATACTCAAGACAGTTTTCAGACTATGTTCGGTATTGCATCCACCAACCAGAACCAGGCTATCACCAGAGGTTACTACTCCACCATAAGCAGCAGGTTCAGGCAAGTTGCCTATCATCTCCCAATGTAAGGTTTCCTCGTTGCCTGTCACTTTCGCTGCATAGATACCCGAATAGTACTTCTTCTTTCCAGGTTCAGGAAAATTGCAGCCACCAGCCACTATCAGGTAGTCGCCGATGAATCCTGAATAACAAGCAGAGACACCGAGCTCATAGCCAGCCTCACCTGAAGGGAAGCCAGACAGGGACTTGATGCTCGTTTTGATTTCTCCCCGGAATGTAGATGCCGGCAAACCGTCCTGGTTCACCAGATTGGCACGTGTGAAAGGTTGCCATGCATATCTTACAAATCTCGGCTTCTTGAGTTCTGGTGAAGTGAGTCGAACCTTGTTTCCCTCAATCTTCACCTGTGCAGGATAGAAGAGACCCTCTTCCTCTGCCATCTCGAAGCAGGATGGAGCCTTGCCGTCGGAAGTACGGAGACCATCGCCATAGGTAAATGATACCACCAGCGACTCGCCCTCTCTTACCACCTTATTATATATAGGACCCGATGGGGTTACGCCATGACCATAGGTCTGGTTCAAAGCCCAGCGCCCCAGACGCTCACCTACCGGCTGCTTGTTCGTAGGATGCACATCGAGCGAATCTCCCTGATCGGAAGACACCGCCATTCCGGTATTCGGGATGGATTTCATCAATCGGAGCTGACTGTCACGGAACCAGGTCCAGGAAGGACGGTTCAGGCTAGACAACTGCACGAAATAGAAAGGCATCTGAGGATTCTTCCAATTGCTTCTCCAACTATCTACCAACAGATGGAAGAGTTTTTCGTGAGCATCCATATTGTGGGCATTCGATTCACCCTGATACCAGATCACTCCCTTGATAGGATACTGCTGCAAAGGCAGGATACCACTCTCGTAGAGATAACATGGCTCGTATGGATGACGACCGAGATGTGTAGCATCGTGGGTGAGATTCCTGGCAGCCCTGCCTCTTACCCAATCCTGGATAAAGTCATTGTGCAACCAGTCTCTCAAGATAGCCGGGAACTGGGTTTCCAAGGTATTTCTATCTACCCAGGCTTCCGTCGGAGCACCGCCGATGGCATTGCATATCAATCCCACAGGCACCTTCAGACTATCCCGCAACATCTTACCATAATAATAGGCTACGGCAGAGAACTGGGCTGCAGTTTCCGGAGAAACCTTCTTCCAGGTAGTAGGCTTGAAATACTGCAGATGATTCAGAGAATCCAGACAGGATGCCGGCCAAGCCACATCATAAGTCTCCCATCTTCCCTTCATATCGAAAAGGCGGAAATCAGGGTCATCAGCCTGAGCGATGTCTTTCTTGCCGGTAACAGCCTGATTCAATCGGAATGCCATATTCGACTGACCCGAACACAACCAGACCTCACCTACAGCCACATGGCGGAACTCTTTCTTCTGCTTGCCAGCCTGAATGGTGAGCGTATAATCAGTGCCTACCTGCAGAGGTTGCAGGGTGACACTCCACTCACCACGGTTATTGGCAATGGCTGTGGCTTTCTGTCCGGCAATGCTTACCATCACCTTCTCGCTCGTATTGGCGATGCCATGGATATAGAGCGGCACATTGCGCTGCAATACCATATCATCCGTATAGAGATCGGAGAGTTGCAGTCCACCATAATTTCCGGTAATACCGCCATAAACGGTTTTCGCCAGGATGCCGGCACCTTCCGCATTCGGATGGATGGCATCCGGCAACAGATTAGGATAAGGATAGAGAGGAGCATGGAAATCGATCACTTCCGCTCCGCTCACCTTTGCTACCACCTGGATAGCCTCCTGTATTTCATCATGCCACTGCTTGGTGCCCGAGATAAAACGGGGATGGCGGTGGGCAATCGGAGTCATTCGAGCCAGAATAAAACGTACCTTCGGATTCACGGAACGCAGAGAGTCCATCAGGGAAAGATAATCTTTCACGAACTCATCACGATAGTTAGGCCAGTTTCTTGGGTCCGTATCGTTGATACCCAAATGGATGACAGCAATATCGCCCTTGAACGCCATTGCCTGTCTGTACTCTTCCTGCTGCATGTATGGACGGTGTCCATGCTTCAACAGGGTAGCACCCGGCTTACCGAAGTTACCTACCAGGTACTTGTCGCCCAACATCTTCTGAAGTTGTACAGGATAAGAGAAATGTTCTCTATCCTGAATACCTGTACCATAGGTAATACTGTTACCGACACAAGCCACCTTTACTTTTGGGGCAGCTTTTTTCTTTGGGGCTGCATTTACAGTCTGGAGCCCCATCGAGAGTGCCGACAGCAAAACTGCTGCCAACACTCTACTAGGAAACTTTAACTTACCATACAACATATATATAAACCTATCTTATAATACTTTTCTGAAGTTTCGCATGTGGTTCAAGTACGGGCTGAAGGCCCAAAAACTCCTAGCCCTTTGATAATTAGTTTATATTATTTATATCTATTATTTGTTATCTGCTCAATGCTCAGGTTATAGAATCGGATGTCGTAATAATCATCCGTCTGAGTTTTAGGATTTCTGAATGCATTCTCCTCCAGAAGGAAGTAGATGCTGCCATCCTTGCCCTGAACCATGGTAGAATAGGCTGAAGTAGTATTACTCAGCTGATAGCAACCTTCCCAGTTTTTGGCGATAGCCTCTGGAGTAGCATAATCAGCAGGAGTCTCCAATGCCTTGTAGTAGATACCTACGTTGTTACGGCCTGGACCTACCGGAACACTCTGCAGGAGCAGTTTCACCTTCTTGCCATTCTTCTTGGCATCCACCATGAGAACCTCGCCATTGCAAGAGTTCTTATGGGCAGCAACACCCATATTCTTGGCATCAGAAGCTATTACCTTGCCCCAAGAGCCTGTGGCTGTCTTCTTATCCTCATAAGTATAGATGTTGATGTGGCGTCCACCCATCGCACGGCTGCTGAGCAACACATTGCCGTCTGGCAACTCTTCAACCTTAGCCTCATCTCCGTAAGGAGCAGCCTCGGCTACATTCTTGCCCAATACCTTCCAGTTCTGACCGAAATCATCGCTATAAAGAATGCGGTTACCGCTGCGGGTACACAACACGGTATAGACACGATAGTACTTGCCCACTTTGATCTGCCTGCTCTGACAGATTCTACCACTGGTAAAGAAGGCTGATTCCACTTCAGGCATGAGGTCGTAAATCTGCTTGGTCACTTCCTCGCCATACCATGTCTTACCCTCGTCGTCGCTGTAGTATCTACCCATCATCAGGAGATGACCACGCTTAGATTCCCAGTAGCCGATACCACCCGATGCACACATCAGGAGGATTCTGCCGCTCTTCTTATCTACTACGACAGCCGCATCGCCATGGGCACAGTCGAAACTGGTAGCAATACCGTTTCCACCCTTTGCCACCATCTGCTCTGGAGAGCTCCAGGTAGCGCCCTTGTCCATACTGGTCTTCATCACGATGTCGAGATGACGGCCGCCACCAATATCCTTGTTGTGATAACGATGATCAGTAAAGGCAATCAACTTACCCGACTTACACTCTACGATGGCAGGAATGCGATACTGCGCTTCCTTGTTAGGGAAGACGGTGATGCCGTCCTGAGCGCTCACAGCCTGAGCCTCAACTGCCATTTCTGGGGTTGCAGCAGCAACCTGTGCAGGCATCATCAGGGTAATACCCATAGTAGCGATACACAATGCCTTGCTTATATTTGCTGAAAAAATCATACTTCTCATTTTTTGTTCAGTTATACTTCCTTGTTCAAAATCTCCTGACACAGAGAGTATGCCTTGATCATCATTCTCGGAATGTGGAACGGACCCTTGAAGAGATTACCCTTGGCAGGCTGTGCCACGGTACCGTCTCTGTGAAGATAACCATACCACTCGCCGAACTCGGCATCCGGGAAGTGAGCATAGGTCCACTCGCTGATGCGCTGATGCTTGTAGATATACTCTTCATCACCTGTTGCAAGGTAAGCATAGAGCGAAGCGATGATGGTTTCGGTCTGTGGCCACCAGAACTTCATATCCTGAGAATAATCCTGCGCAGGAAGATTCCGGCAGTCTCTGAAGTTGATGATGCCGCCATACTGCTTGTCCCATCCCCAGTCCCAAGACCAGTCGAAGATCTGCAGTGCCATATCGGTTATCTCCTTGTCCCAACCTCTCAGCTTTGCCTCTTCCATGATGAACCATGAAGTCTCGATGCAATGACCTGGGTTGATAGTGCGACCCATACAGGTATCCACAAATTCACCGTTCATTCCTACGGTCTCCAGCAGACACTTGAACTCTGGGTGGATGAAGTACTTCTTCAGCTTGGCGATTGACTCATCAATCTGCTCGGTGAGCTTAGGGTCGTTGATAACCTTGCGGATGCATGAACCCACGTTGATGAGAATCATGATGATGCTGTGGCTCTGCAACTGCACTGATTCCTCGAACTTAGGAGCCAGGATGCCTGGTGTGGTGAGGAAACGCTGTGTATCCTTGAAGATCTGGAGGGCACGTTCAGCATATTTCTGCTCGCCGGTAGCCAAAGCATACTCCGACATCGCAATAGCTGCGAAAGTCTCAGAGAATACATAGCGACGCATGCGCAATGGCTTGCCTTCGGCTGTAACAGAGAAGTACATTCTTCCATTCTCGTCGAAACAATGGCTTTCGATGAAGTCGAGGGTGCTCTTCGCTGCCTCCAGCCACATCGGGTTCTTCTCTACATTATTATATGCATAGGCGCATATAAAGGCGAATCGACCCTGAAACCACACAGACTTGGTGGTATCGATAAGACTTCCATCTCTGTCAAGACAAGTGTAAACACCACCGTTTACCTTATCCCATCCATGCTCCATCCAGAATGGCATGATGTTCTCTGTCAGATCAGTCTTATAAGATTCAGCCCACTGCTTAATATATTCTTTTATGTTCATTCTTACTGGTTCTAGTGGATTTTACTTAAAACTGGTTGCAACGCTCGAAGAAGTGGATTGCCTCCAACTCTTTCTTCATTGCCTGCTCCTCCTCATCGGTCATGTTGCGGAATGGAGTGCGGTTTGGACCCAAATCGAAGCCCATCAACTTCATGATACGCTTACCACCAACGATGTTACCACGGTAGTGGCAGATGACGTTGATAACCTCCTGAGCGAAGTTCTGCTTCTCACGGGCTGTCTCGATGTCGCCGTTCTTCCAAGCCTCGATGATGCCTACCAACTCCTTACCGTTGTAGTTGGTTGTACCACCGATACCACCCTGTGCACCTCCCTGAGCCAGGCTAGGCAGGATGGTTTCATCCTGACCATGGAGCATATCGTACTTACCGTTCTTGTAGAGACGGCACTGGTTGTACTCATACAGGCTCTCGAAGGTATATTTGATACCAGCGAAGTTAGGAATGCGTCCATCTACAGCATTCAACAGATCGAGCATTGGCAGATAAGCGCCATTGAATGCAGGAATATGATAGTAGTAGAAAGGAAGCTCTGGAGCAGCAGAAGCAATCTCCTCGCAATACTTCACCAGTTCCTCGATGCGGCCGATATGTGGGAATGGAGGAGCCATTGAACCGATGCCCCAAACACCCAACTTCTGTGCGTGCTCAGCCAAACGACGACTCTCACGGAGACAGCAGCTGCCTACATGAACGATAATCTTAAAGTCCTTTGGAGCTACGGCTACCCATCTCTCAGCAAGGAGCATTCTCTCCTCGGTGGTCAACATATAGCCCTCGCCTGATGAACCATTGATAAACACACCCTTCAGACCGTTCTTCTGAAGCATCTTGGCATAAGCCTCGATAGGTTCCAAGTTCACATCACCGTTAGCATAAAAAGGAGTAAACGGTGCATCGATAAGTCCAATGATCTTTTCCATAATTATATATATATAAGTTAGTTAAATTTTCTTTGTTACTATATTATTATTCTAAGTTATCAGTCTTTGGTTTCAAGCAAACCAGCTGAAGTGTCAGCGCAGCGATAACCACCACGCCCAATACGGCAAAGGCCAAGCCCAGATTACCGCCATCAGAGAATTTACCCATCACCTGGGTAACCATGGCTCCGGCAAACACGCCCACCATATTCATGATACCATAGGCAGTAGCTCTATATTTAGCCGATATAATCTGGCAGAGGATTGGCATATTGTTGGCATCAAACATACCGTAACCGATACCGAAGAGCAAGCCAGCTCCCACTACAGCTACCACACTGTGACCAAACCCCAGAAGGAAGAGAGCTGGAATCGTCATTCCCAGACCGATGGCACTGGTATAAACGCGGCCACGGATGTTCTTGTGAACCCATTTATCGGAAAGGACACCACCGAAGAGGACACCAAACAAAGAAGAAACTGCAATGGTGATAGTTGACATCGGACCAGCCTCAGACATAGGTACACCCAGATTCTCAGCAAACAATGTTGGGAGCCAGTTCTTGGTAGCCCAACCTGGAAGAGAAGGAACTGCGAAATAGAAGAGGATAACCCAGAATGCCCAAGTAGAAAGCACAACAGATAAGCCTTGGAACAATCCGCCCCTTGCAGGCTTTTCCTGCTGAGCCACAGCCACATTCGCAGTATCCTTGTCTTTATCGTGCAACAACAGAAGCAATACGACAGAATAAGCGATTCCGAGAATACCGAACCAGCGGAAAGCGGTGTGCCAGGAGAAGGCTGCTGCCACGGTAGCACCAAATCCTCCGATAGCCTGACCTACATACAAACCGGTCATGTGAACACCGACAGCCAGAGATCTGGACTTTCCTTCATGCCAGTCGGCAATGAGAGACAAGGCAGAAGGGATGTAAAGCGCCTCGCTGATACCCATCAACGCTCTCAACATGTAAAGCTGATCAAAACTGGAAGCATATCCCATCAGATAGGTCACCAGAGACCAGACAAAGAGACTGCCTACTACTAATTTCTTTCGACTGATCCTATCTGCTACGATACCGGCAAATGGACTCACAATACCATAAATCCAAAGGAAGACTGCCATCAAAGCGCCAAAGGCTTCAGCTTGCTGTAATTCCACGATGTCAACCTTCATAGCGGCCTGCATGGTGGAAAGCATCTGTCGATCCATATAGTTGAGAAGAGCAACCACCCACAGGAGCGCTACAACTAACCAGGGATAAAACTTTTTATTTTTCATTTCGATTGTTAGTTTTGTTATTCGGGTGCAAATTTACTACTTATTTTAATGCCAACCAAATTTTAATGAATCATTTTTCGTTATTCAAGTTAATTAAATTAGTTTATTTATTTGTTCTTACGTTTTATATCTATACACCTTATTATATATATAAAAGAATCTCTTCTGAGTTGTTTGAGCAACCAGTATTTTAAAAAGTTAAAAATCATAGGTTCAAACAGTTAAATCATTCCCCGAAAATGGGGAAAAACAAAGTTTATTCTAACAATTTAGATTAATTAACTCTCAAACATTAAAAAAACGGATTTATTTATTTATCTTTGCAGCGTAAAAACTTAAACAAGAAATATCTGTATGGCAAAAAGCATCATACCTCACACGAAATGGTCTGCCTCTAAGACAGCTCTTTTGAACTTGCTCATAGAACATGGAGGGCAAACTATCGCCGAACTATCCAGTAGTTTGGGGGTAAGTGTGCCATATACTACCAAGACTCTGAACGAGCTCATTGAGGATGGTTTGATTGAGGTAACAGGCAAGAAAGACAATTACTCGAAGAGAGCGCCAAAGATTTACGACCTCATCGCAACATCCGGATATTTCCTCGGCATAGATACAGGAAAGCAAAATCTCACCTTCGGCATCTGTGATTTTTGTGGTAACATAGTGGCAGAACCTGAACTGATACACTTTGACTACCAGGACACCCCGGAATGCTTCAACCGTTTCATCAACCTCATCAACGAATACATCCAGAGATCAGGCATCGAAAGAAGCCAGATCAAGAAGGCTTGCATGAGTATCGGTGGACGAGTGAACCCGGAAACAGGTTGTGCCTATAATTACTTCACCTGCACGACAATGCCGCTGGCAGAAGCGCTGACCGAAAGACTCGACCTGCCTTTCTGCATCGACAACGATACCCGCTGCATGACTTACGGTGAATATCTGAAAGGTGTCTGCAAGGGATTGAAAAACATCATCTTCGTAAACGTCAGCTGGGGTATCGGCATCGGTATCATCTTCGACGGCAAGCTCTATCTCGGAAAATCAGGCTTCTCGGGTGAAATCGGACACATGCACATCTATAATAATGACATCATCTGCCATTGTGGAAAAACAGGTTGCATGGAAACGGAAACGTCAGGATCGGCATTGCTGCGAAAGATGAAAGAGGCTCTAGAGAACGGTGGAACATCCGTGCTGTCCGACAAGGTGAAGAACCAGCATCAGGAACTCACCCTGCAGGATATCCTCGATGCCATCAAAAAAGAGGATGTGCTCAGCATCGAGACCCTGCAGAAGGTGGCGGTGGAACTGGGAACCAATCTCGCCGGCATCATCAACATCTTCAATCCGGAGATGCTGGTCATCGGAGGAGACCTCTCGGTGACAGGTGCTTATCTTACCCAACCTATCTGCATGGGCATCAAAAAGTTCTCGCTCAATATGGTGAACGAGGATTCGCAGGTTGCCACCTCTACCCTGAAAGAGCATGCAGGACTGATTGGAGCCTGCCTTATGGCAAGAAGTAAGTACTTGAACAATTAATAGATTAAGAATACATTATTAATATATAAGAATACATTAACTTATAAACATATATCAACTATGCGTGTAATTATCGAAAAGAATTACGATGAGTTGGCTCGCTGGGCAGCTCGTCACGTTGTGGAGACCATCAAAGCTTTCCAACCAACAGCAGAGAAACCATTCGTTCTGGGTTTGCCAACAGGTTCATCACCTATTGGTATGTATGCAGAAATCGTAAAGGCTGTCAAGGCTGGTGAGGTTTCTTTCAAGCATGTACTCACATTCAACATGGACGAATACGTAGGTTTGCCAGAATCTCATCCAGAGAGCTATCATTCATTCATGGCTCACAACCTCTTCGACCACATCGATTGCCCTAAGGAGAACATCCACATTCTCAATGGTAACGCTGAGGATCTCGAAGCTGAGTGCGCTCACTACGAGGAGATGATTGCAGAAGCAGGTGGTATCGACCTCTTCATCGGTGGTATCGGCCCTGATGGTCACATTGCTTTCAATGAGCCATTCTCTTCTCTCAACTCCCGCACTCGCGTGAAGACTTTGACTACTGATACCCGCATCGCTAACTCCCGTTTCTTCGGTGGCGATATGAACGCAGTACCAGCTACTGCCCTCACAGTAGGTGTTGGTACCGTTATGGCAGCTAGAGAGGTGATGATTCTCTGCAATGGTCACAACAAGGCTCGTGCCCTTCAGGCAGCTATCGAAGGCCCTGTAACTCAGGCTTGGACTATCAGTGCACTGCAGACTCACCAGCACGGTATCATCGTTTGCGATGAGAGCGCTACAGATGAGTTGAAGGTAAGCACCTACAAGTACTTCAAGGACATCGAGAAAGACAACTTGTAAAAAAAACAAAGTAATAACTATAAAGACAAGAAACTATGAGACTAAATCTTAGTTCAGAAATTGTACTCAATAAGGTACCATTGGCATACTACAAACCAAAGACTACAGTAGAGTACTCAGAGATCTCCAGAATGGAGAAAATTCACACCGACATCTTCGCCTCTTCCATGGAGGGTGCAGCTCACGTAGCTGACCAAGTAGAGAAGGAAATCAAGGCAGCTCAGCACGAGGGCAGATATTACGTGATGGCATTGGGCACAGGCTTGTCGCTCACACCTATCTACAAGGAATTGCAGAGAAGATGCGAGGCTAAGCAGCTCAGTTTCAGAAACGTGGTAGTATTCAATGCTTACGAGTACTATCCAGTACAGAAGGAAAGTTCTCTGAAGAGCATCAACCAGTTGAAGGAGCGTTTCCTCGACCATGTTGACATCGATCCACAGAACATCTTCACATTGGATGGCAGTGTGGCACAGGACGCAGTGCAGGATACCTGTCACCTCTACGAGAAGCGCATCAAGACCTTCGGCGGTCTCGACATCGCTCTCCTCGGTATCGGAAGAATGGGTAATATCGCTGCCAACGAGCCAGGCTCTGGTATCCAGTCTATCACCCGTCTGATCCTCATCGGCAATACTTCCCGCGAGGAGATGGAGAACAGCTTCGGCACCAATGAGCAGGTTCCTCCTTGCTCTCTCACCATGGGTATCGCTACCCTGCTCTCTGCCAAGAGTGTTTACCTCACAGCATGGGGCGACGAGAAGGCTGAAATCATGCAGAAGGTAGTAGAAGGAAACATCACTGACACATTGCCAGCTAGCTTCCTCCAGACTCATCCTAATGCAAACGTAATTCTCGACCTGAGCGCTGCTTCTCACCTGACACGTATCAAGCATCCTTGGCTCGTAACAAACTGCGAGTGGACTGACAAGCTGGTACGCAGTGCATTGGTATGGCTCTGCCAGAAGTTGCACAAGCCTATCCTGAAGTTGACCAACAAGGACTACAACGAGAACGGTTTGAGCGAACTCTTGGCCCTATACGGCTCTGCATACAATGCAAACATCAAGATTTTCAACGACTTGCAGCATACCATCACAGGTTGGCCAGGCGGTAAGCCAAATGCTGACGACACTTATCGTCCAGAGCGTGCGAAACCATTCCCTAAGAGAGTGATCGTATTCTCTCCACATCCAGACGATGACGTGATCTCTATGGGTGGTACTATCCGCCGATTGGTACAGCAGAAGCACGAGGTACATGTAGCTTACGAGACATCTGGTAACATCGCAGTAGGCGACGAGGAGGTTACAAGATTCATGCACTTCATCAATGGTTTCAACCAGATTTTCGCAGACTCTAAGGATAGCGTGATTTCTAAGAAATACCAGGAAATCAAGGAGTTCTTCGCACACAAGAAGGAGAGCGATTTCGATACCCGTGACATTCTGACCATCAAGGGTCTGATTCGTCGTGGCGAGGCTCGTACAGCTTGTACATTCAACGAGATTCCTTTGAACCGCGTTCACTTCCTTGACTTGCCATTCTATGAGAGCGGCAAGATTGAGAAGTTGCCTATGACAGAGAAGGACGTTGAGATCGTTAGAGCATTGCTCCAGGAGGTGAAGCCTCATCAGATTTATGTTGCTGGTGACTTGGCTGACCCTCACGGAACTCACAAGAAGTGTACCGACGCTGTTCTCGCAGCCATCGACGAGGAGAAGAAGGCTGGCGCAGAGTGGTTGAAGGACTGCCGCATCTGGATGTACCGTGGCGCTTGGGCAGAATGGGAGATTGAGAACATCGAGATGTGTGTTCCATTGAGCCCTGAGGAGTTGAGAGCAAAGCGTAACTCTATCCTCAAGCACCAGTCACAGATGGAGAGTGCTCCATTCCTGGGTAACGACGAGCGCCTCTTCTGGCAGCGTGCAGAAGACCGCAACCGTGGCACCGCCCAGCTCTATGATGAGTTAGGTCTGGCTTGCTACGAGGCTATGGAAGCATTTGTGGAGTACATTCCACTCTAAGCCTTCCATCGGCATACTCAAGTTGATATATAATAATATAGATCTTCATTCATACTCTAACCTATATCAACTATTCATTTGACAAAACTAATTGTACGAGAATAATTAGTTTGTGCCCTTCTGCCGAAAGACAGGAGGGCATTTTTTATATAAAAATTTGGGATTTCGTAAGAAATATCGTACCTTTGCAAACAAAAAGCAAAACAAACGATATGAAAAGAATCAAAATGCCACTTTTGGCAAGAATCATCCTTGCCATTCTGCTGGGCGTAATCTTCGACAATTTCTTCAATGAAGCAGCCGTCAGAGCGTTCCTCACCTTCAACGGAATCTTCAGCCAGTTTCTTGGCTTTATGATACCGCTCATCATCATCGGTCTCGTAACACCAGCCATTGCCGACATCGGTCATGGAGCCGGAAAACTTCTTCTTGCCACCGTAGGCATCGCCTTCGCCGACACGATCCTGGCAGGTCTGCTAGCCTATGGCACAGGATCTACTCTCTTCCCTCACATGATTGCCAACTCGGCTCATGTGGCAGTAGATAAAGTGGAAGAACTCAAACCCTTCTTCGAAATCAAGATACCTGCCATGGTAGATGTGATGAGTGCCCTCGTATTCTCCTTCATTGCCGGACTGGGCATTGCCCACAAAGGCAGCCGCACGATGCAGAAGATTTTTCAGGAATTCAAGGAAATCGTTTCCGGTGTCATCGCCAAAGTCATCATTCCCCTCCTGCCTCTTTACATCTTCGGCATTTTCCTGGGTATGACTTTCTCGGGTGAAGCATACCATATTCTGTTGGTCTTTGCACAGATTATCCTCGTGATACTCGTACTTCATATTGTAATCTTACTTTATGAATATCTGCTGGCAGGCGGCTTGTCCCATAAGAATCCTTTTAAGCTGCTGCTCAATATGCTGCCAGCCTACTTCACGGCTCTCGGCACCTCTTCTTCGGCAGCCACCATTCCGGTAACACTGAAGCAGACCCTGAAAAACGGGGTTACCGACGGCATTGCCGGCTTCACCATTCCGCTCTGTGCCACCATCCATCTCTCGGGTTCTATGATGAAGATTACCTGCTGTGCGCTTACCATCTGTCTTATCAATGGTTTGCCTTGCAATCTGCCTCTCTTCCTCAACTTCATCTTCGTGCTCGCCATCTGCATGGTAGCAGCTCCTGGTGTACCGGGAGGAGCCGTGATGGCAGCGCTCGGTCCGCTCGCCTCCGTATTGGGTTTCAATGCCGATATGCAAGCACTCATGATAGCCCTCTATATTGCGATGGACAGTTTCGGCACTGCCTGCAATGTAACCGGTGATGGTGCCATTGCTGTTGTCGTGGATAAGATATTCAGAAAGGATAAATAAGAGATAAAAAAGGTGTGTCATGGACTTATGACGCACCTTTTTCTTCAAAAATATGATGTTACTACAAGAATCTTAGCATGGAATAACCTTCCAGGATTCTATGCACCTTCTATCAGCAGAGAAATTAATTCCTACCTTATATACTTTTCTGCCATCTTCAGCAAAAGCAATAGCATAATTTTTCTGGTTGATTTGCTGCATGGCAACATCAGCACTATGCTCGTATTTCAACTCAAACACATAGATGCTCTTCTTCGTGAAAAGTAACATATCTATACGACCATCAGCAGTAGGAACTTCGGCACGGATGTCAGCTCCCAACATCAGCAAACAAGTATAGAACACAGCCTGATAATGACGCTCATTGTTATTGACCAATGTATATGGAAACTTTTTATAGAATGTCTGCAGATGAGGAATAAATGCCTCCATATCATCATGCTCAACCAAACATTCATAGTAAGCCGCATACAAAGCATCCTTTTCTCCCAAATTATCCGGCGCATAATAACGGAACAGACTGTTTGAAAATCCCGTTTTCACCTCAGTATTAGGAAAGCCAAGCTTGAAGATTTTACTGCGGCGATTATACGCTTTTATCGTGAGATAACCACTTTGATAAAGCACTGGCACGGGGTCGATAATCTTCTCAGTAGGTGTATCAAAACGATCTGCCGTCGCCGTAATATCATCAAGATCCAGCATATCCAAATGCTTCTCCTGCAAAAGATCGATTAAGAAAGTAGGAGTGCCCGTAGAGAACCAATAATCATCAAATTCATTACTTGCCAATGTATTAAATAGACTATAAGGATTATAAACATCTTCACCACGCCCACTGAAATGATAACCATCATAATGATGCTGAAGCTCCGACAAAGCCTCATCGTATGTCATTTCATTTTCATTTGCCAATTCACGGATGTCAGCCTTAAAAATTGACACCAGTTCATTTCTGCTGATTCCACAAATATCACTATATTTATCTAACATACTGATATTCGTAATGTTATTAAGTTCACTAAAGATACTCAACTGGCTAAATTTAGAAATACCAGTAAGAAAGACAAAGCGCAAATGTCTCTCTTCACCTTTCAATGGACTAAACAAATTTCGCATTGCATTACGAATCTGCTCCTGCAAATCCGGACTCTTCATCGAGTCGTGCATAGGAGCATCATACTCATCAATAAGTACCACAACCTCCCTACCTGTCTGAGCATAAGCAGCCTTAATGATATTCTGCAATCTCACATTATATGCTTTCTCATATTCCACATGCAGAGAATATCTTGCTTCGTAATCAGCAAGAAGACTATCTAGTGTAGCGTGCAAGGAAGCCATATCGTAAAACTTACCCTTACTGATATCCAAATGGATAACAGGATAGCTTAACCATTCATGCTCCAACTGCTGCATCGCCAATCCTTTGAAGAGTTCCTGTTTTCCTTCGAAATAGGCCTGAAGCAGAGTAACGAGCAGAGACTTTCCAAATCGTCTAGGACGATTCAGAAAGCAATACTTATTCTCATGAACCATCTGGTAGGCAAGAGCTGTCTTGTCCACATACACATAGTTTCCCCTGATAATGTTCTCGAAAGTCTGTATTCCGAGAGGATAATTTCTACCTTTCATAAGCCCATAATATTAAAAAATCGAAGCGCCAGTTTATCATCCTACTTCATTTTCCTGAAGGCATGAATGAATTGCTGGTTGCAAAGATAATGATTATTTCTGAAACAAAAGAAGATTGATACTGAATATTTTATCAAAAAAGGGGGAAAGCGGATATAATTAGGGTGCACCATAAGTCTATGACGCACCTTAGCTTTCAAATGAACTTGAAAATTTAGAACTTAATCCAGGTCAGCTTCTTCCAAATTCCCTCGAAAGGACCATGGGAGTGATACTTGAGCCAGAGGTTGGAGAAGAGGCATTGCACTACCACCATGGCAATACCAACAAAGAAGGCATAGGTGATGCCGAGCTTCGTCTGGAGATTGAAGCCATAATAAGCAAACAGTCCGCAACCGATGATAGACTGGAGGAAATAGTTGGTCAGACTCATCTTGCCAAACTGGCGCAGGAACGACAATCCCTTTCTGAACCATTCCTTTCCGTACCATAACAATACGAATCCTGATACTACAAACGAGAGGATGAAGAAGTTGTAGATAGGATAAAGCCAATTGTTCCATGTTTCCATGTGGCGCACATCAGCGATGCCTCCCACAATCAATACCAGGATGGAAACCACCAGCACCTTCTTCCACAAAGCCAGGTTGTTGTTCTCATTGTAGAACCAACGCTTTCTACCCACCAGCATTCCGAGTATGAAGAGGCAGATAGTCTGCGTATGTCTTCCCTTCATCATGCACCAGTAATAAGTAGCCACCTGTCCGTATCGCAGGTTGCCATAGGCATTCTCCAGGAAACTGCCGTGCTGATGACCATTATACATATTTCCATACACCTCTCTCAACGACGACGCATCTACCTGCCATCCCGAAATGAGGGAGTAGATTTCTACCGGTTGGATAAAGAGGAAGGCAACCACCCACCAGAGCCATTTGGTAGGAAGATAACTCAATGGGATGAGAACCAGTCCATAGATGGCATAGGAGAAGAGGATGTCGCCATCGAAGAAGGCGGTATTCACGATACCGAGCATTGCCAGGAGGAACATTCGCCAGGCGAATCTACCCGAAAAGCAATTTCCACGCTGCTGCTGGTTATCATTCATGATAAAGAAGCTTAATCCGAAGAGCAGGGCAAAGATGCCATACATCTTTCCCGACAGCAGCAATGCCAGCACATCTGCCATCCAATCATCACACCCCAACGTATAAGCATGCGCTATGCTTCCATCGTACATATTGAAATGCTCCACGGAGTGATAGAGAATAATACCTGCTACGGCCAATCCTCGCAAGGCATCAGCCACGTCAATACGACTGTTTTTCAGTCCTAATGTCTTGTAAAAATTCATTTTGATATTTTATGTTAGTTATTATGAGTTGGCAAAGGTATAACATTTTATTGGAAAAAGCGAATTATCCTCAATGTATAACAAATATTAAGTTTTAATAGAAAAAGAGAAAAAGTCAGCCTTTTCCTTGGTTATTCATTAGAAAAAGTGTATCTTTGTTCCGTTATTCATTAGAAAAAGTGTGAAAAACTTCCATGTATTCGTCAGAAAAAGTGTGAGAATCTACAGATATTCGTTAGAAAAAATGTGAAGTTTATACGATTATTCATCATAAAAAGTGTAAATCATGGAAAGAAGCATCTATAATAAACTCGTTGAATGGAAGAACAAGCGAAATCATAAACCTCTGATTCTCAACGGAGCAAGACAAGTAGGCAAGACCTATATCCTGCAAGAATTCGGAAAAAGAGAATATAAAAAGCTTGCATTCTTCAGTCTCGACAGAAATCAGAAGGCAGCAGAAGTGTTTGAAAAAGGAGGCACAACTGCTGATATACTGATGGCACTCTCTGCCATCAGCCAGGTAGATATTACCCCCAACGATACCCTTATGGTACTCGATGAGATACAGGATTGTCCCAAAGCATTAGAAGCTTTAAAGTTCTTTTGCGAGGATGCTCCTGATATTCATATCATCGTGGCAGGATCCCTGCTGGGAATATCACTCCATAGCGGGGTGTCATATCCAGTAGGAAAAGTAGAAGAGCTGCGCCTCTACCCGATGAACTTCATCGAATTCCTCGATGCCATGGGAAAAGCGAAACTGGCAAGCATCTTGAAAGAAGGAAATTGGAACGTCATCAATTTACTGGAAACAGAATTGATCAGCCTGCTGCGACAATATTATTATGTAGGAGGAATGCCAGCCGCCGTACTCGCCCATGTAGAGCAGAAGGGACTGCAGGAAGTCCGTTCCATCCAAAAGCAGATTATACAAGACTATCGCCGAGATTTCTCGAAGCACGCACCAGATAGAGAAGTGCCTCGCATTAATATGGTGTGGGACAGTATCCCGGCCCAACTTGCCAAAGAGAACAAAAAGTTCATCTATGGAGCCGTGAAGAAAAGTGCCAGAGCCGCAGATTTCGAACTGGCCATCCAATGGCTGATAGATGCAGGACTGGCATATAAGGTTCAGAGAGTCAATACCCCACGCCTCCCTTTCAAATTCTATGAAGACCTGAACGCCTTCAAACTCTTCATGCTCGATGTGGGACTGATGGGAGCGATGGCAGAGACTTCAGCAGAATCGATGTTGGTAGGAGATGGCATTTTCTCTGAATATAAAGGAGCCTTCACGGAATTATATGTCTTCACCCAGTTGAAGAGCCAGGATATTTCATTATACTATCATGCTGTGGATAACTCCACAATAGAGATTGATTTCCTAGCCCAATGGCACGACCGGGTTATACCGATTGAAGTAAAGGCAGAGGTGAACGTCAAGGCCAAATCTCTCAGAACATTCATCACCAACAATCCGGAACTGAAGGGACTCCGCTACTCCATGCTTCCCTATAAGGATCAAGATTGGATGATCAATGTTCCGCTCTATGCATGCCTGACACCATTTGATAAATTACCTAGTATTATTTGACAAATCAGCCTAATGGCATTTAATAAAAGCTTCGATTCTGACATATCCGTCAGAATCGAAGTGCAAGCCAGTCATCGAACTTCACGTTCTGGAAGGTATGGATGCCCAGCTTCTCGGCAGCCTCACAGTTTTCCTTCAGGTCATCGATGAAGAGGGTTTCGTCGGGATGGATGTTCGCCTGCCTGATTACCTCCTCATAGATGCGGACATTAGGCTTTGCCAGATGCATTCTCTGAGAGAGGAAGCAGTGCTCGAAATAATCCTCTACCCCATAATCCTGATACGGGAAAAGATGATCCACACAATAATCCCAGTGAATATCAATGGTATTACTCAGGAGGAAGAGGCGATAGCCAGCCTTCTTCAACTGCAGGAGTCGCTCCTTTTTCTCATCAGGAATCTCCACCAGCATCTTGTTGGCAGCATCGATGATCTCTCCATTCGTCACATCAGTCTCTGTCAACTTACGGGCTGCTTCACAGAATTCTTCGGTGGTAATCATTCCCACACCCAGCTTGCTCATCAGCTTCATCCCCTCACTCTGAGGATTTGAATCAACCAACTCCCCCATTCCTATCGCCTTGAAAGCCCCGATGCATCCTTCCGGATTGAGCTTCACCAAGACATTACCTAAATCGAATATGATATTCTTGTATTGCATAATCTATATCTTATTTTGAATCACACTTTTAATCTTTAATCAGATACTTACTGCAAAAGTACAGTAAATTCGGGAGAGAACAAATGATTTTGGGAAGGAATGCCGGGAATATAACATTTATTAGCAAAAGAGCATCTTTCTCTCTTCTCTATGTAAACAATATTCTAAAGAAAGAAAATCAGGCAAAACACCCGAAAAATGGGGAAAGAAGAGATTGAGATTTTTCCCTTAAGGGTTTTTATTTTTTTCCTTAAGGGAAAATAGTTTTTTCCTTAAGGGAAATGATTTCTTCTCTTAAGATATTTTCCAGTCACGTTTAAATTGTAAAGTAAAAATAACAATCTAAAAACCAGTTGTCACTTTTTTACTTTATTTCTCTTTTGGATAATGAAAAACAGAAAAGCCACTTATTGCCACGCCTAATACAACTCATTTCCAACGAGTTATACCAGAGCGTGGTAACAGTGGCATTAATTATTCAAAATCAGCTTGCTGTTTCTCAACTTCCTTGAGTTTTTCCTTGCTGCTTTGCATGTTTGTATTGCCTTGGAGGCACATACGGACACCATTCCGAGGAATGGCATTCATCTCTTTCTCACTTCCAATCAACGGATATTCTGGTTTTACACTTTCCAGTTCGATGTATCCATCCACAGGAGTCGTCTTTCCCTGCCAGACCACAGAGGCTTTCACCTTGATTTTGCCGGCAGTAGTGGTACTTTGAATCAGCACAGGAGCTGTGCCCCATTTCACTTCCACAGGATTGGAGAAAGATTCCTGATCACCCACAATCCTACCCTCTCCTTCGATAGAAAACAGAATGTGCTCATTATTGAGTCGCTTGATGTTACCCTGGTCATCGGCTATGGCAGCCACAACGGTTACCATATCAGAGCCATCGGCATGAAGCGAAGTACCTTCGTTATCTACCCAAAGCTTGATTCTGCTAGGTCGGCGGGTAGGCTTTACCTGATGAGTAGCCACCAGTTTGCCATCTACATATCCCTGAGCCAGCAGATAGGAATCAGACTGCTTATTTTGACGAGACAGTTCCTTATCATCCATCACATGGAATACATCCTTGAAGGTAATGATCGGTGAAGGCATTCCCACCCGATTCTTTGCCTTGGCATAGGTATATACCTTACCACCTTTATTACAGGTAAGAGTCACCGAGTCGCAGTTGCTATAGATGGTTACATCAGCTGGCGAGAACGGAGTCATGGCATTGGCGATATAAACCATAGGACCGCTGTCTGCGATGAGCGAAGGATTCTTCTGATTAGGACGCTGCGACATAAACATATAGTATGAATACTTCGGCTGTCGGAAGTTGTCCATGATTCCTCCGTAGAAAGGATCCGGATGATAACCTCTCTGATGGTCGAACGAATGCCACAGGCATCCTCCCACATGCTGTCGGGTGGTACGATACAAGGCATCATAGCAGGTATATTGATAATCCGGCTTGCCATAACCCTTTGCCTGAACCAGCATAGGGTACTCACCCCAAGACCGGCTGGCACGACTAGGAGAATTATGAGAATTCCAGTCGTCCACGTTATCACCCCATTCTCTGGTAAAGTAGTTCTTCTTCGGATCCACTTTATCTGAGCTAATTGCCCATCTAGAATCACCAGTCTGAGGATGAGTAAACTGAATGTTGTAATATTCACTTCCCTTTGCCGTAGCATCACAGGCTGTATAGCAGTATGGATATGGATATTCCTCGTGTACGATACCCTTCACCTTCTTGGCAAAATCGTCAGGATACCAGGTCTCGTTGAGGATAGGTTCCCAAAGCCATACACTCGGACGGTTTCGGTCTCTTCTTACAATGTTTCTGATATCATTATACACATAGTTAGCGAAGCTAGGTTCCGGATTCCAGAACTGCCATCCCGGGGTATTTTCGATCACAAACAGTCCCAGTTCATCACAAGCATCCATAAAGGCAGGGTCTTGCGGATAATGAGCATTTCTGATGACACGCAGTCCGGTATCTTTCAGTTTCTTGGCATCTCTCCAATGCAGACTGTTAGACAGGGCATTGCCGACAATGGCAAAATCCTGGTGGCGATTGGCTCCAATCAATGGTTCAGGATAAGGTTTGCCATTGAGCCAGAAGCCATCGCCAGCCTTAAACTCTAAACTTCTGATACCTATTCTTATATAATATCCATCAACTATCTTGTTCTGCTGATTCTTAACATAGATATTGAGATGATAGAGGTATGGATGATCTGGTGTCCAGAGCTGAACAGCCTTGATGGCAGCCTTGGTTGATAACGTTGTGGATTTCTGGCGTGAGATGCTGGTATTCAGTTTCTTACTCCAAATCACCGTCCTGTTGGCATCCTGCAGTTCATACACTAGGGAACCCTTGAAATTACTGCCTGCGATATTCTTCAGCATCGTCTTGATGTTGATTTCTGACAACTCCTCAGAAACCTTGCCGTAAGATACAAAGACACCACCGCCGGCTATATGATTTTCTTCGTTGGCATCGGTAATGAATACCTTGTTGGTCTTGATAAGCCAGCAATCTCTATAAATGCCACCAGCATAGGTAAAGTCGAGCACATCCTGCGCCTTTCCTGGAGGATAAGAAGGATCATCGCTGTTGTCTGCCATCACGGTAATGACATTATCCTCTCCATACTTCAGCATATTGGATACATCAACGATGACAGGCAGGAAACCACCAAAATGCTGCTTCATCAGCTTTCCGTTTACCCATACCTTGGATTTGCCCATAATGGCCTCAAAGTAGAGCACCAGTCGCTTACCCTTCCAGGCAGCATCAGCATTGAAATGTTTTCTGTACCATACTTCTCCCTGATAATTCACACAGCCACTCGCCTCCATCGGGAGTTTTTCTATGCCATCAGGCAATGAAGTCAACTTCCAGGAACTGTCATCGAAACTTACATTCTCGGCTCCATCCACATGCCCTTTATGCATTCTCCATGCAGGGTTCATAGAGTAGGCATTTCTTCCGGTACCGGCAATCTCGAAGAAGCCAGCCGTAGAGAAATGCGGCTGATAGGCAGCTGCAGCATAAGTCAGAAAAACAAAGAATGCTACAAATAAGGTTAATAATATTTTCTTCATGCACTTTTCTTTTAAAAAAGGTAGCCACTATGATATTACCATATCGTGGCTACCTTAAAACCTATTATTATCTATGATTATTTACCAACCTTCACTTGGTGAGCAAAGAGTATTGGTTTCTATTTCCTTTGATGGAATTGGATAATAGTAATACTTGTTCGTATCTCCTACTTTTCCTGTTTCCAACTGTTTATATCTCACATCGCTGCAAGTCTTGATTCGCTCATCCAGCAATCCCCATCGACGCAGGTCGTAGAAGCGCTCACCCTCCACGAAGAATTCAATAGCCTTCTGATGCTCCAGATCCCTGAAGATCTCTGTCTGGCTCATCGCTCCACTGTAATCATTCAGGTTTGCACGACGGCGAATCTGGTTGATATACTCCACAGCCTTGTTCAAATCCTGCTTGGTAGGGCTATAGAGATAGCATTCTGCCAATTGCAACAGAACTTCAGCATAACGGATAGCACGCTCGTTGATGCAAGACATCGGTGGATCACTTTCCTCTTCAGCCGTATTCCAATTCTGATACTTCAAGATCCAGGTAGTATTCCATCTGTCTTTCTCAAATTTCTCGCGGAATGGCTTCAGATAATAAGTACATCCAGGATAATCCCAGGCTGCTGAGACTCGTGCACGATAGTCGTAATTGCCATCCTTGTCCAATTCCTGCTTGAAGATATCCATCATCTGTTTGCTAGGCGTAGCCTCATACCATCCGGCAGCCTCAGGAGCCGCATATTCCTTAGGACGGGTATTGGTCTGAGTGGAGTTGTTGTTCTCACCATCTCCCCACAAGTCGGTACCACCCAGATTATCGATCAGGAGTTCGAAAATACTCTCGGCATTATTCTCATGCGAATCGTCGAAGTTCCATGCAAAATCATCCACCAATTTATAGGTATATGGTGACTTGGTCAACGGCTCCAGCACATCAATGGCTTTATCGTATTCCTTCTCATAAAGATAAATCTTACCCAATGTTGCCAAGGCTGCTCCCTTGGTAGGTTTTCCCACAACCTCATTTTTCAGAGGAAGCAAATTGGCAGCTTCAGTAAGATCCTGTATCGCCTGCCCCCATACTTCTTCCTGAGAAGACTTAGCCAGCGGGAAGGTTGAAGGAGACTGAGAGGCAGTGAGTCGTAGAGGTACATCCTTAAACTCTTTAGCCAACTGGAACAGATAGAAGCCACGGATAAAAAGACATTCTCCCTTTGCTTTCTTGATGAAAGCTTCAGACAAGACGTCCTTCTTCTCCTCTAACTTCTGCATGATGGAGTTGGTGCGGTACAAGGCATTATAGAACTGATAGAACATACCCTGCACCAGGGAATTACCTGTGGAATTGGTAAAATTCTGAGCCTGATATACTTCGCTGATATCATTTCTGAAATCCACTTCATCAGCTCTAGCAATACGCATCATCACACCACGAGTTCCATAATATCCTCCATTAAGAGCATTCTTAAGAGGTGTATAGCATGAAGTAAGTGCCAACTCAAAATCAGCCTCATCCTTCCAGAAGGTAGCTTCTGTAGCCTGATTTGGATTCACCTGGTCGAGTTTGCTGTCGCAGGAAGTGTACGCCAGGCACATACTTCCTATCAAACCGCCAATTATATATGTCTTAACATGTTTCATTGTTTCAATTTTTTAGATAACGACTTAAAAGTTAGAATGTAAGATTTACTCCAAACATAAAGGTTCTATTAGCAGGATAGATGAATTCATCGAATCCACGCTGATATACACTGGATGAGTTCACGTCAGGACTATATCCTGTGTAGCCAGTAATGGTAAAGAGATTATCCACACTGGCATAGACACGTGCTTTCTGGAAGAAGCCCAACAGGCAGTTCTCAGGCAGGGTATAACCCAACTGAACGGTTCTCAATCTCAAATAGTCACCCTTCTCCAGGAATCTGTCAGACTCAGAACGGGCATTACGGTTAGGATCATTCCATACCAATCTTGGTGTCTTGGCATTGTGGTTAGACTCTGTCCAATGATCCAACACGGTTGACAGATAGTTGGTACCACGAGTCACATCTTCCAATTCCAGTCGGGTGGCATTGTATATCTTATTACCGATAACACCCTGGAGTGTGAAAGAGAAGTCAAAGTTCTTATAATTGACACTTCCATTCAGAGAATAGGTAAACTTAGGGAAAGGACTTCCGCAATATACACGGTCGTCATCATTGATAGTACCATCATTGTTCGTATCCTTGAATCGGATATCACCTGGTTCTGCACTTGGCTGAATCAACTTGCCATCCTTGGAATGTGCCTGTACATCTGCCTGACTATTGAAATAGCCGTCGCATGGAATCAGCCAGAAGCCGGCGATAGGATAACCAGCCAAAGTCTTGGTAGTATAGGTACCACCATGGATAGTTCCGCCAGTGATGAACTGAGATTCAGAACCCATAGCTACCACCTCATTCGTATTGAATGAACCGATGGCATTTACGCTATATGAGAAATCCTTGTCAAGACGATCGTTCCAGCCCAGATTGAATTCGAAACCCTTGTTTCTGATCTTACCCGCATTCTTCACCGGATCGTTGGCTCCACCTGTAGAGATAGGAATAGGCACCGACAGAAGGATATCCTTGGTATTCTTAACATAGTAATCCATCGTGAGACTCAATCTGTTGTTCAATGCTATCAAGTCGATACCGACATTGGTCATAGAAGTAGATTCCCACTTGATATCAGGATTGGCAAAATTCTTAGGAAATGCACCCTGCAAGAGTTCACCATTACCATTAGGATAATTGATACCCGTTGTTACAGTAGAAGAATACTGATAATCGGAGATTTCCTGATTACCCAACTCTCCATATCCTGCTCTCAGCTTCAACTGATCGAGCCACTCAACATGATCCTTGACAAACTTTTCCTCGGCAATATTCCAACCTACAGACACAGAAGGGAAGTTTCCGTAACGATTACCTTTGGCAAACTTAGAAGAACCATCACGGCGCATCGTCATGGTAATCAGATATCTATCCTGATAAGAATAGAAGATACGACCTAAGATGGAAGTCAATACAGAACGGTAAGAATTGCCAGAGGTACCTAATCCACTGGCTGCAGCATCCAATTCCCAAATTCCGGTTGACATACCCTGTCCCCAGCCACTCAAATATCGATACTTTGTATCCTGATAAGAATAACCAGCCAACAAAGAAATCTTGTGGGCACCAAATTGCTTATCAAAAGTAAGAAGATGTTCCATGAGGAGATTTCTTGTACGAGACTGGCGTTCTGTATTCTGAGTAATGCCATTCTTATCCAATCCAAAATCGTAAAGACCCTTTTTCTCATTATAACGATAGAACTGGAAATCAGGAGTAAAATTCATCTTATACTTCAATCCCTTGATCGGCTCTATAGAGAAATAAACGTTGGCATAGACTTTTGCATTGTCACTCTTGCGGCCCAGGACGTTATCATCACAGGTACCCAATGGGTTACGGAGATTAACCACGTCACCATACAATCCACCATATCCACCAACACGGCTACTATCATATCTGGACAAAGTAGGAACAGACTGCAAGGTATGTCCCACCATACCTCCACGAATTTCACTGAACAGAGGTTTATCCTTATCATACTCCAAGATGATATTGGTACCCAGGTTTACAATTCCCTTCTTGTAATCCACCTTGCTCTGCATGGTATAACGCTGGAAATTGGTACCCTTCAAAACACCGTCCTGATTGGTATAGCCAAAGCTATTATAATAGGTAGTATATTTTCCACCACCCTGAACAGAAAGATTATAATTCTGCATCAAAGCAGGATTGAACATAATATCCTGCCAGTCATTATCCTCTTTAGAAGCCAGATCGAGCGCCATATCCAGCGGCTTTAAACCAGATGCAGCTCTAGACTCGGTGGTAACCGCAGCCCAATCAGATGCATTCAAAAGATCCAAATACTTGGCAGGAGTATTAACACCAACATTGGCTGTTACGTTTATGGTTGGCACACCCTCGGTATTGCTACCACTCTTAGTAGTAATGATAACGACACCATTGGCTGCTCGAGAACCATAGATGGCTGCAGAAGAAGCATCCTTCAGTACATCGATGCTTTGGATGTCGGAAGGATTGATATGATCGATACTCGACATATACATACCATCAACAATGTATAATGGAGAGGCATTGTTAAGAGTACCAATACCTCTGACCATTATACGAGATCCTGAACCAGGCTGTCCACCTTGTGAAACGATGTCAACACCTGCTATCTTACCTTGAAGAGCTTGTCCTATTGTTGAGTTACTTTGCGTATTTAATTTCGTAGCATCTACATTAGCTACCGAACCAGTAAGATCAGCTTTTCTCTGAGTTCCATATCCGATGACAACAATCTCTCCAAGAGCCTTGTTGTCTTCCTTCATAACCACGCTGAGCGATGATGAGTTGCCTGTCTTGATGAGTTTTGTACTGTAACCTACATAAGAAACTTCCAACTCATCACCTGGAGCTACTTCCAGCGAGAAATTACCATCCAAGTCAGAGATTGTTCCATTGCTCTCATGTCCCTTTACTCTAACGGTAGCACCGATGATAGGTTCGCCGTTTCCGTCCTTGATGACACCTTTTACACGTCGCTGGTTTCCCACCTGTTGAGCACCTTGATGCTTGACAGAAGCCTTTGAAATAATGACATTTTTTCCTTTCAAGGTATAGGTTACACCTTGACCTCTAAGGACTTGTCCAATAGCTTCTGCACAATTGGATGCATTGACTGAAACACGTTTGCTGGTGTTTAGGTCTTTTGCTTCATAAACAAAAGAATAGCCGCAAGTCTGCTGCAACTTGTTAAGTGCCTGCTTTACCGTGACATTCTGCAAATTCACGCTCTGAGCCGAAATGCTCATGTTCAAGCACAAGGCAGCAGCAGTTAGAAAGATTTGTCTTTTATCCATAACAAATTTCATTTAAGTTGTTAATTGTTGTTGCTAAATTTGGCTTATAGACGACGTATTTTGCAAAATGGGTAGTGAGAAAGCACATTTTTTCTAAAAAAACATTTTTTTCCTCAATTTCCTACTGAATAATGATAGTCTTACCACTTATTTTATAGGTGAACTTTCCTGTTGCAGCAAGCGCCTCCATGATATCATACACATTTTGACTGTTTCTGTAAAAAACACCATAAAAATGGAGTGAGTTTTGCTTAGATGGAGATATCTTGAATTTGATAGAATAGCATCTTTCCAATACAGCTGCTATGTCCTTGAGAGACTCGCCATTAAAGGCAATGATACCTTTGGTCCACTGACATTTATTAGCCAGAGTTTTTGTATCCAGTAGTGTCATAGCACCAGTTTTCTTGTCAAAAACCACATGCTGATTCGGAAGCAAGGTGATTTCCTGCTTAGATTCAATGCATGTCATATTCACCTTGCCTTCATCAAGAGCCACAAGAGCCTGTGTCTCCTTTGGGTAATCACAGAAGTTGAACTTTGTACCCAACACCTTGACGATGATGTTGGCAGAGTTGACGATAAATGGCTTGGTACTATCCTTCTTGACCTCAAAATACCCTTCACCTTCTATATTGACGATACGGCTATCCACTCCATATCCCTGTGAATATGAAATCCTGGAACCTCCATTAAGCTTCACAATAGAGCCGTCCGGCAAGTTAACACTGGTACTGGAGCCATTAGGGGTGGCAACAACGATATCAGCAAAGGTGTTCTGCAGATTCTTCTGTCCCTGCTGATAAGACAGATAGGTTGCTCCAAACAATATAAGGAGTGAGGCTGCGATACCGCCAATCCACCTATATATATGGTAGAAACGAGGATTCTCTTCCTTCTGATCCTCATCTGTTTCATCTGAATCTTCTGAAATCTTATGCAAGAAACGCTGGTAGGCAGCCTTGTAGTCGTAGCTGTCCAACTCTTCCTGGGTAGTACTGGCTGCCCATATTTCCTTCAGTTCATCAAATGTTTTTTTAGCTTCCTCAGACTGTCGGATTTCGTCTTCAAGAAGAAGGATACCTTCTGAATCGAGATCACCGGTAAAATATCTTATAGCTAATTCTTCAAATTGTATTTTGTTCATATTCTTGATACGTTTTGCTTATTGACGATGTTCTGGTAAAGAAGTGTAGTTAAAAAAATATCTTTTTCAGTTCATTAACAAAAATAAGGATAAAGCTATAAGATAATGCTCCAGTTTCTCTCGCAATATCTTGAGCGCATTCTTGAGATGATACTTTACTGTATTGACAGAAATGCCTAATTCGTCTGCAATTTCCTTATTTTTCTTGCTTTCCATCCTGCTTTTTATGAATACCTGCCTGCATTCGGCGGGAAGCGCTTCGATAGCCTGGATGACTTTTTCCTCCAGCTCTTTGGAAAGAAGTGTTCCATAAGGAGAATCACCGGCAGTTTGGCTATCCATATAATAACCAGCTTTATCCGACAAGCTAGATATGGGCTTTTCATTTTGGTTTCTCTTGAGCTTGAGCGTGTCAAGACACTTGTTCCTTACAGCCGTTACTAAATAGCTTCTGATGGATTTGGTGATATTCAAACTTTCACGATTTTCCCATATGTGGTAGATAACATCTTCCACAACAGATTCTGCAGAAAATCTATCATGGAGATAGAAATTGGCAAAATGACACAATATGGCATAATGATTCCTGTAAAGGATGCCATAGGCACTCTCATTACCAACTTTCAGTTGTTCATAAAGAATTTGTTCTTCTGAGATCATTACATTTTATTAAATTTGCACACCCAACTTCCGCAACACTTATGTTATTAGTCTATAAATACCAAAACTACAGAAAGCAGCTCGGATTTTTCCATTTCAGAACTTTCACTCACCTTAGTGCTGCAGTTAGAAAACAAGCTAAATTCTGAATGTAGCTGCAAAAATACGAATAAAATCCGGAAATCCCACTCATTTTGGAGAATTATTTTCAATATGATGAAGATAACGCTATCATAGAACTGAACACCCTAATAAATTTATAGTCCCAAACATTTGTTTATCCATAAATAATATCGTATCTTTGCAATCGGGTTTCAAACCCTATCCCAAAAGAGGATCATATTAAAAATCAAACTATATAAAAAACGTCATGAAAAGATTATCAGTTATCGTCTGCCTCTTTATGTTCGCCCTGATGCCTCTTATGGCACAGGTGAAGCAGACCGTTGCCGTGCTCGGCGACTCGTATTCAACTTTCGAAGGTTTCATCCCAAAGGGATATGCCACCTGGTACACCACTGCGGTTCAAAAAGCAACCGATGTCAACAAGGTGGAGCAAACCTGGTGGTGGCAGGTTATCAAGGAAGGTGGTTACAAGATGGGCAACATCAATTCCTATTCCGGTTCCACCATCTGCAACACCGGCTATCGCGATGAGGATTACAGCGACCGTTCATTCATCAACCGCACTACCCTGCTGGGCAATCCGGACATCATCCTGATTTGCGGTGGAACGAACGACAGTTGGGCGAATGCCCCTATCGGCAATTACCAGTACAGCAACTGGAAGCGTGCCGACCTCTACTGTTTCCGTCCTGCCCTGGCGAAGTTGCTTTCCGATCTCCGTCAGCGCCATCCGAATGTAGATATCTACTTCATTCTGAACTCAGAGCTGAAGGATGAGATCAACGAGTCAGTAAAAAAGATCTGCAAGACCTATCAGGTTCCGGTCATCGCCCTTCATGACATAGACAAGAAGAACGGTCACCCAACTATCAAGGGGATGAGAAGCCTTGCCGACCAGGTTCTGAAGGTGATAAAAAAATAAAATTACCGCAACATAACCTTCCAAAGAATGGATATAAAACTAGACCAACATAAAGTCACCTTCTGAAATAGCTTCTCAAAAACAATAATTCAAATTTCATTCTCCTTTCACAATCAACAGAGTTTGCTCATAGTCAGACACTTAAGTGTGAAAGGAGAATTCTCTGAAACAACAATAACAATCAGCAGAAAGGACTATTAATATAAGGAGAAGGCAACTTAGTCTAAAGGAGAAAGCAACTATCACAAAAGGAATAGAAAAGGCTTCTTTGTATCGGATGACCCGGGTCATCCATATAGATGACGGGAGTGAGCCATATAGATGACCCGAGTCATCCATATAGACGAACTTAGTCATCCAGCCGATAAATCGTCCCTTTTCGCCTGCCAATATCTATCCCTCATCCTTCTGGTTACTATGCTTCATCCCAACATTCATAACAAAGACACCCACTATTCATTATCAAGACGCTCACAATTCCCTATCGGAGCAAGGCACATCGCCATATTTAAGCTTAGCCATCAATTACCATTTCAAAATAAAGAGATTTTTCCTTTCACACTTAACTCTCTCGTTTTCAACACAATCCACATTCTGTGAAAGGAGATACCACTAATGCTGCTTTATCTTTTCATTCGAAGATAAAGCTATTTAGGGCACAACGGCATAGGGGCATAGATGTCAAGTTCTTCCTGTTTAGACTTACTAATTAAAACGTTCATTTCAAATGGTAGCGGCAAAAATACCGCAACGCACCATTTGCGAGCAACTAAATATGATACGTGGTGTACTTAACCGGTACAAGACCTTAGCGGATTCCCAAGGTTTGTCCTATGGTGTGATAGGCCGTATGAATGACGAGGAAATAGAATCTTTCCTCCAGTTGTCCAAACCCACAGCAGCCCCATCCTCCCAACGTCAGGTGCTGGACGGGCTGTTGCCTGAATATGTGTCAGACTTGTCTCATAACCACTACCACACCATTCAAGCCCTGCACGAATCATACAAGAAGGAGCATCCCGACGGATATGGATACACCCAGTTCAAGAAGTCAATCCGTGAGTATCAGTACTCACACAACCTCAGCTTCCATAACACCTATATTCCTGGGGAAGAGATGCAGATAGACTTCGCCGGCGATGCCCTGCGGCTTACCGACCCGAAGACAGGTGAGCTAACCAAGGTTGTCGTCTTGGTCTGTATCCTGCCATACAGCGGCTTGGGATTTGCAAAGGCTATGTACAACGTTTCCATGGAGAACTTCTTCGGTGGTATATCCAATGCCTTCTCTTACTTCGGCGGAACAACTCGCATAGCCAAGAGTGACAACATGCAGCAGTGGATGAAGAAATACGACCGCTACGAGCCAACATTCAATGATGCAGCCATTCCATAAAGGTGCGATTAGAACTGGCTATCCGTAAGGAAAAGCATATCTCCCATATATTTCAATTCCATAAAGGTGCGATTAGAACGGATTGAGGGCTGCGTGCTGCATGACATGATCTATGACATTTCAATTCCATAAAGGTGCGATTAGAACCAGCAGTAAACTTAATCTTAGATGAACCGTTGCCAATATTTCAATTCCATAAAGGTGCGATTAGAACAAGATTTCGGGCTGAAACATCAAACGAGTTTCGAGAATTTCAATTCCATAAAGGTGCGATTAGAACCTATTAAGGGTAAGCTTTCGGCGAAATCTACCGTAGAATTTCAATTCCATAAAGGTGCGATTAGAACTGGTGATGATGAGGATGATAAATCTGATAAATGAATTTCAATTCCATAAAGGTGCGATTAGAACGACGGGAGCTAACGTTTCTGAAACTACAGAGGCTTATTTCAATTCCATAAAGGTGCGATTAGAACCCTAAACACGCTGATGATACATCATATTTTATCGGATTTCAATTCCATAAAGGTGCGATTAGAACGAGTTGTTCGGCGTATGAAAAGCGAGATAGAAAAACATTTCAATTCCATAAAGGTGCGATTAGAACAGAAATGTTGCATATTGATTTTAATTTCATCTCCATTTCAATTCCATAAAGGTGCGATTAGAACTCAGGGGTCTTGCCGTTTTAAGGTTGCTGATGACTAATTTCAATTCCATAAAGGTGCGATTAGAACCGGCAGTCGTTTCTCTCGGACAGTTCATTAAAGTCATTTCAATTCCATAAAGGTGCGATTAGAACATCATGAAAGTGTAGTTAGGCAGATCTCGCTTCATTTCAATTCCATAAAGGTGCGATTAGAACACAAGTATCTCATTCCTCGCGATTGCAAGATACAGACATTTCAATTCCATAAAGGTGCGATTAGAACTTAACATATCTGATGAAGGTGTGGTTTATATTGAATTTCAATTCCATAAAGGTGCGATTAGAACGCTGCCTGTGCGGTTGCAGAAGCAGCTGCAGTATATTTCAATTCCATAAAGGTGCGATTAGAACTGATACGAAGAATGTCCCTACAAATCAGGCATTTCAATTCCATAAAGGTGCGATTAGAACCGTATTTCTGATTCTGCTAAGTTGCTTATGTCTCTATTTCAATTCCATAAAGGTGCGATTAGAACAGAAAATGATGGATGCCGTCTTAAATCTCGTCCCTTAATTTCAATTCCATAAAGGTGCGATTAGAACTGATACGAAGAAGAACTTACCGTCTTCCTTGCGCATTTCAATTCCATAAAGGTGCGATTAGAACTTGCGGGTTTGCAGCGTGAGCGCATTTCCCTGCGTTATTTCAATTCCATAAAGGTGCGATTAGAACTAACGCCATAACAGAAGAATTCACTCTAGAAACCGATTTCAATTCCATAAAGGTGCGATTAGAACTCCTGAATCAAACGATACCAGAAGGTAAAAGGAAATTTCAATTCCATAAAGGTGCGATTAGAACGATCATGGCAAAAAGAGATAAGATGATGTTCGATGATTTCAATTCCATAAAGGTGCGATTAGAACGGTTCTATTGCTCGTTAATTTTATTATGCCGTTATTTCAATTCCATAAAGGTGCGATTAGAACTGATGAATGAGTACAACATTAATCAGCAGAAATTAAATTTCAATTCCATAAAGGTGCGATTAGAACTTGACTCGATTAATGGTTTTAAGTTTACTAAAGAATTTCAATTCCATAAAGGTGCGATTAGAACTCACTTTAGCAGTAGATAAACTAGAGGGAAATGAATATTTCAATTCCATAAAGGTGCGATTAGAACAGGAGGAAGCACGCAGGGAAGCCGAGGAGGCACGCAATTTCAATTCCATAAAGGTGCGATTAGAACATACTCAAGTATTGAATATGACTTCTAGTGCTTCATTTCAATTCCATAAAGGTGCGATTAGAACTTGATTCTGCCGGTTCTTCTAAACAGCTTTTGTTATTTCAATTCCATAAAGGTGCGATTAGAACATACTGTACGCAGTCGCTCTCGGTCTTGATTACCTTATTTCAATTCCATAAAGGTGCGATTAGAACTTGAAACGCTTTTCGGTTTCCTGCTTCTCCTTGATTGCATTTCAATTCCATAAAGGTGCGATTAGAACGACAGCAAGAATCTTCGCTGTGTTCTCGTCCCCTATTTCAATTCCATAAAGGTGCGATTAGAACGCCTTCGGGGTTCCCGATGAAGTACTTCTATATTAATTTCAATTCCATAAAGGTGCGATTAGAACCTCCTTTCATGCAGGCACAACGTTTGCGTGCTGCATTTCAATTCCATAAAGGTGCGATTAGAACTTAGAATCAAATAGCGAAAACTACTTCGATAGGCATTTCAATTCCATAAAGGTGCGATTAGAACTAGCAGCCCAACGGTATTCACCATTATTATCAAAATTTCAATTCCATAAAGGTGCGATTAGAACATGCGCTTACTAAGGCTGCTACCTCTGCCCCAATATTTCAATTCCATAAAGGTGCGATTAGAACTTTATAATTTGTTCCCCCACTACTTATTATTAGGTAGATTTCAATTCCATAAAGGTGCGATTAGAACTTCAAAGAGTGGTCTCAATCCTCTTTGGCGTTACCTATTTCAATTCCATAAAGGTGCGATTAGAACTGTAGGGCAAATTGCACCCCACCCCCCCGTTTTATTTCAATTCCATAAAGGTGCGATTAGAACGAGAACCAGGTGCGAGGTCTGAGTGTTTACGTCCTTGATTTCAATTCCATAAAGGTGCGATTAGAACTGAGTATTCATTTTTAAACAAGATATAGACAATGATTTCAATTCCATAAAGGTGCGATTAGAACTATGATAAGCTCTCCGATATGCCTTCCGCTATCGCTAATTTCAATTCCATAAAGGTGCGATTAGAACTCATAGCTCTGTCTGATGATGAACGGAGGGTCGAAAATTTCAATTCCATAAAGGTGCGATTAGAACGCAGTTGTTTGAAAGGCTAGAAACAGCGCAAGAGTTATTTCAATTCCATAAAGGTGCGATTAGAACTTCAGAAATTGAAGTAACAGAATTATTAAAAGAATTTCAATTCCATAAAGGTGCGATTAGAACATCAAAAACAGAGTTTTCGAAACCAGACCAAGTAATTTCAATTCCATAAAGGTGCGATTAGAACCAGAGTTACTATCTGAGTTATTCTCAGAGTTACTATCATTTCAATTCCATAAAGGTGCGATTAGAACACAAATTGAGCGATATTGCAAATCGTGTTTCAGTCTATTTCAATTCCATAAAGGTGCGATTAGAACTTTAACTTGATTCGCCCACTACTTTTTTAAGGTAGATTTCAATTCCATAAAGGTGCGATTAGAACTTATTACGGCAAAAAGACAATATCATAAAACATATATTTCAATTCCATAAAGGTGCGATTAGAACCTTTCAGCAGAACGATTCACGTTTCTGGTTCACAAATTTCAATTCCATAAAGGTGCGATTAGAACGAAACATTAGGAAGATGAGACATACCACCGACTGTAATTTCAATTCCATAAAGGTGCGATTAGAACGCACTCTCTCGCAGATGCAAGAGCGATTAAACGCTCATTTCAATTCCATAAAGGTGCGATTAGAACCGGCATCGTTTTTGTTTGTCATCCCCTCAAACTGATTTCAATTCCATAAAGGTGCGATTAGAACGCTTGATTTTATCACGCTTATTTAACATGCTATTATTTCAATTCCATAAAGGTGCGATTAGAACTATAGCCGGTAAAAGCAACTTTTAGGGCTTCATTCTCATTTCAATTCCATAAAGGTGCGATTAGAACGTAAGCGTACACCAAATAAAGCTTTTACTAGTTGATTTCAATTCCATAAAGGTGCGATTAGAACGATTCTCGGATTCTATCACGAAGAAATCGGAAAAGCCATTTCAATTCCATAAAGGTGCGATTAGAACTGAAAAAGTATGTAGTTAGTATTAAGACAAAAAACGATTTCAATTCCATAAAGGTGCGATTAGAACGTAGGTAAGACAACATCAGTTCAGAGTTTGGCAACATTTCAATTCCATAAAGGTGCGATTAGAACCCGTTAAGTCTTGGGCGTAGATGTCCTAAGAATCTATGGGTTTGTGGGTGCAAAGATACAAAAAAATATTCAGAAAAATGTCGATGCCTAAAGATATTTTTTCTGCGGCCTTACGACAACCTGCCTATTTATGGAGGTTTCAATAAGTCAAAGAGCACTTTCGGAGGTTTTGCCGAACTCAAAACGGCAAAATAGAATCACATCGACAACTCTTTATAAGAAATTATCGGTAGACATTCTTTCTTTTCCAAGAATCTGTTTGTTCATATTATACCCCATTTTATTGGTGAAAACAATGACACTATCCTCGGATTCATCAATGATAGCTTTCATCTTCATTTGCAATTCCCGAAGTTTAGCTTCAGATAATTCTCCCTCCAAAACTGAGTTCTGAATCCAACACAAATACTGGCGGCATAGCTTCAACATTTTGCCTACTCGCTTCTCACCAACATCATAAACTATAATCACATACATATCACCAATACATTTTAAAAGGTTTATATTCTTCTATTCCCAAAATATCTTTCAGTAGCTTATAGCATTCAAGTTTTATAAGATGCTTATAGCTTACATTACGTCCTAAAGAACGATGACGGAATGTCTCATCATAACGTTCTTCCATGGCCTTTACAAAAATCTTCTTTCCCTTTTCGTTCAAAAGACATTTGTTGAGTTTCTTATCAAAATGACTGGTGCTTAAAGCATGCTTATTGAGTACCTTGAAGATGACTCTATCCACGATAATAGGTTTGAAGATCTCGGATATATCCAGACATAACGAAAAACGTCTTTCTCCAGGAGTATGCAGAAAGCTTATCGTGGGATTGAGCTGAGTTTGATGAACAGCTCGGAGAGTTTCGGTATAGCACATCATGTTGCCAAAAGAAATGAGAGCATTTACCTCGTTCTCCGGCGGTTGCTTAGTTCTTGCCCCCATGTTGAAATCATCGAGAATAATATCGAATGCAGCATAATAAGCTTGTCGAATATTTCCCTCAATTCCCATTATCTCATCTACAGCCTTTGCATCTGGCAAAGTATTACTCAATCTCTTAATGGTATCGATAATATCCTGCAAGTCTTTTCCTCTACGATTATAATAGTTGAGGTTCATAACCATATTCCAAGCTGCTCCCTGAATGAATTTACACGCCAATTCTACCCTTTTCTTCTTGTTTTGGTACGCAGATGTTTGTGCCAACAATGCCTTGCCAGAAAGAAGACTTTCCCTTGGCATAAAGCTTCCGGTATAGTTCTCATAATAGTCGAAGAAGTGGACAGGAATACCTTTCTGTCCCAGAAAGTTGAACAAAGCGCTATTTGCCCGCAGACTTCCAAAAGCATACAGTTCCGCAACATCCTCAATAGGAATGTATCGAGGTTGCTGCTTGATTTCTTCATTATCTTCATTCACGATAACAGGCGTGAACTTCAGCGTATTATCTCTGCGCTCCATGATGCCAGGATTGAACAGATAGAAACTTCTTTTCATTCTTCTTCCTCCAACTCGTTTATATAACAAAAATCGAAATAACTACAATTCTTACAGATGCCTTTCTTGACTTTAGACGGGCAAACATCTTGAGAGATGATCTTAATGATGTCTTTAGATATAACCTGAATGTCATCTCTATCAACATCTGCCAAGATTACTTCTTTTGTCTTTCTCAAAAGAGGATATTCCAAGATGCCCTTCACGCCATCAATTCCATGTTGCTCGAAAACATACATGTAATATTTCAGTTGCCATTCATGAGCTTTATCCATCTTATTAGATTTCTTTATCTCATGGATGACCTTGTTCTTGGCATCATAGTAATCTACTTTGATACCATCAATCTCCACTTCCTCATACTTTGATGTACGTTGTGGATAACTTGATTCATGCACCAGCTTTCCTTCATAGACCAAGTCTGACTCTTGTTCCATGTTGATGCCATTGGCAAACAGCCATAGTTTGCGATGGCAAAGCTGATAATAGTTGAAATGAGTACCTGTTATGACCATAGAGAAAAACCAATAGGAGGCTCCAAGTAAAAACCAGGAGCCTCATCATTTACATTAAATCTGATTCTCGTAATCAAACGCCATCATTCTATCAACCAACTCCTGCTTAGCCTTAGCCAAAGCATCTGCGCTTTCCGTCTCAGTCACGACATAACTTGCACATGGAAGAGTTATAAATGTCTTGGCACCAGCATTTTCGTCAACGATAGGCTTTGCCTTTGGTTTAGATTCTCCATCCTCAACAAGTTTGGCACGAATAGCTGCTGCTAAAGTATTAGCATTATCACTAATAGCAATGGCTAAAGTCTCCATCAAACTGAATGTTCTTGCCTGATTGGATGTGATATGCCAATCAATCAGAGCATCGGCTATAGCTGGAATAATCTGCTCACGCTGCTCTTTCGGCATCAACAAGCATTCACCAAAAGAAGTAGTGATTACCTTCCATCCATCTTCTTTCAACTTTTCTACCATATCTGATGCAATCTCTGGTTCCAACTGATTAGTTGAAACGCAGAACAAACGTCGTAAATCAATAGCTACATCATATACAAAGAGACCTGTAGCACGACTATTGTCTGGAATCCATTTGCGATACAAACTTCTATCGTTACCCTCTAAAAAATCACTAACCTGTTCATCTGTCAAACGATTTCCATTTGCATCACGCACAACAACTTTATGCACGTTTGGCTTATCAGAACGATCGAATGAAATGTTCTCCTTAGAAACTGCAGCCAAAAGTGGATGCAAAGGGGTCATCGCAGAAATACTAAATGGACTTCTACGCTTTACTGCTTTCTCTTTTCCACCCTTGGGAGTTCTCATCCAGCCACCTAAAAGCTGGTCAACATAATGTGGATCACAAGACGAAAGGACCTCACCTTCTTTAAGCGCACCTTTCTTATCAACATCAAAAAAGAACTCGGTAGGAGAAGGTTGAACACCTAAAACATCGTTAAGCTGCTCCAGGATAGAACGCTTAACCTGTTGACCACTAGCAAATGGAACTCTTACGTTGAACTGTGGGTCATAATAAGATTTCTGACCATCTTCTACACAGAATACTGTGAACGCAGCATGCTTGAGACCTCGCAAATAAATAAAGGAATTCTCTTTCATAATCTTGTATTTTTAATTGTTATTATAATGTCTTATACTGGAAACGCAAAAGTGTTAAGAAGTATGGTACATTGTCTGTTGGCATACCATGAATCTCCTTCACGATTCCTTTAAACTCATCTATCTTACCAATGAATGAAACAACCTCTGTAGCAGCTGCTATGAACTGTTTCTTATTAGTTGCATTGAGCATTGTCTCAACCAAATTTTTACGTTTGGTACTGATAGACTTATCTTTATCACTAGAGGCTTCGTTCAACAACTCTGCCAACTCTTGGGATTTCTCCCATAATTCATCATTATTCAACATAGCTAATATCCAAATTTTATATACGTTAAAATTAATTTGTTCGTCTTCATTTTTAGGAGTTTTCGGCTGTTTCGGCACTTTATCTCCTTTTGAATATACATAATCTCTAAGCCCTTTAGGCTCCATAGCTTTAATACCTATAGCCCCATAAGTACAAGCCGTTTTAAATCCAATTGCAGTTCCCCATAAAGACTCTGCATTTCTACCATTGCTCATCCCAAATATCTTTTCATAAAGATGAATTGGACGGCGTATTTGGTTCAAATTAAATGGTATAAAACCAATGGTAGTATTTGTCTGTCCTATGCTATAGATGTAGCCCAAAATTTGAGCATTTCTATATTTTTTAGAAATACCAATGAGAATCTTTGTCCATGTTTGGGTATCGATACTAATAATTCCATCCTTATTCACATTGAAAGGATTATATCCCGCCAAAGGCATATCAGCATCATATTCTCTAGTATCATAATAATGGGACAGCCATTGACCATTCCAAGTATTAATCTGATTTCCTTTAAGCATGGTTGTCTCATTAAGACTCGTACGATAGAGCTTCCAACCTTCAAAAATATCAAGTAAAATCTCTTTGTTGCTAAAAAGAATCGAAAAACCTCCCTGAACACCAATACCAAGAGCATCTCCAATCCACGATGCATAGATTTCTTCCTGACAATTAGGCAACTTCAAATCTGTTACTTGACCAGATGTTGTTGCGGCAACATCTAAAGAAGCATAACCTCGTGCAATGCTAGCATCAGCTTCACTTTCTTCGATTTTCTTAATCAATTTTTCGAAGCGGATCTTTCTCTGTTCAGGAGTTTCAAAAGGCTTTTTCCCCTTTATCATATCATCCCAACTTAACTTTGGGTTTTCCAAAGGCGAATTGCCTGCAGTCATCATATACTTGTTTTGATCAAAAAACAAGGGATAGAACTGCTCCAAAAAGAAAGTTCGGGCATCATAGCTGGTGCCATATTTTTCATTGTAAGTATCCAGGAATATCTTTCCAATATTTGATGTTATCATATTTTATAGTATTTCAAACGATTGATAATATTCTATTTTACACAAATCGGGTAACAATCCCTTTTCTTCATCATATCCTTTGTTCGGAATGACAAAAGGATGCGACCCCTTATTGAGCTGATCAAGATTTCTATGTGCAATGGAATGATAGCTTACAGGTATTTCCATTTCAATTCTTTCCAATCCATTGGCACATAAGTATCTGTCTTTATCTTCTTCTGTAATACAAACAGCAGAATTGATGTCAAGCGTTTCAAGTAACGCTGATTTCGGATGATGACAAAGTGCCTTTAACACCCATTTTCCTTCCAAGAACACCACACCACTAAAGTCTATATTCTGAAAGTCAATCTTTGGATATACCTTATCTATCATTTTCTGAACATGACATTCCTCCATGATGTCACCACAATCTGGCAATACACTGAAAGTATTTTTCAGAACATCCAGACTATAAGGAAGAGCTTCTTTATCATCTTCAGATGGTGCTATGACATATATCGGCTTGTAGTGTCCAATGGTATCTCTTGTACGCTTGCGATTAATTCGTCCAAAACGCTGTGTAAGAGCATCAATTGGAGCACACTCAGTAATCATTATATCAAAGCTGATATCAAGACTGACCTCTACTACTTGAGTGGAAACTACGATGCATGGAACGTTTTCTAATTCATTGAAGTCTTCACGCAACTTTGTTTCCAATTTAGCCCTGTCGCTTCGTTTGTACCTGCTATGCACAAGCATCTTCTTCACTTCTGGATATAATTCTTCAATAGACTCATATAGTTTCTGTGCTCTTTTTACTTGATTACATACTATGAGAACTTTAGAATTGCTTTCGATTGCTGAGGCTATCACATCATAAGATTCTTTTTTATCTTCGAGTTTGTAGATTTGATGTCTGTTGAATGATTGAAGCGTCAGAGAATCCAACTTTACCTCACAAACTGCATCAGCTCCACCCAATAGTTGAAGTATCTTCTGATACAATACTGTCGGCATTGTTGCCGTACCAACATGTACCCTACACTCCAGCGCAACAAGAATTTCTATAATGCGTAGAACTATAGACTGCATAACATCAGAATAGGTGTGTATCTCATCGAGAATCACATCACAACCTTTTAAATCCATAGCCATGGCCTCATATCCTTTAATACCAAAAACAACAGAGGCCATCTGGTGTGGAGTAAGGACCTTCACTGATGCACCAACATGACGCTGCATGATACTTTCCTCTATCTTACCGTCTTTCACTTTCAGATTAGAGGCTGCATGTAGAAGATGAACTTGAGCATTAGTATTACTCAAATCATTCTTTATTCTATCATACATAGCATTAATTGATGCTTGAAAAGGCAGTGTATAGAAAACTCTTCCACGACAACGCCTCAACAAAAAATCAGTTTTTCCAGCTCCAGTTGGAGCCGTTACCAACGTATGCATCTTCTTACTATCCGAAGAAATCAATGATAAAGGATAGAGTTCACTTTGCCTATTGTAAAAAGACAAATCAGGTTTGATGAAGAGTTTATCAAGCGGCATTTCAAATGCAGTCTCCATAGCAGAAGCCATGTAATCTGCCGCCATCAACAACCCTCTCCATTCAGAACACCCTTTTTTTCTACCATCACAATAGTCTATGACATATTCATAATTTTCTTCTGCCTCTTCCAAAGATATTTCATGGGTTTCCATGCCAAGGCTTTCAAGGATATCAATGGCTATATGACTCCATTCCGAGAATAACTTTGAATGTTCCTTGAAGCAATCTGATGTATCATCTAAATCTAAAATGCCCAAATCCCGAACATCTTTATACATAGATTTATGATGAGCTACAATCATATCTATCACAGCATCTCTATGTTCCTGGCATACCAACGACAGAAAGAACAAGGAAGCTATTTCATGGCGAAAAACAGAACCAGGCTTCTTCTTATTTTGGGAAATCAGCGATTGCTGGAACACAGGACTTACCTTTCCGATGTCATGCAATAAAGCTCCTTCTACCGCAATCTGTTCATCAAATCCTAAATGTTTAGCCATTACACGGGCGGTATCAGCAACATTCTTAAGATGCTGATACAAACAAACATGTCCATTCTGCTCGCTTTTAGCTAATATTTCTTGATGAATATTCATATAGTTACACCGTTTAAAGTAAAGATTGACCATTATACTCTATCCAGCCAACCATTGGCTGATTATCGTTAAAACGATTATAGCCAACCAGGAAAGACTGCTCTGAATTTCCAAAGCGCAATTCAAAACCAGGTAATTGATTGAATTGTTCTTCTTCCATCACTCTGATTTCTGATTCTGGCAAGAGTATATCTTCATTTCTGCATACACATACATGTTGCTTCGATGCAATAATAGCATCTTCTTCGTTTTCAAAAGCAATACATAAAACCGGATGCAAAAGAACAGAACGCTTCAATACAGAACGATTTCTAATGAATGTTCTGTTTTTATACTCCCAACCTCTTGTTTGTATCACTTCCTGTTGAGAATCCAGGGAATCATACTTCAATTTGTGCCTCAAAATTTTATGGATTCCTGGAACGTCCAATAGTTCAGGAAACAGTTTTTTCTCTATGCCTTCTATTATTGAAGGTGTAAGAAACTGCTGACTGAATGTTTCTCCATCACGAACAGCGGTCCATGGTTTAATGAAACCAAACTGCCCTTTATATGTTACGACATACATAATCAAATCCTTTAATAATTAGTAAATTGCTCCAAATCCGATACCCGTACAGTTGCCTACACCAACATTCCATATAAATTGTTTCGTCTCAGGCTTACCTTTGATGACAACCGGGCAAAAACTTGCCTTATTGCCAATACCATGATAACGAACCAACTTCAACTTCTTTTTGGTGTAAGAAAGATCAAAACAAATATCCAACGTTTCATCTTCTTCCAATCCTGCCTCTTTCATCTTTGACAAAAGAGTATCCTTAAGATATTGGTTTGCCTGTGCATGATTGAAATTATACTGTTTAATACTTCCATCATCCAATTTTCTCTTTATAAAAATCGGACTAGCACAATAATACAAATCCCGCTCTGAAAATTGAGGTTCAGCACCAATAGTTATGTCAGTCACAAACATACCACAAAACATCTCAGGATCTTCAAGAATTGTTCTGATGATAACCTTAATGATACTTTCATCATAAAAGCTAATAAACATCGTTGCACCCTGTGAAAACTGAAGTGCATCCTCCACTTTTCTTCCTCCATTTAACCAAGAGAAAGAATACAATGAAATCGTATCATGAATAGAATTGTTTCCAATCCATTTATGAATAGTACCAACCAGTTTCCGTTGATAATCAAAAGGAACTGGTGTAGTATTCGGTGAAGTTTTTAAAAGAATTCTCATATTAAAAAAAATGTTCGTTTTATAAATATATTTTTTGCTTATCATAAAATTTCTCTCAGATGGTTCCTTGCCTTATCAGCAATCTCTTTCGCCTCCTGATAGCACCCATCTATTTCTTCATAGGTGTATGCATTCCGAGCCTCAGCGATGCTTTCGGTTGCAACCTCTTCGAACATATCGAAGACGATTTGTTCATTATTATTCTGCTTCATATCTAACACTATTAAGAATTCGTATTTCCTTGTTCGAGTATCACCCAAACACCGGCATTCACTCTTCCTTCATGTCTTATTATTCTCGCTTTTTGCAACACAGACAAATTACGTTCTATGGTACGTTTCGTTACCGACATTGTTACCGACATTTCCTTAGCTGTTACAAAAGGATTTTCCTCAATCATAGAAATGATATTTCGCTGACGATCAGACAGTTTCCTTACCGACACATTACCGACATTTGTTACCGACATATTACCGACATCCTCGCCACGATCTGCGATAACTTCATCTATCGTTTTGCGCTGGATAATCGCCATCACGCCACCTCCATTTTCTTCTATCGTTGGCAATGGCAAGCTGGCACGTTCAAACTCCTCGGCAATCTTCTTGAAGCCACGTCCCCATGACTCCACAAAGCCTGCTTTATAAAAAACATTAGCAATGTTATGGTTACGAGGATAAGAAGAATGCTTCTGCAATAAGGCTGCCGGAGTCAACTCTTTCGGCAACAAACCGTAGTTCCACAATTCTATACTGCGATCGTAGATGCGCATTTGGATGGCAGGACCGTTATAAGCCTTATGCGAAATGGCATTGTATATCAACTCTCGTAATGCTTTATCAGGAATCTCCAGCTGCTCTATGCGCTGTAATCCCTCGTAGTGAATAGGCGAAAGCAGATACTTAGTTCGGAGTACTTCCATCACCCTACTAGCCATTTGAATCAGGTTACCTTCTATCACATCCTGAATAATCAAATCGCTCTCATCTGTATGAAAACGTCCAATCTTGAATACAGCAGATGGGAAGAACTGCCCAACATGCTTGCCGAAAAGCAAAATAGCAGCATTCTTCAATTCACCTTCCCTGGTGAACAAGCCAAGATTACGCAATACATCTTCGGTTGACGAATTGGCCTCTGATTCATCCATACGACCTGCCTTGATGCTACATTGCAAGAAATAGTCAATCGCATTGCGGTCAATATCATCAAGGGTTGCCCCATAAACAGGAATATCATCCCATGAATGTCCCATCTTCTCCATAATAAATTGCTGCAAAGCAAGCCCTTTGAGTTCTTGCTTGGTAGAACCACTACGATAATGATACGTGCCTTTGTAGGCTATCGGCATATTACTTGGTGAGACCACAATCTCTATGTACTCTTTATCACCTTCCATAAGAAGGTTTACATCTTCTACGATGCCCAGATAATTAACTATCTTGTTAGGAATATCTTCCAACAATCTTTTGGCATCAGATAAACCGATTACTTCTTTCCGGTCGTTTACACCGATATAAATACGTCCACCTTGCGCATTGGCGAAACCACATATCCATTTCAGATATTCATCACGCCATGATTCCTTGTATTCTATATTTTGACTTTCATTCTGCATATTCTATTCCTCCATACTTTTGATGATTGAATTGACTCTCTTCTCCCTTCCCAATGTCTCAGGAAATGCATAGTGGCCATTATTGATTTCTCGTGGATTAGGCTCTATATGCTCGGCATACCATGCACGTTTATACTCGGTGGTGATGATGCCGTAATCTCTGGCGGCAATGATGGAAGCGGCGAGAGAGGCGCCATATAGCTCCTTGATGTCTATCATCTCTTCCAGCGTAATCTTCTCACGTTTCTTGGAACCCAACTCTTCGATAAGCGTCAACTTGGGAAGAAGGAAGAAACTGGCAAAGAGATCACAGCGCTTCTCCAGTTTCAACGGACTGTCTTCCGGGAAGAGGAGAAGAAGATGGGCTAACTCATGAGCTGCCGTAAAACGAAGTTTCTCCACACTACTCTTTTCCGGATTGATATCGAGAATCATCAGCGGATGCTTCTTATCTGCCCAGGTACTCATTCCGAAGACATACTCTGGGAGAGTTGCAGCTAGGATCATGATGCCTTTTCTTTCCAAGAGTCTCAGGATGCTGGCGATGGGACCATCACCGCAATGCCACTTTTCACGAAGAAGACTGGATGCCTGGATGGCATCTTCCAGCGTTGATACCTTGGTACCTTTTATCGGATTCTTGAACTGAGTAGGAAAACCCGCTTCTTTCTCCTTGGCAAGATACTGCTCTGCCCAAAAAGAGAGTTTTGCTTCCAGGGCTTGCAACTCGTCTTCGGATACCTTCCCATTGGAGGTGGTGCGGAGCATCGGAACATCGATCTTGAGATTGGTACCATTGAAATATGCCTCGCTAATATTGAGGGCTTTGGCTATGGCTTGCAGAGCATCACGCTTAGGCCGCATAATGCCTTTTTCATAACGGGATATGCTCTGCTTGGTGATGGCTCCGTTGGTTCGCTCTACGAGTTTATCCATACTGAGCCCCATCATCTGGCGGGCTTCCCGCAATCTTATTGAAAATGAGTCATTAGTCATATTTGTTAGCTCTTTAATTTGTTGACAAATATAAAAAGAATATTCGATATTGTCACTAAACAACATAGAGATTTAACATAAAAAAGCACTTGAATATAGGAAGAACTAGAAGATTTAAGGAGAAACGGGGATTATACATTATTATATATAGGAATTCTTTGGGAAAATAGTGGGCATAACATTATTGAATATCAACAACTTAAACGTTTCATTGTGCAAGTTGTGGCATTTTCATTGTGCAAGTTGTGGCATTTTCATTATGCAAGTTGAGGATTTCTCATAAAAAATGGTGTTCCATTCCTCAAAATGAAACACCATTAATCTAATCATATCTGATAATCGAATTTCACAATTAGTTGCTATAAGCACTCTCACCATGCTCGTAGATGTCGAGACCTTCCTCCTCTACTCGCTTGTCAACACGTACACCTACAGTCTTATCTACTACCTTGAAGATAATATAGGTAACTACGATGCTGTAGATGACACTTACCACGGTGGCTACCACCTGAATCCAAAGCTGATGCCAGTCGCCATAGAGAGCACCCTGCACGCCTTCAGCACCTGTTACGTATCTTGTGGCGAAGACACCGGTGAGGACAGATCCCAGAATACCGCCCATACCATGCACACCAAAGGCATCGAGAGCATCATCATACTTGAACTTCTCCTTCACTACGGCTACCATGAAGAAGCAGACGATGGTGGAAATGATACCAATGCAGAAGGCACCTAAAATATCCGTACTGCCTGCTGCAGGAGTGATGGCAACCAAACCGGCTACGGCACCGGTACAAGCACCCACCGTGGTTGGCTTCTTGTTGACAATCCAGTCGATGAGCATCCAGGTGGTGGCTGCTGCAGCTGTTGCGATATGGGTTACGAGGAAGGCATTGGCAGCCAGACCATCAGCAGCCAAACCGCTACCGGCATTGAAGCCGAACCATCCCAGCCAGAGGAATGACATACCCATAAACACGAAGGTGATGTTGTGAGGTGTGATAGGATGACCCGCACGGTAATCATCACGCTTGCCTACACAGAGTGCCATGACCAAAGCAGCCACACCGGCATTGATATGTACCACGGTACCACCCGCAAAGTCGATGGCTCCCATCTCCTGCAGGAAACCGCCGCCCCATACCCAGTGAGCCATAGGGAGATAGGCGATGATGACCCAGAGAACGGTGAAAAGTACATAACCGTTGAACTTGACACGCTCGGCAAAGGCACCGAGAATCAGGGCTGGAGTAATGAGGGCAAACATGCACTGGAACATCACGAAAGTGAGCTCAGGAATGCCCGTTGGCATGATGGCATCCAAACCAATGCCGTGGAGGAAGCACTTATCGAAACCTCCGATGATGCAAGCCAAAGGGTTGCCGCTATCCGCATATTCTGTAGAGAAAGCCCAGGAATATCCGAAGGCCACCCATATCAAACTGACTACTGCCACGATGAATACCGTCTGCATCAGGATGCTGAGGATATTCTTCTGGCGCACCAAACCACCGTAAAAAAGTGCAATACCTGGGATTGACATCAAGAGCACCAAGATGGTTGCCATGATCATCCACGCTGTGTTACCCGTATCAAGAGTTGTCAACAATAAACTGCTCATATATATATCTTATAGTTAAATTAGAATACAATATTATAATATAGTCTCTCAAATATGACCTTCAATACTAATCATAAAGTTCAATGTTCAAACCTCAAAGTTCAAAGTATCTCTACTCCTCTTTCTCAGCATTATACAAAGCGATATCACCTCGTTCGCCTGTTCTGATTCTGACAGTATCCAGTACAGGAATCACGAAGATTCTGCCATCTCCCACTTCGCCAGTCTGTGCAGCTCCCTGGATGGCAGCGATGGTTGGCTCCACATTCTTATCACGAACCACAATATTCAAAAGTACACGTTCGATGCTGCTGGTATCGTACATCACACCACGATAAATGCGAGCCTGGCGCATCTTTCCCTCACCTCTTACATTATAATAAGAGAACCACTCGATGTCGGCAGCCAAAAGTGCCTTCTTGACATCCTCGAATCTAGACTTGCGGATAATTGCCTCAATCTTCTTCATAATCCTTTAATAATTAATAATGTGTTACTACTTTTATTGATTGCCTCTATTGAAAACGGACCATCTTTGATTGTCACTCAAATCAAGTCATCCTTTACATTATGTTCGTTTTCGGCTGCAAAATTAATACATTTTGTCAGTATTTTAAAGCAATCAAAAACATTTCGTTGCTACTTTTTCGCGATTATTTTAAATTTATCCAGTCATATCGTATTCTCCTTACAATTTGTAAGTAATCCTACTTTTCTTCATTACAAATTGAAAGAAGACTAAAATTTATCTTCATTTCTTGTATGTTTTTTCTTGTCTATTCCAACAAAAAGTCGTACCTTTGCAACCGAAATCAAACAAATAGTCATCGAAAGATTCGAAAGACTATCAAAAAGTCAAGCCTCACAAGAGGCAAGACGTGAGAGATAAAAGAAGAGTATTCAAACTTAAAGGACAACGCAATATGAAAGAAACAGTTCATTTCACCAAGATGCATGGGGCGGGCAATGACTACATCTATGTAGATACCCAGCTGTACAATATCCCAGACCCCGAAAAGGCAGCCATAGCTTGGAGTGCTTATCATACAGGCATCGGAAGCGACGGACTGGTTCTCATCGGAAAGCCACAGGATGGCAGAAGAGCCGACTATTCGATGCGCATCTTCAATGCCGATGGTTCAGAAGCGATGATGTGCGGCAATGCAAGCCGATGCATCGGAAAGTATCTTTATGAAAAAGGATTGACCCGAAAAGAAACCATCCGATTGGAAACGCTATCGGGCATCAAGATATTGAGATTGCATCTTCAGGACAACAAGAAGGTTGTAGATTCGGTGACAGTGGATATGCTGAAGCCGAGACTGGAAAATCCACAGCAATTCAGAGGTCCTTCGATACTCGAAGCCGATGGCAGAATCTTCGAAGGCACCTATGTCTGTATGGGTAATCCGCATTTCGTAACCTTCGTGGATGATATCGACACCATCGACATCGCCCACTATGGCAAGATTCTAGAAAGAGACGAAGCCTTTCCTCAACGATGCAACATCGAGTTCGCACATATTACAGACACTGACATTATAAGGACACGAGTTTGGGAAAGGGGAAGCGGTATCACGATGGCTTGTGGTACAGGAGCTTGTGCCACAGCTGTAGCCGCAGCCCTGACCAAGCGTGCCGGTAGAAAGAGCAGTATCGTAATGGATGGCGGAACGCTGGAAATAGAATACAGCGAGGCAGACGACCATGTCTATATGACGGGACCTGCCGCCTTCGTCTTCGAAGGAGAAATTGAATTATAAATTAAGAGCAAACTTAAATAACAAAGGTCGATAAAAAGACCGCAATAAAGGAGAACAAAAATATGGCATTAGTTAATGAACATTTCCTGAAGTTGGCTAGCAATTACTTGTTTGCCGACATCGCAAAGAAGGTAAACGCTTACAAGATTGCCCACCCGAAGCAACGAGTTATCAGTTTGGGCATCGGTGATGTAACCCAGCCCCTCTGCCCTGCCGTCATCGAGGCGATGCACAAGGCAGTGGATGAGATGGCCGTACAGGCTTCCTTCCGCGGCTACGGTCCGGAACGAGGCTACGACTTCCTCCGTGAGGCTATCATCAAGAACGACTTCCTGCCTCGCGGCATTCATCTCGATGCCAACGAGGTCTTCGTGAACGATGGAGCCAAGAGCGATACGGGAAATATCCAGGAGATTTTGAGATGGGATAACAACATCGGCGTCACCGACCCGATTTATCCAGTATATATCGACTCTAACGTGATGATTGGCAGAGCGGGAGTCTTTGAGAATGGCAAGTGGAGCAATGTAACCTACATGCCATGTGATGAGAGCGATGACTTCATCCCTCAGATTCCAGACCACCGTGTGGATATGATTTACCTCTGCTATCCAAATAACCCAACAGGTACGGTCATCTCGAAGGAAGAACTCAGAAAATGGGTGAACTACGCTATCAAGAACGAGAGCATCATCCTATATGATGCTGCCTACGAGGCATACATCACCGACCCAGATATTCCTCATTCTATCTACGAGATTCGTGGAGCCAGAAAGGTAGCCATCGAATTCCACAGTTATTCCAAGACTGCCGGTTTCACCGGTGTACGCTGTGGATACACCATCGTTCCAAAGGAATTGAAGGCCAAGACTTTGACCGGTGAGGAAGTGGCATTGAATCCTATCTGGGACCGCCGCCAGTGCACCAAGTTTAATGGAACCAGCTATATCAGCCAGCGTGCTGCCGAAGCCATCTACACCCCTGAGGGTAAGGAACAGGTAAAGGCAACCATCAATTACTATATGGAGAACGCCCACTTTATGAGAGCGGAACTTCAGAAACTCGGACTGAGAGTATATGGTGGCGAGAATGCTCCATATCTCTGGGTGAAGACTCCTAACGATACACCAAGCTGGAAGTTCTTCGAGGAAATGCTCTATGGCGCAAGCGTAGTATGCACCCCAGGTGTCGGCTTCGGTCCTTCGGGCGAAGGCTACATCCGTCTTACCGCCTTCGGTGAGCACGAAGACTGCAAGGAGGCTATGGAGAGAATCGCCAAATGGCTGGGAAAATAAACGTTCCAACAGATTATAAAAACATTGAAAATCAGAAATTTTAAATTATATAAGGTATGAGCAACTTAAGATTTGAAGCTGTTTCAGAGGCTTCCAAGAGAAAGCCTGTTGAGGTAACCGCTCCTAGCGAGCGACCAAGTGAATTCTTCGGAAAGAAGGTATTCAACCGACAGAAGATGTACAAGTATCTCCCTGCCGATGTCTATGAGAAACTGGTAGATGTCATCGACAACGGAGCTCGTCTCGACCGTAACATCGCCAACGCCGTAGCCAAAGGCATCAAGCAGTGGGCTGACGAGAATGGCGTAACCCACTACACCCACTGGTTCCAGCCATTGACAGAAGGTACTGCCGAGAAGCACGATGCCTTCATCGAGCATGATGGCAAGGGTGGTATGATCGAGGAATTTTCAGGTAAGTTGCTCGTTCAGCAGGAGCCTGATGCTTCTTCATTCCCTTCTGGCGGTATCCGCTCTACCTTCGAGGCTCGCGGTTATTCTGCATGGGATCCAACATCTCCTGTATTCATCATCGATGATACACTCTGTATCCCTACTGTCTTCATCTCTTACACAGGTGAAGCACTCGACTATAAAGCTCCATTGCTCCGTTCATTGCACGCTGTAAACGTAGCAGCTACAGAGGTTTGCCACTACTTCAACCCTGATGTCAAGAAAGTTATTTCCAATCTCGGTTGGGAGCAGGAGTACTTCCTGGTAGATGAGAGCTTGTATGCTGCACGTCCTGATCTGATGCTGACAGGCCGCACCCTGATGGGTCACGATTCTGCAAAGAACCAGCAGATGGACGACCACTACTTCGGCGCCATCCCAGAGCGTGTTCAGGCATTCATGAAGGATTTGGAAATCCAGGCTCTTGAGCTCGGTATTCCTTGCAAGACCCGCCACAACGAGGTAGCACCAAACCAGTTTGAGTTGGCACCTATCTTTGAGGAGACCAACCTTGCCGTTGACCACAACATGCTCTTGATGAGCTTGATGAAGAAGGTGGCTCGCCATCACGGCTTCCGCGTACTTCTCCATGAGAAGCCATTCGCAGGCATCAACGGTTCAGGTAAGCACAACAACTGGAGTCTCGCTACTGATACCGGCATCCTGCTCCATGGTCCTGGCAAGACACCAGAGGATAACCTCCGCTTCGTAGTCTTCATCACAGAGACTTTGATGGGTGTATATAAGCACAATGGTTTGCTCAAGGCTTCTATCATGAGCGCTACCAATGCACATCGTCTGGGCGCCAACGAGGCACCTCCAGCAATCATCTCTTCATTCCTCGGCAAGCAGTTGACCGACCTTCTCGAGCACATTGAGAAAGCCGACAAGAAGGATCTCTTCACCGTGGCTGGCAAGCAGGGCATGAAGTTGGATATCCCAGAGATTCCAGAGTTGATGATTGATAACACCGACCGTAACCGTACTTCTCCATTCGCCTTCACCGGTAACCGTTTCGAGTTCCGTGCCGTAGGTTCTGAGGCTAACTGTGCTTCCGCGATGATCGTATTGAACACCGCCGTAGCCGAGGCTTTGACCGACTTCAAGAAGCGTGTCGATGAGTTGATAGCCAAGGGTGAGGATCAGACTTCAGCCATCATCGATATCGTTCGTCAGGATTTGAAGACCTGCAAGCCAATCCGTTTCGACGGTAATGGTTACTCAGATGAGTGGGTAGAGGAAGCTGCCAAGCGCGGTCTGGACTGCGAGAAGAGCTGTCCTAAGATTTTCGAGCGTTATCTCGACCCTGCGTCTATCAAGATGTTCGAGGATATGGGTGTCATGAAGAAGAACGAGTTGGAAGCCCGTAACGAGGTGAAATGGGAGACCTACACCAAGAAGATTCAGATTGAGGCTCGTGTGATGGGCGACTTGAGCATGAACCACATCATCCCTGTGGCTACTCACTATCAGAGTCAGTTGGCAAAGAATGTGGAGAACATGATTGACATCTTCGGCGACGAGGAAGGCAAGAAGTTGACAGCCCGCAACATCAATATCATCAAGAAGATTGCCGAGCGCACTCAGATTATCGAGACCGGTGTTGAGGAATTGGTAAATGCCCGCAAGGTAGCCAACAAGATTGAGAATGAGCACGATAAGGCTATTGCTTATCATGACACGGTAGCTCCAAAGATGGAGGAAATCCGTTATCAGATTGACAAGTTGGAGTTGACTGTAGCCGATGAGCTCTGGACATTGCCTAAGTATCGTGAGCTTCTCTTCATCAGATAACAAGCAATTTTCTGGTTTAATTATAAGTTATAGTTTTCGTTTAAGAAAAAGAAAACGCAAAAGCTCTAAAAGAGCTACTCTTCATCAGATATAACAAAGAACGATCAATCTATTTCTTTTATTGGTTGTTTAAGTTTGCGCGGAGTGTGGTTGTGAAATCACGCTCCGCTTTTTTTCTCCAAAAAGCCTATACCTAAGTACACTCTGTATTTAGGAAATACTACCTGCCTCGGTATCAGAATCTAATCATACATATTTCTCCATCAACACAAAGGTGATGAAGCCCAGGAGAAGAGCATAGGTGGCTTGCTTCTGAAAGCCATGGGCATGAGTTTCGGGAATCATCTCATCGCTCGTTACATAAAGCATGGCACCACCGGCAAAACCCAGCATCACGGGGAGAAAGGTAGAAGAGGCAGAACCCAAACCGAAACCCAACAGAATGCCTGCCACTTCGAGCAGGGCGATGAAGATGGAGATGAAGAAGGTGCGGACTGCTGTAACACCTGCCATCATCAAAGGAGCGATAATCACCATTCCCTCGGGAATGTTCTGCAGGGCGATACCGAAGGAAACACCCCACTCCGTGGCACCTTCTGCAGAGCAGACGCTCACACCAGCCGCCATGCCTTCGGGCAGTTTGTGCAGGGCTATCGCCATCACGAAAAGCATCACATGGCTCAGTCTGGCATTGTTGCGATGCTCCTCGGGGTCTAGTCCCGTGATATGATGAAGATGGGGAGTTACCAGATCTAGCACATTCAGAAACAAGGCTCCTGCCATTACTCCGATTACTACCAGCCACCAAAGTCCGGTCTGTTCGAAGGCTGGCACTATCAGTCCCAACGTGGAAGCTGCCAGCATGATTCCGGCACAATATCCCAATACAGCGTCGTTCCATTTGTGAGGCAACTCCTTGACGAAGAAACCCAGAATGGCACCGATAATGGTGGCACCGCACAGTCCGGCAGCACTTATCAATACGTTTGTCATTGTTATTTTGCTTTTTATCTTAATCCGTAAATATATCGAAGTTATCCTATCAAATATGCAAGATGCAGATATATGATAGAAGATAAAAAAGCATGGACAACCCTCACGGTCATCCATGCCCATCTATTTTCGTATCTGATCTATTCTATTTAATTGTGTTCTGTCATGGTGAAATTGATGCACTTCAATTTCGTATATTCATTCCTATTTCAATTTCTTATAACCGTAAGATGCGTTATTGCCCAACTGCTCTTCGATGCGGATAAGCTGGTTGTACTTAGCCATACGGTCGGTACGACTCATAGAACCCGTCTTAATCTGACCGGAGTTAGTTGCTACGGCTATATCAGCAATCGTAGTATCCTCGGTTTCACCAGAACGATGGGAAGTAACGGTGGTGTAACCATGACGGTGAGCCATCTCGATAGCATCCAAAGTCTCTGTAAGAGAACCAATCTGATTTACCTTGATGAGGATGGAGTTGGCTGCACCCATCTTGATACCCTTCTCCAGGAACTTCACGTTGGTAACAAAGAGGTCGTCACCTACCAACTGGCAACGGTCGCCGATGGCAGCGGTCAACTTCACCCAGTTGTCCCAATCGTTCTCATCCAAACCATCCTCAATAGAATCGATAGGATATTTGGTAATCAGTTCCTCCAGGAACTTGATCTGCTCAGCAGCAGTCAGTTTCTTTCCATTAGGATCCTTCTTCTTGCCATCCTTCAACTGGCGGTAATCGTAGAACCACTCACCATTCTCCTGAACGGCAAACTCGCTGGCAGCGCAGTCCATGGCAATCTTCACGTCCTTACCTGGCTCATAACCGGCATCCTTGATAGCCTGGCAGATGCTGTCGAGTGCATCCTCAATACCATCGAGTGCAGGAGCAAAACCACCCTCATCGCCTACAGCTGTAGAAAGTCCGCGGCTCTTCAGGAGCTTAGCCAAAGCATGGAACACCTCAGCACCCATACGGATAGCCTCCTTCTCGGAAGGAGCACCCACAGGACGGATCATGAACTCCTGGAAGGCGATAGGCGCATCAGAGTGAGCACCACCATTGATGATGTTCATCATAGGAACAGGAAGGGTGTAAGTATTGCAACCGCCGATGTAGCGATACAATGGGATGTGGAGATACTCAGCAGCAGCATGAGCCACAGCCAGAGAAACACCGAGGATGGCATTGGCACCCAGATTAGACTTGGTCTTGGTACCGTCGAGTTCCAACATCTTATAATCGATGGCACGCTGCTCCAAGGCAGAGAAGCCAACCAAAGCAGGAGCAATTACCTGATTCACGTTTTCAACTGCCTTCAACACACCCTTGCCGCCATAGCGGTTCTTGTCGCCATCACGAAGTTCCAAAGCCTCGTTCTCGCCAGTAGATGCACCAGAAGGAACCGATGCACGACCTACGACACCTGACTTCAATGAAACTTCAACCTCTACTGTAGGATTGCCACGAGAATCCAAGATTTCTCTTGCATGAACATTTTCGATAATCATAATACTATAATACTTTTAATTACATTAAACATTTTTTCCGAGTGCAAATTTAGGTATTATCTGATAAACCACCAAATTTCGGGCATCATCAAAACTAGGTATTTGCCAAGAAATACCTACTTATAAGTATGCAGTAAATCACCATTTATCACTTCCCCATCACTTTCCCGATGATTTCCTCGAAATCTTCCTTCTGCATAGCGCCCATCTGTATAGTAGGCTTACCTTTCATCGGGATGAAGAGGAAGGTAGGGATGCTGCGGATACCGAAGACGGAAGCCAGTTCGGGTTCCTGGTCGATATCTACCTTGTAGAAATCTATCTTGCCGGCATATTTCCCGGCAAGAGATTCTACCATGGGAGCCATCATCTTGCAAGGTCCACACCAGGTGGTATAGAAATCGATAATGGCAGGACGGGAACCTGCAAACACCCACTCATCGGGATGAGACTCGTAATCCATAATCTTCTTCCTGAAATCGGAAGCCGTAAGCACCTGCACCTTTCCAGCAGAAGCAGACTGATTACTACTGCCAGCTACTGACTGACCTGCCTTCTCAGCCCCAGCCTTACTCTCTGATTCAACACGAGAAGGCTGTCCCGTTGAGCTGCCTTCCTGTTTCTTGTTATTTTGAGAACATCCCATAACGGCTAAAGCCATCATGGCATATAAACAAACATTTTTCTTCATCTAATCATTCTTTAAAATCAATAAGCCAAATCGATTGCAACAGGATATACTCGACATGGGTCGAAGTATTCCGCACAACTGTTCACCATTGCCTGCAAATCTGCCTTGGCAATACCATGGAATACCTGCTTGCCGTTTACCATGATGGTTACAGGCTCATTGAGGTTGACCAACTGGTCATTGAGATAAACTCTCAACTTACCACCAGTGGCAGGAGAATAGCTGCGGTTGAACTTCAGATCGATTCCCCACTGCTTATCCTTCAAGATAGTGGTGTAATCCACATTGCTCACCTTGATGGAAACCACGTTCTTGTCGATATCCATCTCGTAGTAGGTTCTAGACTCTGATGGGCGAGCCAGTACCTGCAGGTTGTAGAATCCGGAACGATGTCTGCCATCCATCTCGAAATCCTCCCAGAGCACGGTCTTAGGATATGGATTGCGCACAAACTGCTTGAGCCAAGGAGTAGTCAGACCATAGGTGATGTGATGCTGCATACCCGGCAAAAGCTGGATGCGATGACGGAAGATTGGAGTCTTATCCACAGACAGCGGGCGAGCCAACTGCGCAGAATCGAAAGCCACCTGGGTGTACCAGGTCAGGTCGTTGCGATAGAAACCGGTATCGTCAGCACCGGTGAGGAACGAGAAACCGATATTGGCACAGTTTTCCACAGGCGCATTCTTCAAAGGTTCGCCACCTGCCATCGGACCCGCTGCAGCCCAATAGTCGGCATAGAAGGACGCCAGTCGCTGACTGCCATAACCACCTTCGCTGATACCGAATACATAGAGACGGTTGGCATCCACCTCACCCTTTACCAGGTTCTGGCGAATCAACTTCTCGAAAGCATACTGCTTGGAGAGATGCCACCAGCGATAATATTCACCCTCGTTAGGAATCTGAGGAATGAAATAGATGGAAGGAGAATCCTGGAAGCTCAGACCGAGCTTGATACCATTCGACCACTCATGGTCCTTAGGTCCCGATCCGTGAACATACAGGAAGAGAGGGAACTTACCATCGGCAGCCACTCCCTTCTTACCATAATAATAAGGCATCACCGCATTTGGCTCCAGACACTGAGGCAGATTCCAGGAGCTGTTTTTTGCCAATGTCAGATCTTCAGGTTCTATGAGCTTTTCTTCCTGCAGGTTCTTGTTGGCATCGCACCAGGCTGTCCATACCATCTTCTGGTAGTTGGCAATATCCTTGCCGTCGATAGCAGCCTGGAGCTTGGTGTCAAGAGGTGTGTTTTTAGAGAATTCCGCCTTACCGTCTTTCTCCAATGCTTTCTGCTGCGCTTTGAGAGACTGCAGGAAATAGGTATTCACCTTTTTCTGCAATCCCTGTGACTGCGCCATGGTCTGGGTTGAGTAGCTTAGTGAGGCAAGCGCCATCACCATGTAAATCATTTTTTTCATTTCGTACTATATATTTATTTAATTACTAGTCTTTCAAAGAATAGGTAACCGTAGTCACTACCCTCACCTTTTTAATATAAGGTGTATTAGAATCTCTATCCTCTATCGAGAACTGCCCTTGGTCAGCGTTCATGATCTTATCAATCTTGCTTTTGCTGTTTTCGGCAAACTGAGCAGCAGTCTTCTCTGCATTCTCAATTGCCTCCTGCATCATCTTCGGCTTCATCTCGCGGAAAGCCACATACTCGTACTTCACCGGATTCTCGTAGCCACCATCCACGATGGCCACACCTTTCTGAAGCAGGTCACCCTGTCGGGCGATGATGCCACGAACCACCTTCACATTCCGGGAAGTCACGGTGATGATCGACGTGATGTTGTAACGGTAAGGCTGACGGTTTTCGCCATATCGCTCAGCATTGAGGTCGATGACCACAGGGGCATTGACATTGATTTCATTTGCCTTCACTCCATTTGCCAGCAGGAACTGGCGGATGGTGCTGGTGGTAGCGTTGATCTTCTTATAGAGCTGCGGCAAGTCGTTGCCAATCTCCTTGGAAACGATAGGCCATGTCACCTTATCAGCCTCAACTTCCTTTTCTGCCAATCCTTTCACCACTACTTTGCGGTCTTTGGCAATCACAGTTTCAAGTCCAGACTTGACACAAAATCCAAGCACGATAATGCCTATGGCTAAGATCACTGCTTGCTTGATACCTGTATTGACATTCATAATAAGTCCTCCATTTATTAAGTTTAAAACGCTTACGAGGACAAAGATAAGCAAAAAGATGATAGCAGCCATCTTTTTTAATCTTTTTTATGTTCTAATCTTAACCAGACAAGAAAGATATGTTAAATCTTCTATACAAACGATACAACCTATTGATTTTTTCACTATCTTTATCCCGTTAAAATGATGTATAACCTCTAAAACCACAACATCATGAAGATAGGTATTCCAAAAGAAATCAAGAATAATGAGAATCGTGTGGGAATGACTCCTGCTGGTGTAGCTGAATTCATTCGACATGGACACGAAGTGATGGTGCAGCATACCGCTGGTGAGAACAGTGGTTTTGCTGATGAAGAGTATGTGAAGGTAGGAGCCAGGATCCTGCCCGACATCCAGAGTGTGTATCGCGAGGCTGAGATGATTATCAAGGTGAAAGAACCTATCGCCGAGGAATATCCACTCATCCATCAGGATCAGCTTGTTTTTACTTACTTCCATTTTGCCTGCGACAGAGAGCTCACCGATGCCATGATCAAGAGTGGTGCTGTCTGCCTGGCTTACGAGACGGTAGAAACCGACAACCATCATCTGCCACTGCTCATTCCGATGAGTGAGGTAGCAGGAAGAATGGCGATTATCAATGGTGCCTACTATCTGCAGAAGACCAAGGGCGGCAAGGGTAAGCTGATCAGCAGTGTGCCGGGCGTAAACCGTGCGAAGGTTCTCGTTCTGGGCGGTGGAACCGTGGGAGAAGCAGCAGCAAGAATGGCAACAGGCCTAGGCGCTGATGTGTGGATTACCGATATCAGTTTGCCTCGTCTTCGCCAGTTAGAGATGGAATTGCCGATCAATGCGCACACCCTCTACTCCAACGAGCACAATATCCGAAAGGAATTGGCTGATGTTGATATCGTAGTAGGCAGTGTACTCGTTCCGGGCGACAAGGCTCCACACCTGATTACCAGGGACATGCTGAAGTTGATGGAACCTGGCACCGTACTGGTGGATGTGGCTATCGACCAGGGAGGATGCTTCGAGACCTCTCATCCAACCACCCATTCCGATCCGACATTCATGGTAGATGGCATTGTGCATTATGCCGTAGCTAACATTCCGGGAGCCGTGCCTCATACCTCTACCATCGCCCTGACCAATGCCACCCTGAAGTATGCCCTCGCTCTTGCCGACAAGGGATGGCGAAAGGCATGCAAGGAAGACAAGGCTTTGTATCGGGGATTGAACATCGTGAATGGCAAGGTAGTATTCAAGGCGGTTGCCGATGTCTTCGGACTGGAATACGAGGAGATAGTATTATAGGAGATCGCATTATAAATTCATGAAACATAACTTTTAAGCCCATCGGATCCGATGGGCTTAGAAGTTATGATGTTTTTTGTGTGCCTTTCCAATGATAAAGATAGACTCGTGGGCAGCGATTCCGCAAGGGAATATTCAAAAATTTTAAAACATATTAATAACAAATGGATTACAACATGATTGGGACCGCATGGTCGTTACTACCTCCTATCGTCGCCATCGCTCTGGCGCTGAAGACGAAGGAGGTCTATTCTTCTCTTTTTATCGGTATCATTCTAGGTGCCGTTCAATATTGCATTTCGATGGGAACAGGTTTCGACGGATTCCTCGTTCATCTGACCAACCACACCGTAGGCGAAGGCGATGATGCCAAGGCATACGGTTTGATACATTGCCTTTCCGACCCTTGGAACGTAGGCATCCTGGTATTCCTGGTGGTTCTGGGCAGCATCGTATCACTGATGAACAAGGCGGGTGGTTCTGCGGCTTTCGGCCGATGGGCTTCCAAGCACGTAAAGTCGAAGATTGGTGTGCAGGTAGCCACCATTCTGCTCGGTATTCTGATATTCATCGATGATTACTTCAACTGCCTTACCGTGGGTTCGGTGATGCGCCCTATCGCAGTGCGCAATGGCGTAACCAAGGAGAAACTGGCTTATCTCATCGACTCCACTGCAGCTCCAGTCTGCATCATCTCCCCAATCTCCAGTTGGGCAGCAGCAGTATCGGGCTTCGTATCGGGAGGCGAGAATGGACTGGCACTTTTCTGCAAGGCGATACCCTACAATTTCTACGCATTCTTCACCATCCTCTTTATGTTTGGCATCGTAATCTTGGGCTTCGACTTCAAGGCGATGAGCAAGTATGATGCAAGACTGAAGGAATGGTATGAGCGCACCAACGGAGGAAAGCTCGACGAGGTGAGCGATACCAAGCTGCAGATCGTGGAGCATGGTGTGGGAGCGAAGCAGGAAGAATCATCCAAGAGTAAAGGCTCTGTGAGCGATCTCGTGATTCCAATCATTATGTTGATTATCTTCTGTATGGCAGGTATGGTTTATTCGGGAGGTTTCTTCGATGCCAGCAATGCCAACTATATGAACTTCGTTGACTCCTTTGCTGGCAGCAATGCCTCTATAGGTCTGGTGATTGGTTCATTGGCAGCCTTGATTCTGACCATTCTGATGTTTACGGTTCGCAAGACCTTGCCATTCGATGAAGCAATGAGTAGTCTGATCAAGGGATTCGAGGCGATGGTACCAGCCATTCTGATTCTTACCTTGGCATGGACCCTGAAGAGCATGACCGACTCTCTGGGAGCAGCAGAATATGTATCTACGGTAGTGGCAAGCAGCGCTTCTGAACTCCAGATGCTCCTGCCAGCCATCATCTTCCTGGTTGCAGCCTTCCTGGCATTTGCCACAGGAACATCCTGGGGAACCTTCGGTATTCTGATTCCTATCTGTATCGCCGTCTTCCCAGCTGCCGACCCATTGCGCATCATCTCTATCTCTGCCTGCATGGCTGGTGCTGTCTGTGGCGACCACATCTCACCTATCAGCGATACCACCATTATGGCGAGTGCCGGAGCCGAGTGCAAGCATGTACACCATGTTTCATCTCAGTTGCCATACGCGATTACAGTAGCTGCTGTAAGCTTCCTGACATTCATCGTGGCAGGTTTCACCCATACGCTGGGAATGGTAACAAGTGCCATCATTTCGTGGATATTCGGTATGGCGATGCTTGGTTTTGCTTTATTTTATCTAAATAATAGGTCGAAAGTAAAATAATCCTTAATTTTCTTGCATAATTAGAAACTTTTCAATATCTTTGCAAAAGAAAAATAATAAAGAACATATTAATAACGTAATACAGAATACATTATGAAGGAATTAAAAGGAACTAAGACAGAGAAGAACCTCCAGGAGGCATTCGCTGGTGAGTCACAGGCTCGTAACAAATATACATATTTTGCAAGTAAGGCTAAGAAGGACGGTTATGTTCAGATAGCTAACATCTTTGAAGAGACAGCTGCCAACGAGAAGGAGCACGCTAAGTTGTGGTTCAAGTACCTGGAGGGCGGTGCTATCCAGGATACAGAGAAGAACCTGGAGGCTGCTGCTAATGGTGAGCACGACGAGTGGACCGATATGTATCCACGCATGGCTAAGGAAGCTCGCGAGGAAGGCTTCGAGGAGATTGCAATTAAGTTTGAAATGGTGGCTGAGATTGAGAAGCACCACGAGGAGCGTTATCGCAAGCTCTTGAAGAACGTGCAGGACAAGCTCGTCTTCTCTCGCGACGGCGACTGCATCTGGCAGTGCTCTAACTGCGGTCATATCGTAGTAGGCAAGCAGGCTCCAGAGGTTTGCCCAGTCTGCAACCACCCACAGAGCTACTTCCAGATTGAGGCTCAGAACTACTAAGGTTCTATTAACAGAAATAAGGAGGTGTGTCATAAGTCACAGCCAATACGCCCTGAAAGGGCAGAAGCTCCTAGCCCAGGGCATCGCCCTGGGTTTTAGAATAAAGACAAAAAAGTCGCCCTGAAAGGGCAAAAGCTTTGAAATTGAAAGCTTTTGCCCTTTCAGGGCGACTCTCTTTTTCTTTTACCACTGGTTGATATCAGCTTTTGCCTCTATCTTTTTCTCGATGTTATCAGGAAGTTTGGAGAAGAAATCGTAGCCGGTGATACGCTCCACCTCATCTACCGAGTTGACGAAGTCTTTTTTCTGCAGTCCGGTAGCTCCCTGGTTGCGACAGATAAAGCCGATGGCTTGCGGATTCTTGCCGGTGCGAAGGATAACCTTGAAGAAAGCATCAGGCACCACCACCTTGTTCTTACCCAGTTTGCGATGCTGCTTATTCAGGAAGATCGGACCGCAGACAATATAGACCTTACCATATTTCTTTGCCCAGGTACGGCATTGCTGTTCTATGCTATTCCAGATTCCTGCATTCAGAGCATGGGTCTGAGGACACATATTGGTCATCAGGAAGCATTCGTCCATAGCCTTCTGGTTCCACTTATTATCGCCAGCCGGACAGAGATGACCTCTATCATAACCGCTGTTGTAGTAATCAGCCTTCGTTCCCTTAGGTGATGGCATATCCATATCATCCTCAAAGTCGCCACGCTTCAATTTGCCAGAGGCATGAGCACGGGTCAAGGTCCATGCCACCCAGTTAGGCTGACGGGTATCGTGATTGTATGATACGGTATAGGCAAAACGCTTTCTGATGGTTTGCGATACCTTTTTCTTTGAAACCGGGATTTCCATTCCCGGTGCATCCCCCTGTGCAGCTGGCAACATAGAGGACGACAAGCCAAAAGTAGAGAGCAAAGCGATGGCGCCAGCTATCACCCATCCTCTCATTTTCTTATTGAATTGAATCATCTTTATTTTATATGAAGAGATTATTATGTATCTTTATAAAGAGATCATTATGTACTTATCCTATTCTGCAGGATTAATCTTTTCCAGCATGATTTCTATCAGTCTCGGAACCCCATAATCTTCTATTTCACTTTCCCTGATCCAGATGTAATCATCTGGGAGTGGAGGACGGTTTTCCGTTTCCAGCAGATAGAAATCGGCAAGAAGGATGCGATGAGTCAGTACGTGCTTGACATCTTTTGCCAGCAAAATCGGATTCTTCACGAAAGAAGGCAGTTCCTTGACATCCGAAACATTATAAGGCTCCCATAATCCCTGCCAGATATCACCTTCTCCACGGCGATGGATGGCAACCATCGGTTCTGATATTCCTGTATCATCCGCAGCCAAAGATTTACACCTTATATATATATAGGAGAGATGGCGGGTCTTCACCTTTACGGTCTTGTTCTTGATAGGCAGTTCCTCTACCCTGCCGCAACGCAAAGCCTCGCAGGTTTCTGCAAGCGGACAGAGCAGACACTTCGGAGACTGGGGGGTGCATTGAATCGCACCGAAATCCATCATTCCCTGATTATAGGATGCCGCATCGGAGGCAGGCAAGAGCGATTGAGCCAAAGCAGCAAACTCCTTTTTCCCCTGAGTTGAGTTGATGGGAGTATCGATGCCAAAATATCGGGAAAGCACCCGATAGACATTGCCATCAACCACAGCTGCCGGAATATCGAAAGCGAAAGAGCCGATGGCTGCAGCGGTATAATCACCTACTCCCTTCAGGGATTTGATGCCTTCGAGGGTATTGGGGAATGCACCTAAAGCCACGATCTGCTTGGCGGCAGTATGAAGATTGCGGGCACGGGAGTAATACCCCAAGCCCTGCCAGAGTTTCAAGACATCATCCTCGCTGGCTGCTGCCAGATCTTCTACCTTGGGATAGGTCTGCACGAACCGTTCCCAATATTCCCAACCTTGGGCAATGCGGGTTTGCTGAAGGATGATTTCGCTCAGCCAGATAGCATAAGGATCCTTGGTTTCGCGCCAAGGCAGGTCTCTGCCGTTCTCACGAAACCAACGGATTATTTCTGTTGAAAAAAAAGAGTTATTGTTCATTATTATGCTTTTCTTCCCTACTGCTCCGGATATTGCTCGTAAATCTTCAGACCGAATTCATTGGCAAGCGCATAGGCATGCTCCATGATGTCGGCAAGGATATGCTCGTAATTAACCCATACCTTATCCTTGATGAAGAAATAGAACTCGATAGGAAGACCACACTGGGTAGCTTCCATGTGGCGCACCATCAAGGTAAGTTCCGTATTCACCTCAGGGCGTTGACGCAGATATTTCTCCATGAATCTACGATAAAGCTGAAGATTGGTTGGAGCCAAAGCTGCAGGATTCTTCAAGTCCTCAATATCCCTTCCTTCCTCAATATCTTTTTCTATCGCCTTCTGAAGAGATTCCTTCAACTTGAAAGAATCCTCTGTGGCGAAATGCTTGGCAAGCAAGGTCTGCTTCAAGGTCTCATCCACCAATCGGATGCTGCGAAAGTCGAAGTAAACGATTCGCTTTACTCTTCTTCCCCCACTCTTCTGCATTCCAATCCAGTTCTGGAACGAACCATTCACCAGGGTAGCTGGCGAGATAGTAACGATGGTATTATCAAAATTACGCACCTTTACGGTAGTAAGTGACATATCCTCCACAATACCATTGGCATCTACCGACTTCACGGTAATCCAATCACCCTTGTGCAGCATATCATTACTGGTGAGTCGCACACCGGCAGCCAGACCAAGGATGGTATCCTTGAATACCAACATCAAGACTGCCGAAGTAGCACCCAAGCCGGCAAACAAGGTCATCGGACTTTTACCCAACAGGATGGCAACCACTACCACTCCAGCCACAAAGAGCATCAAAACCCTAAGCACACCACAGAAGGTATGGAAATACTGCTGAGCCGAAGAGCGGCGCTCTCCGCTATTCTCCAATCCCTTGAAGGAACCGATGAACACCAATACCGTACGTACCGACATCACCACGATATAGATACCCGTAGCACGCTCCAGAATCTCCTTGAATATAGGATATTCCAGATAGATAAGCGGCATGAGCGACCATATTACCACTGCAGGCACGATATGACAGGCAGAAGTGAGCACCTTCTTATTCAGCAACACATCATCCCAGGAAACCTCCGTCTTTTCCGTAATCTTGGAAATCAACGGAACTACAATCTTACGACACAGAAAATCGCTCAGCATCGCCAGCAAGATAGCGGTGATGGTGAGCAGGATATGACGAAGCATAGGCACGTAATCGCCGGTGATACCTGCCCATGTTATCATTTCATCTACAAATCTACGAATTTCTTCCATAAACTACAAACAGTAAACTATCAAATCTTAACTATCAACTCCCTATCATGGTTGGCAAAGCAGGTTACAAACCTTGTCTGCAAAATGTCTGGCATTGCTGCCATGCATGATTCCATTATTGATGATAGAGAAGCAAAGCTCATGTCCATTAGCTGCCGTACAATAGCCAGCCAGCGAGATGATACCAGTCAGGGTACCCGTTTTTGCCTTGACATTGCCATGGACACTGCCGCTTTTCATACGCTTCTTCAGGGTTCCATCCACACCTGCTATAGGCAAGGAATGAATCAGATGCTGCTTGATGTTATCGTTGCGGAAAGCATAACGGAGCATCATCACCTCCAGCTCGGCACTGAGATAGTTGTAGAGCGACAAGCCCGAACCATCTGCCAGTCTGTAGCGTGAAGCATCCAGTCCCAGCTTATTGATCAACTGCCGTTCCACGTTGCGGGCACTCTTGGCACTTGCCGGACGGTTGCCCGTAGAAGCCGCAATCTGGTAATACATGCACTCGGCATAGAGATTGTCACTCTCCTTCATCATCTTATGCAGTACCTGGTCCATGGTATGGAAACGGGTACAGATGGTAAAGGCATTGGCAGGACAGGTCTTGGAAGAGGCATACATCTCCTCATATTCGATGCCTGCATCCTTCAACTTAGCCAGGAAACGATCCATGAAGATGTCCTTGCGGGAGAACACCAATGGCGAAAGTACCGGATTATCATCATCCCAGCACCAACCTTCGCCCAGCAATGCAGCATCCTTCATCGAACGGTCGGCATATACATTACCCCGAATGGTATCCACACCCATATCCTTGAGACTGTTGACAAATGCCGTCAGGTCATCACTGTTGAAACGGGGATCCATACCTCCCACACAGTAAACATCACCCGTCAGCACACCGTCCTCAATGGTTCCGGTATATTTCAACTGGGTCTTGAACTGATAGGAACCACCCAACTTGTCAAGTGCGGTGATGGCAGTCAAGAGCTTCATCGTACTTGCCGGGCGCATCAGCTGTCGTTCGTTGTGCTTGTAGATGCAGGAATCAGCATCCATATCCCAGACCATGATACCCACCTGCGACGTCTCAAACATCTTACTTTCCAAGAGTTTGCCGATACCTACCTGCACCGATTCGGGCCAAGGCAGCTTCAATGTATCGGCAGCCAGGGAATCCAACATCGTGGAGTCAGTCACTTCCGTGTCGTCCTGCGGCTCCACCACTTCTCCTTCAATCACATCCTGAGCCTTCACCGGCATCGCCATGAGCGTAGCCATGATGAAGCTCATCATCATATATATAATCTTTTTCATTGTCTTTTACTAATTTCTTTCTCGAAAGCCTCCTCATTATCGGGCTGCACCGTTACCATATTATGATGTCCGTATTCTATCACCAGGCAATGATCCAATCCCAGAAAGGTCTTGGCGGTATGCACGCTGATGATGTCGCATACCGGCACATTCCTGTTGGAAGAGAACCTGCCCTCGTTGATGATGAGATATTCCATCTCGTCATCTCGGTCGATAGGTTTCACCTTCTTGAAGGTATAGGTGGTATTCAGAATACGCTCAATCATGCCCACAATGATGATGGCAACGAAAATGCCAATAATCGCCATCTTGACCCAGAAGAAGTATCCTGCCAGGAGGGCGAAAACCACCACTCCAACACGAGCCGTCATATTGAAGCGCTTATGAAAAGTTCTATCTGCCATATCTCGTTCTTTTATCTTTAAAATAGCGTTTTCAGCTACTATTTGATAGTCTAAAAGACTATATTACCTTAAAATTCGCTGCAAAATTACAAAAAATCCCTCTCTTATTACTCTTTTTAAAGAGAAATTAGTACTTTTGCAAACAATTAAGCATTATTAGAATAAACTCACATGGTTTATAAGTATGATTTTCTGATTATCGGCTCAGGAGTTGCCGGTATGAGTTACGCCCTGAAAGTAGCCAGAGCGCATAAAGGTAAAGTGTGTATGATTTGCAAAACCTCACTCGATGAGGCAAACACTTCATTTGCACAAGGTGGTGTGGCGTCAGTTACCAACTTGGAAGTAGATAACTTCGACAAGCACATACAGGACACAATGATCGCTGGTGATTACATCAGCGACTATCAGGCTGTGAAGCAGGTTGTCACCATGGCACCAGAGCAGATCAAGGAGCTCGTGCAGTGGGGTGTCAACTTCGACAAGCAGCAGGATGGCAAGTTCGATCTTCATCGTGAGGGCGGACACAGCGAGTTTCGCATTCTTCATCACGCTGATGATACGGGTGCTGAAATCCAGCGCGGTCTGATGGAGGCTGTGCGCAACTGCCCGGACATCGATATCAAGGAAAATCATTTCGCTGTAGAAATCATCACTCAGCACCACTTGGGTGCCCGTGTTACCCGCCGTACACCTTATATTAACTGTTACGGAGCCTATGTTCTGAATCCTGACACCCAGAAGGTGGATACCTATCTGAGCAAGGTTACCGTGATGTGTACCGGTGGATGTGGTGCCGTTTATCAGACTACCACCAACCCTGTCATCGCTACCGGTGATGGCGAGGCGATGGTTTACCGTGCCAAGGGTACCGTAGCCGATATGGAGTTCGTACAGTTCCACCCTACAGCCCTCTATCATCCAGGAGAAACCCACCCTGCATTCCTCATCACCGAGGCAATGCGTGGATACGGCGGCATCTTGCGTCTGCCTAACGGCGAGAGCTTCATGGAGAAATATGATGAGCGCCTGAGTCTGGCTCCTCGCGACATCGTGGCACGTGCCATCGATAAGGAGATGAAGATTCACGGATTGGATCATGTCTGCCTGGATGTTACCCATAAGAATCCGGAGGAGACCAAGCGTCACTTCCCTAACATCTATGCCAAGTGTCTCAGCATCGGCATCGATATTACCAAGGATTATATCCCGGTTCGTCCTGCCGCTCACTACATGTGTGGTGGTATCAAGGTAGATTTGAACGGCTGTTCAAGCATCAACCGCCTCTATGCCTTGGGCGAGTGCTCTTGCACCGGTCTGCATGGTGGCAACCGTCTTGCCAGCAACTCTCTCATCGAAGCTGTGGTTTATGCCGAGACTGCTGCCAAGCACAGTCTGGAGCATGTAGATGAATACGACTTCAATGAGAAGGTTCCTGCATGGAACGACGAGGGTACCCTGACCAACGAGGAGAAGGTATTGATTACCCAGAGCGTCAAGGAAGTTGGCGAATGTATGAGCAACTACGTGGGCATCGTGCGCAGCGACCTTCGCCTGAAGCGTGCCTGGGACCGCCTCGACCTTCTTTACGAAGAGACCGAGAACCTCTTCAAGCGTGTAAAGGTAAGCAAGGAACTCTGCGAGCTCCGCAATATGATCAATGTGGGTTACCTCATCACCCGTATGGCTATCGAGCGCAAGGAGAGTCGTGGTCTTCACTACACCATCGACTACCCTGTTCACGCTTACGACAAGAAATAATGAAGAAAGAATAAGATAGAAAAAAAGCTCGAATGCATCAAACATTCGAGCTTTTTTTATTTTCAAGAATATTCCCGCCTATCTTGTCAGCGAGAACTTGATGCTCAGACCGAAATCCTGCGTGGTGGTAGGATAACTGCTGCTCGACAAGAGCGGGGTATTGGTCTGGCGATCATAGTAGAAACTCATGGTGAGCATCTTGCTCAAGGTATAATCAGCCGTGAAGCTCAGCTTCAGGGCATTGTTGCCGCTGCTGGCGCTGCTCGTCATCGTGGCTATATCACGGACGATGGCTGCCTGCTTGCGGAAACTGAAGTCAAGACGCAGGTTCAGGTCGTGATTAGGACCGTAGTTCTGGGTCTGATTCTTGCCCTTGCTTCCGTTTCTGCTGTTCTGCTGGACACCCGTTCTTCCCTTCACCTTGTGTGCCTTTGGAGCACCGAAGAGATTGAAATTGTTGATGCGATAGCCCATACCTACCACCCAGTCTTTGCTCAGCGCCTCGTTCACCTGCACACTCGTCATGCTGAGGTTCAGCACTCGGGTCTGGCGATACTCACCCTTGATGGTCATATTGTTGTTCAGCGTAACATCCATACCGAGCAATGGCGAGAATGCCTCGTTGATGCTCACCTGAGAAACATTGAACATGCTGCTAGGCGATGGATTGCCCGTAGAGGCATCCGTCACGAAGCCCAGACCATTCATATACTCCTGATAAGTACTGTAGCTGCTATAGCTGCCCACGGCAAAGATGCTCTTGTAGGCGTGGTTGATGTTCACACTCTTGAAATGCTCACGGAACCAAGGCAACTTGCCCAAGCCACTATAGCGCACCGTCCAGTTTGGCAAGAGTCGGCTCAATGCCGGGAAGATGGAGAGCGAACTGCCGCCCATCGAAGTATAGGCATTGAGGAATGCAGGAATCATCACATCACCACTATACGGATTAACCGGTGTGCGGGAAGCATCATACTTGCCACCGCCCAAGGTAGAACCCACAGGATATACCGTTCCGGCATACTGCGACTCCACCCGCTGGCGGAAACCATCGAGCGAGCCGACAAACTTCTCGAAAGTCTTGCTGCGATAACCACTGTTGGCATTTCCGATTCCCTCGAAAGCCGAACTCAGTGAGATGGTAGTCATCTGGAAAGTTCCGCTCTGGGTGGTCGGTGTACCTTCATACATATATTGTATGCTCTTCTGCGTGGTCATGGTGCGGGTGGCAGAAAGATCTATCTTGAAATCCTTGACCGGTTCCAGGGTGGCACGCAACTGCAGATTCTCGGTCTTGCTGGTAGTAGCCGGCGTAGCGATCGAGTCGTTGCAGAGCAGCCAGTCGTTGTCTCTTGCCTTTCCGATATAGCTGTCATCCACCAGTCCGAAGGCGAAATCCAGTCCCGGCGCCATCGTTCCCACTTTCTTCTGTCCGAAGGCATCACCCACGTTAGGAGTAAAGCCCGGCAGAAGCATCTGATAGTTGTTGCGGTAGGTGAAGCTCACCTTGCGCAGCATCATTGCCAGTCGGGCTGCCGTCTGGGCTGTCCGATACCATTTTTCGTTATCGAGCGGCTCTTTCGGCATCACCGTAATCTTCAGCTTCATCATGCTATCCACCTTCGACTTGATACGGATCTGGTTGTTATCCACCTTTTTGTATTTCAGATGATACACCTTTCCATCCTCCGTCTTAGCAGAAATGATGAGTCGCTTGCTGTTCTTGCCATGTCTGATGAGCAGGGATGTATCCGGCAGGAGGGTGATTTCCTTCTCGAAAGCCTTCCTGTTTTTCGGAAGCGCCTTTGCCAGATCTACCTGATTCTTCTGCATATCATTCTTCTGCTGTGCATTCTTCAGCAAAGCCTGCTTCCGCCTGGCTTCCTTCTCCTTCTTCTTCCTCTCTATCTCACTCCTGCTTATCGAGCGGTTGAATCGGTCATTCGCCTTCTTGAGGAATGGGATGTGGTTGTAGAGGCGCACCAGGTCGAAGCTTCCGTTAATCGTCAGCTCGCGCTGGGTGTTGATGGTGTTGCCATACGAGTTGCCGTTCTCATCCTCCGTACCTCGCTCCCAAGTATAGTTGGCGTTGTAGGAGGCATCGGTATTCACCCAGTCGAAGACAGGCAGCAGATGGATAGGCAACTTATAGGATGCCGTGAAGTTCTGACTGTAGTCGAGCGGCGTACCCCAACTCTTCACACTCTGCCATACCGAACTCCGATACACCGAATCCTTCCAGGCATGATACTGGTCGGCATAGAGATCGGCATTCACATCCGGATAAGGCACATCTACCTGTGCATGGGTGGCACTCTGGAAGTTCATGTGCAGGTTCTTGGTCAGATCCCAGCGCAGAGAGAACTCGCGGTTCCAGAGGAACTGGTCGCTCACGGTGAGCGGCAGCTGCGAATTGAGCGTACTCTCCATATCGCGTTCCTGCAGTTCATAGGTCTCGTGCGTCATCTCCGTATTGAAGGCGATGTTCTGAGGCAACCAGTTTAATCCGAATCGCTTCAGAATGTCGAGCCACTTGCTCTTGTTCTTCCACTTCTTGAAAGGTTCCCACGCCTTGTAGATTGGTGTCCAGGAATAATCCAGGGCTCCGCGCCAGTTGTCCCGATTCTCGAAGACCGTGGTCTCACCCGTGGTATGCTGATGGGCATGACTGTAGGTAAACGAGAAGTTGGCTGGATCGTAAGGCATCGGATGACGTCGGGTGGCGATACCTACCCGGGCATTGGATACCGAGAAGTTGGTCTGGGTGACTTTGGTCACGGCGATGTTCTCGATAGAGTCCCGCTCAGTCTTCGAACCGGCGGCATCCAGCGCATCCTTCAGTTCCATATCCGTATCCAGCGGATTGTATTTCGGAGAAGTCTTCTCCTTCGTCACACTATAATATAAAGGTATGCTCACCTTCGCCTTGTCGGGGAAGAACTTACCCATCTCCAACGAGGTGGTCACGCTATAGGAACCATAATTATCGGTACTGCGGCTAGCCACGCCGTCTTCCAGACCGCCGAAGCCTTCGCTCATATAGCGGCCGGTGGCATTCACGCTACCCAGGTCGGAGAGCTGCACGTTCAGATTGGCATTGGCTGCCCATCCGCCCTTGTTGTTATGCTCCAGAAGCCGGAGTTCGTTGACCCAGACTTCTCCACTCTTCACCTCATTCGAATTGTTTCTCACACCTATCATCAGCGTCTTTACCTCGCCCAGGCTCGGATTGCCAACGATGGTGATCCGGTTGCCCGGATGTTCAGCATCCATCATCACATAAGGTGCCATATAGGAAGCCATACCAGCAGCCTTCGCCTTGTTGCGCTCCTTCTTGAGACGGGTAAATACGCTCAGGTTTACATTGAGCATATTCTCCTCCGGCCAGACCAGCTTTCTGTCGGCAGAACTGTTGCGGTTATAATTGTTGCGAGGTTCGGTCAGCTTGAGCGGAATCTCATACTCATAGTAATTGTTCTTATAGTCGCTGCCCAGACGGATGAAGACCGCCAGCTGGTCGTTCTTCAGATTGGTGGCGTTCTGCTCCAGGGCATTGGCATGGGCAAACATCTGGATGCGCTTGTACTGGCGGAGATCGAGGGTAGAGTTCTTATATACCGCCTTTGCCTCGCCATGGGTCAGATCCTTCACCACCATACTCAGCGCCTGCTCGTTTGCCTCAACAAGCTGTGGCTGCGATGGATCCTGCTCGCGGCTGATACCCGGAGGAAGCACATAGTTGACCGGTGTCTTCTCGGCGTTTTCCTCCAGACTGACGGCACTCGCCTCCAAGGTTCCGCCACTGGCTGCACCCAACGGCTGGTCGTAGGTACGCCACTTGCTGTGCACCAGGTCGAGCGTACCGAAACGGAGCACGATTGGCTTCTTGAAGTTGGTGAGGAACATTCGCATGAAGCGGATGCTGGAGAAATCGTTGATGTTGCCCTGGCGCTTCTCAAACTCATCCACAGGAATGCGGAACTGATACCAGGTAACCGTGGATTTCGTGTTGTCTCGCCAAGTCTGGGTGTATTCGCGCCTATCCACGATGAAGTTGCTGCCCACCACAAAATCTTCCGGACGGATGCTGACGTGATACTGGAAATACTTCTCATATTCGTTCAGCGTATAGTCCTGGTTGATGTCCTCCACATCCGGTGTCGATTTATAGGAGGTATCATAACTCTCGGTACGGCTTTCGCTGTCAGGCGAATTGCCTTGAGGGTTGTTGATATACTTATATCGTTGAAGGATGGGCGCACGCATCTCATCCCAGTCAGATCCTCTGAAATAGTGATAGTTATCCCGGGCTGGGTCGGCAAAGATACTGTCGAACACCGCCTGGTTCACCTTTCCCTGTATCTGGTCGAGATAGGCACTCTTGTAGAATTCCTGCTCTTCGGCATCGGTCAGACCATTGAATCCCACATCCTGCAGGGCACGGCTTCCGCTCGTCGTGGCGAAAGCATAGGTCACGGTGCTCTGCGTAGGAATCTTACCCCACTGCGTATAGGTGAAGCTGTTGCTGCCATCCACCGGCATTCCGCTCTCATAAAACTTCTTGCCATCCCGCAGGATATCCTCGCTCACCTCGCCCAGGTTGATGTAGAAGTCGCCACCGTAGTCGGCTGCATCCGATTGCTCTCGGGAATAGATGAACGGATCGAGCATCCAGAACTCGATATACTCCACGTTTGCCTGCTCAAAATCGTTGGTATCCAGCTTGCGCATCATTCCACCCCAGTTGCGGGACGGGTTGGCAAGGGTACCATCCGACTGCAGATCGGATACATTGAAGTTGTAAGGTCCCGGCTCCGATGGATAGTAAGCCAGATTGAGAACACTCAGGGTGCTGGTGGCTCCCTGATAGGTGCTCTGCTGGCGCAGAGGGAAAAGCTCCTTTACATACACCTCTCTGACATAGTGGTTGCTCAACTGCTTGAGGTCGCTCTTGATATGACCCGGAGTGAGCGAACTGCCCCTTCGGGTGAAGAGCGGATCGATGGTGTACCAGGCAAGGCGGGAACGATGGAAACCGCTGGTCAACCCCGTCTTGTCATTGTAATCATCCTTGAAGTTGAGCGACGGCACACTGGAGATAACCCACGAAGTAGGAGTCATCACGTCGATGGTTCCCTTGGTATTCTCGAAGTCATCAATATACGAAGCATTGTCCTGCACTCCTCCTGCCTCGCCCGCCAGAAGCTGGGCAAACTCACTCTTGAAGGAGATGTAGGAAGGTTGGGTGAGATGCAGGAACGGTATCTTGTCGAGCATGTTGGTAAGCCATTGGCTCTCCTTCTTCCAGTTCAGGTTGATGCCCCAGAGCGTATTCTTCAGCGGTTCGCTGCCCATCGCCACCTTGTTGGTGAGCGCCTGTTCCGAGAGATGCTGCAAGGTTCCGCTGATCTGGAAATTCCTGGAGAATTCATACTCCCAGTTGAATCCTACCATCGTCTTTCTCATCTGTCCGTAATCGGTATTGCTCTCCAGGGAGACGTTGACCGCCGTACCGGCATCGATGATGCTCTGGTTGAGGATGGTCACCTCTCCGGCATTGTAATCCACCGAGTAGTCGGTACCCTCCTTCAGGGTAACGCCACCTGCCGTCACCACTACCGACCCCTGCGGCACATTGTAGGCATCGAGGGAGATGACATTGGCTGCCGAGCCCTTGAACTGTCCCACGATGAGATACTTATTCTTTTCGGCTATCTGCTTGGCGATGGTCTTCGTACTGTCATAGAGTTCGGTGAAGGCATACTTCTCAGCCTGCTCCTCAGACACGCCCTTCTTAACGAGATAATCCTGCATATAACTGCCGAACGGTTCCACCTTCGGCATGAACACGCGACCATTCGATACGGTATAGCCCTCTACATAATCGAAGTAGCCATTGCTGCGCACCTTGTTGTTGTTATCAAGCCGATCGGCACCCAGCACACGGATGATAGGCTGGTTCTTCACCTGCGTTTCCGGAATGTAGTTGACATAGACACCCGTTGTATCACTCTGATATTTCACATCGAGGCGGAACTTGTCCTTTTCCACCTGCGAAGAGAGATAATATACGTTCTTCATCATCAGGTCCCAGTTGCCCTGCTGTGGATTGCAACTGGTATTCTTCAGCGACTTCACGAAGAGAGCCTGCTTGGTATCGGTGATATCCGAGGCAAACTCGCCCACCTGATAGGTCACTCCGCCATAGGTATATTCGTATGCCACGGCAAGAACCTGGTCGGTCTGAAGACCAGACTTCAGCGACACATATCCCATCGCCTGGTTCACGGTATATTCAGAGGAATTGAGCAGACGGGCACTCTCCAGTTTCTCGAAATCGCTGCCGCCTATCAGTCCGCCACCTTCCAGAACAGAGGCAGTCTGGTTGATGTCACGGGCAGCGACAAACTGACCTGTCATCGATGCATACTCGGTATTCGCCTGGTTAGCCGGCACCATCGTTCCTCCTGCCCCCCACATCGGATTGCTCACCTTTTCGTTTTCACCCAGGTCGGTCAGGGCGATGATGTTTCGGGTATTCGTGGTGGTTCCCGTCTTGTTGGTTACCCAGATTTCCACACGGTTAATGGTAATGCCCGTCAGCAGATTCGGCAGTTTCTGCATCCAGGCATCATAATGACTGCGGAAATACTGAGAGAGGAAGAAGTGGCGGTTTTCCTCGTAATCTGCCACATTAAGTTCAAAGGGAGTAAGCTGCACGCCACCCCGGCTCGATACACTCTTGGAAGCCGACTTCTTCTGTGAGAACACCGTCTGCAGCTTGAGCTTACCAAACTGCATATCGGTTCTTACACCAAAAAGACTGCTGGCACCCTTGATGAGCGAGGAGTTGCTGGGAAAGGATACATTGCCCGCCTCAACCAGCTTGATAATCTCATCTTCCTTGCCATCATACTTCAGCTTCATGTTCTGGGCATCGTAGTCGAAGGTGGCATCGGTGTTGTAATTCAGGTTGAGGTTCATCTTATCGCCCACCTTTCCGTTCACGTTGAGATTGATCTTCTCGTCAAAGTTCATCATCGTGGTCTTTCGGTTGCGGATAGGCAGCGACGGGTTGTCGATATTCTTCTTGTTGATACCAAACTTCAGTTCGGCAGTACCCTGTGTCTTGACACGGATTCCCCCGGGACCGAAGATTTTCTCGGCAGGTCCCAGATCGAAGTGCATATCAGAGAAATCGAACTTCTCCTTGCCCTTCGCCTGATAGATTTCATCGTTCTTCTGGCGATAGAAGGCATTGCGCTCGTTCTGTTCCGTCCATTTCATATATTCATCCGGAGTGAGCATGATGGGAGCCGAAAGCCAGGTATTTCCCATGCGGTTGCCGATGACATAACGATTGAGGGTATCATTGTAGATGACCTGATACTGGAGGGCATCAGGACGCTTGAGGTCGAGCGGACTCTGGTAGAGGTCGCTCAGGGAATAAGGTTGGGTAAGCTGGATTTTCCAGCGGGGATGCAGCAGGGAATCGGGAATCGTATCCTCATCTACCTGAATGGGCTGGTGCTTTGGAAGCTTCTTGTCTTGCTGCGGAAAAGGCAAAGCGAGGGCATAGCCGAAGGTTGTCACCATCAGCCAAGCCATTAAAAAATAAAAGATTCTTTGCCCCTTCATAAAGTTACTGGATTTGCTTCAGCCAGAAGTTATTTAATTTGCTTCAAGGCAAGCTTTACAACCTGCTCCACCGGCAGATCTGGCTGCGCCTTCAGGATATCCACTACTACCTTGGCAGAAGGTGCCGGTGAGAAACCGAGCATGGTGAGGGCACTGACAGCCTCATCCTTGATATCATTGTTCACCATCACCACATTACCACCATTAGCCGGCAGCTCATCGGCAATGCCCAGACTCACGATCTTATCCTTCAGGTCGATGATGATACGCTGGGCGGTCTTCAATCCGATACCCTTCACGGTCTTCAGCATCTTGTCGTTGCCTGTAGAAATCACATTGCAGAGTTCGCTTGGCGACATCGACGAGAGAATCATTCTCGCCGTATTGCCTCCCACACCCGATACGGTGATGAGCTGGCGATAAAGTTCGCGCTCCTGCTTGGAGGCGAAACCGAAAAGGGTGAAAGAGTCATCTCTTCCACCTGCCACCAAAACCTCATGCACGTAGAGTTTTACTTCCTGTTTGCCCTGAATGGCAGTATAGGTATTGAGCGAAATATTGAGTCCGTAACCCACTCCTGCAGTCTCGACTACTGCCATTGCCGGGGTCAGTTCGGTCAGATCGCCATGAATATATTCTATCATTTTTATTTTCTCCTTACTATTTAAACACTTGGTTATACCTATTTAAACACTTGGTTATACCTCTTTCATAAATTAATTATAATAATATGAACGCACGGAATAGGGATTTATTGTATCTGGTATTGGATTATATTGCCGACACCCCTATAAGAAAAAGCCTTTATCCCCTATGGAAATTGTTTTTAAGACTAGAAGAAAGTTCCGTTCATAAGTTTTGAACGTACATTCAATACTTATGAACGTACATTCAAAGCTTTTGAACCGACATTCAAAGCTTATGAACGAAGATTTCTATTAGGAACAGAAACAATTTCCTTTAAAGGTAGAAAGTAATTCCTTTAAGGGAATAATTATTTTCCCTTAAGGGTATTAACAATTTCCCTTAAGGGTATTAACAATTTCCCTTAAGGGTAGAAACTAATTCGACCTGTACGGTTGAAATTACCCAATACGCCCTGAAAGGGCAGAAGCTCTTAGCCCAGGGCATCGCCCTGGGTAATTATGAACGCACCCCCGACGCCCTGTAAGGGCAAAAGCTTTAAAGAATAAGGCTATCTCTTAAATCCCTGAAATCACGAAACTGTAAGGAATCTGTTCAAGAACCCTTACAATTCCCCCTTCATTCTACCTAGAAACTATGATTTTATTACCTTTTGCAAGTTTTATGAGTTAAAAATCTATTAAAACGTCACGTATTTCAAGAAAAAGCTATACTTTTGCAACCGGAAATAGATATCAGGAAAGAATTATCCAAAACAAACAACAATATAAAAGAAATAAATACATCAAATGAAAAAGTTTAGAGCAGCCGTAGTAGGTTACGGCAACATCGGTAAGTTTACAGTAGAAGCTCTCGAAGCAGCTCCTGATTTCGAGATCGCAGGTATCGTTCGTCGCCAGGGTGCTAAGGACAAACCAGCAGAGTTGGCTAACTATGAGGTAGTAGATGACATCACCAAGTTGAAGGATGTAGATGTTGCTATCCTCGCTACTCCTACCCGTTCTTGCCCTGAGTATGCAGAGAAGATCGTTGCACTCGGCATCAACACCGTAGATAGCTTCGATATCCACACCAGCATCCTTGACTATCGCACCAAGCAGATGGAGAACTGCAAGAAGGCTGGCAAGGTGAGCGTTATCTCTGCCGGTTGGGATCCAGGTTCAGACTCTATCGTACGTGTATTGATGGAAAGTCTGGCTCCAAAAGGATTGACCTATACCAACTTCGGTCCTGGTATGAGCATGGGACACTCAGTTTGCGTTCGTAGCAAGAAGGGCGTCAAGGAAGCACTCTCTGTTACAATCCCATTGGGCGAGGGTATCCACCGCCGCATGGTATATGTAGAGTTGGAGGAAGGTGCCAAGCTTGAGGATGTAACTGCAGAGATCAAGGCTGACCCATACTTCGCTCACGATGAGACTCACGTATTTGCCGTTGCATCTGTAGATGATGTAAAGGATATGGGTCATGGTGTGAACCTCGTTCGCAAGGGTGTATCTGGCAAGACCCAGAACCAGCGCTTCGAGTTCAACATGAGCATCAACAACCCTGCCCTCACAGCTCAGGTTCTGGTTAACGTGGCTCGCGCTTCATTCCGTCTCCAGCCAGGTTGCTACACCATGCCAGAGATTCCTGTCATCGATATGTTGCCAGGTACCCGTGAGGAAGTCGTTGCAACACTCGTATAAAGACATTGAACTTTGAGCTTGGAACATTGAACTTTATGATTAGTTTAACTGGTTCAGATTCAAAGTTAAGCAAATAATAAAGGCTCGCAAGAAATTTCGATTTCCTGCGAGCCTTTTCCATTCAACTAAAACCACTTATAATAACCCTGTCATATACAATGGCAAATAAGTAATCCCCTCCTCTACTTTCAAATCAGCCGTATGCAAAACATACGGAGTGGCCAGATAACTATCATATTTAGCGATGCACTTTTTAAGAGAAGTGAGCGTGTATCTATTAGTTGACTTCACTTCTATCGGTGAAATATTATGCTTTGACGTTATTGTATCTTTGGCTATCAGGAAATCCAGTTCCATCCTTTCTTTGGCATCATCCTTACTATATTTGGAAAAGAAATACAGCTTATGCCCTGCCGAACGTAACATCTGAGCAACAATATTCTCAACTATCATTCCGCCATTGAACTCCAGTTTATCTACCAGAAGCTTGTTATATAAGTTTTCAGATACTATCGTATTTTCATTGAAAGCATGACTGATGAGCAAACCCGTATCAGCCATATAGCATTTCAATGTCGTATCATCGGTATTCATTCCAAGACCGATGCTTGGCTCTGTCGTATTATAGGCCATATTGACTATCATGGCATCTGCCAGCCAAAAGAAAGCCGTTTCATAATCCCGCATTCTCGCCCCTTCTGTAAGTGCTTTCAACATAAATTTCTTCTCATGTTTTTGAAGTTGAGAAGGAATTGTATCAAAAATCTGGGTAACTTTAAATACATAAGTTGAAGCATACTTTTGAATATCATTACGATATAAGGTAAGAATTTGTCGCTTCACACGATCCACCTTATTGAAATCTCGAGTTTCTACAAATTTAGCTACAGCCTGTGGCATTCCTCCAACAATAAGATACTGTCTGAAATAGTCCATTGCCATGCGATGCATCATCTGTCCCATCTCATGCTTTTTCTGAAAGTTCATTCGTATAAGCGGCATCAAGGTTTCATTGTTCAATGCCCACAAGAACTCCTCGAAATCCATAGGATACATCAATATTTCTTCCTCCTCAGAAGGAATCATGATATCCTCAACGTTCTTTTTGATAGAAACAAGCGAACCAGTCTCGATATAATCGTAGCGTCCATCTTCAACCAGATACTTGATAGCAGTACGAGCCCGAGGATACAATTGCACTTCATCAAAGATAATAACCGATTCTCTTGGATACAGAGGTGTATTGGTGAAACTGCTCAAATACATAAAGAATGTATCCAAGTCATCCAGGTAGGTTTCGAACAAGGATTTTATGTTCTTTCCTATCTTATTGAAGTCAAGCAAAATATAACTCTTGTATTCTTCTTGAGCGAATTCCTTTACGATATAGCTCTTTCCTACTCGGCGGGCACCATTGATGAGAACAGCACTTTCTCCGTTCTGTTCTTCCTTCCATTTCTTGAGTTGATCATATACTTTTCTTCTCATAATTTACACCTATCCTAGATTAATTATATCGGATAAATACACCTATCCGCGATTAATATTTTCCGTTTCTTACACCTATCCGCGATTATCGGATAGCACAAATACACACATATCCGCGATTATCGGATAGCACAAATACACACATATCCGCGATTATCGGATGGTGCAAATATACACATATCCGCGATTATCTCCAAGGAAAAGCCAGTTTTTTAATATTTCTTAATCTTAAAAGGCTCGCAAGAAATCGAAACTTCTTGCGAGCCTTTTTAGTATCTTATGCCTTGAGCTTTTTATTTCAAGACATAAGCCGAATGAATACGTTCACACGCTTTACTCTACTGCAGTTGCACCCTGTCCGGCAACCAATGGCCAACCTGGGTTCTGGTAAACTACAGATGTAGTAAGATCGGTCTGATCACCTGCAGCTGTCTGACGGAATACACTCTGTGCGATAGGAGACAGATAGTGAGCAGGTGTAAAGTGATAACCATCAAATACCTGGTTGTTAATCTTAGAAATCTGGTATGGACGGATGTAGTCACCACTAATGGTCTTATCACTGATATTACCCTTACCACCTTCAACATCAACCTTAGCGAGGTTGGTTGTGCCATCGAGCCATGTGCCCTCGTAAACAGTACCCCAGTACTTCATACCTTCAATCTGGTAACCGTTTACCTGGTCGCAAGCACGCCAGCGAATCAAGTCCTCCCAGCGGGAAGCCTCACCGATGAACTCATCACGACGCTCACGACGGATGTTGTAAGTAGTAGCATCAACCAACTGACCATGAGAGTAAGCACCGAAGTCCCACTTAGCCTCCTCCTGCATGTTGGTAGCTGCGATAGTCTTGTTGTAATCAGGATCTACCTTGGCACGGGTGCGGAGAGCACGCCAGTACTTATCAGCTGTAGCGTCGATGGTATTGTTCTTCAACCAGGAAGCCTCCATGTAGTTGAGGAGAGCCTCTGTGCCACGGAATACGATGCTACCACTCTCGCCGTAGTCGTGATTGAGTCCCTGCTGGGAATCATAGTTTTTACCCTTCTTTACTGCGAAACCTGTCACCATACGAGTCTCGTTGTTGCCCTTTACTGTCCATGAGAGGTCGGTTGGAACAGCACCCTCACTGGTGTAGTTCTCGATAGATCCATCCATCTTGGTGAAGAGCTGGATGCGAGAATCGCGATTCTGCAAGGTAGCCTTCACACCCTGGTTTTCCCAAGTTGGGTCGTAGCCTGAGCCGGCAGCGTAGATAGGCAAACCATTGCGCATGAGGAATGAGTTGACGAGACCACGTGTCCAACCAGTACCACCGCCGTTGCGCTGCAACTGCATCTGCACGTTGTGGGTAACGTTAGCCTTTGCCTTATCGAAAGCACGGTACATTAAAACCTCGCTATAGCCGCTCATATCCTTATCACAGAACATGGTGAAGTAAGGATTGAGACTTTTCAAACTTGCATCCTGTCCCTCTGGAGCATCCGTATTCTCTACAAGGTTGCCAACGAGCTTATCACCCAATTCCTTAGAAGACTTCATAGCCTCATCGAGGAAGTGATTGATGGAAGAATCGATGTCAAATCCCTGGATATCCTCAGCCTTGCCTGGCCATCCTGGACCACCTGGCACAAACGCAGTACCCTTGTGATACTTCTCCCATGTAGCCTCGAAGAGGGCTGCACGTGAACGGAGCAGAAGGGCTGCATCGCGAGAGATGCGGTTCTTGCCACCAGGAGCTGATTCCTGCAGAAGACCGAGTGCCTTGTCAAGGTCGTCGAGAATCTGCTGAGCTACCTTATAACGTGGCTGGCGCTTGGAAGACGCAACGAGAGTTTCCTTGTCATCAGGAAGCGTATTGAGCACGATAGGGAAATCACCCAAAGACTGCAACTTGTCCAAATAAAGGTAAGCACGGAGGAAGTATGCCTCACCAATGTAGTGGCGTACCTGAGCCTCAGCACCACTAATCTGCTTAGCCTCGAATTTTGGCAGTACCTGATCCAGGAAATAGTTCACCGAGCGGATATTACCGAAATCCCAAGCACCACCACTCTGACCTACTTTCCAGTTTCCAGGAACCCAACGGCTAGAATAACCGGTTCCCGCCTGGTTATCGGTATCGTTATCATAAGCAAAGGTACTCATACCATAGCTACCAGGACCAATACTTGTCAATACACCATAGAGATTCACGGTGTAGGCAGCCAGGTCGTCGGCGCTAGTAAAGAAAGACGCAGGTGTCACGTTGCTTTCAGGCTCCTTGTCAAGATAGTCATTGCAACTTGTCAGACCGAGCGTCGCGCCCAATAAGAGCATTGAAATATATTTAATTTTCATAAATTGTTTCCTTTCTATAATCTAAATGATAAGTTAGAATGTTACACTAAGACCGAATGAGAATGTCTTTGACAATGGATATGTCTTACCAATCTCACCGCCATAACCTGCTCCGATCAGCTCTGGATCACCAGCCTCTGTGAAGTTAGTGATAGTAAAGAGGTTCTCACCAGATACGAAGAAGCGAAGATTCTCAATATAAGCCTTGCTTGTGATAGACTTAGGCAAGGTGTAACCGATGGTGAGGTTCTTCAGACGGCCATAAGCAGCATTCTGCAAATAGCGGGTCTGAGTCTGGGTATTACGACCACCACCCCAGTCTGCACGTGGGTAGTATGCACCCTTGTTGTCCTCACGCCAGTAATCCTCGTGGAACTTGAAGCCGGTAGCCTGCCACTTACCAGTACCGATAGCACCCCAGAATACGGCACCACCTGCTGCGTAATCACGCTTGAGGGTTCCCTGGAAGAACACCTTGATATCAAAGCCCTTCCAAGCTGCATCGAGGTTCAAACCGAAGTTATAGCGAGGAGTAGAGTTACCGATGATGCGGCGGTCGCCAGATTTGTCGGCTGTACCCTCACCACCATTGATCTTGCCGTCGCCATCGAGGTCTTTATACATGATGTCACCAGCAGTCCAGCCACTTCCGAGTGCGCTCTGGTCAACCTTTGCGAGGTGCTTGTCCATCTCATCCTGGCTCTGTGCGATACCGATTGTGGTATAACCCCAGATGTCTCCGAGCTTAGCACCAGCATAGTATGAACCGAGCTTCTTAGATGGGTTAGGATACTTGTCGATGACCACCTGGTTATCACTCAATACGAGAGATGCACCATAGCTTACCTCACCGATTACATCACGCCAACCAATCTGGAGATCCCAACCCTTAGATGTCATATCAAGGTTGTTCACCTTTGGAGGATTGGCACCGAGGATAACAGGCAACTCAGGAGCAGGACCTACCATGTCGAATGTCTTGCGCTGATAGTAGCCGAACGATCCGGTGAGGCGGTTATTGAAAGCACCCCAGTCGAGACCGATTTCCCATGTACGGCTCTTCTCCCATGTAAGAGTAGAAGATACGAGACCTGGCTGTGAAGCGGTATTTGGCTTAGCGCCATTGATCAACCAGTTGCCACCCTGAGAAGAGAAGCCGATGGTTGGATAGAAAGGATACCAGTTGTCAGTATTCTGGTTACCCAACTGACCCCAAGAAGCACGGAGCTTCAATGTGTTTACGTAATCAGTCAATGGCTCCCAGAACTTCTCACGGGCAATGTTCCAACCAGCAGAGAATGATGGGAAGAAGTTCCAGCGGTTCTCGCGGAGGAAACGTGATGATCCATCATAACGGAGGTTAGCCTCGAAGAGGTAACGGCCTGCGAAGTCGTAGTTGATACGGCCGAAGAAGCCGGCTGTTGTCCATGAGTTATATGCACCACCTACACTTGGCTTGGTGGTTGTTGTATCGAGAGTAGGAAGACCAGACATGATACCGTTCTGCTGTGCATTCATATTGCGCTGGCGGAACCACTCACTCTGGAAACCACCCATCACCTTCATATTATGCTCGCCAAATGAATGGCTGTACTCTGCGAAGAGGTTAGGGTTGAAATAGTTCGACTTGAATGAATACTCATACACGCTTGATGTTGCGTTGGTATCTACATAAGGATTGTTGTCGCAGTCGTAAGCGTATGTGGTCTGCCAGTCACGGTGGTTGAACTCTGTAACAATACGGTAGTTCAACTCAGCATTCAGAGTCAGACCCTTTACAGGTGTAGCAACAAATGAAAGCTGCTGAGAGAGACGGTCTGCCTGATTCTTGGCACGGCCACCATTCTGAAGACGTCCGATGTAAGACTCTGGCAACCAGTTGCCATTAGGATCGGTAGTTGGTATAATAGGCCAGTAACGGCACATGTTGTGGAAGAACACATCTGTACCATTGATCAAATCACCAGGAGAATCGAAGTCCTGACGTGAGAAACGGGTATTATAGGTCATGCGCAACCAGTTGGTTATCTGTGCGTTGATCTTACCAGTCATGGTATAGCGCTGCATGCTATCATCACCATGACGGAGGAGACCACCACGGTTGAGATAGTTGCCTGATACATAGTACTGCAAACGATCATCACCACCATTGATACTCAAGGTATGCTCCTGAGAGAAGCTGGTACCAAACTGCTCCTTGAGCCAGTCAGTATTACCAAGAGGCAAGAGTGGCGTATTATCCCAAACCTCCCAACGGTTGTTGCTGTTCTTGAACATCTTCTGCATGGTAGGATCGCTCTGAGCCTTCTTGATCTGCTCGAGTTTCTCATCTGTAAACCAGACACCAGCACCGCTACCAACAGATGCATCGTTCATGTACTTAGCCCATGTGTAAGAGTCCATCATCTCCGGCATGTTGAGTGGAGAATCGAAACGGAATGAGTTGTTGTAGTTAATAGAAGTCTTACCCTTCTTACCACTCTTGGTAGTAATAAGGATTACACCACCGGCAGCACGTGAACCGTAGATGGAAGAAGCTGAAGCATCCTTCAATACAGAAATGTTCTCGATGTCCTGTGGGTTGAGTGCGTTCATATCGCCCTCCATGCCGTCGATGAGCACGAGTGGAGATACAGAAGAACCGGCACCGATAGTACCTGTACCACGGATATTAAAAGACTTGGTTGAATTAAGAGTACCACCGCTCTCTGGTGTAGAGAAGTTCATACCAGCTACTGCACCCTGAAGAGCATCAACAACAGAGTTGACTGGGCGAGCGCTGAGGGTCTTGGAATCAACGGTAGAAACGGCACCAGTGAGGTTTACCTTCTTCTGAGTACCGAAACCGACAACAACGACCTCATTCAGAGTCTTGTTGTCTTCCTGCATGGTTACATTGATGGCACCACCCTTCCATACCATCTCCACTGGTTCGAAGCCAATGTAGCTGATACAGATTGTTGCACCATGCTGAACGTCAGTAAGCAAGAATTTACCATCCAAATCGGTGATGGTTCCACCCTGCTTTCCCTTAACTGTAACTGTAGCACCAATTACTGGCTCACCTGTAGGGTCAATAATGGTACCAGTGCATTGTCCGTTCTTGGACTGATTAGTTTCCTGGATACGAGTCACCCCCCCATATGCGTGAGTAGGAGTCATACCAAGAGCCATAATCATAGTACTTACTGTGAATAGTTGTCTAATCATAAGATATAGTTTAAAAAATGTTATTTGGTCCAATCATTTAATTCAGCCGATGTTATTCGGCTTACTTATTTAAGTTAGCCAATGTTATTTAATTCATTTATTTAAGTTTGACGCTGCAAAGATATACTATTTTTTAATACGAACCGGTTTTTAATGAAACAAAATTCATTATTTTAATACTTTTTAAGTAAAAAGTAAGAAAACATTCTAAAAAAAGGCTCACAAGAGAGATTCTTGCGAGCCTTTATGGTCTTCCATTTATAAATAACGTAAAATCTACACTTCTATTTATTTATGCGTCATGATACCTAATTATTTATGTGTCATGATATCAAGCACCATATCATCGGTGGTCTTCATCGCATCGGCACCGATAGAGGTGAGGTTGTGGATACACTTATCCACATCATCATCCACGATACCCTCGGCAGAAGTTACGCACTTACCCTCCATGGAAAGAAGAGCAGAAAGCAAGGCTGTACTCACACCCGATGAGATCTTCAGGGCGCAGCTTGGCTTGGCACCGTCGCAGATCATACCGGTAAGGTTTGCCACCATATTCTTGACTGAGTTGCAGATACGGGTAAAATCACCACCCATCAGATAGGTGATACCGCAACTGCTACCCGTACTGGCTACCACGCAACCGCAAAGCGCAGAGAGCTTACCCAGGCTCTGCTTGATATAGATAGCAGTTAAGTGACTGAGCATCAGGGCACGAATCAGTTCCTCCTCAGTATTCTCGTTCTCCAAGGCATAAACCACCACTGGATTGGTGGCACAGATACCCTGGTTACCACTGCCACTGTTACTCATCACCGGAATCATGGCTCCACCCATTCGGGCATCGCAGGCAGAAGCGGTGCGGGAAAGGATATGAGAGAAGATGTTGTTGCCGAAGATACCACGACTCAAAGGACGATCCATCGTCTTACCCAGACAGTGACCATAGTTGCCCTTGATAGATTCCTCGGCAGCCTTCATATTATATTCCTTGGTCTTGAGGATGAAGCGAATCTCATCAAGCGGAGCGGTGGTTGCGAATTCGTAAACCAAGCGGAGATTCAACTGGATATCGTCATTCTCCACATCAGCCGCAGCTCCACCACGCTTGTCGAAAACCACCTCACCATTGCGCTCTACATACACAAAGTTGGTATGAGAACCGGCAATGATAGCTGTAGCTCTGCCGTTGCCGGCATAGCAGATTACCTCGATATAGAGTTTATCTACATCGCCCTGCTTCAGCATGATGTTGATGTCTGCATTCTTGATATACTGCTTGCCCAGCTCCAGGGTATCAGGAGTAAGATCCTTGAGAACCTCGAGTTCATACTCAGGCTTTCCGATGAGGGCGCCGAGCGAAACTGCGATAGGCAGACCGATCATACCGGTTCCTGGAATACCCACACCCATCGCATTCTTGAGCATATTAGGACTCAAGCGTACCTCGATGCGCTCCGGACGCTTACCCAGAGTGGTAGCAGCCTTAGCTGTACAAAGAGCCACAGCCATCGGTTCGGTACAGCCGATGGCAGGCACAACTTCCTTGTTGACGAGCGCAATGATGCGCTCCCGCTTATTTTTCTCTAACATAATAAGATAGGTATTAATCCTCCAACTGGAACAAAGGATCGTCAGGAGTCAACATGGTTGGCTTCTGGCCGAATTCCTTCAGAAGCTGCTCAGAAGCATACTTCTTGTTTACTACCAGGCGGAACATGTACTCATTGAACCAATCGTTGGTCATGATGAAGCATCCACCAAAACCATTGTCAGCACCCCAGCTGTTCTCCACCTTCCACTTCACAGGCTTGCCGGCAGCATCGAGATCTACCGCAGTCAGAGTCATGGCATGGGTAGAACCGCTCTCGAAAGTAGCGATGCGGTCTGCCTTGTTCATTGGGAATGAAGTGTTGAAGAGGCTGGCATAATCGAAGTTGTCGAGTGCCAGATAGCCACGCTTTCTGTCGAGCTGCTTGCCCACATCGTAGCTGGAATACATCTTATGACCATCCTTCAGGGAAGCGATGGCGAGCTGCGCAATCTCCTCCATAGGCAGGTTCAGGTACTTCCAGTTATGACCATCGTAGGTGTGGCGGTCGTACTCTACCTCGTATGTCTTGTGATAAGGACGGCGTGGGTCGTTCATCACCATCAGGAAGGTACCGTTGAGGTCCTTGCCAACAGTCTCCTCATAGAAACTCTTAGGAGTATATTTCTTAGCCTCGCCTACCTGCTTGCCATCCTTGTCGCGGAATGCATAGGTAAACTCCTTCACAGGCTCACCCAGAGTAAGGCTGAGCATGTGATAAACCTGGGCAAGCATCTCTGTCTTACGAGCCTGGATAGCAGCAGGTTTCTTGCCCTGGGCTACCATCTTGCGGAGCTCGAGACCATACTCGCGGAGCTTGCTGCTGATGAGACGGCTCATCTTGGAAGTATTGTTGCTGGAATAAGTCTCTGGCTGAGCGCTCATTGGTACGAGACCGTACTTGCTAGCCAGGTCGGCAACACCGCAGAAAGTACCACCGTCATTGAGTGGATTCTTGAAGAAGAACTGCACCTGAGGATCCTCCAGGCTCTTCTTGCCGAGGTCGATGACACCCTGGAGCATCAGGTTAGCCTTCTCCAGCTGGTCGTAGAAGAAGAGATAGTCCTGAGAGAACTCTACTACTCTACCCTGCTTGTCGTTGACAGCAAAGTTGGAACGGAGTACATTGAAGCCGCTGAACATCCAGCAGCGACCGGAACTCTTCTGGTTATGGATGCTCTGAGAAGGAGTCTCGATGCTGAAATGAGTATCTACCGGAGCCTCATTCGCATGATTCTTCACGAGATCATCGATGTTGTTGCCAGCGATAGCGTTAAACAAAGCCTTGTTGGTCACACCGCCAGTCTGGCTTTTCTCCATCTGCTGGAGCATAGTCTGATTGATGCCGCCATTCTTGGTCTGCGCCATCATCGAGAGGGAAGCCATCATCAAGGCTCCCACAAAGAACAGGTTCTTTTTCATTTATTTAATCTTTATGTTTAGTTACTTAATTTACTGGAAAAGCGCAACCGGATAGAACGAAAGGTTCCTCTCCTTTTACTGATTCCTTCCTAATTTTTTGCAAAAATACAAAGAATTATCGAAAAAAGCGAAATTCTCCCCATAAAAATGTTATTTTATGAAAAAAAGCATTACCTTTGCACTTATAAAATTATTAAATTATGGACAAAAGTAAGTTTAGTCTGTTAAGCAATATCAAATATCCTAATGATTTGCGCAAACTGAGCATTAATCAGTTGCCAGAGGTATGCAAAGAATTGAGAGAAGACATCATCGACGAAGTGGCTGTAAATCCTGGTCATTTTGCTTCCTCTCTGGGTGTTGTGGAAATCACCGTAGCTTTACACTACGTGTACAACACTCCTGAAGACCGCATCGTCTGGGATGTAGGTCATCAGGCATACGGACATAAGATTCTGACAGGAAGACGTGAGGCATTCTGCACCAACAGAAAGCTCCATGGCATCCGTCCATTCCCAACACCGCTGGAAAGTGAATACGACACCTTCACCTGCGGACATGCCAGCAACTCTATCTCGGCAGCTCTGGGTATGGCGGTGGCAGCACGCGAAACAGGCAACAAAGACCGCCACATAGTAGCCGTTATCGGCGATGGTGCGATGAGCGGTGGTTTAGCTTTCGAAGGACTCAACAATGTATCAAGTACTCCAAACGATATGCTCATCATCCTCAACGATAATGATATGAGCATCGACCGTGCCGTGGGTGGAATGGAGAAGTATCTCCTCCAGCTTGACACCAACGAGACCTACAACAAGATTCGCTTCAAGGCTTCGCAGTGGCTCCACTCCAAGGGTATTCTCAATAATAACCGCAAGAACGGCATCATCCGGCTGAACAATGCCTTCAAGTCGGTATTAAGCCATCAGCAGAACATCTTCGAGGGAATGAACATCCGATACTTCGGACCATTCGACGGTCATGATGTAAAGGAAGTGGTAAGAATCCTGAAGCAGCTCAGAAGCATGAAAGGCCCTAAGCTGCTCCACCTGCATACCACCAAGGGCAAGGGATACGAACCAGCCGAGAAGAGTGCTACCATCTGGCATGCACCAGGCAAGTTTGACCCGGAAACCGGCGAGAGAATCATTGCCGACAACAGCAACAAGCCTCCTAAGTTCCAGGATGTCTTCGGAAATACCCTGCTGGAACTTGCCGAGCAGAACCCTAAGATTGTAGGCGTGACACCAGCCATGCCTACAGGATGCTCTATGAACATCATGATGAAGGCGATGCCAAACCGCACCTTCGACGTAGGTATCGCCGAGGGCCATGCAGTCACCTTCTCGGGTGGAATGGCAAAGGATGGTCTGATTCCTTTCTGCAACATCTACAGTTCGTTTGCACAGCGTGCCTACGACAATATCATCCACGATATGGCACTCCTCAATCTGCCGGTAGTGCTCTGCCTCGACCGTGCCGGACTGGTAGGAGAAGATGGTCCTACCCATCATGGCGCCTTCGACCTGGCAGCCCTGCGCCCTATCCCACATCTCACCATCGCTTCGCCGATGGATGAGCACGAACTGCGCAACCTGATGTATTCAGCCCAGCTGCCAGACCACGGAAGCTACGTGATCCGTTATCCTCGTGGCTGCGGTGTGCTTGTAGATTGGCGCAACAAGATGGAGGAAATCAAGACCGGTACCGGCAGAAAGCTGAAAGACGGAGAAGATGTAGCCGTGCTCACCATCGGTCCTATCGGAAACGATGCCATCCAGGCAATCGAAGAGGTAGAGAAGGAAACGAAGATGAGCGTTGCGCACTACGATATGCGATTTGTGAAGCCGCTGGATGAAAACATCCTCACCGAGGTGGGCAAGAAGTTCAAGCGCATCGTGACCATAGAAGATGGTGCAAGAATGGGCGGAATGGGATCTGCCGTACTCGAATGGATGAGCGACCACGGCTATCAGCCACAGATAACCCGCCTGGGATTGCCAGACGAATTTGTGGAGCATGGCACCGTAGAACAGCTGCGCGAGATTGTACATCTCGACCACGAGAGCATCAAGAATGCCATTATCGGAAAATAGAGCATCGAAATTTAAATATTCATCAATATGAAAATCATCATAGCTGGCGCCTATGCCATCGGTACCCACCTGGCGCGACTCCTGTCGCGCAGCAAGGAGGAGATTACACTCATCGATGAAAGCGAAGAGCGCCTGGCAAGCATCGGCTCCGACTGCGATCTGCTCACCATGATAGGAAAGCCTACCAGTCTGCAGACCCTGAGGGATGCCGGTGTTGAGGATACGGATCTCTTCATCGCGGTCACCCCGGTGGAGAGTACCAACATCACCTCCAGCATCCTTGCCAAGAATCTCGGTGCCAAGCGCACCGTGGCACGTGTGGATAATCCGGAATACATGGAACCGCAGGCACAGGAATTCTTCAAGGAACTCGGTATCAGCAAACTCATCTATCCGGAGATGCTTGCTGCCGTAGATATCAACAATGGACTCAAGATGAGTTGGGTGCGCCAGCGCTGGGATGTGCACGACGGCGCCCTCGTGATGCTCGGCATCAAGCTGCGTGAGGGATGCGAAATCCTCAACGAGCCGCTCAAGAACATCAGCGGTCCCAACGACCCTTACCACGTGGTAGCCATCAAGCGAGGCAGCGAAACCATCATCCCGGGTGGTAACGATGAGCTGAAGCTCTACGACCTCGCCTACTTCATGACCACCCGCAACTACATTCCCTACATCCGCAAGATTGTGGGAAAGGAGCATTATGTAGATGTGAAGAACGTGATGGTGATGGGTGGCGGACGCACTGCCGTAAGAGCCGTGAAGAAGATGCCGGAATACATGGAGTGCAAGATTATCGAGAAGGATGAGAATCGCTGCGAATATCTCAACGATATCCTCGACGACAATCATATCCTTATCATCCACGGCGATGGCCGCGACATTCCTCTCCTCACAGAGGAAGGAATCAGAAGCACCCAGGCTTTCGTGGCGCTGACGGGAAATGCGGAAACCAATATCCTCGCCTGCCTCACCGCCAAGAGAATGGGTGTGCGCAAGACCGTGGCTGCCGTAGAAAACGTGGATTACGTGAGCATGGCAGAAAGTCTGGATATCGGTACCATCATCAACAAGAAGATGATTGCTGCCAGCTACATCTATCAGATGATGCTCGATGCCGACGTGATGAACGTCAGATTCCTGATGAGTGCCAACGCCGATGTGGCTGAATTCATCGCCAAGGAAGATTCCAAGGTTACCCAAAAACCGGTGAAAGACCTGGGTATGCCTATCGGTGTTACCATCGGTGGTCTGGTGAGAAACGGCGAAGGAATGCTGGTTTCGGGTAACACCCAGATAGAACCGGGCGACTCGGTAATGGTATTCTGCCACAACATCAATATGAAGAAAATTGAGAAATATTTCATTTAGTCTCTATATATAATAAGGTATATTCTATATATATAATAAGGTATAAAGACAGATATGATATATATAATAAGGTATAAAGACAAGAGGGAATGATAAACAGTAAGTTGATATACAAGATACTGGGACAGTTGCTTTTCATCGAGGCATTCCTGCTCTTCGTCAGTCTGCTGGTGGCATACTATTACCAGCAGGACGACATCTTCGCTTTCGTGGTAGCCACACTGACCACCATCGGCGGCGGACTCATCCTGAAATGGAAAGGACATGGAGCAGACAATTCGATGTCACGCCGTGACGCTTACCTCGTGGTATCGCTCTCATGGATCATCTTCAGTCTCTTCGGCACCCTGCCCTTCATGGTCAGCGGTTACATCAATAACTTTACGGATGCCTACTTCGAGACGATGTCGGGATTCACCACCACGGGAGCCACCATTCTAGATGATGTGGAATGCTTCCCTCACGGATTGCTGTTCTGGCGATCGCTCACCCAGTGGATAGGCGGTTTGGGAATCGTGTTCTTCACCATCGCCCTGTTGCCATCACTTGTAGGAGGACAGACCAAGGTGTTTGCCGCCGAGGCTACGGGTCCTATCAAGACCAAGCTGCATCCCCGACTCTCCACTTCGGCAAAATGGATCTGGAGTATCTATCTGATGCTCACCATCGCCTGCATCGTATCCTACTATGTGGCAGGAATGAATCTCTTCGACAGTTTCAACTATGCGATGACCACGACGGCTACGGGTGGTTTCTCCACCCACAACAGCAGTACCGAGTTCTTCCATTCGCCGGCGCTGGAATACATCTGTGCATTCTTCTGCTTCCTCTCGGGAGTGAACTTCACCCTGCTCTATGCAGCAGTCATCAAGTTTAAGATCAAGGATCTGTTCAAGAACTCGGAGTTCAAGTTCTATATGTTCCTCGTCACCGCCTTTACGGCTTTCATCATGGTAGAGCTGATGGCGATGCGCAACTACGATATGGAGCATGCCTTCCGCAGCGCCGTCTTCCAGGTGGTTTCATTCATCACCACCACAGGCTTGTTTAATGATGATGCAGCCCTCTGGCCACATGTTACCTGGGTGGTATTGGCAGCCTGTATGTTCTTCGGAGCCTGCTCGGGCAGTACGAGTGGAGGTTTGAAATGTATCCGCGCCGTGATGCTGGTAAGAATGGTGAAGAATGAATTCCGCCAGATTCTGCATCCTAATGCGGTACTGCCTCTGAAGATTGACGGTGTGAACGTGCCGATGCAGAAGCGGGTTACGCTACTCGCCTTCCTCACCACGTATCTCATCATCTGCCTGGTCATCTCCTTCACGATGATAGCCATGGGCATCGACAACACCAATGCCATCACCATCACCCTGAGCTGTGTGGGCAACGTAGGTCCTACGCTGGGTACGGAGATTGGTCCGACGATGTCGTGGAGCGAACTGCCGGATGTGGCAAAATGGTTCTGCTCGCTGATGATGCTCATCGGTCGTCTGGAGATATTCAGCGTTCTGGTAATCTTCACACCAGCCTTCTGGAGAGAGAACTAGTTTCCACAGGAGGCAGGTACAGGAAAGCCTAGACAATAAACATTTTATCAACTAATTCAATAAAGTTATGAAACCATTAAAATTTGAACCGCTATTGAAGTCCACCATCTGGGGTGGAAACAAGATCATCGCCTTCAAGCATCTTGACATCAAGCAGGAGAAAGTTGGCGAGAGTTGGGAAATCTCAGGTGTTCCTGGCAACGAGAGCATCGTAGCCGACGGCGAGATGAAGGGCAAGAAGCTCAATGAGGTTGTTGCTGAATTGAAGGAGAATTTCCTCGGTGCAGATAACTATAAGCGTTTTGGAAACGAGTTTCCACTGCTCATCAAGTTTATCGATGCCAATACCGACCTTTCTATCCAGGTACATCCTAATGACGAAATTGCCAAGAAGCAGGGTAAGGAGCGCGGCAAGACCGAGATGTGGTATGCGCTGCCAAGCGAGCCGGATGCCAAGCTTTACAATGGCTTGAAGATGCAGATTACTCCTGAGCAGTACAAGGAGATGGTGGAGAATGATACCATCACCGATGCCCTGGCTCAGTATAACGTGAAGGAGGATGACTGCTTCTTCATTCCTGCCGGAAGAATCCATGCCATCGGAACAGGCTGTTTCGTTGCCGAGATTCAGCAGACCAGCGATGTTACCTATCGCATCTACGATTTCAAGCGCAAGGACAAGGATGGCAACTATCGCCAGCTCCACACCAAGGAAGCATCTGAGTGCATCGACTACACCGTATTGGCAGACTATCGCCAGAACTACACGCCTGCCAAGAACCAGGGTGTTAGCATGGTACAGTGCCCTTACTTCACCACTGCTGTTTATGATCTCGACGAACCTATGACTTTGGATTATTCAGAGTTGGACAGCTTCGTGATTCTGATTGGCTTGAAGGGTGAGGCTAAGATTACCGACAACGAGGGTAACGAGATTACGCTCCAGGGCGGCGAGAGCATCGTAGTTCCTGCCAGCACCCAGACATTGAAGGTAGAAGGAACCTTGAAGTTCCTGGAGACATACGTATAAGAATAAGATATCAAAATAAAAAATGCGGGCCATTTCCGGCTCGCATTTTTTATTTCGATATAAAGAGTTTATTTCTGCAATTTCATTTCAGGATGATTGTTCCAGATACTTCGCCACATCCGCCTGAATCTTCTGGAATTCTGGAGAGAACTGGTAGAAGGTATTCTTCTTCATCATCATTTTCACCTTGCCCAGACTGTTCTCATAGCATGCCATCTCGGTGCGTGCCTGCTCGGAATGAACCGCCCTATCACGGATTTCATTCTCCCTGACATTGCGCAGGGTATCGCAGACCGTCTGCACCAAAGGGCAAACCACCAGGTCGAAAAGATGATGCCCCTGTATATATAAATAGGTGTTATGCTCGTTTACCCCCAGATTATTCAGATACTGGATCATATCCGGCAGCTCATCCTTGAACGTCTTGAAGCGGCGCTCCAGCTGGAAAAGCTTCGCCCTCACCTTCTTGGCAAGATAATTGATAGCCTGCTGAGGGTCCTGGATTCTGACCGATGGCAATACGATGACCTTGTCGAACTCTGCCATATCAAAATGCATCGACATCTTGCGATGACGGATATAGAAGAGAAGATGCCACACGAAGAGCGGCCATATCGTACGGGAATACGCCTCCATGAATCTTTCGAAATCGAAGATATGGGTATCGTTCAACGTCACCATCACGCAGGTTTCGTGCAAACCCTTGGAATAACACTGGAAATTCTCAATGGCATAAGCGTAGGTATGGAAGATATAAGGATTCTCCAGCATCAGCTGCGAAGCCTCGGTAGTACCCTGCCGCAGAAAATCGTAGTCGGCATCCACACAGGCTATCATATCCTTGCCCACCCCCTTGAGCATATTGCCGATAGCCGCCTTCTTGCCACGGTCGAGATGGTTGTTGCGGGTAGGAAGCAGGATTTCGAAATAGCGTGTCTCATCCTCAAACTTTCCCAGCACCGACCGCCAGAAGAAGACATCATCGTAGCTCTCGACGTAAGCCACTATCTTGCGCCGAGCCTTCTTCGAGGTCATCTTGTTGGCGGCCTCGAAGTAGAGGGAATTGATATTATCGGTTAAACGTTTAGCCATAATACTTCATTTTCACTTATATCGTGATGTCGCTCACATCCGTCACCCTATCGGTCCATCCGTCCATCACCACGGCAGGACTGTGGGTAGTCATGATGATCTGAATGTTCGGATTGAGTTTCAGCACCAGACCGATGAGCTGCTTCTGCCATTCGAAGTGAAGGCTGATTTCAGGCTCATCCATAAAGAGGACATAAGATTGGTTGTCCTCCACCAGCACGGTAAGGAGGATGGCGAGAATCTGCTTCTCACCAGCCGAGAGCTGATAAGGCGAGAGCTGCTCACCTATCTGATTGAATCGGATTTCGTTGGCAGTACGGATGATGGTCTTGCCGGTATCCTTGAAAAGACCATCTACGATATCCTGGAACATCTTCTTCGGTTCGCTCAGCTGCTGAGCCTTGAAGGCTGCATCCGGTTCGCCGCTCTGAAGCACGGCGATGATGCGGTTGCCGATGTTCACCTGATAATCCAGATACTTGCGCTGCAGCTGGAAGAGCTGCCAGTCGAGTTCGGTAACCAGGGTAAGGTCTATCTTGTTGATCATCTCGGCATTCATCAATGGTCTATCTACCGATCGGATTACATCGTAGCGAATCCACTTCGCCTCCTCCGGCTCCACCTTCAGATGCACGCCCTTGATCATGTGACTAGGGAATTCACCGCCAGCCGCCAGGCCCTTTACCACCTTATTCAATATAGTACTCTTGCCCACGCCGTTTACACCACTCAGGATATTGACACGGCGGTCGAGGTTCCAAAGAATATGTTTGGTACCGCTCCAGAGAGATTCTATCTCTATCTGTTTGATATAATCAGCATATTTCTGCATAAGATATTCTCCTATCTTTAATCGTCAAGAACAGAAAAAGACGATAGTCTTAACTTCTTAACTTCTTTAACTTCTAAAAAATATACCGCAAATATAGCAAATTTCCTCGAATTTTTGTACCTTTGCACTCGATTTTATTCAAAATAAAGAAGATTTAAATAGAAATAAGGAAAAATGGATAACAAACGACCTCTTATCGCTCACCTGTGCCTCTTCTGTTCCGGCGCATTCTGGGGACTGATGGCTCCCGTAGGCAAGGATGCCATGCTTCACGGCATCGACGGCATCGACCTGGTGAGCTTCCGCGTATTGGGTGGCGCCATTCTCTTCTGGCTCACCTCGCTCTTCACCAAGAAAGAGCATGTTCCAGTAAAAGATATCTTCAAGTTTGCTGCAGCAGGACTTTTTGCCCTCGTGTTCAACCAGTGTTCTTACACCATCGGTCTGAACATGACCTCGCCTAGCAATTCCAGCATCATGACCACCTCGATGCCTATCTTCGCCATGGTTCTCTCCTTCCTGATATTGAAGGAGCCTATCACCTGGAAGAAGGCGCTCGGCGTACTGATGGGATGTGCTGGTGCCGTCATCATCATCATGACAAGTGCCACGGCTGGCAATGCCAAGGTGGGAAACATCTGGGGCGACCTGCTCTGTATGTCGGCGCAGCTTTCCTTCGCCCTCTACCTGTCGCTCTTCAAGAACCTGCTGTCCAAGTATTCGCTCTTCACCATCAACAAGTGGATGTTCCTCTGGGCCACCGTCATTATATGGCCTTTCACCATCAGCCACGTAATGAGCATCGACTTTGCTCATGTTCCGATGAGCACCTGGTGGGAAACGGGCTACGTGGTTCTATTCGGCACGTATCTGGGCTACATCTGCATGATGATTGGTCAGAAGACTCTGCGCCCTACCGTGGTGAGTGTATATAACTATGTGCAGCCGCTGGTATCAGTCACGGTGAGTGTCATCGTGGGTCTCGCCGTGTTCAAAGGTATGCAGGCCATCGCCGCCATCCTTGTATTCTCTGGCGTATGGCTCGTGGTAAAGAGCAAGTCGAAGCATGATATCGACAAGCACGACCACAGTCTGGCTTACGAGAAAAGACATGCTTAGATAGCTTTAATGTCGATTTATAAAACTGAAACTGTCCCCATCTGAGATAACAGATGAGGACAGTTTTTGTTATATAAGAAAAGAAGATCAGCAACCGAAATAAACCATCAATCCGCCCAATACGATATACAGCAGGGCGTATGGGATGGCCGAGCGGAGAATCTCTCCATCCTTTCCCTCCATATCGCAGGCTGCAGTAGCGATGGCGATGCTCTGCGGACTGATCATTTTGCCACCCGTGGCTCCCGTAGTATTGGCAGCAACCAGCCAGTTCTCCTGACCACCCTCCATACCAAAGAATGTGCTCTGTCCTGTCATGCCCAACTGGTTGGCAACATGAGCCTGAAGCTTGGCAAAGAGGATATTCGAAGAGGTATCAGAACCCGTTACGAAGGTTCCGATGGCACCAATCATCGGCGCTACCAAAGGATAGAAGTCGCCCGTTACAGCCACCAGACCTGAGGCGATGGAAGTAATCATTCCCGAATAGTTCATCACACTTGCCAGGGCTATCAGCGAACAGATGGTCACCACCGTCTTGCGCAGATTCACCGTGGTACGGGCAAGAATCACCATCAATCTCTTGAGGCTCAACCCCTGAACCAATCCACCAATCGTAGCACCCAGGAAGAGCATCAAGCCCGCATTGGAAATCCAGCCAAACTTAAAGGTGCTGTCGAGCACAGGCAGATGAACCGCACTCACCAGATGACTCTTGAGGAAAGCATTGACCGGAGGACAGAGTGCGCCGGAAACCAGGATGAATATCAATATAAAGAGGTAAACGCTCCATGCCTTCAGGCTCTCGGCAAGCGTAAAGGTTTCCTTATCCTGCACCTTGCTCTTTCTGGCAAACACCTTGGCGTATGCGATGATGGCAATAATGGCTGCCAGCGAACCGATGATGGCTGGTGTCTCCGAACCGAGATAATAGCCACATACAAACTGCACTACCACGGAAATCACTCCCACCCAAAGGGCGATGATGAGATTCTTGATAAGATTGTGCTTATCGGTAAGCGTCAGGATGATGAAAGGCAGGATGATAAAGAGAGGTGCCAGCTGGATGATGGCGAAAGCCGAAGTCTCGCAAATCTGGGCCGCCGAAGCCGATCCGCTTTCCGCCACCTCGTTACAGAGCGTAGTAACCGGCACGCCCACGGCACCAAATCCCGTAGCCACGGTATTACCGATTAAGGAAACCAGAGCCGAGAACATCGGTTTGAAGCCGAGTCCGATGAGGATGGCAGCAGGTATCGCCACCGCCGTTCCGAAGCCCGCCATACCTTCGAGCAGTCCGCCGAATCCCCATACGAGGAGAAGCACGAGCAGTCCCTTATCATCGGTAATCGATGTAAACTGCCTCTTGATTACCTCAATCTGCCTGCTTTCCACGAGGATATTATAGCTGTAGATAGCCATCAGGATGATGATGAGAATCGGGAATACCGCCTTCAGGATGCCTTCCACCACCGCCCATCCCGTCAGGGCGATCACGCTGTCCTCCGCATGTTCCGGGGCAATCATGCCCAACGGCGAAGCAGCGAAGAGAGCGAGCAACACGGTAACTACGAGCGTCAGCAAGGCGCTTTTATGACCTGCCATCTTGAAGCCGAGCATCAGGATGAACAGCAACACGATGGGAATAATAGAAACTACAGATGCCATAAGCCATTCAGTTTTTTAATGTTTTCGATTGAAAAATTTTATGTCTTCGATTGCTAAATTTTATGTTTATGACTGCAAAAATAACATTTTTCTTTGAAAAAAGAAAGCATTTTTTGAAAAAAATCTTTTTTAAGATGTCCGATTTTTCAATTTCATACGTCTATAGAGTGTAAAGGTTATGAGAACAGAAGAATTCAACCATATCATCCTACCGATGCGCTGCGACCTGAAAGCGTATGCGCTAAGGTTGACTGAGAGTGACGACAATGCCGAAGACCTCGTGCAGGAAGTCATGCTCAGGCTGTGGGACATGCGCCAGAATATCCAGGCAGAAGATAACCTCAAGGCGCTCGCCATCACCATCATGCGCAACAAGTTTTATGACCAGTGCCGACATGAGGAGCGGAACTTCACCACCGACAAGGTAATGGAAGTACCCATAGAAGACCAGCGGGCAGAGCAACGGGACGAGGTAAACCTCATCAAGCAGATAGTGGCACAGCTTCCGCCCTTGCAGCAGCAGATATTCCGCATGAAGGAGATAGAAGGCTATACTGCCGATGAAATCATGCAGATAACGGGATGTACTGCCGATAATCTCCGAAAGAATCTCTCCAGAGCCCGACTCAAAATCAGAGAGACCTATATGAATATCGTGAAACAGAACAGAACAAAATAAAGAAGGAGGAAAAGTTATGAATGATGAAATAAAAAGAATACAGAACTTGCTCGACAAGTATATGGATGGTGCCACATCCAATGAGGAAGAGGCAACGCTCAGAAAATATTTCGAAGAGCATGGCAATGATATTCCGGAAGAATGGGAATCCTATCGCGCCCTCTTCAGCTATATAGGATTCGAACAGATGAATCTTTCTCAAATTCTAAAAGAAGAAGAGAAGGAGGAGGATTTCGAAAAGAAAGATATTGCAAAGGAGGATATCGAAAAGAAGGAAGAAGAAGAAATCCCAAAGAAGGAAGCTTCTCGCAGCAGATGGCTCAAATATTTCGGCACTTCTGTGGCAGCCGCCGCTATCATCGCATTCCTGATTGTGGGCATCCAGAAGATAGCCCAGCCTCAGCCTGAATGTTATGCGGTTATCGATGGAAAGGTTTATACCGACCAGGAGTTCGTTCATAACGAAGCCCTGGATGCCCTGGATGATGTTTCGGCAGATTCCGAAGATCCATTCAGTGCCCTGGATATGATGAAACAATAAATTCATCTTTCAGATGAAACAATCAATCAAACTATAAAGTATAATATATATAATAAGGTATAGAATATGAAACGATGCAACTTGATAAAACGCTTCTTCATCGGACTGCTTCTTATCGTGGTAGCCTCGATTTCGGCTAATGCCCAGGAGGGGCTGTACGTAAAAAGTATATTCCAACGCTTCGGACACGCCAAGGGATGCAAGATGGTTACGATGCAGAATACGCAACTCAAAGGTTACAAACTCAAGATATACAAGAGCCTGGTATATAAGTACCATGCCACGGAAATAGCCCACTATCTGAAGTCCGACCGCAAGGCTGCAAAGAAAATCAGAGAGGTGGTGGAGAATGGCAAGATGGTGAGCGGCTATTACATGATGGCCCCCTTGAGCAATGGCGACAACCGCTTCATCCTCTTCAGCAATCCGAGTGAAAGCAAGGGAACCGTGATTTATATCGAAGGCGACCTGTCGCCCGAAGATATCATGAAACTCTGCTATTCCAGAAGATAGAAACAACATTTTCCTTCTGGAATCTTCTCAATAAGAATAAGAAACAACATAAAATAAAGTATTATGAATATCAAAAACGTAATGATGATGGCTGCCATGATGCCAGCCTTCGCCCTTGCTGAAACCAACAGCAACAGTGCACCAGCCTCGGTAGAGGCTAACGACACCACAATCAGAGTGAACGACCAGAACATCGTCATCAAGCAGGATGGCGAACAGACTTCTGTGAAGATATATAAGATGAACGGCAACGAGATGACCAAGATTTCCGAAACCCAATTCGTAGATGGTCAGGAAGTAGAAAAGGTATTTGTCACCTCGCCTTTCATCCCTCAGACTTTGAGCAAGCGCAAGCGCAGTCTGGAGAGTCATTATCCAACCTTCTTCTTCGGCTGCAGCCAGTTGCCAGGCAGCAGGGGAAGCATGGGAGGCAACAACGAGATGCACAGTCGCGACTCCAAGTCGTGGGAATGGGGCATCACCCTCACCAGTCTCTGCTTCCGCCTTTCCAACGAAATGGCGCTCACCTCCTCTCTCTCCATCGGACAGGTACACCACCATTTCAAGGACAATTATGTATTAAGCACCGAAAACGGGGTATCGGCAATGACTCCGATAGATGGCGAGACGCTGAAGAAAAGCTATATCAGCTACAATGTGCTCCGCCTGCCTATCATGCTGGAGTGGCAGAAGCGCATAGGATGCCATGATGCATTCCTGGCGTTAGGTCCATCGGTAGAATACCGCTGGCACGAGCATTCCCGCTACTTCATAGGCAAGCACAAGCATACCGAAACGGGCGATATCAACCTCAACCCTATCGGCTTGAACCTCGAGGCCCGTGCCGGCTACTCAGGAGTGATGCTCTACGCCCGTGCCGGAATAACCCCGCTGCTCAACAAGACCAAGGCTCCCGAGTGCTACCCGATGACCATCGGCTTAGGATTCAGATTGTAACATAGCTGCAATGTAGCAGAAATATAGCTGTAATGTAGCAAAACATAACTGAAACTGTCCCCATCTGAAACACTCATTCAGATGAGGACAGTTTTTGTATTCTGCCAAATTCGGGAATTAAAAACGGCCAAATTCGGGAAAAATATTCGGCCAAATTCGGGAGTTAAATAATGCCAAATTCGGGAATTTGTGAAAAAAGCCCACAATTTCAGCATTTAGCCGCAAGCCTAGGATTTATCAAAAAAATCGAAAAAAGTGGCGATAAGTGTGCGAAATCTCATAAAAAAACATAGATTACGCACACTTATCGCCACTTTTTGCTGTTTACCGGCCAAACTCGGAAGTGAAACATAGCCAAATTAAGTAACGAATCGCAGCCAAATTGGGTAACAAATCACAGCCAAATTAGGTAACGAAATTCGCAAATCACGGCCAAATTGGGTAACAAAACACGGCCAAATTGGGTAATTTTGCCCATTTTTCATAAAAAATTACGCTAAAATCAGCCGAATAGCTAAAAATGAACTATTTATGAGTTTTTCACCTCAACAGAGGTAATGATTTAGCAACAGTTCTAAATTCTGCAATCTGCATACGTTTGCTGCCTAACAACTCTTTTCGGCTGCAAAAATACAAAAAAATAATGAATCTAAGAATTTTATTAAACAAAAAATATCAAACAGAGAAATATGTTGCAAAAAGCACTGTCTTACTAGTGGTCTGTAAAGTCTAAAAGTTGAGTAAAACGTCGTTCGTCACATACTGATGATTGATGAAATATCACACGTGCCTTACTAAACTTTTAGACTTTACAATCTACTAGTTGTTTATTTTGCGAAATACGTATTTACAACATTTGTTGTTGTATTTTGCAATTTTAGCAACTTGTCGGTAAATTCTAAAACTTTAAACTTAACAGAGAAAGTTTTTGTACCCTTTCCTTCTGATGGAAAAATAACATAAAATGTTTCTACGTTTTCCTGCTGTATTAAGTATGGCTTCTCTATAGTATGAGTCTGTCCATTAAAGGAGAAACTAGTTGTGTATGTCGTATCTTTGAATATAAGACTCGAAGTATAAGACTTTCCTTTTGGCAATTGCAACTCCCATTTTTTACCTTTTAAGCTGTCGATTTTAAATGATTGTGCATGAACTAATTGCCCATTTAGGAACAATAGAGAAATAAAAAAATATTTAAAAATCAACTTCATATTTATTTAATTACTTTATACCTGTTAATACTATATTATAATCTTGTAAAAAATACCCAGCATTAACTGAGTACATACAAGCAAGCTCAGGGTCCATATAAATAGCAGCACCCGTATTGGAGTTATATCCTACACATAACACATTATGGGCAGAGCTTTCTATTTGGCTATTTACATCAGTCATGACGGGATGCTTGGCATCTATTGCAGACTTATAATTTGTAAATGTTTGAGTTTTAAAGAAATGTGTTACAAAAGGCTCGATATAATCCAAAGAAACACCATCAATCAAAGGATTTGAATTATATGTCTGTGTATAATATAGAATATACGCTCCCTCATTTACTGTTCCACCAAAAACTTTATTGTTTGCATACTCCATAATTGATGTTACGCAGGCATTAGGTATTTGCTTTGCCATTGTTGTTGGCAAACTGCTTTTGACAAAGACATCACCTTTTTGTTTTGAATATTTTGTCGGGTTATAAATTATTTGAGTGGAAATCTGTTCTTTCGACACATTGTCTGGCTCGATTAAATCAGTCCCTTCACATGCGACCAAAAAGTCACAGGAATAAAAAATAACAAATGTTTTATCTTCATATACATTTTCCTTTCCAAATGGTTTCGTCATTCAATTCTTGCACTTGTAGCAACCATCTTTAAATCTACAAGATTCTATATTTTTTTGCAAATTTACAAAAAAATATTTTAAGTGTTGAAAAATTAAAATTATTTATCCTTTTTAACAATATATCTTTGTTTGCCTAGAAATATCTTTTTAAATTTTGACGCTACAAAGATAGCGTGATTTTTCTGACATATCCAAATCCTGAGCAACTTTTTGTTGCTCAGGTCTTTAGATTTTTTCTTCTTTATTTATCTTCGGATTTAAGGTTCTTCTATCTTTTGAGATATTCCATTGCTCCTTGAACCATTCAACAATAGGCTGTCTATTGATACACAGAAACAATTGGTTCGGTTTGGTAGAATCAGAGAACACCTTGATTTCTGCATTCTCCACATTGAACTTTCTTCTGTGCTTCTCGGAATAGAGTGAACCGCTAAAGTTGAGTGCCTTTCCAGCAAGGAGCACACTAATTTGTTCAGCCGTGAAGCCTATCCTCTTGCACAAACTTTCTATTTGCAAGTATGCCTCCAACATCGGGAACCAACGCTTGGCTTTGCGGATGATGTTGTTGAGCATCGTTACCTCCGTGGAGTGCTTGCTTTTCAAATCAACGACCTCTGCTTGGTGTTTCTGTTGCATCTCGCCGAGTTGTTGGGTGTGGCTGTCCTCCATTCGCTGCATTTTCCCATGGAGTTCGTCAATGTATTGCTCTCTGTCTGTCACAAGCTCGCACAACTTTTGGTTGTGCTGCTCCACCTCCTTCAATTTTCCACTACCTAAAAGAGAACAAATCTTCGACACAAAGGCAGTCTTGGCTTCCGTCTTAGCAGCCTGTAGTTTCTCCGTGTTGATTTCGCTCTTGGTCTGTTTGAGCAGTCGCTCTGCTTCCTCCACATCGGATTGCAGCAGTTTCATGCAGTTTTGAAGTCTCTCCGTCTCTCGCTTGATGTTACGGTAATACTGTGCCGTGGAGGTATGCCTCGCATCCGACCCACGGACACCTCGCTTCAAGCCATACTTGCCCATGGCTTCAGCATAGCTGTCGTGATAGCCAACCATCTTGTCACGGTTGAGCACATCATCGGCACACAACCTCACGGCATTGGCTTTCTTGCGGTATGTCCGCTTGCCTTCTTCCGCTGTCTTGTTCTTCGCCTTTCTCCGCTCGCCTGTCACTATCGGAACGATGGAGGCGTGGAGGTGCGGCGTGTGCTCGTCCATGTGGAGAACCACCGAAACGACATTCTCCGTGCCGAATGTGTCCTGCAACCACTTCAAGCTGTCGTTGCACCAATCGTCAAGCTGACCATTGGCTGCGATGTTCATCATGTCCTCGTGCGTTCCAGACAGCACGGTTCTAATCACCCTCACCTGGTCATTGGTTATCTTACGCTTGATGCCTGCCGTCTTGATGCGGTGGGCGATGGCTTCGTCACGACCATACACACCGCTCGGCATCTTGACAAGCTCACGGTTGAGGTGAGTTCTCGTAGGGTCAGCGTTGTCGGGTATCACCTTGCGCTCTATGTGGTCTGACTCCCTTGCGTCAGAGCTGCCCTTTGCCTTCTTGAAATCCAAACTGAAATGTCCCATAATAAACTTGTTTTTGAGTTGTACAAATCCGCTTGCCGCATTGCGCCCAGCGCATGGCTCACGGGGTTTCAAAAGGGGATGCCCCTTTGCTCAAATGGGTGTTTTTAGCGGTGGCGTGCCACTGCGTCAAGAAAACGCCCTATTGAGCTATGGCTTTTCCGTTCAGAATAGCCATTGGAGCAGGAATCGCCTACATGCCCAAGGCTGCGCCTCTCTTTCGAGATGGAACAGTCCGCTTAACAGGCTGTACTTGGTGTACTGACTGTTTGGATTTTACTCCGCACAGATAGTCGTTCAAGTCGTTGTACTCACTGTACAAGTGGGATGCGTCCCTCACACGGTAGCCGAGGGCAGTCTCGATGACAAGCGTTGCCTTCCGCCCAGCCTCGTCGTTGTCGAGCAGACAACTGATGCGCTCGTAGCCGTGGAGTGCGTCAACAGCCTTGTCCACATTGCTTGTGGAGTTGAGTATCACGTAGTCCTGCGCTTCCAATGACGGACAAGACGGAAACTTCTCCATGCGTAACGAGAGAAAGGAAAGATAGTCCATCATGCCCTCGAACACATAGCAAGCGTATCTTGGCTCGCCTTGCTGTCGGATATGTGTGATGTCCTTGGGGGACATGCAACCCTTGAAGAATCGGTTACGAACCTCGTAACCGCCCGACTTGTTCTTGAAGCCGATGGCGAAGTAGTTCTTGCCATTATGCGAGAAGTGGAGTTCCACACATTCCTTTCGGGCGATGCACAGGTCAATATTCCGCTCGCTCAGATAGCGTAGGAGTGCAGGGTGGTTGAGTTCCCTAACCTCCAATCTCTCAAAACTCGGCTCGGAAGCTTGCTGAGGGAAAGAAAAGTCGGTCGGGCGTACATGGGGTGCTTGCTTCTCTATCTTGCCCAAGAGATATGGCAAGCTGTCTGATGCGTAGAGGTATGACGCAAGGGTGATGATGTTGCCGCCCTTGCCCATTCCGAAATCGAACCAACTGTTCATCGTGGTGTTCACCTTGAAAGATGCCTCGCTCTCATTTCTCAGCGGTGACTTGTACCAAAGGTTTGCGCCCTGCAGCTTGACAGGGCGGTGTCCCAAACTTTGCAGGTAGTCTGCAATCTTGATTTGCTTTGCTTCTTGAATGTTCATGTTTTACTGTGGATTAAGTGGTGTATGTATTTCTGATGAATTGTTGAGAATGGCATGTATTGGTATGATAGTCAAATACTTATCTTCTCAACAAACTCTCAACAAATGGTTCTTTTCAACAAAATCACTGGGCAAAAGAGAAAGACAGGCATTAGCTGTCATGTTTTCTCTTTTCAACAGTCTCTTTCTTTTGTTGAGAGATTTGTTGAGAAAATGTTGAGCCTTAAATACTTGATATTCAACACTTCTTTCATCATATTCAACAATTCAACAAAATTATATGCTATTTAGCTTGTCCATCGTTACAGTGTAGAACCTGCCCACACGTTTTGTTGGCGAGTAGTGACCGCTGCTATTGTAGTTGTACTCGTATGAGGTGTAGGTGAGGGCGTTCTCTGAAGGTTGCAGCTTCCAACAGTCCTGCACTATCTTTCGCACAAGGTGCTTCTCCGCTTTCACGTGGTTGCATTGCAACAAGGCGATTGCGTCATTGAGGCAGAATTGCAAACTGTCGGTTTGAGTGTTCTCCATGACCTCAAGGAACAGCTCCGACATTTCCACCTCAAGTCTGTTACGGTTGCAGCGTATGATTCTCCTCAGAGCATCGGTCGCTATCTGTTCGGGGGCGAACCACATTCGGCTCTTGTGCTCTGTGGAGAGCGTTCTGCCTTGCAGATGGAACAGAAAAGCGGGTATCTCCGCCTTCAGTTTCTCCAAGAAGTCGGTATCGTCAGATTGCAACGATAAAATCTTCCTCACCCAATATCGGGTCTCGCCCTCGTCAATGATGACAGGGAGTGATTCGTTGTTGGAGCACAGCACGAACTTGGCAAAGAAGGAAATCTCGTTCCTGTCCTTGCCCTTGGCTTCCACCTTGTACGAGAGTGTGGTGCTGAGGTTCTTCAACCGCTCGGAATCCTCCCTGCGGCTGAGCAATACCTCGTCCACGACTATGAGCAGTTTGCCAGCCCAATCGGAGTTGAACTGACTGCGGAAGTCCTCGTTGGTGTTGAATGTCACGTTGTCCTGGAACAATGCCTTCAGAAAGTTCAAGAACGTGGTCTTGCCTGTGTTTCTTTCCTCTGATACAAGCAATAGAATAGGCAGCTTCTGCACTGGTCTGAGATAAAGAAGTTGCAGGTAGTCCATGCCAAGCTCATATTGCTCACCGAAGATGTGACTAACCAACTTCTTGATATTTGGGAAGCCCCCTTGCATCGGCTTATGTCCTATCGGCTCGTATAGGTTGAGGAAACCGTCTATCACCGTGCGGTGGTTCACATGTTCGGGAACAGTACAGAAGCCGTCATACTTGTGAACGTACTTGATGAACTCCTTGCCGTAGTCCTGACGCAAGGTCTCCATGTTCCATGGGATGCGCTTTCTTACCTTTCCTCCATTGATGGTAGGTTGGTCAACCACCTTGTACAAGGTTGTGCCAACACGGATGAACACCTCGTTTGTCGGAGGTGCAGCCTGTGGCTTTGCATTTGCCACGCCTACAAGCTGATTGTTGTCGTTTGTCTTGCTCATAATCTAACCTTTGTGAGTTGATAAATTAAAGTTGCAAAGGTAAGGGCGGAAAATCAAAACGCAAAACACAAACTTGCGCAGAATGGAGAAGTTTGCACCGACAATGTTAAAAGATTGGAAATCAATGTGCTTGATGTAGCCTTTCGGGATAAGATAAAACGAAAAATCCCGAAGAGAGGCTTCCTTGCAAACCTTTCCTCGGGATGAACAAAAATGTATTCCTGCATGTCATACGTTTTATATGTCATACGATAAAACTGTAAAACGTTTGACATCAGCAGTTCTTCGTTCTTCACAGAAATGCTTGATACGACAGTGAATCAGTACGTAGGCAAGTCAATACGACAGTGAATAATAGAAGCGTCAAAGATACAACCAATCTCAGCTAATGGCATTTGTCCCTCCGTAGAGTTGTAGGACAATGGCTGCTTTCTCTTTTGCTCCGTACAGCCTCTTGAAGATGGCATTACGAAGTTGCATAGCCCCATTAGAGGTGAGACGGAAGCAAATGGCAACAACCATAGGGAATCCATACAATGTTTGCCCAATACCCTTGGAAGTTTCTTGTCTTTGTTGGACTTCCGACATAGACAACATGCCTTCTTTATATATGACTTGTATCACAGAGTTGAGTTTTGGGGCGGTAACATGAAGCATATTGACCAATTCTCCCTCACTCATCCACAAGTTCTCCAAGTTGGACGGAATGGAAAGTATTCCATTTCCGTCCACGGTGATTACAGTCCTTTTCATACCATTCCTCCCATAACAGGCAAGTGCCCCTTGATTCGACTTTCAAAGACTGCTATGTCATGGTCAAGTTTGTTGCTTGTTACCTTGGCGTATATCTGCGTCGTGGTGATGTTTGTATGGCCAAGAATCTTGCTCACGCTCTCTATCGGCATACCATATTCCAAGGCTAAAACAGCCCAAGAGTGGCGAGACACGTGAAATGAAACCCGCTTCTTGATGCCACACATTGCAGCAACTTTCTTGATGCGCTTGTTGATGTTGCTAAGATTGCCGATATTGAATACGTGGCTTCCTTTTCTGAAAGACTTGTATCTCTCAATAATCTGCATGGGAATATCCATCAACTTGATTTGAAAAGGTACACCAGTCTTCTGACGCTTGGACACAATCCAAGGAGCACCGTTTATCATGCTGATGTTATCTTCCGTCAAGTTCTTGATGTCGATGAAAGAGATACCTGTCCAACAACCAAAGAGAAAGAGGTCTCTCGCAAATGCCATATTCGGGTCTTCCAACTTCATTTCTGTCATGGCGGTAAGCTCGTCCAAGGTCAAGAACTCACGTTCCTTGTGATCTGGGTCAACGTGGTACATGGCAAACGGATTTCTTGGTATCTTGCCGTTGTAGTGAGCTGCCGTTACGATATGTTTCAGTGGTATGGAGTAAATCCAAATAGAGGACTGCGCAAGTCCTACAACATTCTTCAAGTACAGACAATAGTCACGAATGAACTCCTCTGTAAGCTCATTCATGGACATATCGCTGCGCTTGTACTGATACTTGATGAACTCGGCAACATACTTTCTTACCGTCAGATACTTGCGGTAGGTGTTCTTGGCTCTGTCCTTGCCTACACGCTTGGCAAAGGCTGCGTTCTCCTTGTCAAATGCTCTGAGCAAGGTCTCGTACTCCGTGCCTATGCCTTGGTAGGCGTTTCTCACCATTTCTGCGGTAACGAACGCCTCACGGTCGGAAAGTCGCTGGTAATGCTTGGCGATTTGAGCCTTGATGTTGTCAAGCGCAAAGTTCACCTCCTTGGCTTCCTTGCTCTTGCCAATGGCTCTGTTGCCCTTGGCATCCCAGATAGCCTTGGTCACGCTCTGCTTGCAACTGAACTGTGCGATAGTTCCGTTGATTGTCACTCGTCCCATGATAGGGACAATTCCGTTTCTCTCCTTGCTTCCATTTACATAGAAGACTGTCTTGAAAGTGCATCTCATAATTCTTACTTTTTTGTTCGGTGCAAAATTAAACTATGAGAGCTGCATGACAAAACCAAAACTTACGCAGAATGGGGAAATATGAACCGCCACCGTTAAAAATGCTTATTAGGGCGTTTCTGCGAGGTAATGATTTGAAAGCGTTTCTATTTCATCAATCTGCGTTTTCCGCATTTCCTTGTCTGTGCCACTTAAAGCCAACGGCTGCCACAACCACTTGAAACTCAAAATAAAAGCATCATTCTGCTATTTTTTGCTTTTTTAGGCGTTATTTTCTGCTAAAAAATGCCCGAATACCACAAACGTGGTAGCAGGAATACTACTCATATGCTATTTCAGAATCCAGAAAATCGCCGTACCTTTGCAGCGTCAATCAGAACAAACAGTATGATGACTTTCAGAAGGACATCAGAATGTCTTTCAGAAGAATGTCTTTCAGAGAGAGAACATCAATCTGATTTCTGGGCGGCAATTTATATAAATGAATAAGATTGAATATTAACATAAAATTAAAGAAAGGACATAGATTATGAGTACAGAAAAGAAACTTCGCTTTGAGACACTTCAGTTGCATGTAGGTCAGGAAAATCCAGATCCAGCTACCGACGCTCGTGCGGTGCCTATCTACCAGACCACAAGTTACGTGTTCCGCAACTCTCAGCACGCTGCCGATCGCTTCGGACTCCGTGACGCAGGTAACATCTATGGTCGCTTGACCAACTCTACTCAGGGTGTATTCGAAGACCGTGTAGCTGCCCTCGAGGGTGGTGTAGCAGGTTTGGCTGTCGCTTCTGGTGCTGCCGCCGTTACCTACGCTCTGCAGAACATCCTTCAGAATGGCGACCACATCGTAGCTGCCGACAACATCTACGGTGGTACTTATAACCTCATCACTCATACATTATCCACACAGGGTGTAAGCTACACCATCGTGGATCCTCGCAACTTCGAGCAGGTAGAGGCTGCCATCCAGGACAATACCAAGGCTCTCTATGCTGAGACCTTCGGAAATCCTAACTCAGATGTAACCGATATCGATAAGTTGGCAGAGATTGCTCATCGCCACAACATCCCATTGATTATCGACAACACCTTCGGCACCCCATACCTCATCCGCCCTATCGAGCACGGAGCAGATATCGTGGTTCACTCTGCAACCAAGTTCATTGGCGGTCATGGTTCATCTCTCGGTGGTGTCATCGTAGATGGCGGTAAGTTCGACTGGAAGGCGAACGCCGACAAGTTCCCTACTCTCGCTAAGCCAGACCCATCTTATCATGGTGCCGTATTCGCAGATGTAGCCGGAGCAGCAGCCTTCGTAACCAGAATCCGTGCGGTCATCCTTCGTGATACCGGTGCAACCATCTCTCCATTCAATGCCTGGATTCTTCTTCAGGGCTTGGAGACATTGAGCCTCCGTGTAGAGCGTCACGTTCAGAATGCATTGAAGGTGGTAGAGTATCTGGAGAACAACCCTAAGGTGGCTAAGGTTAATCACCCAGCCGTTCCTTCTCATCCAGACCACGAGCTTTACAAGAAGCTCTTCCCTAACGGCGGTGGTTCTATCTTCACCTTCGATATCAAGGGCGGCGAAAAAGAGGCTTGGGAGTTCATCGACCACCTGCGCATCTTCTCATTGCTGGCTAACGTAGCCGACGTGAAGTCACTGGTTATCCACCCAGCAACAACCACCCACTCTCAGTTGAGCCCAGAGGAGTTGGAGGAGCAGCACATCTATCCTTCTACCGTTCGATTGAGCATCGGTATCGAGAACATCGACGACCTGATTGAGGCACTCGATGAGGCATTCAGCTACGTAAAGTAAATATTATTAATGATTTAAATTAGAGTACAGTTATGGCAAAGATATATAAGCAGATTACTGATTTAATCGGTAAGACCCCATTGGTAGAATTGGGTAAGTATTCAGCATCCAAGGGTTTGGAGACTCCTGTAATTGCTAAGGTAGAATTCTTCAATCCTGGCGGAAGCGTAAAGGATCGTATCGCACTTGCGATGATCGAGGATGCTGAGCAGAAGGGCATCCTGAAACCAGGTGCCACCATCATCGAACCAACCAGCGGTAACACGGGTGTAGGTCTGGCTCTGGTATCAGCCGTAAAGGGCTACCACCTCATCCTCACCATGCCTGAAACCATGAGTGTGGAGCGCAGAAACCTGGTGAAGGCTTACGGCGCAGAAGTGAGATTGACCAGCGGTAAGGACGGAATGCCTGGCGCCATCAAGGCTGCCGAAGAGCTCCGTGATTCCATTCCCGGTTCCGTGATTCTGGGACAGTTTACCAACCCAGCCAATCCTGCCAAGCACTATGCCACAACTGGACCTGAAATCTGGGCTGATACCGATGGCGAGATTGATATCTTCGTAGCCGGTGTAGGTACCGGTGGAACCATTTCGGGTATCGCCAAGTACCTGAAGGAGCAGAATCCAAACGTGAAGGTGATTGCCGTAGAGCCTGCCACATCGCCTGTATTGAACGGCGGACAGAGCGGTCCTCACAAGATTCAGGGCATCGGTGCCGGTTTCATTCCAGAGACCTACTCTTCAGAATTCATCGATGAGGTATTGGACATTCAGAACGATGATGCCATCAAGGCAGGTCGTGACCTGGCTCAGACCGAGGGTCTGCTGGTAGGAATCTCATCAGGTGCCGCAGCCTTTGCAGCCACCGAGATTGCGAAGCGTCCAGAGAACAAGGGCAAGAAGATTGTTGCCCTCTTGCCAGATACTGGCGAGCGTTATTTAAGCACTGTACTCTATGCTTTCGAGGAGTATCCACTCTAATTCACAAAAGCACCGCCATAACTACCTTTTTATATAGTTATGCGGTGCTATATGTTAATATCCCCATTTCGTATCCAGTTTCACCTCTTCGGTATGGATGACATTCTCAGTAAGCAAGGCACGGTTGCCGGAGAGGATTTTGATTTCCTGATAATTTGCAGGATAATACACCTTGCCGTTCCTGATCAGGATTCCCACCCTGTTGGGAGCAATCTCAAAGATGGCAAAACCACCTATGAAATCATGGATTTTCCGATATACCGGTTGCAGAATGATGTCATCCCCCACACGGAGTCCCCATCTTCCAGATTTCTCAAAGGGTTTCACATCCTGCAGATATTCATAGCGCTGCCTGCTGCTAAGCTCCGTTTTCTTCTTGTCATACTGCGCCACAAATACCATGTCATTGTTGGGTACGATCACACCCTTTGTCTTTTTGGCAGAAGGCGGAATGGTTCCCTTTCCGGCTCTCAGTCCGGCATACATCGATGCCCAGTTCCGCTCCCTGTCAGGCAGACCAAACTTACGGTAGTTACCCACATTGTCTATGATCATGCATACCTTATCCTTCTGCTTGTGGTTGATGCGCAACCCGCGCCCCACCATCTGCAGATACTTGGCTAACGAGAGTGTAGGACGAGCCATCTGGATGTACTCCACATCCGGACAGTCGAACCCCTCATCAAAGAGGTTCACGTTCACCATGCAGTCCAGGTCACCCATTCTGAATGCCTCCACCATTCGCTGACGGGTCTTGGCAGGAGTCTTGCTGTCCAGAGCCACCGCCCTGATCCCCATTGCCTTGTAATATGAGGCAATCATCTGGGCATGGTCGATGTCAATGGCATATACGATACCCTTCTTTCCGTCGGCATGCTTCACTACGCTCTCATACAGTCGCTTGATGGATTGAGGCACATTCAGTTTCTCATCCATCTCCTTGATGGAATAGTCACCATCACTGCCACGTCCTTTCAAAGAGTTGATGGTCAGCTGGTCTTGTGAGAACTGTCCGATGACCACATAGTCATAGGGTGCCAGATACCCACGTTTGATAAAATCCTTGGTAGATGGAGAGCTTATAAGACGCTCAAACAGCATACCGAACGACTCCCTCTTCATACGGCAAGGCGTTGCCGTCATTCCCAGCTTCAATGCATCCCTGTTGCGGTCAAACAGGTCTTTGTAAGAGCGTGCCAGGGCATGATGAGCTTCGTCCACCACGATCATCCCCGGTATGCAATCCGCCTTTTTCAAATCCCCGATATGCCTGCCGAGCCATTGGATAGAGAGCACACGGATTCTTACTTTGGCTTTCAGCACCATTTCTTTCTCCCCATAGTCCAGGCAGAATCTGTCCAGTGTCTGCTGCATCTGTTCTACCAGTTCACGGCGGTGTGCAACAATCCACACCTCACCCTTCTCGTAGTTATCCAGAAACCATTTCACCACCGAAGCCATCACGTAGGTCTTTCCCGTACCCGTAGGCATCTGCACGACGACCGAGTTACCTTCTTCATACCCCTTCTTCTTGCGATAACGGGTTATCTCCTTCGTGGTCAGCACGTTGATGATTTCCTCCAGCATTTTCTGCTGATAATCATAAAGTTTGATTTTCTTCATTCAAAAGAAATGTAAGTATCCGTTCAATTCCGTATTGCATATCTCAAAAAAATACTGTAACTTTGCACGACGGCATCATTTTCCTAATTTTGAGACAAGAATACGCAGTAAGAGCATTCCATTCTCCATTCAGGCAAAGAATGAAGAAGAAGATGAAGTGACAGCGAAAGCAAAGGCTGCGTTCAAGCAACTTAGAGCGTAGCGGTTCCGAGCACCGGAGGGCGGTCACATTCTAAAGTTTAATCTTTATTAAATTATAAGTCACCTTGCACCATTTTACGCCATTATGATGTATATTTGCAGTCAGAACGTATAACTTCATAATTATCGGCTTATGGCACAGACAGCAATGACAGTCCGTATGGACAATCAGCAGAAAGCACAGTTTGATAAACTCTGCGAACAATTCGGTATGAGTGCGAATACCGCCATCAACATCTTTGTAAAGGCAGTAATTCGTAGTAAGAGCATTCCATTCTCCATTCAGGCAAAGAATGAAGAAGAAGATGAAGTGACTGCGAAAGCTAAGGCTGCGTTCAAGCAACTTAGAGCTAAAGCAGAAAGAGGTGAAACCCCTGAGCTCACGCTTGATGAAATCAATGAAGAAATCAGAGAAGTCAGACGATTAAGAAAAGAACGCAATGGTATATGCAGTCATTGATACAAACATTATCGTGTCCTCGTTTATAACCGCAGGTGTCTTCATAATATGATTTCCGTTTATACGGATGTTGATAGCAACAGTATCAATGTCTCACGGCTTATCTTATGACAGCGAGCAGCCTCCTCCTTACAATACTTGCGCAAGCTACGACCTTTACGATTTTGGTTGTAATCCTGCATCACTTTTTCGAAATATTCCCTTGTTTCCATTATCAAACTGTTTTGATTACGGATGCAAAGGTAATATATTATATAGGTACCGCCATACGGGCTAACGGTGATTTACTGGACGCTTACGAAGATTACTAATGGAGTAAACGGATATCATCGGAATTAGTGAACGAGTATCGACCGGAATACGCAGAAGAGTTACGAAGTTTTCTATCTCTACGATTCTTATTACGGCTTTCACCAAATACTTACTAAGTATCTAATAGCCTCAATATTTTCTGAAATAATGATATTGCAGATAAATGAATCCTCTTATATGAGCTTCTAATCCCTTCAAAAGACAGAAACACAACAAAGGCATTCAGAATTACTTCATCAATTTCTTTGCTAAACAAAAATTCTGCAAATTGAAATTTCTTTATGCATATGATACAAACAAAAACAGCATAGGCCACATTCAAAAGAAATTCTACAGAACCAGCATCGTAAATATATATAATTAATTCTGCAATTCTTTTTTTTATCCTTTTCCCTTCGGTATGAGTAACGAATGGAGTTTTACAGATTACCCGCTTTATATAAGATGGACAATATACTAGAATAAATGAACTCAGTACTAATATAACAAAATACTCAGTAGGTTTACAAATCAGTCCCGGAGCGGCTATATTTGTTAGAAAAATAACAATATATACAGGAAGCACAGCCGCGATAACAGATACAACACCCACGATAAGCAATGCCATAAATGGCAAGTTTAATGTAGTAAATAGATAAATCACACTAATCGGAGTTTTCATTACCTTAAACAGGGCCATCTTCCAAGTCACTTTTTTGACTTTATGTGACTCCAGTTGCTGATACAAATATATAAACAACATTATTAAAGCTAACCCCAAAAAGATAATGATGAAAAATACTTCTGGTGGCAGAAAGGTAAATATACAAAACGATATGCCACCTAAAAATAAAATTAAGAATGACACTAACTTAAGCCAACTATTGAAGGACAGTTCTGGCAATAAGCTTTTTGCTTCGGATATTCTCCTTTCATTCTTACAGACATAATGAGTAAGACTTAATGATCTCACGATTACAGCCCCCTTACACTTTTCTGCCATAAAGGAAAAAGGATATTCACAAATGCCACCATCTCCAAAAAAAACGACAACTGATTCACTGGGGGAATCTATAGAACCATCGGCTATACTTATAAGTTTTCTCCTTTTTACTCTACATTTTCTTGAAGATAGTTTTGTTGATTTGGCTAGTAACCTATCAACGATAGGATATACTATTTTCTTTTCAAGACACAGATTTCTATAATCTACAATCTTACTCCATGCTGCCATCAAAAAGCAGTATAAGATAATTAATATAAAACCTGCACCAAATAACATTTTTAATCCTTCATTCCAAATAAGATAAAAAAACAATATTGAGAATGACAGCCAGAATAATGTAAGAGCTAAGAATCCCCAACTATGGAGAAATCTATATTTTACATACATTACTACAAGCTTTCCTGGAAGAAATCGTTCATCTATTTTATAAGGATGTTTATTTCTATTTAGCATTATTATCCAAATCTTTATTTTAGAACCTACCAAGCAGCCCAGCCAACACAATCTGGCACAGACAATTTTGGCATCCCGTAATCTCCAACTAAATACCCCAATTAATCGATTTGAATTCCTGAAGCATCTTTTCTCCACACTCGGGATCTACAGATTTTATAAACATGATTCTTCCCCAAAGCCAATATTTATACATGCCCTTATCTGGGTGTCTATAAGCTATATGACTAGCCACACCAAACTTTTTGCAACAATATAATTCCTTCCAAACATCCTTGCGATATTTTTTCGGAACATACACTCCATCAGTAATAGTCAATCCGGTAACCATTTGCCTATCACAGGAGAAACTTATTTTCGTTTTCTTCTTGTTTGGAAGAAAACGATGAGCATAAAATATTTGATAGATATCATGCATACTTGGCATGATACTGTCAGAATTTCCAGAAAGTGTTATATCATCAGCATATCTACTATAAATACAATTACACTTACCGGCAAGTTCTACGAAAGCTTCATCCATTGATCGCACAATCAAATTGGAAAGCATCGGACTTGTCGGTGCACCTTGAGGAAGCCTAAATTGGTATGTACAGATTTTAGCAAGAACATCTACCACCTCTTCCTCATAGCCAAATTTAGAGAAATATTCCCATACCGAATCATATTTTATCGAATCAAAGAAATTCTGTATATCAACATTTATCAGCCATTTACTTCTGGCATGCCTTCTAGCATTGGTGACAATATTTCTAATGTCATCTTTGTCCTTTGGAATAAAACCTTCAGCACAAGGAGAAACGGAAGACAAGTCTTTAAGAAGTATATTCTCGTAAACCCACCTCTGCACCCTCTTCAAGTCTGAATAAGGAGCACTTATCATTCTAACGCCACCTGTTTTCTTCCTTATACTATAGTTCTTATAACAGCCTAGATTCAATAAAAACATCTCCATTCTCTCCTTCTTGATATCAGGAAAGAATGAGTAAAAATGACACTTATCAAAAATGACAGGAACATTATGGCTTTGCAAGATACCTGCATAGGCCAAACATTCTGATATATATTGCTGTGAATGCCCTTCTATCTCAGCTTGTTCTGAAAAAAGAGACTCCCAAGTTTGTTCCATAAAACTATTACGTTAGTTGCTCACGCAAGTGAGCATATCGAACTTCGATGTTCGATATACTTAGTATAATGATGTTTAAAATCAAGCATGTCCAAAAGACATACGAATATGCTAATCCCATATTCAGCTAATAATTTTACTTCACGCCCCTGAAAGTCTCCGGTATGTAAATATTATCTTTTTCATCCCAAATTCGAAATTCTTGCCTTCCTTCATCTCTCAATAGCTTATATCTTTTTATTGCATCTTTATATTCATTCAAAGCCAATGAAGTAGGCTTGTGCTTACTATCCCAGATTTTCTTATCCATCCCTTCTTGCCATAGACGCTCCATTTCCATATATGAAATCCCCATGGCATTGTAAATGAAAGCTTCGCTTTTTCGCCCAATCAAACATATCAAAATAAAGACAAGATTGAAATTACTCGTTGTAAACAACAAGCTGAAATCTACGTCTTCACTTCCACCAACAAAGATTTTCTTCAGACACGACAACCATCTGCAAACAGAAGTCCTGTCAGTATAAGCCCGTTTTATTTTCAGGAGATTATTTCGAGGCACCAAAGGATTCCAGTTTCTACCTTGATATTGGTTATCAGACCATAATACAGGAATCGTATTGTTTGGCGACGAATGCTGCATCAATACCAGACTTTGAGTGTTTTCAAAACCTAGAGGCCAACCTTTATATAATTGTTCTCCATACTTATAGCACATTTCGCGAACTGCCTTAGTCTTGAAATAACTCCCAAAGACCTTTTTGTGAGGATCAAATCCTTTACAATGCAAGTCTCCTAAGATAATAGCCCCAGATATATCATGAGTAATCTTAGAATAGCCATTATCCATCACTATTGCAGCAACAACATAAAGTCTTCCAGAGCTGGCATCAGTCAACACCTCTGGTCTCACAATGTTTTTAACAAGAGATAATGCTGTAACTACCGACCCTCCACTACCTATAAAATCATCCACATAAACAACAATATCTTTCAGAGTCTCCCATTTCACAGAGTTTCTATAAGAAATAAAAGCCTCTACACTTGAATGAAAATTCATACTCTGTAAATCATTTCTTTTCATCAAGCCATGAATCCAGTATGAAATGGCAGCGCCACTTTTCCCAGGTTTACCAAGAGGAACTATATGTTTTGTCCTATCTTTAGGCAACTTCAAGATTTGCTCATAAAGACGCCCTTTGACATCGTCATCACGCAAGAAGATCACATGCTCCAACAAATGAACTGCCAATTCAACATCTTCATCCTCAAAGTTGAATAGCCACCTAATAACATCGTATGGAGTTATCTGATTATAAAAACGGACAGATACAATATCCTCTATCCTTTTTTCAATTTCTTTTGAAAATGTCTGCATAAGCTTCTATCTGTAACCATTTATTAGACCATCACCGCACGCTTGATATCATCCTCATTCAAACTAGAAAAATACCCCTATTGACGATAGCGCAGCACCGATTACACCGCTACGCTTGGAACAGATACGGCACTATCGTTAGACAAGAATCTAGTAATCATCAAACAAAGACAATTCTCGATGCATAGGTTCAGAAAATACACCTATTATAACATATGGATCTGGAGCGTTTCTGTTTTGCCATTTATATTGAGTACCTATTAGCAAATAGGTATCTCTTTTACTAGCTAGTTCCCAATATTTTTTCTTAACTTTCTGAATCGCTTCATCTCTTTTTTCTTCCTCAGTTATTTTTTTAGATTTCCAATAACAGTTCAAATACAACATTCCGATTTCCCAATCTTCAATCATCATTCTTCGAAGTTTGCCATCTCCTGTTTTAAATTCATATTTGAACTTGACTGGAAGTTTCTTAGCAAATTCAAATGTTTCGTATGCTGCTTTAGAATCATCGAATAATGACAACTGAAGTTTATCTGCTTCGTATTTTTTTTTCAAAGCTGTCAAGCGTTGATTATATGAAGTCAAATCTTCTTCTTCGGAAAGAATACTTAAAAATTCTGTAGGTTTAAGAACAGCCAAAGAGATTTTATTCTCTTTTGTAAGTTTTAAAACATCTGTCATATCATTGAATACTATTTTATTCTTTTTAATCCAATAATCCCTAAGATTCCAATTAGGTGTTCCACCATCAATTTTATCAAGTATTTTAAGCGACTCAATATTTTTTATATGGAAACTTTCTGGTCGACCGTCTCTTGGATTCTTCTCTAAATCAGCTTCTATCCATTGCCATTTTCCATATTTAGGTTTATCATATTGAAACAGCAACCTATGCGGTACTGGATAGATTCTTATCCAGCTCCCATCTTCTCGAAATCCTGCAGTACACACTGTCTCAAAATGATTTTTAGACAGAGTTGGGTACGTCATAACAGTAACTAAGACACGCGTAATCATAAAAAGATCTCATTTAATTTGTACTTATGCTGTGGTAAAGACATGAGCGCTTTAGCAACTCTTGTACGATGACATTGTCTCGGGTCTTTTTCAAAACACATGAGACACACACGATTATCAGATTCAACTATATCATGTAATTGCAAGAGATAATTCCAATTTTTACGCAATGTTGTACACTCATACTCATCAAACAACTCATCATAATCATTTTGACTCACCAAGGTTTGTCTTTTTGAAGACTCTATACCAAGTTCCGAAATATGGACATACTTAATATTAACTCCATTACAAGCCTTTTCAAGAATACCTTTCGAAAAGCCATATTTCATACTAAACGCATTTTTACGCACATCAACTAGCGTGTGAACATTTAGACGAATCAATCGATTAAGAAATTTTTCCAAAGAAAACCCTTCATAACCAATCGTAAATAGCATTGGCTCAGTTTGAATCAGTTTCGCTTTTTGTTTATTTACTACTTCTAATTCATCCAAGCTTAATATATGTTGCTTTATAACACTATTAATAGCAGTATAAGGCCACTTTCGATATGTATAAGCAATCAGTTCGCTTTGTGACATTTTTCCATACAACTGGCAAATTTCTTCAATTATTTGTCTCTCAAACATATCTAAATCTTGAAAAGCATGATACTGATGCAACAGAGTATATTCTTTATCAGATTTATCAACTTCATTAATTGCAATATAGCCATTTTTCTCCAAAGAAACCAAGTCTTGGTTAGCTTGAAAAGAAAAACATCCATAACGATATGGAACGAAATCATAGATTCGTTCATCCATTTGACTACGAGAAAATAGGAAAAGGTATTTTTGCATACATTTAGCAGTAACACCTCTTCCTATTTTCTCCAATATCGCCAATATTATCTTTTTTCTTTTTCCTGCTACCATAATTATCTTATCAATAAATTCCTGCAAAGATAAGCTTTTTTTTTTAGATTACCGAAATATACGAATATTTTTATATTAAATTAAGCATAGACTTCCAGTACCAAACACATCAATTGTAAGCATCCAACCCCTATGACAATACAACTCCATCCCCAGTGTTTACTGGGGATACAGGGTATTTTAAGAAATTGGGCTTTTCTGATTTTTAAACAGGTTTAACTAAAAGTGCATCAGCTTGCAGGTTTCAACGAAAGTAAGGAAGGTCGCTGTAACTCTGGCACCCTGCTCACAGGTAAATCCACCGAAGTTTTTTCGGAGATTTGTGAATGGGCGGACTGCGCGTTCACAACAGTTGCTGTCTATCAAGACGCTGCCTATCTTCGTATATGCCATCAGCTCTTCCCAATGCTTGGTCATATATGTCAAGGCTTGTGGCAACTTAGCAGAGAGCTTAATCTCGTTTTTCTCAAACTGTTTCAACAGTGCCGTCGCTTGCTGATAGAGGTCGTGTAAAACTGGTAGGGATTCCTCACCTCGATGCTTGACTATCTCTTTTTCTGTGCGACTCAATACTTGATTTTCAACTTCGACCTTATATAATATACCGATCAAGTCTATGAATGCCTGTGCCAAGGTATCCTTGTAGTCACGACTCGCCGAGACAAACAGTCTTCTAACGTGCGACCAGCAACATACCTATATATATTTATATATCCGCAGTAGAACCACCTATATCAGATGGCAGTTTATTCAATATTTCATCAAATGCATCCATATCAACTTTCATTGTTAATAATTATACAGAAACTCCATTTCAATTCACCGAATACATATAATACTGCGCCATCTGGTAATCGAAGATGGTTACATTACCGGCATTTACCGTAACAGAGAAATAGGTGGCGGTATGATAGTCAAAGCCATTGATGGTATTGTCAGACATCATCATGTTTACATAAGAGGCAGTAGAGTAATCAAAGAGGTTAGGGAGATAACCTGAGAGATAATTACTCCTCTGGTAATCATATACAGACAAGAAATTGCCAGTATGCGAAACACTCATCGGATGATAACCACCATTGGTAAAATCAAACACACTTGAAGCCACTCTGTTTGTCACCATTACATAAGAAGCTACGGCAACAGCTCTTCTTACATCAGCTATCATCTCTTTCCCCTCCCATATCATTAGAATGTACGTCATCCGTTTGAGGCGCAAGAGGAGGAACTGGTGATGGTGGTCTCACCACATGCCCCTTTTGTTGCGCCATCATAATTTGACACTGAGTGGTTATAGTCTCAGTAGTCTGTTTTGCCTCATCCAATAACTTATGAATGCCTTTTGCCTCAGTTTCAGCCTTATTGAGCATTTCATCGGTCTTGAAGATAGAATATAACGAGAACACCAAGAAAATGATCATTAGGCAGCTTGCAGCAAACATAAGTACATTGAAATCCGCCTGTAGCTTATTGTATTCCAAATGCAAAAGAGCCTCTTGACGCTCTTGATGCTTATCAAGCAAAGCTTGAAGCTGGTCAATATTCTCAGAACTCTTACTCTTCACATTCTTACTGCCGTTTAAGACCTGCTCAAACACCCAAGCATCCTTCCGTTGCAAAGCCACAATATCATTTTGCGCCTGCTTATAACAACAGGAAAGATAAGCAAATGTTGCACAAGACACAAGAATCACAAGAATGACGCAAGCCACGAACCTATGCCTACCGCTAATCGTGAAGACAGATTTTGTTTGATTATTCTTTTCCATATAACTCCCTTATTATATTCTTTGGCACTTTGAAAATTCTCATTACCTTTGCGCCCATTCACTGGGCTTACAAGACTATCCGAAGATTCTTTCTGCGATAAACTTGGCTGGGAAAAGCAAGCCAACCATGAGGTAACCACTTGACAATCCCAGTTCTATCACCATCCGTTGCCACCATGCCTTACAGCAAGGCAATACCCAGCCTATCCCCCACCTTTCCCCAGGCGGTCCCATCCCGCAAAACATGGCGCAGGGCTTTGATGCCCCGCCAACCTTATAGCGCAGCGGTTCTGAGCACCGGAGGGCGGTTACATCCCTAATCCCTATGGTAGGGATTTAGGGCTTGGGTATAGGGTAAGGACCCTCCCTTAAGGGAGGGACAGGAGGGTCTATTTACAATACATCTCCTCATAATACTTCTGATACTCCCCAGAAGTAACATGATCCATCCATTCCTGGTTATCAAGATACCATTTCACGGTCTCCTCGATTCCCTCCTCAAACTGGAGAGATGGCTCCCAACCGAGTTCCTTCTGCAACTTTCTAGAGTCGATGGCATAACGCATATCGTGACCCTTTCTGTCTGTTACATAAGTAATCAAATCCAAGTCAGCACCCTCAGGGCGACCGAGCAGACGGTCAACAGTCTTGATTACCACCTTGATGATATCGATATTCTTCCACTCGTTGAAACCGCCGATGTTGTAAGTCTCGGCAATCTTACCCTTGTGGAAAATCATATCGATGGCACGGGCATGATCCACTACATACAACCAGTCGCGCACATTCTCACCCTTACCATATACTGGCAATGGCTTGCGATGACGGATGTTGTTGATGAACAACGGAATCAACTTCTCAGGGAACTGGTATGGACCGTAGTTGTTAGAGCAGTTGGTTACGATGGTTGGCATACCGTATGTATCGTGGAAAGCACGGACGAAGTGGTCTGAGCTAGCCTTGGATGCAGAGTATGGAGAGTGAGGATTGTACTTGGTAGTCTCCAGGAAGAACTCCTCGCCGTAAGCCTCGTGGTTCTTACCGCTGGAAGCCTTGGTGGTGAAAGGAGCAGGAATACCCTCAGGATGAGTCATCTGCAATGCACCGTAAACCTCATCGGTAGAGATGTGGTAGAAACGCTTGCCCTCATATCCCTCAGGAAGACTCTCCCAGTAAATCTTTGCCGCCTGGAGCAGAGACAGGGTACCCATCACGTTGGTCTGAGCAAAAGTGAATGGATCCTTGATACTTCTATCTACATGGCTCTCGGCAGCGAGATGGATGATGCCATCCACCTTGTAGTCCTGCATCAACTTCAACATCTGGTCGAAATCACAGATATCACCCTTAACGAAAGTATAGTTAGGCTTTTCCTCAATGTCCTTGAGGTTAGCCAGATTACCTGCGTATGTCAACTTATCGAGGTTAATGATGTGATACTCAGGATATTTGTTCACGAAAAGTCTTACTACGTGTGAGCCGATGAAACCAGCACCGCCCGTGATAATGATATTCTTCATCTTCTTAATATTCTAAATTCTTTTTTAATGTTTGATCTTTCTCTTCAAGGATTGAAAGAAGATACTTGCCATAGTCATTCTTCAACATAGGCAGTGCATTCTCTTTCAATTGTTCTCCGGTAATCCAACCTTGGCGGTATGCGATTCCTTCCAAACAAGCTACCTTCAAGCCCTGGCGCTTCTCCAAGACTTCGATAAAGGTGGATGCCTCAGAAAGGGAATCATGGGTTCCGGTATCAAGCCAGGCGAATCCTCTTGCCATGGTCTGAACCTTCAACTGCTTATCCTTCAGGAACTCCTGGTTCACTGTTGTGATTTCCAACTCACCACGAGCTGAAGGCTTGATATGCTTAGCTACTTCCACCACCTTGTTAGGATAGAAGTATAAGCCTACCACAGCATAGTTGCTCTTTGGATGCTCAGGCTTCTCTTCAATGCTCAGACAATTGCCTTGCTCATCAAACTCAGCAACTCCATATCGTTCCGGATCACTTACTCGATAACCGAAGACTGTTGCCTTGTTATTCTGCTCTGCATCTACTACAGCCTGATGCAACATCCGGTTCAAGCCAGCACCATAGAAGATGTTATCTCCCAAAACAAGGCAAGCAGAATCATTACCGATGAACTTCTCACCGATTATGAAAGCCTGTGCCAAGCCATCTGGTGAAGGCTGCTCGGCATACTCAAACTTCACTCCAAACTGGCTACCATCACCCAAGAGACGCTTGAAACCTGGCAAGTCAAATGGAGTTGAGATAATCAGTATCTCACGGATACCAGCCAACATCAAAACCGAGATAGGATAATATATCATCGGCTTGTCAAAGATAGGTATCAGTTGCTTACTGATACCCTTGGTGATAGGATATAAACGCGTACCACTACCACCTGCTAATACGATTCCTTTCATGCTCAAAATCTTTTTAAATCATTATTAGATTCTAATATTTAGCCTTCATCATTATAATCATAGGTCGAATAGTTGCATGCAACAAACCAATCAATCTATAAGAAATAAAATCTGGAAGAGAAAATATAGTTCGAATTATCTTATGTTCCATCTTATTAAACTTAGCGATACCTTTAGGTTTGTTTGCCCAAGGACTTATAGACTGATATTTATCAAATTCTGATGCCCAAGGATGCTTAGATTCTTTACACCATGGTCTGATATTCAACATGCAAGTTGTATAATGTATAATGATTGGATTTTGCTGTGCATATTCAACTTCCTTTTTAGAATAATATGAACTAGGACGGCGATACTGAAGAATTTGTTTATAAGTATAGGCACACATCTGAGTCATTACATCATATTCAGGAGGCATGATACCAAACTTACCTTTGAACATACCATTCAGGATATCCTGATCTGCGTAACTGATCAACCCTTGATGCGTATCTACAAAATGGGACATCATTTGCCGAACATCCAACTGACGCATCCTATCCAAATCCATAAGCAATACACCTGCATTTACATAACTATCTTCTTTACAGATTCCAATTTTCTTTTTATATTGCTTACTAACGCAATCTTTCACTGCAGAAACAGCATAACTTTGAGTATCAAAGTTATCTAGCTTAGCAATGCTATCTTTTACTATAATATCACAATCCAAATAGAGAATCTTATGTATTTCAGCAGGCATAAGTTCTCCACTGAACATTCTGGTAAATGCACTTTTCGGCCATCTGTTACTAGTCAAACTCTTAGGAATGTTTAAGTCGGGTACATCTATAAAAGAACATGTTCTTCCATAACCTTTAGCTATTCCAGACAAAACATCTTTATTGTCCTCACTCACATGATCACCAAGCAAGTAAACATCCAGATCTTTCATATCTTTATTATTCTCAAAGAGAGAAATCATAGAGATACCCATAATCCAGACAAAGTTGTCATCACAAGTATAAACTACAGTCATAATATAAACATTTAATTCTGTCTCAACTCAGTTAACTCACTCATCATATCCTGAAAGCTTTTCCATTGCAAATCTTTATCTGCAAAAATTAAGTCCACACTCTCTGCTATTGGCCATTTGATATCAACATCGGGATCATTCCACAAGAAACCTATTTCATCTCCTGGTGTATAATGTGTAGTTACCTTCATATATACCATAGCATCTTCCAATGTCAAAAAGCCATGAGCTACACCAGCAGGTATATAGATTTGCTTATGATTCTCCCCTGACAAGATTTCTCCATGCCACATTCCATAAGAAGGAGAACCAACACGACAATCAACTACGACATCATAAATTTTCCCTTGAAAACATGAAACAATTTTCGCCTGAGGAAATTTTATTTGTGTATGAACACCACGTAATACTCCTTTTACAGATGTAGAAATATTATCTTGAACAAAAACATCTGAAATACCGATTTGCTTTAACTCATGTTCATTCCAAATTTCCATAAAGGAACCCCGATTGTCACCAAAGACTTTAGGACAAAGAACACGAACATCAACTATTTTGGTCTCTTGTATTTTCATTTTAGAATAATCCTTTTTCTTTGTTATATTCTACGCATCTACGAATTCCCTCTTCCATTGTTACGCTACTCACAAATCCAATATCACGCTTATTCGCAGTAAAATCATAAATTCTATCAGTAGTGGCAGCAATAACGTTTCTTCTGGTAACAGGCGATTTCTTACCCATCAATCCAAATACTCTTTCTATCAAGTATGCTATAGAAGCCATAGCCCAACGTGGAATCGGTATCATAAGAACTTTTGTATCCATCAATTTAGCAACAAGATTTACGCTTTCATAAAAACCTATCGACTTTTCCGTTGCACAATTGTAAATCTCACCAATTCTTCCTTTCTCGGCAAGAAGAGCCAAAGTAGTAATCAGATCATCTATGTAACAATGACTCACCATCGTATCTCTTATTCCAACTTTCGGAAAGAACCCTTTCTTACACATTTTTATGATACTCTGATATGAATCCTCCCCACCTATACCATAAACCTTTGCTGGTCTAATAATGATAGCTGGGAAATTTTCGTTCTTTACCTTATCAAGAACAAGAAGTTCGCCTTCTCTCTTAGACACCTGATATGGCAAATATGGTTCACATTTACTTTGTCCAGATATTGGCATTTTTTGAACAATGCCCATTGCTGCAATTGAACTCACCTGGACGAAGCGTTTTACCTTAGCTCGTTGAGCTTCTTCGACTATATTTCGAAGACCCTCAACATTAACTTTACGAAATCTCTTAAACTGGTAATCAGAAGGTAGTTCATTTCCAGAAAGTCCTACCAATTGATAGACCATATCAATACCATCACAACAACCAGTCAACGATTTTTTATCAGTAACATCACCTATAATAATATGGCAATTATCAGGTAATATCGCTTTTGCCTTCTCTAAATTACGACAAAGAGCAAATATTTCATGCCCTTTAGCCAATAAAGCATCTATAAGCCTTATACCAATAAAACCAGTGGCACCAGTAATCATAATTTTCATAATCACTCTACTTTTTTAGTAATCAACAAATTTTTAAGATCAGGATTAATCTTATTAAGAATGTTTCTGATACATGTACGAATATGAAGATATCCCATAAAAATGGCAGTATTTAAATAGGAATGACCATTTGTCAACATAGCTCTTTTCATCTCATCAAATCTCCTTTGACCAGAAGTCTGTGATATTCCTCCCATTCTGAAAATCGCTAAATCCTCATTAATTTTCCTAAATAGAGCACCCTGTTGAGTAAATCTAAGCATCAGGTCAAAATCCATAACCACTTTGTAGTCTAAACCATATCCACCATAACGCTCGTAAGCAGACTTCGATATATAGGTTGATTGATGACATATGAGAAAATTAAAAGGAATCGCAGGATATTTGATAACAGGATATTCAATTGATTTGAATCCTGTTTCTTCGTTCCATCTAATTGTATTACCTTTGATTACATCATATCCTGGTTCAAAATTCTTAGCAAACTTGTTCAAAGCATCATCAGCCAATAAATCACCAGCATTCATCATAACAATATAATCCCCAGTAGCATGGGCTATACCTTTATTGAAGGCATCGCTTCTACCTTTATCCGGTTCAGAGATAATTACGTCTATCTTATCACGGTACTTGTTCACAATATCCATCGTACCATCCTTTGATGCACCATCAATGATAAGATACTCTTTATTATCATATTGTTGATTGATAACACTCAGGATAGTTTCTTCTATCTCTTTTTCGCAATTATATGCGATTGTTACAATACTAATTTTTAGTGTATGCATATTTTTAATTTTCTACAACAATATTATCCTCATTCAAAAAATTGACGATGTCATTATACAACATCTCACCCAAGTACTTACTCCTTTGTTTTGGATTGAAAGAACCATTCGCCTGCATAATACGTCGCGCCAGTTTCCTAGCTGTTGCAAAATTTGAGTCCTCATAGATGGTAAGCTTTTCTTCTATGGTTTTATCCTCTCCTCTATGATTTAACAAATCCTCTAAAGGAATCAAATTACCAATCTGAGCATTCTCTTCTCCCTGAGAATCAGCACAAACATGCTCTATTGTAAAATCATCTATTTCTGTACGCCCAGAAAGTTTTTGCTCTATTAATTCCAAAACCAAATAAGCTCTGTCATGATTTTTCGAACCTTGATAGAATTTTACATGTTTGGAAAATCCTATAGTTTCAAACTTTAGCATAAAGGCTTCTTTAGGAGGTAAACGCTCTATCATACTCTTCATGAATTGATTAACTATTGATAGCGTCATGTCCTTTTCTATGAGAGAAGCATACTTATTGATTGGTTCATCTATCTTGTTGGATTTTTCTTCTCCAATCACATTAAAGCAAATATAGAATTCATAGATAAAATTAAGAGCCTTGATATAATCAGAATCAGATATTTTATCTAATTTATTCATGTGCATAAGGCTTAATATAACTGGTCTGAACTGAACCGCTTTCTTTCTTTTTAGAAAGTGAAAGATTTTATACTCCTCTATGCTACAATTTTGTCTTTCGCCTTCACATACAGGATTTCCTATAGTTTCATAATATTTTGCTTTCAGTTTTAAATCCTCAAAAAATTCATTGACATGCTCTCTATCTGTGCCTTTTTTGATAGTCTTGTATACTTCTGATTTCTTCTCGCGCTCTGTATACTTATGAACACTATAGTGACTAAAGAAACGCCCAACAGAAGTACCCAACAATCTATCAATATATAGCTCCCACTCATTTTTGACTCTATCAACTCTTGATTGCTCTTGTGGTTGGATATAACGCATAACATAATTCTTAACCAACTCATGATCTTCCAGTTCCTGTCCTCTAGCATTAAGAATCTCAAATATCGTATAAGAATCCTCTTCTGTAGTTGCAACTATTTCAACATAACTGGTTCCCAAGAGGATGTCACGCATATTTAATACTTGAGAAAACTCTAACTTAGATAATTTATCATAAAAGTACAGACAACATAGTCTAATGTTCTTATCATCATTCTTGTTGACTATACTTTCCTCTAAGATTTCTTTAAAATTTCTCTTATCATCATTACTGCAAACTTTCAAAACTATGCTGTCAATGCATGAATGAAAATCTGATTGCAGGATACAATTTTCTTTATTTTTCAAGTCTCTAATGATAAGTTTAGTTTTTGTTCCCTCAAAATCATCCATATTACCACTCTCTTTCAGAACACTTATCAGAGAGCTCATAAAGAGAATTATCGTAATGATTCGTTGCTGTCCATCAATTACAGTATATCTTTGGACGCCACTAACTTTATCCTCATCTCTTAGAACAATACTACCTAAGAAGTGTCTTTTACCATGTTGATGAATATTCGCAACAAATTCTAAGTCAGACCACAAGTCCTCCCAATTGTTTATACCCCAAACATACTTACGCTGATTACGGGGTATTGCATATAGATTATTGCTAAGCAGATAACCTATACTTCTTTGTTCTGCATGAAAAGCCATAATTGTTATTATTTTATTCTATATAAGAAAGATACTATATACTTTTAGTCATCTGTTTATATAACTCAATATACTTACCATACTGAATGTTTTTATTATATTCAAGCTCTGCTTTCGTTCTGCACGCATCAGAATATTGCTCTTTACCATTGCAAAGTATTGTCCTTATAGCAGATAGAAACCCATCCATATCATTTTGCTCAACCACAATTCCGGTCTGAGCTGTTACACTTTCTACACTACCACCAGTTCTGAAAGTCACTATAGGCGTTCCGCATGCTAAAGCCTCCAAATTAGTTGTAGGGAAAGTATCTTGTAATGTTGGATTAACGAACACTTCTGCCAAAGAATATATGGCAGCTAACTCTTGTATACTATCTGTATGCTCAATGCCTAAGCAATGCTTTTTAGGTAACTTATGAAAATCTTTCTTATTTAATCCAACAACCAACAAAACTTCATCGTCTTTTAAATAATCTGTCAATTTTATCAAGTAGTCTGTACCTTTATATTTACTAAATACATTAAACAATGCCAGAATGACATGTCTTTCTTTGATTCCATACTTTTGGCGAACAGAATTCGTTTCTGACGGCTTAAAGATATCTAAATCAACACCATTATTTATAACCTTAACTGGATATTCCTTCAAAAAAGATTGCTGAACTAATCCGGCGAGCCATTCAGAAGGTGTAACGACAGTCAAATGCTCTACACCTTGAAAGCATTCTTTCTTTTCTTGGAAGTTCTTGGAACTTCGATCAAAAAACCAAGTAAAAGGATAATCATGCTTGAGCTGGCAATGATTGCACTTTGTTTTCCACTTGTAACATTTCGCATAATCAAAATGAGAACACCACCCAGTAAAAGACCAACAATCATGTAATGTCCAGACTACCGGAATCTTCTTCTCCTTGATGTAATCGAAAAGTAATTTCACATTTATATAATGATTATGAAGATTGTGAAGATGAATAAGATCTGGCTTAACTCGATCTATCCATGCCAACATACGTTTTGTTTCCTGAATATTGTAAAAGGCATGATGAGCAAAAAGCCTCGTCTTAATTTTACTCCATTGCATCTGAAAAAATGAACACATTTTATATGTATTTACATAATCCTCATCTGATAGGACTTTAAACGCATATCCATATACAACATAAGCATCGTTTTCTTCAGACCTCAATAAAAGATTACGTAAATCATAGACTATACGACCCGTACTTCCGCCGTTTTTATATACTGTATTAATAAAAAGAACCTTCATAATTTTCCAAATAATTTAAATTAAAATTCCCAGACAAATTTATAAGGGTAGTATGCTTCTACTGTTCTCATCATAAGAACAACATACAACATCATAAAAACAGAAATTGCAATCAACGCTCTTCTGAGGTTTTTATGAGTTGATAAAGCAAAAATAAAATTAGGAATAAATATTGCTACAAAAAAATCAAAATAATACGTTAATCTAAACAAAGCTGGATTTATACGAAGAATAGGCCACAATAATACAGATATTGAATAAATAAGAAAAGGAACTTTTATCAAATAATTATTATTGAACAATTTATATTTATAGAAACCCAAAGCTACAATTACGCATTGTAACAAAAAATATCTTGCGCCACCAACTTCTTCTTCACTTACATCATATTCTTGTCGCCAAAAACTATTTAGATATTTTAAAACTATACTACCAAAAACGAACATTCCCACAAGTATTCCTATCCATATTAAGATCGTTTTTTTGTCCAATTTTAAGTCATACAACCAATAGCATGGAAAGAAGATAATGCTGGAACGATGAAAGAAAAATGAAAGAAACATAATTAATATATAAGCTTTTAAATTTCTTTTCATCAAAAAATGAAAGGCTAGTATAACACCGCCAAAAGCTATCGCTTGTCTTTCTGCTGCAAATTCTAGAGTATGAAAGAGGATAGACGAATAAAACAGCAAAAAAGAGAAACAAACATTCTTAGAATATTTGCTAACAATATATCCAACCGGTAAAATTGAAAGGCATGCAACAACTAATAAGAAAGTTGTATAATTCGAAAATTGCCGAAAGAAAATCATCAAATAGGCAAATCCATATTCAGAATCAATATCCAAATTGTGATACACACCAGGTCTATAACCTTCCCATATATATTGATACATTGATGTATCTATACCAACACAAGAATTTCTAAAACCAGATATGAAAATTAGCATAGAACATATAATTGTGGAATAAAGAATAATATAATTCTTATCGCCTGATTTTAGATTATTCTTAAAGAGAAAGCCTATAACAAATATTAAGAGAAAATAAATGAGATAAATATACATAACCAATTACTTTAATAGAAATTCTACGCTATAATCTAGTTGCTTCTTATATTTTGGAAAAACCTTTTCCCAATCAATCGTTTTACAAATAAAGGTTGACCGATACCTTTCAATAAGGCCAAACTCATTTAACAAATCTATCATTCTAGATTCATTATTGTGTCTCAAAACCGGATATGTATAAAAATCTTTGTTTAGAATAATTGAAAAAGCAGTCGCATGAAAAGAGTTTGAAACTACGACCTTTGCATTATTTATCAAAGATAAAAATTCTAAAGGCGATGCATCTGATATGTTACGATCTGCATATGACAACATTCCATTATCATTTACAGATACTATCTTGTACCCAAACTTCTTTTTAATTTTAAACGCCATATCCTTGATATATTCATCATCTTGAAAGAAATCATATACAAGAATATAATTAGCCCTTTCAAGTTTATCAACTGCACTAAGCAATGAAAGCCAAGCGTTTTTACCAAGTAAAAAAACAGGATCTAACACACGTGTTGCATTTTTTACACCTAATTCGTTAAGTATCTTTAGACCTGTATTTTCGCGAACAGATATAGAATCTAATTCTCTAAGGTATTTTTTTATGACACATTGAGCATTAATACCTATCTGACTAACGCCAAAACTAGCTGCATAAGATTTTCTTTTTATACCAGAGCCTCCAAAGTTAAGATAAAATGCAGGATCTAAACCTGTTTTACCGATAGGATTCCAAATTTGATCGCTACCAGCTATATACATATCCGCTAGAGGAGGATTTTTTTGTATATCCTCATAATTCTTATACTTATGTGGTGTTATATGAAGATATTCAGCTGTAAAATCATCGAATTTTTTAAGCCGAATTGTATTAACATTACGTTTCTTCTTAATAAACCGATGCAGGGCATATAGCAAATGAATTATCATAAACTTAGAAGCAAGTTTATATACAGAAGAATTTTCAGGAATATTCCAAGAACTATTACTATGATACCTCGGTGCATAATCGATTATCTCGACTTCATGACCATTATCCTCCAGAAATCGTTGCAAAGCATATGCCTGTAAAATGGCACCATAATTATAAACATTATGGCAAGTGATGGTTTTTATTTTCATACCAAAATAAACTATTTAATTCCACATGATACTTTCACATAGAGTATCGCAAAAAAGATAAGTATTTATTTTTTTCTAGCTTTTGTATAACCAAAGATAGTATAAAGCAAATAGAAATAACTAATAATGTAATTATAACTTCATGCTCACCTATAAAATGCTGCAAAAAAGCAACTAAACTAAAATGCATACAAAAAAGATGCGTGCTGAATATTCTCATATTTCTACAGCTTTTCAAATCTGTTATGTTATATCTAGAAAAGCCTTCTATAATAAACAAGACAGATATAATTCTGAATATAAAATCGTAGCTACAAAAGTACGTTCCAACTAACACAGAAACTACCCCCCCAATAATTACCATTACCAGATTTAATCGTTTCCTAACAGTAATAACTTTTGGATTAGATAATAATGCACCTAATGATATCCATAGCAACCCAGCTGGGAAAGATAATACGGGAGTTCTTATATAGTTCTCATAAATCTGAAAAAAGATTTTTTCATCTATATCCATATACAAATAAACATAGATTATAAAACTTATTACCAAAGCAATCTTTTCATTTACAGCATAAGATATGAAATATATAATTGGAACTCCTACTATTAAGGCACCAAAAAACCAACTGGCTCCAAACTGGTACCCTAAAAAGAAATTCTTGATGAATAATGGTATTACCATAAATGAAGATGATAAATATTCCGGATGCCAAAACACTAAAATAGCAGGCATCAATGTAATTATCCAAAAAGAATACAACTTTATTAATCTTTCTTCATAATGAAATATCAGCTTAAATCCTGCGCGTCTCTCTACTTCTCTTATTTTTTTGAACAAGAAATAGGAAGATAAAACAAAAAATACAGGAACAGCAAGACTATTTACATATTCCCATAGATTTAAAAAGACCGTACCACTAACTACATCCTTTAAATTTGCATGGATATTAACTATGATTAAAGCCATCAAGAACTTCAATAAGTCAAATCCACCTATTATTTTCTGCTGAGATTTCATAATTTAATTTATTTTAAACAATTTCTTTATAGTTCTTTTTGGATGCAGAATTCTTCTTTTAAACTTATTTTTAATCATTTGTATTGAAGCCAGAATCTTTATTGTTTTCATTGTAGCAATATCCTTTTCCAAACAAAACATTACCACGTATGCAAGTAAAGGTCTGCGAGGATTATGCGACATCTGACCTTCAGTTACTACAGATAGTTGATGACTCTCTAATATGCAATTAGAATCCTGTAATGTAGTTTCTCCAACTTGCGTAAAGGCAATAGCACCGCTTACGCCTTCATCGTTATTATTGTAATAACTGCCCCAACAGTCCCCAAGTCTAATATCTGCAGAACTCATATCCAATTTAAATCTACAATTTTTATAACACTGCTTACCAAGACAGAGATCGCCTAAAAATAATTTATAAAAGGCATCACCCTGACTATAGCGAGAATTAAACAAACTTTTTTTTCCCCTTATTAACAAATTGTAAGAATCATGCCAAGGAACTTCATTCAATTGCGTTTTTGCTCCATTAATTGCCATAGACCAGGAATCATGCCAGCCGGTAAACTTATTACGCCATGAAACATAATCAACCTGCCCAGTAACTTTTTCTACAGATTTCAAATATTTCTGCCACATCAAGCTAGATGGTACACCATGACAAAAGAAATCTATCAGTATAAAACGATCTTCACATCGGAACTTTTTAATATATCTTCTAAAAGAGTCTATTTGACAAGGAGTACCTACCACGAGATATTTATCTTTTCTATTAATATCAGCGAAACCTGAAAGAGTATAGCTTTGAATATACTTACTACCAATACTATCTAACAATTCTTCTGGAGAATGTGCAACATAATGCTCTGCACGATTTAAATCGATATTATAACGAACTGCGCATACTTTAAAACCTTTCGTTATTAAACTTCTTCCTATTTCAAATCCAATTCCACCAGAAGAACAAACTCTTCTTACTCCGGGGCTTTTACTCCATCCTGCATAAGACTTAACAAAATCCTGCTTTAAAGCTATATCATTATGAGCGAAAGAACAGACTTCCTTACATATACCACAGTCAATACATAAGTTTTCGTTTTCAATGTATGGAACATAAAAACCAATGCCATTAGTTTTGATTTGAATAATCTTTTTCGGACAAGCAACAGCACATACACCACATCCAAAGCAATATTCAAACTTTGATATATTATTTTTCTTCATAAACATATTAATATCAAATAGGATACTTACGTTTTTTATCAAAAAGATCTACCACTAACAAAAATAGGAATACTCCAAAATTAGCAATTATTTTAAATACATCTTTAGGTGTCATACGATTTCTATATGGGTGCAAACAATTAAAAATATGGTCTTTCTGACATCTTACTTCATGATAGTCATCGAACATAAAGTCTTCAGATTGATCTATTTTCATATTCACATATTTATTATCTGTCTGGTTACATGTTGCACCAGAACCATCAAGTCCCCAATTTTTAACTTTGCTAACAATAGGATAAATATTAACCATTTTGTTAAAACAGCAAAACATACCCATATAATAATCGCCCCATTGTACTCGCTTACGATTCATTAAAAACAACGGCAATATCCAAGCCTTATGAACTTTTAAGATGGTCCACAATTTCTTAGACATAAGAATATCGCGTGCAGGATTTTTTTGACAAAAATCCAAGAATTTTTCATATTTATCCTTCCAATAAGCAATACCCCATGCACATGTTCCATAATCAATATAATAGTTATGTTGATAATCACCCAAATCTTCTCCATGATAGAATCCACAGATTGCAAATATATCAGGATTATCCTTGAACTTTTCCAAGCCTTTATTCATATAAACTAAGAAATTAGGAGAAAATTCATTATCATCTTCAGAAGAGATAACTCTGTCATATCTTGAAAAAATCTCTTTTCTTAATGTCATGATGTTACCTTCTTCCCCTAAACCATAGTTTCTGCTACGTTGTATAACAATTAGCTTTTTAAAGCCTAAATTGTCTTCTTTATGCGATAACAAATAATCTTTTATTTTATTGTAACCATCCCAATGAGATTCTTTTGCTGGATAATCTAAAGCAACATAAACTTCTGTTTTATCTGCAAGAGTACAACGTGACAAAGATTCTATGCAACGCTTAAAATGTTCATATCTACATAATGTAGGTATTGTAACTGGTGCTAAATTTTCATTCATCATTTTTGTTTTCTTAAAATGCTATTAATAATTAAATTCTTCTCGTAATCATTCATTACGAAAAAGAATAAAACCGAGAAAAACACAATGGTATAAACAAATCCCAAGGCAAACAACATATACCAACTATCAACCTTAATTGAATGTTCAACAAAAAGCAGAATAAACAAGAAAAGAATTAAACATGGCAATATTTTAAGATGACATTTATAAAAGAACTTACGAATATCAAGCTTTAATTTTCTATAATAAAAAATATTCATCAGTATATTATTTACTAATAATGCTACAAAAACCGCAAAGCCACAACCTATAGCTCCCCATTTTGGAGCAACACATAATGCTATAATTAAACTCAAAACGGATGTTGTTATAGCGAATATACTATTATATTTTACTTCATTGACAACATACGACACTGTTGTTCCTATCTGTTGAGTCATAGAAATGAAATACAAAACTACAAGGAACACCATCACATAATAGGTTTTACTAAAAGAATCACCTATCCACAGGTGTATAAACGACTGCCCTAATCCAAACAAACCTACTATAATGAAGCCTACAATATATAATTGTATACGCCCAACCTTAATCATAAGATCTGTCAGTTCTGATGAAGCATTTTCAGAATTTATCATTCTCGACACTTTAGGCATAAATAATCCATTCAATGCATTTGAGAAGATATAGATAAATCCCTCAAGGTTCATCGCAACTGAAAATATAGCAATTTCTTTAGTTCCACAAAAGACACCAAGGATTGTTGGAATGATATTTAGCCTGAGACGTTGGGCAATGTTTATAAAAAACACCCAAAATGAAAAATTAAATAAATCTTTTGCTACAGATTTCTCAAATAATCTTATATTAATCTTTATTGGTTCGGTTCTAAATAAAAATCCTAATTTCATTAAGGAAACAACCATGGCAACCAAACCATTTATTAAAACCAAACCTATAATATCTCCACCCAATAATAATATTATAGTTATCAAAAGTACCGTTCCTACACGTTGAACTAAATCAAGCATCTTTAGAGTTATGAATTTTTCATAAGCTACTAAAACACCATCAAAAGGTTTTAAACAAAAATTACATACGCTAAAAAAGCCTGCTATTATATATACTTTTCTTAACGTAACAATTTCCTCAGGTGTAAGCTTGACAAATATATCACTCAAAAAGAAATATATAACAAATAGCACCAAACCTATTAATAGTGAAAGAAATGCATATACTATAGTTGTTACACTAAACATTTTATCAATTCCTCGATTATCTCCTTTAGCTCTAAATTTTGAAATGAAGCGAGAAATAGCTTCACTAAGACCAAAATCTAATAAGAAATAAGATAAAAAAGAAACTATCAACGAGTAAATACCATAATCAGACATTCCTATTTCTCGAATCATCCATGGTGTATATATTAACGATATGATAATATTCAAAAAAATAGAAATATATGATATAACTGCTCCTGTTTTTATAGAATTATTTTTCATCAAAACTTTAAATTTATTATACGTTTAGATTAAATCTGTTACCTCTTGCAGGTCACTTAATCTTTTTAGACTTCTACTCTTATTAAAGAAAATCAACAATCTTATTACTTTACTATATATTCTAGCATAGAGCTAAACAATAATCTAAAATCAGTTACTTCATGCGCCTCACCTGAAATATAAGCATCAGGATTGCCACCCAAACCAGTTTTTGGATCGATAAAAACTTCTTTTAGATCAAGGCGTGAGCCTTCTCCTTTCACATAAATAGAAACCTTTAAATCATCAGAATTATCATCCAATAATAACATAAATGGAGCTACATATTTACAAAAGTCATTTGCATCAACATAAAATAAATTAGCAGCAACCTTTAGTATTTCGTCATCTTCAATTTTCAGACGGCGCATAATAGACAATAACTTTAAGATTGTTATATCCAATCTAACCTCCCATTTCTTCACTTTATACGTCGGAACATTCACCACTTGTGATGATATATCAAATGCTTGAATGCATTCTCTAATAGTTTTGCTTTCCAGCATCTCTTCTGTAACAATCGCCTCTATAAGTTTTCTAGGACAATTAATTTTTCTCTCTAAGTAGTCATAGATATAATTCTTTCGAATTTCACGAATAGAGTAATTGTAAGGAGCACTTGAAAGAAACTTTCCTATATATCCATTGAAGTCTGTTTGTTCGCCATAGAAATGTTTGAAAATCTTGCGTATATTAGAAAAATCAGCAACAAAAACAACATTATCAAAACCAAACTTATTTCCTGCCAAAGTTTCATTAGGTTTATTCATAAGTTTATACCCATAGTCTATATGAGCTGAGAAAATGTTGAGAATTCTAAATAAATGAGCAGGATCTAATCTGTCCAAATCCTCCACTATCAATACTACTTGTGTTTCTTTGTTCGCTTGTTGAACTTTCTCTTTAAATTTTTGTATAGCCTGTTTTATTAAAGAAGTTACCAAATCCTCTTCATATACAGGGTTAGATTCTGCTACATCTAAGAATTTACAAAGAATATCTTCTTTTTCTGTCAACAGCTTCTTATAATCATCAAATTGAAGCTTTAGGGATTTAAACACTTCTTTTCCCTTTAACGCAGCTGTTACTATAGGAACATATTCTGCAGGCAGAGCCACAGAAGCCATATAAGGTAGCAACTCTAAAAGAAATGATTGGTATTTATTCTGGATGAAGCCCCACAAAGCCAACTCATCACTAATTTGGATACAGGAATCTTCAAAAAATCCTTGAATGATGAGTTGAAATAAAACATCCCTTTTTATCAGATTGAATATATCCTCATTATTTGCAACTTGATAATTAACCGGATAAAGAGTTATAAAAGCAAAATGTTCAGCGTTTCTCTTCTTAAACTCATCAAGAAAATAACTTTTTCCATCTCCAAACTTAGAAGATAAAAAGGTTCTAGGATTCGCAAGAATGTGGTTTCTAAACTCTTCCAATTGTTTATCTATAGGTATTTTAATATCTTCCATCATTTATTCTTCAATTAATGATTTTACCTTAGAGTAGCTTTCTGTAACCAAAATCCTCTTCAAAGAAGTTTCTAGCTTATTGAGCATACCACCTTTTTCCTTAGACGAAATCTGAACAGTGTTAATGTATATCATTACTCCTTGATATTCCTCTTCAATATAGGCAACAGCATCCAAATTTATATAAATAGGATTGTTATTATACGTATGTAATTCTATAAATTTAACCATAAATCACTAGAACATGTTATTGTCCACATAGGACTAAATCAAATTTGCAAGTTTAACTATCCATGCCTGAAGCAAAAGAATCTTTATATAATCTCTTACCTCTTATACCCAAAAAGATGCCCAAAAGTGTCCATCCAACTACAATAACCAACTCTTGCCATACAAGAGTACAAGCCGAACCAGGTATCAAATACATCGCAGCCATAAAGCCAGACATAAGCACTGCCATTATACCTACCCAATATGCATGTCTTACCCGATATGGTCTCTTCAAATTCGCTTTCTTCTTTCGCAGAACGACAAATGACAGAGAAACAATACAATATGCCAGACAACAGGCAAAGTTAGCAGCATCTACTATCCAAACTAGCATAACTCTTCCAAAGAATGGAGCTATAATAGATGTAAAACCTAACAATAACAATGCTACAATTGGGGTTTTATAGACAGGATGCAATTTTGCAAAGCTACTAGGAATCATCCGTGACTTTGCCATAGCAAACATAACACGACTACCACCAATTAAGAATGAATTCCAACTGGTTATGATACCACAAAGTCCTCCCAATATCAAAACTTTTGCCATCGTATGACTATTAAAAGCGATAGCCATCGCATCTGCAGTAACCAATCCTGCACCTTGCATTGATGTCACCATCTGATTGCCATTCATCACGTAACCTATTGCCAATACAACCAAAGCGTAAAAACATACAGCCATTGCTATGGACAGAATCATCATACGTCCCAACCTCTTCAATGGCATATTTATTTCCTCAGTTGCCTGAGGAATTACATCGAAGCCAAACAAGAAGAAAGGTGTCATAATAGCAACCTTAGCTACATTTTCAACAATAGAAATCGTATTATCACCAACAAATAATTGCTGGCTAATATTATCAGTATTTCCTGTGAAAGCAGAACCTGCAACTAATATCAATCCTACTCCTGCAATAATACAAGTCAATATATTCTGTAACTTGGCTGCCTTTTTAGTTCCTTTTATATTGATATAAACAATTATAGCAGCAGTGATGATTGCCACAATCAACCACGATGCATAAATATCAAAGCCCTTTACGGTATATAAATATCCTTTTAAGAATCCAGGAAAAATATATTGTATGATAGTAGGAAATGATACAGCTTCAAAACACACGACTCCAACATAACTCAATATCAATGCCCAGGTACTTACAAAAGCCCCCACAGGACCAAAGGCTGCATAACAGAAGTTTTGAACACCTCCAGATTTAGGCATAGCCGTAGTCAATTCCGCATAGGCAAGTCCAACAAAATATATCATCAAACCACCTATAAGGAAACCGATAACTGTACCTAAGACACCACCAGATGTTATCCATTGCCCAGAAGACACAACCCAGCCCCAGCCTATCATGGCTCCAAAAGCAACAGAAAGAACATCTAGTGTATTGAGATTTTTCTTTAAATCAGAATTTGGCATACTTATTTACAGTAATAAATTCTTCTTAATTCATCAAAATCTGTAAATCTCATAGCAACATCTTCTCCATCTTCGTCAATAACCTTAATAGTTTTGTTTATCTTATCAATTTGGTTGCATACATAGTCTACATCTTTTCCTGTAAATGTAAACGTTAACAAATACTGATGAGCTACGAAATTATCGCCATCATAGACATTCGGAGCAAGATGTACTCCTTCTTCAGCAAGCAATTCATCCAATCCTTCTATATGATGTATTTTGCCATGTTTATTAGTTGACCATAAAATATATGCACAACCACAATCCTTATAAAGCTTTGTTTGTGATACAGGCAAATCATTAATCGTATATTTTGCACCCAGTGCATAATCTACCAGCCACTTATATGAATTAAAGCCTGTAACATCTTTAATAGGAATAGCCATCATATCGCCAGACATTCTGTATCCCATTTCAATTACATAAAAGTGCCCATCTTCATCAAGTATGAGTTCTATCCAACAAACACCATCTTTCATGCCCCCCTGCTTTAGAGCTTGTCGGAAATATGGATCAACCTCTTTTAAATATACATCCAACTTATCACAAGCAGTTGAGTTTACTGCATAACAATTGTTAGGAGTTCCAGGTTGAGCCAAATCTGAGAATAAACTTACTAATGAAGCCTCTCCTTTAACCAATGCATAGTAAGCAGTATATTCTACACCTTTGAGCATACGCTCTATAACAACCTTACTATCTTTAGAGAAACTATGTGCATATTCTATCGCAGGTAGAATCTCCTCCTTATTATGGCAATAACTCATACCACGATTGGCACTCTGATCAACAGCTTTAACAACAACAGGAAATTTGATGTTGTTAAGTTCCTCCTCCGTTGGTGGGTTGCTAACAAAATAATCTGTAGCCACCGGTACATTACAAGAGCGACACAAGGCCTTAAAATCATACTTATTCATAGTATAATGCCAAGATTCTGGTGTGCAATATGCTTGTAATCCAAGTCTTTTACACAATTCCATTGTCGCAGGAATACAAAAAGTACTAATACCGCTACATACACCATCAATATGCTCTTCACGGCACTTTTTCTCCAAAGCGTCAAAGTCGCCAGTACTTATCATCCAATATTCATCAGCTATAAGTTTAGCTTTAGATTTCTCTGGGGCTAAGTAATCAGTAACAATTGTATATATGCCTTGACTCTTAGCATATTCTATCATTTCACAACTAGCTTTGCTAGTACCTAGCATCAATAGTTTCTTCATTGTTTTATCAATTTATTATATTTAAAATTCTTTCCATATCCTCTTTTCCATATCTCTGATCAATTGGTAAAGGAAGAATATGATTTGCCATCCAAGTCTCTAAAGCATTTTGACCAGCCCATTCATCTACATTTGGCCAGTATTTTGCTACAAAGACCTTGTTCGCTATCAGTTTCTTACGAAGTTCCTGACCTTGCTCCGACTCAAATGGAAATATCATAGGAACTTCACCATAATTGAGTTGTCTGCCACCTAAATGTTTATACAAAACATTATAATTATCCAAACGGCATTGAGCAACACTACCATAATCAATTCCTTGCATCATTCGCTTGGTAAAGTTCGACATACGACGAATTGGTAAATCATGGAAGACCTTACTCGTTCTATGGAAATCATCATAACCTGCTTCAGGAGATAAATCAATACGCTTCACCAATGAATCCATACGAGTATAAGACTCATCTTTCTCTAATTCAAAATCAGCTATTGCATCTGTATAAAGATAACCACCATCAGGAACACCAAAGAACTTTCTGCAACTATAGAAAGTATCTATCCCATCTATCGGTCTGGAGAAAAAAGCCTGAGTATAATCAAGAATCAATTGTTTTTTATACTTGCTTACAAGTTTCCAACAATAGTCATCATGCAATCCCCAATAATTGGTGTACAGCAGTGCTTCATTTTCCTGCAGGTTGATATTTTCAACTATACGATAGTTTTTATCTATATGATAAAACTCATATAAAATTCCAAGCTTAACAATTGGCTCTATAGCAGAATCACAAGTAAAATAAGGAACATATACCTTCTTATAATTCCTGCACCTCAAAATATATTCCAAGCAGAAACGACCACTATTCAAAGCAATCGCTTCTGAATGAATTTCAGGAAAGTGAGGAAGTTCTAATTCGAAATAACCTCCTATAGGAGTTATTTTTTTTTCGTTCATTTAAGTACTACTTTAATTAATGAATTGTAGTTCTTGCAAAAATCCTCCATCTGTTCCACTGTATCAAAGTGAAGGAAGATAATTCCTAATGCTTTTCCTGCACCATCGAATACTTCTACAGGGTCACCTTCTTTTTTATAGATTACCTGACGATAAACATTCTTGGCGATACTTTCATCGATTTCAATACCCTTAAAAGTTCCAGCTTCGTAGCTATGGAGTACATAGTGCATATAACATCCAGGCAAAGATTTTACTGGCTGATCCAAGAACTCTGGCTTTTCTCCCATTGCAGCTTGAACATTAGCCTTCACTAAATCAATACCGTATGCATCGCTCAACTGAATTGGAATCATATTGCCACCTGCACGAGGACCTAACTCTAAGAAATGAACATTATCTTTTTTATCAAGAATAATCTCGATGTTTAATTCACCAAAACGAACGTCAAGTGCAGTAACAATACGCTGTAATTCTCTATGAATATTAGAAGTCTGCTTTTCAGATGTACACAAAGGTTTTTTCTTACCAATTGGAATAAGAGGACTTCTCTTGATATCTCTAAGGCACTCCATCTCTCCATAGAGAACAACCTTTCCATCCCAAACAAAGATGTCTCCACCAACAACTGATGGGAATCCTCTCTGTATATATTCCTCAACAAGCAAAACCTTATTTCTTGAATATGAATCAGCCCAAACAATCGCCTTCTCCAAGCCATCCCAGTTCTCCAACATGGTTACACCTTTACTACCAGAAGAATCAGTTGGTTTAACTACTACTGGGAAAGTAAAATTCTTCGCATTTTCCTTAATCTTATCCAATGAGGTTTCAGGATGGAAAGAATAAACCTTAGGACAAGCAAAACCATGGCTCTGCAAGAACTGACGCCAAGGATATTTCAATCCTAAAACCTCTACGCTCTTGGCTGGATTAGTAGGAAGACCTAAACGCTCTGCAACAATTGCTGCTGGAAGCGCAGCTGGATCTGAAGCATAAGCAAGAATACCATCAACCTGTTCGTCCTTCGCTATTTGATAAACAGCCTCAACATCTGTAGTACTGGCATTATAATATTTATCTGCTACATACTGGCCAGGATTATCAGACAGATAATCACACAAGACTGTATAATAACCAAGTTTTTTAGCTGTCTTAATGGCAATGACTTGTTGGGCAGAACCACCCAACAAGAGTATTTTCTTTTGTGACATTGTTTCTATTTATTTTAAGATACAATCCAATGTTCTCTGAATATCCTCTTCACTCAATGCGTGATGCATAGGCAAACAAATTACGCTATCTGCCATCTTATGAGCATTTGGCAAATTTGTTGGATCAGCACTCTCCAAACCACGATAGGTAGAAAATTCACTAATCAATGGGTAGAAGTAGCGACGACCCAACACATTCTGTGACTTCATCTTTGCATAAAGTTCATCACGAGTCATACCATACTTCTGAGCATCAATGAAGATTGGGAAATAGCTATAGTTATGACGAACACCAGGCATATCATCGAAGAAGGTGATGCCCTCAACATTGCGCAAAGCCTCACGATACTTGATAGCTACCTGATGACGAGCCTCAATAGCGGCATCAACTTGCTTCAAGTTCAGCAAGCCATAAGCACTACGCATCTCATCCATCTTACTATTGATACCAGGACCAACAACCTCGGTTTCTCCTGCAAAACCGAAGTTCTTCAAGTAATCAATACGCTTCTTGGTTTTCTCATCGTGCATAATCATTGCACCACCTTCGATAGTGTTATATACCTTAGTTGCATGGAAACTCAAAGTACTCATATCACCTGCATTCAAGATGCTCTTACCATTTACTTCTACTCCGAAAGCATGAGCTGCATCATAAATAACCTTCAAGCCATACTTATCTGCAATATCCTGAATAGCCTTGGTATCGCAAGGCTTTCCATAAACATGCACTGGCATAATAGCAGTTGTCTTTGGAGTTATGGCAGCCTCAATCTTATTAGGATCAAGATTACCTGTTGCAGGGTCAATATCAACGAATACAGGCTTGCAACCATTCCACCAAATACTGTGAGTAGTAGCTACGAAGCTATATGGTGTAGTAATAACCTCGCCAGTAACACGAAGCGCCTGCAATGCTGTAAGCAATGGCAGGGTACCATTAGTGAAAAGGCTTACATAAGGAACTTTAAGGTACTCAGCAAGAGCAGCCTCCAGTTTCTTATGGTAATCACCATTATTTGTTATCCACTTGCTGTCCCAGATTTTCTGAAGTTCAGCATGAAAATCATCCAAATTAGGCAGTAACGGAGATGTTACTGTTATCAATTTCTTATCCATAAGATATATAATTTTATGCTTTCTGTCTTATACTTGTGAAACAGAAAGACAATTGTTTAAAATTCTAAGTTTTGCTTTAATGTGTCCTTGCTTTCATTAAGTATAGAAAGCAAATATCTTCCATAATCGTTCTTCAACATAGGTTGAGCGTTTTCTCTGAGTTGCTCTGCAGAAATCCATCCCTGACGGTATGCGATACCTTCCAAGCAAGCTACCTTCAAGCCCTGGCGCTTCTCCAGGACCTCAATAAATGTGGATGCCTCAGAAAGAGAATCATGGGTTCCGGTATCAAGCCAAGCAAAGCCTCTTGCCATGGTCTGAACCTTCAGCTGCTTATTCTTTAAGAATTCCTGGTTTACGGTGGTGATTTCCAACTCACCACGAGCGGATGGCTTGATATGCTTGGCTACTTCTACTACCTTATTAGGATAGATGTACAAGCCTACCACTGCATAGTTGCTCTTTGGATGTTCAGGCTTCTCCTCAATGCTGAGGCAATTGCCTTGCTCATCAAACTCAGCTACACCATATCGTTCCGGATCACTTACACGATAGCCAAAAACGGTAGCCTTGTCGTTCTGCTCAGCATCTACTACTGCTTGATGCAGCATCTGATTTAATCCTGCACCATAGAAGATATTATCGCCTAATACAAGGCAAGCAGAATCATTACCAATGAATTTCTCTCCGATAATGAAAGCTTGGGCTAAGCCATCTGGCGATGGCTGCTCTGCATACTCAAACTTCACACCGAACTGGCTTCCATCGCCTAATAGGCGCTTGAAGCCTGGCAAATCAAATGGTGTTGAAATAATGAGTATCTCACGGATACCTGCCAACATCAATACTGATATTGGGTAATATATCATCGGCTTATCAAAAATTGGAATCAGCTGCTTGCTGATACCTTTTGTGATGGGGTACAAGCGTGTACCGCTACCACCTGCTAATACTATTCCTTTCATATAATTATTATTTATTGATCAATAACATGTTTTCTAAAATCATCCCTCAATGGTCTTTACACCCCCTTCGGTTCCCCCGTTTGCGGGGGACTGAAACCTTCTTTACCATTAAAGAAGTCATCATTTCGAATCCCTCCGTCTCCCTTTAGCCAAAGGGAGGGTTTTCTAAAATCATCCCGTCCTTCTTTACCACTAAAGAAGGCTCCACCTCTCACCCCGGCCCTCTCTCCTCAGGAGCAAGGGAGGAAACCGCCCTACTCGGAGCTCGGGACCGCTACGCTCTAAGGTTGGCGGACCATCAAAGGTCTGCGCCAGGTTTTGCGGGATGGGACCGCCTTATCCGTTGTAAAGCACAGAGTATATCTTTGTCTTTATCAAAATATGAACATCTTCATTTATCATAAAAAACTCGAATCATTCATTTTCAATCCATTCATATCCTAAAACGCTTACCAAATCACTTTTTCTAGAACGCCACTTTCCATTCCATTCAACACGTAATGTTTGAGTTTGTGGTTTCATTCCATCACATACTATTTTAAAAGTTATATCTAATAAGCCTGATTGATGTTCTGCATCAACTTCAAAACTCCTACCAATAAACATAGATAATTGAGGAGGAAGTTCAGACCCATCAACAGGAGATCTTGGCGTAACCATCATCATAGAGAGCCATTCTGTTGATAGCTCACCATATTTAGGCAAACAAACCGTATCATTACCCTTGTCTAGAAATATAGCGAAAGGCTCCTTCAGTATCTCTTCAGAAGTTAAACTCTTAGAAGACTCTCTGAAAACGATTCTATCTACATAAACACGTAAATTATTGGCTGTAGATTTTCCTTCATTAGTCAGTCTTAGCTTGACTCGATAGGAATCAACAATATCCGAATTACCATCGTGCACTAGATTCTCTGTCAAATCATCATATGATGTTTCAAGTTTCAAAGATGGTGTGTACCTATAGGCCATCCAGTCTTCCTTAAACAATGCTACAATGACAACAGCTATTGAACCTACCACTTGCACTATTCGTAAGAACCAGTCCCAAAAGCTATGTTGACAAACATGCAGTAATGGAGTTGGGCAACTGCCTGAAACCAGGCAATATGGAATACAAAGTCCAATAACAGTACCCAAAAGTAGCGATGGCAGGATAAACAACAATATAATTTTCTTCATAACCTACATTAATGAATACGTATTATAAGATGAATTTTGACCATCATATATCATTACGATATTGCCATTTATACTACCTGTAAAGAAAGAGGTTGTACCATAATCAAAACCACTGAATGAACTTCCACTCATATTAACAGCAGTAAATGAATTTGTACCCATATCGTACAAGTTTGACAAAGAGCCTGTGACTACACTGTTACGTTGGGCATCAAACACATAAATATTATCAACGCTACCTGAACTTGTAAACATACAAAGCCTACCAGCTCCAAAATCATAAACAGATCGATAGTCCTGATTTACCGCCCTACCTATTATAAAGGCAAGGCATGCTCGCTTAGCTGAATCCATAGCTTATTATTTGTTAATCAATAACACTATTCGAATGCCTCCGTCTGCCTTTTTCCAAAAGGAGTTTTTCTAACTTTCCGTCTCTCTGCAAAAAAGTTCTACCTTTCTAATAAAGTATTTCTTTCCTCAGGAGCGAGAGGATGTAGATTGTGCGCCGTCATGGTTTTATTGTCAGCCAGCGGAGCCGGTTTCCCTAAAGGGCTAACTGAGAGAGCTAACGCAATCATACCGAATATTGAATTGACCCATTTTTATATGTTTGAATGAAGTGAAATCAGAATTATTACTCTTTATAAGAAAAAGATACAACTTCTGAGACTAAAGGACTTTCGTCATTTATAAATTTATCAAACATTTTAAAATAATCGTCGTCCAATTTGGCTTTTGTTGTTATTATCTCACAGCCTTTCGAAATTATTTTAATAACATCATCAGCTATTTCGTTCATCTCAAACACCTTAACAATTCTATCAAACGAAGTCTGAATATTATTATTATAGTGATCTTTTATATTCTTTAGGACTACATCAATTGGTTGATTTTTTTGTTTACCAGAAACAAAATCAGATAATTCAGAGTCATCCTGCTGTTGCTTACGCATAGAAGCTAACTGCTGACCTAATTTCCAATTGCTTGCATCACCTCTTTTGAAGAAAGCAGATAATGTATCAATAAAGCTAATGCTATCATTTGAATATTTAAAATTATTTTCAGCCAAGCTAATTATATCATAATTAATACATGAAGCATTTATTTTTAAATTCATCACAGATAAACGATTGGCAAATTTCATCGGTGTATATATATAAAAATATGAGCGTCCTTTTAACTTGTGTAGAAACTCTTTTCTAAAAGTATAAATAGTGGAATCCCAAGTAATAAAAAACGGCTCATCCAACAAACCGCTATCTGGATTTATATGATAGTTTTGATCGCTCAAATACAACATACAAATTAAATCATTATTCTGAGCACGTTTTGGCTTACTATACTTCTTATCTATAAGATGCATATCATATTCTTTCTGGGCCAATTTCAACTCATCATAATATGGGGTAAAAACAACATCAATATCACAAAATTTCAATATACTTTCAATGTGCGTTGAAACTTCTGCAATAAATTCTTCTTGCTCTAATCCCTCAACACTTATTCCTTCACCAAGCAAGTCATACAAAAAATCTGTGAAATCTTCATAATAATCATTTTGAGATAAAAATAAGTAAAAATTAAAAAAAACATTTTTGGATGGACCAAGATCTTTTATCGTAGGAATATCCAATAATCGTTGTAAACGATAAGCTTCCCACAAATGATAAACCGCTTCTTCAACATATTCTTTGGTTGTCAACAAACATACTTTATCTTTTTGGCTTTTAACCTGCTGCATAAAAAAGTTTACTGCACCATATTGAATATCATCATAATCAACATTTTTAAAAGACCAGCAAATAACTTGCAATAATACTTGAGTATCCAAATATATTTTCTTCTTAAACATAGAAAAATATGCATCTAAAGAATTTGATCTGAATAAATTAGTAAACATTGTCGTAATTGCAATCTTATTAAGATAAACATTGTCACTTACCTTAAATAGAATGTCTTTAACCAATGCATTTGCATCTACCGAACTAGATAATGTTTTAAGATAATTTTCGAGATCTTCGAAGACCTTATGTTCACTAATATTTTTATTTTCTCTACTTTGATTAATCTCTTCAATTTCACTATTATAATGAGCATTATAAAGTTCAATCAATTTATTACACACATTATTAGTATAAAACTGCAAGTTATATTTTTCCAAGCATTGCTGTAGTGTTAACATCAAAGACTGCAAAAGTGTTTCTGAAGTTTTTCGCAATTTTTGAAACTCTTCTTTTTTTGTATTTGACAAGGAATATTTCTTATCATTAGAACAAACCAATATACCTTTTTTCACTTGATAGTCAAGCTGACCTTGAATTGCTTTATGTGATAAGTTATCAGCAAGTTGGCTATTAACTTGAGCTAAAATCTCATCAATTGTTTTATCAGTTTCTCCAAGCAAATAATACTGAATAAATGAATTTATAAAATCATACTTAATATTAGCAATATTACTACCTGTAGTAAACATATCATAAATCACTTTATTTCTAATATCAAAAGATGGCTTATGTAGTAACTTGGGAGAAAATACAGATGTTAAATATGAACATAACCTAGGAAAGCGTTCAATATCAGATGCTAATTTATTTGCATCAAATATTTTGAGAGATATATCACAGTTTCGTTCAGCTTTATCTATAAGTTCATCTTTCTTTGAATGGGAGATTGGTTTAGAAATAAAGAAATACAAAGATGATTGATAGCCATATTTATCAACATTTCTTTTAGACTTTTCTACATCTTTCATCAACTTCACTTCAAATTTATCTTGAACAGTAATTTGAATATTTTTCTTTTGAGCGATTTCGTTTTTATAGTATACTATATCAACTCCACCATCCCAAGGACCATCTGATATTTCGACCTCGTCAGTATTCCAATATGACATAACATATTGCTTAACAAAATCTTTGAATAAGGCTTCCGACAAAGTTGTTATTATATTTTTATATTCTTCCTTAAAATCCATAACAAAAAGTTATATGTATATCACCATTACAGCGTCACCACTATATTACAAGTAGTTACACGTATCTGTTTTTGATAAAAGTTATTTTATATCGTTTTACAGAAGATAAGCAGCACTCGGCAATTTGAAAGCTAGCTTTCATTGCGCTCGTTTGCATTATCTTTGTAGGGTGAAGGATTGCTAAGCACACTCCTTCACCTCATCTGTTTTTTCAACATCGTAACGATTTGCCCCACCTGTCTTTAAGAGCTCGATACTCTATCAGGGCTGACTTTGCCCTATCATCCTCTCCAGATACCCATATAGTTCATCTTTCATATTGCTATAGTCGCAATAGGGACTATCGTCGTTAAGCATATCTTCCATACGAGAATCACCCCAGGCTAACTCCAGGTCACCAAAGAGACGATGATGCTTATTGGTCAGCAACAGATGGAAATCCATTGCTTCCTTCGTCTGCCAAGGAATATCTGGATGTTGGCGCAAATGACAGTACAGATGACGCAGTACATCTAAGAATAGAACGACACTTGTCTGAACTCCACCACACCAATATGAATCAAACCACCTTTCATGTTTTCTACATGCCTTACCTAAATGGTCGAACAAACAGAAGATTAAAGAAATGGCTTCCTGATATTGCTTGTTGCGGATATACTCATGTACATTATGAATGAATGGGAACAGACTTCGGGATACTTCCCGCTCTTCTTCATGAACTATTGCAGCTTCAAAAGCGGCAGAAACTTCGGCTTGATGATCTGACTCAAACTTATTCCATTTACAACTACACCATTTCTTGATGCGTTCCATCGCTGGTCGATATTCCTTATAGCCTCGCTCCTTCCACTCTTCCAGGATATCAAAAACCATCTGATTCAAATCATACGGAGTGGTCTTGCAGTCATTGCGATACCAATCGTTATAGCATTCGTAGTAGCCATCCACAAACCATTCATCACGGAACCAGAAATTACAATCCTCCATATAGTTCATCTCAAAAAGGAGATGAAGATACTTGAGCTGGTCTATATCCAGACCATCCAGTTTGGATTTCAGGTTTCTGAGATAGAAACGTGATTGAGCAGGTTTTGATTTAGCAGCCTCCACGTTCACTTTAGCAGCAGCATATCGCTGTTCGACATAGGGAGCAAATGCCCCACTTATCTCATCCAGCATCACAAATCCATCCTTGCCTCGGTTTGCATTATTGACCACTACCCAAACCATACATTTCAAATGGTGATATTTGAGCAAGTGGCGTTTCCAAAGAACATTTCCCTTGCCACCTGATATGATATCGTGAGCAAGGACTATTTCCTCATCATCTAATATCGATACCATTTCTTCGGGATGGGATACGACATAGGATGATATATAATCTGCCATCTTCTCTTTCGACCAAGACATTGGAATCTTCAAGGCTATATCTTGTCCAATAGCCACAAGATTGTCTTTCGAAAGTATCTGTAAACAAGAAGAATATCTCTTCGTTGTATCGTACGTCGAAGAATGAAATGTAATATAGTAACGGGTAGCCATTTTTTATTATTTTGTTCCTCATTGCAGTATTGCTCTGCACTTGTCGTCGCTCGAATGAGAAAGATTAATTTTATTCTACTTTTGAGAGGAATACCACGCAACACCTTATAGGTTAAAGCTGGTACAGGACATCGCACGCTGATTTCGCAGATGACGCAGATATTTGACCTATTCGGTCTTAGATTTTTTGGCTTCAGAAATATGATGGTGTTAAATATTGTTTCTGAATTATCGCTATTTCTAGATTTCCAATCTAGAAGGACATAATTACCTATTTCTATCGAGTTTATATCGTATTCCATGCTCTTTGCAGAACGAATGACCTATAGTTGTACAACCGTATGGCTGCAGTTGTACAACTATATAGGCTATGGTCGTACAACTCTGGAGCTATGGTTGTACAACTATATGGGTCTTTGTTGTACAACTGCAGAATTCTGATTTTTTGACGGAACCCACAAATTTAGATAACATACTGATTTACTGATGATTATACTTCTTTTTCACACTTTCAATATTCTTGCCGAAATATTTTCGAATCAGAAATACTGGAATTTTAAAGAGATTTCATCAGGAATTTGTAAGAAATAATCCTTTTGAGTTTCAAAAACCTCTCGAGCGGAAATGGAAATTCCATCCGCTCAAGAGGAATCATATTCTATATTCGTTTCATAAACCAAGCAATGACTTGATTTGCCTTATATACTACCACACATTACGAAACGTAAAGCATTTTATGGCAAATTACTTGATTGGCAAACCGTTTCCCTGTTGATGCTCCATCTCTTGAAGAGCCTTTTTGACGAGTTCTTGTCGCGGTGGGAATGCAGCTCTCATTACATTGACCGAAGCCTGATTCAGCAATATGAGCTCTTGATTTACATCTTCGGTCGTATTAAACTCAGTCCATACTGAAATCATTAAGTTGGAAAACATCTGTTGAACAGAACCATAACCCAAACTGTCGTCTGGTGGATCAGCATAAAGCTTTGCCAATGTTCTTCCATTGACGCCGAGTAAAACTGCGAACTTTCTCTGAGAAGGAATACCCCATCTTGTCTGAATTCGGCGAATCTCTTTTGCAGCTGTGGTTAACCAACTATCCGCCTTAACTTTTACGGATATTCGGTTCATTAGGCAAACGCAGATTGGTCTCTATTTTCTCATATCGACCCATCTTGTTGCCAACAAACCTTAATAATATCCTAAAAAGTGTAAACCATGCTGCACTCTATAGAGTACAGCACAGGAATTCCAAGATTATCTACTTTTGCAAGCGAAATCAGAATTGATTTTTTAATTCATATATATTAATGTATTAAACTCACTGAATATGAAAGCAATGTATAAAAGCGAACTGGCTGCTTATGCCGGAGTGACAACCAGGACACTGAGAAGATGGCTGAAACCTTATCAGCAGCAACTGGCGGAACTTGGGATGAAACCAAAGGATCAGATCGTGAAACCTTCGGCCGTTAAGTTCATCTGCGAGACACTGTGTATCGATATATACCCATGACGGACAGGACGCTTTTGCAATGTTGTACCTTCGCAGCGTCAATCAGAACAAACGGGATTGCTAATCTCTTTGGACTGACGATGACATAACTTGAGTATTAATCTTTTAAATGTTTTCAATTATGAGTAAGAGTTACAAAGTTTCCAAGAAGACCATGAACATGGGTCCTAAAGAGGGTAAAACCGTGTATAGCGTTCGCCCTTACAGTTACGGTACATTAACTACCAAGGACATTGCGAACCAAATCGCAATGGAGTCTACGGCAACTCCTGCCGACGTGATGGCGGTACTCGACCGCTATACCTACTACGTGAAGGAGAACCTGAAGAAGGGGTACGACATCGAGTTATTCGGCTTCGGTAAGCTCTATCTCCGTTTCCTCACCGGCAAGGCTGTGGAGAAGGAGAAGGATGCGACTGCCAAACTCGTGAAGAGTATCCTTCCTGCCTTCCGACCATCGTACTACCTCTTGAAGAACGGTAGCCGTGTTTACAACCTGATTCCTGATTCCATTGAACTCGTCAAGTATGGTGATGAGAAGAAGGACAAGCCTACTGGCGGTACTACCGATGATGAGAAGAAGCCTACTACAGGCGACTCTACGAATGGCGGTGAGAACGCTGGTGGAGAGAACACTGGCGGCAGCGAAAACACTGGTGGCAGCGAGAATACTGGCGGTACAGGTTCAGAGAACGGCGACAACGTTGATTTCTAAGCAGTAATGTTCAACCCTTTAAATTGATCCATGATGATGAATGATTCCAATAGTTCCAAGAAAATTTCTTGGGTGCAAATTGTGAATGCCGTCGTGCAAGCTCTGATTGCTGCACTTACGGCACTGGGAGTAAGCTCCTGCGCGAGTACTATGTTTAATGTATAATGTTTGATTAGTCTATGATTAAAGAAACATTTCCAATGATTATCGGGGAGGAGAAGGTACGCTCAGAGCGTACACTCCTCGCCGGAGTAGAAGACGGCAAGAACATGATGTCTGCCGACTCTGTGAGATTTCTGGTGCTGCATTGCTCGGCTACCCGACGCAATCAGGACTATAGTGTAGAACAGCTGAGACGTGACCATAAGGCACGTGGGTTTTATGATATCGGCTATCACTTCTACATCCGAAAAGATGGTACGATGACGCAACACCGCAAGCTGCTGGAGGTGGGTGCGCATGCCCGACCTTATAATAGATGCTCTATCGGCATCTGCTATGAGGGAGGTCTGGATGAGGAAGGCAAGCCTTGCGACACTCGTACACCTAAGCAGACTGAACGTATTATCGAATTGCTGTATAAGCTGCATAAGTTGTTTCCAAAAGCGAAGATTGTGGGGCATCGTGACTTGCTAGGCACTACACCTAAGGAATGTCCTTGCCTTGATACCCATGCCGTATTCGGGTGGATAGAAGACCTTTAGTCCCTGCAGAAAATGTCTCGTGTATAAACCTTATCCTTTACGTTATCAAGGCAAGCGTCATAGCGGTTGGCTATAATCGCATGGAATAGTCAAGAGACCATATTCTCTATTCTATTTTCTGTAAGAAAGCTTTTGGAATATATCCTGTCGTAACAGCACACAATCCCTTGATACTCACATAAAGCTTATGATCTTTTTTGATGCGAACGACATAGCCTTCCGCTCCTTTCAAAGGACCTTCAATGACTCGGAACTTGTCGCCTTTGGTAAACTTCGGATTATACTCATCGTAAAAATCCAGTCCTTCAACACCTGAAGTTGCGACAATATTGAAGATTTTCACTTCACGTTCTGAAATTTTTGAAGGTTCTTTCAAGTTCTCAGAATTCTTTCCACGATAGAGCATCACTTTATTGAGAAATCTGCGTTCAATCTCTTCGGCTTCTATTCTCGTAGAACGAAAGAGAATGAGAGATGGCATAATGGGCACTTCCTTCACCAGTCTCTTTTTCTTATTCTTGTCCCAATATTCTTGTTTCACATCATAAATGTGTTCTATCTCATTGGTAACGAAATAAGCTTTGATAGGCTTTCCTTTTCCAAAAAATATCTTGAATGCATACCAACTCGTCTCTTTGTCTGGTTGTAACATTGTTTATTTTTTTCATTTTGGTCAGGATACAATTCTCATTCCCCCGTGTCGTGAATTCATGTTTCAAAACACTTGGCAAGAAAGGGTTGGTTAGTCTATTCCCCATACCGGAAACCTCTAATCACAGACGTACTCCTGACCCAAGAGCATGATAGTCTGCAACCCTTGGAATGATTAGCTATCCGATTCCTTTGTCTTAAAACCCTTCCCTAAATCACTCCATTTCTTCTGAATCTCTACATAAGAGACACAGAAAAACCGAAAACATTCGTTCTATCAACGACTTATCAGATTACAATCAAAATGATTGCTGAAAAATTGTTGATTTTCGTAGAAGAACATTAAATTTTTAACATACATAATTTGCTAGTTTCCAACTTTTTTCGTATTTTTGCAACGAGATTCTGTGTCTCTTATGTAAAGATTCAGAAAAATTGGTTCATTTTGGTTCATTTTGGTTCATTTTGGTTCATTTTGCAAAAACCCTCTTTTTATTCTTTTTTACGGCTTATAGGACTGCCAGAATTTTAGCGTTGGCATCATCCACTTCTGAGCTTTTGATAGAGCGAAGATAGATTTGTGTGGTGATTTCGGAATGATGCCCCAATGCCTCGCTGATGACTGAGATTGGAATCTGGTTGTCTCTTGCTGCCGTTGCCCAGGAATGGCGGGCGACATAAAGGGTGAGCTTGCCCTTGATTCCTATCTTAACTCCTAACTTCCTGAGATGGTAGGAGATACGAGCTTCAGCATTGTGATACAGGCGTTTTTCATCTCGTTTTTTGTCAATAGTTTTACCCTGGTTTTTGTTCCCTTCATCAACAAGGAAAGGGAAGAGATAAGGTGAGGTGACGGTCTGCGCCTGATACTTTTCCAACAACTCCTGCATCTCCTTCTCCCATCGGATGGTGAGGCGTTGACCTGTCTTGCTTCGGGTGTAATGAAGATAGTCGTCCTTGAGGTCGGATTTGCGGAGGTGTGCCAGGTCAATGAATGAGATACCACGCAGATAAAAGCTCATCAGGAATGTATCTCTTGCCATCTCTTCTTTGGGAGACAGTTCCTTGACCGACTCCAAACGTTTGATCTGGCTGACAGATTCTGTGGATATGGCTCTCTTGCGGGTTTGGGCAATACCAGTATAGACTTCCCTGAAGGGATGCTGCTGTGGCGTCAGTCCCTTCGCCACGGCTTTGTTATAGGTGGCGCGGAGGATGCGGAGATAGAAGGAACTGGTGTTGCTGCATACCTTCGCTGTATGATGCAGGTAAGCCTCATACGAGCGCATCACGTCTGCATCTATCTCACTCAGGGCGATGTCCTTATTGTCTCGATATCGCTTAAAGCTGTTGAGGGTTGCTTTGTAATGCAGCGAGGTACGATATTGCCCGTTCTTCATCAAAAGGGCGATAAGGAGGTTCATGAACTGGAATAATGACTCTGATACTTTCTTGTTTCTTGACATAATACGTATGTATTTTTGATGTTATAAAAAAAATGACAGGGGCACCTCTGTCTCTATCAAAGAAACAAAGATGCCCCTATATATAAAGAGGTATCAGAATCAGGTACCGCAAAAATACAAAGTAAAACACCGTTAAATTTCAAGACCATCTACCGCATAGAGCGGTACGTTTGTAACCCAATCTATCCAATTTTCAGGCGTCACGATGCACTTATCTTTCACCTGATAAGCAGAAAGGAAAGAGGCCGGGAACTTTGTATTGGCACGCTTAGGATTCCACTTCATTTCAAACAAGGAAAACTGACCATCACACTCCTCCAGATAATCAATCTCCTGCTGCTGGCTGGTACGCCAAAAATAGCTGTTTACATATCGTCCTGCATTTTGGTTTGCCTTCATTCGCTCACTAATGAAGAAGTTTTCCCACAAAGCCCCCACATCCTGCCGGAGAGCAAGAGGTGCAAAGTTCTGCAAGATTGCATTACGTATTCCATTATCATAAAAGTAGAATTTCTTAGCACGTTTCAACTCCGTACGTAAGTTGCGACTAAAGCCATTCAACTTGAATATGATATAACACTTTTCGAGCAAATCAATGTACTTCTCTACCGTTTTATTATCTGTTCCTACGGTTTGCGCCAACTCATTATATGAAACTTCACTTGTAACCTGCAGTGCCAAAGCAGTAAGCAGCTTGGACAACAGGGCTGGGCGCCGAACACTTTCTAAATTCAACAAGTCCTTGTACAGATAACTGTTAGACAAATTATACAGCAACTCCTTTGCATCCGTCTCATGATTCATGATATCTGGATAAGAACCATAAATAAGCCGATTCTCTAATATTTGTTTTACACTAAGCAGTCCATGAGCCTTCATCAGCTCTCCTGTAGAAAAAGGAAAAAGATGGTACTCAAACTTGCGTCCTGTCAAAGGTTCGTTGAGCTTATTCTGCAATTCAAAAGAGGAGGTTCATCACGATTCTCGAGCACCATTTTAAACAGCGTGCTCTTACAAAGATAAGGAAAAATAATCGTAATCCCAAAATTTATACCTATTTTTGGGATTACAATCCCAAAAAACATAGTAAATTTTGGGATTAGAGCGTTATTTCAACGTTTTTCACCGACCTGCCCCCTATCTCATGGGGGCAGTATCAGTTTTGAAAACGGACATTAAAATATCATTTATCCAAAGAGATCATTCATCCTTACCTCACTATTCACCAATCCACTATGCATATTCTGCTTCACCCCATAAGTCGTGATGAAAGTATGCAGCAATGACTTCTTCGTCTTGGTCGCCACAGAGAAGGAAGACATCCTGTCACGCAGCCGCTGCTCATAGCTGGCATCTATCACAAACTCATCCTTGGCATATTTCATCTCACAGATATTGATAGCTCCATCAGCACGGTCTATCAGCATATCTATCTGACCTCCTCGCCATTCTGCACCAGTAGAATCTACAAAAGGACGGCAGGACCAGGAATAAACATTCGCCAAAACACCAGAAATACCCAATGCCTTCTTGATCTGTGGGATATGATGTAGGCATACCTGTTCGAAAGCATAACCGCTCCAGGCTGTTCTACTTCCCGAATTGCGCATGTTACTCCAGAAGTTCTTATCCTGCCCACTGTTATTTGCTACAAAACGGGTATAGAACAATGAGTATAAGTCAGTTAACTGATATAGGGCATCCCTTTCACTCTTTCCTATGGTAGCATATTTCCTGATAAAATCGCATTTCTTCAGATTCTCCAGGATTTCTGATAACTGTCCACCGCCTTTCAGTTTCAACTCATCCATCAATTCCTTACGGGTCATCCCCTTCATTTTTTCAGAAAGCACCTCTACTATCTTGCGATAATGCTTGGAGTCATTAAAGAGGGAACGGAAGAGGAAATCGAATTCTCCACGTAATGGCGAATCCTGCGAGAAAAACAGTCTGTCGATGCACACGTCTAACGGCACACCACGCTCCAGCATATCAAGATAATAAGGAATACCACCCAATATCATATACACATCCAATACCTGCTGGCGGGTAAGAGCAAGGCCTTTCAATTCGTTTAAGAACAGCTCTGTCTCGCCCAGAGAGAATGGAGCCAGATAGATCTGCCGGGTAACGCGACCATACAATCCGCCCTTATCGCCTATAAACTTAGCCAACATCCACGTGGTGGAAGAGCCACAGACGATCAGTTTCAGTTGAGGGACCATAGAAGCCCATGAATTCCAGAAATAACTGAAAGCTGCGATAAAATTGCTTTTGGGCGTATCCATCCAAGGCAGCTCATCAAAGAACAGAACAATCGGTTCCTGCTGAGATAAGCCCGACAGATATTCACGCAAAGCAGCAAAAGCCTCAAACCAGGTTTTCAGCTTGGGCACGGTCTGCTTAGCATACTGCGCCAACGCCATCCGAAACTGCTCCAGCTGTACCGCACGGCTCACTTCATACATACCAATAAAGGAAAAGGCAAACTGGTCGTTGAACATTTTTCGAACCAGAAAAGTCTTTCCTACGCGCCTACGACCATAGATAGCTATCAGTTCTGCCTTGTTGCTTTTACAACGTTCCAGAATGAGTTTCTGCTCATATTCACGTCCTATTATTCCGTTTGCATCCATAACTTTCTGATTTTATTTCATTTATACTAAATCTTACGGTGCAAAGATAAACAAAAAAAATGAAATCTGCAAGGATAGTACCGCCCTAACTACCTTTTTTAACATAGTTAGGGCGCACCTATAAACGATAACACCGCCCTAACTACCTATTTTTATATAGTTAGGGCGGAGTTATCTACAAATATTACTTCTTTTCTTCCAGATGCTTCTTCACGGCATCCTCGATATCAGCCTTGTAATTCAAGCCGTAGAGGCGGTAGAGATCCTGCATGTGGAGCATTCTTGGGAAGAAGTTCTCCAGGTTGCGCTTATCCTTGGCGGTCCACTGAACCTCAGAAAGGGCGGCAAGTCTTGGCAACAGCTCCCACTCCATCTTCTCGGCATCCTTTACCCACTCGGTCCAGATACAACCCTCGGCACCGATGATGTTCTGCTGCTCGGCAGGAGTCAACTTATCAGAGCAAGGATCCAGATCATATACCCGCTGGATGCTAGGAATACCCTCTATCTTGTTGATGCGAGGATTGCTGAAATAGAAATTGCTGATAGGAGCCACGATGGTTGGATGACCTTCACGGGCTGAACGGATGCTGGCATTCACACTGGTCCAACCGCAAACGGTGATGTCCTTGGATGGAGTTCCTTCCAGAATCTCATCCCAACCCATCATCTTTCTGCCACGGTTTCTGATCTGCTTCTCTATCTCGCCCATAAACCAGGTCTGGAGCTGCTCCTCCTTGCTGTGCTTAGGAAGCTCCTGAATGCCGAGATCTGCAATCTTCTTCTGACAGTTCTCGCAAACCTTCCAGCGGTTCTTTGGGCACTCATCGCCACCAATATGAATATACTCTGATGGGAAAATATCCATGATTTCATCCATCACGTCCTTGGCAAACTGAAGGGTCTGGGCCTTACCGGCACACAATACATCCTCGAAAACACCAAAACGGGTAGCTACCTCGTAAGGACCACCGGTACAGCCCAACTCCGGATAAGATGCCAGGGCTGCCAGCATGTGACCCGGCATATCCACCTCCGGAATCACGGTGATGTATCTGTCGGCTGCATACTTCACGATTTCGCGTGCTTCCTCCTGGGTATAATAACCTGATACAGGTACGCCATCAAACTCGTTCTTGTTGGTTGGCAGGATAGTCTCCTTGCGCTTGGACCCAATCTGGGTAAGCATAGGATACTTCTTGATTTCAAGACGCCAACCCTGATCCTCGGTAAGATGCCAGTGGAAATAATTGATGTTGTGCATCGCAAAGACATCAATCAACTTCTTGAGATAAGGTACGCTGAAATAATGACGGCCCACATCAATCATGAATGCACGATAAGCAAAGCGGGGAGCATCGGTAACCTCGACAGCAGGAAGAGAAACGCTCTTCACATTCCGGGTGATAGGCAATGCCTTCATCACACTCTGGATGCCATAGAAGATACCTACATGAGAGGTGGCTGAAATGGTGATGCCATTCTTGTTGACCACCAGAGAATAAGCCTCAGACTGGGTATCGCCAGCATTCAGCGCCAGACGGATCTGACCCTTCGCCTGCTTGTCGGTAGTCTTTACCTCGATACCGGTTACCTCCTTGATATGAGATGCCAGGAACCCGGCGTCCTTCTTCTGCTTCTCATCTCCAGCAGCATAATAGATTGTAGTTTTGGCTGTGATGCGGAAAGGAGCGCTGCTCATCTCCTTGACTTGCTGAGGCAATGGAACAATCTGCCAACTGCCCATGTTCACATCCTTGGCTGATAATGAAAGGCTAGCCAAAAAAGCCATAGTTAGAATGATTCTTCGTATCATAATTTTGAATGAATAGGTTTTAAATCACTGCAAAATTACGATTTTATACCGAAAGTACGGCATAATTTGAAGAAAAGCATCCTTTACTATGGCTTTTTTAACCTATTTTGGGTCTGGAAACTGCCAGATGGCGGTTTCTAGAAGAGATTCACGATGCGGTCGATGTCAACCGAAAGTCCCACTGAGAAGGTGCGACCGGTGGTCATCGCCGAACTCCAATAATACTTCTCAGGTGTATAATCGAAGAGATTATCTACCGTGAAGTTCAGATTGATGGCATCCAGGAATCGCTGCTGAAGAGTGAACTTCCACAACTGATATGCCTGGTCATGCTTCTCGATGTTCGTATCAGGAGCAGACAGGTATCTGCCTGACAGAGCGGCATTGATGCGATAGAACGAACAGAGCTGACGATCGTAGTCGAGACGCCAGGTAGCTGAATGCGGACGAGGCTGGGAGAACTGGGAATCTACACTTCTGCCACCTACATGGAGATAGCTGTAGTCGAGTTTCACACCGAGACCCATATCCGAACGGTACTGGGCACTGAAGTCGATGCCGCTCACCTCTACTCCATCCTCGTTGCAATAACGGGAAGCCACATCCGGCTGACCGGTTCCCGGGGTATAATCGGCATAATCCTCGGTAGTGATACGCTTATCATACTTATTATAATAGCCCATCAGGGTAAGACTATACTGACCGGTCAGGAAACCTGCATTCTTCACCCTGCCGGTATGCTCCAGCGCCAGGTTGAAGTTGTCGCTCTTCTCTGGCTTCAGATCCGGATTGCCGTAAATCATCTGCATGCCCGCCATATCAAAGTTCATATACATCTCCTTGAGGGTTGGGGCACGGAATCCGCCGGCATAATTGGCACGGATGGAAAAGCCCTTCCACTTGGTCATCAGAGCCAGACGACCGGTGGTGGCATGCTGGCTGGATGCTGAGAAGTAATCATGACGAAGACTTGCCACGATGTTCAACCACTGCAAAGGATTGTAATCGAACTGGGCGAAGGCATCGTATGAGTTCTGAGTCTTGGAACCATTGTTGGCAAACTGATAGGTGGTGAGATAATCGTTCAGGAAATCTGCACCTGCCGTCAATGTATTCTTGCCGAAGATATGGGAATAGAGGGCACGGACGGTATTCTGACGATTGGTATAATCGTGATCGTGAGTGCGCTCATTATTCACGAATCGAGCCTTGTCATACTGGTCGAAGCCGTAAGAAATCTCCAGATTATCATTCTCCGAGAGATTCATCACCGTCTTCAGTCCGGCAGAATAATCCATGTAATGATCATCATAGTTGCTGCGCTTGCTGATACGATTGAAATAGCCGCCACGACCTATCAGCTTCACCTTGTCAGAGAGCTTATAGGTAAGTCGCTCTTTCACATTGAAGGTCTCGCCACCATAAATATGGAGAATGTTGGATTCTGTATCGAAGGGACTGGTGAGCTGCACCTCATCCGATGTGGTGCGCTGGATGCTGGTCTGCGAATTCCATTTTCCGGCATTGAAGCTGAAGCTTCCACCGTGGCGCCACTCCTTGTTGAAGTCGTTGTAGCGGGTGTTGACATTGGCAGTCCAAGGTTCGCTGTTTTCACGGGAGATGATGTTGATGACTCCGGCTACGGCACTGGCGCCATAGAGTGCCGAAGCAGCACCTTTCACAATCTCGATACGCCCCACATTATCCAAGTTCAGACGACTGTAATCTACATTATCCATGGTTTCGCCAGCCAATCGCTCGCCATCTACGAGGAAGAGCACGGCGTTTCCACCGAAACCATTCATATTGAGAGAAGTCTCCTGATTCATGGCATAGCCGAATTCTAGACCCGGCATCTGCTCGGTGAGGAGGTCCTGGATATTGGTAGCATCAGCTATCTTGATATCATTGGCGGTAATCAGACGGGTTACCACAGGAGCATCCTTCAAAGCCTTCGGAGTTCGGGTAGCGGTAACCACCACCTGATCGAGGGCTGTAGCATCCGGTTGAAGACGAAGCACATGCTGATCACCTTTTCTCTCATCCGCTTTCAGTACGAAAGTCTGAGTCTGATAGCCCACAAAGCTCACCTTCACTCTCACCGCTCCCTCCTTGCTGTAAGGAATGCGGAAATATCCATCTTCATCAGTGGTTACTCCTCCCTTGGCATTCACCATCTGGACGGTAGCACCCACCAAAGGTGCGCCCGAATCATCGAGCACTCTACCCACGATATCTCCCTGGGTTTCAGCTTTCAGATTCAGGCACAATCCGCAAAGGATCAGGAATAGTGCGAATATCTTTTGCTTCATCGAATTATATCAAAGTTTATCCTGAAACAATCAGTTTACTTCTTACAAACAAACTTACCAATCATCGCCGCAGGCATCTTGCCATACTGCACGGAATAGTTGACGGTCAGGGTGTTGTCCTTGAATGTACCCTGCAAAGTAACGGTATACTTCTTCTCAGCACCATTTACGGTAACAGTACCGGCATAGCTTTCCTGAGAGAAAGCATAAGCACCGTTAGAACCGGTAACCTTCACTGCAGGAACCTCCAGAGCAGGAAGAGCCATCATGCCCTCGCCGCAAGCTGGCAAAGTAACCTTGACTGTAGCATCATCAACAGCCTCAATCTTCATGGTAAGATTCTCGTATGTAGAAGCCTGACCCATTACGGTCATATCCAGGCTGCTGGTGTATGTACCAGCAATCTCCTTGGCAGCTGCCACTGTATCATCATCATCACTGCTGCAAGAGCTGAATGCTACACACATAGAAACCAAAGCCAACATCATGGCCATCATTGTCTTAAACTTTTTCATTTTTCTTTATTTTTCTTTTAGTTACAATAATATTTTCTGTTTAAGGGGATTTGCAATCCCGTTTTCTGTTTAAGGGGATTTGTAATCCCCATTTATTTATCTTCCGGAACATAGATGATTTCGCCATTCTCCAGCTGGTAAGCGATGCCCACCTTCTTTCCCTTGTTACCAGATTTATTGCTCTGGTCTTCCGAAGGAGTATAGCGATTGATCTTCTGTCCATCCTTGGTAATGATTTCCATATTCTCCTTGCCAGGGTTCTTCACCATCGTGAAGTTATCCTTGCTGAACATTTCCGTCATATTATAGCGCGAAACGAGGGCTACCATCAAGGCGAGGGCAAATACCATCGCCACATCGAAGAGGTTGCTCACTACGCTCATCGGATCATCATCCTCGCCATCATGCGAGAGACGACTTCTGCGTCTTTGTCTCATATTCTTTTCAAGATGTTAAGGAGTTACTTTTTCTCATCAATCAGGTCTGCCATAAACTCGAGGTTACTCATATCCTCGGTGTACCAGCGGTTCTTGGTCTGCTTGGTTACAAAACCGATGGCAGCAGAGAACAATCCCACTACGGTGGTAGCGAAAGCCACCTGCATATTATAAGCCATCGAAGCAATATCACCGGTAGAAAGACCAACCAGAGCTGGACCCATCGGAATCAAGGTACCCATCAGTCCGAGCATCGGACCCATCTTCAGGAGTGTAGATGGAAGAGAAAGATCCTTCTCTACAAACTGGGCATACTGGTCGAGGATGCGGTTCACCTGCGCCTTGCTCTGACGGTTGTCCACGAGTTTCTTCATATAGGAAACGATGACAGCCTGCTTGTTCTTCGGCAAGCGATCGCCCAGGGTATCGATATTATCGAGCGTCAGGGTGTTCATCTGTTCACGAATCTCCGCACCCGACTTGCGCTTTACAAGATACTGTCCGAAGAAACCTCCAAGGAGCAACAAGGCTCTGAGGAAGAAGAAAATCAACAAAATAATCACAGGAACCAACATGCCTGTGGAAATCCAAAACAATACGTCTGATATGTAATTCATTATACTCTATATTTTTTAATTTGATAATTGTAAATTGCCCATCCGATTGCCATTCCTACGATGACGATGGCGATGACGCCGAGAAGCGAGAGGGCATCGAAACTGTTGAAGCCTGCCACGGCTGTCCTGCCATTCACCGTACCGATGATGCCCATCAATCCGAGCAGCACCTCTACCAGAAAGAGCAGTTCCAAGCGGATTGGTCGCTCCGGCAAGAGCCATCTCAAACCGTAGATGAATGCCGGAGTCAAGACCAGCAGTACTACGGCAAGCACCCATGCCACCACCTGGAACGATACGCCGGGAAGCAGGAAGATGGTCATCACCAGGACACTGAACAGCACTGGGAAAACCAGCAAACCCGGGAAGAACTTCAGGAAGATGAAGAACATCCATTTGCGGCGGCTCACATGTTCCGAAGTCTTCAAATCTACGTGGTGCACACAGAAAAGCATCGTGAGTGCCACGTCGATACTCAGCAGCACCGCCATATCGAGCATCAGCTTCTGGTCGGCTATCCAGGCCGCAATCTGCGTCTTCGACTGCTCGATGGCAAGTGGCCAGGTCATTCCCACGAAAAAGGCTACGAGCACCGAGATGATCATAATCTCCTTCACTCCGTGGAAGGTCTGCTTCAGCACAAAACTGAAGCAAACCAATATCATCATTACTAAAACTAATGTCTCCACTATTAATATTATACTATTTAGTTTAGGGGGATATGTTATCCCCTTTACTATTCTACCATATTCTTTCTTCTCCGTCGAATCAGGATAGCCAACATCACGAAAGCAACGATGACGATGACACCTACAACGATGCCGCTCACCACAGTGGTGGTCTTCTGAGCATCCTCATTCAGCGTCTCCTTCTTCATCACCATACCCTTGTCGCTGCTGTTCTTCGCAGCCTCAGCATCACGGATCTGTTCTACATTCTGCTGATATTCCTTGGCAGAAGCAGCATCGGTCTTGCTGGCGATATAGTTGCGGAGCTTGGCATTGTCGCAGACAAAACCGGAGCATGAAGGCTTATACTTGTTCACGGTCTCGGTATGAAGCTTGGCAATGTCCTTGAGCTGCTGAGGAGTAGCCTTCCACATTCCCTTGCGGGCACTCTCCATCATCACGGCGGTCATCTCCATCAGCGCTGCCGGATTCTGCTTATCGAAGAACTCCTTGGTTCCGAGATGGTACTTGTCCTTGACATATACATTATATATCTCGTCCCACATCTCCTTATCAATCGCCTTTGGCTTCATCACATTCCAGCCGTAGGTATTGGTTACGATTTCTGCGAATGTGCTGGCACTGCTGGCTCCACCCTTCATCTTCTCCTTGATATAGGCTGGATTGAAGATAGTGGTTCTGCCCTCGATACCGATAGCCTCCTTCACCTCCTGCATTCTCATATTGCTATGGTTGCGATAGTCGGCGAGATAAGCATCCGGATCCTTACCGGTTACGTTGCGCACAGCGAGGTTCATACCTCCCATAAACTCATATACGTGGTCGAGACTCAAGGCACCCCAGGTGTTGCTCTGTCGTGGCTGAACCACCACATCGGTACGGGTCAGCGCTGCCTCGAAAGCAGCCTTGCGAACGGTCTCCCAGTTCTTCTCATCACCGTAGTAGGCACCCATATTGTTCATATAGACCTCGGCAATCTGACTCTCCTTATCCCAGCGGTCGCCTGCGGTTACCATCTCCTGGATACCGGTACCATAGTTGCCGTTTACGCCACCAAACACACGATACATACTAACCTCGCGGGCTTCCTTTGGCGACATGCCCTTCTCTACAAGCACTCGTTCCGATTCGGTAACACCGGCTTTCACCAGGTTGTCGTACTTGTCACCCTTGGCATTTGCCGCCATCTCTATCGCCTTGTTGATGAGGAAGAGACGGGATGCTGCCAGGTCGCGGAGCTGACCGGAAGTCTGGACCACGACATCGATGCGAGGACGGCCCAACTGCTTGGATGGGATGAGACGCAGATCGGTAACACGACCGAAAGCATCTCTTACCGGTTCTACACCGAGCATATAGAGAATCTGAGCAATGGTAGCACCCTCTGTTTCGATAAACTCGCTACTCCAGAGCGTGTAGCTCACCTTACGAGGATATTCACCCTTATGTCGCTCACAATACATCTTGATGGTATTGTCGCAAAGTTCCTTCGCCTTCTCCCAGGCATCCTCCGAAGGTGTATTCTCCACATTGATGGAGAAGAGGTTTCTACCGGTAGGCAGGGTGTTCGGATTCACAATTAGATCACCACCAGGAGATGGAGCGGTAAAGCCGCCATTCAGGGCATTCATCAGAGAAGACATCTCGTTGAGCGGACTCTGACGGAGCGCCTCCGAATACTTGCCCACATTCTGCAAGGCATGCTCTACGGTAGTAATCGCCTGAGCCAGATGAATCTGCTGACGGGTATATTTAGGTGTCTTCGACATCATCATCCCCTTATCTTTAGAAGATTTTCCGGTCTGAGATGCTTTGCCCTTGCCGGCTTTCGCCATCTTCGCCTTCTTCAAATCTTCCTGATACCATTTCTGTCCCTTCTTGATGGCTTCCATCATCTTGTCAGGGAAGCGACCGGTCTGTTCCATCTTCTCAAAAGCCTCACGACTCATCTGCGGAATCTTCTTCTTATGAGAAACCTTGGCAGCACGGAGTTCGCTTACCGTACGGTGATCTACCTTCTTCGGCTTCGCCTCCTTCGCTCCACCCATCTGGTCTGCCATCTGCATCATCATCTGGATAGGATCCGGAGCAGCCTGCATCGCCTCAACCTTGCGAGCCATCTGGAGTTCTGCAGGAGTGATTCCTACATAACGGCAGATGTATTCATCAGAAACCGAGGCTGAACCCAGAAGCTGGGTCACGGTGTTGCGTGCCTTGCTCAGATAGAGACGGTCGAAAAGCTGCTTATGCTTCTCCACACCCTCCTGGGCACGACCTTTCAGCTTATCTACTGCCAGCATTCCGTAGGCAATAGGATCGGTAGCCATCGCATAGACACTGGTGCGGATATCATCGTTATCGTATGGCACACCCAGAGTATAGAGTTTACCGGTAATTTTCTCATTAGCCAACTCTTCTGCATAGTTCTCTACTCTCGCGATTTCATCTGCAGAATATGGCTTGTTCATCTGCTTGGCATCAAGACCCAGTTCACGGGCAATTCCCATCTTCACGGTCAGCGCCTTCACCTTGAGCGACTGTTCGGCAGATGCCTTCTTCTCGTATGACTGGATGGCATCGCTCAACTGCTTATAGGTCTGTCGCAACTCGCTCTCCTTGAAAGGAGGAGTGAGATAGCTCTGAGTCTGGGCATAAGTGCGGCGCTTGGCAATCATCGCCTCGCCCACATTGCCGATGGTATATATATAAAGATGTGGAACCACACCAATCAATCGGTCACTCCAGTCGTTGCTGCCGAGTGCCACCTGCTTTCTCGGAGTATATTCCAGCGATCCGTGAGTTCCGAAGTGGATAAGTGCATCGGCACTGAAACCATAACGTGCCCAGAGATAAGAGGCAACATAGGTGTAAGGAGGTGCCTGGTCGGTGCCATGCACAATCTTGAAGGAGTCGCCTCCCACACCTGCCATCACCTGTGGAAGCAATGCCACATTACCGAACTGCAGTCTTGCCACCGCCAACTTTCCGTCATCTGTAGCCATATATTTGCCAGGGAAGGAACCATAAAGCTGGTTCATCTCCTTGATCATCTTCTTAGACAAAGCCTTCTGGGTCCATCCGGCAAACTGCTGGGCAGTAACCAGGGCTGGATGTCCAGACTGGAGGAATTGGGTATAGGCACCCTCGGCATAGGTTCCGAAGACAGCACCCTGAGCCTGGATCATCTTTGCCAGTTCCTGAGGATTGGCTGGCAACTTGCCTACATTGTATCCTTCATTCTTCAAGCGAACCAGGAGATTGTAGAGCGATGGAACCACTTCCATTCCCGAAGCGGTGAGTGCATTCTGACCGGGACCCTTGAAGTAGAAGATGGCGATGCGCTTGCTGCTGTTCTTCTTGTTCTTCAGATTCACATAGCCCTGCACGCTCTCCACGAAACTCTCCATTCTGTCAGGGATGCCGTAAACCTCCTGCAAGCCCTCCTTGTTGATGCGCTGTCCGAAAACCACGTATGGACGGATGGCACCATCAATCTCCGGAGTCACGATGCTCTGCGACATGAAACCGCCGTTCATTCCCTGCTTGTCGTTCTCCCAATCGGTGGTCAAGCGGTTGATATTAAGAGGTGAGAACAGTGGAATATTCTTCTGCTTCAGGAACTCAACGAAGTAATCGCCCAGTCTGCCATGCGCCATATTCACTACGGCATTCGCCTGGATACTGTCGGCATGATGACCGGCGATAAAGCTCTGAAGCTTATTGATGCGATACACCATGAATCCCTTCTTCTCGAAAGCTTTTTCCATATCAGGAGCCGCACCCATAAAACCAGTAAGCATGATGGTAGGAGCACCTTCTTTATATAAACCGTTCTTTGCCAGGAAGGCATTGTACTCGCGGATGCTGTTGAAGCCCAGTTCATCGCCCTTCTCATCTTTCGGGTCGAAATGAGTCAGGAGATAGTCTGGTCGCTCATTCACACGTTCCGGCTCTGGAGCCATGAACTTCTTTCCGTCGATAAACTTACGGATGTAAGCGAGCATACTCTGATAGTTCTTCTTACCGCCGTTCTCGATGTACTGCATCAGATAATCGGCATCGAAGTTATCTACTGATACGATATTGTTGGCTGGGTTGGTAGCAGCATGAGTCAGGGTTGGCACCTTGTAGGAAGCCTCTTCCAACTGCTTGCGCTGGTTCTCGTCGATTCGGAGACCCATACCATTCACGATAATCATATCGTAATCATCCAGATGATCGAAATCATCGGTCGTAATCTCACTCAGTTTGATCATCGCATTGTCGTTGGCATGCGAAATCTGTCCCAGCGCAATAGCCTGATAGTTGAGGAAAGCGATGCGGGTAGTACCCACCCAGGCAGAGTAAGCCTTCGTCAGACCTCCCAGAACAATTACGGCCAATAAGGCCAGGAAGATGTGTTTCTTTTTGATTTTTCTAATTTTTCCTAATCCTTTTCTCATATCTATTCCTTTTTTCATATCTATTCCTTTTATCGGGCTGCAAAGATATAGCTTATTTAGAATTTGTACAATACCTAGAAATTGTGATTTTCAAATTTTTTATACTTAGAAGTTGGTATCAGATTGAAAGGCTTTGCTTTCAATGTACCAACAAATAAGTAGTCTTTTTATGGTTTTACGGAGTTTAGTTTGGTAGTTTCACATAAAAGCCGTAACTTTGCAACATAAATCAAACAGAAACTTTATAATAATGAAGAAACTGATTCTTAGTGCTGCTCTTCTGGCAGCATCTCTGGCATCCCAGGCCCAGCAGGGTCCGCTGTGGATGCGCTACCCTGCCATCTCACCGGATGGCTCTACCATCGCCTTTGCCTATAAGGGCGATCTCTATTGCGTTCCAGCCAATGGTGGCGAGGCACGCCAGTTGACGACCCATGCAGCCTACGACTCCCAGCCTATCTGGAGCCCTGACGGCAAGAAGATTGCCTTTACTTCCAACCGAGAAGGCAGCCTGGATGTTTACGTCATCTCTGCCAAGGGCGGTGCGCCAACCCGACTCACCACTCACAGCGGCAAGGAGACTCCAATCGCCTTCAAGGACAACAACCATGTGCTCTTCTCTGCCAACATCATGCCTACAGCCCAGAGCAATCTCTTTGCTGCCAATGAATTCTCACAGGTTTACGAGGTAAGCACTGAGGGCGGTCGTCCTAAGTTGTATTCCGTTCTTCCGATGGAGAACATCAGCATCAACAAGAACGGTCAGGTGCTCTATCACGACAAGAAGGGTTATGAGGATGCATGGCGCAAGCACCATACTTCTCCTATCACCCGAGATATCTGGATGCTCGACAACGGAAAGTATCAGAAGCTTACTACCTTCAAGGGCGAGGACCGCAACCCGGTATGGGCTGCCGACAACCAGAGCTTCTACTATCTCAGCGAGCAGGACGGTTCCTTCAACATCTACCGCCGCAACATCGCAAGCGGAAAGGATACCCAGATTACCCAGCAGCAGAAGAATCCTATCCGTTTCCTCACTTCTTCTAACGACGGTTTGCTCTGCTATGGTTTCGATGGCGAAATCTATACCGTAAAGGAAGGTGCGCAGCCTCAGAAGGTCAGCATATCCATCACTACAGACAACGATGAACCAAGCCTCATCCGCAAGGTGCAGTCTTGGGGTGCTACCGAGATTGCGCTTTCTCCAGATGCCAAGGAGGTGGCTTTCGTGATGCACGGCGATGTATATGTTACCTCTACAGAATACAAGACTACCAAGCGAATCACCGATACTCCTCAGCAGGAGCGCAACCTGAGCTTTGCTCCTGATGGCAGAAGTCTGGTCTATGCTTCTGAGCGCAATGGCGTATGGCAGATTTTCCAGGCTAAGATCAAGAACGAGAAGGAGAAGAACTTTACTTACAGCACCGAGGTAGAAGAGGAGCAGCTCACCAAGACCAATGTTACTTCTCAGTATCCTGCCTACAGTCCTGACGGCAAGGAGGTGGCTTTCTATGAGGATCGTGCTACCCTCCGCATCATCAACCTGAAGTCGAAGGAAGTGCGCACCGTGCTCGATGGCAAGTACAACTATTCTTACTCTGATGGCGACATCTGGTTTGAATGGAGCCCTGACAGCAAGTGGCTCATGTGCAGCTACATCGGTAATGGCGGATGGAACAACACTGATATCGCCGTAGTAAAGGCTGACGGAAAGGAAGTGCACAATATTACCGACAGCGGTTACAGCGACAGCAACGGCAAGTGGGTACTCGGCGGAAAGGCTATTCTCTTCGAGAGCGACCGTGCCGGTTATCGCAGTCACGGTTCATGGGGTGCAGAATATGATGCCTATCTCATGTTCCTCGACCTCGAAGCCTACGACCGCTTCCGCATGTCTAAGGAGGAACTCGAATTAGCCGAGGCCAACAAGGACGAAAAGGAGAAGAAGGCTGACGAGAAGGAGGAGAAGAAGAAGGAAAACAAGAAGAAGAAAGAGGAGAAGACCGGAAAGATTGAGGTGGATAAGGTGAAACCTCTCGAACTCGACTTCGAGAACTGCCGTGACCGTGTGGTCCGTCTTACCGTCAACTCATCCAATATGGGTGATGCCATCATCGACAGCAAGGGTGAGAAGGTTTATTACCAGGCTGCCTTTGAAGGTGGCTACGACCTCTGGTGCCACGACTTGAAGGAAGGCAGCACTACCCTGATGATGAAGGGTATCGGTGGCGGCGGCTTCGTTGCCGACAAGGACATCAAGAACCTCTTCCTCTGCAATGGCAGCAGCATCAAGAAGATTGACCTGGGCAGCAAGGCTACTACCAACATCGCCTTCGAGGCTCCATTCAACTACAAGCCTGCCGAGGAGCGCCAGTATCTCTTCGACCATGTATGGCGCCAGGTAGCTGACAAGTTCTACGATCCAAAGATGCAGGGTGTGGATTGGGAGTACTACCGCAAGGTGTATGAGAAGTTCTTACCTTATATCAATAATAACTTCGACTTCGCTGAGATGTTGAGCGAGATGCTGGGTGAGCTGAATGCCAGCCATACCGGTTGCCGTTATTATGCCAGTGGCGCTTCTCTTTCTACCGCAGCTCTCGGTGCCTTCTTCGATCCTAACTACGAGGGTGACGGCTTGAAGATTCAGGAAGTCATCAAGCGTGGTCCTTTCGCAGTGAAGAAGAACGAGGTTACCGCCGGCTGCATCATCGAGAAGATCGATGGAGAGGCTATCAAGGCGGGTAAGGATTACAACGCATTGCTCGATGGAAAGGCTGGCAAGAATGTACGTCTCACCATCAAGAACACCAAGGGCAAGACTTTCGACCTCACCATCAAGGCGATTTCGCAGGGTGATCAGCAGGAGCTTCTCTACAAGCGCTGGGTGGATAGAAACCGTGCCATCGTAGATAGCGTTTCAAAGGGCAGAATAGCATACGTTCATGTCAAGGCGATGAACAGCGAGAGCTTCCGCACCGTATATAGCGAACTCTTGAGCGACAAGAACCGCAACAAGGATGCCGTAATCGTGGATGAGCGCCACAATGGTGGTGGCTGGTTGCACGATGACCTCTGCACCCTGCTCAGCGGCAAGCAGTATCAGGAGTTTGTACCTCACGGAAAGGTGGTGGGCAAGGATCCATTCAACAAGTGGACCAAGCCATCCTGCGTTCTGATCTGCGAGGATGACTACAGCAACGGTCATGGTTTCCCATGGGTATATAAGGAGTTGGGCATCGGTAAGCTGATTGGTGCACCGGTGGCTGGAACAATGACTGCCGTATGGTGGGAGACCTTGATGGACCGCAGCCTGGTATTCGGTATTCCTCAGGTAGGTTGCCGCGACATGCGTGGTACCTTCGGCGAGAACACCACCCTTTATCCAGACGTCGAGGTATATAATTCTCCAGAGGATTACATCACCGGTCATGATACTCAGCTCATCAGAGCCGTAGAGGAAATGATGAAGAAGTAAGGAACAGGAATTATTCCGAAAAATCATCTTATACATCAAAAGAGCGTGATCGCCAAATAAGGCAATCACGCTCTTTCTTTGTTAACATTAAAATATTCGAAGATGAAAGAAATCTAGCAAACTTTCTTCTTACGCTCACAATAGCGTTCACATTGGGCACAGATGTCATATCCCAGCATAGCACCCAGAATGAAATCCTCTTCCGGCGTAAGCTGGCATAAGGGTTTGGTAACAATCATGCGGATAGCATCCAGACATTCCTTCTTACCAAAGAAGAGATTCAGGCGGTCGTTGCCAACCGGCTGGATGATGTAATCAATGTTCTGACGCTCTAATCTTGTTATGGCAAAAGACTCATATTTCCTGTTGAAGGTGTAGAGCACCAGACGGCGCACGCCCTTCTTATATTCATATATATGATTCATCAGAACCTTCAAATCTACTGGTGTTGCGATTTCCTGCTGCATACTATCCGAATTAATCAAGTTTCTTGTCAGGAATCAGAGAATTCTATGATTTAAAAATCTATGAACCCAAAATGACTCAAGATTCTATAGTCAGAGATTTCTATGACTCCTGAAAAATTATTTTTTAATACTAAAGCGCTGGTTTGATGGCCTCAATCCAGGCATCTATACGCTCCACTGTCTTGTCGTCCTCGTTCACCTCGTCGAGTGCGAGTCCCAGGAACTTGCCGTCCTCAATCGCCTCACTGTCATCATAGGTGTATCCCTCTGTAGAAACACCAGGCAATACGGTAGCACCAGCCTCAACAGCAGCATCATAGAGTTCCTTCATGCCGCCGCAGAATGTATCAGGGTAAGACTCGCTGTCGCCACAACCAAACAGGGCAACGGTCTTGCCAGCCAAGCCGGCACTCTTCAGCGTCTTCACGCCGTCATACCAGTCATCCTGCATCTCGCCGGCACCCCAGGTAGAAGTACCGAGAATGAGATTCTCATGACTTGCGATAGTAGCGTCATCGATGTTAGCTACATCTACAGCTTCCACGCCCAACTTAGAGGCGATGGTTTCGGCAATCGACTGGCATGAGCCAGTAGAAGAGCCATAAATTACGATAGTTGTTTTCATTTGTCCTTAATCTCTTTTAGTTACATTTATTTTCGGGTGCAAAGATACAGCCTTTTCCCTTTATCTGCAATACCTAAAAATGATGGTTTCGGGAAAATACCTAGATATGGGGATAGGAGAAAAGGTTTAGGATGGTTGAGCCTAAAAAATAGTATCTTCGCAGCAAATATCAATGACCAATATCCTAAGTATATCCTTACACTTGATGAAGACCCTACTGCCGATTACAACGGTATCAAGAGAATCAATGCCATAAGAGGCTGATGGGAGAAACAGAGTTGAACCAAAAGAAAGTTTGGAAGTGACCTCTATGAGGTCACTTCTTCGTTCTGTTGGGTGCTTTCAGCCAGATATTCTGAGTATATCGCATACCTCTCAGATAGTGACACCAAGAATAACTGAAAACCTTATTTCGCAACCAAGAATATTCGAAAAATACCCTGTTGACTGCTTTAACCTTGAATTGTCCAGAATATGCAGCAGGATTCTTCACTGTCCAATACCAACAGTTGTGTAGGTTGATTGTGTTACGAGACACCAATGGAGCCTCATGCATCTTAGCCTTGAACCCGTTTGATGTCACCGGAGCATCCGCCACATCATAATTCCACCGTGCTCTTCCACTTCCACCATCCAAGGATTTGTTTGTTATAGTCACATCAGAAACATTCATTGTATAGCTTTCGGATATTGAGCCTCCTGCACTAAATCCAGCACTTGGTACAATGCGGAGCGACCTTTAGCCTTGTCATGCCCTGGATACGTCGGGTAATATATGTACGTAATTGTCTGCGCCTTTGTCATGGAATGAATATCGTTTGAGCTACCGTTGATATTGGGCTCGCTTACAACAGCTTGTTTTTCTATCCATGTGGCTACGGCATCTGCAAATAAACCATATGTATAAGGCGTGTGCTCTTGGGAAAGATTGGCTTCTGCAAGCTCTGTCCTTGTGGTATCACCGTCCTCTGTGATTACCACTGACGATATTTGAGCCTCATCTGAGTCGTTCAGATCTTCGAGATGCATTTCTCCTCCCTTCTTATTGAAAGCATAAATATCATTGAAGTGCCCATTGCCATCATCGTCGTCATAGTCGTGCATAAGCGCATCTCCCAGTTTATATTTTTTTAGTCTTTCCATTGTGGCCTTCGACGGTTCAGTTATGGCTATTACGCCTCCTTTGTCATAAACCTGTTTCACTTTCTCCAACATATCGCCATCAATGGTCAAGGCGGTTTCGTTGTCGAGAACCACCACCCTCACGCTATTGTCATTTATTGACACGTTCTTTGTCAGGCGGTTTACAAGAGCAGAACCTGCTTCCTTAAAATTGTTACCCAACACTGCCGTTGGCAAATTGAGCTTAACGGAAAGTTGATCGGTCTTTGGCAGGACTTCTCCTGTTGGTGCGTCAAGTTCTTCCCAAGATTCGCTATCATCAGAACATGAGCAACATAACGAAGTCAACATTACCAAGCACAACACAGACTTTACAAAAAACTTCATTTTCATTCTTATATTATAGTTCATATTTTAAAGAATTAAATGATTAAAGAATTCACTGGCAGCCTTATCAAGATTTTCTGCCTATTTTAAGTTGAACGTAAATTTATTCTTATAGTCTCGATTCACACAGACCGTAGCCTTGCGCTGAGAAAGATTATACACCACCGACCACTGGGTATGGCTCGTAGGATTGCCCGGAGTTTCTGCCTGACTCACGCCATTGAGCAGATTCATGGCTCCTTCCTCAGACAACTGATTGTTGTTCTGCTTGATGACGAATTCCATCATGTCATAGCGGGTCTTGCCGTGGTTCGAGAGCTTCGGACCTTTATCAGAACATGCCATGGTTTCAGATACATAGAAGTTGCTGGCATAGCGCTTTTCTATCACCTCGCGGGTGTTTGGTAAGATGTCAGGATATTTAAAATAAGTTTTGCCATCCTCACCCGTATATTCATCGTCTATGTAAATCTTGCTCTGATGATCCTTGTCATACACGAATTCTACGATGGCATAACGGCCCGTGGCATCTGCCATGTAGAAATGATAGTTGCCGTCGTTATCCGGTATCCAGAGGTCATATCCGTCCAGAATCTTGAGAGCTTCATCCACAGTTCTGGCATGATCCAACATCATGCGCAAGGCAACGGTTGTAGTCAATTTCTTTCCCGTACTAGCCTGCTGGGTCGGTTTGCCGTCGAGATGGAGCACGGAAACGGCAAAGCCAGCCTCGTTCATACCGTCCATCAGGAGATATGGGAATGCCATGATATAGGATAGGTCTTGCGTCTTATTCTTCTCAAACTCAGCCTTGTTATATAGGATGTAATGCCAGAGATCCTGTCGGTAACCTATCCAGTAGGCATCCACCATACTGATGGATTTCAGTCCGCCTTCGGGTGCCGTGCGAACCAGGGCAGCTGCTATCGGTTCGTTATCATGGGAGTAATCAAAGTTGCGCCCCATCAGATAATCGCCCGTATCGGGTGTCGTCACGGCAAAGGCACTGCAGCCTGCATCCAGCTTAACCCTTGCCTTGAGCCAGGATGGCGTCTTGTCGCAGAGGGTTTTCAATACGGCACCAATCAGATGGGTGTTGTCGGTGAGATTGAATCCTGATATGGTAGGGAGTTTGTAATCCTCCGTATAGTCAAGATAGAAGAATCTTCCGTCTTTCAAGTCCTGGATAGACCTTACCATCTCCAGTTTCTTGGCATCGGTCAGCAGACTGGCCGGTACGTCCTGATAGTGAGCCTGGTTGTATACTTCTTCAGGGTCATCATCGCTGCACGAAGACACCATAACCATGAAGAAGGTAAAGCAGAAAGTTAAGCATGCAAACATTAGCCACTGAATGCGCTTGCTGTTGAAAGTATTGTTTCTTTTCATAATTAGTGATATTTAAGAGATGAATGATTCATTTTATTTTTCAATGCAAAAGTAATGGAAAATAAGGTTCGATATGGGAAAAAATAACCTGAAAAATACTGATTTTTTAGAAAAACGGGAAAAAATAACCTCAAAAGCCGTCAAAATCACAGATTTTTATTATCTTTGCACAATAATAAAGCAAAGCTAAGCAATGCAAGGTTATGCTAAGCAATTCATCTATCAATAATGAATATATCCCTACGGAGTATGAAAGCAAAGAACTCAATAAGAACCAAGTTACGCAGGTTGGAATTCTCCTTGCTGAAGAGGGAATCCAATTACCTCGATCGCCAGCGCCAGTGGCTTCTGGTATGTTTTGCCGTGATGCTTTATCTAGGCATCCTGTCTAATATCCTGGGGTTGTCGGGAGCCTTCGATCCATTTTTTACAGCATCTAACATCGTCTTTCTGGTAGTTGTGGTGTCCTCGTTCGCTGCCTATCTCTTGGGTAAGATAGGGGTGGTGAAAGGGATAACCTTCCTTGCAGTAGCAACCCAGGTTTTCATAGGCATGGATATTCTGTATAGTGCCTTCGTGCCTACATTGAAAGATAATACGATGGTAATTCTCATCAACATGCTCATTCTTGCCGGCAACATGTTTTTCTCGCTGGCAGCTTATCAGGCTCGTCTTACCCGCTGGCTGGTAGGCATAGCCTTGGGAGTTTATCTAGTCTGTGTGATAGTTACGGGCAATGAATCGCTGCGTAATTATTTCTTTATGATGCTGTTGATACTGCTGTTTATCAGTGTGCTGAGTCTGGGCATTGCCCGAAATGGCGAGTATCTGGTAAATGCCAATAAAATATTGCAGCGAGAAGAGAAGGAACTGCTCCAGGTGTTGAGAATCAACAAGAAGCAGATTAAGGCATACGTGGCATTGGCCAAGGAGCGGCATGATGTGAAGCAGACCGAGCATTTGCTGGATTTGCTGGGTGAGGCATCGCAGAAGAATGTGATAGATAATGTATTGCAGTATATTCAGACCCGGGAATTGAGCAAGCAGAATCTGGAGCGTGTTTTTCCGGAATTGAGTTCATCTGAGAGGGAAATCTGTTATCTCATCCTGCAGAATAAGAAGTTGAGTGAAATCGGTATCCTGCTCAATAAGACAGAATCCAATATCACCACCCAGCGTGGCAATATCCGAAAGAAGCTGGGGATGAATCCTTCTGATAATCTGCAGAAGGTATTGGAAAAGAGGATAAGGGAATGAAAGATTTTGCTGCGATAGATTTCGAAACGGCCAACCAGCAGCGTACAAGCGTCTGCTCGGTGGGCATCGTGATAGTGAGGGATGGTGAGATAGCAGACAGTTACTACAGCCTCATCAAGCCCGAGCCGGAGTATTACTCTTATTGGAACACCCGGGTTCACGGCCTGACCCTGGAAGACACGATGAATGCAGATGTCTTCCCGAAAGTCTGGGCAGAGATAGCGCCCAAGATAGAAGGTCTGCCCCTGGTTGCCCACAATGCCCCCTTCGACGAAGGCTGCCTGAAGGCAGTATTCCAGATGTATCAGATGGAATATCCCGACTACGAATTCCATTGCACCTGCCGTGCTTCCCGAAGAAAGCTGGGTTCTCTCCTCCCCAACCATCAGCTCCAGACCGTAGCCGCCTATTGCGGTTACGACCTCACCCAGCACCACAATGCCCTGGCTGATGCCGAAGCCTGTGCCTGGATAGCAAGAGAGCTGCTATAAATAACCACAAATTTCGTATGCTGCGAATAAAAAGTGGCAATATTGCCCAAAAATCTTCGTAAAGAGAAATGTTAAAATGGAGGATTTGTTTTAATAAAACAGACGCAGAATCCTGCTGGCATTACAGCCGGCAGGATTCTGCGTTATTATGATCTAAAGTAAACCATTCCGTATTAGAAAGTACGCCCAAGCTATTATAAATATCAGTATTCAATTGCATCACATTCATTATCGAATTCTTTCTTTTAGCTAATAATTATGCAAACGTGGTATGGATGAACAGTACATACACGAATTCAAGGAAGCCGTAAGTGGCGATCGGTTGTCGTGCCACTCTTTCAATGCCAACAGAATGAGAATATTCCTGCATACTAAATAGGAGTTACATCATTTGGATTGAACTCACCATAAGCTATTCATGATATTTCTTGAGATAATCAGAAGGTACTTCTCCATATTCCTCTTTAAAACAAGTACGGAAATAAGCCAGATCAACAAATCCGCTTTCATAAGCAGCTTCTGATATATTTTTGTTTGCTTCCAGCATGAGATGAAGACTGTGATTGAGTCTTAATTTACGAATATACTCATTACCTGGCATACCAGTCAAGGCCTTCAACTTGCGGTAGAGCGTGGATTGACTGACATTTAACTGTTGGGCAATCAATACAAGACTCAACTTTTCTGATCCAATATTTTCATTGATAAAGCTGTTAATCTTATCAAGAAATTTCTGGTCTAGCACACTCAATTTTGATTTTTCTTCACAGGATTCTGAAATGGAAGTTTTTTCGTTAGCCTTTTGAAGGATAAAAGCTGCCGTATTCTTTTGAGCCTCAAGGATATTATTGATTCTTGTTTTAATGAGGTTGATGCTGAAGGGTTTTGTAATGAATGAGTCGGCTCCGCATTCATAGCAGTGTTGCTGATCCTCAGGCGTAGTCTTGGCTGTCAGTATGATGACAGGGATATGGCTAGTCCTTATATCATTCTTCAGCATTTGAGTCATGGTAAATCCATCCATGACAGGCATCATTATATCACAAACAACGATATCAGGCATAACTTCTTTGGCTATCTGCAACCCCTCTTGACCATTGTTGGCTTGGAGAACATGAAACAGATCTTTCAGTGAATGGGCGATATAATTGTTAATTTCAAGACTGTCTTCCACAATGAGCAAAGTTGGGAGAGAGAGGGTTCTTGTTTGAGTTTCTCTTTCAGAAATCTTAAATGCTTCCCTGTGCATCGCGGTTTGCGTTTCCACATCAGCTTCTTGATGTAGTGCATTAGTGTAGGTCTCTTCATTGTCAATGAAAAGAGTAAATGTTGTACCTTCATTTAGCTGACTATCTACGGAGATTTGGATATGATGCAGCTCGCAAAGTCTTTTGACTAAAGCCAAGCCGATACCGGTTCCGGAGGCTTGATGTTTACCTTTAGCCTGGTAATATTGCTCAAAAATGTGAGAAATGGCCTCTTGAGAGATACCACATCCTGTATCCCACACTTTGATACAGGAATATTGATGCTGGGCTTTTACCACTTGAGTGAGCAAAAGTCCAATGCAACCTTTATCTGTATATTTGCTGGCATTATTGAGCAAGTTGTTCAGAATACTTTTGATAACTTCTTTGTCAAAGTATATATATGGTGATGTCTCTTCAATATCCAGAATATATCTGACATTTTCGTTTTGATTTGCAGCCTTGAAGTTTTCTCCAATTTCCTTTACACACTTTTTAAAATTACTCTTGCTCACAGTGAGTTGCCGGTTGTTGGTCTCCACTTTACGGAAGTCCAAGAGACGATTGATGAGTTCCATCAGCCGGTTGCAATTTTTGTGTATGATGTCTACCTGGTAACTGTCTGCTTGGCTCAGTTGCTTGCTTTGCTCCAGTTCTGCAACAGGTCCATAGATAAGAGATAGAGGCGTACGAATCTCATGAGCGATATTGGTGAAGAACTGTAGTCGTTCCCGGTTGACATCTTGCTCCACTATGTTTTTTCTACGCTCTAAATCTAGTTCATTCTTGATTTGCAAATGATGTTTGTAGCGGCGAGAGGAGAGTAGGATGACAATGCCAACCAAAAGAATGTATACAAATCGTGCCTGCCACGTCCACCAGAAAGGCTGGGCTATGCAAATGATCATGGAAGTGGTAGAGGCTGAATCCCAACTTTGACCATGCAAACGCGCCCTTACCCTGACAACGTATTTACCAGGAGAAAGGCTTCGGAATGTAATGATGTTTTCATCCGTTAACATCCAGTCTTCTACGAGGTTATCTACCTTGTAGCTGTAATCTACGAGCTTGCTTTGCGCCAGGTTAGCCACAGAAAAAGTGATTCTGACGTTGTTCTCGTTATAATTTAAATTATAAACACCATCAGGGGATGGTTGAATGATCTGCTCACTCATCTGTGAAACAGAGGCATTGAGAATCGTACATCTTGTAAAATTCAATGGCGAAGTTTGGCGTTTGGCAGTAAGCTGATTCGAGTCAAAGGCGATGATGCCGTCCAATGAGCTGGCATAAGCCATACCATTATCGCATATAAAAAGTCCACCAGTAAAATTACTGGTAGGAATGCCGTCATCCTGGCCAAAATTAGAAAACATATGGCTTTCCATATTGAGATATGACAAACCATTGTTCGTGCTTACCCATACATTACCTTTTTTGTCTTCCCGAATGCTTCTAATGAAAGGGTCTTTAAGTCCCTGTTTATAGTTGTAGTGCTTGCATTCATATGACTTCCCGGCATTGTCTATTAATCCTACTCCTTCAGAAGTGGCTAACCAAAGCCTGTTGTTAGAACCATTATGCATGTGCATTACTGCATTGGAGAAGAAAGCTTTGCTTTGTGTCAGATGCCGGAAGAAACGGTGATACCTGTCAAATATATAGATTCCGTTTTCTATCGTACCTATCCAAATGTTTCCAACAGCATCTATTCTGATGCAATTGGTTACCTGGTTGCCGAGTATTTTGTTGAGTTTATATTCATAGAAAGCTTTTCCATTTCTCAGACTGTATATCCCTGAATTGGTTGCAATCCAAATGCAGTTTTGCTTATCTTTATAGAAAGTAATTGCAGCTATTGCCTTATTACGATATTTGATTTCTGAAAATGATCCAGTCTGTATGTCAAATCTCACAAGCCTACCTGCTATGGCTAAGACAAGATGATCATTATCTTCTTTTTGCATAGACAACACTATACCGGAATATTCTTTGCTTAAAGGATATGTATCCAAGAGTTTATCTGTAGACAAGAGGTATAGTGCTGTATTTCCTCCTGCCCACATGTTGTTCCCGTCAGGCATGAGACACCAGACCGGTTTTGGGAATATGCATTTGAATGGATTGTTGATATTGCCTAGAAAATAGATACCATCGGCATTTGACCCAAGCCAAAGGTTTTGATAATCATCCTTATAGCTGTTCCAGATGCCTTTGATATCAAGGGTTAACAAAGACTTGCCAGTATTGGAATTGAGGACATTGATTCCTTTCTCTGTAATAATGAGTATCTTATTGCCATAGGGTTTAATATCGTTAATACTGCCTTTGCTTACAGCATCTAGATATTTCAGGGTAAAGTTGTGACATGAAAGGGTTCTCAGTCCAAAATTGGTAGCTATCCAAATCGTACCCTTTTTGTCCAACATGAAACGATTGATAGTTTCTTTATTGATGTGATTGTTTTTGTCTGTTATTTTAACTATCTTCTTGGTAGTGACATTTATGACTTTCATGCCTCCGTAATAACCAGCAATAATAAGATGACCATTTTGGTCAATGGCATTACGGAAAGACTCTTTTAGCTTGGTTGCCAAAAATGTGGAAAATGACGCAGATTGATAGTTATAGTGTACAATCTTGTCATGGCAAACGATCCAAATTCCTCCATCTGAAGCTGGTGATATAGCCATCACATTGCTTATGCCAACATGATGTGGTGTGATATCAGAAATGTAGCCTGTATTTTCATCCAAGAGATAAATTCCATAGCCTTTTACCCCAATCCAGATCTTGCGGTGTTTAGAGTCTCTATATAAAGTATTGATGAAATTACTCTTAAGGCTCGAATTGTGAGATTTATAAATGCTGAAATGATAACCATCAAAGCAGTTGAGACCAGACTCTGTAGCTATCCAAGCCCTTCCTCTGGAGTCCTGTACGATACCATGCACAAAGTTGTTGGATAAACCATTGGTTGCATTGAAATGCTGGGTGATTGTAAACTGTGCCCGACACGGCAACATGAGCATGAACTGTACCAGTAATGTTAAGAGATATACTTTTTTCATGATTATATGATTTTTGAGCAAAATTAAGCAATTTTGTTGTAATATCCAAAAAAAACAATGAAAAACGGCATAGGGAGATGAATCAAAAGGGTGGCTGAATCGTTCAAGTATTGATTTGCCTATGCTATTGACATGCCATCAAATGATAACCTATACTTTTTTTCTATACTTTTGCACCAGAAAATTTTGTATAACCCCAAAACAACGAGTTATGAAGAAAAATCTAAAAACAACAACCTTTAAGACAGGAAGTGCTATACTGATTAGTATGGGACTATTGACTGCCTTTCCGAGTTTAGTCATTGCTGGGACTATGGCAACAAGTATTTCTCAGCAGAGTATTCAAGTAAAAGGAACCATAACGGATTCCAGTGGTGAGCCTGTGATTGGTGCTACAATCAAAGTAAAGGGACAGACTACCGGTACTATAACAGACCTGGATGGTCATTTTACGTTGCCGGCTTCAAAGGGAGCTACTCTTGTTATTTCTTATATAGGATATCAGACACAAGAGGTCATAGTATCTTCCAATACAATGGAGATAAAGATGGAAGAAGATGCGGAGTCTTTGGAGGAAGTAGTAGTTGTTGGTTATGGTACCATGAAGAAGAAAGATCTTACAGGTAGTATTGCACAGGTACGTCCAGACAAATTAGCCAATGAAGCCCCTACTTCAGTGCAGGATGTACTGCGTGGAACAGCAGGCCTGAATGTCGGTTTCAGTAATGATGCTAAAGGAGGAGGTTCTATGACATTGCGTGGTCAGCGTTCTGTTTATTCAAGTGGTGACCACAATGCTCCATTAATTATCCTGGACGGCATGCAATTCTATGGAGAATTGTCAGAAATTAATCCGAACGATATCGAGCAAATAGATATATTGAAAGATGCATCTTCGGCTGCCGTATACGGTGCCAAAGCTGCCAATGGTGTTGTGCTCATTACGACCAAAAAAGGCAAAGACAGCAAACCTACCATTAATTTTGCAGCAGATTGGGGCCTATCTACCATTGGAGACATCCGTAATGTCTATAATGCCACAGATTACCTTAAATATCGCCAGGACTTTTATCGTAGCGAAACTTATGGCACCCATCCACAAACAGGTAACTATGAGGCTTATCAAAAAGGAAAAGCTGCTGGTTATTATGAGGAGCCAACAGCAGCCAACTTGGCTGCATATGGCTTGAGTTTGGAAGAATGGCGTGCAATGACTACTCAAGATACTTCGATGAGTGATCGTGAGATTTGGGGACGCAGATTAGGTCTTGCGGCCAGTAATATGACTTTGGAAAACTTCATTAATAATAAAACGTTCGACTGGAAAGATCAGTCTTTCCGTACTGGAGTAAATCAGAATTACAATGTCAGCGTGTCGGGTTCCAAGGGTAAGACAAACTATTATTTTTCTTTAGGTTATATGAATAATAAGGGTATCGTCCGTGGTAACGATTACAGCACGGTACGCTCCAATCTCAAATTGAATACACAAATTACGCCATGGCTTTCCGTAGGTGCCAATGTGAATTTCCAAAACCGCACGGATGGTGATATCAGATGTAACTGGGAAAGTCAGATGCTGGATGACAGCCCATTTACAACACCATATGACAGTGAAGGCAAGCTCACTCCACATCCTATGGGAGAGCAAGCGTTCTGGAAGGGCTATAACTATGATTTTGACTGTCAATATCTGGAGTTGGAGCGTGGCTATACCATCTTTAATAACATCCTGACGGCAAAAGTCACCTTGCCTTTGGGTATTACTTATACCTTCAACGCTTCACCAAGATTCCAGTATTATCACAATCGTTACTACCAGTCTTCCGAGCATCCTGACTGGCAGGCTAAAGACCATGATAGAGTGGATCGTAACCAAACCACCCGTTTTGACTGGTCACTCAATAATACACTTGCATGGGACTATACTTTTGCCAAGAAGCATCATGTAGTGCTGACCTTGGTACAAGAGGCAGAAGAGCGTCAGAGTTGGGCTGATGTTATCAACGCACGCAATATCCTACCAAGTGAAGCATTGACTATACACGGTACAGCTAATGGTGATAAGTCTTTAAGTTCTTTCAATTCTACGGATGCAAGGGAAACTGCAACGGGATATTTAGCTCGTTTGTTTTATTCGTACGACAATCGCTACATGATAACGACCTCCCTTCGTCGAGATGGATATTCTGCATTTGGTACTACTAATCCATATGCCAATTTCTTCTCTACGGCTCTGGCTTGGACATTTACCAACGAAAAGTTCTGGAAGTGGCAACCTTTGAGTATGGGTAAGTTACGCTTGTCATTCGGACAGAATGGTAACCGTAGTTTGGAAGATTCATACATTGCTTTGGCCAACCTCTCTTTAGGTCAGTACCAGCAGGGTTACATCAATAGCAGCACAGGTGCGCTCTATGACATGAAGTACTTGTTTATGAACCGTCTGGCAAATACCCATTTACAGTGGGAAAAGACTTCTTCATGGAATGTGGGTGTAGATTTGGGATTCCTCAACAACCGCATCACTGCTAGCTTGGATTACTACTTCATGCCTACCACAGATATGATCATGAATGAGAGTTTGCCAGATTTCTCCGGTTTCTCTTCCATTACCACCAACTTAGGTAGAGTGGAGAATCAGGGTATTGAGTTGAGTATTAATTCTACCAATATTGATATCAAGAACTTCCGTTGGAACACGACCTTTACATTCTCTTGGAACCAGAACAAGATCAAGCACTTGTATGGAGAATATGAAACCATAGAGGATGCTAAAGGCAATGTAATAACAAAGGAGTGTGACGATGTGACCAACGAATGGTTCATAGGGCAGCCTATCAGTTCTATCTGGAACTATAAGGTGAAGGGAATCTGGCAGAAAGATCAAGCAGCTGAAGCAGCTAAGTATGGTCAGCGTCCTGGTGACCCTATCGTAGAAAACTCTTATACCGATGATGATGTCATCAATGCGGATGGTACCACTACCCCTGTATACAATAATAAGGATAAGCAGTTCTTGGGACAGAGTGTGGCACCTGTACATTGGGCTATGCGCAACAGTTTTACATTGTTCAACGACTGGGACATTTCTTTCAATATCTATTCATACATGGGACATAAGTATGCAAGTACTGACTATATGAACAATGATAACAACTATTCTCAGATTACCAACTGTAGAAACGTGTATAAGAAAAACTATTGGACACCTGAAAAACCAACCAATAAATATGCACGATTGAATGCACAAGGTCCTACGGGAATCGAGCTTCCGGTTAAGGTAATAGACCGTTCATTCATCAGATTAGAGAATGTATCGGTGGCTTATCGGGTTCCAGCAAAATGGCTTCAGCCATTAAAAATACAGGGAGCCAAGCTTTTCTGTACAGTAAGAAATGTGGCTTGCTGGAAGAAGGATTGGGAATTTGGTGATCCGGAGGCCTCTAATGGCTTGGTGCCAAGAACCTATACATTGGGGTTCAACGTCACTTTGTAAAAAGGGTGAATTATAACATATGTTTAATTAAATAAATATGAATGATAATGAAAACAAATAATATTTCTGTAAAAGTATTGACAGGCATGCTGATTATGGCATCAGTCACTACGGGATGTAAGGATTCTTTCTTGAATCCAGATCCATTGTCATTATATGAGCCAACTGCCACATTCTCTTCCCAAGCTGGACTTGATGCTGCGTTGGCTTCAGCAGATAAAGGTTTGAAGGCATATTGGACAAATACAAATGCAATAGATTTGCAATTGCCTTTAACCAGCGAGGCGATGTTCTCAGATATTACGGTAGCATCTAAAACAGATGATGCGTTTGCCTTTACGGATATAAAAGAGCGATTCACTCCAACACAAGGTTATTTTAATGATGACCGTAACCGTCTTACTATTTTTTGGGGAGAAACCTATAATGGAATCAAATATGCAAATACAGTAATTCATTATCTTCCAAAGGTAACTACATTAGATGCAGCTACCCGAGATGCTTATATGGGACGTGCCTATTTCCATAGAGCTTATCGATATCTGAACCTGTGCTTTGAGTTTGGGAACGTACCTCTGGTAACTAAGGTGTTGGAATCACCAAAATTGAATTATAAGAGTACAAAGAAAGAGGCCATCATCAAGATGATAACCAAAGATATGGAATTTGCTGTGCAGCACGTGCCAGAGCAGAGCCAGATGACCTATCTCGGAATGATAAACAAGGGGGCTTGCCGCCAGCTTCTTATCAAATGTTATTTGGCAAATGGAGACTTCGAAAAGGCTAAGTTGCAGGCAGACACTCTGATTAATTATTCTGGATATCAGCTGATGACAGATAACTTTGGCACTTTTGTAAATCCTAATCCAAAGACATGGAATATTACAGAGAATGTGATTTGGGATTTGCATCGGCCAGAGAACAAGTCAATCAGTGCCAATAAAGAGGCCATTTTGATTATGGCAAACCGCTATGGTACAGACTCAGGTATTCGACTCAGACTGATGCGTAATGTCGTACCTTGGTGGAATAGTAATGCACTTAAGACTCCTGACAACAAATTGGCTGTGGACCGCTATTCTTTGACAAACAGTCTTTATGAGGAGTCATTAGATTATAACAGAGCCTTTGGACGTGGTGTGGGTGTTGTTCGCCCTACTTATTGGGCAGAAAAGGGAATGTGGAATCTTAATGGCAAGCTTGATGAAACTGATTTGCGACACAACTCCAAAGTAGGCAACTGGGTGAATATGGAAGATATAAAATATAATGTGAAGTCTTCCAGTTGGCATGGTAAGAATTTGATGAAGTCGTATGTGAATGAAACAGGAGAAACTGTAACATTATGTTCTGACTCAATTCGTGCATGGTTTGGTTGGCCACATTACAAGACCTGGTTGGAATCACCTCAAGATAATGGTGTTTCTGACAACAACTACCAGGGTGGTTTCGGAGATATGTATTGCTATCGTTTGGCTGAGACTTATTTGCTTCGTGCCGAGGCAAAATACTATCTTGGCGATCCTACCGCAGTAGATGATGTCAACATCTTGCGCAAGCGCGCTCATTGTTCACAGTTGTATGACAAAGTGGATATTGATGATATCGCAGACGAACGTGCCCGTGAGTTATATTTAGAGGAATGGCGCTTTACAGAACTCAACCGTATATCTTATTGCTTGGCATTGAGTGGAAAGCCTGATAAAACGGGTACAGTATACGATAAAGACAAACTCTACGAGAACAGTTTCTGGTGGCATCGTATTTGTGATTACAACAATTATTACAATAAGAATCCTGAGGTACAGATAAAGGGTCGTAAATACACAATGGGCAAGCACAATTATAATTGGCCAATTCCTCAAACAGCTATTGATGCCAATAGAAATGCCAAGTTGTATCAAAACTATGGATATGATGGCTATGATGCTTCTGTAGATGTATGGAAGACCTGGGAAGAGGCTGTGGCTGATGAATAATTAGCAATATACAAACTATAAAAATGATGAAACGAATAAGTATAATACTGTTTTTCTTGACCATCTCATTCAGTGTGATGGCCAAGAAAAACATTCAGCAAACTGATCGGCAGGTATGGGCTGACATTGTTTATCGCATGTCAGAACCAGTACTGCATAATATGAGTGAAGGAACCTTGCAGAAGAATATGTTGCTGGAACTCAGTCCTACTTGGGATGGGCGTGATAAACGTGTGTCGTATATGGAATGCTTTGGCAGATTGATGGCAGGCATTGCTCCCTGGCTTTCCTTGCCAGATGACAAGACTACAGAAGGCGTTCAGCGTAAGCAATTACGGGAGTGGGCATTGAAGAGCTACGCCAATGCTGTAGATCCCAATAGTGGCGACTGCCTGTTATGGACAGAGAATTTTCAAACATTGGTGGATGCGGCTTATCTGGCAGAAAGTTTCTTGCGTGGATATGAAGCATTATGGGAACCATTAGACGAGGTAACTAAGCAAAGATACATCAACAACTTTACTGCCTTGCGTAGAATCAATCCTCTTTATACGAATTGGCTGCTATTTACAGCCACGGTAGAGACATTCTTGCAGAAAGCCAATGGTAGCGGAGATACTTATCGCCTGTCTTCTACATTGCGGAAAATCAATGAATGGTATGTGGGTGACGGCTGGTATTCTGATGGAGTAAGCTTCACCTTTGATTATTATAACAGTTTCGTCATCCAGCCAATGTATGTAGAATGCGTTTCTGAGTTGACCCAGCATGGAAAGCAAAAAGATTATGCAGGCTGCAGTTATCCTATTGCCTGGAAACGCTTGCAGCGATTTGGAGCAATCATTGAACGCTTGATATCTCCTGAAGGCACATTCCCGGTTTTTGGTCGAAGCATTACTTATCGTACAGCTGTCCTTCAACCTTTAGCCATGCTGGCATGGCACGATCGATTACCTGAGGGTTTATCCCATGGACAGGTGCGCAGTGCCATTACAGCTGTTGTTAAACGTATGTTCTCGGATAACCGTAATTTCAATAAAGCCGGTTTTCTAACATTAGGATTCAACAGCAGTCAGCCTGCAACGGCTAATGTATATACCGACAACGGTAGCTTGTATATGGCTTCTTTGGCCTTCTTACCATTAGGATTGCCAGCCAATCATCCGTTTTGGACATCCCCAAAAGAGTCATGGACTTCCAAAAAAGCATGGGATGGTGAACTGTTCCCAAAGGATCATACATATAATGAGAAGTTAAATGCATTGAATTATCAGTAACTTGATTTTATAGAAGGAAATGAAGATAAAATTATTATCAGTTATATATCTTTCTCTTTTGTGCTGGAATCTTTCTCTGGCACGAGAGAGAAATTTAGCTCCTAATGAATTGGGGCTGAATGCCATAACAAAGACTTCGTCAGACGTGAAAGTTTCCAAAAAGCAGAAAAATAACGTAATGTCTATTATCAATAATGTAAACAGATATTGGCAGAGTCATCATTCTCCAGAGGTACGATCTTTTTGGGATGATGCAGCTTATCATACCGGCAATATAGAAGTTTTTAAGTTGACAGGCAATAACAAACAATTAGACTACTCAAGAAGGTGGGCTAACTATAACCATTGGAAAGGAGCAACGGAACCGGATACCAGCAAGTGGCTATATAAGCAATATGGTGAAGACATGCAGCATGTACTCTTCGGTGATTGGCAGACTTGTTTCCAGACTTATCTGGATCTTTATATGTTGGATAAGGCGAATGGCAAAGCTGATGTGGATTACATGGTGGCCCGTACACGTGAAGTAATGGATTATATGGTTAGATCGGCGGCTACTGATTATTGGTATTGGTCCGATGCTCTCTATATGGTGATGCCTGTAATGTCTAAAATGTATAAAATGACAGGAGATGAAAAATATCTCGATAAGCTTTATGCTAATTTGCTTTATTCGGACAGCATCATGTTGGATAAGGAAACCGGACTCTATTATAGAGATGCCAAATATGTGTATCCTGCTCACAAAACAATCAATGGAAAGAAGGATTTCTGGGCTCGTGGAGATGGATGGGTCCTGGCCGGTTTAGCTAAAGTCTTGCAGGATATGCCAACCACGTATAAGCATTATGGTTTCTTCAAGAATAAATTTTTGCGTTTAGCTAAATCTGTGGCTCTTATACAACAGCCAGAAGGCTATTGGTGCAGAAGCATGATGGATGAACAGCAAGCACCAGGCTATGAGACTAGTGGAACAGCTTTCTTCACCTATGGTCTTCTCTGGGGTGTAAACAACGGTATTCTATCGAAAACAGAAATGCAGCCAGTAATAGACAGGGCATGGATTTATCTCACAACCAAGGCTTTGCAACCTTCAGGCAAGGTGGGTTATGTACAACCTATAGGTGAGAGAGCCCTACCTGATCAAGTGGTCAATGCAGACTCAGAGGCAAATTTTGGCGTAGGTGCATTTCTATTAGCAGCATGTGAATATTATCGTTTTCTGTAAATTGGAAAGAATGGCCTGCTTCGGCTATATACTAAAAACAAGATAAAATACTTGTTATTCCAAAAACAAAGGATGAGTGAGACAGATTGGGCAAAATGCTCTTTATATATCTATCACTCATCTGTAACATATAACTATAAAAGAGATGAATAAAAGATTTCTCCTTCTTACGGCAGCCCTCTGTTCTTTCATGGCTGTTCCTATCTTGGCCCAACGTGAAGCCAAGACTATCAATGACAATTGGGAGTTCAAGAAACTCGCAGAAAATCATTGGACATCTGTAGATCTTCCTCATACATACAATCTCGATGCCTATCAAGGCAGAAACTATTATCAAGGTAAGGCTGAGTACCGCCGTATCCTCTCCTTGCCGGAGGTCATTCCGGGCAGACGCTATTTTTTGAAGATTGATGCTGCCAGTAAAGCAGCATCGGTAAAAGTGAATGGCATAAATGTAGGTACCCATGCTGGTGGATATACAGCTTTTACCTTTGACATAACAAAGTGTGTGAAGAAAGAAAACATCATTGAGATTATTGTGGATAACGCCAGAAAAGATATTTGTCCGATTTCTGCCGACTTTACTTTTTGGGGAGGTATTTATCGTGATGTATGGATCGTATCTACTCCCGATGTACATTTCAATATGCTCAATATGGGCAGTGACGGCATTTTTGTTTCTACTCCTTTAGTTAATGAGAGGCAAAGTTTGGTTAAAGTGGTGAGTGAAGTGACCAATGATGCCAAGAAGCCATCAACTTTTGAGGTAAGGAATGAACTGTTTTCGCCAGATGGTAAACTCTTGCAAACATTCAAAAAGAAAGCATCTCTGAAAGCCGGAGAAACCAGGCGCTTGGAATTACAGTCGAAACTCATCAGTAATCCTGAACTTTGGACTCCGGAGACTCCTATATTATATAAGGTGGTAACTTCGCTTGTCGACACAAAAACAGGGAAAGCCATTGACAGGAAATTCCATAAGGTAGGATTCCGTTGGTTCTCATTTGATGGTGAGAAAGGTTTTAGCTTGAATGGGAAGCCTTACAAACTCCGTGGTTTCAACCGCCATCAAGACCAGGCTCCGGTGGGAGTCGCCGTTCCCGATGAGGTTCATCGCCGCGATATCAAGATTATGAAGGATCTTGGAAGCAATTATATCCGTATCTCTCATTATCCGCAGGACGATGCGTTGTTGGAGGCTTGCGATGAGCTGGGCTTACTGGCTTGGGAAGAAATTCCTATTGTCAACATAGTGCCAGACACTCCAGGCTATGCTGACAACTGTGAGTATAACCTGCGAGAGATGATCCGTCAACATTACAGTCATCCAAGCATTATCAACTGGGGCTATATGAATGAAATTCTTCTCGTCACACCGCGTCCTGGAACCAAGGAATGGCCAGTTTATAAGGAGCGTACAGTAGCATTGGCGAAAAGACTTGAAAAAGTGCTGAAGGAGGAAGATGCAACACGAAAGAGTGTGATGGCCTACAATATGACGAATGTATACAACGAAATAGGACTCAACCTGGTTGATGTAGTAGGTTGGAATCTTTATCATGGCTGGTACGAGGGAGAGTTGAATGGTTTTAACCGCTGGTGTGAAAATCAGCATCAGCTCTATCCGAAGCAACCGATGATTATTTCAGAATGGGGAGCAGGAAGTGACCGCCGTCTTCATTCCTACCAGGCTCGTCCTTTTGATTTCAGCATTGAATATCAGCAGACTTATATCGAGCATTATCTTCCATTCATTGAAGAAAAGCCTTGGATTAGCGGTTGCACCTATTGGAATTTCATCGACTTTAATGTTGCCGCACGCCAGGAATCCATGCCTAGGGTGAACAACAAGGGTGTAGCCTATAATGACCGCACCTTGAAAGATGTTGCTTATTATTTCAAATCCATGTGGCGCAAGGATGTACCTGTAGTTCATATCGCCAGCCGTGATTGGCCGGCAAGAATGGGAAATGCGAATGACATTCAGCGCATTAAGGTATATTCCAACATGCAGGAGGTAGAGCTTTTCGTCAATGGTAAGAGTGTAGGAAAAAAGAAGACAGATAATTGCTTTGCAGTCTTCGATGCTGTTTTGCCTTTTGGTATTTCCACCTTGAAGGCAAAAGGAATGAGCGAAAAATGGTTTGCCGATGATTTCAGGGTAAAGGGTGGCAACACTGAGGATGCAATGAACATTCGTTATACGCCACTGCCAGATTTAGCCAAGGGCGAAGAACTCGCCATCAATGTTGGCAGCAATTGCTATTTCATTTCATCTTTAAGTCATCTCACGTGGCTGCCAGACCAAGCCTATAAGTCAGGCACGTGGGGATATATAGGAGGAGAAAACAAAAGCACCACATCTGAGATAGAGAATACGATTGATGGACCTATTTATCAAACATGGCGTGAAGGCGACTTGGAATATAAGATTGATGCACCAATGGGCAAATATGAAGTGGAGTTATTGATGGCGGATGTTACTAAGCCAGCAACCCAGTTGCCTAATCTCCTTTCCAGAAGCAATGGAGAAGCTTCATCTAAAGATGCAAGATTTGATGTCAGCATTAATGGAGAAATCAAGGAAACTGATTTCACTCCTACCGATGGACGCCATTATCGCACGGCCTTCAAGCGTAGGTATATTGTAAGAAACAATGACACGAGCATCCATATACATCTAAAGTCTTTGCAAGGAAAAGCTTTCTTGAATGGCATTAAGATAAGAAAACTCGATTAAAAAAGTAGGTAAAGAGTAACATAGATTATCATAAATGGCGGGTGTCGTGATGACATTCGCCTTTTTATTTTAGTGAACTTTATAACAACACTGCGTTAAATTAATATTTAATCGTCTGTAAATCAATAACTTATATTAAGAAAT
>ERZ1023630.7-NODE-7-length-178090-cov-95.447485_pt1 | contig 178090 bp, 138 predicted proteins | sample MGYA00380332_ERZ1023630 | MGnify/ENA primary metagenome ERZ1023630 (study PRJEB33179, sample SAMN07448973) | human gut metagenome | biome: Human-gut; feature: Human associated habitat; material: Faeces | host: Homo sapiens | place: India: Bhopal | collected...
ATACGATATCATCAAGGGAAGTGCTAATTTCGCAACAGATTATCTGTGGCATCGCAAGGATGGCGTCTATACAGCGGCTCCTTCCACCTCTCCGGAGCACGGACCGATAGACGAGGGTGCCACCTTCGCTCATGCCGTGATTCGTGAGATTCTGCTCGATGCCGTAGAGGCGAGCAAGATTCTGGGCAAGGATGCCAAGGATCGCAAGCAGTGGGAAGATGCCCTGAAGCACATTGCTCCTTATCAGATTGGCCGTTACGGACAGTTGATGGAGTGGTCGAAGGATATCGATGATCCTAAGGATGAGCATCGCCATGTGAACCATCTTTTCGGTCTGCATCCGGGCCGCACCATTTCTCCTATCACCACTCCTGTGCTGGCGAAGGCTTCCAAGGTGGTATTGGAGCATCGTGGCGATGGTGCCACGGGATGGTCTATGGGTTGGAAGCTGAACCAGTGGGCTCGTCTGCACGATGGCAATCATGCCTACAAGCTTTATGGTAATCTTCTGAAAAATGGAACATTGGACAATCTCTGGGATACGCACGCCCCATTCCAGATAGATGGTAACTTTGGCGGTACAGCGGGTATCACCGAGATGCTGATGCAGAGTCACATGGGCTTTATCCATCTCCTGCCAGCCCTGCCAGATGCATGGCAGAAGGGTTCCATCAAGGGTCTCCGTGCCAAGGGCAACTTCACGGTGGATATCTATTGGGACAACGGCCGCCTTACCAAGGCTGTCATTCTCTCCGGCTCCGGCGAACCTTGTCAGGTAAGATATGGAGATAAGGTGAAGAAGATGAAGACCCAGAAGGGCAAGACCTATGAGGTTAGATTTTAATCAATAAAAAAATGTGGTTGATAAAACGGATTTGTTTTCCGTTTAGTCAACCACATTTTTTATGATTATTCGTTGAGATGCTTCAGCCTTCTCTTTGCCTCGGGATGGCTAGGATAGAGGGTGAGCGCCTTTCTGTAATTGGTGACAGCCGCTTCTTTCATTCCCTCCTTCTCACACTCCTTACCCATGATTACATACTCCGTGGCTAGGCGCTTCAGGAATTTCTCCTGCTTCTTCTTTTCTTCATCCTTCTGCTTGATAACTTCACGCAACCGCTCGTTCTCTGCCTGCAACTCATTCACCTTGTTCAGCTTCTTGCGGATGAAGCGCTTGGCAAGCGGATGCTCTATGTCGTAACGGCTGTGGATGGCGAGGAAGAAATTATCCAAGGCGGTTTGCATGTCACCCTTGTCATACGCTTTTACAGCATCGTGATACTGCCTGTCTGCCTTGCTCTGGGTCAACGCCGTGTTGATGGTGTTCTGGTTGTTATACTGGCGGGCAAACTGCTTCACCTCGTTGCGCACGAATATCTCGCTGGGGCGGATAGGTTCCTGCAGACTGATACCCTCCAGACTGGTGCAGCGGGATAATGCCACATAGGTCTGACCGCCTGCAAAAACTCCTCCCGTGAAATCAATCTTCACCTGATTGAAAGTCAGACCCTGGCTCTTGTGTACGGTAATTGCCCAGGCAAGTCGGATAGGATATTGTTCGTATCTGCCTATTTCCTCTTCCTCAATCTTCTTTTCCACCTCATTGAAATGATAGCGCATGTTGCTCCAGGCGGCTGGTTCCACCATCACATCCTGTCCATTCTCCGTGCGTACATATATCTTGGCATCATCCTCATCATCGAACCCGATGATGGTGCCCAGGGTACCGTTCACCCATTGGTGCTCGATATCATTCTTGATAAAGATAATCTGTGCTCCGGTCTTCAGGTACAGTTCGATAGGGGTAGGCAGACTGCTTTCCGGAAACTCGCCCTGGATATTGCCCCGGAAGAGTGTTGGCTCTCCTGGCAGGAGTTTGAGCTGGTTCTCGTTGATGAAATCCACGGTATCTCGGCGGGTGGAGAGGGTGATGGCAAGCTTGGAATCACTTTCGTCGAGTTGGGCGCCCACCCGCTGGTTGAGCAGCTGAAGGTCTTGACTCTGCGCCTGACTGGTTCGGATATGGTCGAGGATTCCGATGAAGACAGGGTCGCTCTGGCGATAAACTTTCTTGAGTTCGATGCTGACGAGCTGGAACTGCTGGAAGATCTTGGCATCGAAGAAGAAGCTGCTGCGATAGAAAGGATTCAGCAGTTTGCGGTCCTCCTCCTTTACCACCGGTTCCAACTGATAGATGTCGCCCACCAGCAGAAGTTGCTTTCCTCCGAACGGCTCCCTCATATTGCGGCAATACACACGCAGCACCTTGTCGATGAAATCGATGATGTCGGCACGCACCATACTGATCTCATCGATGATGATGAGTTCCACTTCACGGATAATCTTGATTTTCTCGGAATTATACTTCAATGTATTCCGGATGTTGCGCACGGAATACATACTGTCGTTGGGCAGCAGGGGGTGGAAGGGCAGCTTGAAGAAACTGTGCAGGGTGCTTCCGCCGGCATTGATGGCTGCAATGCCTGTAGGTGCCAGAACGATGTGTTTCTTCTTGGTATTGGCTGCGATGTACCGCAGAAAAGTAGATTTACCCGTCCCCGCCTTTCCGGTGAGGAAAAGCGAACGACGGGTAAACTGTATGATTTGGAGTGCATTCTGCAGCTCCGCATTGTCGAGATCAATCATGTTTTATTTTTAAAGGTCGTCGAAGTTGACAGGCTGTTCTGTTGGCTTTGTCTTCTTCTTCTCTTTCTTTTCTTCTGTAGCTCCTGAAGCAGAAGATTCTCCTTCCGACTTGACTGCAGGAACCTCCTTGGTAATAGGATTGCCGTTTTCGTCGAGGATGATTTCCTCTGTGAATGCGGTGCTATCCACACGGGTGGTATCTACCTTTGGTTTTGGTGCATAGCTTGCGCAGATATACATATCTCGTGTAATGTCGCCATCCTGTGGCTTGTCGAACTTGGCGTGATACTGCTGGAAGGCAGGATCGCCGAATACAGACTGCATGAAGTAACCGCATATTGGCAATGCTGTTCGGGAACCCTGACCCAATGCTCCGGTGCGGAAGTGGAGACAGCGGTATTCGCCGCCTACCCAGGCACCAACCACCAGTTTAGGACTTACACACATGAACCAGGCATCTGAGTGGTTGTTGGTCGTACCCGTCTTTCCGCCAAATTCGGTGTCACGGTAGTTGCCCACATAGCCCCAAAGGCTCTGCGATGTACCGCCCGGCTCCTTCATACCGCCCTGGAGCAGCTGCTGCATCAGGAAGGCACTCTTGTAAGGAATCACCTGCTCTTCTGTAGATGGACCTTCATATACCACCTTTCCGTCATGGTCCACAATCTTGGTAACCAATACCGGGTCGTGGTGCTTACCATTGTTTGCAATGGTACTGTAGGCACACGCCATCTCAAGCAGGTTGACATCGCTGGAACCCAAGGCAAGAGCTGGTGTGTCATCCAGTGGACTGTTGATACCCATCTTCTGGGCGGTTTCGATGATGCGCTTGATGCCCATCTCCTGTCCCAGGCGTACTGCCACGGAGTTGATACTCTTGGCGAAGGCACTCTTCAATGGGATGCTGTCACCCGAGAACGAACCGTTGGCGTTGGATGGTCTCCAGATGGTCATCTCGTGCTTCTTCTTGTCATATACCTCCATCGAGATATATTCGTCGCGGCGCTTGTCGCAAGGAGTCAATCCCTGGTTCATTGCCTCTGTATAGACGAAGAGCTTGAAGGTAGAACCCGGCTGGCGCTCGGCTGTTACCTTGTCATACTTCCAGTGGTCGAAATCAATGTCGCCCACCCATGCCTTCACAGCTCCCGTCTGTGGCTCCATAGCCACGAAAGCGCTGTGCATGAAGGTAGTCATATACTTGATACTATCTTCTGAAGTCATGTTGATAGTGATGCTTCCCTTGTCGTAATCGAATACCTTAACCGGGTGAACCCACTCCTTATAATAGTAGTTCACGGAGTCTGGATTGTTAGGGAAACGAGCCACCAGATCCTTGTAGAATGGCTGTCGCTCGGCGATGCCCTGGATGAAGTTTGGAATCACCTGGTGGTTCTCATCCTGCCAAGGTTCCTGTCCCATCCATTTTCCCTTTCCTGCCTGTGTGCGGCGGATGCTCCAGTGGTTGTTGAAGTTCTGCTGCACCTGTTTCATCTGCTTGCGGGCAGCCTCCTCGGCATACTTCTGCATGCGGGTATCTATGGTGGTGTAGATCGTCAGACCACTGGTGTAGAGATCGTAACCTTCCTCCTTGCACCAGTCTTTCAGGTAGTTGGCTACAGCCTCACGGAAGTATTTTGCCTGTCCGTCGTAGTTTTCCTCTACCTTGAAGTCGAGCTTGATAGGCTCAGCCTTCAGCTGGTCGTATTCTGCATGTGACAGATCGCCGTGTGTCACCATATTATATAATACGGTGTTGCGGCGTGCCAGACTGTTCTCCGGATTGGTACGTGGATTGTAATAGGTGGTAGCCTTCAGCATACCCACGAGTACGGCAGCCTGGTCGGTGGTCAACTCCTTAGGAGTGGTATTGAAGTAAGTCTTGGCGGCAGTCTTGATACCGTAAGAGTTACTACCGAAATCCACGGTGTTGGCATACATGGTGATGATTTCCTTCTTCGAGAAAACCGTCTCCAGCTTCACGGCGATGATCCACTCCTTGCTCTTGATGATGAGCAGGCGTAGTACAGGCACCTTGCCGAGCAATCCCGTAGAATACTGCGAACGGACGCGGAACATATTCTTTGCCAGCTGCTGCGTGATGGTAGAAGCACCACGGCCATTGTGATGCAGGAGAGCATCCTTGGCAGCAGCGAAAACGCCGATAGGGTCGATACCGATATGCTTGTAGAAACGTTCATCCTCGGTATCTACCAGAGCCTTGAAGAAGGCAGGGTTCACCTCGTCGTATTCTACAGGAGTACGATTCTCATTGAAATACTTACCGATGAGCTTGCCATCGGCACTATAAATCAAAGAAGCCTCGGAAGTCTGAGGATTCAGAATACCTGAAAAATAACCAGGTGACTTACCGAAAAGCCATAAGAAGTTAATATCGACAGCACCTAAATAAAGGATAAAGGCGACAATACAACTTGCCAAGGCGACTACCGTCTTGGTGTACCACGCTCTTCCCTGATACAATGTCTTGTACCAAGGCCAAAAGGCGCAAAGCTTTTGCCATATCCAGGCAAAGATAGTCTTGACTTTGTTCATAATCGTTTTTCTGTTTTTGTCGGTGCAAAGGTACAATAATAATTTGAAAAACCATCAATCTTTGTGTTTTTATTTGTTATAAAGTCTCAATCGATGTGTATGAAATGTTACAGGAACTTTATCGGATGTTTCATTCCTGCGGAAATCTTCTGTTTTTAACTTTTTTCACCATAAAAAAACTCTTAAAATGCTTGCTGAAACAAAAAATATTAGTACCTTTGCGCTCAGCAAAAACAAGTAAATTATATAAAAACTTAATATAAAACACAAGAATTATGGTAAGCAACAACATTCCACAAGTAAAGCTCGGTATTATTGCCGTTAGCCGTGACTGTTTTCCAATCGCGCTTTCTACTCAGCGCCGTGAGAACATCGTAAAAGAGTACAAAGGTGAGATTTTCAACTGTCAGACTACAGTTGAGAACGAGAAAGATATGCTCAAGGCTGTGACTGAAGTGAAGGAGCAGGGCTGCAACGCTCTGGTTGTATTCCTTGGTAACTTCGGTCCTGAGACCCCTGAGACTTTGATTGCAAAGAACTTCGATGGTCCTGTTATGTTCGTAGCAGCTGCTGAAGGTGATGGCGACATGATCAATGGTCGTGGTGATGCATACTGCGGTATGCTCAACTGCTCTTACAACCTCGGTATGCGCCACTTGAAGGGTTATATTCCAGAGTACCCTGTTGGTACAGCAGAGGAAGTAGCTAAGATGATTGCAGACTTCGTACCGGTAGCTCGCGTCATCATCGGTTTGAAGGGCTTGAAGATTATCACATTCGGTCCACGTCCACAGGACTTCTTCGCCTGCAACGCTCCTATCAAGGGCTTGTATGAACTGGGTGTAGAGATTGAGGAAAACTCAGAGCTCGACCTCCTCGTGGCTTATAAGGAGCACGCGAACGATCCACGTATCGACGAGGTTTGCGCTGATATGGCCAAGGAGATGGGCGAGGGATGCTACTATCCTGACCTCAGCCGCAGAATGGCACAGTTTGAGTTGACATTGCTCGACTGGGCAGAGGCTCACAAGGGTTCTCGCCAGTATGTAGCATTCGCAGACAAGTGCTGGCCAGCCTTCCCAAGCCAGTTCGGTTTCGAGCCTTGCTATGTAAACAGCCGTCTCGTTAGCCGCGGTATTCCTGTAGCTTGCGAGGTTGATATCTATGGTGCTTTGTCTGAGTACATCGGTATGTGTGCATCTGATGATACTGTTACATTGCTCGACATCAACAACTCTGTTCCTCAGTATATCTATGATGAGGACATCAAGGGTAAGTACGATTACAAGTTGACTGATACCTTTATGGGCTTCCACTGCGGTAACACTCCACAGTGCAAGATGTGCTCTAGCCGTAAGATCAAGTATCAGTTGATCCAGAACCGCTTGTTGGAGAATGGTGGTACACCAGACTTCACCCGTGGTACTTTGGAGGGCGATATCGCTGCATCTGACATCACATTCTATCGTCTGCAGTGCGATTCAGAGGGTAACCTCCGTTCTTACATCGCAGAGGGTGAAGTTCTCGATGTTCCTACACGTTCATTCGGTGGTATCGGTATCTTCGCCATCAATGAGATGGGCCGCTTCTATCGCCACGTCTTGGTTCAGAAGGGCTATCCACACCACGGTGCCGTAGCTTTCTCTCACGTAGGCAAGACCCTGTTCGAGGTATTCAAGTATCTTGGCATCAAGGATATCGCTTACAACCAGCCAGCTAGCCTGCCTTATCCAACCGAGAATCCTTGGAAGTAAAAATATGAAGGGCAAAAGCTTTGAAAATAGAAAGCTTTTGCCCTTTCTTCTTATATTAAAAAAATAAAATATTCCCTGCAATTCTTGGCAATCTCCGAAATATATGCTAAGTTTGCACCATGAAAGAACCTAGATTGATAGAATTAACAGAATTGAAGCCAGGTTATTTGGCAAGTATCAATAACCTATTGTCGCAGTTGAGTGATAGCGTACATACTATCACCGAGGAAGAATTGAACTCTTTGCTCTCCTCATCCCAAAGTCATCTCTATGTCTTGGAAGTCGATGGACAATTCATCGGTATGACCACCCTCTGCCTTTATCAATGCCCTACCGGATGGAAGGCATGGATAGAAGATGTGGTGGTGGATAGAAACTTCCGCGGCAAGGGATATGGCAAGCTGATGATTCTGCAGGTGATGGAACTGTGCAGGAAGAGGGGAGAGGTAACGCTGATGCTCACCTCGCGCCCATCCCGTGTCGTTGCCAACCAGCTCTATCAGAGCCTGGGCTTTGAAAAGAGAGAAACCAACGTCTATAAAATGAAATTCTAATTTTTGGATTTAAAAATATCAGTAACTATGAACATGAAATCTACATGGATGGCGTGCTGCCTGCTGATGCTGTTGGGCATTCCAGGCATGGCCAAAGACAACAAGACTAACAAAAGCAACAAGTACAAACTGGTTTGGCAGGAAGATTTCAAGGGAAGCTCCTTTGATGCTAAATCATGGAGTAAGATTCCGCGTGACAGACCCGACTGGAAGCGCCATATGTCTTATGACGACCGTCTCTATGAAGTAAAGGACGGAACACTTATTCTGCATGGTGTGAACAATGACGGTTCCTATAAATACGACTTGAATGGCGATGGTAAGCTGGAAGCGGATACAGCCCGTTTTGTAACCGGTGGCTTGTATACCAAGCACAAGAGAACCATAGAATATGGTAAGGTGGAAGTAAGAGCCAAGTTAGGACAGGCACAGGGTGCATGGCCAGCTATCTGGATGTTGCCGGATAGAGATATCGCATGGCCTAATGGTGGAGAGATCGACATCATGGAGCATCTCAACTATGATCCGATGGCTTATCAGACTGTTCATACCTATTATACGCATACCCTGAAGCTGGATTCCAATCCTCCTCATTCAGCCACAGGCAAGATTGATACCAATGGGTATAATGTGTATGCGGTAGAGATTCTGCCAGATGAACTCATTTTCTCTATCAATGGTGAGAAGACCTTCTCCTATCCTCGCATTCAGACCGATAAGGAAGGTCAGTATCCTTTCGGTGCTCCTTTTTACCTGCTCATTGATATGCAGATAGAAGGCAGTTGGGTAGGAAAGGCAGATCCATCCCAGTTGCCGGTGAAAATGGAGATTGATTGGGTAAAAATGTATAAACTGAAAAAATAAACAGTTGGGGGGGTGACTTATGACACACCCTCTTTTTGTTTTCAGAACCCTGCCACTAAAAGAAACGGCAATTTTGAACATTTTGTGATATTTTGTGAATAGTGATAATCGACAGAAAAGCAGTATCTTTGCACCAGAAATCAATCATATTGTATATCATAAGAAACATATTAAAAATGAACAAGAAAAAGATATTGTGTTTTTGTCTGGCTCTCGGAGCTTTTTCTGCAATGATGGCGCAGGAAACTCTGTCGCTGAGCCAGTGCCTGCAGATGGCGGTGGAGAATAACCTGTCGCTGCAGAAAAGCAGGAACGAGATTGCAAAGGGAAAGTATTCCATCAGCGAGAACCAGGCGAAGCTGTTGCCGCAGATTAATGCCGTGGCACAGTTGAACGACAACTTCACCCCTCCCGTTTCCGTGACGGATGGTTCTGCCTACGGCAAACCTTACAATGTTACCAAGACCCTGCAGTATAATGCTTCGGCAGGCTTGCAGCTCCAGATGCCACTCTACAACCAGATGGTGAATACTGCCATCGATATTGCCAAGATAGCAGACCATCTCAACCAGCTCTCTTACGAGAAGGCACGTGAAGATCTCATCGTACAGACCGCCAAGATGTATTACATGGCGCAGAATACGGCTGAGCAGATTCGACTGGTGAACGACAACATCAAGCGCCTGGAAGAACTCTATGGCATCACCCAGGCTTTCTACGATAACCAGATGACTCTGGAGGTGGATGTGAAGCGTGTGAAACTCAACATCGAGAATCTCACCGTACAGCGTGATAACGCCATTGCCATGCTCGATCAGCAATATACCATGCTCAAGTATGTGATAGATTATCCTGCAGAAAAGCAAATCAAGGTAAGTGATGTGAATCCGGGAGAGATAGAGACCGTGAAAGCCAACGGACTGAATACGGGACTCTACGAACTCCAGCTTCTGGAGAAGAGAAAGGAACTTGCCCAGAAGCAGACAAAGCTCGCCAAGGACGGTTATCTGCCATCGGTGAGCCTTACCGGAAGCCTGATGTATTCTGCCTTCACCGATAAGATAGAACATTGGATTCATTCGGGCGAATCCAACCACTGGTATGGTTCCAACGGCATCGGCATCCAACTGAGAGTGCCAGTCTTTGATGGCTTTGAGAAGCGTTCCAAGATCAGACGTGCCAAGGTAGAGGAGGAGAATGCCCGCATCGGATACGAGGATGCCTTGAAAGGCATGCAGGCAAACTATATGAACGCCGTGAGCGAGGTGAACAACAGTCAGCGCAACTACAAGAAGCAGTTTGACAACTACACCCTGGCGCAGGATGTTTATAGCGTAACAGCCGACCAGTATAAAGAGGGTGTAGGAACGATGACCGCCGTTCTCCAGGATGAGATGCGCATGAGCGAAGCCATGAACAATTATCTCACCGCCTATTATAAATATAAGGTGGCGAATCTCTCGCTCCTGAAACTCACCGGACAGTTGGACCAGGTAAAATAGCAAAGTAATCATGTAATAATAAGAACAATCAATCAGAATATAACAATGGAACAGAACGAAAACAACAAGATAGAAACCGCTCGTGAGGAAAATGCTGCAACCACTCAGACTTCTCACGAAGATAATGCTGCAACTCAGTCTTCTCACGAGGAAATGCAGAAGAAATTGAAGAAGCAGCGTATCCGTCAGATCATTGCCAGCCTTATCGGCGTAGCTATTCTCGCCTTCGGACTCTGGAAGATTGTCTGCCTTTTCCTGGATTATAATGCCAACGAGACCAGCAACGATGCCCAGATAGAACAGTATATCTCTCCTGTCAACCTCCGTGCATCGGGCTATGTAGCCAAGGTTTGCTTCAAGGAGCACGAGGAGGTGCACAAGGGTGATACGCTCCTGGTTCTTGATGACCGTGAGTATCGCATCCGACTGATGGAGGCTGAGGCTGCCTTGAAGGATGCCAAGGCGGGTGCCAACGTGATTGATGCTACCCAGCAGACCACCCAGACATCGGCTACCGTCTATTCGGCATCCATCGATGAGATAGAGGTGCGCCTTGCCAAACTAGCCAAAGACTGCGAGCGCTATCGAAACCTGGTAGAGAAGAAGGCGGCTACACCTATCCAGCTGGAGCAGCTGGAAGTGGAATATGCGGCTACCAAGAAGAAACTGGAGTCGGTAAAGCGACAGCAGGCTGCTGCCTATAAGGGCGTGAACGAGGTGGTTACCCGCAAGCAGAATGTGGCTGCTGCCATCCAACGGGCTGAGGCTGCGGTGGAGATGGCGAAGCTGAACCTCTCTTATTGTGTGGTGGTAGCTCCATGCGATGGCAAGTTGGGCCGCCGCACCCTGGAAGAGGGACAGATGGTAAGCGCCGGAACCACCATCACCTATATCCTTCCTAACGCCCAGAAATGGGTCATCGCCAACTATAAGGAGACTCAGGTAGAGAATCTCTATGTGGGGCAGAAGGTACGCATGACTGTGGATGCCATCAGCAACAAGGAGTTTGAGGGCACCGTTACCGCTATCTCCGGTGCTACCGGTTCCAAGTATTCTCTTGTTCCTACCGATAACTCAGCTGGTAACTTCGTGAAGATTCAGCAGCGTGTGCCTGTAAGAATCGACTTCACTAACCTCAGTAAGGAGGATAATGCCCGCTTGGCAGCAGGTATGATGGTGATTGTGAAGGCTGAGAGAAATAAAAAGTAGCTTGAAGGAAATGAAGTAATATATGGAAGAAGAATATAAGAATTATCCGTTCTATGACTGGGTGCCGAAACCGCTTGGCATCATCTTCATGATTATCCTCTTTGTGCCGATGATTACGATGAGTGGTGTCTATTCCGCCAACAGCGGAGAGATGATGAGCGGACTGGGCATCCAGTCGGAATACATCGCCTTTGCGGGCTTCTGCACGTCGATAGGAATGGCGGCTTTCTCGCCGTTCTTCTACGAACTGGTGTGCATCCGGAGAGAGAAGATGATGTGTATCGTGGGATTCTCCATTCTCTTTTTGCTCAGTTTTGTCTGCGCCCAGACCGATTCGCTGTTCATCCTCGGACTGTGCAGTCTGCTGATGGGCTTTGTTCGCCAGACGCTTCTGATGGCGCATCTTTTTGTACTCATCCGATATGGTTTCGGTATCGAGGCAACGAAGAATATCACGCCGGGTTGCGAGCCTACCACCGAGGAGGCTTGGGATGCGGTGGATTCAGAAAAGATGGTGTCCCAGCCGGTCATCTATCTCTTCTTCATGATTATCGGACAGTTGGGCACCTGGCTCACGGCTTGGCTTGCCTATGCTTACGAATGGCAGTATGTGTATCATTTCATGATGGCATTCATGCTGGCGGGCATCATCATCGTGTTCTTCACCATGCCTTACCATAAGTATCCGATGCCGAAGTTTCCGATCACGATGTCGAAGTTCGGCAATGTCACGGTGTTCAGCATCATGCTCTGCTCGTTTGCCTATGTGATGGTATTCGGCAAGACGCTGGACTGGTTTGATGATCCTACCATCCGTTATTCTACGGTGGTTTGTCTCATCTTCACCGCCCTCTTTATCTATCTGGAGAAGACCCGCCGTTCACCTTATTTTATCATGGAGGTGTTCCAGCTCAGGGTTATCAATTACGGCATCATGCTGTTCTTCCTCCTGATGGTCTGCAACTCCAGCGCCATGTTCGTGAATGTATTCACCAATGTGGGAATGAAGATAGACAACTGGCAGAATGCCACCCTGGGCAACTGGGTGATGGTGGGATATACCGTGGGTTTGATTTTTGCGGTCATCGCCAGAGCCAAGAATGTTCATCTGAAGTGGATGTACTGTCTGGGCTTCCTCTTTATCGGAGGCTACGCCCTCTTTATGTACTTCGAGGTACAGAACGACGGCATGTATGAGCGCATGAAATGGCCTATCATCATCCGTTCTACGGGAATGATGCTGCTCTATTCGCTCATCTCCACGATAGCCAATCAGCGCATGCCTTACCGCTTCATGTCCACCTGGGTCTGCATCATGCTCACCGTCCGTATGGTCATCGCTCCATGCATCGGTTCGGCGCTCTATACCAATGTGCTTCAGCATCGCCAGCAGTATTACGTCACCCGCTTTGCACAGGATTACGACCGTACCAGCTTGGAGACGGCAAAGACCTATGACCAGACGGTAAGAGGCATGCAGTATCAGGGCAAGACAGAGACCGAGGCGCAGAACATGGCTGCCATGAGTGTGAAGGGAAAGGTACAGGTTCAGGCCACGCTGGTATCCATCAAGGAGATGGCAGGCTGGACCTTCTATGGCTGTCTGGTATGTGCCGGACTGATGCTCGTGATACCTTGGCGTAAGCGCAACATCAAGGAGCTGACCCGTGAGTATCTGCTGAAGAATGTGAATGAGAAAAACTTGGGAAGAAGGTAAAGGCAAGAAAGCAGATTCTTCCGGAAGCGGCAGGATTCTGCTAAAATATCATAAATAATCAAGGCAATCATCAGAGGAGATTGATATTTTTGTTATCTTCGCAGCTAAAGCAATTTTTTAGAATGGAGATAACAGATAATATTATCATATATGAGGCAAGTGAATTTCCTCATTTTCTGATGCAACCTTTCTATTCTGATTATGTCGGAATAGTAGTTTGTCATCAAGGGATGTTCCGTTTCTGTGTAGATGGAACATCCTTTGTTGCGTCTATGGGAGAGACCGTTTTTCTCTCTCCCGGAATCCTGTTTCATGTGCAGGAAGTCTCTGCAGACTTCCGATACACGTTGCTTTTTTATCGTGTGGAACAGATTCTCCACATGCTGGGAAATACCGTAGTCAGCATGCGGCTTTATTCTACGCTCTATCCCCAGTCGTGCACGGTGGCTCATACGGAATATGAGGAGATGCTGACCTCTTATGCCCGGATGCTTTTGGATTTAGAGCAGAAGGAGAAGCATGACACCTACAGTTTGCATGAGCAGAAGTTGCTTCTGATGGCGGTAACCTATCGTCTTTGCAGCATTTTCTCTGCTTCGTTCCAGAAGGAAGGCAAGGAAATGAGACGTAAGATAGAGACATTCGAGATGTTGGTGAAGCTTATAGAGGAGAACTTTATGCGTGAGCGTACGGTAGCTTTTTATGCCGACCAGCTTTGTCTCACTCCGAAGTATCTTTCGGTGATAGTGAAGTCGGTATGTGGCAAGACGGTTCAGCAGTTGATTTTCAAGGCGATTATCCGTCGCAGCATTTATCTGATGAAGAATACGGACAAGACGATTCAGCAGATAGCCAGTGATCTCAGCTTCCCGAATGCCTCATCCTTCGGCACCTTCTTCAAGAAGCATACTGGTTTATCGCCAAAGAATTACCGGATGGGGGCGGAGTAGGCACTGTTAATAATCGCAATTATCTGTGTTAAAAACCAAGGATTCAGCTCGTTCATATACATACACAGAACTTATATCCAACAATTCATCGCCCACCAGCTGATTTCCGCTTGCACAACAGGTGTTGGGCGAGCGCATAACAGCTGATATGCAAGCGCACAACAGCTGTTGTGCGGCTGAAGATATAGGCTTCTCCGGCTTATAACATTAATTCTTCCGGCAACAAGTAAAGGTTACTCCGAAGACTTCTTACGTAAAACCGATGCAACAATGATAGTACTTACAAGGCGCAAAGACGTTACTGATAGGTCGCTATGATAGTACTGACGATGCGTAATGCGGCTTGTTTCGTTTGCCATGCCCATAGGAGTGCTGATTAAAACAAAAGAAGCCACTGAAAAACAGCGACTTCTCTAATAGTAGGGTGGAGCTGGAGGGAATCGAACCCTCGTCCGCACAAGGAAACCATACGCTTTCTACATGCTTATTCCAGCCTTCAATTTTCGAGGTATGACAAGACCTGGACCACCAATCATACCCTTATCCTCTAAAATTTCATCCATGCAACGAGGCGTACATGAACTATTTCCGATTTGCCTGCACCGCTTGATCAACAAGATTCGGAACTACATCCGTTGAGCGATGTCCCGTTCCAGCACCTTGTGCCGGAATAAAGCTAATCTACTGTACTTCGATTAAGCAGCGAGAGCGTAGTTATTTTCGCCAATTAATTTTTTGTTCACTAGGATTTAGGAGGTAGCCAACGAGCCTCCGCATGCTTACGTACCATTTCATCTCGCCGTCAAATCCAGTCAACCCCGAGATTTCTTGATAACTAGGGTGCAAAGATAAAACGAAATTTTGAAATCACCAAATATTTTCGGAAAAATCATCGCTTTTTCTTTGAAATATCGGGATATAGCGGTTGGGAGACCGTTTTTGTTTAGAATTTTGGAAGAAATGATGGGATTTTCGAAGCTATCTCGTTTTTTTGCAGTAACTTTGTGGGCAAAATAATTAAAAATGATGGCAATGGAGAAAAAAGGAAAGATACTGATAGTGGATGACAATGAGGATGTTCTCTTGTCGCTCAATATGCTTTTGAAACCATACGTGGAGGGTATTAGAGTTATCAATACGCCTGAACGAATCATCGGAATGATGGATTCGTTCATGCCTGATGTCATCATGCTCGATATGAACTTCCATCGGGATGCCATCAGTGGCGAAGAGGGGTATGAATGGCTGGAGAAGATTCTGGCGCATAACCCCAAGAGCGTGGTGCTGTTTATCACGGCATACGTGGATACGGAGAAGGCAGTGAGGGCCATCAAGGCGGGTGCCATCGACTTTATTCCGAAACCATGGGATAGGAATAAACTGCTCGATACGGTGAAGAGTGCCGTGGAATTGAGCAGGGAAAGGAAGCTGGATTCTTCGGATTCGCAGGAAAAGGAATCGGAGCAGAATATGTATCAGAATCAGAATCTGAATCAATGTTCTGAGTCCAAGTCTATTGCTTCTTCTGAAGATGTGTTTGCGAGAATGATTGGCGAATGCCCTGCCATGAAGGAACTGAAAGCGCAGATGATGCGTGTGGCGGCTACGGATGCCAACGTATTGATTACTGGAGAGAATGGTACGGGAAAGGATGTGGTGGCGCATGCCTTGCATCTGCTTTCAGACAGGGCAAGAAAGCCGTTTGTGAATATCGACTTGGGTTGCATTCCTGAGAATCTTTTCGAAAGCGAACTTTTCGGATACGAGAAGGGAGCGTTTACGGATGCCAGGAATGCGAAGGAAGGACGAATTGAGACGGCGGATGGCGGTACTCTCTTTCTGGATGAGATTGGAAATCTGAACCTGCCGATGCAGCAGAAACTTCTGACGGTGATAGAGAAGCGTGAAACTCAGCGCATTGGTTCCAACAAGGTGAGCCAGGTAGATGTGAGGATTCTGGCGGCTACGAATGCCCCTCTGCGCGAAAAGGTGGGCGAGGGAACATTCCGACAGGATCTCTTTTATCGACTGAATACCATCGAACTGCATCTTCCGCCGCTGCGTGAACGTGGAGAGGATATCGTTCTGCTGGCAGAATATTTTCTGAAGATTTATTCGGGAAAATATAGTGTAGGCGATGTGGTGCTGGGTGCATCTGCCAAACAGAAACTTCTGAAACATACCTGGCCGGGGAATGTAAGAGAATTGCAGCATTGCATTGAGAGGGCGATTGTGTTGGGGGATAAGACGGAACTGGCTGCCGAGGATATCAGATTGGAGGATTCTGTGGTGGCATCGAGGACTTCTTCAGGTTCCATAAAGGTTGATTCGCTCAATCTTCAGACCTTGGAGCGTGAAGCCATCAAGCGCGCCATCTCCTTGAGTAATGGAAATCTTACACAGGCCGCAGAGTTGCTGGGTATCACCCGTTTCGCCCTTTACAGGAAAATCGACAAACTCGGGGTTTAAAGCTTCGGAAATTTTTGAAACTATGTCAATCGTCAATAACTTATTCAATCATAAGAGCAATGAGCGGATGCGCCAACTGATTGAGGCTATCCGCACCCGTGACTTCTCGCTTCAGTATTCGTTGGATCATCTGAGGGGAGAAGAGCGGAATCTTGCAGAGCAGATTAACGAAGTGGTGAATGAATTTCGGGAAACCACTTTGCTGCAGGAAGCGAAATACCAGTATTTTGGAACGATGCTCGATACCATCAATGCCTTTCTCATTGTGGCGGATGAACAGGGAAAGGTGCATTGGATGAATCGGGCTGCCGTGGATGGACTCTGTGGTTTTTCGATTCATCACTTGCACGACTTGCAGGTGCTGGATGAGACGCTGCCGGAAATGATGATGCAGCTGAAGCCAGGATTGCAGAAACTGGTACAATTGGAGACCAAGACCAACGAGAGGGCTGCTGGTAAGAATGCTTTGGATGCCGGAAATCAGCATGCGGGGAAGGCTGACTTTGTATTGAGCGTGGTCAACTTTTTTAATAAAGGCTTTGCCTATCGCCTCTATACCTTGCAGAATGTACAACCGGTGATTCAGAAGAATGAGACGGATGCGCAGCAGCAGCTGGTGAGGGTATTGACCCACGAAATCATGAACTCGCTGACTCCTATCATCTCTTTGGCTGATACACTATGTGAAGGGGTGGAGCAGGATACGCTGGAGCATGATGATCTGCTGATGGCATTGCAAGCCATCAATCGAAGGAGCAATGGCTTGCTGCAGTTTGTGGAGAACTATCGAAAGTTGCAACGCATATCGAAACCTCAGTTTGAGGATGTAAGGATTGGTGATCTGGTGGCTGATTTGCAGCATCTTTATCCGGATTCGATATTCCATTATGAGATAGAAAACGAAGACCAGAGGTTGCTGATGGATCGTTCGCAGATAGAACAGGTACTGATTAATCTGCTGAAGAATGCGCAGGAAGCTGTGGAGATTCGGATGAAGGAGGAGGCGGCAGGTCTTTTCGATGAGGCTGAATCTGCTCAAAGTCAGGCTCCTTATGTCCGTCTTACCACTCATCTTTCGAGCAACAAGCGCGATTTCATCATTTCCATTACTGATAATGGTAAGGGAATCCTTCCGGAGGTGATGGAGCGTATTTTTGTGCCGTTCTTTACTACCAAGACGAACGGTTCGGGCATCGGGTTGAGTATCTGCAAGCAGATAGTAACCCTGCATGGTGGAACCATCACCGCCTCTTCGAAACCAGGCGAGAAAACCATCTTTAGCGTGGTGCTTCCTGCCTGATAGAGACGGATGCTATCATATTGAGGATGTGCGCACCGTGCGAAATCGCACACATTTCGTGCGGTTTCGCACGCTTTTTTTATATCCGGAATTTCTTATCTTCTTGATAATCACATCTTTATCTTTGTGGCATAGCTTTTGTGTTGGTTTTTGCAAAAGAAATCATTATGAAGATAAAGAATTACCTATTCATAGTATGGGCGCTTGCAGCCCTGAATGTTCAAGCCGACACGCTGCAGCTTGACTTGGCAGCTACCATTGCGATGGCGCAGCGGCAGTCGCCATCGGTGCAGAGTGCCCGCAATACCTTTCTGTCTGCTTACTGGGCTTATCGGTATCATCAGGCCAACTATCTGCCTTCGCTTTCCCTCTCATCTTCACCTTATATTAATAAGGAGGTGAACAAGATAACCCAGTCGGATGGTACGGCTCTCTTTCTGAAGCAAGATCAGTTGAGTGCCGACCTTACTCTGAAAATCAACCAGAATATCTCCCTGACGGGTGGTAGTCTTTTTGTGAAGAGTTCGCTCAACCGCTTGGATGAGTTGCACAACAAGATAACAGCCTATAGTAGTCAACCCTTTATCGTGGGGTACGAGCAGAGTCTTTTTGGCTATAACTCGCTGAAATGGGATCGCCGGATAGAACCTATCCGGTTCCGGGAATCCAAAAAGCGATATGCCGAAACGTTGGAGATTGTTTCAGCAAAAGCCTGTGAGCATTTCTTCGGTCTGGCTTCGGCGCAAGCAGAATGGGAGATGGCAAAACAGAACTTTGCTTCTGCTGATACGCTTTATCAGATGGCGAAGGGGCGATATGAGAATGGAACGATTTCGGAAAACGAGATGCTACAGCTGGAAATCAACCGTTTGAACGAGGAGACCAATGTGATGGATGCTCAGGTGGTACTGCGAGAGAAGATGCAGACCATCCGCTCGTTTCTGGGGTTGGAACAATCGCAGGATATCAGTTTGGTGATGCCGGATAAGGTGCCTGCCTTTGAGGTTCCTCTGCAGCGAGCGATAGATTGGGCTTTGCTGAATAGTCCGGATCCCGATTATTACCGTCGTATCCAGAAGGAGAGCGAAAGCCGGTTGGCGCAGGCTCGTGCCAATGCAGGATTGAAGGCGGAACTCTATATGCAGTTTGGACTCTCGCAGACGGGAGCAGATATCGGTGCCGCCTATCGTAGTCCGATGAGTCAGCAATCGGCAAGAATCACCATCGCCCTTCCGATATTGGATTGGGGACGGGGAAAGGGTAGGATAAGAGAAGCCAAATCGCAGCTGGCGCTTACCCAGACGCAGGTGGAGCAAGGCATGAGGGATTTCTATCAGAACGTAGAAAAACTGGTGTTGCAGTTTAATATGCAAGCCCGAAAGGTGCATGTGGCATCGCTCACCGACCAGCGTGCCGAGAAGCGACATGTGGTGGCGCGCCGACTCTACATCATGGGCCGCAACTCGATACTCGACCTGAATGCAGCCATCAGCGAGAAAGATGCCGCCCGGCGCAATTACATCTCGACCATACAGACTTACTGGAGTCTTTACTATACGCTCCGAAGTATGACGGGATTCGATTTCGAGCACAACAAAGAATTGAAGGAAGAACTTCCTATAGAATAATGAATAACAGCAGAATAATATGGATATAAAGAAACAACCGAAACCGTGGTATATCCGCTACCGATATCCTATCCTGTCGGGTGCAGCAGGCATTGCCATCCTGGTCTATGCCCTTTTCCTGATCGTTACTTCGGGAACCCGAAGGGTGGATCCGGATAGCGTGGTGATAGCCGAAGTAAAGAAGGCTCCTTTCTGGGAGTATGTAGATGTAGAAGGACTGGTGCAACCCTTCAAGACCATCCAGGTGAATGCGATGGAGAACGGATTCGTGGAACGGGTGGTGGCAGAAGAAGGAGCCATGCTGCAGCAGGGCGATACCATCCTGGTGCTTCAGAATCCGGAACTCTATCATTCTATTGATGATGAGCAGGATGCATGGAGCAGTAAGCTTCGCAACTGTCAGGAACAGGAAATTGAGATGACGCAGAAGACCATCAACCTTCGCCAGCAAGCCTTGGATGCCCAGCATCAGATGGCGAGCCTGAAGAAATCGCTCAAGCAGAGCCGAGAGGAATATCGTATGGGCATTAAGAGCAAGGCGGAACTGGAGGTGGCTGAGGAAGATTACGAATATCAGCGGCAGAAGGTGCTCTTGCAGATGCAAAACCTGAAGCATGATTCCGTATCTACCCGATTGAAGCGCGAGATGATTGCTGCCAACCGGATGGAAGCCAACAAGAAATTGTCGAGAATGAAGGGTCGCACCCAGCAGTTGGTGGTTCGGGCTCCCGTAAGCGGACAACTGAGTTATTTGGGGGTAACCCAAGGTCAGCAGGTTTCGTCCGGGGCGAGCATCGGACAGATCAAGGTGATGAGCCAGTTTAAATTGCAGATTTCGCTGGCTGAGTATTACATCGATCGCGTTATCGCCGGACTTCCTGCCCATATCGAGTACGATGGTCATCAGTTCCCGCTTCGTGTATCGCGGGTGATTCCTGAGGTGAAAGACCATCAGTTTGTCTGCGAATTAACTTTCAGCGGCAAGACTCCCGCCAATATCCGTTTGGGCAAGAGTTATCGGGTACTGTTGGAATTGGGCAAGCCGGAGCAAGCCTTGGTGATTCCGAATGGCGATTTCTTCCAAACGACCAACGGATATTGGATATTCCGGGTATCTGACGATGGCAAGAAGGCGCAGCGGGTGAATATCAATGTTGGCAGACAGAATCCGCAGCAATTCGAAATTACTTCCGGGTTGAAGCCGGGCGACAAGGTTATCGTAAGCGGATATACCAAAATTGCCAGCGAAAAAGAGATAGATTTGAGATAGACTTTTATCTTGGATTATCAAAAATCATCATCCATCATAGATAATAAAATTCAATATTTCACGTAAATAAATTATAAAGACTTAAAAATATGAACATGTTAGTACACAACCTGAAGGTTGCCCTGCGCAACATTCTCAAGTACAAGGTGCAGACTCTGGGCAGCATCCTGTCGCTTGCCATCGGTATGGTGACGCTTGCCACGGTGCATTCGTTTCTGCAGAATTTCCGCATGGCTTCCATTAACCATGAACCTTATTATGACAGGGTTTATAACCTCCGGTTCGATTCCATCCAAAAACATCAATCGGAAAATTCAATTCGTATTAATGGTGATATCGTAAGGGCGGTGAAGGCGAATGGAGGACCTCGTTGCATAGAGCAGGGACCTTATGCTCCTAATGGTATGCTAACAGGCGGCTGGGCTGAGTTTACCCTAAGCGGCAAGACAAGGAGAAAGATGCAGTTGCATGCAGTTCCCCTTGACCGAAATTACCCCAACTTTGTAGGTATCCGTTCTGCCATTACGGGAGAAAAGATAAAGGTGCTGGGTCCTCATGATGCCATTATCAACGAAAAGCAGGCAAAGCAAATCTTTGGTGATAAGAATCCTGTGGGTGCAAGCATTCGTTTGACTAAGAACTATGGGAATTATCAGTTGAGATTGGTGGATGTCTATCAAGACTTATCATTGACTGAGCTAGACATGAGCAGTTCTGCTCTCTTTTACTCACCATGTGAGTTGGAAGATATGGATTCTGATCAGTTTAATGCTGGGAATTTGTATGTGGTGTTGAAAGAGGGATGCACGCCACAACAGTTGAAAGCAGAGGTGAACGGCAGGTTGAAACCATTGGGGTTAAAGGTAAAAGCAGAAAAGCTGAAAGATCGGTTGAGCGAAGAGTATTCAAGCGTTGCTATTGCTCGTTCCATCACTTATCTGATAGGCTCGTTGATCCTGCTGGCTGCCATCATCGGTTTTCTGAGGATGCAGACGCAACTGTTCTGGATGCGCAGACGTGAAATCTCGCTTCGAATTACCAATGGTGCTACACGCCTCCAACTCTTCTCTATGTTTGCTACCGAGGTGGTGATGATCGTGCTGGGGGCTTATTTTGTAGCAGTATTGATGGGATCCTGGATTTGTGATTATCTGGCAAGGCCTCAGTTTGCAGAAATCACCTCCGAGTTAGGAACCATCAGTCATCTGTATCTCTATAGTCTGGTGATTGGGCTGGTGGTTATGATGTTGTGTCTCGACATCATCTGGGTTGTACTGAGTCGCATTTGTAAGCATACGCAAGCACTCGAATCAGGAATGAGAAGAAGCCATAACCATTGGTTCCGCAATACGATGCTGGGTGTGCAGGTGATGATCAGTATGTTCTTCCTGGGTGTTACTTTCTGCCTCCTGTGCTGGGTGGGCAAGATGGCTGATTTCAATCATATTCCTGATGACGAGCGTGCATACAAGCAAAGTCTGTATCTGCAGACAAATGCGGCAGAAAATGGTCAGCGCCTTAGAGACAAGCTCATCCATTTGCCGCAGGTGGAACGATGGATTCCTTATAGCTGGGGAGTTTTGCAAGTTAACGAGCTGGCAGAGAACGAGGAGTTCAGCAAGGCGGCTTGGCAAGGCGATCCTTATGCTAGCTATAATAATGTGACGAGTTATAAAATTCGGATTACATCAGATACCTCCTATCTCGATTTCTTCAAGATCAAGGTGAATTGGAAGCCGAAGGCAAACCGGAAGAAATGCATCCTGGTAAATGAGGAGTTGTATAAGCAGATGCGCCAGCATCATGTTGCTCCTAATGATATATTGACCGTAGATGAGATGGATTCGTATCAGATAGCCGGAACGTTCCAGTCGATACCTTATCAGGGGAGTTTTAAAATTGATATATACTCATTCATAGTCATAGACCCCAAAGAGGCTTATGGTGCCACACATTATATTCTTGTGGCAAAGCCGGGTGAATATAAGGAGATGCAGATTGCTGTAGATAGAATGATACAGAAATTGGAGCCTGCTGTGGTAAAACCGATGTCATCCAATCTGCGTGACTATATGGCAAGGAGCATGTTTGCGTTGGAAATACTGCAAAATATTGCGTGGATCCTGGCTATCGTGAGTCTGGCTATCTGCCTGATAAGCATCTTCAGTACGGTGATGCTGGATACGCAGACCCGCAAGAAGGAGGTGGCTATCCGCAAGGTGAATGGTGCCCTGACAAAGGATATTACCAAACTCTTCGGAAGAACCTATCTGGTGATTACGCTCATCGCCATGGTATTTGCGGTGGTAGCCATGTTGATGTTCCATATCGTTCTGAGTCAGACTTTCGATATGGTAGAAATCAATCCTGCCTTTCCTATTAGTTTGAGTGTCGTGATAGTCATTGGCTTCATTGCAGCTATCATTGCTTGTCAGGTACGCAAGATCATGAAGGTGGATCCTTCGGAGATTCTGGCTAAGGAATAAAATGTGTAATTTGAAAGTATAAAAGTATAATACGAATTTAAAGAAACGATAAAGATTATGATTCAATTAAATAATATCAAGAAAGTATTTCAGACAGAGGAAGTGGAGACCTGGGCTTTGCGTAATATCAGTCTGGAGGTGAAGGAAGGTGAATTTGTTGCCATCATGGGACCTTCGGGATGTGGCAAATCCACATTACTTAATATAATAGGTTTGCTGAATAATCCTACAAGCGGCAGCTATCTGCTCGACGGCAAGAATGTGAGCACGCTGAAGGAGAGTGATCGCACCTTGATAAGAAGGGGTATGATAGGTTTTGTGTTCCAGAGTTTCAACCTGATAGATGAGTTGAATGTGGTGGAGAACATCGAGTTGCCGCTTCTATATATGGGAGTATCGGGCAAGGAGCGCCGTAAGCGTGCAGAGAATGTGATGGAGCGCGTGGCGATATCCCATCGTGCCAAGCATTTCCCATCGCAGCTTTCGGGTGGTCAGCAGCAACGCACCGCCATCGCCCGTGCCATCCTGCCGCATCCTAAACTGATTCTTGCCGATGAGCCTACGGGAAACCTGGATTCCAAGAATGGCAAGGAGGTGATGGAACTGCTTTCAGAGCTGCACAAGGAAGGCACCACCATCGTAATGGTAACCCACTCGCTGCATGATGCCAATTATGCCGATAGAATCATCAATATGTTTGATGGTGAGATTGTGAATCAGGTGGAGATGTAGGAATTTATGATATGAAAATCGCCCGATAGCATATTCTTTGATGCTATCGGGCGATTATGTCTATATCTCTTCATCGATAAATCGGATGATTTCATCCTGCTGGTCGGGATGATACCAGTGGATATCTGCATCTCGCTTAAACCAGGTGAGCTGCTTGCGCATGTATTCACGGCTATGCGACTGTATCTGGCGGATGGCTTCATCCTTATCTATCTCGCCATCGAAATAGGCAAACATCTCCTTGTAGCCCACGGTTCTCAAGGCAGTGAGACCCTTGTGTGGATATACGCTGCGGGCTTCTGTCTCCAGGCCTTCCTCCATCATCAATAACACACGCTGGTTGATTCGGTCGTACAGTTCGGCACGGTCGCGGTTCAGGCCTATCTTGATGATGCGGAAAGGACGCTGCTTCTTCTCGGCTACACGGAAAGAAGTATAGGTCTTGCCGGTCTGGTGACAGATTTCCAGGGCATGCACCACGCGGCGTGGATTCTTCTTATCTACTATCGCCCAATGCTCCGGGTCCATCTTGTGGAGTTCTTCTACCAGCGCCTCCAAACCTTCGTCTTCCAGGCGCTGTTTCATCCAGGTACGGATGTCATCCCGCACGGTAGGAATATCGTCGATACCCTTGCATACGGCATCGATATACATCATGCTGCCGCCTGTAAGCAGCGCCACATCGTGATTCTTGAAGATTTCTTCTTCCAGGAGATTCATCACATCGGCCTCGTATTGGGCTGCGCTGTAATAATCTTCGATGTGGTGGTTGCCAACGAAATAATGCTTCACCCGCTGCTGCTGTTCGGCAGTAGGCGCTGCGGTTCCGATAGGGAGTTCGGCGAAGATCTGGCGGGAGTCAGCATTGATAATAGGTATAGAGAGATGCTCTGCCAGAGAAAGACAGAGCTCGGTCTTACCTACACCTGTAGGGCCTAAAACAACGATTAATGTTTTTTCTTTCTTATTCATGCTTTTGCCCTTACAGGGCGTCTTCGTTATATAATAAATAAACCCAGGGCGATGCCCTGGGCTATGTGCTTTTGCCCTTTCAGGGCGTTTTCTTTATCGAATGATGCCTCGCTGAGAACTCTCTACGAAGTCGATGATGTACTGGATTTCCTTAGTCACCTCGAGATTCTTCTTGATTTCCTCGATACCTTCCTTCAGGATGCCCTTGCTGTAGAGCAGGCGATAAGCCTCGTGGATGTTCTGGATGGTCTCGTTGCTGAAACCACGGCGACGCAAACCGATGAGGTTGATGCTGCAATAGCGGGTTGGCTCCTTGCCGGCAATGATATAAGGAGGAATATCCTGAGAGAAACGGCAACCGCCCTGGATCATCACGTAGCCTGCGATGTGGCAGAACTGATGAACGAGAACGTTGGCGCTGACGATGGCGTTGTCATCTACAACCACCTCGCCGGCAAACTTGGTTGAGTTGCCGATAATCAGGCCGCTGCCCAACTCGCAGTCGTGAGCCACGTGAACAGTCTCCATCAGGAGGTTGTTGCTGCCTACCACGGTCTTGCCCTTAGAGGCAGTACCACGAGAGATAGTAACGTTCTCACGGATGCTGTTGTTGTCGCCCACCTCGCAGGTTGTCACCTCGCCCTTGAACTTCAGGTCCTGAGGCTTGGTAGAGATGCTGGCGCCTGGGAAGAATTCATTATTATTGCCGATTCGAGCGCCCACGTGGATGGTAACGCTGTTCTGCAATACGTTGTTATCGCCCAAAACGGTGTCCTTGTCGATATAGCAGAAAGGACCGATAATGTTGTTGTCACCGAGTTTCGCCTCTGGATGAACAAACGCTAATGGACTAATCTGATTCATATTTCTATCTTATTATTACTTGTTCTTAACAATCTGTGCAGTGAAAGTAGCCTCTGCCACCACCTGGTCGCCTACGAACATATAGCCCTTCATTGAGCTGATGCCATGGCGTACTGGTGCGAGCAACTCCACACGGAAGAGGAGGGTATCACCTGGAACCACCTTCTTGCGGAACTTCACGTCGTCGAGCTTCATGAAGTAAGTGCTCCAGCGCTCAGGCTCTTCCAGCTGGTTCAATACGAGCAGACCGCCACACTGTGCCATCGCCTCTACCTGGAGAACGCCTGGCATTACTGGCTCCTCTGGGAAGTGACCGGTGAAGAATGGCTCGTTGCTGGTTACGTTCTTAACGCCCACGATGCTGGTAGGACCCATAGCGATGACCTTATCAACCAACTGCATTGGGTAGCGATGAGGCAGGAGCTGGCGGATGCGGATGTTATCCATGATTGGCTCCTCGTTAGGATCGTAGATAGGAGCCTGGATTTCGTGCTTGCGAATCTCCTTGCGCATGAGACGGGCGAACTTGTTGTTCACGGTGTGGCCCGGACGGGTTGCAATGATGCGACCCTTGATAGGCTTGCCGATGAGCGCCATATCGCCGATGATGTCGAGCAGTTTATGGCGTGTACACTCGTTCTCCCACTGTAAAGGACGGTGCTGGATGTAACCCAACTTGCTGGCATCCATGTGAGGTACCTTGAGATGGTCGGCGAGCTGATCGAGCTGAGCCTGCTCTACCTGACGCTCGTAGATAACGATGGCATTGTCCAAGTCACCACCCTTGATAAGGTTAGCCTGGAGCAATGGCATGATATCGCGAACGAATACGAAGGTACGTGCCGAAGCAATCTCGTCAACATAGGTCTCCATCTTGTCGAGGGTAGCAAACTGGCTGTTGATGAACTTGCTCTCGAAGGAACACATCGCCGTGATGCTGAACTCCTCGTCTGGAAGGATGGTGATGACAGAACCGTTGTCGTCCTTCACCTCAATCTTATGACGGATGATATAGTAGTCCTTCTCTGCATTCTGCTCCTGGATGCCCACGCTCTGAATCTTCTCTACATACATGGATGCAGATCCGTCGAGGATAGGGAACTCTGGACCGTTTACCTGGATGAAACAGTTGTCGATGCCGAGGGCATAGAGTGCTGACATACCGTGCTCGATGGTAGAGATGCGGATATCGTCCTTACCGAGTACGGTGCCACGCTGGGTTTCAACGACGTTCTCAGCCACAGCCTGGATGATAGGCTCGCCTTCGAGGTCGATGCGCTGTATCTTATAACCGGTGTTCTCTGGTGCAGGATTGAAAGTCACGGTGAGGCTCAAGCCTGTGTGCAATCCCTTGCCGCAAAGAGAGAAGCTACCTTTCAGTGTCTTCTGTTTTGACATAATTATATATAGTTTTATTTATTTTTCTTCAGTTCTTCAATCTGTTTCTTCAGGTCGTTGAGTTCCTTGTACATGTCAGGCAGGCGACGGAAGATGGCCTGTGACTTGAAGTAAGCACGCTGCTCCATAGGAGGAGTACCGATGAGCTGCTGACCGCTCTTGAGGCTGCCTGGCACACCACTCTGTGCTCCGAGGAATACCTTGTCGCCGATGGTGATGTGACCGGCGATACCTACCTGTCCGCCAAACATACACCATTCGCCTACCTTGGTACTGCCGGCTACACCCACCTGTGCAGACATCACGGTGTTGGCACCGATGTCGGTGTTGTGGGCAATCTGAACCATATTGTCGAGCTTCACGCCTTTGCGAACGTAGGTAGAGCCCATGGTAGAGCGGTCAACGCAAGTGTTGGCACCAATCTCCACATCATCCTCGATGGTTACGATACCGATCTGAGGAATCTTGTCGTATCCATCAGGTCCTGGAGCGAAGCCGAAGCCATCAGCACCGATGACGCAACCTGCATGGAGAGTCACGTTATCGCCGAGCTTACAGCCGTGATAAATGGTTACGTGAGGGTAGATGAGGGCATTCTTGCCGATCTTCACACCCTCGCCGATGTAAGCGTGAGGATAAATCTGGCTACCTTCGCCCACCTCTGCGCCATCGCTGATATAGGCGAAAGCACCGATATAGACGTTCTCAGCCACCTTAGCCTTTGGAGAAACGAAAGCCAATGGATCGATGCCCGTCTTCTTAGGTTTCATTGATTCATACATCTGGAGCAACTTTGCCACGCACTCGTATGCATTCTTCACACGAATGAGGGTGGTAGAAACAGGATGATCCAATTCCACGTTCTCGTCGATGAGTACGATGCTCGACTTTGTGTCGTACACGAAGTGAGTATATTTAGGGTTTGAAAGGAACGAGATAGCGCCTTCCTTGCCTTCTTCGATTTTAGCGAAGGTGTTGACTGTTGCGTTCTCATCACCTTCCACACGGCCCTGAACGAACTGGGCTATTTGCGCTGCGGTAAATTCCATATTTATCAATCTTCTAGTTTGTTTTACTTAGGGTCTCCTTGCAAGATTCTCTTTTAGGAAACACATTTTGTTTGCAAAAATAACAAAATAAATTTAGAATCTTGTCATTCTTTCGTAATATTTTGCTTTTTTCGCAAACAAATGGGTATTTTTTAGGCGCAAAGCCTCTTTTTCAAGATACTTTGCGCCTAAAATCTTATTTTTGATGGGGGATTGCAAATCCCCCGGTTTAATAGGTCGAACCTTTTTTACGGCGGATTTCAAATCCGCCGGGACGCCTAGCGGAAGACTTTCTTGCCGGGACGCCTAGCGGGATTCCTAGGGGAGGCTTAGCCCAGCTTGGCAAGCTCGGCTGCCATTTCCTCCTGGAGTTCCTTTGCCTTCTGACCTGCAACCTCTGCGAAGTCCTCACCGTTGCTAGCGTAGATGATGCCGCGGGATGAATTGACGAGCAGACCGCAATCCTTGATGATGCCATACTTGCAAACCTCCTGGAGGCTACCACCCTGGGCACCTACACCTGGTACGAGAAGGAAGTGGTTAGGAGCTACCTTGCGGATGTCCTCGAACATCTGACCCTGAGTAGCACCCACTACGTACATCATGTTCTCATCGTTGCCCCATTCCTGGCTCTTCTTCAGAACCTTCTCGAAAAGGCGCTCGCCTTCTTTGTCCTCTGTGAGCTGGAAGTCGTGGCTACCCTTGTTGCTGGTCAAAGCCAGGAGGATGACCCACTTGCCTTCATACTCGAGGAATGGCTTGACAGAATCCTCGCCCATGTAAGGAGCTACGGTTACAGAATCGAGATTATACTCCTCGAAGAAAGTCTGGGCATACATCTTGGATGTGTTGCCGATATCGCCACGCTTGGCATCAGCGATGATGAAGTGGTTTGGATAGTGGCTCTTGAGATACTTGATGGTGTTCTCGAAGGCGATCATACCGTCGATACCACGGCTCTCGTAGAAAGCCAGGTTTGGTTTGTAAGCCACACAGTAAGGAGCGGTTGCGTCGATGATAGCCTGGTTGAACTTAAACATCATCTCTGCTTCTGCGCCCTGGATGTCTTCACTCTCAGTGATGCACTTAGGCAACTTATTGATATCTGTATCAAGACCTACGCACAAGAAACTCTTCTTGGCGAAAATCTGCTCTACAAGTTCTTTTCTGTTCATGTCTTTAAATTATTTTGGGGTCAAATGTTTGCTCCACACGCCCTGAAAGGGCAGAAGCCCCTAGCCCAGGGCAACACCCTGGGTAGTCATGGCATCAAGCCTGTCGCCCTGTAAGGGCAAAAGCTTTAAAACTGCGGAGCCACATACGAAACCCTGGTAAGGTTTTACAATTCTGTTTCTTTCAGTTTCTCTGCGTTCTCGGCCACGGTCAAGGCATCAATCATATCCTGGATGTTACCAGCCAGGAAACCATTGAGGTCGTGGGTGGTGTAACCGATACGGTGGTCGGTAACACGACCCTGTGGGAAGTTGTAGGTACGAATCTTCGCACTACGGTCACCGGTAGAGACAAGGCTCTTACGGCGGCTGGCGATGTCGTCAACATACTTCTGATGCTCACGGTCGTGGATGAAGGTATAGAGGCGGCTCAAGGCACGCTCCTTGTTCTTTGGCTGGTCACGGGTCTCGGTACACTCGATGAGGATTTCCTCTACCTCGCCTGTGTTAGGGTTCTTCCAAGGATAGCGGAGGCGAACTCCAGACTCCACCTTGTTCACGTTCTGACCACCAGCACCTGAGCTTCGGAAGGTATCCCACTTGATATCGCCTTCGTTGATGTTCACCTCAAACTTGTCTGCCTCCGGCAATACTGCCACGGTAGCGGCTGAGGTATGCATGCGGCCCTGAGTCTCTGTAGCAGGCACACGCTGAACACGGTGAACGCCAGACTCATACTTCAATGTACCATAAACGTCTGTTCCGCTTACGGCGAAGTCGATTTCCTTATATCCACCTACGGCACCCTCAGAGACAGATGTCACGCTGATGGTCCATCCCTTAGACTCGCAATATTTCTTATACATAGAGAAGAGGTCACCGGCGAAGAGGGCAGCCTCGTCGCCGCCGGCACCGCCACGAATCTCCATCTGAACATTCTTGGCATCTTCTGGGTCCTTAGGAACCAGGGCAATCTTGATTTCCTCTTCGAGCTTAGGCTGCAGAGCCTCGTTCTCGTTGAGTTCCTCGCGAGCCATCTCCTTCATTTCAGGGTCGCTTTCGTTGGCGAGGATATCCTTAGCCTCCTTGATGCTGTTCAGACAGTTGATGTATCGCTTGCGTGCGTCCATGATGTCGCCAAGGTCTTTCCACTCCTTGGTGAGCTTCACGTAGCGTGGCTGGTCGGCGATGACATCAGGGTCGGTAATGAGGGTGCTTACTTCCTCGTATCGGCTCTCTAAGCCTTCTAGCTTCTGTAATATGTTGTTATTATCCATTAATTTTAAATTCTTTTTTAGTATTCGAATGTTCCGAATTCGCTCTTGATGGTCAGGCTGCGCTTGCCTTCCTCGATGTGACCCACAATCTGGGCATCGATGTTGAAGCTCTTGCTGATGGCGATAACCTTCTCGGCTACCTCTGGGCGAACGTAGATTTCCATGCGGTGACCCATGTTGAATACCTGGTACATCTCCTTCCAGTCGGTCTCTGAGCAGTCGTGGATTGCCTTGAAGAGTGGAGGTACTGGGAACATGTTGTCCTTCACTACCTTGCAGTTTTCGCCTACGAAGTGCAGAACCTTGGTCTGGGCACCACCTGTGCAGTGAACCATACCGTGAACCTCTGGGCGAAGCTCATCCAGGATCTTCTTGATTACTGGGGCATAGGTACGGGTAGGAGAGAGTACCAGCTCTCCGGCGTTGATAGGAGAACCCTCAACCTCATCGGTCAACTTATACTTGCCGCTGTAAACCAACTCGTCTGGCACGGCGTGGTCGTAGCTCTCAGGATAGTTCTCTGCGAGATACTTGGCGAATACATCGTGGCGGGCAGAAGTCAAACCGTTGCTACCCATACCGCCGTTGTACTTCTTCTCGTATGTTGCCTGACCTGTAGAAGAAAGACCTACGATAACATCACCCGGACGGATGTTGGCATTGTCGATGACGTCGCTGCGCTTCATGCGGCAGGTTACGGTAGAGTCAACGATGATGGTGCGTACCAGGTCGCCTACATCGGCAGTCTCACCGCCGGTAGGATAGATGCCGATACCCATCTCGCGCATCTCGTGGAGCAGGTCGTCGGTACCGTTGATGATAGCCGAGATTACCTCGCCAGGGATGAGCATCTTGTTGCGGCCGATGGTAGAGCTGACGAGGATGTTATCTACGGCACCCACGCAGAGCAGGTCGTCGGTATTCATCACGATAGCATCCTGGGCGATACCCTTCCATACAGAGAGGTCGCCAGTCTCCTTCCAGTACATGTATGCCAAGCTAGACTTGGTACCTGCACCGTCGGCATGCATAATGTTGCAATACTCAGGGTCGCCTCCCAGGATATCAGGGATAATCTTGCAGAAAGCCTGTGGGAAGATACCCTTGTCGATGTTCTTGATAGCGTTGTGAACATCTTCCTTTGCTGCGCTTACACCGCGCATCATGTATCTATTGTTACTCATATTCTTATTTTGAACTTTGATCTTTGAACTTTATGATATGCTTATTTTTCTTCTTGCCAGAAATCCCATGATGCAAAAGCTTGCAGCAAGAGCATCTCCAAGCCATTCTTCACTGTGGCTTCGTGCTCTTTTCCCTTCTTCATGAAGAGGGTTTCATCGGGATTGTAGATGAGGTCGTAGAGTAGTGTATGGGTATCCATTGCCTCGTAAGGCAGTGGAGGGCACTCATCTACATGAGGATACATACCTACAGGAGTACAATTCACGATGACATTGTATTCCTTGATGACCTCAGGTGTGATTTTATCGTACTGGATAGTACCAGGACGTTCGTATCGACTCACGAAAACAGTCTCCAGTCCGAGCGATTTCAAGCCGTAGTTGATGGCTTTGGATGCACCGCCAGTACCGAGAATCAATGCCTTCTTGTGGAAAGACTCGATGAAAGGTTCGATGCTCTGGGTGAAACCGATGACATCACTGTTGTATCCCTTGAGGATAGTCTCGTCGCCTTTATGCTCCACTTTCACCACGTTGACAGCTCCGATGGCATTTGCCTCGGGGCTAACCTGATCAAGATAACTGATTACCTTCTCCTTGTAAGGGATGGTTACATTGAGGCCTTTTAACTCCGGATTAGAGTCGAGAATCTCGGTGAGATCCTCGATGGATGGAATCTCGAAGTTGATATATTGGGCGTCGATGCCCTCGTTCTCAAACTTCTCGTTGAAGTAGCCTTTTGAGAACGAATGTCCTAGGGGATAACCTATGAGTCCATACTTGTCCATAATATCTTTGTTTTATTTTGTTGCGAAATAAAGGGTGCAGATGCCGAAGGTGAGTCTCTTGAACTCAGCCTTTTCGAATCCTGCCTTCTTGAATACCTCCATCATCGTTTCTCCCTGTGGGAATGCCTCGATGGTCTTGGTGAGATAGCTGTAGGCACTCTGGTCTTTCGATATCAGCTTGCCGTAGATAGGCAATACAGTATGCGAATAGATGTGGAACAGCTGCTTCATCGGGAAGCTGACTGGAGTGGTGAGTTCCACGATGCAGAGATGTCCTCCCTTCTTCAGTACTCGGCACATTTCGCACAGTCCCTGGTCCAGGTTCTGGAAGTTGCGGATGCCGAAGGCGGCTGTTACCGCATCAAAGGTGTTGTCTTCGTATGAGAGGTGAAGGCAGTCTTCCTTGTCGAAGCGGATCACGTGGTCCAGTCCCAACTGCTTCACTTTCTGTCTTCCTATCTCCATCATTCCCTGCGAGATATCTGCTCCCACGAGCTTGTCGGGATGCAGCATCTGTGCGGATAGGATGGCGAAGTCGCCGGTACCTGTGGCGATGTCGAGCATTTTCTTTGGAGAGAAGGGCGCAAGCCGCTTGATTGCCTTCTTGCGCCATCCCTTATCGATATCCCACGAGAGTCGGTGGTTCAGGGTATCGTAGGTAGGGGCGATGTTGTCAAACATCTCCTCTACCAACTTTCCCTTTTCTCCTTTGCCCTCGTAGGGCTTAATCTGTTCTTGTTTATACATTATTTATATATTACTTACTTTTGTCGAGCAATATACCTTATTATATATTACTTGTGTGCAGCAAGCCACTCGCTTACGTTCTTCTCGATGCGGGCAGCGATGTCGCCTTCCTCAGCAGCCTTGTCGAACTTCTCGCCTGTGATGTGCTCGTACAGCTCGATGTAGCGATCAGATACGCTCTCTGCATACTCGTCAGTAATCTCTGGCATAGTCTGACCAGGCTGGTTCATGAAGTTGTGCTCGATGAGCCACTGGCGAACGAACTCCTTAGAAAGCTGGCGCTGAGGCTCACCCTTCTTAAACTTCTCCTCGTAACCATCAGCGTAGAAGTAGCGGCTAGAGTCTGGAGTATGGATCTCGTCGATGAGATAAACCTTACCGTCGCGCTTACCGAACTCATACTTGGTATCAACGAGAATCAATCCCTGCTTGGCAGCGATTTCCTGACCACGGGCGAAGATGCGGCGTGTATAGTCCTCCATTACAGCGTAATCCTCTGCACTAACAATACCCTGGGCGATGATCTCTTCCTTAGAGATGTTCATATCGTGACCCTCGTCAGCCTTTGTAGTAGGGGTAATGATAGGCTCTGGGAAACGCTCGTTCTCGCGCATTCCGTCAGGCAACTTCACACCGCAGATCTCGCGGCATCCCTTCTGATAGTCACGCCATGCACTACCGGTGAGGATAGAACGGATGATCATCTCCACGCGGAAACCTTCGCACTTCAAACCTACTGTAACCATTGGGTCTGGAGTAGCCAACTTCCAGTTTGGACAGATATCTGTAGTTGTGTCCAGGAACTTAGCTGCAATCTGATTGAGCACCTGACCCTTGAATGGAATACCCTTTGGCAGAACAACATCGAATGCTGAGATTCTGTCGGTAGCGACCATCACGAGGATGTCGTCGTTAATGTCATACACATCACGTACTTTACCGTGGTAAACACTCTTCTGTCCATCGAAATGGAAATCTGTTTTTGTTAATGCTTTCATTTTATTTAATTTATAATTAATTTGTTTTTTGAGCTTCCCGTGCTTCCGCTCTCTCCTTGTCATACTTGTCGTATGCGTTGACGATGCGGGTTACGAGCTTGTGTCGCACAATATCCTTCTGCCCCAGTTTCACGACTCCGATGCCTTCTACTCCATCCAAGATCTTGAGGGCTTCCTTCAGTCCGCTTCGCTGTTCGCGAGGCAAGTCTATCTGTGTCAGGTCGCCTGTAATGATCATCTTGGTGTTCATACCCATACGGGTGAGGAACATTCTGATCTGCTGTGAGGTTGTATTCTGCGCCTCGTCGAGAATGACGACGGCGTCGCTGAGGGTGCGTCCACGCATGAAGGCGAGTGGCGCAATCTGGATAATGTGCTTTTCCATCATGTCTTGCAACTTGACGGCAGGAATCATATCTTCCAACGCATCATAGAGCGGTTGCAGGTAAGGGTCTATCTTATCTTTCATGTCGCCCGGCAGGAATCCGAGCTTTTCGCCTGCTTCTACGGCAGGTCTTGAGAGGATGATTTTCTTGATAGCTTTCTCCTTGAGGGCTTTCACGGCAAGGGCGATGCTGAGGTAGGTCTTACCGGTTCCGGCAGGACCCACAGCAAATATCATATCGTTCTTCTCGTAAGCCTCGATGAGCTGCTGCTGGTTCTCGCTGCGGCTCTTGATAGGTCGGCCGCTGATGCTATATACCAGCACGCCTTTCACGGAGTCTGCTTTGGTCTGTTTGCCTTTCACAATATCAAGGATATCCTCTTCATTGAGCATGTTGTATTTAGCTAAGTGCTTGCGCATCAGCTCAATGTCTTCTTCTGCTTTCGCCATTTCCTCTTCGTCGCCGAGCACACGAATCACGTTGTCGCGTGCAACGATACGCAACTTAGGATACAGTGACTTAATTATCTGTAGGTTACCATTTCCTACGCCATAGAACATCACTGGATCTATATCTTCGAGTATAATATGTTTCTCTATCAAAATATTTATATTTCTTATTGGTTTGCAACCTTAATGTTCTAAATAATGTTATATAACGCTGCAAAATTACTACTTTTCTGTGAATTGAGCAAATATTTCAATACTTTTTGTTACCTTTGCAGGAAATTTTTAGTTATGAAGATTAGTAAGAATAGATATTTGCAAGGTTTTTTGGTAGTCGTGCTGTTGCTGGCACTGGTCCGTGTTATTTTTCCGAGTGTGGCTGAGCCTAGGTTGACGGCTCATTCTGATGGAAAAGACAGTACGGCAATCGATTCATTGAGAGGAGATTTAATGGCTTCGGCTGGTGCTCAGGATGAACTGTCGGTAACTCCTGATACAGCCTCTGATGGCAGTTTTTCGATATTTTTCGATAAGAATGGCAAGGAGGTGAAGCATCGCATTTTCTCGGTGCCTCATTTCGGAAATACCTTCCCTGATCAGCAGGATGTACAGATTGTGGCTGCCAGCAAGCATGGTGTGGCTCCGGTTCAGAACCGTGAGGAGGCTGAGCATAGCAAGGGTAAACTGGTGTATGTGGGCAGCAATCCTTTCTTTTATGTGGATAAGTTGAACAACAGTATTCCTTATCTGGTGCCTAGGGCTTCGGTATTGTTGCAGGATATCGGTAGGGCGTATTTTGATTCGTTGCAGATCAAGGGCATTCCTTTGCATAAGATCATCGTTACCAGTATCTTGCGTACCAAGGATGATGTGTCGAAACTGAGAACCCGAAACGGCAATGCTACCGAGAATTCGTGCCATCTCTATGGTACTACCTTCGATGTCTGCTACAACCGGTATAAGCAGATTCAGACGGAGAAGCAGCCTCGCCGTCAGGTGCAGAATGATACCCTGAAGTGGGTTTTCAGTGAGGTGTTGAGGGATTTCCGTGAGAAGAACCGCTGTTATATCAAATACGAGGTAAAACAAGGTTGCTTCCATATCACCGTAAGATAAATTACTGAAGTTTCGCATGTGGTTCAAGTACGGGCTGAAGGTCCAAAAGCTCCTAGCCCAGGGCATCGCCCTGGGTATAATGGCAATCAGCAAGGCGCCCTGTAAGGGCAAAAGCTTTAAAAACAGCATAATAAAGCTTTTGCCCTTACAGGGCGATTTCTTTAAAACCAACAATCCCCAGGGCGTTGCCCTGGGCTAGGAGCTTCTGCCCTTTCAGGGCGTATGGGCAACCTTTTCTGAGTTTAGACAGAATTTTCTGCAGGTTAATTTTAACTCTTTTCCTGAATCTTCTGCTGGTTATTATTAGCTCTTTTCCTGAATCTTCTGCAGGTCGGCTTCTTCGCCTACCAGCCAGATGATATCGCCTTTTTCGAAAACGCGGGAAGGGAGAATGTGGGTAAGGTTCTCCTGACCCTCTTCCAATCCTACAACCATACAGTTGTACTTGTTGCGGATTCCGCTCTCTTCCAGCGTCTTGCCCAGAAATTCGCTGCCGCCGCTGATGATGAGCTGGCGGAGCTTCATCTCCCGTTTCTCTATTTCCAGATCTTCCGGGGCTAGCTCGGTGGTGAGCGCCTGGGCAAACTTGTGTACCTGGTCGTCGTTACCGATAATCTGAAGCTTGTCGCCAGGGAATATCACGGTGTCGCCATTCGGGATGTTCAGGCGCTGCGAACCCCTTCGGATGCTGCTCATATCGATGCCGAAACGCTGGCGGAGATGCAGCTCCTTCAGTGATTTGCCACACCAGATGCTGTCTTCCGGTACCTCGATTTCACTGATATGGATATCTCTGTCCAGCAGATGACCCTCGTAGAGCGGGCGCTTTTCGCCGTTCACTTGTGCGGCAATATCGCGCGAACGCAGGTTGTGCAGGAAGAGGCGCTCCATTACGATGCTTCGTTTCTTGATGCGGCGTGAACCCAACATCAGCAGTACGATCACGGCTCCGATGCATACCATCAGCGCATTGGTGAATCGGGACAGATAGTTGATGATATAGAAGATGAAGCCCAGGGCGATGACGTATCTCACGAATATCGTGAAGAGCAGCGGAATGCGGTTGATGCTGCTCTCCACCCACAGTCGCTTCCACTCCGGGCTGTGATTCTTCTTCATCACGATGGCTCGCAGGAAAGGCGATATGAGTACGATGGTGAGCAGACCCGTGATGGCGTTGGCATACCAGTGAAGATTCCAGCCTGGCAGCATGTTGCGCATCAGAGGCAGGACGAAGGTGAACATCATCGCTATCGCCGCAGCCGAAAGGATGGAGTATGCCACGGTATTGATGACCATCTGCCGAATCAGCGATTTCCACTTGCTCTGCTGTTGGGTAGAGGGGCGGCTCATCGCAAAATGGTTCAGGATATTGATGAATTTGCTAGGCAGATGCTTCTCCATCAGCTGATAGGAAGGCTGCGCCAGTCGGATCATATAAGGGGTGAGGAAGGTGGTGATGACTGAAACTGCCACCACTACCGGATAGAGGAAGTTGCTGATAACTCCCAGCGACAATCCCAGTGAGGCGATGATGAAGGAGAACTCGCCAATCTGCGCCATCGAGAATCCGCAGCGCATCGCCGACTTCAATGATTCGCCGCCCAGCATGAATCCGAAGGTTCCCAATGTTGCCTGTCCTATCAGGATGGCTGCCACGAGCGCGAGGATAGGAACGGCATATTCTACCAGGATGTTGGGATCTACCAGCATACCTACCGAAACGAAGAAGATGGCTCCGAAGAGATTCTTTACCGGTTCTACCAACTTGATAATCTTCTCAGCCTCAATGGTTTCTGCCAGGATGCTACCCATGACGAAGGCTCCGAAAGCGCTCGAAAAACCTACCTTGGTAGATAATACCGCCATGCCGCAGCACAGTCCCAGGGAAACGATGAGCAGGGTTTCGCCATTGATGAACTTCCTGACCGAACGCAGGAAGAGCGGAATGGCAAAGATGCCCACGATAAACCATAATACCAGGAAGAAGCCAATCCTCAGTACCGATGTAAACATCTGTTCGCCATCCGGATTGTTGCCTCCGGCGATGGCGGAAAGCATCACCATCATCACGATGGCGAGGATGTCTTCCAGAATGAGCACGCTCATCACCATGGAGGCAAACTTCTGTTGTCGAAGTCCCATATCGTCGAAAGCCTTATATATAATGGTGGTGGAACTCATGGCGAGCATACCACCCAGGAAGATGCAGTCCATCCTGCCCCAGCCGAAGCTGTGACCCACGCTGATGCCCAGCATCATCATGGAAAAGACGATGACGATGCAGGCGATGATGGGCGAGGCTCCCATCTTCACGATTTTCTTGAAGGAGAAATCGAGACCGAGCGAGAAGAGGGTGAAGATGACACCGATGTCTGCCCAGGTCTGGATATCCGTCTCGTCCATCACCGACATGGTGTAGGGCATGTGGGGCGACACGAGGAAGCCCGCCACGATGTAACCCAGCACCAGGGGCTGCTTGAGCCGCTTGAAGATGAGGGTAACAATGCCAGCCACCATCAGGATGAGGGCGAGGTCTTTTACTAAATAGGGAATTTCTGCCATATTTTTCTTTTTATGAAAATGATAATCTCTCTAAAAAATAGTCAGTTTATGAAAATGGGGAATTTAGATTTCTCCTAAATTCCCCATATATATTAGTCGTTATACTCTTCTGTGATTTCCGCAATCTTCACGATGGTATCCACTACCTTCTGCATCACCTGTACGCTCACGAACTCGTGAGGACCGTGGAAGTTGACGCCACCGGCAAAGATGTTTGGACAAGGAAGACCCTTGAAGCTGAGCTGCGCACCGTCTGTACCGCCACGGATTGGCTCTACGCGAGGTGGAACGCCACTCTCCTGCATGGCACGGAGCACGATGTCGATGACATGCATGTTTGGATCAATCTTCTCCTTCATGTTGTAGTACTGGTCGTAGATTTCTGCCGTAACAGTTCCCTCACCGTACTTCTCGTTCATCTTCTTGACGCAGTCTTCGATGAAATCCTTGCGAGCTTCAAACTTCTGGCGGTCGTGGTCGCGGATGATGTAGCTGAGCTTGGCTTCCTCGCAGCGGCTTTCGATGCCGAGCAGGTGATAGAAGCCCTGGTAACCTTCGGTCTGTTCAGGAGTTTCTGTCTCAGGAATCATGTTCTGGAATTCCACAGCCAGACGGCTTGCGTTGATCATCTTGCCCTTGGCATAGCCTGTATGCACGCTCACGCCCTTGATGTGGATCTTGGCAGCAGCAGCATTGAAGTTCTCGTATTCCAGGTCGCCCAGGTCGCCGCCGTCGATGGTGTAAGCCCAGTCGCAGCCGAACTTCTCTACATCGAAGTGATGGGCGCCCATGCCGATTTCCTCGTCTGGATTGAAGCCCACGCGGATGTCTCCGTGCTTGATTTCCTTATGGTCGCGGAGGTAGCACATTGCCTGTACGATTTCAGCGATGCCCGCCTTGTCGTCTGCACCGAGCAGGGTAGTTCCATCAGTTACGATGATGTCCTCGCCCTTGTGCGCCTTGAGTTCAGGGAATTTTTCTACGCTGGAGATGATGCCCGGACTGAGTTCGATATCCTCGCCGTCGTAATTCTCGATGACGCGAGCCTTGATGTCTTTTCCGCTGGCATCAGGACTGGTGTCCATGTGAGAGATGAAGCCGATGGTAGGAGTCTTTTTCTTGGTATTGCCCTTCAGGGTGGCGTAGATGTAGCCCATATCGTCCATCTCTACGTCGCTCAGACCTTCTTCCTCCAGTTCGTGCTTCAGGTACTTGGCAAAATCCAACTGTTTTGCCGTGCTTGGCACACTTTCTGAGTCTTCGCTCGACTGTGTGTCGAATTTTGTATAGTTAATGAAACGTTCTACTAAATCCATGTTCTTAAATTAAATTTTAATGTAGTAGTGATCTCGGTGGGACTCAAACCCACGACCTTCAGAACCGGAATCTGACGCTCTATTCAACTAAGCTACGAGACCAGAATTGGTGATTTATCGGCAAGCGCCGCCTACCCCTTAGGAGTAATTGACTGCAAAAGTACATTTTTTATTTCGAATAACCAAATATTTGGCTCATTTTTTTTCTATATATATAATGTATAGGGAGAAAAAGCGGTGAATTTTTCTACAAAATGACACTTAAAATCTAAAAAATGCTATCATTTTGCGAAATATTTTCGAAAAACGCTTGCAGATTAATAATAAATTTGTATCTTTGCAGCGTGAAAGTAAGATAAACAGTAAAATAAGAAACTATAAACGATATATAATAGATAAAATGAGTAATCTGATAAAACCCGAAGGGTATGAGGCGCTGCTGGATATGCGCCAGACCGAAATGGGTATCAAAATGATAAAAGAGTTCTTCCAGCAGAACCTGTCCACAGAGTTGCGCTTGCGCCGTGTCACCGCCCCTCTCTTCGTATTGAAGGGTTTGGGTATCAATGACGATTTGAATGGAGTGGAGCGCCCTGTAACTTTCCCTATCAAGGATTTGGGTGATGCAAAGGCTGAGGTGGTTCACTCTCTGGCTAAATGGAAGCGCTTGACCCTGGCAGAATATGAGATAGAGCCGGGCTATGGTGTCTATACCGATATGAACGCCATCCGTGCCGATGAGGAGCTTGATAATCTTCATTCGCTCTATGTGGACCAGTGGGACTGGGAGGCTGTGATTACGAAGGGTGATCGTACCATCTCATTCCTTGAAGATGTGGTTCGCCGCATCTATGCAGCCATCCTCCGCACCGAGTTCCTGGCTTGCGAGCACTATCCACAGCTGAAGCCTTTCCTGCCAAAGGAGATTCATTTTATCCATGCGCAGGATTTGCTCGATATGTATCCTGACAAGACTCCTAAGGAGCGCGAGGATGCTATCTGCAAGAAATATGGTGCCGTATTTGTAGAGGGTATCGGCGGAAAGTTGAGCGATGGAAAGAAGCATGATGGCCGTGCTCCTGACTATGACGACTGGAGCACCATAGCCGAGAATGGCAAGGAGGGATTGAATGGTGATATCCTGATCTGGTATCCGGTGTTGGGCAGAAGCTTCGAGCTGAGCTCTATGGGTATCCGTGTTGACAAGGAGAGCCTGCTTCGCCAGTTGAAGCTGGAAGGCAAGGAAGATAGAGAGAAGCTCTATTTCCACCAGCAGCTCCTGAACGACAAGTTGCCATTGAGTATCGGTGGTGGTATCGGTCAGAGCCGTCTCTGTATGGTGCTGCTCCACAAGGCGCACATCGGCGAGATTCAGGCTAGTATCTGGCCGGAAGATATGAGAACAGAATGTGAGAAGGCAGGAATGCCGCTCATCTAAAGATAAAAAGATTGTTAAGTTGGAATCCTGGTCATATCAACATATTTTTTTAATGAATATTAGAGAGATTATCAACATACGATTATAAGTTCATAGATATTATATAAATGAGAATCCCGACCCTCCTTCTTCTTGGAGAGTCGGGATTATCATTTTTATGATTGTTCTTTCCTGATGTTTTCCGAATTGTTTCCGGATTGTTTCCGGAAGAACTAGAAGTAATAGGTGAAACCCATGGTGGCTGCACGGTTGCCGAAATGCTGACCGGCAATATCATGGAATCTGCCTTCCAGGGTAAGATGCTTGCCAATGTTCTTATATACACCCACCTCGGCATAGAGATTGGCTGGCGTATAGGCTGGCGTAAGCGTGTGGCGACGGGTGCACCAGATCATGTTGGATGTCATGCGCCAGCCAGCAGGCAATGAAAGCTGTGGAGCCAGCTTGAATATTGCAAAATTGCTGTATTTGCTGTTTTTAGAGTTCATACCTTCTTCTCCTCCGAAAATCTCAGCCTTTTCCCAGAAGTAATTCACTCCGGCGGTAATCCTCAGCATTCCCTTATGCCAGAAGGCAGTAGTTCCGATGCCCAGTGTATTGTCGCGATCTATACCCGGAAGATCCTGATGGATATTCTTGATAGAACTGCTTATTACGAGATTCGGCTTGCTGTAGGTATGCTTCAGCTCAGCCACGTAGGCAAGGCGCTCGCTGATGTCCTTGGTGTAGTATGGACGCCAAGCCCCCTCCATATCGCCTGCTGTAACGAAATCGCCAAAATCGGCATTGAAGATTCGGCGGCAGAATGTGCCCTGCAGGGTATGGCCCGGTGCAAAGTTGTGATATACGCTCACCGTGTAGCTATGGTTGTGGGTACTATGCTTCCAGTTCTTTTCTGTAGCAATCTGCTTCGGACGGAAATTGATGGTGCGGAATCGGTCGCCCACCATGAAGCCCCATTTGCCGATGGTATAATCCAGCTGCGCATACAGGTCCTGATAGTTGGAGTGGTTGGTGTAATCAGCCACACAGTTCTTCTCGATAGACAGTCCGCCCTCGAAACCGGCTGTAAGCCAGAGATTCTCAGAAATCACCGGAGTGGCATATTCCACCACCATAAACGGATAGGTGGCGTGGTTGCGATAAGGTGCCGCACTGGCATCTGCCGCATTTCCGCCGTTGTCGCTGATGTTCTCTGCACCCAGGGTAAAGAGGATGCTCGCTCCCTTCTCGCCCAGCTGGCGGGTATAGTCTGCCTGGAGATGGTAGGCGCGTACATAGTCGGCTGGTGTACCGGTAATATGGTTTCGGGTGTAGGTCTGCATCGCATCCACTTCCAGCATGTCCTTTTCGGTAGGAGTCCAGAGAATGTTCATCTTGGCTCCCTCGTGCGAATAGTGATTGATGAGGCTTGGGCCATCACCGGCATAGGAACCCAGGTCGTTGTTGGAAGTGCGCTGCATGTTGCCCTCTACGTGGCTCAGGATGCGCAGCTTGTCCTGCTGGCTCAATACGCTCACGATGCCCTTTCCTCCGCCATAGGTGTCGCCGAAGAGACCTACTCTTCCGCTCACTCCGTTCTCACCCTTGCGCAGGGTGATGTCAATCACCTTTTTCAGACTGCTGCATCCCTTCATCACCTCAGAGTTCTGGCAAACCTTGATGCTCTCTATCTCCCTTGCCTTGAAATGATGGAGCAGGGTAGCGTAGTCGAGACCATATTCCTGGTTGTCGATGCGGATGACAAACTTGCCGTAGAGATTGGCGAAAGGATCACCGCCGATGATGTTGTTGCCGTCCATTGTAATGACTTCTGGGCACATCATCAGCACATCGAGGAGCGATTCCTCGCCCGTGAGATCCATCTCAGATACGTGCATGATGTAGCGGTCGCCGATGTGTTCTATCGGTACCGCCAGTGTAGGATTAGTAAAGCCTCCGAGCGCCATAGCGAGCAGCAGGAGGCGGCTGGTTTTTATCATTTTATTTTTTCTCATACTTTCTTTTTATGTTAAGTTGTAGCATTTAGGTTTTGTCCCATCGCCTGTCCCTACCCGAAAAGCAGGGTGATGAGCGGGATGGTGAGGATGCTGCCCAGCGTAGTGATGAATGTCATCTCTGTGATGAGCGCCGGGTTTCTGCCGTATTTCAGGCAGAACATGGTGCCGAAGCTAGCTACAGGCATCGCAATCACCACGGTGTTGATATTATTCACCACATCGCTCACGCCGCATACCTTGAAGAAGAAGTAGAGGCTCAGCGGAACCACTACCAGGCGGAGCAGCGAGGCAACGTAAACCTTCGGGCTGCCGATAATCTCCTTGAGGGGCAGCTTTGCCATGCTGCTTCCGATAATCATCAGGGCGGCAGGAACCGTTACGTTGCCCACCATCGTTACCGGACGGGCGATGACATCAGGCGTATGAACCCCCAGCGCCACCAGCAGGGCTGCCACGGCAGCCGCTATCAGAGCCGGACTCAGCAATACCTTCGGATTAAACTGCTTCACGCTGTATTCGCCCTTGATGAGCATCACGCCAGCCGTGAAGATGAAAAACGTGTTCGGCATGTTGAGCAGGGCGGCGTAGAAGATAGCCTGGGGTCCGAAGATGCTCGAAACGATAGGATATCCGATGAATCCCACGTTGGCAAACATCAGGGCGAAACCGATCATTCCCTGGTCGTCATGGTTCTTGCTGATGAGCCGAGGCACCCCGAATCCGAACACCAGCAGCAGGATGTACGTAAGAAAACCTACACCCAGAAGCGGGAGAATGAGCGTGCGGTCGGGCAGTTCATCTCCCATCACAGACGAGAGCACCAGCAGCGGGCAGGTGATATCTACCACGATGCTGGACAGCTTCTTGTCAAACTTGTCGCCCATATAGCCAAGCTTGCAGGCGACGTAACCTAAAACTACGATGATGAACAGAACCACCATCACTTCCAAATTCTCCATTATCCCGAAAATCTAATCTCTTTTACCTTAATCGATAAAACTTCTTTTACCTTAATCTATGAATCTTCTGGTGATATCTCCGTAGTTCTCGATGCGGCGGTCGCGCAGGAATGGCCACCAGCGGCGTACATCCTCGCTGTGCTTCAGGTCGATATCCACCACCAGGCTCTCTTCCTCATCATCGCTCGCACGATAGTGAAGCTCGCCCTGAGGACCTGCCACGAAACTGCTGCCCCAGAACTGGATTCCGTCGGTCTGACCGCTTGGGTCAGCTTCGAATCCCACTCGGTTTACAGCCACTACCGGCAAACCGTTTGCTACGGCATGGCCTCTCATCACGGTGGTCCACGCCTCACGCTGGCGCTGCTGCTCCTCCTCGGTATCGTAGGTGGCATAGCCGATGGCAGTAGGGTAGAGCAGGATGTCTGCGCCCTGCAGCGCCATCAGGCGGGCTGCTTCCGGATACCACTGGTCCCAGCATACCAATACGCCGAGCTTGCCTACGGAAGTCTGTATCGGCTTGAATCCGAGGTCGCCAGGGGTGAAGTAGAACTTCTCGTAGTAGGCAGGATCATCCGGAATGTGCATCTTGCGATACTTTCCGGCTATGCTTCCGTCCTTCTCTATCACCACTGCCGTATTGTGATACAGCCCCGGAGCACGGCGCTCGAAGAGCGAAGTAACGATCACCACGCCCAGATCCTTGGCAAGCCTGCCGTAGAATTCGGTAGATGGACCGGGTATCGGTTCGGCAAGGTCGAAATTCTCTACGTCTTCTACCTGGCAGAAGTAGAGCGTGTTGTGAAGTTCCTGCAATACAATGAGTTCTGCGCCACGCTTCGCCAGGTCGATGATGCCCTCAGCGAGTCGGGTCTTGTTATCGGCGATGTCCGCCGTAATGTGTAACTGTAATAATCCGAGTTTCATTTATGTCTGTGTTTTTTTTCTAATGCTTTATTTGATAGCCCCCTTCGGCAACTGCATGGTGAGGCAGTGGATGCTTCCGTGCTGGCGGATGATGGTGAGCGAATCTACTCCTATCACGTCTCTGTCTGGGAAGGCAAGCTGAATCTGTCGCTTCGCCTCCTCGTCCTTCTCAGGCTGGTTGTACGTAGGATAAATCACGGCACCGTTCAGAATCAGGAAGTTGGCATAGGTGGCAGGCAGTCTGTCGCCCTTGCTGTTCCTGTCTGTAGTCAGTCTGTCGCCCTCGTCATAGATGGCATCCGGCATCGGGAGCTTCAGCAGTCGGTAAGGGTATCCCTCGTAGGTGAAGAGCTTCTGCAGCTGCTTCTCCAGCGCCTGGAAGTCCTCATACTGCTCATCTTCCGCATCATCACACCCTACATATAATAAGGTGTCGTGCGGAGCCACTCTCACGATGGTGTCGATATGTCCGTCGGTATCATCACCCACCAGATTACCGTGGTCGAGCCATACCACGTTTCTTACATGGAAGAAATTCCTGAGCTGGCTGTCGATGTTCTCGCGGGTGAAAGGCTGGTTGCGGTGAGGCGCCAGCAGGCATTGCGATGTGGTGAAGAGCGTACCCTTGCCGTCGCTCTCTATGCTTCCACCTTCGAGCACGAAGCCCTGGTGGTTCTCCAGCGCCGCATTGAAGGCTCCCTGATAGTAGAGCTGCAGATTGATGGCATTGTCCTTTTTCCAGTCGAATTTCTCGCCCCATCCGTTGAACTTGAAGTCGAGCAGATGGATAGGGATGACGTGCGAATTGTGTCTGCCGCGCGAAACCATGCTGATTGGTCCGTGGTCGCGCGCCCAGGTATCGTTGGTATCCATCTCGTAGAGGTGAACGCGGCTCATCTGTCCCTCCGACAGCTTTTCGGCGAGCATTCTCTGGGTGCTTTCCAGGATAGGTGTCACTACCAGCAGGTCTTCGTAGCGGGTGATGATGTCTGCGAGCTGCAGATACGTGTTGGTTATCTGTCTCAGATACGGCTTCCAGTCCGTTCCGCCGTGTGGCCACGTGAGCATGATGGCGCTCTGTGGTTCCCATTCTGCGGGAAGTGCGAAATCGCAAGGTAATATTGAGTGATGCATAAGCTTTTGTATTTTTAATGTTTTATGCGTGCAAATATACTAAAAAAATCGGCAACTTACATAATTTTTTGAAAATTTTTAGTGAAACGCTTGCTAATTTCGTGAGAAATGCGTAACTTTGCAGCCTAAATTATAAAATAAGACATATTAGGAGCGTGAAAATAAGAGAAGTAGTTGATGCCCTTGAACATTACGCGCCTCTGCCCTTGCAGGAAGGATATGATAATGCCGGCCTGCAAGTTGGATTGACAGAGGCGGTAGAAATGTCAGGGGCATTGTTGTGTCTTGACGTCACTGAGGCGGTGGTGGATGAAGCGGTCCGGAAGGGCTGCAATCTCATCGTAAGCCATCATCCGCTCATCTTCAGAAAGCTTTCCAGGATATCGGATGAGAACTATGTGCAGCGCACCGTTCGCAAGGCGATCAAGAATGATGTTACCATCGTCTCCATGCATACCAACATGGATGCAGCGGCAGGCGGAGTGAACTTCAAGATTGCCGAGAAGCTGGGCCTGAAGAACGTGCAGTTTTTCGGTGGCGAGAAGGAAGTGGATGGCGTGAAAGGCGGCAGCGGCGTAATAGGAGAGATCTCTGACGAGGATATCCTGAAGGCTGCCCAGGCTGGCAAGCTTTCGGATGAGGTGAAGGAGCATTTCGCCGAGGGTATCGCTGCCGATGACCTGGTATTGCTGATCAGGGAGCGTTTCGGTGTGGAATGCGTGCAGTGCAACCAGCTCTTGCGTCGCCCTATCCGCAAGGTGGCGCTCTGCGGCGGTTCGGGTTCATTCCTGCTGGGCGATGCCATTGCGGCGGGAGCCGATGCCTTCATCACGGGCGAGATGAGCTATCACGAGTATTTCGGTCATGAGCAGGAGATTCAGATCTGCGTCATCGGCCACTATCAGAGTGAGCAGTTTACCAGCGAAATCTTCCGCAGCATCATCCTCTCTCATTTCCCTGATGCCAAATGTTGCATCTCGGAGATCAACACCAATCCCATCATCTATTTATAAGATAAAAAATAAGGTTTAAAGATAAAATAAAGAAATTATGGCAAAGAAAGATCCTACAGATTTGACAGTTGAAGAGAAGTTGAAGGCTCTTTACCAGCTTCAGGTAACCTTGTCGGGCATCGACGAGAACCGTGAGTTGCGTGGTGAGCTTCCTCTCGAAGTTCAGGACTTGGAAGATGATATCGCCGGTCTCACCACTCGTATCGAGAACATCCAGCGCGAAATCGAGCAGTTCGACCATGCTGTTTACCAGAAGCAGAACGAGATTGCTGATGCACAGGCTAGCCTGGAGCGCTATCATGCGCAGCTCGATACCGTGAGCAACAACCGCGAGTATGATACCTTGAGCAAGGAGATCGAGTTCCAGGAGTTGGAAATCGAGCTTTGCAACAAGAAGATCCGCGAGGGCATGGCTAAGATGCGCGAGCGCGAGTTCGACCTCCACAAGGCTGAGGAGAAGAAGGCTGACCTGGAGCACGGACTGGTAGAGAAGCGTGCTGAGCTGGAAGACATCCTGGAGGAGACTCACGAGGAGGAGGAGCGCCTGAAGGAGAAGGCTCTCGAGCTTGAGAAGAAGATTGAGCCACGTCTGCTCGCCAGCTTCAAGCGTATCCGCAAGGGTGCCCGCAATGGTCTGGGTATCGTTTACGTGCAGCGTGATGCATGTGGTGGTTGCTTCAACAAGATTCCACCTCAGCGCCAGTTGGATATCAAGATGCACAAGAAGATCATCCCTTGTGAGTACTGCGGCCGTATCCTCATCGACCCAGAGTTGGCAGGTGTGAAGATCGAGACTCCGAATACAGATGAGAAGCCAAAGCGCAAGCGCATTTCCCGCCGCAAGAAGGCTGAGGATGCTGAATAAGGATAGGAAAAGAGACAAAGCTTGTAAAACGTATAATGTAAAAGAAGCGGCAACCGGAAGATTCGGTTGCCGCTTTTTTTTCATACGGTTATGCGATATCAGATGATGATAATCCGAAATCAGATGATGGTAATCCGAAATCAGATGATGGTAATCCGAAAATCAGATGATGGTAATCCAGATGCCTTCTCCCTGATTCTCAGCCGCCTGGATGCATTTCATCAGTCGGGTGAGCCAGATGCGGGAGTTCACCACCATGCCCTTCACCTTATTCTCGCCCACCAGGATGCAGCCCTGGGTATCGTCGGGATAGTTGCCGGTATGGATACGGATGCCCTCGAAACCCGGAACACCCTGCACATACGGCAGCCACTCCTTGAAATGGGGCGACAGGGTAACGAGGACACGATACGAGCCTTCGGGGATGGCAGTATGACCCGGAATCTTTCTTGCCACCTTGCCGCTCTGACGGCTGTACTTGGCATTCACTTCCTCGGGCTTCAGCGCTATCCCGTTCAGGTTGCGCCACGTAGGCTCCAGGGTGTCACAGAAGTAGCTGTCCTTAGACAACTTCTTCAAGTCGAAAGTATGTTCGAAACTGCGCTTGTCGCCGGCAGACTTGCCGGAAAGCACCTTGCGCTTCACATCACCATCAGCCAACAGATACAGTCGGCCGATGGTATAAGTATTCTTCTTTGCTATACGCTCTAAAACTATTTCCATATACAATAAATTTTTTCGTTCATAACTCTAAGAGTGAGGCTTCATCATTCTAATAATGGGTCTTGAAATAAACTGAGTCACTGAGTTTCTGAGTCACTGAGTCACTTTCTTCTTTCTCGATATACCCGCGATGCAGCCAGTTTCTCAACATTTTGGCAGTACCCTTGGCATTCATGTCGTTTTCCAGACGCAGAGTCTCTACCTGCTGATAACTGAACTTGTCGGGCAGGAATGCCAGGATGCTCGCAGGTCCCTTCTTGCTTTCCTGATCTCCGTCACGCTCCGCCTTCTTGATGGCATCGCCGAAGAAACGCATCTTGCAGTAGAGGTCGTAACGCTCGCTCCAGCGGATGAAATCCTCAATCTCAGGCTCCCACCGGTAACCGTTCGCCACATAGAGCACACAAGCCTTCAGATAGCCGATTACGTTGGCTCGGAAACTCAGATTCTCATAGACTCTGTCCTGCGACAGGCGGGAGAACTCCGCATTCTCATCCTTCAGCACCTCAGCAAGCTGAAAAGCCTCCTTGCACTCCACCAGACCCGAAGCCATACAGAGATTATCTATGTAGGGTTTCAGAGAATTTCTGAATTCATCGTCGTAGGTTCCATAGACGGGAATGTCCTCGCCGATATCTCTTTCGGGGATGGTACAGAAGTTGATACGGGAAACCGGACCATCGGTCAGCACTCGCTTGAAATACTTGATACCTTTATGGATGGTGGTAGAGGCATTCCAGTTGAAGCGGATGGTGACACGCTCGGTTACACTTTGGGTTCCGACTCGCGTCTGTCCATATAAGTTACCTAGGTCGAAGACGAGGCACATAATACGGAACTGCTGATTGCCGATACCCTTGAGTGCATCAAACTGGTCGATTTCGTTCAGTGAAGTATAAAGGAAATGTTCCTTGGCTTCAGCGGTACGCATCACGAAGGCAGGGTTGGTCATATCGGCATCAATCTCCTGGATAATCAGATTCTCGGGGCGTTTGCGCTTATCCTTGTTGGCACCCTTACGCATCATTTCATCCTTCCATTCCTTCTCACGCTTCAGGTTTTCCTGGTCGCGCTTACGGATATCCTCCATGATGAAATCGATAGGTTTCTGCACACAACTTTTACCTGCGCCGGTGCCTGCAAGCAGACAAGTCATCAGGGTAGCTTCGTGCTCCACGTTGTCGATATATCTGAATCTGGTTCTCCAGAGATGGGTAGCGAGCGAAGGAAAAATGGCGTGCGCCACAGCCGGCTGATAGATTTCCGGAGTTTTGGATATCAGCAGCTCCACCAGTTTCGGTAGCTTCTTGGGCATCGGAGGAGGAGCAGGATATTCCTCGTCTTCGGAACTTTGAACACAAGCGTTACTTTGAACATTGAGATTTGCCCCCGCCAGGTGTCCCGGGGATTTGCAATCCCCGGCAAGCAAGCTCTTAGCAGCCTGTTCCGCCAAAGCATTCACCCGAATCACATCCCTCGAAAACGGCTTGGAGCTGTCTCCATATTTCGCATAGAAATCATGGATAAGCTGGTGACAGTCATTTTCCTGATAATAGCTCGGCATCTTCTCTGCCACCACCTTCATCAGCTCCTCCTCACACATCACACGAGAAGCGCCAGCGCTCATAATAGCGAGCAGGGAGGAGTGTCTTGACCCCACGGTATCAATATTCATCCCCTTCAGTCCTGCGGATTCCTGGAAGAGGTCGAAGGCTATGAGATTCTTGGCATCAGCTTGTGCTGCTTCTTGGGCTGCCAGTCCGCCAGCTTTCTGAGAACCTCCAGTATGGCTGATATAATCATCATCAGCACGATGGCTATTACCAGGTTGGGCAGGCTGAATAGCAGCGCCAGAAGGAGTCCCCTTTCCATCAATCGTAAGCCCACGCTTCAAGAATGCCTCTCTGCGGGCTCGAATCTCCTCATCCGGCAGCACCCCATACCACTCCTTCGAACGGTAAATCTCGGAGTCCTTATCCGTGATAAAGATGATTCGCTCCGGCGTGATGCAGCTCTTGTCGTAGGGAATCCCAGCCGCCTCGCAATACGCCTTCTGCGTCTCCTCTATCGTCATACCCATCGGCATTCTGATATCAATATGCAGCTTCTTTCTAGCCGAATACTCCAGATGCAGCAGCTTCCCCTTCCAAATCGTGTTGCTGCAGTTCAGCTCACGAGCCTTCTCCAATGCAGCATCCACATAATCCACATCATCCACATCGATGGTAGTCTGAAAGAGGAAGCTTTCAGGATCCGCATCCTCACTGGAGCGGTGATTATTCCTGAATCTGTAATAATGAGTCGCACGGATAGGCAGCTGTCTTTTCAGCCCCTCCTTCGCCTTCTTCACCGCCTTTTCATCACCAGCATCTACGCCGGGAATCGCCTTCTCCCCACGTATCTGCGCAATCACACCCTTCAGCCACGGCTGTGCTATCAGGGTGTCATAGACATACAGGGGCTGGGAAGAATTCAATCTTCCCATATTGCCCTTGCGTGCCGGATTCAGAGCCATTACTTGTACTGTTCCCATGCTATATTCTCCTTGAAATGTTTAGCCTTGCCCTTCATCTCCATCACCTCTTTGTAGAGATATTTCAGAATATCCGACTTGTGCATTTCCTTCGGGAAAGAGAAGGAGACGAACACACGCTGCGACGAAGTACGGAGGGCGCCATGCGAGGTATGGATAATCTCGGTATAAAGCTTCCCGCCCGACTGTGCATAAGGCTTGAAGTCGAGCTGGTCGCCATGCTCGCCACCGCTGCAGATCATTCTGCCCGGAATCACCTTAGGCACCTCGCAGATGGTCTCCGCATCGTTCCAGGGAGCCTTGCGGATAGCTACGTTACCACACTCGTCAGTAATGATACTGGCATCTACCTTCTGGGCGTTCAAAAGCGCCTGTACAGCAGCCTCTGCGGCTGCAGAAAAACTTTTCTTGCTCATATATATTGAAGTTTTAGAAAGAAATGTTGTTAATTAGAAATACTCTCCATTCATACTCCGGATGTTTGAAAACATACGGCTTCATATTGTTCTTATCCATATTCATATATGTATTATCACGTTGGGGCTGCGACTATCCGCTAAATTCCGTACCAGGAAATGGTACCGGTTTTCCAGATACAGAAAAGCCCCGCAACCAGACTTTATCATCTGATTGCGAGGCAAAGGTACGGCGAAATCTGATACTGACCAAGCAAATAACCCTGCGGTTATTTCGAGGGTTATAAAGTTATAACGAGGGTTATTTCTGAGCCGTTTTCAAGCAATTTTTTCGTCGATTCCCAACAGATTTCTGAAGCAAACCACCACATGGGTCATCGCAATATAAGGTTCTTTCTTCACGTTTCCCATCGGAGCATATCCCCATTTATCGAATGGTTTCATATAACAATCCGAGTTACTGATCTGTTTCAGATCACCCTGCGTCAGCTTCACTCTGAAAGCTCCCGGGTGAATCGTATCTATCCAGTTACAGAAACCCTTGTAGTCATTCTCTCCTATAAAATGCAAATCTACGGCTACTCTGAACACGGCAATCCAGTGGCGCTGAATCTTGAATATGTACTTGCCTGATTCATCTACAGACTCCATCAGCTGGTCGATGGCATAAGCAAACTCCTGCTCAGATATATGCTTGGGGTTCAATTCGCCTTTCTTGGCTTTCATATACTTTCCAAACTCATCTATGTCCTGAGCATGTGCCACCACACGTTCTATCTGCTCTTCTAAATCAAGATGATGCTTGCGACTGCATTCCATCAGTAAATGTTTGCAGAACATCGCCTCTTTATATTCATGGGTATCATTCATTACATCAACGATCAGGTTAACCATACCCATGGCTTCTTTTTGATAGCCTGGCTGGTTGACAAAGTTCTTGGCTTCCTCATCATCAGGAGCCCACTGGTTGCTTTTTGGTTTTTGTTCTTCTTCTTTCATATTATTATGGTTTTTAAGTATATGCAAAAGCCCCGCCTAGCGAGAGCGTTTTACTCTGCTAGGCGGGGCTTGCGTTCCTTATTGTTATGTTGTTGCTCTTTCGGGAAAGACTATTATAAAAGCCCTGCCGGCTTTCACAAGCTGGCAGGGATAATTATAAGTAAAGATGTAATATGAAGGAGGCATATTCACATATACCTGCTATCAATAGGCTCTAATCCATCAAATATCTTTTGTGCAGCTATTCGCTATTCTGATTTCACTTAGAAAATCATCTTATAGTCCTTACTGCTACCATCTGTCAATTCTATGTGTATGATTTGAATGCCTGTGGCTATGCTCGCCTTTAAACACCTTGAACCATTTCCCTGTACCCTGCTGATGATTCTGCCATTCAGGTCTATGACCTTGACACTCTTGAGCAGACCGCCGGCAGATTGCACGAGGACAGAAGAACCTTCCTGAACAATACTGATGCGCTGATCAGTATCGACAGATGTCACATCTGTACTTCCATAACGGCTTCTGATAACAAATCTGCCTAACGAGGTCTCGGCATCCGCAATAATGACAGGAGAATCGAGTGAATAATCGGCACCCGAAAGCATATCATGGAGAACATATCCGCTCATATCAACACCCTGAATAGGTTTTACCTCGATACGGATGCTATCCTTTTGCGACAGATAGATTCCTAAAGATGTAGCGCCAGTCATCGGAAGGATATCGTAAGCCTGATTCTGCTGAATACCAAATACCTTCAGAGGTGACTTCACCTCACTATCCAGAAGAGTTGGAACCCATACAGAGTTCTTGGAAGAAGAACCGTCAGAAACATCATAAGCAGTTTCTGAATTCTCCATCACCAGCATAGCTGCTGATTTGCTTCGCGTCTTCAGGCTTTCCACACACACTTTCAGTCCCTTGGCTTCAGCAGGTTTACTTTCCTCAGTAGCCTTCTTGCTTCCACCAATCATTTCTGGGGTGAGCAGCAGGGGGATTTGCTTACTCGCCTCATCATTTGTGGTAACATAGAATGCCTGCATTGGGGCGATGGTGGTGGCGTTGCCCGTAGAAGCGACCTTGCTTACAGTTTGCTCTTCCATGCCTCCCGATTCATTCTCTACTTCCACCTTCACACTGCTCACGTTCCCATTCGCCTCCAGGAACTTCTGGATATTCAGTCGGCTCATGAATGGGTTGCCCAGCAAGAATGTCTGCGTAGGAATATCCGATTTCAGCGTAATCTGATACTCGCTCTGCCCCACGAACACCGTGCGGTTCTCCGTCACTTCCTTGCCTTCCGACAAATACTTATATTCCATCGTCAAGTCGCCCGGAAAATCCCGTTCGTAGATGAAGCGGTTTATCTTATTTGCATCTTTCGTCACTGTTTCACTAGCCACTTTCTCCTGATCGTAATCCACGAAGTAACTATATTCTTTATGCGCCTTAGGCAGGCGGATACTGAACTTATTGGTAGCCGGCAGATTGCCGTTGTCTATCCACATAGAGAAGCCTTCACCCATGCCGTACTCCTTCGCCACGGCATTGAAGTTGTGCGACCAGGTGGCCTCGTTCACGGCGAGCGTTTCATCCTTCAAAACCGGATTTCCCTTGCTGTCTAGCGAATAAATCTTACCCGGATGCGCAGCCGCCCAGAGGCGCTGGTAGATGCTCGGGTTGAAGCGCTGTTCCTTCCAGTTTTCTTCGTTCAACTCCTCGAAGTATTTCGCCTTCGTGGTGTCGGCAGGCATGAACATATCGCCCGTGTACATCTGCTTGAGCGGTGCACTCAGCAGATAGTAATGGTTCGGCTTCTGCTCCAGTTCTACCCATGCCTTGCGATAGTTGAGCGATGGCACGTTATCCACCGCCGAACGGGGTTCGAAGAAGATGTCCTTGCAGCAGTAGTCGGCTGGCTTCACTGGCGTGCCCAGCATTGGGAAGTTATCGGCATCCGACGAGATGATGGCGTTGGTGCAGCAGTAAGGCGAACCGTCGCTCCAGTTGTCCCACTTGTTCCATTCATTGGTAGATGCACTCGGAAGCCATCGGGTCTGTAATGGATGAACCTGATATACAACAGAAGAGAGTGGCGTCCAGCTGCCATCGAAGAAGGTGAGCTGATATTCGCCCGGCTCCTTGGTGGTGTAGGTATATTGGATATTGTTCTTGGTGTCTGGTGTAGAATGCAGAGACACGATGCCATTTTCTCCCGCATTCTTATCACCGAAGTAAAGATGATAATCTACTCCGGTCAATCCGGTAGCAGTTACGACAATCTTATCTCCTACGCATACATTGTTGACAGCGATATCGTCTACACCATCTACGCACGACTTGTCGTCCTTACAGTCAGGAATACCATCATTATCAATATCACCACGTGTCACGAGTCCGTAGAATTTCTGCACATCCAATGCGCCTACAATTTTGGCTAAAGTTAATCGCACCTCGTCATACGCTTTCTTTGGCTGAAAGAAGAGGATATTCTTATCGCCATAACCCGCTACATTAGCGGAAATCACCTTCCAGTCGGTAAATTTATCTCCCGTAGAATTACCGTCTTTGAAGGTTTCTACCGTTAGCCAGTCTCCTACATCTACGGCTGCCAGGAAAGTCTTGTTGTCAATGACAATTCCCAACTGATGATGATAGTCGAGTGTTCTACCCATCTTTACGGCGAATGTTTGACCAACTCCCAGACTTACCGTATTGGCAACCGCCATATAGGTATTCAAGTCATCATCCACCAGATAACCTAAGTTATCATCTACAGTAGCCACACTCACCGCTCCGCCAAATTTGGTTTCATTAGCATTGATGGTAGTATGTGAATGATTATGCGACATCACCAGACTGCTACATGCAAGTGGCGAAGAACAGTCGTCGGAAGCCTCCTCGATAAAGGCATAGTAGATACGGAGTTTAGAACCGCCCAGATTGAGTACACCCGAATTCCAGAGTTGGAACTCATCCATCTGAATCTGTTTGCCTTTGCTGTCGTAGGCTGGAACTTCGATAGAATATCTTATCTTTTGCAGCTTGTCTGAACCTGCAATATCTGCACTAATCGCATTGTTCTCATCTATCAGATGGCGATATACTTCCTTGCCTTGGTTATAGCAGCGTATCTGCAGGAATTGCAGGGCATGCAAATTGATTACTGTAGCATCAGCCTCTACCACAAAACCAATGCGCTTAGGTTGAGCTCTCTTGACGGCATCCGGCTCTGATTCACCTTCGTGTCGGTCGGTAGCATCGTATATCAGTTGACCATCCTTGCGGTGAATTCCGATGATGCAGAGGTTATCGGCAAGACTCAAGCCACCTATATATTCGGCATATTTATCATATTCACCTTTGATAATATTGTCTCTATCCTTGAGTTCAGAGACAGAAAGCAGCGAGCCGGATGTTTCGTGAATCTCAGGCGATACCTCGTAGAAATCTTCACCCAGTTTGTTGACAAGTGGTTTGCCGCAAGTTGTATTTCCATCATTAAAACCACCTACGGTAATGGTGGTTTCATCATAACATCCGTCCTGAGCCGTGGCCCTGAAGGTATATTTACCAGGTTCCAGATTGGTAACTTGACCATCAGAGGTAACCTTTACTGGTGTGGTGGCAAGAATATCGTTATTTTTCAAATCCCATGCATTCACCAGACTCCATGTTACGCTTACTTTCGGATTAGAACGGAGAGTAAACGAAGTCTGCGATTGGCAGACATTGCTGCTGATGGTAGGATTGATGGGGCACCGGTGGGATACATCTGGAGCCATTCTTACGAATCCATAGTGGATGCCGATGGCGCCTGCATCAACTCCGAGAACCGTAAGGAATCTGATTTCGCATCCTGAAAACGGCACCTTTGACTTGATGCTCACCGTTCCGTCGCCAATCTGCACCAGCGAGAGGTGGAGCACCTGGGCAGAAATCGTTTCTTCCTGCACCTTGTTTCCCTTGTGGTCGAAGAGCAGCACGTTGACCCATGTTCCTGCATTGAGGCTCAGCAGGGCATCCATCTTGTATTTGAAGCCAGCCTCCATGCCAGCCTCGAATGCTTCGCCTTGCGGGTTCTTGTCGTTCTGCATCATAAACTTGGCTCCGCCCTGGTAACCTATGTCAAGAAGAGGGACGATGGTGGCGAAATTGTCCAGATCATCATCTGTCATCTTCTTTATATCCTTGTCAAGGAAAGGCAGGGGGATGCCGAGGATAATAGGGCGCCAGCCTTTCATCTCTTTGAGCGCTACCTGCTTGTCGTCTTTGAAATATTCGTTGTATTTTTTGATGCCTCCATCGGTGATGGTAAACTCCGTAGATTCGCCCACGAAGGCATATTTGATTTTCAGAATATTCGCCACTTCTGCCTGAATGCCGCCCGAGCAGTCGAGAGTGATTTCATCGAAGAGCCAGTCGCTTTCAGCAGTCAGCATGGCGCAGATGTTGTCGGAACCCGGTATCTGGAGCAGCTTCAGCGTTACTCCCGAACCATTCTGTCCTTCCCTTACCGCCTTCACACCCTTCAGTTTGCCGTCGCGATAGAATCCGATGGAGAATGCCTTGACTACATCGAGGCTCAGCACGCTGCTACCCGAGCCAGCCACGATGGTAAAGCCTGCCACCGTTCCCTTGGAATAGTAATTATCCATATCTTTTACACTTACTATCGGGTCTACGGTTACCCCTGCTCGTACCACGGAGTTCACCTGTGCATAGTTGTCGAGTGAATCGTCGGTAAGGGCGCCCATATCCTTTGCCCAGCTGCCTACGCCTACCACACCAATCAATTTGTTAATGGTGCACGATTCGCCTGTAAGGGCACGGCGGTTGCGCAGTTCACGGAATGTCATGTTGCCATATTTGGGGTCATTGTTGAACTTCACAAAATGGTCTTGGGGCTTGTCGGTTTGCAGATCATCCCAGTTGTTGGTCCAGATGGGTTTCTTGCACTCCATGAACGAGTCTCTAACGGCAGCACTCTCGAAATAGGGACTGGTGTTGTCATCCTTGGGTTGTGCCGCCTGGATAGAGGCGGGCACAACCATCAGGAATGTTAACACAAATAATATGAATGATTTGAATATAAAATGCTGTTTCATTGTCTGTTTGATTTTAAAACATAGCATAACGTCTTGATAATTCTCTTGATCTTATTCGATCAAATGTCTGGAGTCTGTAAGTGTCTTTTGCTTATCGTATGTGAAGACATATTTATGATTTCGCCTCAGATAGAAGAGGTTGCTGACTCCATCTACCACGATAACGCCCGTAGCTGCTTCAGAAGACATCATATCCTTTGCCTTTATCTGATAGTTGTGGGCGTGAGGATAGTCATCGAAGCCTATTCTCACGGCAAGATGGGTCTTGCCTGGCAGCACAAATGCCTTGAGCACCACTTCCTCGCCTTCACCCGGAAATGGGGCATAGGCAATGGCGGTATAGGAGCCTCCCTTTGTTGGATATTTTTCGACAGGTACACTACCCTGCTTAAAACCGTCGTAGCTGGTAAGAGGCATCTGGGTAAGCACGTTGTCGGCAAGTAGGCAATACCATTGCGTCTGCGCTGTAATGCTGTGATGGGCGGCATGAGTGATATGAACCTCCACTTCTGCCATGCCTCTATAGAGTGTTCCTACAAGCGGCGTAGGGGTGCTGTTTCCCAGATTTTCCTTCTGGTAATCAGCAGAAGAGATGATTGGATTTTGGGTGGCATCTCCCTTCTGGTAGAGGGTGCCATAGAAGAGCTGCGGCACCGTGATGAGCTGGCGGCTCAAGCAATCTACATTATGCAGTGAGAGAGCTTTTTTTTTCAGATAGTCAAGCCAGTTGTTGGGGGTGTCGGTTTTGTCACCATCGACCAGGTAACTCGCAAACGTGGCCTTGAACTCCTGAAATGTAGTACCTTTTTTTAAATTGAGCATTTCCGTGGTAACCACTTTGTTTTCCTCATACTGCGGATAGGGCGATTTCTCCTGGCTATTGTAAGCGAGGGCAATGATGCGATATTCGTAGCCCCTGCTGATGCCGAATTTGCCCTTTACCACATAGTGTTTGTGGGGCTTTCCCGAAAGATAATCGTCTTTCATGACGTCTTCTAACGTGGGTTTTTCGTTAATCACCCTGTCGTTGGTAGGGTCGTACTCGAAGCCCTGGATATCGTTGACTGCGGCATAATAAGTTGCAGTATTTTCTCCATTGTTCTGAACTCTTCGGCGAAAAGCTATCAGCCTTACGGCATTGACGTTTTCGGTCTCGGCATATCCGTAGTCCTCTCCTGTTGTGCCCGACGAGGAAGAGGATCCTGCACCAGGAGGGGCTACACGGGTGTTTCTGCCATCTTGCTTGGCATTGCCATCGCTGCCGCTTAATCCGCCCAGGGTGATGGTGAAGGGAACAGTCGTAATTTCATCTTCGTTTTCCGAAGGCTGATTCATGCCTGCATCTCCATTGCTGCCATCTGGATAAGGTGGCAGATCGGCATCGCTGCTGCATCCTGCGGCTAGTGCGAGGAGGAAGCAAAAACCTGCCGCCATGCCTGTCCTGATGGCGTTCATCCTGATGGCGTTCATCTTGATGGAGCTTATCTTATAGATGCTAAATCTTGATTTCTGCATATTCTATTTCCGTTTTATGCTGTTTTGTAACGTTTATTCTGTTTCAAATACATGTTTTTTTTCGAAGGCTGGTTCTATCTCAACCGTCACGTCGGTCATCACCGGCTCGTAATACTCCTTCAGGTCGTATGGCTGGTTCACGGTCTTGCTCTTGGCTCCCAGGCAATACAGGTGGTTTGCCTCGATAGGGAATTTGAACTTGTCGCCAGTGGTTGTAGACTTCCTGATATTGTCGTACCTGTGGTGCGTGCCATCCGTGTAATGCAGATAGAAGGTGGTCTCGTTCTCTGCCGAGTTCTTGCTTTTCTGCATTTTTCCCTCTGGTGTAGGCATCATGAAGTTGCTTATCATGTAGCTGTTTGCCTTCCATCCTTTCTGGGAGTCTGCAGCTCGCTTGAATATGTTCTCTTTAGCATCTACGGTCCATCCGTTTGAGGGGGTGAGGTCGATGGTGCCCAACGTCTGATAAGTCAACGGTTCAGCATCTGCTGGTGCCTGCTTCTGCCTTATCAGCGTTTCGGGGCTGATGCCGGTGGCTACAACGGATAGAGAGGTGGGCGTGAAGGGAACGGTGCGCACGTCTCCTGCTGCATTCGACTCCACCTGTGCCGGGATGTTTTCTACGTAAATCATCAGGCCAGCCACGTTACGGCTGGCGGTCAACGTGCGGTGGAAGTATTTCGTCTCTTCCGTTACGAGAACGGGGGCTTCCTCATGTGTCTTCTCGTCTTGCAGAATGCCGCTAAACAGCTCTGTGGTATTGAGGATACCGAGTTTGGCGCTGTTTTTTGCCTCCTCGGTGAGGGCGATTCTTGCGTCCTCCAGTTTCGTTTCGTTTTTAGTGAATTTGGGTTCTGTAAGTACTTTCGTCGTTGCGTATTTATCATCTCTTCCTATGGCTAGAAACTGGTAGTAGTAGCCGTTCTGCAGATAGGGTTCGAAGGTGTATAGATGCTGCTCGGGCATGTTCTGGTGCTCGGCAGAATAGTAGGGTTCTCTATTGTTGAATGCGTCAACGGAATAGTAACCTTTCTTGGCTGCTTCCGTTTCAATAGGGGTGCAATAGGTATATGCTTCTTCTGAGGTGCCTTTTTTGTCTTCGGGGCATCTGAAGACGTAGATTCTCATATCATTCACCTGCTGTGCTCCATCCCACGTATCAAGTTCTCGTGAGCCGGTAACAACACCTGCGCTTACACCCACTCTCATGTCCAACTTCACGGCATGCGAGCCGTCGGCGAGGGTATCAGGCACATCATTACTTGCGCTGCAGCTCATTAGGAGACTGGCAGCGAGGATTATATTTAAACTGTTTTTTATAGATTTTCTCATCATATTCGCCTATTCGATTTCAATGTTTGCCTATTCGATTTCAATGTTCGCCTATTCGATTTGAATGGGAATTACGTATAAAATGAATGATAAATTAAATATTGTGATGTTGGGATAGTAAGGGATGCGAGTGCCTATAGCGGGCACAGTGCATCCCTTGGATATATTTTTCTTAATACTGCCTATATTATGGGCACGTAGTAAGATTAATCACCCAGCTCCAACTTGTGGATAACCTCCCAGTTGTCGTTCACCTTCAAGATGAGGTTCTGAGATTTGGTCAAGTCTTCTGGCTCGTCTTTACCTGGATCTGGAGTTGGTTTTGGATCTGGATCTGGATCTGGAGTTGGATTACTTGGATCTGGAGTTGTTGTTGTACCAGTTGAAGTCTTCACACCCAAGTTGTACATGTGGTTACGAACCACGTTGAAGATAGAAGCACTTTCGTCTATAGCTCCCTTTGTGTCATCCTTATTTACATCTAATTCTGGGATAGAAACGGTCCATTTCTTGATGATAGTTTCATGTTCATCCAAGAGCTGAAGCTCCATGGTGCTCTTCTCATGTGTCAAAGCAAATGGAATGACGAAGTTGCTTCCGAATACAGAACCCTTCACAACCTGAGTCTTTACATCATCAGGGCGCTTCCAGCTGGCATCTTGAGCATTCAGCACACCATCACCGTTTTCATCAAGGTGAGGGAACCATGTCTTCAAATCGATAGAGTAGAGCACATAACCATCCTCGTTGTTATTGAACTTTGCATCTGTAGCAAGTGCTGCACCTGTTGATGTAGAACCATTAACGTAATACTTGATATTGTTGTTAGTTGTTGTGAATGAGCTGTTGAAGTTGTTGAAAGTCAACTTATCATTCTTACCTCTTACTACGAGACGAAGAGTTGCGGCAGTTTTGTCACCAACTTTGGCTGGGATGTTACTGAAATAACCGAAGCTACCAGCTACCTGACGATGCAAGGTTACTGCTACGCCATTCTTCTCACCAGAAGTAAAGTTGGTAATATTCTTATCAACTCCGATTTTAAGATCTGCATCACCAGCGAATACCTCCTCTGCATCTTTTTTGCCTTCCTTCAAGGTTGCAGTAAGGTCACTGTAAGAACCAGCAAGGGCAGTTTCACTTGTTACATCCAAAGAATAGGTGTAGTCACTACCATCGCTGTAACCTACAGCCATAACCTTGTAATCACCTTTCTCCAGTCTATCATTACCCTTGTAAGTAAGAGTAAACTGGCGTCCATGATTGTCATACTTTTTACTATCTTTCCAGTTCAACTTTGTTTTTTTGACAATAGTCTTTGTTGCATCATCCTTGTAAATTACGACGCAAACATTCTGGATAGTCTGCAAAGCCTGTGAAGAATACAATGGGCGGCCGGCACGTGTTGTCAAGCCATCACCACTACTTGCTACCTGCAATACAATCTGCTGTACTGCCTCATTCTGACCCTCTGTGCTAACCACAGCGTCATCACTGCTACATGCGCTGAACAACAAGCTGCTTGCTGCAAGCGCAAAAAACATACCTTTTTTCATAAATTATAAATTTAAAAATTAAGTATAAATTAATTATCAATCCAATATCATACCGTGAATTTCCTCCCAGTTGTCGTTCACCTTCATATAGATGGTGAAGCGATTGCGGTCGGAATCGTACACATATTTCAGCACCGTAATCTTATTGCGCTCCATGCTTACCTTCACGTCATCAGGCGACAACACAGATAAACTGCTGCCTGCGCCTTCGCCACTATTCTTATAGAAATTGACATCCACCACCGACTCATCCTTCTGGAAAGAAGGAGCCAGGAAAATAGAGGTCTTAGTCTTGGCGCCAGCTTCAATTTCCGATTCATGAAAGACGCTGGTCTCTTCAGAATACAGGAAACTTGGATTTACTATTCCATAGAGCTGGCTTACTTCAGCATTCATCAGGTGATACCCCGCAGGAAGATTCTCTGTCCATATAACCAGTTTACCCTTGGTGCGCTCCATCTCGCTGGTATAGCAATAATGGTTTTCATCATAGACGAGGGTATCGCAAACCTGATAAACATCATCGCCCTGACTGTGCTCCGGATGCAGCAACAGCTCGTTTTTATCCAGATTGAGTTCGCCTCGCGTCTTCATACCTCCCCATACCGTAAAGACGTATTTTCCGAAAGGCATGTCGGGGTCGAAGCTTACAGGATAAGTTAATCCATCACCCTCTACTCCGAAACCTTTTTCTTCTACGACAACCTGCTGAGTGCCGTCGTCGTTGAGTCGGCTCAGACGATATGAAAGAGACGGAACAAATGATCTAAACGACTGATTCTCATCCCGTTTCTCGTCAGGAACAGTCTGATCAACATTGAAATAATTCTTGTCTTTCACCTCGATGTTGATACGCAGAGGAGGACATTGGTCCAGATCTTCACGAACGCACGAGGTAAATGACATAGCCAGTGCCATACCATATATGATAACTTTTAATCTTGTCATACGCTGTAATTTATTCTGTGAGTGCCTTCTGGCTGATCAGAGTCTCTTCTACCTTCTGGCGGTTCAATATCTCTTCAGCCACATCAACCTTGCCTTCTTTCTCGAGTAGGATGGCAAGATTGTTGGCAGCAATCTTCGACATAGGGTAATATTTCAAAGTCGTCTCATATACCTGCTTCTGCTTTTCTGCGCTCTCTGCAATCTGTGCCACATGCAGGAACTCATCTTCGCTGAAGGCATCTGGGCGGAGCTCGTACATCTGCAGCATTTCTTCATCGGTGGTGAAGTTCTTGATGATGTATGTGTAGGTGTATTCCACGCTACGGCTCTTCTGCAGATACTTCTTCTTGATGTTGTTCCAGATAGGCAGGCGGCGGATATAGCGCTCCTGCACATCATCGTTGAAGTTGGCATATCGGGTCAGGATGTTCTTCACCATCGTGCTGTCGGCATCGCCGGCGGCCACCATCGCATCCAATACCGGCTGCCATCCTTCAGGGCGTGAACCGATACGGGCTATCTTCTTCACCTTGTCGCCATTCTCTATGTGCGCAAGCAGCCACTTCAGGGCTGAGTTGGCACGGTTGTGGGAAAGTGGGGTGTTAAACTTCAGCGGGCCGTCGGCTGATGCCAGACCATAGATGCCCAAAGAAGTGAGGGTAGCGAGGCTGTCGCTGAGCACTGGAGCTATATCGCTCAACATGTGGTCGAGCTCAGCCTGGTTGTTGCTCATTTTGAGATTGATATCATATTTATTGATAGCAAACTCAAGTCGTGCCACGCCCTTTCCTTTTCTTATCTTCGGCTTGATCTCGAAAGTATGCTTCATCCAGTTGAGATGCAGTTGCTTCTTGATTTCCGGACGGAACACATCGGCTATCTTGGTATGGCTGATGGCACGGCATTCGCCGCATCCGTCGGCAGAAGCCACTGCCACGAGGCTTCCCTTATGGAAGTTGGCAGGCAGGGTGATGGTGTCGTTATATAACACGGATAAATCTACTTTTGTGTTGGTAACTCTCTGTGCAATAGAATCGTATGGATCAGCAATGCTATCGAGCACCCATTTACGTTCCATCTTCCTGCTGTAGATTGGCGCATCCAGCACTATAGGCTTGTATTTAGCCACGATGCTGTCGCTGTCTGTCAATACGGGTATTACGAAGAGACGGCTTCTCTTCGAGAAATAATGCTTCGGGATATGAACCTGAAGGTTGAGTGCAGCCTGATTGCCGCTATCTGGTAGAAGCATAAAGGAATCGGGAGTACATGTAATCTTTTTATCACTTACTATATTCTGTTTGCTGCATGAAGACATAGTCGTCAGAAGAGCCAAGCCTACACCTGCAATAGCCAGATATACTATTTTGAGTTTCATTCTATCATCCATAATGTTCTTTGTGATTAAATGATGCACTTTTTTTTAAAAGATATAGACTAATGATAGCGCAGCCTTGGTAGGACCGATATAGTTATCGTTCTTCTTTTCCTGGCACTTGATGCAGGGCAAGTTAGGGCTTTGCTTGTACCAGAGGTGGGCGTATCCCACACCGATGGCTGCCTCCAGGTTCCAGTGAGGGGATAGAATCCAGTCGTAACCGTATGTTACGCCTCCGCCAGCCAAGTAGCCATCGTAGAGCTTGCTGCCAAAACCTCCGTAGAATTGAGCACCATGCAGGTGGATACCTACGAAATGTCCTTCGTACTTTTCGCACAGCCAGTATTTCATTTCTGGCTGTACCAAGAGAAGGTGCATCTTCTTGTCTTCCCTGAATGTCCAGGGGTTGTATGCTACATCTGCTTCCAGGGTTACCTGGTTGCTGATTGCCTTCTCCACGCCCATATTGAGTGTGGTTGTCGCCCAGTAGAGTCCGTTCGTCTTCAGGGCGAAATCTTGTGTGTAACCTACTGTTTTATTTCCCAAAATAACAAACAGCAAAACTGCTATCTTTTTCATTTGTCACTTACTATATTAACTATTTATCCGGTTACCCGGAATCTTACTGTTGTATTGTTGTTTAGCAATATAAAACATTGTTATTAAGCAATATAAACATTGTTGTAAACCAATATAAACCTATTATGACTTATCAAATGGTCCTCAACATATTTCAACCAATCCCCTTGTATATTACTTGGAGTCTGATTTCTGATTGCAAAAGTATATAATATTCATATAGATTCTACAAATTACCCCCCCCCGTTTTAAAATGCTTTAACAATAATAAACGTATTTTTAATTAAATACCTGTTAAATTGAGGTAACGAGTGGATATGTGCCGGATGTTATCACAGAAGCAGTAGGTAGTGAACCTACTTATCAGATAGCGGTAGAGGAAGTGGCTAGTCCTTTTTCTTTTCCCTCACGCTTGGCGGTATCTATCGAATATTTCTTATTTATTTACAAGAGATAGTAATCTGAAAGATTAAGGGAGGATGATGATACCTGGCGGATATCCCCCCAAAAGTGACTCAGTGACTCAGTGACTCAGTGACTCAGTTTATTTCCGACCCCCTATAAGGGTTGTTTTCTGCTTACAGATTGTAAGTATATAGATTATATATTATATATAAATATTTATATATATAATATATCTACTATAAAGAGGGTAGAATATACGGGCAGAAATAAACTGAGTCACTGAGTCACTGAGTCACTGAGTCACTTTTTGATGCAGATGGATTTTCTGCTTAACCATCTTACTGGAAGAACTTTAGGACAAAAAACTATATTTCCGGGAACGCAACTCAACGTTTCTTTCTTCTCTATCTTACGAGTTAGGATTATTAACGTAGTTTCAAATTGAAAGCTGCTGAAAAATCGGCCCTTATCGCCACCCAAAATTTGGTGGTTCCAGAAAAAAGCCGTATCTTTGCACCGTCATTCAGAGATAAGGCGCCAATCGGATGAGTGATAAAAAACTGAATGAGTAACCATTAAAAATTGAATTATTAACCCTTTAAAAAACTGATTGATTATGGGACAAGGAACTAGTAAGTATCGTAAGATTACACGTACCCCTCAGACGGGTGAGAACGCAGGTAAGAAGCTCTGGTATGCTACTGCCGTGAGCGACCGTGAGATGAGTTTCGAGGACTTCGTGACTCATATCTCTGAGCACAATTCTCCATACAGCCGAGGTACTATCCACGGTGTACTGATGGATACCCTCGACTGCCTGAAGCATCTGATTCTGGACGGCAAGAGCGTTCGTTTCTCCGACCTCGGTTTGTTCTCCATCGGTATGACTTCACGTGGCGAGGTTAGCAAGGAGAAGGTGACAGCGGCTAGCGTGCTGGGCGTGCACCTGATTGTAAGAAACACGAAGACCTGGAGCAATGCCGAGCTGAAGAAGCTCACTAAGATCGTGGCATACGATGATTATACCTCCGGGGCTGAGAATGACGGCGGTGGAACTGAGAACACGCCGAGCGGTGGTGGTACCAGTCAGGGTGCTGGCGGGGAGACCAACAAGGATAACGGCGGAACATCGCAGGGTGGCGGTGGTACTAGCCAGGGCACTGGCGGCGGAACCGACAGCGGAACTGACGGCGGCGGCGACAACGTAAATTTTTAAATCTAGGTTGATGCGGATTGCAAATCCGCAGAGCCAAAATAGGTTAGGACGTTTTTTAACGGCGGATTGCAAATCCGCCGAAACGCCTAACGGAATTAATCATTAATCACTAAAAAAATGCTTATGAAGAAAGAAACCTGGAAAACTGTATTTCAGATAGTTATATCTATCTTGACCGCCATTGCCGCCTCTCTGGGCGTGACGAGCTGCATGTCTTAACACATCAAATAAAAAAAGTGCCGGTAGGATTCACCTATCGGCACTTTTGCTGTATATGAATATCCTTGCTGTATATGAATTTCCTTATTGGAATCCTTTTCCTAGATGCCTCTAGCCTTGTAGATCTTATCCTTGGCATCATTGATTTCCTGGAACTTCTTCTCGGCGGCACGGCGAACATCCTCGCCAAGAGCTGCTACCTTATCGGGGTGATGCTTGAGCGCCATCTTGCGATAGGCTGCCTTCACCTCATCGTTGGAAGCGTCGGGGGAGACGCCGAGGATGCGGTAGGCATCTTCCAGCGAAGTGGCAGATGTGGCTGATGAACCGCTGCCATGCATGCCCAGCATCTGATCTACATCCGATGCTTCCAGACCCATGTGGAGGGCTACTTCCTTCAGCGCCTGAATCTCCTCAGGAGAAACCACATTGTCTGCCTGAGCTATCATCACGAGGAAGTTGAGCAACTGCAGGCGCTGCTCGTACATCATGTTGGCACGTATCTGATGACAGCTGTCCTGTATCACCGTGCGGTACTGCTGCATGCCCATGCGCTTCTGCTGCTCGAAGAGCTTGAGGAGGATTTCCTCGCCCTGCTGCTTCGCCGCCATACCGAAGTTCTGGAGTAGGAACCGGCGCACTAGCTCCATCTCTGAATGCATGATCCTGCCATCTGCATTGATGATGTAAGAGGCGAGAACCAGGAGCGAGAACATAAAACTATTTCGCTCTCCCTCGTAGGCGTGCTGCTGGTCGTAGCCGCCGTAACTTCCGTTTCCATATCCTCCGCTGCCATATCCGCTGTAAGCTTCGTAGGCGTTGGAGTATTCTCTGTTGTTATGTCCCTCACTGCCAGGCTTGTTGACTTCGTCTAGCCCATGGTCGAAGAGCGATCCAAGGGCGAATCCTGCAAGGGCGCCAAGAGGTCCTGCGGTGATGAATCCCAGAAAACCTCCTATCCATTTTCCTGCTGCCATATATACTGATTTTTCTGAATGATAATCAAGTTGAAAAAAGCCCCCGACTTCTGCCGTATGCTAAGAAAGAAGCATGCAACTTCGGAAGGGGGCAAGTGCTGATTAATAAGAGGTTTCTTTTTTATTTCTCGAAATAGTAGAGGAACTGGGCAATACCAGAAAGTGCTGGCTTGCGCTGACCTTCTATCTCGATGGTAAACTTGATGCTGGTCTTGCAGATACCACGGAGATTCTGAATCTCATGGAGTGTTGCCACGAGGCGAACACGTGAACCGGTGATGACTGGCTGACCGAAACGCATCTCATCCATACCATAGTTTACGAGCATCTTGATGTTGTTTACCTCGATGATCTGCTGCCAGAGATAAGGCAGTACAGAGAGGGTGAGGTAGCCGTGAGCGATGGTGCTGTGGTAAGGGCTTTCTACCTTTGCGCGCTCTACATCTACGTGAATCCACTGTGGATCGAGGGTTGCGTCTGCAAACTTGTTGATACGGTCCTGGTCGATCTGCAACCAGTCTGATTCACCTAACTTCTCACCGAGGTGAGATGCAAAATCCTCATAGGAATTGATTACTAACTTTGCCATTTTTATCTTTTTTTTTAATTGTTATTTGCGATATTTTTAAAGCTTTTGCCCTTTTTAGGGCGTTAGTCTCTTCGGAAGATATCCCGGGTATAGACTTTTTCCTTCACATCATCGAGGCATTTATCGTATCTGTTGGCGATGATCGCCTGACTCTGCTTCTTGAAATCCTCCAGGTCGTTTACCACGCGGCTGCCGAAGAAGGTGGTTCCGCTCTTCAGCGTAGGTTCGTAGATGATAACCTGGGCACCCTTCGCCTTGATGCGCTTCATCACGCCCTGGATGCTGCTCTGGCGGAAATTGTCGCTGTTGCTCTTCATCGTGAGGCGATACACTCCGATGGTGCAAGGCTTCTCTTCCTCTTCGCGGTAGTTGTTCTGGTTGGCGTAATCGTAGTAGCCTGCCATGTGGAGCACTCGGTCGGCGATGAAATCCTTGCGGGTGCGGTTGCTCTCTACGATGGCCTGGATCAGATTCTCGGGCACGTCGGCATAGTTTGCCAGCAGCTGCTTGGTATCCTTCGGCAGACAGTAGCCGCCATATCCGAACGACGGATTGTTGTAGAAGGTGCCGATGCGAGGGTCCAGTCCCACACCCGATATGATGGCCTGGGTGTCGAGTCCCTTCATCTCGGCGTATGTGTCCAGCTCGTTGAAGTAGCTTACCCGGAGCGCCAGGTAGGTGTTGGCGAAGAGTTTCACCGCCTCAGCCTCTGTGAGTCCCATGAAGAGGGTGTCGATGTTCTCCTTGATGGCTCCCTCCTGCAGGAGTTCTGCGAAGAGATGCGCCGCCTGGTCGAGCCGCTCATCTCCTGCCGGTCTGCCCACGATGATGCGGCTAGGGTAGAGATTGTCGTAGAGCGCCTTGCTCTCGCGCAGGAATTCCGGGGCGAAGATGATGTTCTCGCTTCCCATCTTCTTGCGTATGTTCTCGGTGTAGCCCACTGGGATGGTGCTCTTGATGACCATGATGGCATCGGGGTTCACCTCCTTGACCAGCTGGATGACCTCTTCTACATGCGATGTGTCGAAGTAGTTCTTCACGGGGTCGTAGTTGGTTGGCGTGGCGATTACCACGAAGTCGGCGTCCTTGTAGGCTTCGGCTGCATCGGTGGTAGCCCTGAGGTTGAGCTCTTTCTCTGCCAGGTATTTCTCGATGTATTCGTCCTGGATAGGTGAGCGGCGGTGGTTGATGAGTTCCACCTTTTCGGGAACCACATCCACTGCCACCACCTCGTGATGCTGGCTCAGCAGCGTGGCGATGCTCAATCCTACATAGCCTGTTCCGGCTACGGCTATCTTTATATTTTCTTTTGCCATTACCTTTTTTATATTTAAATTGCTGCAAAGGTAATAATAAATAGGTAGAATGCAAAATGTTGCGCCGATTTTTATTAAAAAATAACTGAAATGGCGGCTGAAAAAGCCCTTCAAAATTTGCGTATTTCTGAGCATCTGTACGATTGGCCGGAAATACGCAAATTTTGAAGGGGGATAAATGGGGCGTTTTGGGGGTGATGATGCAGTGATGGGAGAGAAGCCGGATGGCTGCCTTTTCGGCTGATTTTTCTATATTGTCAATAAATCAGAATAGTCGGGAATCTCTTCGAGAAATAAATATTTTTTATCGTCGTAATCCATCCGGCAGATATAGTGCTCCAGTCCGTTGCTCACTACCAGGTAATCTACGTGGAGCAGGAGATTATATACCGAAATCTGATCGAACACCTTCTGCGTGATGGGGATGTGCGGCGCCTTGTATTCGATAATCATCCTGGGGCGGAGCTCGCGGCTGTAGAGCACGCTGTCGGCACGCAGCACCTTGTCGCCGCATTTCAGCTGGATCTCGTTGGCGAGCAGTGAGGCAGGGTAGCCCTTGTGCTCGATGAGATAGTGTACGAAGTGCTGGCGCACCCATTCTTCGGGCGTGATGGCTACGTATTTCCTGCGCAGCACATCCAGTATCTTGGGCTGCTGTTTCGTGCCCGAAACCTTCATTTCGAAGGTTGGTAAGTTCAAGCGAATCATTTTTTATACCTTATTATATATATAGTTCGATTTATTTTTGTACCTTTGCAAATGGATTGCAGGCTGGATTCTCTGTGCAGACAGATGAATGGCAGGCTGGAATCACAGTGCAAAGATACAAAAAATAAATCAATGGCAGAAAAGAAAAATGCAATAAGTTACGAGTCGATCATGAAAGATCTCAAGGCTCGGAAGTTTGCGCCCGTGTATGTTCTGATGGGCGACGAACCTTTCTATATAGACAAGATCTGCGATTATATCGCCGAAAACGTGCTCCAGCCGGAAGAGCGGGACTTCAACCAGACCGTGCTTTTCGGGGCGGATACCACAGCGGTGCAGGTGGTGGATCAGTGTAAGGGATATCCGATGATGGCGGAATTCAGAGTGGTGATTGTAAAAGAAGCACAGAATCTGAAGAGTCTGGATGCCCTGGAAAAGTATCTCGAGAAACCGGTGAAATCCACCGTTCTCGTCATCTGTAACAAAAACGGCAGTATCGACCGCAGAAAGAAGTTCATTCCGAGAGCCGAACAGGTGGGAGTGGTGTTCGAGAGCAAGAAGCTCTACGACCGTCAGCTCCCGGGTTTCATCGAAACCTATCTCAAGGCTCGCAAGGCAACCATCGAACCGAAGGCGGTGCAGATGGTGGCAGACCATATCGGAGCCGATCTTCATCGCCTCACCTCCGAACTCGACAAGCTGCTCATCTCTCTTCCTGACTCCGACCGACGGGTGACTCCGGCTGTGGTGGAACGTGAAATAGGAGTGAGCAAGGACTTCAATGCTTTCGAACTTCGCAGCGCCATCATCCAGCGTGATGTTTTCAAGGCAAATCAGATAATAAACTATTTTGACAGCAACCCGAAGTCGGGTTCGCTCTATGCGCTCCTCCCGTTGCTCTTCAGTTATTTCCAGAATCTGATGATAGCCTATTATGCTCCGAATAAGCAGAACGAAAATGAGCTTGCAAAATTCCTGGATTTGCGCGGAACCTGGGCGGTGCGCGATTATACGATGGGAATGAGAAACTATTCTGGGGTGAAAGTGATGCAGATAATCGAGAAGCTGAAAGAGGTGGATGCGAAGAGCAAGGGCATCGATAATCCGTTTACTTCGGCAGGCGAATTGATGAGAGAACTCATCTTTTTCATCCTCCATTAGGCTGCTTTCCGGCTCCAAAAATCCGTCGATGGGTGAGGGTGGGAGAGAGGTTGATTTTTGCTCCTCCTTCGTCTTGTCGGAGAAATGAAATGATCTGGAATCGGGGAGGGCGTTTAGCTTCCTGAAAGTGGTGAAAATAGCGTTCGTTATCGAGAAAACGGGCGCTATTTTTTTGTTTTTCTCGTGGGGAATCTCTCGTTTGGATGGATTTCTCATCTAGATGGGCATTTTTCAGTTTTCGCTGAAATCGCAGTTAACTATAATGAATATCAGCTAGTTAACGAAAATAACCCCCTTCAATACTCGCATTTTTGAGCAAAACCCGACCAACGGGCTTGAAAACGCTTAAAATGGAAAAAATTGCCATCCTCAGACCCTTCTTTTTTAGTGTTTGCATTTATTAAGGTTTATGTTTCTGTAATTTAGTGATGTAAATGTGTATTTTGTAAATCGCTCTTTATATTTACGAATCTAAACTAAAGAAAACTAAATCGGAGAAAAAAGAGGGTGAATTTACAAACATAAATGTAAATCGGGTGGTTTTGGAATGTGAATGTATAAATATACAAACGAGTTATCGAAGTGAAAACATATTGAAAACCAGTGTTTTATATATTTCTGTTGTTTTGAGTAAGGTTGCGATTTTGCATTTGTCACAAGAAAGATGCATAAAAGTGGCTGAAATGCCTATTTATAGGGAATGAATGATTTGAAACTCAGTGAATTAATAGTTTTAAATAAAGCAAACCATTGTAAAAGCTTTAGACTACTAAAGTTAGATTTGTAAATCTAAACCATAAAACTAAGAAAGTAAAGATTGGAAGTTTAAATTTGTAAATACAAACCTAAAGTTTAAAAAACAAAATTTTTCCCGAAAAGTTTGGTAAAACCAAATTTTTGCTTTATCTTTGTAAAATCTAAGAAAAATGGACCAAAAACGGCCCTGTTCGGAAATAAAACATCGTAAAAAATCAAATTCAGACATAGTGATGAAAGACAGAATCAGACAGATCATGGAGGACCAACACCTCAACCAACAGAACTTCGCGCAGCTCATCGGAAAGTCGACGGCGACCCTGAGCAGCATCTTCAATGATCGCACAAAACCATCGCTCGACATCGTGGATGCAATCAAGAAAAAGTTGCCTCAGGTGAACCTTGAGTGGTTGCTTTATGGTACTCCTCCTATGTATATTAATAAGGTGGAAGGTGCCCAGGCGGGTGCTTCAGCCAGAGGTGGAAACGGAGCGGACGAGGATTCGCTCGATATGTATGGAGACGCTGTAGGTGTGGCTGGTACAGGCGCTTCGGCAGCAGGCATGGGCGGAAGCCATGGGGGCATAGGTGGCGCTGGCGGCGTGGTGGAGCCTACCCTGGATTTCGGGGGCAGCGAGGGATCCGACTCCCCTACTTCTCCATCGCTCTTTGACCAGCCTCAAACACACGGTGTAAAAAGGACACCTAAAAATATCGCCAATGCTGCGGTTAAATATGTGGACAAACCGCAACGCAAGATTACCGAGATCCGCATCTTCTACGATGATCAGACCTGGGAGACTTTCGTTCCGAAGAAATAGACCGGTGCTCTGCTGTCGGGAATAAGGTGGCAATAAAGAAGGAATAAAGAAGGAATAAAGTAAGAGGGGGAGCTGAAAAAATCGCTCTTTCTCTTTGTGAAGTTCGAATTTTGTTGTACCTTTGCACTGCCTATATATAAATAGGTATAACAGCAAGCATTAATAACAAGCATTAAAATAGCAATAAGATGAAAAAATATGTTCTAGACCTTAAGGTGGTTTCTGTAGAAGCACTCAGCGATAAGCACGTATTGATTAAGCTTACCGACGAGAAACCTCTGCCGGAAATCCTGCCTGGACAATTCGTAGAAGTAAAGGTAGATCATTCGCCTGCCACCATGCTTCGCCGTCCTATCTCCATCAATTTCGTGGATAGAGAAACCAACCAGCTCTGGCTGCTCGTTGCCATGGTGGGCGACGGAACCCGCCAGCTCGGAAAGCTTCAGGCTGGCGATACGCTCAACTGTATGCTGCCTCTGGGCAATGGTTTCACCATGCCTACAGAGAAGAGCCAGAAGTATCTCCTCGTGGGTGGTGGCGTAGGTGTGGCTCCTCTGCTCTACTTCGGAAAACTCATCAAGGAGTTTGGTGCAGATGTAACCTTCCTGCTGGGTGCCCGCAAGGCTTCCGACCTGCTGGAGCTGGATGAGTTTGCCAAGATAGGAAAGGTATGTATCACTACCGAGGATGGCTCTGCCGGCGAGGTGGGTTTCGTAACCAATCACTCTGTGCTGGAGAACGAGCAGTTTGACATGATTTCTACCTGCGGTCCGAAGCCGATGATGGTGAGCGTGGCTCGCTTTGCCAAGAAGGCTGGTGTGGAGTGCGAGGTTTCCCTGGAGAACAAGATGGCGTGCGGCGTAGGTGCCTGCCTCTGCTGCGTGGAGAAGACCACCGAGGGTCATAAGTGCGTTTGCAAGGATGGTCCGGTCATCAACATCAAGCAGCTCACCTGGGATATCTAAACCAGATGCTTCTGGTAGATAATTGTAATAGAATATTATTTGATTAAGAAAGATTATGGCTGATTTAAGTGTAAATATAAAGGATTTGAAGCTGAAGAATCCAGTGATGACTGCATCGGGAACTTTCGGCTACGGATTGGAGTTTGCTGATTTCGTTCCGCTGGAGGAAATCGGAGGTATCATCGTAAAGGGTACTACCCTGGAACCACGCGAGGGAAATGACTATCCACGCATGGCTGAAACTCCACAGGGAATGCTCAACTGCGTGGGTCTCCAGAACAAGGGTGTGGAGTACTTCTGCGAGCACATCTATCCTCAGATCAAGGACATCGATACCAATATGATTGTAAACGTGAGCGGACACTCGCCTGAGAGCTATGCGGAGTGTGCGGCACGTGTGAATGAGCTGGATAAGATTCCTGCCATCGAGCTGAATATTTCCTGCCCTAACGTAAAGGATGGCGGTATGGCTTTCGGCGTTACCTGCGAGGGTGCTGCAAGCGTGGTAAAGGCGGTGCGCAAGGTGTATGACAAGACCTTGATCGTGAAGCTTTCGCCTAACGTAACCAGCATTGCCGACATCGCCCGTGCGGTAGAGGCTGAGGGTGCCGACTCTGTTTCGCTCATCAACACATTGATGGGTATGGCGGTGGATATAGAGAAGCGCCAGCCGCTGCTGAGCATCCGTACCGGTGGTTTGAGTGGCCCTTGCGTCAAGCCGGTGGCATTGCGTATGGTTTACGATGTGGCTCATGCCGTGAAGATTCCGGTAGTAGGACTGGGCGGTATCCAGAATGCCAAGGATGCCATCGAATTTATGATGTGCGGTGCTACAGCCATCGAAATCGGTACTGCCAACTTCATTGATCCTGCCGTAACCAAGAAGGTGAAGGATGGTATGAACGAGTGGCTTGATGCTCACGGCTGCAAGTCGGTGACTGAAATTATCGGTGCCATCAAGTAAATGCTGGGCATCAACAGATAAATTACACATTATTATATATAAGCGACCCCAGAACTATCTGTTTTGGGGTCACTATAAAGGTTCAGGTTAATATATAAAATATGATGGATTTGAATGATATGAATCCCGTTCTGCTCGTAGCAGCTCTTACGCAGCAGATAGCGGAGCAGGAGAAGCGGGCGGAAGCTTGCAGCGAGGATGCTGAGAACAAGGCAGCGCTGAGCAAGAACCTGCTGAAACGAGGCAATCTGCTGATGCAGATGGGCGATAAGGAGGGAGCCGGAAAGGATATGCAGAGATATCTGCAGCTGAATCCCGAGAAGATAGAGGAGCTTACTGGAGAGTTTAAGGCTGAAGGAAGAGAACATTGCCGATAATTGTCTGAGCATTGTCGCTAATTGTCTGAAAATGCCGGTAAATGTACTTTCGGAATGATACGAATGCTGATAAAAATCTGCCAGTTTAGGGCTTTTTCTGATAAAAATCTGCTGAAAATATGCTGAAAAGCAGAAAATATAAGGAAAATAAAGAAAAAACTGACAATTTGTTTGGCAGTATCAAAGAAAAGTGTTACTTTTGCAAACGAGTTGAGACTTTCATCGGTTGATGCTCCATCTGAGCTACTTCATTCTGAAGACTGATGCTCGAAGCAATAAGTGAATAACAAATAAAAGAATAAGAAAATGGAAAAGTTGAACGCTTACTTTTTTAGCTATTACTTTTACTTTGCAAGCAATTGTAAAGCGGGAAGTTGCGTATTTATTTCAACTTAGGATATAAGATTCTTGAAATCATCGAAACGGTCCCGCTCTATTGTGAGCAGGACCGTTTTTCGTAAAACTCGAATCCGTTTTCCATAAGCGTTTTCGAAATAATCTGTTTTCAAAAAACGTTTTCCGAAAAATCCGTTTTCCAAAATAAGGAGATAATGTAAAAAAGAGAGTGAAACAATGAAGAGAATTGCAATACAAGGAGAGTTGGGATCCTTCCACGACATTACCGCCCACGAGTATTTCCAGGGCGAGCAGATAGAGTTAATCTGTTGCGCCACCTTCGAGGAGGTGTTTGAGAACATCAAGCGAGATCCTACCATCATCGGCATCTGCGCCATCGAGAACACCATCGCCGGCAGTCTGCTCCACAACTACGAGCTGCTCCGGGAGAGCGGAACCACCGTGGTGGGTGAACACAAGCTCCACATCGAGCACAGCATCTGCTGCCTGCCTTCCGACGACTGGAGCACCCTGCAGGAGGTTCACTCTCATCCTGTAGCGCTGATGCAGTGTGGCAAGTTTCTCGCCAACCATCCTGATCTCAAGGCGGTGGAGGCTGAGGATACCGCAGGTTCTGCCGCATTCATCGCCCAGCACCAGGTTCACGGATGGGCAGCCATCTGTTCTGCCTACGCTGCCAGGATGTATGGCATGAAGGTACTGCAGGAGGGAATCCACGACAATCCGCACAACTACACCCGATTCCTCGTGGTCTGCAATCCGCAGAAGGCCGCTCTTCTCCGACCTATCGAAAAGGCCAACAAGGCAAGCATCGTCTTCAGCCTTTCACACGACAAGGGTTCGCTCTCCAAGGTTCTCACCATCCTGAGCTTCTACGACATCAATCTCACCAAGATCCAGTCGCTGCCAAGCATCGGTCATGAATGGGAATATCTCTTCTACGTGGATCTCACCTTCGATAATCTGACCCGCTATCGACAGAGCATCGATGCCATCACACCACTCGTGAAGAAACTCACGGTGCTGGGAGAATATGAGGAAAAAGAATAGTAACATTTCATAATAAAAGAGAATAAAAATGATACAACCAGCCAATAGAGTAACAGAAATACAGGAATACTACTTCAGCCGTAAGCTGAAGGAAGTGGCTAAGCTTAATGCCGAGGGACAGGACATCATCAGCCTCGCCATCGGAAGTCCAGACATGCCGCCTTCTAAGCAGACCATCGATACGCTCTGCGAGGTAGCCCATAACCCTGCTGCACACGGATATCAGCCTACGGTGGGCATCCCGGAGTTGCGCAAGGCGATGGCTGGTTATTACAAGAGATGGTATGACGTAGATCTTGACTGGGCTACGGAAATCCAGCCCCTCATTGGTAGCAAGGAGGGTATCCTGCACGTTACGCTCGCCTTCTGCAACCCTGGCGACGAGGTGCTCATCCCAAACCCGGGCTATCCTACCTATACTGCCATCAACAAGATTCTCGGCACCAAGATTACCTATTACGACCTGCGCGAGGACAATGAATGGCAGCCAGACTTCGAGGCGCTGGAGAAGATGGACCTCAGCCACGTGAAGCTGATGTGGACCAACTATCCGAACATGCCGACCGGAGGCGTGGCAAAGATGGAGACCTACGAGCGACTCGTGAAGTTTGCCAAGGACCACAACATCGTGGTGGTGAACGACAATCCTTATTCGCTCATCCTCAACGAGCATCCGCTGAGCATCATGCAGGTGCCGGGCGCCAAGGACTGCTGCATCGAATTCAATTCGCTCAGCAAGAGCCACAACATGCCGGGATGGCGTGTGGCTATGATTTCGAGCAACAAGCAGTTTATCTCCTGGATCCTGAAGGTGAAGAGCAACATCGACAACGGATGCTTCCGCGGAATCCAGCTCGCTGCTGCCGAGGCCATGCTCAACAATACCGACGAGTGGCACCGTGAGAACAACATCACCAACTATCGCCGCCGCCGCGACATAGCCGAGCAGATCATGCAGGTATTGGACTGCAAGTTTGATCCTAACCAGGTGGGCATGTTCCTCTGGGGCAAGATTCCGGAGAAATACTCCGATGTAGAAGACCTCACAGAGAAGATTCTCCACGAGGCGCGCGTATTCATCACCCCTGGATTCATCTTCGGAAGCAACGGCAAGCGATACATCCGCATCAGCCTTTGTGCCAAGGATGAGAAAATGAAGGAGGCGCTGGAAAGAATCAGAAAAGTCTTTGGAAAGTAAAAAAATAAAAAATTAAAATATACGACTATGGAATTAGAATTAGAACCATTGAATCTCCCTAGTGATCAGGAACGCCCTATCGTCATTGCAGGCCCATGCTCTGCAGAGACTGAAGAGCAAGTTATGACTACCGCCAAGCAGCTGGCAGCTAAAGGCTGCCACATGTTCCGCGCTGGTGTATGGAAGCCACGTACCAAACCAGGAGGCTTCGAGGGAAATGGCGAGATTGCCTTGCCTTGGATGAAGCAGGTGAAGGAGGAGACCGGTATGCTCACTGCTACCGAGGTGGCTACTCCTGAGCACGTGGAGCTCGCCTTGAAATATGGAATCGATATTCTGTGGGTGGGAGCCCGTACTTCTGCCAATCCATTCGCCATGCAGGCACTGGCAGACAGCCTTCAGGGCGTGGATGTTCCTGTGCTGGTGAAGAACCCGGTGAATCCGGATCTTGAGCTCTGGATCGGTGCGCTCCAGCGTATCAACCAGGCTGGTATCAAGCGACTCGGTGCCATCCACCGCGGTTTCTCCAGCTTCGACAAGAAGATCTACCGCAATCTCCCTATGTGGCAGATTCCTATCGAGCTGCACCGCCGCATTCCTCAGTTGCCTATCATCTGCGACCCTAGCCACATCGGCGGTCGCCGCGACCTCATCGCTCCTCTCTGCCAGCAGGCTATGGACCTGGGCTTCGACGGTCTGATCGTAGAGAGCCACTGCTCTCCTGATGATGCATGGAGCGATGCCAAGCAGCAGGTTACTCCAGATATCCTGGATTACATCCTGAGCCTCCTCGTAGTTCGTGATGAGCATTATTCTACAGAGGGTCTGCATCAGCTGCGCGGTCAGATTGATGAGTGCGACAACCAGCTGATGGATCTCCTTGCCAAGCGTATGCGTGTATGCCGCGAAATCGGTACCTACAAGAAGGAGCACAATATGACAATCGTACAGACCAACCGCTACAACGAGATTCTCGAGAAACGTGGTGCCCAGGCTTCACTCTGCGGAATGAGCCCTGAGTTTGCTGCCCAGATCTTTGAGCATATCCACGAGGAGAGTGTTCGCCAGCAGTTGGAAATTCTGAATCAGAAATAAATTAAGTGAAGAGTAGAGGACGAAAGACTTCGCCCTTCACTCTTCATTCTTTACATTATAAAGAAATGAGAATTTTGATAATGGGAGCAGGAAAGATGGGAAGCTTTTTCATCGACCTGCTCAGCTTCGACCACGAGGTGGCTGTGTATGAAAAGGATGCCAAGCGACTGCGCTTCACCTATAACTGCTACCGTTTCACCAAGATGGAGGAGGTGGAGATGTTCCGCCCGGAACTCGTCATCAATGCTGTGACCGTGAAATACACCATCCCGGCATTCGAGGAGTTGCTGCCACATCTTTCTAAAGACTGTATCATCAGCGACATTGCGTCGGTGAAGACAGGATTGCAGGAGTTTTACGACAAGAGCGGCTTCCGATACGTGAGCACCCACCCGATGTTCGGTCCTACATTTGCCAACCTGAACCAGCTCTCCGAGGAGAATGCGGTCATCATCAAGGAGGGCGACTATATGGGTAAGATTTTCTTCAAGGATCTCTATCTGAAGCTCGGACTGAGCCTGCATGAGTACACCTTTGATGAGCACGACCAGACGGTGGCTTACTCGCTGAGTATTCCGTTTGTCAGCACTTTTGCCTTTGCGGCGGTGATGAAGCATCAGGATGCTCCTGGTACCACCTTCAAGCGCCACATGCAGATAGCCAAGGGCGTATTGAACGAGGATGACTATCTCTTGCAGGAAATCCTCTTCAACCCATATACATCTGGACAGGTGGCCCAGATTCGCGAAGAGCTGGCTGAACTCATCGACATCATCGATCACAAGGATGCCAAGCGTATGAAACTCTTCCTCACCAAAATCAGAAATCATGTGAAGGAAGACATCGAAATCAAGCAGCAGAAATAGAAAAAACAGAAGACAAAGAAGAGTAGTAGATTATGAGTGAACAGATTGATCAACAGAATAACACAGCTGAACAGCCTAGCATGTTTCAGGTGGTAAACGAGGGATTCACTACCCGAGAGGCGATTGAGGAAGCCAAGAGATGTCTGCATTGCAAGATTCCGCAGTGTAAGAAGGGATGCCCTATTGAAAACGATATACCGGATTTCGTACACGAACTGTCGATGGGTAACATGGGTGCTGCGATGAGCATCATCAATGCCAAGAGCAATCTGCCGGCTATCTGCGGACGCGTGTGTCCACACGAGAAGCAGTGCCAGGGACATTGTGTGCTCGGCAAGAAGGGAAAACCTGTACAGATTGGAAAATTGGAGCAGTTTATCGCTGACTTCGATACCAAGATGAATCTCTCCCGTGAGCTCCTGCCACAGAAAACCCGTGGTAGAGTGGCTGTAATCGGCTCGGGTCCTGCAGGACTTACCGTAGCCGGTGATTTGGCAAGACAGGGATTCAATGTGACGATTTTTGAAGGACAGGCAGAACCGGGTGGCGTACTGATGTACGGTATTCCGGAGTATCGCTTGCCAAAGACTGTGGTGCGCGATGAGGTGAGCAAGATTGCTGCCTTGGGTGTGCAGTTTATCACCAACTGTATGGTGGGCGAAAACAATGTCACCATCGACAGCCTCTTCCGTGCCGGTTATGATGCCATCTTCATGGGTACCGGTACCAACGTGCCTCAGAATATGGACTCTACACCGGGCAGCAAGCTCCATGGTGTAAGCCAGAGTACCTACTTCCTGCACAATGTAAATGCCTATAACGAAGGTGCCTTGACCCGCGATATGGTTCCTTTGCGCGATGGCGAGAAGGTAGGCGTAATCGGTGGTGGAAATGTGGCGATGGATGCTGCCCGTACAGCCATCCGTCTGGGTGCTGACGTTACCGTATTGTACAGAAAGACCCAGGAGGAAATGCCTGCCATCAAGAGCGAATACGAGGATGCTGTAAAGGAAGGTGTGAAGTTTGAATGGAAAACTACCGTAGAAGCCTTTCTGAAGGGACAGAACGGCAGATTGGGAAGCTGCGTGCTGAATACGCCTGAAGGCGAAAGGGTAGAGAAATTTGATAGAATCTATCTGGCTATCGGTTCGCGACCTGCCAACCGTATCGTTTCTACTACTGCCGGAATCGAGGTGGATGAGAAGGGATATGTAAAGGTGGTAGATCGTCCTTTCGGAATGACTACCCGTCGTGGCGTATTCGCAGGTGGTGATGTGGTGCATCGCCCTCAGACCGTAGTGCTGGCGATGAAGGCTGCCAAGGAGGTGGCTCAGGGTATCGCACAGTATGTGGATGCCATCAAGCTCCTGGAAGAAGCCAAGCGCATCGAAAAAGAAGGTACCTGCTCGTAGAGGTTAATATCTGCTTAATCTGGTTAATATCTATTGCAATATTTTGCGGAATGAAGGATTCTTGTTATTTTTGCCTACAAAAAAAAGCAAAGATTATGAAGAAAATTATATTTTTGATGATAACCCTGTTGTCGATGGCTTCCATGGTCTATGCGCAGAAAACATGCGTCATCGCATCTGCCGAGGATCATGTGCCTATCAGGGAAGCCCTCATTCATACGAACAATAACCATTGGGCGCGTACCGACTATCGGGGTTACTGGAACATGCGCTACCAGTTTGATTCTGCTACCGTATCCAAACCGGGCTATATCAAGGCAACCATCCGATATCAGGAGTTGCCTGATACCGTTTTTCTCCTTCCCGAAGCCAAACAGATTGGTGAAGTGACCGTTTGGGGAAAGAACCAGGAGCATATCGACAATATGGAAGAGCAGATACAAGAGAAGGTGAATTCTGTGCCAACATCACCGGGAGGAATCGGCTTCGATGCCTTCGGCTGGATGGACAAGCAGGGCAGCCGCGACCGGAAGCACAAGAAGCAGGCTCAGGAAATCTTCAAGAAGATGGACAGAAAGGATCCTATCGTCTCTGCCTACGAAAAGGCTACGGGAAAGAAGTATGAACTGAAAAATCCTATCAATCTGAGCGCTAACAAGAAAGAAACTTTGGAAAAGCAGGATGAGACCAGGCAGGAATCATCAGAGAAAACACTTCCAAATGTTCAAAATGAAGCAAAAGAGCAAGAAAATGAAAAATAATCGAGATTGAGTTGGCTTTCTCGGAAAAAGTTCGTAACTTTGTGCCCGAAATAAAAAAGTACAATTAAGAACATGTTTGAAAATTTAAGTGATAGACTAGAACGTTCCTTCAAAATCTTGAAGGGTGAGGGTAAAATTACCGAAATCAACGTGGCTGAGACCATGAAGGATGTGCGCCGTGCACTCCTCGATGCCGATGTTAACTATAAAGTTGCCAAGGAATTCACCAACAAGGTGAAGGAAAAAGCACTCGGCATGAATGTTTTGACTGCCGTGAAGCCAGGCCAGCTGATGGTGAAGTTGGTTCACGACGAGCTCGCTGAGCTGATGGGAGGCGAGGAAGCTCCATTGCATTTGGAAAGTCGCCCTGCTGTAATCCTGATGAGTGGTTTGCAGGGTTCTGGTAAGACTACCTTCAGCGGTAAGCTTGCCAATATGCTCAAGAACAAGAAAGGTAAGAAGCCTTTGCTCGTGGCTTGCGACGTATATCGTCCTGCTGCTATCCAGCAGCTCCATGTAGTAGGCGAACAGGTGGGTGTGCCTGTTTATAGTGAGCCTGATAACAAGGATGTACTCAGCATCGCTGACCACGCTTTGCAGCAGGCTAAGACCAACGGCAACGATGTGGTCATCGTCGATACAGCCGGTCGATTGGCTGTGGATGAGCAGATGATGCAGGAAATCAGCAACCTCAAGAATCATCTCAACCCGGATGAGACTCTCTTCGTAGTTGATTCAATGACGGGTCAGGATGCTGTAAATACAGCCAAGGAGTTCAACGACCGTCTCGACTTCAATGGTGTAGTTCTCACCAAGCTCGATGGTGATACCCGTGGTGGTGCTGCCCTCAGTATCCGCACCGTGGTTACCAAGCCTATCAAGTTTATCGGTACCGGCGAGAAGATGGAGGCTATCGATGTGTTCCATCCTGCTCGAATGGCAGACCGTATCCTCGGAATGGGTGACGTGGTTTCGCTGGTAGAGCGCGCACAGGAGCAGTTCGACCTGGAGGAGGCTAAGAAGTTGGAGAAGAAGATTCGCAAGAACCAGTTCGATTTCAATGACTTCTACAATCAGATCCAGCAGATCAAGAAGATGGGTAACATCAAGGATTTGGCTGCGATGATTCCGGGTGTAGGCAAGGCTATCCGCGATGTTGATATCCCAGAGGATGCCTTCAAGGGTATCGAGGCTATCATCCAGAGTATGACTCCTAAGGAGCGTACCAATCCATCTATCCTCAATACATCTCGCCGCCAGCGTATTGCCAAGGGTTCTGGTACTAATATCCAGGAGGTAAATAAGCTCATCAAGCAGTTTGAACAGACACGCAAGATGATGCAGATGATGACTGGCAACAAGATGGCGCAGATGATGGGCCGTATGAAGGGTATGCCAGGTATGCCTAAGATGCCAGGTATGTAATTCTGAAGCAGAGAGCCAAGACTCGAAGCTTATCAATGTAAAATTCTAAAAATAGAAAAAGTAAGATGCAGCTAATAGACGGAAAGGCGACAGCAGCCGCCATAAAGGAACAGATTGCCCAGGAGGTGGCTCAGATTGTAGCCGCAGGAGGCAAGCAGCCACATCTCGTGGCTGTGCTGGTGGGCCACGATGGTGGCAGTGAAACCTATGTGAAGAACAAGGTGCTGGCATGCGAAAAGTGCGGATTCAAATCTACGCTGATCCGTTTTGAGGAGGATGTTACTGAGGAGGAGCTTCTGCAGTGTGTAGATAAACTCAACAAGGATGCTGACGTGGATGGTTTCATCGTGCAGCTGCCTTTGCCGAAGCACATCGACGAGCAGAAGATTACCATGGCGATAGACTATCGCAAGGATGTGGATGGCTTCCATCCCGTGAATGTGGGTAGAATGTCGCTGGGTATGCCTAGTTTCATCTCGGCTACTCCGCTTGGAATCCTCACCCTGCTGCAGCTTTATCAGATAGAAACCAGCGGTAAGAAGTGTGTTATCCTGGGCAGAAGCAACATCGTGGGCAAACCTATGGCCCAGCTGATGATGCAGAAGCAGTATGGAGATGCTACGGTTACCGTGTGCCACTCGCACTCCAAAAATCTGAAGGAGGAGTGCCGGGAGGCGGATATTATCATTGCGGCTATCGGTAAGCCTGATTTCGTAACAGCCGATATGGTTAAACCGGGAGCTGTTGTCATCGACGTGGGTACGACTCGTGTACCTGACGCCACCAGAAAAAGCGGATTCCGCCTGAATGGTGACGTGAAGTTCGATGAAGTGGCTGAAAAGTGTTCTTTCATCACTCCAGTACCGGGCGGAGTGGGTCCGATGACCATCTGCTCGCTGATGAAGAATACGCTTGCCGCAGGAAAAAAAGAAATATATTATTAGGTCTCTCTAACCCATTAGGGAGTTTATTAGGTTTAGTTGTTAGGTTGGGGGGCAGGTTGCTGTGAAGCATTCTACCCCTTTTTTATTAACTTTATACGATTTTTAAGTCGTATCATCGTATATATATATTAATGTAATACAATTGAGAATCTAAAAACAAACAAAAAATAAATAAGAAGTAATATGATGAAACCAAAGTATCTACTCTTCTCGGCTGCCCTGTTGGCTATGACCCAAGCTGTGGCGCTGACTCCTGTCAGAAAGCAGGCTCAAATGCCAGCTGCCAAGAAACAAGTTAATAAGGCGACTTTGTCTGTTGCAGATAAGGATGCACCTGCCTATACCATAGTGGGCAAGGATTCTACCTGTCAGATTTTCGTGTATTCTCCAGCTCCCAACCAGGGACTGCATCTCGCTTATCTTACAGACGATGAAAGATGGGTGGATGTAGGTCAGCTCTGTTCCTCAGACTTCGGACCTTGGGGCAGTGAGAAAAAGATGTATCGCCCATTCGTTCTCAAGGCAAATGATGGTACCTGGCGGGCTCTTTGGAGTGTAAATAAGACCTCACCACAATTTGCTGTGGCTTATTCTGAAGATCTCGTAACCTGGCGACCACAGGATTATCCTATCATGAAGGAGAAGAATATCAGTGATGTGGCTGCCTATCAGATGGAAGATGGAACCTTCGACCTTTATCTGAAGACGGAGAAAGGTAAAAGATACGTTCATGCCGACAAGGATTTCCGTACCTTCCAGGAGGATTCGCTGGAAGCTTCTGCCGATGAAATCCTCTGGCAGCGCGATACGGCTACCATCAATGGTAAACTGATAGAGGGTAACGACTTCGAGATTCCGGCCATCCATCTGAACTATATCCGCGCCTGGCATAAGGCTCTGGCTGAGGAAGCAAAGGAAAACAGCCGGAAACTGCCTAAGAATGAGGCTGATCTGAAGGCTTATATCGCTGACGTAGAGGAGAAAATCAAGAAAGAGCAAGGTGAGGAGGCTGTCCTTCAGCACGCTAAAATGGTAAAGGAGGCGGATGCAGCAGATGCTTTTACGGCTAAGCTCACGGTGAATCCGCAGAAGAGTCATCGCATCAGCGACAAGCTCATCGGCATCTTCTTCGAGGATATCAGCAGAGCTGCCGATGGCGGACTCTGTGCAGAACTCCTGCAGAATGGCGACTTCGAATACAATGGTGAGCGAAAAGGCTGGAATGCTGCAACTGCCTGGATGGGAATTGAGGCTTCATCTTCTTCAGCATCTTCTTCTGTATCGTCATCCTCTTCTGCCATCATTTCTACAGAAAATGGGGTAAGCGTGAATAATCCGCATTATGCCATCCTCTCATCTACACCTATTTATAATATAGGATGGGAGGGAATCGTCATCAAGCGTGGTGCCGCTTACGAAGTGAGTCTGTATGCCCGTTGTATCGACGGCAAGAAAAAGCAGCTCACCGTAGCACTCGTAGATCAGGAAGGACTTCCGATAGCCCAGGCTAAGCTGAAGGTGCAGGGAACTGATTGGGCTGAATACAAGGCGCAGCTTGTCATCACAGACAAATATAAAGGTGAACTGGGCAAGGATACCCGTTTTGCCATTTTACCAAAGGGTGAGGATAAGGTTGCTGTAGATATGGTGAGCCTGATGCCGCAGGACACCTACAAAGGTCATGGTCTGAGAAAGGATCTTGCTGAGACCATCGCAGAGCTGAAGCCTCGCTTCGTACGTTTTCCAGGTGGATGTATGCTCCACGGACAGGGACTCGGCAACATCTATCATTGGAAGGAGAGTATCGGTGAACTGAAAGACCGAAAACCGGCTCTCAATATCTGGAACTATCACCAGACCCGTAAGCTGGGATTCTTCGAGTATTTCCAGTGGTGTGAGGATATGGGCGCTGAGCCTCTGCCAGTATTGGCTGCTGGTGTACCTTGTCAGAATTCCCGGCCTAATGCACAGGGCATCTGCGGACAGCAGGGCGGAATCCCAATGGCAGAAATGCCAAAGTATGTGCAGGATGTTCTCGACCTGGTAGAGTGGGCGAATGGTGATCCTGCCACATCGAAGTGGGCAAAGATGAGAGCGGATGCTGGACATCCTGCTCCTTTCAATCTCAAGATGGTAGGTATCGGAAACGAAGATTTGATTTCCACCGATTTCGAACAGCGCTATCTGATGATCTGCAAGGCTCTCAAGGAGAAGTATCCGGAAATTGAAGTAGTGGGCACAGTAGGTCCATTCCATTATCCATCTTCCGACTATATCGAGGGCTGGAAGATTGCAAAGGAGAATAAAAAATGGATTGATGCGGTAGATGAGCACTATTATGAGCAGCCAGGATGGTTTATCAATCATCAGGATTACTACGATCATTACGACCGTAAGGCTCCGAAGGTGTATCTGGGCGAGTATGCTGCAAATGGCAATAATGAATTAGACCGCGCTTTGGCAGAGGGTATTCATCTCTGTAATGTGGAGCGTAACGGAGATGTCGTGGAAATGACCTCTTATGCTCCTCTGCTCTGCAAGGATGGCTATCATAACTGGAACCCGGATATGATCTACTTCGATAATTCGGAGAAAATCCGACTCACCGAGAGTTACAAGATGCAGAAGATGTTTGGTCAGCATTCCGGTGATACTTATATTGTATCTAGCCTGAACCTTCCTGCAGCTCTCAAGAAGTACGTGGGCACCAGCGTGGTAAAGGATTCCAAGACCGGTAAAACCTGGCTCAAGGTGGTGAATGCCTTGCCTCGTACGTTGAAACTCCAGGTGGAAGCACAAGGAGTTGGTGCTGGTAACAAGCAGGTTGAGGTGAAGGCTCGTTCTGCCGAGGTATTTGAACTCTAATCTGTTTGTATAAGACATATAAGGACCCTTGTATTATTGCACAATCGGGCTGCTTTTGTGTAAGGGTTCTAATAAATTGTAAGCAATTTAGCTTATTTCCTAACAAAAATCCGCAAAAATTGAAAGTTTTTGCGGATTTTGTTGTTTGTTTCATAAATTCTCACTATCTTTGCAGTCAAAATTGTAAGAAGAAGGCTTGAGAGAGACCTTCTGGCAATAAAGAACAAGATAATATAAAGAGATAATAACGATATGAAACATCCATTAAGAAGTAGCGTCTGTACTGAAGGCAGAAGAATGGCAGGTGCCAGAGCTCTCTGGGTAGCTGCAGGTATGAAACATGAGCAGTTTGGCAAACCTATTATCGCCATCGTGAACAGCTTCACACAGTTTGTTCCGGGTCATACTCATCTTCATGAAATCGGTCAGATTGTCAAGAAGGAAATTGAAGCTATGGGTTGCTATGCAGCTGAGTTCAATACCATCGCTGTTGACGACGGTATCGCTATGGGTCACGACGGAATGCTCTATTCGCTCCCAAGTCGCGATATTATTGCTGATTCTGTGGAATATATGGTGAATGCGCACAAGGCTGATGCTATGATTTGCATTTCCAACTGTGATAAGGTTACCCCAGGTATGTTGATGGCGTCTATGCGTCTGAATATTCCTACAGTGTTCTGTTCTGGTGGTCCGATGGAGGCTGGTCGCTGGAAAGGCGAGAATGCTGACTTGATTACCGCTATGATTAAGGGTGCTGATACCAGTGTCAGCGATGAGGAAATGAAGCAGATTGAGCAGTGTGCTTGCCCTGGATGTGGTAGCTGTTCTGGTATGTTTACTGCCAATTCCATGAACTCTCTTACTGAGGCTATTGGTTTGAGTCTTCCTGGCAATGGTACTATTCTCGCTACGCACAAGAACCGCATCGAACTCTTCAAGGCTGCGGCTCGTCAGGTTGTAAAGAATGCCTACGCTTATTATGAGGATGGCGATGAGAGCGTATTGCCACGTAGCATTGCTACCCGTGATGCCTTCCTCAATGCCATGACTCTCGATATCGCAATGGGTGGTAGTACAAATACAGTGCTCCATCTCTTGGCTGTGGCTCAGGAAGCAGGTGCCGATTTCAAAATGGAAGATATCGATCAGCTCAGTCGCAAGGTTCCTTGCCTCTGCAAGTTGAGTCCTAATACTCAGAAGTATAGCGTTCAGGAATGCAACCGTGCCGGTGGTATCCTGGGTATCCTGAATGAACTTAATAAGGGTGGCCTTATCAATGGTGCTGTGAAGCGTGTGGATGGCAAGACTCTCGATGAGCAGATGAAGAAATACGATATCACAGGTGCCGAGATTGATCCTGAGGCTGACCGCATCTATCATTCTGCTCCTGGCAGAAAATTCTCTACTCAGATGGGTAGTCAGGATGCACAGTGGGAGAGTCTTGATACAGATAGAGAGAATGGCTGTATCCGTGATCTCGAACATGCTTATACCAAGGATGGTGGTCTTGCAGTGCTCTTCGGTAACATCGCACAGAATGGTTGCGTAGTGAAGACTGCAGGTGTTGATCCTGTACTCTGGCATTTCGAGGGTCCTGCTGTATGCTTCGATTCTCAGGAAGATGCCTGCGAGGGTATTCTCGGTGGCAAGGTGAACTCTGGTGATTGTGTTGTCATCACACACGAGGGGCCTAAGGGTGGTCCTGGTATGCAGGAGATGCTGTATCCAACTTCATACATCAAGAGCCGTCACCTCGGTAAAGAGTGTGCCCTCATCACAGATGGTCGATTCTCAGGAGGTACATCTGGCTTGAGTATCGGTCACATTAGCCCAGAGGCTGCTGCTGGTGGTAACATCGGCAAAATCAAGGATGGCGATATCATCGTTATCGATATTCCTAGCCGCTCTATCAATGTGAAGCTTTCCGACGAGGAACTTGCTGCTCGTCCACAGCAGCCGCTGAAGCGTAATCGTCAGGTTAGTAAGGCTTTGCGTGCATACGCACAGAGCGTAAGCTCTGCTGATAAGGGTGGTGTAAGAATCATTGACTAATCCTTTTCTGGTTTCCCAGGCAAGAAGGTTTGTCTTTGACAACAAAGAAAATAAAGTTTTTGAATTATTCAGAATAAGATATAGATAAATGGCAAAAGAAGTAATAACAGGAGCTGAAGCATTGATGCGCTCCCTGCATAACGAAGGGGTTAAGACCATCTTCGGTTACCCAGGTGGTAGCATCATGCCAGTGTTTGATGCGCTGTATGGTTACACGAGAGGAGAGAAGAAGATGTTTGATCACATCTTGGTTCGTCACGAGCAGGCTGCTGCTCACGCTGCACAGGGCTACGCCCGAGTCAGCGGTGAAGTGGGTGTTACTCTCGTTACCAGTGGTCCTGGAGCAACTAATACGCTCACCGGTATTGCGGATGCCATGATGGATTCTACACCTATCGTGGTCATCGCCGGACAGGTGGGTGTGGGCGCTTTGGGTACTGATGCCTTCCAGGAAGTTGACCTGGTGGGTGTTACCCAGCCTATCTCTAAGTGGTCTTATCAGATTCGCCGTCCTGAGGATGTGGCATGGGCTGTAAGCCGTGCCTTCTTCATCGCTCGTAGCGGTCGTCCGGGACCTGTGGTACTCGACTTTACCAAGAACGCCCAGATTGCTACTTGTGAGTGGGAACCGGTGAAGTGCGAGAAGGTTACATCTTATAATCCATATCCGAAGATTGATGAAAAGGCAGTGGCTGAAGCTGCTGAACTCATCAATCAGGCAAAGCGTCCTTTCGCTCTCGTCGGTCATGGCGTAGAACTGGGTGGTGCTCATAATGAACTGGTTGAATTCCTGGAGAAGGCTGATATCCCGGCTGGTCGTACCCTGCTCGGTCTTTCTGCTCTTCCTAGCAACCATCCGCTTAATATGGGTATGCTCGGTATGCATGGTTCTTATGCTACCAATATGAAGACTCAGGAGTGTGATGTGCTCATTGCCATCGGTATGCGATTCAGCGACCGTATCACGGGCGTTCCTTCCAAATATGCCAAGCAGGCTAAAATCATCCATCTTGATATTGATAAGTCGGAAATCGATAAGGTCATCAAGACTGATGTAGCTGTGATTGGCGATTGCAAGCAGACGTTGCCTGCCATCACTCGTCTCTTGAACAAGAATGTTCATCGCGAGTGGAGAGATTCCTTCGAGGAATATCGCAAGCAGGAACAGGAGAAGGTTATCGAGAAGGATATTCATCCTACTGAAGGCCCTCTGCTGATGGGTGAGGTGACCAATGTGGTGACTGAAGCTACCAATAATGAGGCAGTTCTCGTGAACGACGTAGGTCAGAACCAGATGATCAGTAGCCGCTACTTCAAGTTCACCAAGAAACTGAGTATTGTTACCAGTGGTGGTTTCGGAACCATGGGCTTTGGTCTTCCTGCTGCTATCGGTGCAACATTCGGCGCACCAGACCGTACCATCTGCTGTTTCTTCGGTGATGGCGGTTTCCAGATGAACATCCAGGAATTGGGTACCATCATGGAGCAGCAGGCACCAGTGAAGATGATTCTCTTGAACAATAACTATCTGGGCAATGTACGCCAGTGGCAGGATTTGATGTTTGAGGGACGTCGCTCTTTCACCCATATGCTGAACCCTCGTTATGAGGAAATTGCCAAGGCTTATGGCATTCCTTACGATGTGGTAATCGACCGCAAGGATCTGAAGGCGAAGGTTGAGAAGATGATCAGCACCAAGGGACCTTACCTTTTGGAATGCGCCATCAAGGAAGATGAGGATATTGTTCCTATGACTCTGCCGGGAAAGAGTGTGGACGAAATGCTGCTTGAGCTCCACTATTAATGGCTTTCGGCTATATATATAATAAGGTGTAACTATGCATTTTAAATAATAGAAATAAAATGGAGAATAACAACGATAAGAAATTATATACATTGCTTGTCTATTCTGAGAATATTGCAGGTATCCTGAATCAGATTACCGCTGTATTTACAAGAAGACAGGTGAATATCGAGAGCTTGAATGTGTCGGCTAGCAGTATCAAGAACATCCACAAATATACTATCACGGTATGGAGTGATGCTGAGCAGATTGAGAAAATCAACAAGGCAATAGAGAAGAAAATTGATGTGGTGAAGAGTGATTATTATGCAGATGATCAGATTTTCATCCACGAGGTAGCACTCTACAAGATTTCTACTCCTATCCTCTTGGAGAATCCTGAGGTTTCCCGTACTATCCGCAAGCACGATGCCCGTATGATGGAGGTGAATCCTACCTACAGTACTGTGCTCTTGGCGGGTCTTACTGAGGATATCGCTGATCTTTTCCATCAGCTCAACAGTTTCGATTGTCTTTTGCAGTACAGTAGAAGTGGTAGAATTGCCGTTACAAGAAGCTTCGATGAGCCTATCTCTGATTATCTGAAAAAGAATTCAGAAGAATAATCTCGGACAGGAATTCTGAAAGAATATATTGATTCTGGAACAAACAGATTTAAACGAGGAAAATCCCTTTGCTTACCTGGTTGGAAGACCAAGAGCAGAGGGATTTTTTAGTTTCTTGTATGTAATAAAGATATAGGGGGCTTCGTTATATATATAATAAGGTATAAAACAATAAATCAAAAACCGAAGAAATATGAAACAGGAATTATTAGATAAGGTAGGCTGCTACGAGTTTCTGGCAGAACCTTTCCATTGCGATTTTGCAAGTCGTCTGTTTATGGGGCATTTGGGAAATCATCTTCTGAATGCTGCCGATTTCCATAGTAACGATCGTGGTTATGGAATGAACTATCTGATGCCCCGACACAAAACCTGGGTCTTGAGTCGTCTCGCTATCGAGATGCAGGAAATGCCAAAGTCTTATGATAAGTTTTATGTAGAGACCTGGGTAGAGAGTGCGATGAAGTACTTCACTAGCCGAAACTTTAAGATCTGTGCATCTGTTTCGGATGGGTCTGAAGCTGAGAAGGTATATGGCTATGGTAAAAGTGTCTGGGCGATGATTGATACAGAGACCCGTCAGCCAGTGGATATTTTCAGTATCCATGATGGACTTATCAAGGAATATATAGAAACAGAGAAACCTTGTCCTATTGCAGCCAGCTCTCGTGTCAAGATGGGTAAGGATGCAGAATTGGTACGTACTATTCATACCTATTATAATGATGTGGATGTAAATGGCCATATTAATTCTGTGAAATATATCGAGCATGTACTCGATCTTTTTGACCTGGATTATTACAAGACTCATTTTTTACAGCGCTTCGAAATCGCATACGTAGCAGAGAGTCATCAGGGCGATCAGCTGAATTTCTATGTAGAGAAGGTGGGTGATGGGGGAAAAACAGAAAAAGAAGCTTCTGTTAACGAACCTCAAAAAATGGAAGAATTTTGCATAAAAATAACAAAAATAAGCCAAAATAGCGATATTGAGGTGGAAGTTGTAAGAAGTAAGGTGAAATTTATAAAAAAATGAAAGAAAAATTTGGTGGTTTCATAGAAAATCATTACCTTTGCACTAGAAATAAAAAATAAACCCAGTGCCGCTTCCTCGTGTAGGTGGTGGACGGATCAAACAGGCTCTCTTTGGATAAGAATACAGCTCGCATCCGTATGGACAAGTATAACCCGCGGCTCCATAATAGGCAAGCCGCACAAAAATTAAGTTACAATTATGGCAGAAATGAATTTCGGTGGCGTAATGGAAACTGTTGTCACTAGTCATGAATTTTCATTGGAGAAAGCACGTGAAGTATTGAAGAACGAAACTATCGCAGTTATCGGTTACGGTATCCAGGGTCCTGGTCAGGCTTGCAACCTTCGCGATAATGGTTTCAACGTCATCGTCGGACAGCGTCAGGGTAAGACCTACGAGAAGTGTTTGAAGGATGGCTGGGTACCAGGCAAGACTTTGTTCTCTATCGAGGAAGCTGCTGAGAAGGGTACTATCATCTGTATGTTGCTTTCTGATGCCGGTCAGATTGCTTGCTGGCCAAAAATTAAGCCACACCTCACAGCAGGTAAGACTTTGTATTATTCACATGGTTTCGCTATCAACTGGAGCGATCGCACAGGCGTAGTTCCACCTAAGGATATTGATGTTATAATGGTTGCACCTAAGGGTTCTGGTACTTCTCTCCGCACTATGTTCTGCGAGGGTCGTGGTTTGAACTGTTCTTACGCTGTTTACCAGGATGCATCTGGCAAGGCAGAGGAAAAGACTATTGCATTCGGTATCGGTATCGGTGCAGGTTATCTGTTCAAGACTACATTCCAGCGTGAGGCTACTTCTGACCTTACTGGTGAGCGTGGTTCTTTGATGGGTGCTATCGAGGGTCTCTTGGAGGCTCAGTACGATGTACTCCGTGAGAATGGTCACTCTCCATCTGAGGCATTCAACGAGACTGTTGAGGAGTTGACCCAGAGCCTTGGCCCTCTCTTCGGTGCTAAGGGTATGGATTGGATGTATGCTAACTGTTCTACAACAGCTCAGCGTGGTGCTCTTGATTGGGCTCCTCGTTTCCGTGAGGCTATCAAGCCTGTTATGGAATGGTTGTATTACTCTGTTAAGACTGGTAATGAGGCTCAGATTTCTATCGACAAGAACTCTCAGGCTGATTACCGTGAGAAGTTGAACGCAGAACTCGAGGCTATGCGCAACAAGGAGATGTGGCAGGCTGGTGTTACTGTACGTAAGCTTCGTCCAGAGAATAACTAATTTTTTTCTCGTACATAATGTTATAAAGGGAGCGGTCCGCGATGGGTCGCTCCCTTTTACGTATATGATAAAGCCGAAAGGAGGTTGCTTTTCCAATCATCCTTTCGACTTTCAATCATCCTTTTATCTTTTCAATCATCCTTTCGTTTTTCTATGACTTTGAGGTCTTCTATGATGATTTCTTCTTCTGCAATCTTTCTGCGGAATTCCTTTTCTTTCTCTTCCGTTTCCTTCGCCAGGCAAACATCACACTGCTGGCATTTCGTTTCATTATGTTCACCAAAATAGGCGAGCAACTGGCGTGAGCGGCATATCTCATCATTCTTGGCATATTGCAGCATGCTTTGAATACGCTTCATATATTGCTCTCTTCGGCCTTCCCATACCTCTTGCGGAATCTGTACCTTGTTGCCATCTACTCGGTCGCGTGTATAGCTGATGAAAGGTATCTTGCGGCGGGGGATGAATTTGATGATGTGGCGGGCTGCCAGGTTCTTTAATGCAAAATATACCTGCTGGATGTTTAATTCCGCCTGGCGGGCAATAAGATGCTCGTCTATGAAGGTAAGATCCACAAACAGACTGCCGTAGCTGCGCAGTAATGCTGTGATGACCGCCTCCTGTGTAGGAGGAAGCTGATCGAGTATATAAAGTTCGTTTCTGCCCAGGAGAAACATAACGCGGGCTTTACCATCTGGATCGTCCTCGTAGTGCAGATAGCCGCTTCGTTCAAGAATCCTGAGGGCAGAATCTACTTTGGTAGGGAAAAACTTGTAGGTGATGCAGAATTTATCGATGTCAAACTCGAAGGTCTTGCCACATCCGCTACCTACACCTATCTGGTAGAAGTAGGCAAGATGTTCGTAAACGTCCTGTATCATTTCTTTAGGTGGAAAGGTATCATCTATTCGTTTCTTGAGTTTCGACTCGTCGCTTCTGTCAAAAAGCAGTACTGCATAGGATTTCTCCCCATCTCTTCCGGCACGTCCAGCCTCCTGGAAGTAAGCCTCAAGTGAATCGGGACAGTCTATGTGAATCACCATCCTCACATCGGGTTTGTCTATTCCCATTCCAAAGGCGTTTGTTGCACACATCACCCTTACTTCGTCTGCCTGCCAGGCTTTCTGTCGCACATCCTTCTCATCAGGAGCGAGTCCGGCGTGATAAAAGGTGGCGGAAATACCTTTCTTAGACAATAGTTCAGCCATTTCCTTGGTGCGTTTTCTACTTCGGGCATAGACAATGGCTGAGCCTTTCACGCTTTGCAGGATATGCACCATTTCACCCTGCTTATTGGAAGTGTTGCGTACAACATAAGCGAGGTTCTTGCGTTCGAAGCTCATCTTAAACACATTCTTTTCTGCAAAATGGAGTCTTTCCTGTATATCATCCACTACTTCTGGAGTCGCAGTCGCTGTAAGAGCAAGGATAGGTACCTGGGGAATCATTTCCCTGATTTTGGCTATCTGCAGGTAAGAAGGGCGGAAATCGTAGCCCCATTGGCTGATACAATGGGCTTCATCTACTGTGATGAAACTTACATGGATGTGTTTGAGCTTGGTCTGAAAGAGTTCTGATGCGAGTCGTTCTGGTGAAACGTAGAGAATCTTTACGCCCCCGAAGATACAGTTGTCGAGCGTCTGGAGAATTTCGTTTCTCGATTTGTCTGCATAGATGGCATCAGCCAGTATACCTCGTTCTCTAAGATGCTGTACCTGGTCTTTCATCAGGGCGATGAGAGGGGTGATGACGATACATACACCTTCCTTGACCAAGGCAGGCACCTGGAATGTGATGGATTTGCCGCCACCTGTAGGCATAAGACCGAGGGTATCCCGTCCGCAGGCAATGCTTTCGATGATATTGCGTTGAATGCCTCGGAAATCAGGATACCCCCAATACTTTTGCAGAATAAGTTGAAATTGATCTGCCATTTTTTCTTAGTCATTTGGCCTGATAGCCTCTATTTGAAGTTGGACTTGATTCTTCTTGAAAATATTGTCCTCAATGGTGTATGCAATGTCGAAACTGCGGCGGCTTTTGATGTATCGGGCAGCTGCGCTTTGCCCGAAGGCAATTCCGTTCATTACGGTACTCGATTTAGAATCTACCAATTCCAGTTTGATATGCTCTTGCTCTCTGCCCACCACCTTGCTGGTGCCGTAATCATATACGTTCTGCGTGCAGAATACGGGTTTGCTATTGCATGGACCAAAAGGTGAGAACTTCTTTAAATCTGAGTGCAGCTGCTTCGTTATGTCCTTGAAGTCTATCATCGCATCTATGTTGAGCATCGCTTCCGTCTGTTCGGGAGCGATATGTTCTGCCACGTACTGGTGGAATCTGTCTCTAAACTCCTTCACGTTTTCCCATTTCATCGTAAGTCCGCAGGCATAGGTGTGACCTCCGAAGTTGATAAGCAGGTCGCGGCAACTCTTGATGGCAGAATATACATCGAATCCTGTTACACTGCGAGCCGAACCTGTTGCAAGGTCTCCGTCACGGGTCAATACCACGGTAGGACGGAAGTAGATTTCCGTAAGTCGGGATGCAACGATGCCGATGACTCCCTTTTTCCAACCTTCATCATAGAGTACGATGCTGGAGTTGTGTTTCTGTGTCTCCAGTCGTGACACGATTAGATTGGCTTCTTCTGTCATCTGCTTGTCTATGTCCTTGCGCTGCTCGTTGTACTCATTGATGTGCTTTGCCATTTTCAGAGCCTGACCGAAGTCTCGCTCTACCAGCAGATCCACGCTTTCCTTGCCGTTCTCCATACGTCCTGATGCATTGATGCGTGGTCCTATCTTGAAGACGATGTCACTCATAGACAGCTCTCTTCCGTTGAGTCCGCAGATATCGATAATCGCCTTGAGTCCGATACTTGGATTGGTATTGAGAAGTTTGAGACCGTGGAAGGAAAGGATTCGGTTTTCATCCACTACAGGCACTATGTCGGCAGCAATGCTCACGGCACAGAAGTCGAGTAATGGGATGAGGCGTGAGAAAGGAATGTTGTTGTTCTTGGCAAAAGCCTGCATGAACTTGAATCCTACGCCACAACCGCAGAGATGCTTGAATGGGAACGGATCATCCGGGCGTTTGGGGTTGAGTATGGCCACGGCTGGTGGCATCACGTCGTCAGGGACATGATGGTCGCAGATGATGAAGTCTATGCCAAGACTCTTGGCGTATTCTATCTCCTGGATAGCTTTGATGCCGCAATCCAGGATAATGATGAGTTTTACACCTGTTTCGTGCGCAAAGTCTATTCCCTTTTTGCTTACTCCATAGCCTTCGTCGTATCGGTCTGGTATGTAGTAATCAATGTTGGAATAAAACTGTTGCAGAAACTTGTACACCAATGCTACAGCCGTGCATCCATCCACGTCATAGTCTCCATAGACCATGATGCGCTCCTTTCTTCCCATTGCATCGTTGAGGCGATCAACAGCGATATCCATATCCTTCATCAGGAATGGATTGATGAGATCAGACAGCTGGGGACGGAAAAACCGCTTGGCTGCAGATTCTGTCGTAATGCCTCTATGGATGAGAAGCTTGGCTAGGATAGGGCTGATACTGAGTTTGTCGGCTAGTTCTTTAGCCGATTTCTCCAGCTCTGGTGTCGGTTCTTCGTAATTCCATTTAAAATGCATTTTAATTATTTTTTATTTCTGCCCCCAAAGTTACGAAAATAAAGTGACAATCGAAAATGTTTATGAAGTATTTTATTTAAAAATACCTAGATTTAAGTAAAAATAATACTTGCAGGTAAACAAAAAGGCAGCAAACTCTACTGTTTGCTGCCTTTGGTTATGTTTATTTTGAATAAATTAGATGCCGAGCTTCTTGCGGATATCCTTAGGAATGGCATTCTTGTTTACCATGAAGTCCATTGTCTTGTAAGCTACGAAAGCCTTGGTCATATACCATGTTCCCTTGTAGTCACCATACTCACCCCATGAGTTCTTTACCATATAGTACTCCTTGCCGTTCTGGTCCTTAGCGATACCATAGATGTGCATTCCGTGGTCGTCGGTAGTCTCCCAGTTGTCGAAAGCTTCCTGGCGCATAGCCTGGGTAGGAACAACTTCTGGTGCGTTTACACCAAGTGAATCGAACTTCTCCTTCTTCTCGTCCTTAGAGAGTTTGAACCAGTGGTCTGCGTCTGTACCTGCCATAGAACGAACCTTCTTGACGTCGTATGCGATACCGAGACCCTTACGAGTAAAGCCGTCCTCTGTTACGTCGCCACCCCAAGCTATAGTGTAGCCGTTGTTGATAGCGTTGTCGATGATCTTGCAAAGGTCATCCATTGGCACGTTGTAGCTCAAAGGCCAACGCCAGTTGTCCTGTACCTCAACAGCAAACTTGCTCCACATTGGGTGGTGAGTGTAGCTGGTGATGGTAACATAATCATCGAGGTTCAAGCCGAGGCTCTGGCAGAATGACTGTGGAGTGTACTGCTTGCCCTGATATGTGAACTTCTCTGGAGTCTTACCGATATATGAGTCGATGATACCCTGAAGACCGCTCTTCCAGGCAGAAGAAATCTTCTTAGCGTTGCTCTTAGCTACAGCCTCTACGTATGGAGTCATTACATCGAAGAACTCACCGAAGTTAGCGAGTGAGTCGCCTGTCAAAGTACCAGGAGCTGGCATTGCGCCCTCCGGTACGATTCCGTAGTGCTGCAAAGCATAAAGTACATCGTATGCGCTACCGCCCTGAGAGAAGCTTACGTCACCGTGCATTCTTACAGCCATAGTGGCGCGGTCCATATAAGTCTTGTTAGCTACGAACATCTCGCTGAGGTCGTAGGTTTTACCTGTATGCTTCAGAATCTCGCTTTCGAAGTAGCTGAGTGTAGAGTAAGCCCAGCACGTACCGCTGCGGTTCTGGTCCTTGATGCTTGTAATAGGATTCTGCTTCACTACTGTGAATACAGGCTTGTTCTTTGCAATAGTTGCAGAATCAGTTGCTGATTTCGCATTTGCGCCAGTGGCAACCATAGCCAACATGGCTGCAACGATCATTGATTTCTTCATGAAATTTTTCTCTTAAATTAATAATGTTATTCTATACTTATATCTCTCTATGAAGAATCCTCAAGTATTGAAAACCTTGAGGGTTCTTCGTTCATTTGCTTGAATGGATTTTTCTATTTAAAGAATCTCTCCTCTGTGGGCAGCCATATACTCCTCTACATCCTTTGGATGGTAAGGTATACGGTCGGTTCCGAGGAATCGGCAACCATCCTTGGTGATGAGTACATCATCCTCGATACGGATGCCTCCGAAGTCTTTGTAGGTCTCAATCTTATCGAAGTTGAGGAACTCTGCACAATGACCTGAAGCTTTCCATTCGTCGATGAGAGCTGGAATGAAGTAAACACCTGGCTCATCTGTTACTACGAAGCCTTCTTCAAGGCGACGGCCCATACGCAGGCAGTTTGTACCAAACTGTTCCAGGTTAGGGCGAACTTCATCATCAAAGCCAACGTTTATCTGGTCGAGGTTCTCCATATCGTGAACATCCATACCCATCATGTGTCCCAATCCGTGAGGCAGGAACATAGCGTGGGCACCAGCACGTACAGCCTCTTCTGTATCACCTTTGGCAAGACCTAACTCTTTCATACGGTCGAAGAGCAAGCGGCATACGGCAAAGTGGACATCAGCCCACTTCACACCTGGCTTTGCAACTTCCAGAGCGTAGTCGTGACAAGCCTCTACGATAGAGTAGATTTCCAGTTGGCGCTGGCTGAACTTACCGCTGACTGGCATTGTACGAGTATGGTCTGAACAGTAATTGTTCATAGTCTCTGCACCTGCATCACAAAGTGCCAGTCTTCCTTCCTCGAGCAGATTCATAGATGGATAACCATGCTGAATCTCTCCATGCTGGCTGAAGATAGTAGGGAAACTAACCATTGCTCCATAAGAGTGAGCAATTCCGCTTACCTGTCCTGCTACATATTTTTCTGTGATTCCTGGGCGGACGAGCTTCATAGCAGTGGTGTGCATCTTATATCCGATAACAGAAGCACGCTCCAATTCCTCAATTTCCTCAGGAGTCTTGGTAGAACGCATCTTGACAACCGCCTTGATGAGATCCATGCTGGCTTCCTCTTTCTGCTGGTTTGGATGAATTCCGAGGAGATCAAATACCTGAAGCTTGATATCATAGCGGTAAGGTGGCAAGAAGTGAATCTTGCGTTTCTTCGCCATAGCATCATTGCAGATGGACTTCAGACTCTTCATTGGTGCAGAATTATGTACACCCACCTGCTCTGCGAGATTGTGGACGCTATCTACGCTTCCGTACCATACGATATCTACCAAGTCGATATCATCACCGATTAAAGTTTCGATGTCGTTATCTATGTCAATTACACCAACCAAACCGTCTCGCTGCAAACCGAAATAGTACAGGAATGTTGAGTCCTGGCGGAATGGGTAATATCCGTTATTAGGGAAATTACAAGGTGAATTGTTGTTTCCGAAAAGAATGATGACGCCGCTTTTGACGAGCTTCTTAAGCTCTTGTCTGCGGCTGATATAAGTGTCCTTGCTAAACATATTTTTAGAATTTTACTTTATTTTGCTGCAAAGTTAGCAATTATTTCGCAAAAATGTATTATCTTTGCAATCAAAAATAGAAAAAACTAGCGAATTTATAAATAATTAATATAAAAATGCTCTTTTTGAGGGACAAAATGTAAGAAAATGAGTTTTCTCAGAGTGCAAATCGTTAGTAATGCAGAGAGTGATAATCTGTAAGAGTATGAATCTTGATTAGTGTAATGCAATCAAAAAACAGTGGAAGAATAAAGGTTATGAAGTTGAATTTGGAAAAAACTGGTTTGGTCTTGGAAGGTGGAGGTATGCGTGGCGTCTTTACCAGTGGCGTACTTGATGCTTTTATGAAGCATGATGTTTATTTCCCATATACGGTGGCGGTGTCGGCAGGTGCATGTAATGGTATGTCGTACATCAGTCGCCAGCCGCGTCGTGCCCGTATTTCAAATATCGATTATTTGGCGAGGTATCAGTATATCGGCATCCGACATCTGGTAACGCAAGGGTGTATTTTCGACCGTGAGTTGCTTTACGATAAGTTTCCGAATCTGTTGCTTCCTTACGATTTTGATACCTATTTTAAATATGCCGACCGATTCGAGATGGTTACCACGAATTGTCTTACGGGCAAGCCTATGTATCTTTCGGAAAATCATGATCGGCAGCGTGCCCTCGATATTGTACGTGCTTCCAGCAGTTTGCCATACGTGAGTAAAATCGTGGATGTGGATGGTATCCCAATGCTCGATGGTGGAATATCAGACAGTATTCCCGTGATGAGAGCTATAGACAAAGGTTATGAGCACAATGTGGTTGTCTTGACCCGCAACAAAGGTTGGAGAGATACTGGCAAAGATAGAAAGCTACCTTATTTATATAAGAACTATCCGCGCCTGCGAGTGGTCTTGAGTCATCGGCATAAGGCTTATAATGAGCAGATTCAACTGATTGATGATTTGGAGGCTGCTGGCAAAATCACTTGTATTCGTCCGATTCGTCCAATGGAAGTAGGGCGCATAGAAAAGGATACGGATAAATTAGAGCGTCTCTATGAAGAAGGATTTATGCTGGGAGAAAAGTTTTGTGAGAAATTCCTATGATGAAGTTTGCGTCATAGATTCCTAGTTTGAAATTCTCATTATAAAACAGCCTGTTCTCAAAACAAAAAGTCGTGTTTTGAGAACAGGCTATTCTTGTATATATGTTCACCTTATATATACTCCCCTTAATATATGTGCTTATCTTTTATATATGCCCATCCTGCAGATTGGCTTCAGCCTATTAGCCTATTATTCTTTAAGCAAGTCGGGTCTTAATCGCTTGGTTCGTTCCATTGCCTGGTCAAATTCCCACTGGCGGATTTTTGCTTCGTTGCCGCTAAGTAGGATTTCTGGAACCTTCCAACCCTTGTAGTCTGAAGGGCGGGTGTAGATAGGAGCTGACAGAATGTCGTCTTGGAAGCAGTCGGAGAGGGCACTCTGTTCATCGCTGATGACTCCTGGTACGAGGCGGATTACCGCATCTGAAATAATAGCTGCTGCCAGTTCGCCGCCCGTGAGCACATAATCACCTACGCTGATTTCTCTGGTAATAAGATGATCGCGCACGCGCTGGTCGATTCCCTTGTAGTGACCGCAGAGGATGATGAGGTTTCCACCCAGCGACATTTCGTTGGCTATCTTCTGGTTGAAGGTCTCGCCATCCGGAGATACATAGATGACGTCATCGTAGTCACGCTCTGCCTTCAGGGCAGTGATGCATCGGTCTATTGGTTCGCATTGCATCACCATTCCGGCGCTTCCTCCGTATGGATAGTCGTCCACTCGTTTCCATTTATCTAATGTATAGTCGCGCAAGTTGTGGAGATGGATCTCTGCGAGGCCCTTCTTCTGCGCACGTGCCAGGATAGATTCATTGAAGAATCCCTCCAGCATCTCTGGTAATACTGTAATAATGTCTATTCTCATAACATCTGCAAAGATAATAAATAATGTGTATAGCGCCAAATGTTTTATCGTTTTTCTTTTTCTTCTGCGATTGTTTTCTGATTTTCTTCTGCTTTTACTATTGTTTTCTTGCTTTTCTGATGTTTTTACTTTGAATTCTTTATTTATAGTGGAAAAACAGCAATCTTTCGTATAAATATGCAACAAATTCATCAAGAATCAAGAAAAATGCTAGCAAAATGATAAATTTTCAATAAAATGTGCTACTATTTGCAGAAAAAGTCGTATATTTGCAAACAAAAAAGTTCGGTAGTGCGTATTATGCTGTTGTATGGTGTGCGCACACGAATGTATAGTTAATCAAATAATTAGTGAATAAGATGATACTGGACATTGAAATGCTGAGAAGCTTTTATGCTTCGTATTCGGAAAGTGTAAAACAGGCTAAGGCTACTGTGAAACGACCTCTCACTTATGCCGAGAAGGTGCTCTTTGCGCATCTTTTCGACCCTGCTGAGTTGCGCCCATATAAAAGAGGTATAGAATATGTGGATTTCCGACCTAACCGCGTGGCGATGCAGGATGCTACCGCTCAGATGGCGCTCTTGCAGTTTATGAACGCAGGTAAGGATAAGGTGGCTGTTCCTGCTTCAGTACATTGCGATCACTTGATTCGTGCAGACGTGGGTGCTATTCAAGACCTTCCTGAAGCATGTAAGACCAACAAGGAGGTATATGATTTCTTGAAGTCGGTATCTCAGAAATATCACATCGGATTCTGGGGACCAGGAGCTGGTATCATCCACCAGGTGGTACTCGAGAACTATGCCTTCCCAGGCGGTATGATGGTGGGTACAGATTCCCATACTCCAAATGCCGGCGGTCTCGGTATGGTAGCCGTGGGCGTTGGTGGTGCCGATGCTGTGGATGTGCTCACTGGTCAGCCTTGGGAACTCAAGATGCCTCGCCTCATCGGTGTGCATCTCACGGGTAAGCTCTCTGGCTGGGCTACTCCAAAGGATGTGATTCTCGAAATCCTGGGCATTCTCACAGTGAAGGGTGGTACCAATGCCATCCTTGAATACTTTGGCGATGGCCTCGACGGCATCTCTACCACGGGTAAGGCTACCATCTGTAACATGGGTGCAGAGCTGGGTGCTACCTGCTCTATCTTCCCATTCGACCAGAATGCCAGCGAATATCTCCGCAAGACGGGTCGTGAGGAGATTGCTTCTCTTGCCCAGAAGAACGCTGCCGAACTTCGTGCTGATGACGAGGTGCTTGCCAATCCATCTGCCTTCTACGACCAGATTGTAGAAATCGACCTCTCTAAGGTCGAGCCACATCTCAATGGTCCGTTTACTCCAGATGCGGCAACCCCTATCTCTCACATGAAGGCGAAGGGTCCTGCTAATGATTATCCTATGGTGGTAGAAGTTGGATTGGTAGGAAGCTGTACCAACTCTTCCTATCAGGATTTGGCCCGTGCGGCAAGTGTGGCTCGCCAGGCTTACGAGAAGGGCATCCAGGTAAAGGGGCAGCTCATCATCAACCCTGGTTCTGAGCAGATTCGCTATACTGCCGAGCGTGATGGTATCCTCGATGACTTCAAGAAGATTGGTGCCTTGATCATGACCAATGCCTGCGGCCCTTGCATCGGACAGTGGAAGCGTCACACAGATGACAACACCCGCAAGAATGCCATCGTCACCTCTTTCAATAGAAACTTCCGCCGTCGTGCTGATGGCAACCCTAATACATTTGCCTTCATCGGTAGCCCTGAGCTCACCGTGGCACTCACCATTGCCGGCCGCCTGGATTTCAATCCTGCCACCGATACCTTATCAGATAAGGATGGCAACAGCGTGAAACTCGATGCGCCTGCAGGTTTCACCTTCCCTCCTAAGGGATTTGCCGTAGAAGACAAGGGCTTCATCGCTCCTAGCGAAGCAAATGCTAACATTGAGGTGGTAATTGCTCCAGATAGCAACCGCCTGCAGAAATTGGCTCCATTCGCTCCTTGGGATGGAAAGGACCTGGTAGATATGCCTCTTCTCATCAAGACCGAGGGCAAGTGTACCACCGACCATATCTCAATGGCTGGTCCATGGTTGAAGTTCCGCGGACATCTTCAGAATATCTCAGATAACCTGCTGATGGGTGCCGTCAACGCCTTCAATGGCGAGAGCAACAAGGTGAAGAACCAGTTGGATGGCAAGTATGTGGAGGTTTCTACCGCAGCCAAGGCTTACAAGGCGCAGGGCATCAGCAGCATCGTGGTGGCTGAGGATAACTACGGTGAAGGCTCATCTCGTGAGCATGCAGCCATGGAGCCTCGTTTCCTGAACGTGAAGGTGATTCTTGCCAAGAGTTTCGCCCGTATCCACGAAACCAACCTTAAGAAGCAGGGTATGCTCGCCCTTACATTCTGCAATAAGGATGATTATAATAAGGTACAGGAAGACGACCGCATCTCACTCACCGGTTTGAAGGAGTTCGCTCCAGGTTCTAAACTCACCGTCATCTTGAAGCATAAGGATGGCTCTGAGGATAGTTTCGAGGTAGAGCATACTTATAATGATACACAGATTGCATGGTTTAAGGCTGGTTCTGCATTGAACTTTGCAGCTAAAAAGTAACAGTTATGAATAAAGAATATTTAATATATAAACTAAGTGATGAGGTAAAGAACTCATGCAAGATTGATAAGGATGCATTCACCAAGTTCAATGTAAAGCGTGGACTTCGTAATGAGGATGGCTCTGGTGTGCTGGTAGGATTGACCAACATCGGTAACGTTGTGGGTTACGAGCGCGATGAGAATGGCAAGCTGAAGCCTACCGAGGGTAAGCTCTATTATCGTGGCTACGAGCTTGACGACCTCGTTACTCCTCTCTTGAAGGAGAAACGATTCGGATTTGAGGAGGTTGCCTTCCTGCTCCTTTCCGGTCAGCTGCCGGATAAGGAGGAGTTGGAGGCTTTCAAGGAACTCCTGAACGACAACATGCCGCTCGACCACCGTACCATTACTCACATCATCGAGCTGGAGGGTTCTAACATCATGAACATCCTGGCTCGTTGCGTGCTCGAAATGTACACCTTCGATCCGAACCCTGACGATATCAGCCGCGACAACCTGATGCGTCAGAGTGTGGAGCTGATTGCGAAGTTCCCAACCATCATCGCCTATGCATACAACATCTATCGTCACTCTGTACAGGGCAGAAGCTTGCACATTCGCCATCCACGCGAGAATCTCTCTATCGCAGAGAACTTCCTCTATATGATGAAGCACGAGAACTACTCAGAGTTGGATGCGCGTATGCTCGATCTGCTCCTCATCATCCAGGCAGAGCATGGTGGTGGTAACAACTCTACCTTTACGGTGCGTGTTACTTCTTCTACCCGCACGGATACCTACAGCTCCATCGCTGCCGGTATCGGTAGCTTGAAGGGTCCTCTTCATGGTGGTGCCAACATCAAGGTTATCAATATGTTCCATCATCTGAAGGAGGCTATCAAGGATTGGACCAATGTCAACGAACTCGATATCTACCTGAAGCGCATGCTCAACAAGGAGGCTTATGATAAGACGGGTCTTATCTATGGTATCGGCCATGCGGTTTATACCTTGAGCGATCCTCGTGCCGTAGAGCTGAAGCGACTGGCTGGCGAGCTTGCCAAGGAGAAGGGTAGGGAGGATGAGTACAACTTCCTGAAGCTTATCGAGCAGGAGGGTATCAAGTGCCTGCAGGAACATCGTGGCGGCAGCAAGCCTGCCTGTGCTAACCTCGATTTCTATAGCGGTTTCATCTATGAGATGATTGGTCTTCCTCAGGAGATTTATACTCCTATCTTTGCTATGGCCCGTATCGTGGGTTGGACTGCCCATCGCATCGAAGAACTCAACTTCGAGGGTCGCCGCATTATTCGTCCTGCTTACAAGAATATTCTGGGTGAGTTGGATTATACTCCATTGGGTGAGAGATAAAAAATACATCAAATAATAAATACAAGTATTTAAAAAGGGCAATGCTTCTATGAGTATTGCCCTTTTATTTGGTGTGTACAGGGGGATATGCTTTTCTTTTTGGCTGTAGTCTTTTTTTCGATACTAAATAGCGTATCTTGTTTTAAAAACGGCTTTAAAAAAATATTTTAGTGAAATATAGTTAAGAAACTGATGTTTGGAGATAAATATTTGCGGATTACAGATAAATGTAGTATCTTTGTCGAAGAATTGCATGAAATGCAAGACTACAATAGTAAATTGTTATAATAAATAAAAGTATAAGAGAATAGGTGATGTCTGTAGATTGCATATTAGACTGGTACCTAAATAAGAGGAGTAATAAAAGTTAATGGAAAAAGAATTTGAAGAGTATTGGAGCGCACACAGCAAGAGAATGCTTTTGAATGCTCCTGGCAACCTGCGGCAGGAATACCTGGAATCAACGAAATTAGATACGCCTATGGATTGGGTGTGTTATATCCTTCCCGTGGCTGCAGGTATTCTTATTCAGCCTCATGTCAATCTGAAGAGTGAGGTGCTGTCTTGGGCCATTATTTTATTGATAGTGGTGGTATTGTTTGTTCTTTTGCAGATGGTAAAGCCTTTTTTTCAGAAAAAGAAGTCAACCATTCAGGCAATTGATCAAATTAAACAGTATTACTACGAAAGATATAAGAAATATGGTCTGGATAAAATGGAGCCTTGGAATTAAGGCTCCATTTTTTATGTGATGATGTATTTTTATACGATCATAAAGTCGCTCATGATGTCATCTGATATATAGAGACCTTCATGGGTAAGTGATAGCTTCCCGTTGCTTATCTTCATGAGTCCTCTATGAATATGCTTCTCAGCTTCCTGCATCATCTGTGAAGCTAATTGGTCACCAAACTCCTTTTCCATCTTTTCTATATCAATACCATCGCTTGTCCGTAATGCCGTGGTGATAAGGTCATTGTATCTTGTAGAAAGATCCAGGAATTCGGTTTCACTAGGCAATTCTCCCTTTTGGATGGAAGCGATGTATTCCCTGATATTGTCCACATTCCAGCTTCTGGTGGCTTCAATCTTGTTTTCTTCACCTCTTTTAGTCTCTCGTCTGTAGGAGTGGGCGGCTGCACCTATTCCGATATAGGGCACTTCATGCCAATAGCTGCTGTTGTGGCGTGATCGGTAGCCTGGCTTGGCAAAGTTGCTGATTTCGTAATGCTCGTAACCGGCAGAGGTGAGTTGGGTGATGAGTAGCTCATACATCTGTCGGCTGGTTTCCTCATCGATTTCCTCAATCTTTCCCCGTTCCAGCATTCTGTAGAGAGTCGTTCCTTCTTCGTACATCAAGCTGTAGGCAGAGATGTGTTCTACCCCCAGTTTGATGGCTTCATCAATGTCTTTTTTCCAGTCTTCCTGAGTTTCGCCAGGAAATCCGAACATCAGGTCGATGCTGATGTTATGGATGTCGATGCCACGCAACCTTTTGATGGCAGCCTTGACATCTGCAGCCTTGTGGCGGCGGTGAAGGAAGCCCAGGCGATGGTCTGAAAAAGTCTGTGCTCCCATGCTTACCCTGTTTACGGGCAGCTGCAGGAGAGTCTTGCAGAATTCTTCTGAGACATCATCGGGGTTGCATTCCATCGTAATTTCCATTTTTGAGAATTCTTCTTCCGGATGATCTGGAGGAAAATAAGCCTCCTTGATACCTTCGAAAAGGCGGATGAGCTGATCGTGGGTAAGCTGGCTGGGAGTTCCACCCCCCAGGTAGATGGTTCTTAAACAGTAATCGTAATCAGTTGCCGTTTTGAAGGGGCGCATCTTCATTTCCTTGCACAGAGCATCAACGTAATCATCCCGCATGCTGAGGGATGTGGTGCTGTAGAAACCGCAGTAGATGCAGCGGCTCTCACAGAATGGGATATGTATGTATAGTCCTGCCATGTTTTTTTAAGTCTGAATTCCTAATCGGCATTTCTGGCTTTAGTCTTATCTTTTTCTATATATAATAAGGTATAAGCCTAGAAATATGTCTTAACAAGATGCAAAATTACTAATATAATTTAATTTAGAGCAAGTTTTTTGTGAAAAAATTTGCAGGATTGCCGAAAAATGTGTAATTTAGTAGCACGAAACAGAAAAATCGTATGATTGGACTGTCGAATAACTAGCAATTTTAAGTATAACCCTTAAAAATCTATAAGCGTCATGAGAGTATATCAGACTAATGAGATTAAAAACATTGCATTGCTGGGCAGTGCGGGTAGCGGCAAGACTACACTTGCCGAGAGTATGTTATTTGAAGCAGGCGTTATCAAGCGTAGAGGCTCTGTAGAAGCGAAGAATACGGTGAGCGACTACTTCCCAGTAGAGTTGGAGTATGGCTACTCAGTGTTCCCTACCGTTTTTCATGTGGAGTGGAACAATAAGAAGCTTAACATTATAGATTGCCCTGGTAGCGATGATTTCGTAGGTGGTGCCATTACATCACTCAATGTTACCGATCAGGCAGTCATCCTTATCAATGGTCAGTATGGTCCAGAGGTAGGCACCCAGAACAACTTCCGTTATACAGAGAAGTTGAACAAGCCTGTTATTTTCCTCGTTAACCAGCTTGACTCAGACAAGTGCGATTTCGACAACCTCATTGCCACCATGAAGGACATTTATGGTTCCAAGTGTGTGCAGATACAATATCCTATCGAGACAGGTCCTGGCTTCAATGCTCTCATTGACGTGTTATTGATGAAAAAATATTCCTGGAAACCAGAAGGCGGTGCTCCTATCATCGAGGATATTCCTGAGGAGGAAATGGACAAGGCAATGGAACTTCATGCTGCACTCGTTGAGGCTGCTGCCGAAAACGACGAGGGCTTGATGGAGAAATTCTTCGAGAGTGAAAGCTTGACAGAGGATGAACTTCGTGAGGGTATCCGCAAGGGATTGGTAACCCGCAGCATCTTCCCTGTATTCTGCGTTTGCGCAGGCAAGTCTATGGGCGTTCACCGCCTGATGGAGTTCTTGGGCAACGTTGTTCCTTTTGTAAGCGAAATGCCTAAGGTGCATAATACCCGTGGTGAGGAAATTACTCCTGATACCAATGGTCCTGAGAGTGTTTACTTCTTCAAGACAGGCTTGGAACCACATATCGGTGAGGTAAGTTACTTCAAGGTGATGAGTGGTTCTATCAAGAGTGGTGACGACCTGACCAATTCTGACCGTGGTTCCAAGGAGCGTATCGGACAGATTTATGCCTGTGCGGGTGCCAACCGTGTGCCTGTAGATCAGTTGAATGCCGGTGATATCGGTTGTACTGTGAAGATGAAGGACGTGAAGACGGGCAATACCTTGAATGGAAAGGGTGCTGAGTGGCGCTTCGATTTCATCAAGTATCCTAATCCTAAGTACTCTCGTGCCATCAAGGCTGTCAATGCCCAGGATACAGAGAAGCTGATGGCTGCTCTTCTCAAGATGCGTCAGGAAGACCCAACATGGGTTGTGGATCAGAGCAAGGAGTTGCGCCAGGTGATCGTACGCGGTCAGGGTGAGTTCCACCTCCGTACATTGAAGTGGCGTCTGGAGAACAACGAAAAGCTCAATGTAGTCTTCGAGGAGCCTCGCATCCCATATCGTGAGACCATTACCAAGAAGGCTCGTGCCGATTATCGTCATAAGAAGCAGAGTGGTGGTGCTGGTCAGTTTGGTGAGGTTCACCTCATCGTTGAGCCATACGCAGAGGGTATGCCAGATCCGACATCATTCACCTTCAACGGTCAGGAGTTCAAGATGAACATCAAGAGCCGTGAAGAAGTTTCCCTGGAGTGGGGTGGCAAGTTGGTATTCCTCAACTCTGTGGTTGGTGGAGCTATCGATGCCCGTTTCATGCCGGCTATCCTGAAGGGTATCATGGATTGTATGGAGCATGGACCTCTTACAGGTTCTTACGCCCGTGATGTCCGAGTTATCGTATATGATGGCAAGATGCACCCGGTAGATAGCAATGAGTTGTCATTCATGCTGGCTGCCCGTCGTGCTTTCAGCGATGCCTTCAAGCAGGCAGGTCCAAAGATTCTGGAGCCTATCTATGATTTGGAGGTTTACGTGCCAGCCGACTATATGGGTGATGTGATGAGTGATCTTCAGGGACGCCGTGCCCTTATCATGGGTATGGATTCTGAGGCAGGTTACCAGAAGTTGAGTGCCAAGATTCCACTCAAGGAGCTTGCCAACTATTCTATCTCCCTCAGCTCGCTTACCGGTGGTCGTGCTTCGTTCACCACCAAGTTTGCCAGCTACGAGTTGGTTCCTACCGATATCCAGAGCAAGCTGATTGCCGATCATGAGGCTGAACTGGCTAAGGAGGCTGAATAGAGTAGAAAAGATATTTCATCTTTATGATAAAAATGTTGTTTGAAATATAACTTCGAATTATCTCTCTTATATAAATTAAAATTTTATGTTGATATGACCAATGGGGAGCCTGCATGTGATATGTCGGCTCTCTTTTATTTTTATATATGCAATTATAACCGTTTGTTTTTGTTAATTTGAGCAAATTGAAGTGAAATAATTAACTGTTTTGTGTTAACCAATTAAGAAATTTCCTATCTTTGCCCCTATGAAAAAGAAAACGATTTGGACCATAGCCGTTATTATGGGCTTTTCGTTCCTTGCGCTGCTATTCCTGCAGCTCAGTTACATCCAGGAAATGGTGAACATGAAGAAGGAACAGTTTGACGAGTCGGTCAACAGAGCCCTATATCAAGCTTCAAGAAACTTGGAGCTGAATGAAACTTTGCGCTATCTTGAAAAGGATGTCAATGAGACTGAACGCAAAGCTAGTAAGAAGGATTCTGTGGGAACCCGCAGCGGTCAGCTGGATGGAACCATCCAGCACTCTCATCAGTATTCTGTGGTAGGTAAGGATGGTACGGTCTATTCATCCTTCGAGTTGAAGACCATTGCAACCAATCCTGCCAACAAGCCGAAGGCGATGATTCTGCGCAGCGACAAGAACTCGCTTAATGAGACTCAGAAGTCCTTGCAGGAGATTGTGAAGAATCGCTATGTGTATCAGAAAGCGTTGCTCGACGAAGTGGTTTATTCCATTCTCTACTCGGCATCCGATAAACCATTGAAGGAACGAATCAACTTCAAGCAGTTGGATCAGGATCTCAAGGCAGAGATGATGAACAATGGAATCAATATCCCTTATCACTTTACGGTAACAACCCAGGATGGCAGGGAGGTGTACCGTTGCCCGGATTATACCGACGAGGGTGAGGAATACAGCTATTCTCAGGTACTCTTCCGCAACGACCCGCAGTCGAAGATGGGAGTCGTAAAGGTTCACTTCCCAGATATGAACAGCTACATCTTCTCCAGTGTGCGCTTCATGATTCCTAGTGTCATCTTTACGCTGGTATTGCTCATCACCTTTATCTTCACCATCGTGGTCATCTTCCGGCAGAAGCGATATACGGAGATCAAGAATGACTTCATCAACAATATGACCCATGAGTTGAAGACGCCTATTGCCAGCATCAGTCTGGCGGCACAGATGCTCAACGACCCGTCGGTTTCCAAGAGCGAGCAGATGCAGAAGCATCTGGGTGGTGTGATAGATGATGAATCGAAGCGACTCCGCTTCCTGGTAGAAAAGGTATTGCAGATGAGTATGTTTGACCGCAAGAAGGCGGTGTTCAAGAAGAAGGAGCTCGATCTGAATGAAATCGTTGAGAATGCGGCTCACTCTTTCGCCCTCCGCGTAGAGCATACGGGAGGAAAGATTTACGTGGATATCGAGGCGATAGACTCTACGCTCTATGTGGATGAGGTGCATTTCCAGAATGTGATTTTCAATCTGATGGACAATGCCGTGAAGTATCGTAAACCCGAAGAGCCTCTGTTTGTCACGATGAAGACATGGAATGATGAACATCATCTGTATCTCTCTATCAATGATACGGGTTTGGGTATGAAGAAGGAGAACCTGAAGAAGATCTTCGACAAGTTCTACCGCGTACATACGGGCAATGTGCATGATGTGAAGGGCTTCGGCCTCGGTCTCGCCTATGTGAGGAAAATCGTGGAATTGCATGGTGGAGAAATCAAGGTTGACAGCGAATTGGGCAAGGGTACTACCTTTACCATCAAGCTGCCGGTGATACATGATTAAAAGACAATGATAAATAGAATATTAACAAGTAAAAATAATAAGAATATGGAAGAGACAGTAAAAATCCTGCTTTGCGAGGATGATGAGAATTTGGGTATGTTGCTTCGTGAGTATCTGCAGACCAAGGGCTTTGCTACAACATTGTGCCCTGACGGTGAGGCAGGCTTCAAGGAGTTCACCAAGAACAAGTATGATATTGCCGTACTCGATGTGATGATGCCTAAGAAGGATGGCTTTACCCTGGCTCAGGAGATTCGCCAGCAGACGGCAGATCTGCCAATCGTATTCCTTACTGCCAAGACTTTGAAGGAGGATATTCTGGAAGGCTTCAAGATAGGTGCTGACGATTATATCACCAAGCCTTTCTCTATGGAGGAGCTGGTGTTCCGTGTAGAGGCTATCCTTCGCCGTGTACGTGGCAAGAAGACCAAGGAATCTACCATGTACCACATCGGTAAGTTTACCTTCGATACACAGAAGCAGCTGCTTACCATCGGTGATGAGCAGACCAAGCTGACAACCAAGGAGAATGAGCTTCTTGCTCTTCTCTGTGCTCATGCCAACGAGATTCTTCAGCGTGATTTCGCATTGAAGACCATCTGGATTGACGACAACTACTTCAATGCGCGCTCTATGGATGTGTATATCACCAAACTCCGCAAGCATCTGAAGGAAGATCCGCAGATTGAGATTATCAATATCCATGGTAAGGGCTACAAGCTCATCGTTCCGGATATGGATTAGGAATATGGATTGACAGAAAAGCTGTAAACTGTATAAAGCAGTAGAAAGCTATCTATGGAAAAAGAGAAAAGGGATAAGTTTGCTGAAAACCTATCCCTTTTTTTCTTTCATTTCTGAATCGTCTTATCTGAAACATCATGTCCAGGTTCCGTTTCTTATCCCTTCTTCAGCGAATAGACAAATCCGGCAATGCCAGCCAGGATGAAGAACAGACCTGCAAACAGCATGATGTTGTTCTTGATGGCAAAGGCGAAGCTTGCCGCAAGCAGCAGAACGCCCAAAACGATGAAGGTCATACCCATGGAAGGGAGGGTATGGAGCGATTTTTTGAGTCTTTTATCCATATTTTCTTGCAATTAACAATTATTTTCTGCAAAAGTACAAAAAATATTTGGTTAATTCAAGAAAAAGTTGTAATTTTGCACCGCAATTCGTGAAAAGGTGTGTGTTTACGCACACATTTCTATGTTTTGCAAGAGAATTTTAATATTAATTTTTTAATTATTTACAAAAGTAGTATGAATCAATACGAAACCGTTTTCATTTTGACTCCCGTTTTGTCTGATGAACAGATGAAGGAAACGGTCGCTAAGTTCGAGAAGGTACTCACCGATAATGGTGCTGAGATTCTGAACAAAGAGGCTTGGGGTTTGAAGAAGTTGGCTTACAACATCGAGAAGAAGACATCAGGCTTCTACAGCTTGGTTGAGTTCAAGGCTGAGCCAACTGTTATCGCTAAGCTCGAAACAGCTTATCGCCGCGACGAGAAAGTAATTCGTTACATGACTGTTAAACTTGACAAGTATGCTGCCGCTTACGCAGAGAAGCGTCGTGCAAAGCTTGGTAAAAAAGAGGAGGCTTAATCATGGCAGATCAGAAATCAGAAATCCGTTATTTGACCGCTCCTTCTATCGACACAAAGAAGAAGAAGTATTGCCGTTTCAAGAAGAGCGGTATTAAGTACATCGACTATAAGGACCCAGAGTTCTTGAAGAAGTTCTTGAACGAGCAGGGTAAGATCCTTCCACGTCGTATCACAGGTACATCTTTGAAGTATCAGCGCCGCGTGGCACAGGCTGTTAAGCGTGCTCGCCAGATCGCTTTGCTTCCTTACGTAACCGATTTGATGAAGTAATTTAAGGAGGAGAAGAAGAATGGAAATTATTTTGAAGCAAGATATTATCGGTCTTGGATACAAGAACGATATCGTAAATGTAAAGAGTGGTTATGGTCGTAACTTCCTTATCCCTACAGGTAAGGCTGTTATCGCTTCTCCATCTGCTAAGAAGCAGTTGGCTGAGGATTTGAAGCAGCAGGCTCACAAGCTTGAGGCTATCAAGGCTGAGGCTGTTAAGAAGGGCGAGGCTCTCAATGGCATCGTTCTTACTATCGCTGCTAAGGTTAGTGCTACTGGTCAGCTCTATGGTTCAGTTAACGCTGCAACTGTTGCTGAGGAGCTCGCTAAGAAGGGCATCGAGGTTGATCGCAAGATCATCACTATGAAGGATGCTAAGAAGGTAGGCGAGTACGAGGCTACTGTACACTATCACAAGGAGGTTGAGGTTAAGGTTCCAGTTAACGTTGTTGCTGAGAACGCTCCTGTTGCAGCTTCTGCTGCTGAGGAGGTTGCAGCTGAGGCTGTAGCTGAGGAAGAGGCTCCAGCAGCTGAGTAATCCTCAAAAAAAATAATCTCAAATCGACACAAGTACGAAAATTTTCGCACTGTAAAGCAAATTAATATAAAGATCCCTTTTGCCGAAAGGCATTAGGGATTTTTTGTTTCTGTATTCCGATATCAGGGTAAAATCGTATAATAGAGTGGTAATTTAGTACATATATAACTTTATTTTAGCTTATTCTCTCCCGATTCTCAGAAAAATATTGTATCTTTGCAGCCGAATTCATGGAATTCGTTTATAAAGAAGAAATAATTAATAATAAATTTTTAAAATAGATAAAAATGAAAGCATTTGTTTTCCCTGGTCAGGGTTCTCAGTTCGTAGGTATGGGTAAGGACCTCTACGATAACAACGCATTGGCAAAAGAACTTTTCGATAAGGCTGATGAAATTCTCGGCTTTAAGATTACTGATATTATGTTCGCTGGTACAGACGAGCAGTTGAAGGAAACCAAGGTTACCCAGCCTGCTGTATTCCTCCACTCTGTTATCTCTGCTCTTTGCCTGGGCGATGAGTTCCAGCCTGCTATGGTAGCTGGTCACTCTCTCGGTGAGTTCTCAGCCTTGGTAGCTGCAGGTGCTATGGCCTTCGAGGATGGCTTGAAGCTGGTGGCTGCACGTGCCAACGCTATGCAGAAAGCCTGCGAGGCTAATCCTGGAACTATGGCTGCCATCATCGGTTTGCCTGATGAGAAGGTTGAGGAAATCTGCGCTCAGGTTAGCACAGAGGGCAACGTTGTAGTTGCTGCCAACTACAACTGCCCTGGTCAGCTCGTTATCTCTGGTAATGTTGATGCTATCAATGCTGCCTGCGAGCAGTTGAAGGCTGCCGGTGCCAAGCGTGCCCTGCCATTGAAGGTAGGTGGTGCTTTCCACTCTCCATTGATGCAGCCAGCAAAGGACGAACTTCAGGCAGCTATCGAGAAGACAGCTTTCTCAGCTCCTAAGTGCCCTGTTTATCAGAATGTAGATGGCAAGCCTCATACAGATCCAGCTGAGATTCAGCAGAACCTCATTGCTCAGCTCACAAGTTCTGTACGCTGGACAGCTTCTGTTCAGGCTATGATTGCTGATGGTGCTGACGATTTCACAGAGTGTGGTCCTGGCAAGGCTTTACAGGGTATGATTGGCCGCATCGACAAGACTGTAGGTAATCACGGTATTGCATAATCAGCTATCAGAATAATCATGCGTTTTATCTTTCCGGCAAAGGCGTTGCCGGGAGGATAAAACGTTTTATCATTTAAGTAACGACCGCTAAATGAAGGAAAAAATAGTTATTTACCAGGTTCTCCCCCGATTGTTTGGTAACAGGAATACCACCCGTAAGGAGAATGGCAACATTGAAGAAAACGGTTGCGGAAAGCTTAATAACTTTAGTGATGAGGTGTTGGCCCGTATTCATGACATGGGTTTCACTCATATCTGGTTCACAGGTGTGATCCGTCACGCTACACAGACAAACTACTCATCTTATGGTATTCCTACCCAGCATGCTGAGGTGGTAAAGGGCAAGGCTGGATCGCCATACGCCATTACCGACTATTATGACATCGACCCTGATCTGGCCGTGAATGTCAGCCTGAGAATGAAGGAGTGGGAGACTCTTATCGAGCGTACGCACAAGGCTGGTATGAAGGTCATCATGGACTTTGTGCCGAACCATGTGGCTCGTGAGTATCATTCCATCTGCAAACCGGCAGGTGTACGGGATCTGGGAGAAGATGATAATACCAATATGCACTTCTCTACGAAGAATAATTTCTATTATACATGGGGCGATCTCGACCTGAATGAAGTTCGCTACTCTAAACCGGAGTTCAAGGCTTATAATGCCAAGGATGCCAAAATCTATGAGCCATACGAGGAGAGTCCGGCAAGAGCTACGGGAAATGACCGTTTCGACAACCGCCCGGGTTGCAACGACTGGTATGAGACCGTGAAGCTCAACTATGGTGTGGATTACTGCGATGCAGGTGGCAGAAGCTATCACTACGAGCCGGTGCCAAGCACCTGGGGTAAGATGACGGATATCCTGCTCTACTGGGCAAGCAAGGGTGTAGATGGATTCCGCTGTGACATGGCAGAGATGGTGCCTACGGCATTCTGGTCATACGCTACGGCGATTCTGAAGTCCAAGTTTCCTCATATCATTGTTATCGGTGAGGTGTATGATCCTAACCAGTATCGCAACTATGTGAAGGCGGGATTCGATTATCTCTACGATAAGGTGGGCATGTATGATTGTCTTCGCGGTGTGATTCGTGGTGAGCGTCCGGCAGCCAGTATCACTCACGAGTGGCAGGTGGTGGATGACATCCGCGATCACATGCTCTACTTCCTGGAGAACCATGATGAGCAGCGCATAGCCAGCGACTTCTTCTGCGGCAGCGCCATGAAGGCGATTCCTGCAGCAGCCATGAGTCTCTTCTTCCAGAAGAATCCTTTCATGCTCTACAGCGGACAGGAGTTTGGCGAGATGGGTATGGACAAGGAAGGATTCAGCGGCAGAGATGGCCGTACTACGATATTCGACTACTGGAGTCCGGAGACCCTGACCCATGCTTATCAGGAAGGTGAGGAGGAAGCATATACTGCAGAGCAGAAATATCTGGCTGCTACCTATCGCCAGCTTCTCCGTCTTGCCAATGAGGAGAAGGCGCTTCGCGAAGGTGATACCTTCGACCTGATGTATGTGAATCCGGGTTCAGAGGGCTTTGATCCACGTACCAATTTTGCCTTTCTTCGCAAGAAGGATAATGAGGTGATGCTCATCGTGCTCAACTTTGCCCAGGAGGCTCGCCAGCTGCAGGTATGCATCCCTGGTCATGCTTTCGATTTCTTCCAGATTACGGAAGAGGAGGTTCTGGTAACTGAATTGTTCTCGGGAGGCAAGAAGAAGGTAGAGTTGAAGAGGGATGGCGTATTCCCGATATTAATGGATGCTAACGGAGTAAGAATCTATAAATTCAATGTCAAGATGGAGGAAAGTGATATCATATTGAATGAGCATCATAAGGAGGAATTCCCTCCTGCTCATACGGCTGAGCATCTGCTCAATCAGTTGATGGTTCGCCTGTTTGGCTGTGAGCGCAGCCGCAATGCACATATTGAGCGCAAGAAGAGTAAGATGACCTTCGTAGTCGATCACAAGCCTACCCGCCAGGAGGAGAAGGAGATTGAAACGGAGATGAATCGCCTGATAGAGCTTGATATGCCTGTAACTTACGAGTTTGTGGATCGCGACCACATTCCAGCAGAGGTGAAACTCGATCGTTTGCCTGATGATGCTAGTGAAACCTTGCGTCTGGTTCGTATCGGCGATTATGATGTTTGTCCATGTATTGGCAAGCATGTCCGCTCAACAGCTCAGATTGGCAAGTTTGTATTGCTTGGTACCAATTGGGATGAGCATGCGCATTCTTTGCGTATCCGCTTCAAGATTGTGCAATAATATAAAAAACAGCAATGGAGTAGTAGCCATTGCTGTTTTTTTTCTTTATATCATCACCGTTTTCTTTCTTTCCTTTTCTTTCGTGCACATAAAAGTTTTTCTCGAAAAAAGTCTCAAAGTCTCATTGTTTGTGGCTAAAACCGATGTATATGATTGATATATAATGGTTTATGAAAATGAGACTTTTCTGTTTATTTTACAAAGAAGTATCATAGTAGTATCATAAATTCAATAGAAGTATCATAAAATTCAGGTAAGTCGCTTACAAGAAAGCCTTTTTTGAGGATTTATGTCTAGAAAAATAGGAGCAAAAACTAAGAAATGTCTACTATTTCAGTTTTATAAAACTGATAGTGTCTACTTTTCTAGTTTATTTAGTATGTCAATATTAACCAGGAATAAGTTGGAAGACTGACAATTGTAGTTAGGAATAAGCACATTGGCTGGTCTCTGAGTGCCCGTCACACGGGCACTCAGAGACCATGTGATGGGCATCGACAGAACAAGTGATGGGCACTCATTGCCCGCACTGTGGGCATCGAGTGCCCATTTTATGGGATGACTTTTGGGCACTATTTTGAGTAAGCGAATTCGTATTTTTTCTATATGTAGTTGACTACAATTTTGTGTTTTTGTACAATGCTTTATGGTGATTTGATGATACTTCTATCGAAATTATGATACTTCTATGATACTTCTTTGTAAATATATTTGGAAGTACCATTTTGCAAATCGTTATGTATCAGTAATTTATCTACAAACAATGATACTTTGAGACTTTTTTCAAGAAAAAACATTTATGTGCGAGGATAAAGAATGGGTGAATCTGCGTCATTTGTAAGCGGCTCCTCACATCATTTTCATGAAAAATACAGAAAGTTAGAAAAAAACTCTTGAAAGTTTGTCAGTCTCATTTCTTTTTGTTATATTTGCATCCGTAAATATCAGTATATTGAAGATAAAGGCTGATATAATGGATAAATATCATTATAATGATAGATAAATAAATGAAAGAATATGGCAGATTTATATGAATATTCTACTCCAGAGTTGGTACGCTTGCTGGGAGTGAGATTCAAGGAATATAGAATGAGATGCAATCTCACCCAGAAAGAGGTTGCCAAGCTTACGGGGCTTGGTTTGACCACCATCCATAAGTTTGAGAATGGAACAGCAGGCAATCTTTCGCTTGCCACTTTTCTTCTCTTGTTGAAGGTGGTGGGGCAGATTGATGCCATAAATGATGTGCTTCCAGAACTACCCCCTTCACCTTATTTGATGAGAAAGGATGAGAAGAAGGCACAGAGAATACGTCATACTAAATAATAACTGGTTATGGTAAATACGTTAAGAGTAATACTTTGGGACGAGGAAATCGGTCGCTTGGCATGGGACGAACACCGTAGGCTATCGTACTTTACATATAATCCAGAGTTTTTGAAGAAGGGAATTGATGTTTCTCCTCTTCAAGCCCCTGTGCGTGGTATTCGTGCAATGACACCCGTGTGGGGAGAGGATGCCAAAATGTACCAAAAACTTCCTGCTTTTTTGGCTGATTCGTTGCCGGATGCCTGGGGTAATCAGCTTTTCGAGCTTTGGCGAATTCAAAATCATATTCCTAATGCTGATATAACTCCGTTGGATAAACTATCCTTTATCGGTAAGCGAGGTATGGGTGCATTGGAATTCTTACCAGAGGTGGCAAAGACGGATAAGGCAGAAATGATAGATGTCAAGTCGTTGGCAGGTTTGGCAGAGCGCATTTTCATCGAGCGTGAAAATGCCCACATTATGCCAGAGGAATCTATCACGATGCAGTCCTTGCTTACGGTGGGAACATCGGCTGGTGGACGCCAACCTAAGGCTATCATTGCCATCAATAAAGCTACGGGGGAGATACGAAGCGGTCAAGTGGCTGGGCTTCAGGATTATGATTATTACATATTGAAATTTGGCGATACGAAATATAGTTCTGCCGAGATAGAGATGACCTATTACGAGATGGCCATCAAGTCGGGAATAGATATGATGCCATCCAGACTATATGAGATTGATGGAAACAGGAATTTTATAACGAAGCGTTTCGACCGTGATGGTGAGCGGAAGTTGCATACACAGACCCTTGCTGCGATTTCTCCGGAAACCGATAGCTATGAAGGACTTGTGGCAGTCTGCAGAAAATTACATTTGCCGGAGACTGATTGCCAGGAAGTATTTCGAAGACTTGTGTTCAATGTACTTTCCAACAATACGGATGACCATACAAAGAATTTCTCTTTTGTGATGGACGAGGCGGGTCTTTGGCGTTTGTCGCCAGCCTATGACCTTACTTATATTATAGATACAGGAGGCTATTTACCCAATACGGGTCATTGTATGTATGTAAGGTCTAAGCTGCATCATATTTCTTACGATGATGCCATTCAGTTTGCCAAGGACAATGGCATTCGGCGTGCTGATGCAATCATCAGGGAAGTAGCTGATTCTCTGCGGCAATTCCGTGACATAGCCAAGCGGTATGCCGTTCAAGACAGATGGATCAGTTCCATAGAGTCAGCGATAAATGCTCATCTCGTATCATGGGGTTGGAGGATAAAGACAACAGTTCTTCTTCTTTTGAGATAGATGGCAAAAGTTGTACTGATGTTCGCATAGAGCAGGCCTACAAAGGAAACTTCCATTTGTATGCAAGCATAGATGGGCGAGACTGTAAGTTTATTATCGGAAAGAACAAGCCCGAATATGCTACGATTCAAGAGACGGGATTGTCGAATCTTCCGGAGTTGATGCTCAGAGATTTGGTTGCGAAATATCTGGTGAGATAGAAGATATTTGATTTAAAATAGAAAAAGCAAAGAAATCCACTTTGCTTTTTCTATTTTCTTTCTAAAAAGTTTGTATAATCAAAGATTATTCGTATTTTTGCACCGTCAGTCCCCCGCCAAGCCTTTCAACGATGCTCAAATGTGCGGGTCGTTTTTTAAGGCAGTTACCGCCCCGTTTCAAGCATGTTTTGTTGAATTGCGGTTCTATTTTTGCAGTGATATATTGTTAATAATCAGAAAAAAGCTTGTTTTCTGAAATATTATCTGTATCTTTGTACATTAATTATTAAGAGTAAGATTATGGCTTCAAAGAGATATCCTTTGGGAATACAAACGTTCTCCGAAATCGTGAAGGGGAATTACTTCTATGCTGACAAGACGGCTATCGTCTATCAGTTGGCTCATTATGCCAAGTTTCATTTTCTGAGTCGCCCACGTCGATTCGGAAAATCCTTGTTTGTATCTACCCTCCAGGCTTACTTCGAGGGTAAGAAAGAACTGTTCAAGGGACTTGCCATCGAACAGATGGAGAAGGAGTGGACGGCATATCCCGTCATCCACTTGGATCTGAGCTGCGGTAAGTATTATAGTTTGGAGAATACATATTCAATTCTAAACGGAATACTAGAAATAGAAGAGAAAAAATATGGTTTAAAGGTTAATCCGATAGATGAGAAGTCTTTTGGCGCACGTCTCAAGAATATCTTGCTGGCTGCCACGGCTCAAACCGGTAAGCAAGTTGTCGTTCTCATCGATGAGTATGATGCCCCGATGCATGATTCTGTAAGTGACGAAGACTTGCAGAAGACCATCCGCAACATCATGCGAGATTTCTTCAGTCCCTTGAAGCAGCAAGAGGGAAACATTCGCTTTGTATTCATCACAGGCATCTCTAAGTTTAGTCAGCTCAGCATCTTCAGCGAATTGAACAATCTCAAGATTCTCACGTTGAAGGATGAATACAGTAGCTGTTGTGGTATTACCAAGAGTGAATTGACTCAGTATTTCCGTGAGGGAATCGAGGAGATGGCTGAGCATAATGGGCTTACTTATGAGGAGACCTTAGGGCAACTCAAGCAGCATTATGATGGCTACCATTTCAGTATCAATAGCGAGGATATCTTCAATCCTTACAGCATTATCAATGCTTTGGATGATAAGGAGTTTAATAGCTATTGGTTTACATCTGGTACGCCTACGTTTCTGGTGGAGTTATTGCAGCAGAAGAATTTGGATATGCTCAATCTGGACGATCTGTGGATACAGGCTTCACGTTTTGATACACCTACGGAAAAGCTTGCTGATCCTATTCCTGTCCTTTTCCAAAGTGGCTACCTTACCATTAAAGGATATGAGAAGAAAGGCAAGTTGTATCATCTCTGTTTCCCAAATCAAGAAGTAAGACAAGGTTTCTCGGAAAGTCTCGTCAGGTATTATTCTGCGCAAGACATGAACAGATATGATGCCATCGTGTATGCTTATTCCAAGAATGTGCTCATCAATGATGATATGGAAGCTTTTATGCCTCATTTGAAGGCATTCTATGATAAGTTCCCATATACGATTATCAACAATAATGAGCGTCACTATCAAGCCGTGATATTCACCATCTTCACCATGCTTGGCGAAGATGTGAAGGTGGAGCATACCACTTCGGATGGAAGAATAGACCTTGTGCTCAAGACGGATAAGAGTATCTTTATCTTTGAGTTGAAATATAAGAAGTCTGCCGACATCGCTATGGTGCAAATCAGCGACAAGGACTATGCCAAGGCTTTTGCTGATGATGGGCGGAAGGTTGTGAAAGTGGGTATTAACTTCTCTGAAAACCAGCGAAGTATAGAGGATTGGGTGATCATTCATTGTAATCTCGCTCTGTATCATACTCCAAAGTCATCTTGAAGCCTGTCTCCTAAAGAGCGAAGAACTGCCATGAAAAGAAAGTATCAACGTCGATATTATGCCAGTCATAAGGAAGAACTACAACGCAAGAGCCGTGAGTACTTCTAAATGAAAAACAGCCAACTTTCAAATGCAATTGAAGGTTGGCTGTTTTTTTCTTGCTCAAAAGTTTGTATTATCAAATAACATTCGTATCTTTGCTGCACGAGAACCCGCCAAGCCTCTCAACGATGCTCAAATGTGCGGGTCGTTTTTGTATATATACGTTTCTTCTCAAAATACGCTAATGGAAAGATACATCTCTCCGGCTATAGAGTCTGAAGAATATGTTCCAATTCATCAAGTTCTTCCTCCTTTGTTGCCCAACTCGTTACAAATCGGCAGATGATTTCGGTATCGCTCTTTCTTTCCCATATTTCGAATGCAACTTTCTTGGAAAGAGCATCGTAGAGGGAAGGTGAAAGTACGACAAACTGCTGATTGGTAGGAGAATCGTAGGCGATAGCTATGCCATGCTTCTGGAAGATGCTGCGGATACGGGTAGCCATGGCGATGGCGTGGCGCGATATCTTGAAATAGAGGTTATCCGTAAACAGCGTGTCAAACTGGATGCCTAGCATTCTGCCCTTGGCAAGCAAGGCTCCATGACGCTTTATGTTAGTGAAGAAATACTTTGGTGCCTTCATGCCTGAAAATACCACAGCTTCGCCCATCATGGCACCCACCTTGGTTCCCCCTATATAGAATACATCACAATGCTTGGCAAGGAATGGCAAGTCGTAATCGCATGCCTCTGAAACCAGACCGTATCCCAGTCGTGCACCATCGATGAAGAGGCGGAGGTTATATTTCTGACAGGTTGTATATAGCGCAGTCAACTCTTCCCTGGTGTAGACCATTCCGAACTCTGTCGGCATCGAGATATAAACCATGCCTGGCTGCACCATGTGAGGATGAGTTTCATCGGCAAGGAAAGTATCCATATATGCAGACAGGGTGCTGGATGTTAGCTTGCTGTTCTCTCCTGGCAGTGTAATGACCTTATGACCAAATGCTTCTACTGCTCCAGATTCATGTACCTCGATATGACCGGTCTCCACACAGATAACTCCTTCGCATCCCATGAGCACGGAGTCGATAACGGTGGTGTTGGTCTGTGTACCGCCTATCAGGAAGAACACTTCAGCATTCTCATTGTCCACGGCTTTACGGATTTTCTCTTTTGCAGATTCTGAGTATGAATCAAAACCATAACCGGATGTTTTCTCTCTGTTTGTCTTGCCAAGAGCCTCTAGAATCTCTGGCAGCATACCATTGTTGTAATCACTTTCGAATGAAATCATATGATATAATATAATGATAATATTAGATAATCACCGCCGTTCCGCTGCATGTTACCATCAGCATGGATCCGCTCTTTCCTACGGTTTCGTAATCCAGGTCGATGCCTACGATGGCGTTGCAGCCCAGGGATGCGGCACGGTCGGCCATCTCTCTGAGGGCTGTATCCTTTGCCTCGCGGAGGGTGCTTTCGTAAGAACCGCTTCTTCCGCCGATTACATCACGAACACTGGCAAAGAAATCCTTTACAAAGTTGGTACCAATGATGGTCTCGCCAGTCACTACGCCACGATATTCACGGATAGGGTGGCCTTCTATGGTTGGAGTTGTACTTAAAATCATAATCTTTTCCTTTCTTTTTATGTTATTATCAATATTAATTATAGATTAGACGATAAAAGATAGCAAAAGGTTGCAGGAAATCCAAAAATATTTGTTACTTTTGCATCGAAAGTTTAATATTTATAGGTTATATGAACAAAAAATTGATGTTTTCGGCAGCACTTGTGATGGCGCTGCTTTCGGCAAACGCTCAGAAAAGGGCGTTTACCATCGAGGATTTGTACAAGGTGAAGGGCGTATATTCTGTGAGCCTTTCGCCAGATGGTAAGACTATCTGCTATACCTCCAGTTCTTCCGACCTGAAGAACCAGAAGTCTAGCTCCGACATCTACATCATGAATGCAGATGGCTCTTATGCCAAGGCTTTCACCGAGGATGGCAAAAGCAGTTCTGCCGTGTGGAGTAAGGATGGAAAGAGTATCTTTTTCACTAATTATGAGAAGGGGACGGCTCAGGTCTATCGCATGAATCTGGCTACCTGCGAGGCGGAACAAGTAACTGATTATGAGTTGGGTATAGATAATCCGGTTATCTCTCCCAATGAGCGATACATCGCCTTTACAGCCGAGGTATATCCCGACCTGGGAGCTGATGCCAAGGCCAATATAGCCCGGATGGAGAAGAAGGACAAGGGACCTGTGCAGGCGCATATTGCCGACAAGTTGCTCTATCGTCATTGGACGAGCTATAGCGATGGCAGATGCAGTCATCTCATCCTTTTCGATACGCAGACGAAGACTTACAGGGATCTGACTCCGGGCAATTATTCGCTGATATTCATGGCCGGTGGCGGAATCGCCTATGATTTTTCTCCAGACAGCAAGGAAATCTGTTTCGTCTCCAACCACGATGAGCATCAGGAGGCTAGCACTAATGCCGATCTGTGGACGGTTTCTGTGAATGGGGGAGAGCCAGTCTGCATCACGAAGGAAAACAAGGCATGGGATGGTACTCCAACCTATTCGCCCGACGGCAAGTATATCGCTTACCGTTTGCAGCAAGTGCCTGGCTATGAGTCTGATCGTTTCCGTCTTGCCATCTACGACCGTGCTGCAAGGAAATCTACTATCCTGACAGAGAAGTTTGACAACTGGGTGGATGATTACAAATGGGCACCAGACAGCAAGAGTATCTACTTCCTGGGTGAGGTACGGGGCGCACAACCACTCTACAAGCTCGACATTGCCAGAAAGACCATTTCGCCAGTAGTGACAGGCAAGGCTATCTCTGAGTTTGATTTCGACAATAAGGGTATGGTATATTATACTTACAGTACGACAGGCAAGCCATCGGCTCTCTATCGTCAGCAGATGAAGAAGTGGAATGGAACTCCTGTGGCTCGTGGCAAGGAACAGCAGATAACCTTCCTCAACCAGAAGTTGGAGGATGAGGTGGATATCCGTCCTTCTGAGAGCATCTGGGTGGATGGCGCTGGCGGCGACAAGGTACAGGTGTTCATCGTGAAACCACACAACTTTGATGCCAGCAAGAAGTATCCGCTTATCATCAATGTGCATGGCGGTCCACAGATGCAGTGGATGAATTCCTTCCGTGGCGACTGGCAGGTTTATCCTGCTGCCGGTTATGTGGTGGCTTATCCTAACCCTCACGGTTCTACAGGATATGGGCAGGCCTTTACCCGTGCCATTTCCGGTGACTGGGGCGGAAAGGTATTTGAGGATGTGATGAAGGTTACTGATAAATTGGCAACCCTGGAATATGTTGACTCCACCAGGATGGGAGCGATGGGATGGTCGTATGGCGGTTATATGATGAACTGGCTGCAGGGCCATACCAAGCGATTCAAGTGTCTGGCTTCCATGATGGGCGTATATGACTTGCGCTCTATGTGGGGCAGTACCGAGGAAGTATGGTTCCCTAACTTTGAGTTAGAGGGACAGCCTTACAATTCCGATCTCTACGAGAAGTGGTCGCCATCCTCATACATCAAGAACTTCTCTACGCCAACCCTTGTGATGACGGGCGAGTTGGACTATCGTGTACCTTATACACAGAGCTTGCAGTATTTCACGGCATTGCAGACCCTGAACATTCCTTCTCGACTGATTGTCTTGAAGTATGATGGTCATTGGCCAAGCAACCTGAAGTCGATGCCGCTCTATTACAATGCGCACCTCGACTGGTTCCATCGCTATCTCGGCGGTGCTCCTGCACCTTGGGACACAGAGAAAATGGTGAATAATGAGATAGAGTACTAAAATGCCTTATATATAATAAGGTGTAGAGAAACTGAAATAATAAAAGCTCCATTCGCATCTGAAATGGCGAATGGAGCTTTTTTTCTGAGAATTAAAAACTTACTTTGTTTCCTGTTCTTCCTGCATATCCAGATACTGGTTGTCCTTGTCGTAGAATTCATACTGGAGGAACGCCAGTTTCTGAGATGGAATTACATTGAAGCCGAAACCATACTTAAACTGCCATTTGCGCTTCAAGGAAATGAAGCCCTTGTTGATGAAGGCAGCTACGTAAGGATTCACATACAAAGTGAATTTCTTGACGCCAATCTTGTTGACTAGGCGGTCGATTTTTCTTTCCAACTGGTCGGTGAAAAGGATGCTCGATTTGATCTTGCCCGAACCGAAGCAGGTAGGGCAGGTCTCCTCTACGTTTACGTCCATGGCAGGGCGTACACGCTGGCGGGTAATCTGCATCAGTCCGAACTTGCTCAGAGGCAGGATGTTGTGCTTGGCACGGTCCTTCTGCATGTTCTTGCACATGCGCTCATAGAGCAGCTGTCGGTCTTCGGCAAGATTCATGTCGATGAAGTCCACCACGATGATTCCTCCCATATCACGGAGTCGCAATTGTCTGGCCAATTCATCGGCAGCGCCGAGGTTTACATCGAGAGCATTCGCTTCCTGACCTTTCTCACGAGTACGGTTGCCGCTGTTTACATCTACCACGTGCAGGGCTTCGGTATGCTCGATGATGAGATACGCACCGTGCTTGTAGTTGACAACTCTTCCAAAACCAGCCTTGATCTGCTTGGTGATGCTGAAGTTGTCGAAGATAGGCACCTTACCGGTGTAGAGCTTGACTATGCCCGCCTTTTCAGGGGCTATTAGAGAAACATAGTCCTTCACCTCGTTCATCACACCTTCATCGTTGACGAAGATGTTCTCGTAAGATGGGTTAAACAAGTCACGCAGGAGAGCGACGGCTCTTCCGGTCTCCTCGAAAGCGAGTTGCGGGCGCTGCTGGGTCTTCTGCACCTTGGCGATAGCATCCTCCCATCGCTTCACCAGGACTTTCAGCTCAGCATCGAGCTCAGCGACTCTCTTTCCCTCAGCCACAGTGCGGACAATTACACCGCAATTCTTTGGTTTTACGCTGTGAATGAGTTGTTTGAGTCGGGAGCGTTCTTCACCGCTTTTGATTTTCGACGAGACAGAAACTTTATCACCGAATGGCATGAGTACCAGGTATCGTCCTGCGAATGAGATTTCGCCCGTAAGACGAGGTCCCTTGGTAGAGATTGGTTCCTTTACGATTTGTACCAGCACTTCTTGTCCCACTTTGAGAACATTCTGAATGCTGCCGTCCTTTTCCAGTTCAGGCAGTTTGCTGGCTTTAGAGAATGGGAAAAGTTTCTTTCTGTCGCTCTGTACTTGTTTAAGGTACTTCTGGTAGGAATTAAAATGACTTCCCAGGTCAAGATAATGAAGAAAGGCGTCGCGTTCATAACCTACATCTACGAAGCATGCGTTAAGTCCCGGCATGAGTTTCTTAACCTTTGCGATGTAGATGTTTCCCACAGAGAACGAAGCCTCACGGGGTTCATTCTGGTATTCCACCAGCTGCTTATCCTCCATGAGAGCGATAGAAATGTCCTTCTGCTGGACGTCAATTACAACTTCGCTTGTCATACTCTTCAATAATCTTTTTACTTAAAGTTACTAATAACACTTTACAAAAAGGGGCATGCCTATCCATGTTGATATGACACGCCCCCTCAGTCTGTGGAACCGACTGAGAGCATTTTCTGCTTCTAGAAAAGCTTACTTGCTCTTATGTCTGTTCTTACGTAATCTCTTTTTACGCTTGTGAGTAGCCATCTTGTGGCCCTTCTTTTTCTTTCCGTTTGGCATGATTTTAAAATTTTAAAATATTGTTATTATAAAAATGTTAATTCTCTTACTGAGCGTTCTGCATCTCCTCGATGAAGCTCTTAGATGGCTTGAAGCTTGGCAAGTCGTGAGCTGGGATAGTGAGAGTTGTGTTCTTAGAGATGTTGCGAGCGGTCTTAGCTGCACGGTGCTTGATGTTGAAGCTACCGAAGCCACGCAGGTAAACATTCTCCTTGTTCTGGATGAGGCTCTTCTTCACCTCCTCCATGAACGACTCTACTACTATGCTAACTTCCTTCTTAGCCATACCAGTAGCGATTGCTACTTCATTTATGATATCTGCTTTGGTCATTTCTCTTCTTTTATTTATTTTTATACTTAATAATCTCAAATCGGTGTGCAAAGATACAAGTTTTTTGCGATATAACAAAATAGTTAAGGCTTTTTTTGCAAAAAAAATGCTCTAAGTATTTGCATATTAGGTTTTTATTCTGTATTTTTGCACTAAAATTGAGAATTTATGGCTTTTAAGAGACATTTTTTAGTGATGATATGGATGGCTTTCAGCGTCTTATCGCTGTCTGCCAAGAAGGAGTGGAATGCGGATAATGTGCCGATTCCCTTTCTTCAGGACTCCACGCAGTATGTTTCCGATCCCGATGGCTATGTGGATAGGGCACTCAAGGATTCGGCTAATTTCTACCTGCAGAAGCTGAAGCTGGAGTGTGGCGTGCAGAATGTGCTCATCATCGTGGGCAGGGTGGCTAACCAGGATGCTTTCCGGATGGCACAGGATGTGGGCAACAAGTATGGCATCGGCTACAAGAAGAGCCGAAGAGGTCTGGTTATCGTGATTGCAGTGGAAGACCACAAGTACTTCATCGCTCCCGGCAGCGGACTGGAGGGAGAGCTGACGGATGTGGACTGCGATGATATTGCCCGTGCCTGCATCGTGAAATACATGCGCGAGGATGCTCCCGGCGAGGCTGTAGCCTCTGTGAGCCGTGCTATATATAATAAGGTGAAAAGCGGGCGCACCGGAATTGAGTCGGTAGATGAGGGGACGGTGAATGATGAAGAGGATTGGGCACTGGTCGTTATCCTGTTCCTTCTCTTTTTCGGAATCCCAATCTATTACCTCGTCCGTTACATCCTGGAGCAGGTGGGTCTGGTTAAACCAAGACCGAAGGGAAAGGGGAGAAACCAGTCGCGAAGTAGAAATGATGATGACGACTGGTTGCCGCCGTTCTTCATGGGCGGCGGAGGATTCTCCGGCGGTGGAGGAGGCGGCTTCTCGGGCGGCTCCTTTGGCGGTGGAACATTCTCTGGCGGCGGTTCCGGCGGAAGCTGGTAGTAGTTGGTAATTAATAGTTTATAGATAATCATTAATCAATAATCATTAATCAATAATAAAAAAGTATGAAGAAAACAGGATGGATCATCTTAGGCGTCATCGTTGTGTTGGTGCTCTGGGTGTTCAGTGGTTATAATGGTATGGTAGGAGAGCAGGAGAAGGCTACTACCGAGTTGTCTAACATGCAGGCTCAGTATCAGCGTCGTGCCGATATGATGCCTCAGTTGGCTAAGATCGTAAAGGCTTATGCTAAGCACGAGAAGGAGACCTTCGAGGAGGTGACCAAGGCTCGTGCTTCTGTAGGACAGGTGAAGCTGGATGTGAATAATCTCACGGAGGCTAGTATGAAGCAGTATGCAGCTGCTCAGGGTGAGTTGGCAAATGCCTTCTCCAAGCTGATGCTGGTGGCTGAAAGATATCCGGAGTTGAAGGCAAGCGAGAACTTCAAGGCTCTCCAGATTCAGGAGGAAGGTACTGAAAACCGGATCAGCGAGGCTCGCCGTAAGTATAATGAGGCAGTTCAGTCTTATAATCAGACGGTTAGAAAGATGCCTAATGCCATCATTGCCGGCATTTTCAATTTCAATGTAATGCCTAAGTTTGAGGCAGCAGCTGGTGCAGAGAAGGCTCCAGACCTGGATATCTAGGCACCGGATGAATCAATAAGGAATCCAGCCAAAGGGAGATAAACATCCTTTTGGCTGGATTTTTTGTTATCGCTTCCTTTCAATCTGTTACATTCGCCATATTTTATATATATTTTGTATTTCAGATGAATCGTATTTCAGATTTTCTTTGTATCTTTGCACAAAATTTGAGAAAAGTGGCAGAAATGTCACGATAACATTGAAATTTCTATAAGGTAATTACAAATATGAAACAAACAAAGATTGTTGCTTCCATCAGCGATCGCAGATGCGATCAAGATTTTATCCGAAAACTGTTTTTTGCGGGCATGAACGTGGTTCGTATGAATACCGCACATGCTACAGAAGATGGAATCCGTACCATTGTCAAGAACGTTAGAGCTGTGTCTCCACATATTGGTATCATGATTGATACCAAGGGTCCGGAGGTGCGTACTACCGACGTAAAGGAGCCTATACATTATAAAATAGGTGACGTGGTGAAAATCTTCGGTCGTCCTGATGTAGATTCTTCTCATGATACCGTGAATTTGAGCTATCCTGATATTGCTGCCGATTTGAAGGTAGGCGACGACATCTTGTTTGATGATGGCGAACTCGACATGAAGGTTGTTGATATTCAGGGTCCTATGCTCGTGGCTGAGGTGCAGAACGAGGGAACACTGGGGGCTCACAAGAGCGTGAACGTACCGGGCGAGCACATCGATCTGCCTGCGCTTACTGAGAAAGACCGCAGAAACATCGAGCTTGCCATCGAACTGGATATTGATTTCATCGCTCACTCATTCGTGCGCAATGCAGCTGATGTAAAGGCCGTGCAGGATATTCTCGATGCTCACCACAGCGACATCAAGATTATCTCTAAGATCGAGAACCAGGAGGGTGTAGATAACATCGATGAGATCATCGAAGCCTGCTATGGCATTATGATTGCCCGTGGTGACCTGGGTATTGAGGTGCCTATCGAGAGAATCCCTGGTATCCAGCGCCGCATCATTGCCAAGTGCGTCAAGGCTCAGAAGCCGGTAATCGTTGCTACACAGATGCTCCACACCATGATCAAAAATCCTCGTCCTACTCGTGCCGAGGTTACAGATATTGCCAACGCAATCTTCTACCGTACAGATGCCCTGATGCTTTCTGGCGAAACAGCCAGCGGTAAGTATCCGGTAGAGGCTGTTCAGACTATGGCACGCATTGCCGAACAGGCGGAAAAGGACAAGTCGCCTCTCAACGACATTGATCCGATGGAGGATGGAAAGATTGACCAAAAGCTCTTCCTGGCTCATGCTGCCATCGAGGCAACCAAGAAGTTGGGCGTTGCCGGCATCATCACCGATGGTGAGACGGGTCAGACTGCCCGCTGCCTGGCTTCGTTCCGTGGTCCTAACCCTGTGCTTGCCATCTGTTACAAGGAGAAGCTTCAGCGCTGGTTGAACCTGAGCTATGGTATTATTCCAATCCATCAGAAGGATCAGGTTTCTACCAAGGCTATGTTTACCGCAGCGGTACGTATGCTCCGCCAGAAGGGTTATCTGGGCGAGGAAGATAAGATTGCTTACCTGAGTGGTAGCTTCGGTGAGGGTGGAGGAACCACCTTCGTAGAAATCAACAAGGTGAAGAAGATCTTCGATAACAGCTATACCTTCAAATTACCATCAAATGGCATTGAAGACTAGTTAAAAAGGTCATTATTTTAAGAAAAATAATGCGATGGAGTAAATATTGGTGCAAAAATTTGCAGTATTCAAAAAAATGCTGTAATTTTGCACCAATATTTTATAACGAAATTTGTTGAGAATGAAAAAAATCATCTATTCTGCGCTTGTCGCTTTGACAATGGTCTTGATGCTTAGCAGTTGCGGAAGCACCAAGAATGTGGCTTATTTCCAAAATGCCGATTCTATCAGTTATGCAGCTTCTAAGATGCTTTACGAAGCAAAGATTATGCCTAAGGATGAGTTGACAATCACCGTAATAACTACTGATCCTAAAGCTGCAATTCCTTTTAATCTGGCTGTGTCTCAAACCATCGGTACGGGTGGACAGTTGAGTTCATCAGTTGGTTCCCTGCAGGGCTATCTTGTAGATAACAACGGTAATATCGAGTTCCCGGTAGTGGGTACGCTGCATGTAGGCGGCTTGACCAAGAATCAGGCAGAAAACCTCATCAAGAGTAAGGTAAAGCCTTACTTGGCTGAGCAGGAGAATCCTATCGTTACTGTTCGAATGGGTAGCTATCATGTGTCTGTATTGGGTGAAGTTACCAAGCCTGGTGTCATCTATGCTCCTCAGGAAAAAATGAGCGTGCTTGAAGCTTTAGCACAGTGTGGCGACCTTACCATTTATGGTAAGCGTGATAACGTGCTTCTCATCCGTCAGGACGCAGAGGGAGAGAAGCATACCTATCGCTTGAACATGAATGATGCTAACATCATCAATTCTCCATATTATTATCTTCAGCAGAACGACATTATCTATGTAGAACCAAATAAGGTAAAGGCACAGAACTCTGCTATTGGTTCTTCTACAACATTGTGGTTCTCTGCTGTAAGTATCTTGACCTCCATCGCATCATTGGTTGTCAACATCTTGCGATAACAGCAAAGGATAAAAGGTCAGGATTAACAAACGAAAATACAACATAAATATATATAAGTATGTGTGGCATAGTAGGATATTTAGGTAAGGGTGACGCTTATCCAGCTCTCATCAAGGGCTTGAAGCGTTTGGAGTACCGCGGATACGATTCTGCGGGAGTTGCCCTTATTGGCAATGACGGCTCTTTGAATGTATATAAGGCAAAGGGTAAGGTGGCAGATTTGGAAGCGTTCTGCGCTGACAAGGATATTTCAGGGCATGTAGGTATTGCTCATACACGTTGGGCCACCCATGGAGAGCCTTCAGCTGTGAATGCTCATCCTCATTATTCTTCAAGCAAGAACCTTGCCATGATTCATAATGGTATTATCGAGAACTATGCCGATATCAAGAAGAACCTGATGGCAAAGGGTGTGGAGTTCAAGAGCGAGACCGATACTGAGGTGCTCGTACAGCTCATTGAATACATCCAGATAAAGAAGGAACTTGATTTGTTGACCGCCGTTCAGGTTGCGCTCCGTCAGGTGATTGGCGCTTACGCCATAGCTATTCTCGACAAGCGTCACCCTGACCAGATTATCGCTGCCCGCAAGCAGAGCCCGCTGGTAGTGGGTATTGGCGAGGACGGAGAGTTCTATCTCGGTTCGGATGCCAGCCCTATCATCGAATATACCGACAAGGTGGTTTACCTGGAGGATGGCAACATCGCCGTGATGCGTCTCGGACAGGAATTGCAGGTGGTGAATATCCAGAACGTAAAGCTCAACCCTGAGGTTCAGACCGTGGATATCGATCTCGGTCAGATTGAGAAGGGCGGTTTCCCTCACTTCATGCTGAAGGAAATTTTCGAGCAGCCTGAGTGCCTGCGCAACTGTATGCGTGGCCGTGTGGTGAGCCGCACCGTGGAAACTCGTGTGATGACCGACGGCGACGATACAACCTGCAAGACGGAGACAGAGATGGGCGTGGTGCTCAGCTCCATCACCGACCATCGCCAGCAGCTCCTCAATGCCAAGCGAATCATCATCGTGGCTTGTGGAACATCATGGCACGCCGGACTCATCGGCAAGCAGATGATTGAGAACTACTGCCGCATTCCGGTGGAAGTGGAATATGCATCTGAGTTCCGTTACCGCAATCCTGTGGTAACGAAGGATGATGTCGTCATCGCCATTTCCCAGAGTGGTGAAACCGCTGATACCCTGGCTGCCATCAAGCTTGCCAAGGAGAGTGGTGCGTTTATCTATGGTATCTGTAACTCCATCGGTTCTTCCATCGCACGAGAGACAGATACGGGTACCTATATTCACGTAGGTCCGGAGATTGGTGTTGCTTCTACCAAGGCATTTACCGGTCAGGTTACCGTCCTTATCCTCCTGGCACTTGCCATCGGTAAGGAGAAGGGTACCATCAGCGAAAACGATTATCAGAAGATTACAGAACAGCTTTGGAACATTCCTGCCAAGATGAAGGAGGTGCTGAAGCTCAACAATAAGATAGCTGACTTGAGCCGTACCTTTACGTATGCGCGCAATTTCATCTATCTGGGTCGTGGATTCCAGTATCCAGTAGCCCTGGAGGGTGCATTGAAGTTGAAGGAGATTAGCTACATCCATGCTGAGGGCTATCCTGCAGCAGAGATGAAGCATGGTCCTATTGCATTGATTGACAGCGATATGCCAGTGGTTGTCATTGCCACCCACAACTTCATGTACGAGAAGGTCTTGTCTAATATCCAGGAAATCAAGGCCCGTCAGGGTCGTGTCATTGCTATTGTCAGCAAGGGCGATGAAACCATTTCCAAGATTGCCGACGAAGTGATTGAACTCCCTGAGACCCTGGAGTGTCTGGAGCCATTATTGGCTACTATTCCTTTGCAGCTGCTGGCTTACCATGTAGCTGTATGTAAGGGTAAGAATGTTGACCAACCAAGAAACTTGGCCAAGTCGGTTACTGTAGAATAAAATAATAAAGGGAATCGTCGTTTCTTGACGTTTCCCTTTTTTTGGAGGGGTGTCCCTCGGATAGGTATATTCAGATTTAACTAAAAAAGGATAATAAAAAGAGTATGGAACCATTGAAACATGAGTGTGGCGTGGCAATGATCAGATTGCTCAAGCCACTGGAGTATTACCAGCAGAAGTACGGTACTTGGATGTACGCACTCAACAAACTCTATCTGATGATGGAGAAGCAGCACAACCGTGGACAGGAGGGTGCTGGTATGGCTTGTGTCAAACTGGGCGGAAAGCCAGGACATGAGTATATGTTTCGTGAGCGTGCGGAGGGTAAGAACGCCGTGACCGAAATCTTCGGCAAGGCAAACGCCAACTTCAAGAACTTGACTCCCGAGCAGCTTGCTGATGCAAAGTTTGCCCAAGAGGAACTGCCTTTCGCAGGCGAACTCTACATGGGACACCTGCGCTACAGTACCACCGGAAAGAGTGGCATCCAGTATGTGCACCCATTCCTGCGCCGCAACAACTGGAAGGCGAAGAACCTCTGTCTTTGCGGCAACTTCAACATGACCAACGTAGATGAAATCTTCGAGGAACTGACTAAGCAGGGCCAGAGTCCACGCATCTACAGCGACACCTACATCATGCTTGAACTGATGGGCCACCGACTTGACAGAGAGGTGGAGCGCAACTTCGTGGCTGCAAAGGCGATGGAGATGGAGAACACCGACATCACCAACTACATCGAGGACCACGTGAAGATGAGCAATGTGCTCAAGACCACGATGAAGGACTTCGACGGCGGTTATGTGGTCTGCGGAATCACCGGTTCGGGCGAGATGTTCTCCATGCGCGACCCTTGGGGCATCCGTCCTGCTTTCTACTACAAGAACGATGAAATCGTGGTAGTAGCCAGCGAGCGCCCTGTACTTCAGACCACCTTCGACCTGGAGGCAGAGGATGTGCAGGAGCTGATGCCGGGCACGGCGCTTCTCGTGAAGAAGAACGGCGAGTGCAGCATCGAGCGCATCATGGAGCAGAAGGGCGATTCAGCCTGCTCATTCGAGCGCATCTACTTCAGCCGTGGTTCGGACAAGGATATCTATCAGGAGCGTAAGCAGTTGGGCGAGCAGTTGACCCAGCCTATTCTGAAAGCTGTGGATTATGATGTGGATCACACCGTGTTCAGCTATATCCCGAACACAGCCGAGGTGGCATACTATGGTATGTTGAGCGGTTTCAAGAAGTATCTCAACGAAAGCAAGATTGAGCAGATTGCCAACCTCGACCATATTCCATCTAAGGAAGAATTATACGAAATTCTCGGTGACTTCGTCCGCTCAGAGAAGATAGCATGGAAGGATATCAAGCTCCGTACCTTCATCACCGAGGGCAACAGCCGCAACGACCTGGCGAGCCACGTGTATGATGTAACCTACGGAAGCATCGAGCCGAATGTGGATAATCTCGTTATCATCGACGACAGTATCGTGCGCGGTACAACCCTGAAGGAGAGCATCCTCCGCATCCTCGACCGTCTGCATCCTAAGAAGATTGTAGTCGTATCTAGTGCCCCTCAGATCCGTTATCCGGATTATTACGGCATCGATATGGCAAGACTGGAAGAGTTCTGCGTGTTCCGTGCGGCAATCCAGCTTTTGAAAGAGCGCAAGATGGAGAACCTCATCGAGCAGACCTACGAGGCATGCAAGGCAGAACTTGCCAAGCCGAAGGAGGAGCAGGTGAACCCGGTACGTGCCATCTACAAGCCATTCACCATCGAGGAAATCAACGAGAAGATAGTAGAGATGCTTCGCCCAGAGGGCATGACCACTCCTATCCAGCTTGTGTTCCAGAGCATCGAGGGCTTGCGCGAGGCGATTCCAAACCACAAGGGCGACTGGTATTTCACCGGTCATTATCCAACCCCAGGCGGCACGAAGCTCTGCAACCAGTCGTTTGTGAACTATATCGAAAACGTTTATCATAAATAAGTGAAGAGTGAAGAACGAAGAGTGAAGAATTCATTTGCTCTTATAAGTATGAAATAAAAGAATCAAATGTCAGATATGAAAAAAGTAACCTTAGTTTTGAGCGATGGAACCAAGTTCCATGGCAAATCTTTTGGATATGATGCCCCTGTAGCGGGCGAGGTTGTGTTCAACACAGCCATGATGGGATATCCAGAGAGTTTGACCGACCCTTCTTACGCCGGTCAGTTGATGACACTTACATTCCCTCTCGTGGGCAACTATGGTGTGCCACCATTTACTTTCGAGGAGAACGGTTTGCCAACCTTCATGGAGAGTGACAAGATTTATGCTTCTGCCATCATCGTGAATGATTACAGCGAGCAGTATAGCCACTGGAATGCAGTGGAGAGTCTTGCCGACTGGTTGAAGCGCGAAAAGGTGCCAGGAATCACAGGCATCGATACCCGTGAGTTGACTAAGGTGCTTCGTGAGCATGGTGTGATGATGGGTAAGATTCTCTTTGATGATGAACCAGACAACATCCCTGAGGCTAACTACGAGGGTGTAAACTTCGTTGACCAGGTGAGCTGCAAGGAGATTATCCGTTACAACGAGGGTGCCGGCAAGAAGGTGGTACTCGTTGACTGCGGTGTGAAGGCAAACATCATCCGTTGCCTGATCAACAGAGGCGTAGAGGTGATTCGTGTGCCTTGGAATTACGATTACACCGATATGGACTTCGACGGACTGTTCCTGGCCAATGGTCCTGGCGATCCAGACATGTGTGAGGATGCTGTGAATATTATTCGCAAGCAGATCAGCCAGAGCCGCAAGCCTATTTGCGGTATCTGTATGGGTAACCAGTTGCTTTCCAAGGCAGCCGGTGCTACCATCTACAAGTTGAAGTATGGTCACCGTTCACACAACCAGCCAGTGCGCATGGTAGGAACCAACAATTGCTACATCACCTCTCAGAACCACGGTTATGCCGTTGATGCCAAGACATTGGGCAACGACTGGGAGGAACTCTTTGTAAATATGAATGATGGCTCTAACGAGGGTATCCGCCACAAGGTGAACCCTTGGTTCTCAAGCCAGTTCCACCCAGAGGCTTGCTCAGGCCCTGTGGATACAGAGTTCATGTTTGATAAGTTTGTAGAAACACTTAAATAATTAGGAAAAAAGATGAAAGACGAAAATATAAAGAAGGTGCTCCTCTTAGGTTCTGGAGCCTTGAAGATCGGTGAAGCAGGTGAGTTCGACTACTCAGGTTCGCAGGCCCTGAAGGCATTGCGCGAGGAAGGTATCGAGACTGTGCTCATCAACCCGAATATCGCAACCGTACAGACATCAGAAGGTGTTGCCGACCAGATTTACTTCCTGCCAGTGCAGCCTTACTTCGTAGAGCGTGTCATCCAGAAGGAGAAGCCAGACGGTATCCTTCTCAGCTTCGGTGGTCAGACTGCCCTCAACTGTGGAGTGGAACTCTATCGCCAGGGCATCCTGGAGAAATATAATGTCAAGGTGTTGGGTACTCCTGTTCAGGCTATCATGGATACTGAGGACCGTGAGCTCTTCGTAGAGAAGCTGGATGAAATCAACGTGAAGACCATCAAGAGTGAGGCTTGCGAGAACATCGAGCAGGCCCGCAAGGCTGCTGCCGAGCTCGGCTATCCTGTCATCATCCGTGCTGCTTACGCCTTGGGTGGACTCGGTTCTGGTTTCGCTGACAACGAGGAGGAGCTGAACAAGCTCGCAGAGAAGGCCTTCTCATTCTCTCCACAGGTATTGGTAGAGAAGAGTTTGAAGGGTTGGAAAGAGATTGAGTATGAGGTGGTTCGTGACCGTTACGACAACTGTATCACAGTTTGTAACATGGAGAACTTCGACCCACTGGGCATCCATACCGGTGAGAGTATCGTCATCGCTCCATCTCAGACCCTGAGCAATGCTGAATATCATAAGCTCCGTGCCCTCGCCATCAAGATTATCCGTCACATCGGAATCGTGGGTGAGTGTAACGTGCAGTATGCCTTCGACCCTAAGAGCGAGGACTATCGCGTTATCGAGGTGAATGCCCGCTTGAGCCGTTCATCTGCCTTGGCATCTAAGGCTACCGGTTATCCTCTTGCCTTCGTTGCAGCCAAGCTCGGTATGGGTTACGGTCTGTTCGAGTTGAAGAATTCTGTAACCAAGACTACATCAGCTTTCTTTGAGCCAGCATTGGACTACGTGGTTTGTAAGATTCCTCGTTGGGACTTGTCTAAGTTCCGTGGCGTAGATAAGGAGTTGGGTTCATCTATGAAGTCAGTAGGTGAGGTAATGGCCATCGGCCGCAACTTCGAGGAGGCTATCCAGAAGGGTCTTCGTATGATTGGTCAGGGCATGCACGGTTTCGTAGAGAACAAGGAACTTGAAATCGATGATATCGATGCAGCTTTGCGCGAGCCAACAGATAAGCGTGTGTTCGTGATTTCAAAGGCAATGCACAAGGGCTATACCGTAGATCAGATTCACGACTTGACCAAGATTGACAAGTGGTTCCTGGAGAAGTTGAAGCACATCATCGACATCGACGAGGCGATGAAGAAGTGCAACATCAATACTCTTGACCAGGATTTGCTCCGCACCGCTAAGGTTTACGGTTTTACCGACTTCCAGGTAGCCCGTGCCGTGGGCTTGGAGCAGGAGTTGGGCAACATGCACAAGGCTGCCCTCCTGGTTCGCAACAAACGCAAGAGCTATGGCATCCTGCCTGTAGTAAAGCAGATTGATACCCTGGCAGCTGAGTATCCTGCCCAGACCAACTACCTCTATGTAACCTACGCAGGCGTGAAGAGTGACATCACCTTCGAGAACGACCACCGTTCTATCATCGTACTCGGTTCAGGTGCTTACCGCATCGGTTCTTCCGTAGAGTTCGACTGGTGTGGCGTTCAGGCATTGAACACCATCCGCAAGGAAGGCTGGCGCTCAGTGATGATCAACTACAACCCAGAGACCGTATCTACCGACTACGATATGTGCGACCGTCTCTACTTCGACGAGTTGACCTTCGAGCGTGTGATGGATATCATCGAGATGGAGCAGCCTCATGGCGTCATCGTATCTACCGGTGGTCAGATTCCAAACAACTTGGCTATGCACCTGGATGCACAGAACGTGCCAATCCTGGGTACTGCTGCCAAGGACATCGATAATGCTGAGGACCGTGCCAAGTTCTCTCAGATGTTGACCAACAATGGTATCAACCAGCCAGAGTGGAGTGCCCTGACCTCTATGGAGGACATCGACAACTTCATCGAGCGTGTAGGTTTCCCAGTATTGGTTCGTCCTAGCTACGTGCTTTCTGGTGCTGCGATGAACGTATGTTCTAATGAGGAAGAGCTGAAGCGATTCCTGCAGTTGGCAGCCAACGTAAGTGAGGATCACCCAGTGGTAGTAAGTAAGTTTATCGAACATGCCAAGGAGATTGAGATGGATGCAGTGGCAAAGAATGGTGAGGTGATAGCCTATGCGATTTCCGAGCACATCGAGTTTGCCGGTGTTCACTCAGGCGATGCAACCATCCAGTTCCCTCCTCAGAAGTTGTATGTTGAGACAGTTCGTCGTGTGAAGCGAGTAGGTCGTCAGATTGCCAAGGAGTTGCACATCAATGGTCCGTTCAACATCCAGTTCATGGCTCGTGACAATGATATTCTCGTTATCGAGTGTAACTTGCGTGCCAGCCGTTCGTTCCCATTCGTGAGCAAGGTATTGAAGATCAACCTCATCGAGTTGGCTACCCGTGTGATGCTCGGTTTGCCAGTAGAGAAGCCACACAAGAACCTCTTCGATCTCGACTATGTTGGTATCAAGGCATCTCAGTTCAGCTTCAACCGTTTGCAGAAGGCAGACCCAGTATTGGGCGTGGATATGAGCAGTACCGGTGAGGTAGGTTGCTTGGGCGACGATACATCTACCGCCCTCTTGAAGAGTATGCTTTCTGTGGGTCATCGCATTCCAGCCAAGAACATCCTGCTTTCTACAGGTTCTGCCAAGCAGAAGGTAGATTTGCTCGATGCTGCCCAGATGCTGGTTAAGCATGGTTACAAGCTGTATGCAACTGGTGGTAGTAGCAAGTTCCTCACCGAGAACGGCATTGAGAACACCCGTGTGCTCTGGCCATCAGAGGAGGCAGAAGGTGGTGCGCCTAAGGCTTTGGAGATGCTCCACAACCACGAGATTGATATGGTAGTGAATATTCCAAAGAACTTGACCAGCAGTGAGTTGAGCAATGGTTACAAGATTCGTCGTGCAGCCATCGACCTGAACGTGCCATTGATTACCAACAGCCGTCTGGCGAGTGCATTCATCTATGCATTCTGTACCACCAAGCTGGAGGATATCGACATCAAGGCTTGGGGAGAGTATAAATAATGTTTAGTGATTATTTATTAGTGATTAAGAATTGATAGTTAATAGTTAAGAATTGACAGTTGAGTCATTCTTGATGATTCCCAATAGAAAAATCCCTGCTGTAGGAAAGGCTTCCTATGGCAGGGATTTTTTATTTGAATAAAAAGCAGTGAAAACTTTGGTTGTTTCAAAATAAAGCCGTAACTTTGCATATGTAAACTGGTTAAATTTCATAGCATGATGAAACAGCAAGTAAAACAAGTACCATACGGAGTATCTGATTTCGCCACGGTGATGAGTCAGAATCTATATTATGTCGATAAGACGATGTTTTTGCCAGAGCTGGAGAAGCAGCCTCGCAATCTCTTCTTCATCCGTCCCCGTCGTTTTGGAAAGAGCATATTTCTTAGTATGCTCTACTCTTACTATGACTGTAATCAGAAGGAGAGTTTCGAAAAACTCTTCGGTAGTTTGTGGATAGGGCAGCATCCTACATCCCTGCAAGGAATTTACCAGGTACTGTTCCTGGATTTTTCTCAGATTACAGGTAAGATTGAAATTTTGGAGGAAAGATTCAATGCCTATCTCTGTATCAAGTTGGATAGTTTTGCAGAGCAGTATGCTGCATATTATGGTGATAAGAAGGTTCAGGAAATCAAGACTAAGACACAGTATGCTGATAAGATGCAGATAATCTTTGATGCAGCAAGGGCAAATCAATTTCAGCTTTATCTTATCATCGATGAGTATGATAATTTTACTAATGTAGTGCTCAATGAGCATGGTGAGAAAGTGTATCATGCCATTACTCATGCTGATGGTTTCTATCGGGATGTCTTCAAGAAGTTCAAGGGAAACTTCGAGCGCATCTTCATGATGGGTGTCAGTCCTGTAACCCTGGATGATGTGACAAGTGGGTATAATGTGGGATGGAATATCTCCGTAAAACCTGAGTTCGACGAGATGCTGGGCTTCTCTACCAAGGATGTAGTCGAGATGTTCACTTATTATAAGGAGATGGGAAGCATTCCTGCAGATAGCGATGTGGAAGCCATCGTCAAGGATATGAAGCCTTGGTACGACAACTATTGCTTTGCAGAAGAAGCATTGAATAAGAGTGTCAGAATGTTTAATTGCGACATGGTGCTCTACTATCTCCGCAACTACATGGATTACGGACGCTCTCCTCGGCAGATGATAGACCCGAATACCAAGACCGATTATGGCAAGATGAAGAAACTCTTGCAATTCGATAAGTTGGATGGCGAGCGCAAGGGTATCATCCGCAAGATTGCGGAAGAGGGACAGATTGTTGCCCAACTGGAGGAACAGTTCTCTGCCTATCAGATACCGAAGGCTGAAATCTTCCCAAGTTTGCTGTTTTATTATGGTATGTTGACCATCAAGGGTACACGTGGTTCAAAGTTGATTTTGGGCATTCCTAATAATAATGTTCGCAAGCAATATTACGGATATTTGGAAGAAGAGTATCAGGCAAAGTCGTATGTAGATACCAACAGATTGACGGATTACTATTATGATATGGCTTATGATGGTATATGGGAGGAAGGACTGCGTTTCATGGCTGATGCCTACGCTAAGGTTTCTTCTGTGCGTGACGGAATAGAATCGGAGCGAAACCTGCAAGGTTTCTTTATGGCATACTTGAACCTCAACGATTATTACATTACGGCTCCCGAATTGGAGTTGAATCATGGCTATTGTGATTTCTTCTTGTTGCCTGATCATACCCATTATGCCAGTCAGCACAGTTATATCCTCGAACTCAAGGTTCTCTCCAGAAAGGAGTTTGATGAAGAGTTGAAGGATGTCTTGAAGGAAGATGGTATCCCTATGAAGAAGTCGGAGAAGCAATGGTTGGATGCAGTGGAACAGATTAGGCGATATGCCGATGCCCCAAGGGTTGAGTCTCTTCGCCAGGGCACAACGCTTCATAAGATTATCATGCAGTTCAAGGGTTGGGAATTGGCAAGGATAGAGGAAATAGAGTAAAAGATAGGGTTTATAACTCTATCTTTTATCATAAAACATGCCTTTATAACTCTATCTTTTAGCAAAGTTAACATAAAATAATTGCATATCTCGTTAATAATCAGTATCTTTGTGCATTATCTTTTAAAGAATAAAGAACTAAGAATATGGCAAGAGCAACAGGTTCAATCAATTATTTGGAGCATCGCACGCCCTTGAAGGACGAAAGCGGTAAGTATCAGATACATCCGATGTTTGTGAAGCGAGACACCATTGACCAGGAGAAGATGGAAAAGCGTGTTCGCGATCATTGTGCGATGAATGTTTCCTCCTTTATCTCTGCATTGGAAACGCTGGAGGATGAAACGCTTTATGCCTTGGCTGACGGCAACGAGGTGAGGGTAGGTGATATGTTTATCGTCAAGCCTAAACTGGGCGTGGTGAAGCATAAGGATAAGGAGGGAAATGAATGGAAGAAGACCTATTATGAGGGCGACCTGATTCCTGCCAACGAAGTAGCTGTCTGCGGTTTGGAAATTCAGCCCACGAAGGAATTCCTGGAAAGATTGAAACGTCGTTCTAACGGTTGTAGTCGCCAGTATTGGAATGTGAAATTTGCTCCGAAGGAGGCGGATCAGGAGTTTGCCGACATTGTGGAGATTTGCCAGCAGCAGGGATATATCACGGTGAAGGATATAATTCGCAAATTCGGTGTCACCCGCTATCATGCCAATAAGGTGTTGAATGATCTCTGTGAGGAACCGGCAGCCAGAATGTATGCTACCAAAGAAGGTCCTGTTACGATCTATCGTTTGAGAAAGAAGGAATGATGATAGGAGGTTGAAGTAAACGGCTTTTGGAGTTCAAGTAAGTATCTTTTGGGGTGCAAGTAAGCATCCTTTTGGGTCCAAGTAAGTATCCTTTTGGGTTGAAGTAAGTATCTTCTCGGGTGCAATCAAGTATTTTCCCAACTGTTGCTACTAGGCTCAGCACCTCTGCCGAGCCTAGTCAGCAGGTCTGCTGACTGCAGTCAGTACCTCTGTCGAGCTTAGTGGCAACCCCTTGTTATCGTACAACTATAACCCCTTTGGTTGTACGGTTATAACCTGTTTAGTCGTACGACTATACACCCTATAGTTGTACAATCGTAGCTTTATAGTCGTACAACTATACACCTTTTAGTTGTACGACCATAATATGATGATACTTCTATGATACATTGATGATACTTCTTGCCGCATTTTTCAAGAAGTGTCATTGATGTTAAGTTGTTAATCATCAGAAAGATAACTGGTATTTTGAGGAAGAAAATGAGACTATGAGACTTTTTTCGCAGAAAAAACTTATGTTGATAAGATGCAGAAGATGCTTTATGAAGACTACAAATTACGTACAGGCGAGGAGCCTGTGAGATTTAATGTCTTGTTGTAGCTGCTTTGGGCTTTATAAAACTAGGTAATGTTATATATTCGTTAGAGCAAAGAAATAAAGTAACAAACGGTGGAGGCTTATCAGTAGCCTTCACCGTTTCTTCCAGTTTATGCTTGGTAGAATCGAAAAGTTAGTGGGGTTCATCAGATGAAGGTCACCAAACCTAAATATTTTGAAAACAAAGACTTGCAAAATAGATATTGTGACATATTTTATGAAAAAGAGCTGAGTTGCAAGTCGGGAAGTAATCAAATCTTATGATTTTTAACATAGATAATCACAATTATAGTTGTTTAGCAAAAGTTTCCTTCACAAAATTTGTGAATATCGAATTTATATATTATCTTTGCAACATCAAACTATTATAAATAATGTAGTTATGAGCAACGATAAAAAAACAATAAAGGAAATGCGGGCAAACGATATGACTCCGGCTTTTCCTACGCATCCTGGAGATGTTCTGAAGGATGAGATAGAATATCGTGGAATTTCTCAGCGACAGTTGGCTGAGGAAATGGGTATTGCCTATTCTGCTCTGAACGAAATTCTGAATGCACGTCGCCCTGTGACGGAAAAAACAGCTTTGCTCTTTGAGGCTGCACTTGGAGTGAATGCTGAGCCTTTGTTGAAAATGCAGATGAGATATAATCTGCAATCTACAAAAAGTGATACTACTTTTATGGCTAGATTGGCTAAGGTAAGGAGGGTGGCAGTAGCCTTGTAAAAAAGCTGAAGTTATGAATAGTGATAATATTGATTTTGTAACATATTGCATAGGCAACTTATCTCGCAGATTGGGATTGAATGCTCGTGATGTATATCAGCGTCTAAAGACTTCTGGTATACTTACTGATTATATTATCCCAAGCTATGATGTGCTCCATACTTTTAGCAAGGAGTATCTGATGGAGGATCTTGTTGATTTCATGAAAGAGAAAGGAGTGCTAGCCCCATGAGAGTTTATCATGCTTCAATGGTGAGGGTAGAGCATCCTGATGTTTTTCACTCACGTAAGTTCTTGGATTTTGGTCAGGGCTTTTATATTACGACTTTGCGAGAGCAAGCGATTAAGTATGCTCAACGCTTCCTTCGCAGAGGAAAAGAAGCTTGGCTCAATGTTTATGAATTGGACGAACAGCTTGTGAACTCTTCATATGCTCTGAAAGAGTTTGAAAAATATGATGAGGAATGGTTGGATTTTGTTGTTGCATGCCGAAAAGGAAATGTTGTTGGTAATTATGACGTTGTTCTTGGTGGTATTGCTAATGATAAGGTGTTTCGTACTGTTGACTTGTTTTTTGCTGGAGATATAACAAAGGAAGAAGCTTTGCGTCGACTCTTCTTCGAAATTCCTAATAATCAACTATGTGTTCGTTCTCAGAAATTATTAGATAATTGTTTTGTATTTAAAGAAAGTATAAGATTATGACAAACAATACAATCTTGCATGATGAAGGTTGGCATGCTATACTGGAGGCAAAGTTTGCTAGAATTATATCAGAAATTAGTGAGATGTATAACGTATCATTAGATGATGCGATGGATATGTTTTATAATTCAGAAACGATACAATTGATGGAAGAGGGTGTTGCCGATCTACATTGTCGAAGCGAAAAATATTTGGCAGAGGAGGTTTGGAGAGAGAAACATTCTTAATGATTAATAGTGGAGTGTTGGAAAGAATGATGAAACAAAGTTTATCAGTTATATCGATGCTTGCTGCTATGGCGTTGCCTGCCTCTTCGCAGGAGGATAGCTGCAAGACTATACACCGCATCGCACTGGATGCGGTGCCATCTACCATCTTCCATACCAACGAGTTTTTGCGTGGAGGAAATGATGAGGCCCGGACGATGAATCACGACATGACATTTACACTGAAGTATGCCTTCATGAATAAGGAGGAGGTGAGACCTGGCTCCATCTATCAGGGGGCGTATCAGGGTGTAGGCTTGGCTAGACATGAGTTTAACCAGTGGCTGGCAAATCCGATATCCGTGTATCTGTTTCAGGGGGCACCGATTGTGAACCTATCCCGCAGGGTGTCGCTCAACTATGAGTGGAACCTGGGTATGGCGTTCGGATGGAATGCCTATGACGAACTGAACAATCCTGAAAACAAGGTGATTGGCTCAAAGGCTACGGCATATATTGATGTTGATTTGTATATGAAGTGGATGCTCTCGAAATATCTCGACCTGAATGCCGGTATTTCGCTGACTCATTTCTCTAATGGCAACACCACTTATCCTAACATGGGACTCAATACGGGTGGCATAAGATTGGGACTGGCTTATTACATCAACCGACAACCATTGGCTGTGCCGAAGGTGGAGCGGGAGAAGCTGCCGGATAGGCGTGGACTTTACACGGATGTGGTATTGTATGGCGCATGGAAGCAGGGTATAGCACATGATGGTGTGTCGAGCTATCTGCTGGATGGCAAGTATGCCGTGATGGGCTTCAATGTCAACCCGATGTACCGGTTGAACCCGTGGCTGAGTTTGGGTGCTTCGCTTGATGGTGTGTACGACCGTTCGGCTAGCAGGGAGAATGATCCTTGGGGCGAGGATGTGAATCATAAGTTTAGTACCCAGGCTGGTCTGGGGCTTTCGGCTCGTGGCGAGTTTGCCATGCCTTATTTCAGCATCAACTTTGGTGCGGGAACCTATCTGCTTGGCAATCGCAACGACTTCAAGGGAGTATATGAGGTGCTTGCCCTGAAGATTCATGTGAGCCGACGTGCTATGCTGCACATCGGCTACAGTCTGGTGGATTTCAAGACTCCTAACAATCTGATGCTAGGCTTGGGATGGCGCTTTGGCGGCAAATAATGCCGCCATCTTCTCCTGCCATTCTATTATGATATCTTATTTCTTTATTTGAATATATTTTTGATAGCATAAAGCGGATATACCCTTTCACTTTTCAATCTTTTTTGTACCATCAATTGATAAAGAAAAATCTCCTCTCTTGCAAAGACACAAGAGAGGAGAAAGAGTTTCATCCCAAATATTTCTCTATTTACCGCAAATCGAGCGAATCCATCCAAAAAGTTCGTTCAAGGCGTAATCACCTGAGTGAGGACGATTCCAAGGCAGCTTGAAGTTAACATCCTTACCCTTGTTTTCAAGCTTGGTAGCCAAGTTGATAGGAATAGGGAACGCCGTGTCTCTGTCTATGGCTCCATGACGGATGTACCAATGAGGTGCAATGCAAGAACCTTCTTCATCCATCATGCACATCGGATTGAGCAACCTTACATTCTCTTCTATTTCCTTGCCAAGAACAGCTTTGGAATTTCCTGTGGCTTTTACCAACGAATAGGTGGTAAAGTTAACAGAACTCCCCTTGCTATTGCCAAACTCCTCATTTTCTCCACTGGCCTTACTTCCTGCTACTCCTTTACTATCGAAAGCCGGCACACCTTTTAGGGCTGTCTTACTTGCCACATAAGAAAGATACTTATCCAAGTCAAGACCAGTGATGTATTCTCCCTTTGACTTATTTCTCATTGGCATCATCTTAGGACCATCTTTTGGCACATCCATTGGAAACTTCATTTCTCCCTGCTTCTTGCCACCATTCATAGGAGCAATGAACTTCATGCCTGAAGAGAATGAAAATCCAATACTATCTGGTATATCAGCACCATAATCCTTTGCATCCTGAGCACTTGTCATCAAAAGCTGCTTGATATAATCACGATAGTTGTCTGCGTTCAAATCACTTCCATCCTTTTTCTTTAGTCCCAAACTATTGATGTAAGCAGGAAATTGTGCAGACAACTCCTTAGAAACAGCAACTTGCTCGCTCGTTACAGGTCGAATCTTTTCATCCACACCTCCATACAACCACTCATACGCCATATCCGCATGGTCAAGGTCGATGATAGGGCAAAAACAAACTGCCGCAAAAACATCGTCTCTTGTATCAGCTGCTCCCATGGCTATGAGCATAGGCTCATAAGAAGGATTATTGCCGGTGGAACCCAATAAAGACGACATAGCTCCACCTGCACTTGTTCCATCGGTAATAATATGCTCGGCATCACCCAGCATATCCCTGTCAAAGAAACGCAGATAGCGAACTGCCGCTTTCAAATCAAGCAGTCCCTTAGGAGCACGACCCGTATAAACTGTCTTTCCCTTCTGTACAATCATAGAGTTTCTACCTCTTGCACCAGGTATAGCTACAACATAGCCTTCTGCCAAAGCTCTACCTGATGCATCACCCTCATCTATCATCCTTGGAGCAGCTGCCATATAGCCACCCACATAATTGGGCATAAAGATAGGAGTGGATTGCGTTGCACCCTCAGGAACAAACACATTCATGTACTGATACGTAGAATCCTCTACATGAGTAACATAATACAAATTTGTGTAAGCAGTATAGTTGACCTTCTTCCCATTAGGAAGGGTAACAGACCCCGCCACGCCTTTCGAAGCATCAAACACCAACTTTGGTGTAGGCTTCTTCGCTGCCTGGGCACATACACAAAGTACCAAGGCTAGCGATGCTACGAAAAACTTCTTCATTGTTACTTGATATATTTGAACGATGCAAAGTTACTTAAAATCCTGAAGAAATAGAACAATTTGCAGTGAAAAATTACGATTTTAATAAATAATAACACTAGTGTTAGGGGCTAAAAATGAATCAAACCTTCTAAAATTAGGGGCTCAAAATAGGTTGGATGGCGCTTTGGCGGCAAATAATTCTGCCACTTTCTCCAGCCATTCCTTGTCAATGTCATCAAAGGTATTGAGGTGTTCACTGTCAATATCCAGTACGGCGATCACCTCACCGTTTCGGATAACGGGTACAACAATCTCTGAACGAGAGGCGCTGCTGCAGGCGATGTGACCTGGAAATTTCTCTACATCTTCTACCACGATGGTTTCCGCTTTGTCCCAAGCCGTTCCGCAAACTCCCTTACCCCGTTTGATGCGGGTGCAGGCCAGCGGTCCCTGGAAAGGACCCAGCACAAGGGTTCCATCGATGACTCTGTAGAAACCTACCCACCAAAAGCGGAAGGTGTCCATGATGCACGCTGAAATATTCGCCATATTGGCGATGATGTCGTTTTCGCCCTCTATGAGCGACTTGATCTGTGGGAGGAGGGTAGCGTAAAGTTCCTCCTTCGTTTCTCCTTTTATAATAAGATGTTCTGCCATGATGTCTTTACTTTTCAATTCTTTCTATTATCAGTTTAGATATACTATTTCTGCAAAAGTAATAAAAATAATTGAAAAACTGTCTTTTTTATAGAAATATTTCTATCCTTTCAATCTTTTTTCGTACTTTTGCACCATCAATTAAGATAAAGAAAAGTCTGATTTTAAATGAAGTAAGAAAATGGCTGATAAAGATATGAAATGGAAGACGCTCTCGCAGAAGTATCTGATAGAGAAGCCTTGGCTCACGGCACGAGTGGATAAGGTGGAATTGCCTACGGGTGCCATCATTGATGAATATTACGTGCTGGAATATCCTGATTGGGTAAATACCATCGCCATTACGAAGGACGGAATGTTCGTATTCGTACGTCAGTATCGCTATGCGATAGGGAAGACGGTGAATGAGCTCTGTGCCGGAGTGATAGAGAAGGGCGAGGACCCGATGGATGCTGCCAAGCGAGAACTGATGGAAGAGACGGGATTCGGAGGCGGAAAATGGCAGAAATGGATGACGATTTCGGCTAATCCGAGCACGCATACCAATCTTACTCATTGCTATCTGGCTATGGATGTGGAGCGCATGGATGTTCAACATCTTGACCAGGCTGAGGATATCGAGGTTCGCCTCTTCTCCAGGGAAGAAGTGATGGATATGCTGGAGAAGGGAGAAATCTGGCAGAGCCTGATGGCTGCTCCGCTCTGGAAGTATTTTGCGAAAGCAAAGTAAGCAGCAGGGCTTCATTTATAAAAGCCAAGTAAACAGCAGACAATAGACTGTAAGCAATAGACATTAAACAATAAACATTATAAAGATGGTAATAGATTTCGAAAAGATTGCTGAGGCTCACTTGGAGGGCTTCAAGGGTGGACAGGGAAAACTCGATACTCGTAACTATGTGGATGACAAGGTGAAGATTATGTATTCTACCTTGCGTCCGGGTGCATCAACTGGTCTTCATACTCACGAGGGCAACTGCGAGATTATCTATGTGGTAAGCGGCACTGCTACTTTCCATTATGATGATACCGTGGAGGAGGTTCGACAGGGACAGGTGCATTACTGCCCGATGAACCACGCTCATTATATGGAGAATCTCACCGACCATGATCTGGTGTATCTCGCCATTGTGCCTGAGCATCATTAATATCCTTGAAGTATCAGGGAAAACCACATCATGTTCCTCCTGAGGAAAATGAAATAATAGAAAGTCCAACTCGGATGCCTCTCTTATAAAAAGGCTCCAAGCTGGACTTTCGTCATTTTTATCTTTTCATTATTATTTTCTTAATCTTCTTCATTCTCCAGCAAGTCAGTGCCGAGGTGAGTGGTCTGTTCACGCTTCAAACGGTCGCGCACTTCCTTAGGCTTGGTGGCGTAGGTAATCATTCGGATAGAATCGTTATAGCTTACGTACTTCCAGAGCCAGTTGAGCATTACCATTACCTTGTTCTTTACGCCAAGGATAGAGCGGAGGTGAACTACCAGCCACAATACCCAGGCAAAGAAGCCCTGGCTGTGGAACTTGCCAAGTTCTACTACAGCCTTGTGTCTTCCGATGGTAGCCATAGAACCCAGATTCTTGTAGCGGAAAGGCTTGAGCTGGGAATCAGTGGCTCCCTCTGCAATCTTCTGGATATTCTTAGCCAGGAGTGCTGCCTGCTGAATGGCTACCTGAGCCAACTGTGGATGACCGCCAGGATAAGCTGGATCGGCGGTCTGGAGGCACTGGTCGCCGATGGCAAAGAGACCGTCCATGCCAGGGATGCGGTTGAATTCATCTACTACGATTCGGAAACCACGGCCCAGATGGTCGCCATCGATACCTGTGATAGGCTGTGCCTTTACACCTGATACCCAGAGGAATGTACGGGTAGGAATCTCCTGACCGTCCTTCATCAGAACCTTGTGGTCCTTGTAGTCGGTTACCATTTTGCCAAACTGTACATCCACACCCATGCTGGTAAGGAATTCGTATGCTTTCTTAGAAGAGTCCTGTGACATTCCGGCGAGCAGTCTGTCGCCCGCTTCCAGGAGATAGATGTGCATCAGAGATGAGTCCATATCAGGATAATCATAAGGAATCACGTAGCGCTTCATTTCAGAGAGGGCTCCGGCTATCTCCACACCTGTAGCACCACCGCCTACAATCACTACGTTCAGCAGTTCCTGTCGCTCTGCTTCCGTGGCACAGGTCAATGCACGTTCCAGGTTACTGAGCACGGCGTTGCGCAATCCCATTGCCTCAGAAACTGTCTTCATCGGAATCGCCCATTTCTCGATGTTGGTATTGCCATAGAAGTTGGTGGTGGTTCCTGCAGCGAACACCAGGTAATCGTACTCAATCTTACCGATGGAAGTCTGCAGAATCTTCTTGTCTGGGAATACGGCTCTCGCTTCTGCCATGCGGAAGTAGAAGTTCTTGCGCTTGCGGAAAATCTGGCGGAACGGGAAGGAGATGGAACTTGGATCGATACCTGCCGAGGCAATCTGATAGATAAGTGGAGGAAACTGATGGAAGTTGTTCTTGTCAATCAACACCACCTGCAGGTTTGCATTGCAGAGGTCTTCTGCCAAACGAAGACCACCGAGTCCGCCACCTACGATAACAACTCTCTTCAACTGATTTCTCTTGATATTAATACTCATAACTACTGCTGTTTGTTTGGAATTACTAAATACATATATTTGCTGAAAATTCTATTTTTAGAAGGCATATAGCCTAGTCATCGCTGAAAATTCGACTGCAAAGGTACAACTTTTTTATGAGGTGGCAAAGGAAAAGGTAGAAAATCATTCTGCAATTTGATGAATCACATAGGTAACTACGCCCCAAATCATGAATCGGTTGGTCTCATCTACCCGGATTGGGGAGAAGTTTTTGTTCCATGGGATAAGCCATCCGAAGGCACCGCTCTCATCCATCTTGAATTGCTTGATGGTGAATTCGCCATCCACGAAGGCGATGACGAAGTTGCCGTTGGAGGGTTCTATCTGTCTATCTACAATGGCTAAGTCGCCGTCGAGAATGCCTGCATCCTGCATGCTGTCGCCTGAAACACGTACATAGAAGGTGGCCTCACGATGGCGAACCAGAATATCGTTGAGGTCTATCTCTCCCTCCATATAGTCTTGTGCCGGCGAAGGGAAGCCTGCCTTTACGCTTTGCTCTGCCAGCGGAATCGGCATCTTGGCTCCGAATTCCGCAGGATGAAATGTCAGTCTTATCTTGTTATCGTTATTCTTATTCATCTTGTTTTCTTATTTATTTTCTTAGTTTATGGAGCCCATTTTTAGAAAGAGGATCATTCTGAATCTCATTGGGTTTTCACTTTCAGAATCTCATGAATATCTGTGGTAAACCGCTTCGACATATATTCCCGTTTCAAGTCGAATCGGCAACCGGTTCCCTGTACGGCTTGACGGATGGTGCCGTGTCCGTTCTTTCGGTTGATGGCATCGATGGCTTCCATCAGTGCTTTTTGCTTGCTTCGGTCGATAGGATCGAAGAGGTCTTGCTGGCGAGGATTGTCGGGTGAGATTTGCCACAGAATGACACCTGCCTTCTTGAAGTGAAACGACATGTCGGGGCGGTCAGCTCTGCTGTCTGCCAGTGGTTTCGGGTATTTGGCGCGGAGAATACTGAGTGCGGCACCTACTATCTCTTCCTGAGCATTGGTGGCGATGGGCAGGGTGAGGGAATCGTGGATGGTGTATTCCGGCACGTTTTCGTTGAATCTTGAAGTCCAGGCAAACACCGTGATTCCCTGACACACGCTGCCTTGGCGTCGAAGTTTTTCGGCGCAGCGCACGGCGAAATTAGCCACGGCTTCTTCTACCACATCCTTATCGCTGATGCCTTCACCGGCAAAGCTCCGGCTGGTGCAGATACTCTTCTTCTGCGGCAGTTCCTCGATGCTGATGCAGCTTTCGCCATTCAGTTCCTTCCACGTTCTCATCGTGGGGATGTTGAAATGACTGCGCACCCAACTTTCTTTCTTATCTGCAAATTGGGCAGCAGTTCGGATGCCCATATAATAGAGTTTCCTGGAAATCTGTCGTCCGATTCCCCATACATCTTCTATCGGGAACAGCGACAAAGCCTTGTGTCTCCGTTCATCCGTATCAATGAGACAGCAGCCCTGATAGCCCTTGTATTTCTTGGCGAATTTGGAACCGATTTTCGCCAGGGTTTTCGTTTCTGCGATTCCGATGGAGATAGGGATTCCCACGGCTCGTAGCACATCGGCAGAAATCCTGGCGCCGTATTGTTGGAGGAGGAAATCATCTGTGACGGAAGAAAGGTTTTCCACATCGAAAAAGCATTCGTCTATGGAGTACTGGTCGATGTGCGGCGAGTAGTGCGAGAGCATCGACATTACCCTGTTGGAGAGTGAGCCATAGAGTGTATAGTTGCTGGAGAAGATAGCCACGCCTTCAGCCTCCAGTTTTTCCTTTACCTGATAGAACGGGTCGCCCATCTTATAGCCCAGAGCCTTGGCTTCTTCAGAGCGTGCAATGACGCACCCGTCGTTGTTGCTCAAAACAACCACGGGCTTTCCTATCAGGTCGGGGCGAAACACTCGTTCGCACGAACAGTAGAAGTTATTGCAGTCGGCTAATCCTATCATTTTCTTATCTTACAAATCCTTTCGTGTTGCAAAACTACAAAAAATATTCGAAACGCTAGTCTTTATCTAGGATAATTTCCCTTAAGGTTCGAAATATTTTCCCTTAAGGCTAAATATATATTCCCTTAAGGGTAAATAAATTCAGGAAAATCATAGGATGATTAGAAAGAAAATCTCCGAAAGGCTTGGGCTTTTCGTGGATTTTTTGTAATTTTGCCTTTTAAAAAGGTGAATGCTTTCGATTTCTGAAAAGAAAAATAGAATGTGTTTATAGAAGGATTAAAAGGATTAAAAAGTTTAAAACGAAATGGTATGAAAAATATGTTGGCATTGAGCCAGGAGCGTTTCTCGGCTCGCAAGTTTACCTCCGAGGCAGTAAGTCAGGAGGATGTGGATTACATGATGGAGTGTGTGCGACTGGCTCCATCGGCAGTGAACAGACAGCCTTGGCATTGGCTCATCGTCCGCTCGGATGAGGCTAAGGAGAAACTCCAGGAGTGCTACGACCGTGAGTGGTTCAAGACAGCCCCAATGTATATTGTGGGAATGAAGAACGTGAATGAGAACTGGGTTCGCAGATACGATGAGAAGCCTCATGGAGATATTGACGTGGCAATAGCTGCCGAGCACCTCTGTCTGGCTGCCACAGAAAGAGGACTGGGCACCTGCTGGGTCTGCAATTATGATACAGACAAGATGCAGCAGTTTTTCCCTCGCGAAGGTTTCGAGGCAGTAGTGATCATCCCTCTCGGTCATATTGCCGAGGATTGTCCTCATGCCGAGAAGAAGCGCAAGGAAATGAACGAGATCGTGGAAGAAATCTAAAAACGAAGCTAATGGAAATGAACGAAGAATCCATCCTGGCATGGAACATCATAGAAAAGACCAGCGCTAACCTCTTCCTTACGGGCAAGGCAGGCACAGGTAAAACAACCTTCTTGAAACAGCTCAAGGAGAAGTCGCCTAAACGAATGGTTGTGCTTGCCCCAACAGGTATTGCCGCCATCAACGCCGGAGGAATGACCATTCATTCGTTCTTCCAGCTTCCTTTTTCGCCATACATTCCGGGTACAACCTTTGGAAGTGGCGAACAGAAACGCTATCAGTTCAGCAAACTCAAGCGAAACATCATCCGAAGCATCGACCTGCTGGTCATCGATGAAATCAGTATGGTGCGCAGCGATTTGCTCGACGCCATCGACTCGGTGCTTCGCCAGTACCGCAAGCGCCACGACCTGCCTTTCGGCGGTGTGCAGCTCCTGATGATTGGCGATCTACAGCAGTTGGCACCAGTGGTTACGGTGCAGGAAGAGCAGCTTCTGAAAGAGCATTACGATACTCCCTTCTTCTTCAGCAGCAATGCACTGAAGCAGGTGGGCTATCTTACCGTAGAGCTCAAGAAGGTTTACCGCCAGCAGGACGAGCAGTTTATCTCCCTGCTCAATCAGATCAGGGAGAACAGGGCTTCGGATGCTACCTTGCAGGCATTGAACCAGCGCTTTATCCCCAATTTCGAACCGCCGAAGAACAGTAACTTCATCCGCCTGACCACTCATAATGCGCCAGCCCAGCAGATCAATGAGCAGCAGCTTGCCGCCTTGCCATCCAGGGCTTTTTCCTATACGGCAGAGGTAGAGGATAACTTCCCGGAATCATCTTATCCGGCTGATTTCATGCTCACCCTGAAGCCCGGAGCACAGGTGATGTTTATCAAGAACGACCCGCAGCACCGCTTCTATAATGGTATGATTGGTGAGGTGATCGGTGTGAAACCCGATGAGGAAGGAGATAAGATTATCGTGCGCAGCAAGGATTCTGATGAGGAGTTTGAGCTGGAGAAGATGGAGTGGGTGAATGCGAAATATACGATCAATGAGGAGACCAAGGAGATAGAGGAGACGGTAGAGGGAAAATTCCGACAGTATCCTTTGCGCCTGGCTTGGGCGATTACTATCCACAAGAGTCAGGGTCTTACCTTCGAACACGCCATCATCGATGCTTCCCATTCCTTTACCCATGGTCAGACCTACGTGGCTTTGAGCCGCTGCAAGACTTTGGAGGGAATGGTGCTCAGTCAGCCTCTGTCTCGTGGAGCCATCATCAGCAGTCAGACGGTGGATGCTTTCAACAGTCAACTTGCTGCGCCTACCCAGGAGCAGATCAGCTATCTGGAGCAGCAATACGTGCTTCACTGCATCGGCGAACTTTTTGATTTCTATGCTATTAGCGGAAGTTACGAGCATCTGATGCGCTGTCTGGTAGAATTCTTCAACAGCAAATATCCTCGTGTGGTGAGCGAGTATCAGAAGTTGCAGGTAGTGCTGAAGAGTCTGATAGGTGTTTCTGATAAGTTCCGTCTGCAATATACCCGCATGCTTTCCCAGAATCCTGATATCCTTCAGGCAGAACTGCAGGAGCGTATTCACAAGGGTGCTGAGTATTTCTTTGATAAGATAGGTATTCTGAGCGATTTGATCAGAAAGTCGAATCTCGATACGGATAATAAGGTAGCAAAGAAACAGTTCCAGGACCGCTTCTCTGTCTTTTCTGAGGATGTGAAGTTGAAGGAACGTCTTTTGAAATACGAGCGCAGCGCTGTGTTTACGGTGACTGATTATCTGAAGAAGAAGGCGCAGTTCATGCTTCTGGATGAAATGGGCGAAGGCGCGTCTTCAAGTGCCGGTTATGGTTCTGGTAGAAAAGCCAGAAAATCGAAGAAATCGAATGAGCCGAAGGAACCGAAGATTCCAACCAAGGAGGTGAGTTTCAATCTTTACCAGCAGGGTATGACTGTGGATCAGATTGCTGCAGAACGTGGCTTTACCAAAGGCACCATCATCGGTCATCTTACCTCATACGTAAAGGAAGGAAAGGTTGGATTGCGTGCGTTGATTTCTAGTGCCCACGAAAAGAAAATCCGTGAATTCATGGAGGCTCATCCCGAGATGGAGCATTTCAGCGAAATCAAGGAAGCATTGGGAACCGGCATTGATTATTACGAAATCAAACTGGTACGTGATTTAATGGAGGAGGAATAAAGGTCTTCCTCTACCTTATTATAATATAATAGCCGTAACTATGCAGAAGTAGTTACGGCTATTGTTTTCTTAATGATCTAGAATTGTCTTTTCTAGCGGGTATAGAGTTGGGCTACAGCCTTTTCCAACTGTTGCAAAGCCTGCTTGAGAATGCTTCTAGGAGTTGCAACATTCAGTCGCATGAATCCTTCGCCGCCAGGACCGAACATTTCACCATCATTCAGCGCCAGGTGCGCCTTGTCGATGAATAAATCGAGAAGCGCATCGTGGGAGAGATGAAGGTCTCGGCAGTTGAGCCAGACTAGGAAGGAAGCCTGTGGGCGCAACGGACGAATGCCCGGAATGTGCTCGCGGCAGTAATCCGCTACGAATCGGATATTGTCCTCTATATAGGCAAGCATCTTCTTTCTCCATTCCTCACCCTTGCGGAAAGCGGCGATGGTGGCGATTGGGGCGAAGAGGGTTGGCTCATCCAGTTCGTTGGCGCTGAGCCAAGGATAGAATTTCCTGCGGATTTCTTCGTTTGGAACGATGGCGTAACTGCTTACGATTCCTGCAATGTTGAAGGTCTTGGAAGGAGCCTGGAAGGTGATGCTGATGTTGCGCGCCTTGTCGGAAACCGAAGCAAATGGGATGTGCTTGTGTCCGAACAGAGCCATGTCTGCATGAATCTCATCGCTGATAACGAGCAGATGATGTTCGTAGCAGAAGTCGGCAAGTCGCTGCAGGGTTTCCTTGCTCCAGGTAATTCCGCCCGGATTATGAGGATTGCAGAGAATCAGGATCTTGCACTTCTCATCATAGATTTTCTCCAGGTTTTCGAAGTCCATCTCGTAATATCCATCCTCCTTCATCTTCAGCGGATTGAAGACCACCTCTCTGCCGTTGCCCTCTGGAGTGAGGCGGAATGGGTGATAAACGGGTGGCTGGATGATGACTTTCTCATCAGGACGGGTGAAGACATTCACCACGAGTCCGATACCTTTTACAATACCTGGAATGAAGCGGATCCACTCTCGCTTCACATCCCACTGGTGGTGGTCATGCACCCAGTCGATGATGCTGGGCAGATAATCTTCCGGCTCCATGGTGTAGCCGAAAAGAGAGTGTTCTAATCTTGCCTTGAGGGCATCTGTAATGAAAGATGGGGTCTCGAAATCCATATCGGCTACCCAGAGTGGCAGCAGGTCATCTCGTCCCCAGCGGGGCAGCAGGGCGCCATGCTTCAGGTCGTCGCTGCCCGAACGGTCTATGATCTTATCGAAATCGTACATGTTTTTACTTTGAACTTTGAACATTGAACTTTATGATTAGCTTTTTTATGCTAACTTTTAAAGTTTATTTTTGAATTCCTTCTACCGCCTGCTTGATGTCTTCGAAGAGATCATCCACATCCTCCAGACCTACGCTGAGGCGGATGGTGGTGTCTTTTACATCCATCGACTTACGCATATTCTCGGAGAATGCACCGAAGATGGTGCTTGCCGGATGAATGGCGAGCGAACGGTTGTCGAAGAGATTGGTGGCACGATGGATGAGCTTCAGATTGTTCAGAAAACTGAAGCAGGCTTCCTTGCTTTCCAAATCAATGCAGATCATGGCTCCCGCCGTCTTGCCAAACTGGCGCTGCGCCAATTCGTGGTAAGGATTATCCTCCAAACCTACATAGTTTACATACTGAATCTGAGGCAGGGTGCGCAGTTTTTTGGCAAGTTCCATGGCATTGCTGCTTTGAACACGATAGCGTGCATCGAGCGTTTCGAGTCCGATGGTCTGCATATAAGCTACCTGTGGAGTCATATAGGCGCCGAAGTTGAAGAGCATTTCTCCATAGAGACGCTTGGCGAAATCGCCGTTATAAGGAGTTCCGTAGTCGATGACCAGACCGCCGAGCGAAGTTGCACCACCACTTACATATTTAGAGCTGGAAACCACCTCAATATCTACTCCCAGACTCTTAGCCGAGAACTGTGTGAACGGAATCACGGTAGAATCCACTACCAGCGGAACATTCTTTTCGTGAGCCACTTCCGAAATGGCTTTCAGATCGGCAACCTCCAACTGTGGGTTGGTCAGGATTTCCAGGAATACGCAACAGGTGTCATCGTCGATGGCCTCACGTACCTCCTTGATATTGGTTAAATCGCGCAAGCGGACCTTTACACCGAAACGGCGCAGAGTAGCAACGAGCAGGGCGTAGGTGTTGCCGAAGAGATGCTTCGAGGTAACGATGTTCTTGCCCTGTGCTGCCAAGGACATGAAAGTGTTACTGATTGCCGCCATTCCTGAATTGAAGGCTGTGGCGTGGGCTGCATCTGTGAGGGCTGCCACTCGGCGCTCCAGGTTGGTTACCGTAGGATTCTCCACGCGGGAGTAATCAGGTGCCTTGATCTTGTCGGTGAATGCTTCTGCCATGACGGCAGCATTGTCGAATTCGTAGGCAAGGGTGTTATATACTGGAACGCTCAGCGAATCGTAAGCATCGCGGCGTTCGTATTCCAAATGAATGGCTTGCGTTTGTTTCTTCATTCTTTTATGATTTTATGTGATATTTTGTTTGCAAAAGTACAAAAAAGAAATCAAATAGACAATAGCTAGCATTAAAAAACGAGTTGCGAATGCTTTTTTTATGCATTGCAACTCGTTCGAGAGAGTGTATTGATTATTCTATTCTATGTTTCCGATGGTTCCTGGGCTTGTTAGTTTCCATTCATTCCACCCGTCTGGATTCCCTGTTTTTCTTCCTGGAAATCGTTCTTGATGTTGGATTTCGCCTGCTGGAATTGCTTCTTGGTGTTGCCGAATTTCCAGGTAAGGGTGAGACTGATCTGGCGCAGAGGCACCTTCACCGTCATATTCTGAACATAGTCAGAACCCATGGTCTTCTGCTTGATGTTGAGCTTGTCGTCGGTTGGTGTGAGAAACATCAGACTCAGGTCCAGCTTATCCTTGACGATGGATTTGGAGAGGGTGGAGTAGAAGAAAGCCATTCCGCTCTGATAGCCCTGCAGGGTGTGCTGCTTGCTCTGAATGATGCTTCCTACCGTCCATTGTAGTTCCCAAGGCAGAGTCTGTTGCAGATTGATCATCGTACTGCTGTTCCAGCCATGGTTCTTCCATCCCAGGATTTCGCTGCGCAGGTCGTTGTAGCTAAGACTCTCGTTCAGCATCAGTCTCGTCTTCTTGAACACCAGCCAGTTGGCAAAGACATTCAGACTGGCATTGCGAGTCTTCGAAACATTGTCGTAGGTGGTGTTGAGCAGGTTGTCTGCATCGATGAACGAATACTGCTCTATCTGGTTGTTGCAGAATCCATAGCCCAGAGTCGTGCTCAGGATGAATCTAGGGTTGTAATAATTGAACACCATATTCAACTGATGCGACTTCACCACGTCGAGGTCTGTATTACCATAGCTGATGGCGGTAGGATTACTGCGATCTACATACGGGTTGAGATAGGTGATTCCCGGACGGGTGATTCTCATGCTGTAGTTCACGCCGAGATTCACTCCTGGAGTGATGCTGTAGGAGAGGCTGGCGCTTGGCACTAAGTTGCCGTAGTTTTTGTCGAAGTTGTCGCCCTTGCCCTGCTCGAATTTCACTTTCTCCCAGGTCTGTTCGTATCGGGTTCCCAGCATGGTTCCTATCTTTCCGAAGTTTCCTTTCCATTCTGCATAGGCAGCCAGAATGTTCTGGGTGTTCTTATACTCCATACTGTTGGCAGGATTCAGCGTTTCGCTTTTATCTTCAGCCACGTCGTAGTAGCGGGAATCGCTCTTGTTGATGCGGGCAATATACTTGGCTCCGAAGTTCAGACGCTGGGTGGCGCTGAGCGAATGGGTGAAGTCTGCCTGGAATGTATGTTCCGTTCCGCGTGTCTTGCTCTTCGAGAGAAGATCGTGGAGCTGGAGAGCCGTCACATGACTGATATCGTCGTAGAACGTATAATTGTCGGTGTGAGAAGGGTTGGTGCTGAAAAGATAGCTGAGGATGAGATAGTTCGTGCGCTCCTTGTTGAAGAATCGCTGATAATCGAGACTTCCGTTGAAGGAGGTGTTGCCCATATCCTGCTTCATCTCATTGCCGTATTCGAATCCTTCGCCGTAGATTCCGCCTGCCATCTTCGTGAGAGGGTGACCCGTAATCTTCTGGTTGAAGGTGGTCAGACCAGCCGTGGCACTGATGTTGCTCAGCGAATCGAGTTCGTAGCTCAGACTGATGTTGCCCATGGAGAACGGTTGCTTCATATCCGAATTCTGATAATAGTTCATTGTGGTTCCATCCTTCTGGATTCGGTCGAAGGAGATGATGGTTCCATCCATGCGCTGATGATTGTACATTCCGTTGGCACTGTAGGTAAGCTTGCCCTGCTGACCGCTGATGAAGGCGGAGATGCGCTGCGTCTGGTTACCGGCAGCAGCACTGATGTTGCCATTATAGCCATTGCTGAGATCGCTGCCTCCGCCGCCGTTCACTGCTTGCTTGTTGAGTACGATGTTAAGCACGCCTCCCGTACCTTCAGCATCATACTTGGCTCCCGGATTGGTGATTACCTCAATGTTCTTGACCATGGTAGCCGGCATTGCCTTGAAAATCTGCGAAGGGTTGGCAGAGAACATCGGGTTGGGTTTTCCATCCACATACACCTTGAAGCTGGATGAGCCATTCACGGTAATGTTATCCTGTCCATCCACGGTAACCATCGGCACCTTGCGCAGCATATCGAGAACGGTAGAAGCCTTGGCGTCAGCATCCTGCTGCACGTTGTAGGTCATCTTGTCGGTCTCCATTTTTACCAGTGGTTTGGATGCAACCACGGTAACTGCGTTGAGATCCACGTCTTTCCAGAGGGAATCTGTGACCTCAGCATCGCTCTGTGCGAAACTTTCGAGCGAGCAGACGAGCAGAGTGCTCATCAAAATCATATTTTTCTTATTCATATTCTTCGTGTTTGAATATCCTTGTTTATTGACTATCTTTTTGCCTTTTTGTTTGTTTGACGATGCAAAGATAACAGATTCTTTTGTAAAGACAATGACACCGGGAGGGGTTTAACCCAACAATAACTTTCTGAAAGCCGTCCTTAACATTGAAATAACATAAATTTATCAGAAACCCTGCAAAAAGCATAAAATGTAAGCCATTCATTCGTTTATCTCAACTTTATTTTGTAATTTCGCAGCGAAATAGAAAATTCAGAGTTTCTTGGATGATCATAGAATAAACAATAGAATAAAAATATAAATCAGTTATGATGAAATCAACTAAAATGAGCCTCCGGGCTCTTACGTTTAGTGCAGCACTCTGTGCTTCGCTCGGAACATCGCTTTCTGCCTTTGCCGAGACCATCGAAGTGCAGAAGCTGAAACATGCAGGTCCTTATCCTGTAGCTACCCCTTGGATGGCGGATAGCGTGAATGTGAAGGGTGAGAAATTCTCGATGGAGGGTATGCTCGACTCTCCGCTCTCGTTTACCTTATTGAATAATGGTAAGGAGGTGGCAGCTTCCCAGCTCCTGGCTGATAGCAGGCAGAATGCTCTCCATCTGGCTTCGTTCACCGTATCGAACACCAGCCGTACTCAGGCTACTATCGAGGTGGAGGGATTGAAGCAGTATCGTCTCTTTGTGGATGGTGAGCAGGTGAAAGTGAATGGCGATAAGGCGGAGACTGTCCTGATGCCTTCTACTCATACCGTAGTCATCAAGTACCTCACCGCTTCATCAGCCGATGCTTCCGCTTCTGAAAAGAATGCATCAGAAAAATCATCTTCTTCAGAAAAGAAAGCTGATCAGGATTTCAAGATCAGCATTACTGCGGCAGACGGCAAGCAGCTGAGCGTGGGCGAATCTTCTGCCAGCACCAAGCGTACCTTTAATATATACGATGTAATCTGCATGCCTAACTATGCGAGCGTTCAGATGTCGCCAAACGGCAAGTTCATGATCGTGAGCAAGACTTGGGTAGATCGTCAGGGCAAGAACCATAGCGTCAATGAATTGAGAAACTGTCAGACCAACAAGGTAGTTGCTTCTTTCGAGGAAAGTGTAAGATGGATGCCTCGCACCAACAAACTGTATTTTACCGAGAAGGCGAGCGACAGTTCCATTGCCGGCGAAGGAAAGGCTGATGGCGAAGTTCAGCTGATTACCATCAATCCGATGAATATGGAGCGAGAGGTGTTGGCGGCAAACATTCCGGAGGGATGGTTCCAGTTTACTCCAGATGAGAAATCGCTCATCTATACGCTCTATGAGGAAGGCAGAAAGAAGGACCCTCAGGTGTACGATGTAAAAGAACCAGATGACCGTCAGCCAGGATGGAGAACCCGCAGCTATCTGGCTAAGTATGATCTGGCTTCAGGCATTCTCCAGCCGCTTACCTTCGGCTACCATAATGTTTATCTCAACGATATTTCCGCAGATTCCCGCTATCTGCTCATCGGCAAGAGCGAGGAGCGCCTTACCAAGCGTCCTACTACTCTCAACTCGCTCTATCGTCTCGATCTGAACGATATGAGTGTTGAGGCGCTGGTAGAGAAGGGTGAGTTCCTAAACAGTCCCCAGTTCTCGCCAGACGGCAAGAGCATTCTCGTTACCGGTTCGCCTGAGGCTTTCGATGGAATTGGAAAGAATGTGGAGGAGGGACAGACCCCTAGCATGGTTGACACCCAGCTCTATCTGATGAACCTGGCGGATAAGAAGGTTCGCCCGATGACCAAGGATTTCAATCCTAACGTGCAGAGCGTGGATTGGAGTAAGGCGGATGGCAATATTTACTTCACAGCCGAGGATAAAGACTGCATGCATCTCTTCCAGCTGAACCCTAAGTCGGGTAAGTTTACTTTGCTCAAGACTCCGGAGGAGAACATCAAGAGCTTCTCCATCGCTGCGGCTGCTCCGGAAATGGCGTTCTCAGGACAGAGCGCATCCAATGCCGACCGACTCTACAAGATGAGTACCAAAGCGCAGAAGTCGCTGCTCGTAGATGATCTCAGTGCCCGCCTGCTGAAAGACATCGAGCTGGGCGAGTGCAAGGCTTGGAACTTCGTGAATTCCCGTGGCGACACTCTTTGCTGCCGTTACTATCTGCCACCTCATTTCGATGCTTCCAAGAAGTATCCGATGGTGGTGAACTACTATGGCGGTTGCAGTCCTACCACCCGTATGTTCCAGAGCCGCTATCCTCATCATGTCTATGCTGCGATGGGTTATGTGGTCTTGGTCGTGAACCCAAGCGGAGCCACCGGTTTCGGTCAGAAGTTTTCTGCCCGCCATGTGGATACTGCCGGCGAGGGAGTGGCTGAGGATATTATCTCCAGCACCCAGGCATTCTGCGATGAGCATAGTTTCGTAAACCGCAAGAAGATAGGTTGCATCGGCGCCAGCTACGGTGGCTTTATGACTCAGTATCTTCAGACCAAGACCGATCTCTTTGCCGCAGCCATTTCTCATGCCGGTATCAGCGACCATACCAGCTATTGGGGCGAAGGCTATTGGGGCTACAGCTACAGCGAGGTTTCCATGGCGAACGAGTATCCTTGGACCAACAAGCATCTCTTCGTAGATCAGAGTCCGCTCTACAATGCTGACAAGATTCATACTCCATTGCTCTTCGTGCATGGAACAGCCGATAACAATGTGCCTGTGGGAGAGAGTATTCAGCTCTATACGGCTTTGAAGCTTCTTGGCCGTCCAACAGCGATGGTTCTGGTAGATGGTCAGGATCATCACATCATCGATTATGAAAAGCGCATCAAGTGGCAGAACACCATCTTCGCATGGTTTGCCAAGTGGCTGCAGGATGATGGCAGTTGGTGGAAAGAAATGTATGGAGAGGAAAAGATGTAGTTGAAGTCTCGGCAGAAATGCCGGCTTCAGTCTCTTTCAAATAAAAAAGAGATTATATTCCTGTTTGGCTGGGAATATAATCTCTTTTTGTTTTTCTTATTTCTTATAGCTCAGTGAAATCATCAGGGAGATGAAGGCGAAGGAAATGCCTACGATGCAGACTCCCAGCCAGTCGGCTTGGGTCCACACGTATCCGGCACAGAACGTACCGAGTGAACCACCGATGAAATAGGTCGTCATGAAGATGGTGTTGGCGCGGTTGGAAGCCTGCGGAATCTCCTGCAGGCAGCCGCTCTGATTGCTGAGCTGCTGACATTGCAGTCCGATATCTACCAGGATGATGGCTGCGATGAGTCCTGCGTAGGTGTCGCCGAAGAGGAGGGCTATTGCCCAGGCGATGATCTGCATGGCTGCTCCGAAGAGGCTGAACTTGTGGATTCCGAACCTTGGAACCAGCTTTCCTACGCTGCTGGCAGCCACGGCTCCCATGATTCCGCAGAGTCCGAGCATTCCCACCATATCGCTGCCTGCATAGAAAGGAGGCTGGGCAAGATGGAAGGCGAGGCACGACCATATCGCCATCATGCTTCCGAAACCGAAGGCGGCACGGATGGAGTAGATGCGGATGGAAGGGTGGAGGATGAAGATCTCAGCCACGGTAGTCATCAGTCCTCTGTAAGTACCCACATAGTTGCGCTTCATCTCAGGCATCATCAGCATCATGATTCCCATGCAGACCACCATGACGAGGGCGGCGATGAAGAACATCTCCCGCCATCCCAGCCATTCGCCGATGTAACCGCTGATTACCCGCGAGGCAAGAATACCCGTGAGCAGTCCGGAGAGCACAAAGCCCATGTTCCTGCTCTTGTTCTCGGGTGCGGAGAACTGTCCGGCTATCGGGATGAAGAACTGCGGAATCACGGAACAGGCGCCGATGAGCAGGGAAGCTCCCCAGAGCATCCATACGTTTTGTGCCACAGCCATCACGATTGCCATCAAGGCTGCGATGGTCATGTTCACGAGGATGAGTTTCTTGCGCGAAAACATGTCTCCCATAGGGATGAGAAAGAACAGTCCCAGCGCATAACCTATCTGGGTAATCACGGTGATGAGGTTGGCGCTCTGCTCGGTAATGCCCAGATCGTGGCGGATCAGTTCGAGAAGCGGCTGGTTGTAGTAGCAGTTGGCTACTGTGAGTCCTGCGATGATAGACATCATCAGGAGAATGCTGCGGGGAATGCCCTGATTTTCTTTTAGCTGTATCATTTTTCAGTTTATCTGTTACTCTTTTCTGTTTGTCGAAGATTCTTTTTCGAGTGCAAAGTTACAGAAAAGTTTGCTGCCAGCCAAGTTTTGAGGCTCGAATTCTCGGAAAAAGTTTCCCTCTCAGCAGAAAAAGTTTCTGCTTTCTTCCTCGCGCGTACCTTATTATATGTATATAGCTCGGCTCAGCCGGGGTGTTGGCGCGCACCTTTGTTACGCTAAAAAACACCGAAAAGTGTTAAAATCGGGCTGTTTTCGGACACATCAAAAACTTTAACTTTTGTTAGCACTTTGTAAATTGTTGAATATCAGTGGTTTGTGATTTTGTTACAAAATACCCCTAAAAAAAAACACAAAAAAAAGTTCGCCGTATCAAAAAAATGCTTACCTTTGCATCAGTTTTAATAAACGAATGATTGTTTTACAGATTTAAAAAGCAAAGAAAATGAAGAAATTAGTTTTTATGTTCGTAGCTATCGCAGCTATCTCTTTCGCATCATGTGGTAACAAAACAGCTCAGACAGCAGCTACTGCTGATTCTGACACAGCTGTAGTTGATTCAGCTGCTGATTCAGTTGCTGTTGATACAGCTGCTGCTGCTACAGATTCAGTTAAGTAATTTAGAATTACTTGCGAACGAAAAATGAGAGAAACAACCGCTGGACTTCGGTCTAGCGGCTTTTTCGTTTTATAGACCTAGGGTCTTTTGGGGAGAACGCCCTGGGTATGAAAAGCAATCAACTATGCGCCCTGAACCAACGGTCACCGGCCGAAGGGAAAGGTAAAGGGCAAAAGCTTAAAAGAAACCAAAGAAAAAGATTCATATATGATAGATTCAAGTGCCTTCCAAGGCAAAAAGGCTGCCTACTATACGCTGGGCTGCAAACTCAATTTCTCGGAAACCTCCACTTTCGGCAAGATGCTCGAAGATATGGGCGTCATTACGGCACAGAAGGGGGAGAAAGCAGACATTTGTCTCATCAATACTTGCTCGGTGACTGAAGTTGCCGATCATAAGTGCCGTCAGGCTATCCATCGCATGGTGCGACAGAATCCTGGTGCCTTCGTCATCGTCACCGGTTGCTATGCGCAGCTGGAGTCGGAGAATGTGAGCAAGATAGAGGGTGTTGACCTGGTGTTGGGCGCCAACGAGAAGGCTCACTTGATTCAGTATCTCAGCGATGCATGGGCCAAGAAGTTTGCCGCAGAAAACGGCCTTCCTGTCACCGGCGAGAACCTGGAGTCTTCAGATTCTGCCCTTCATCAGCACCACAGCGTGAAGACCAAGGAGATCAAGACCTTCCAGCCTTCATGCTCCCGTGGCAACCGTACCCGCTACTTCCTGAAGGTGCAGGATGGTTGCAACTACTACTGCACCTATTGCACCATTCCTTTCGCCCGTGGCAATTCCCGCAACCCAAGCATCGAGTCGCTCGTGGCTCAGTGCGAGCAGGCGGCAGCTGAGGGCGGCAAGGAAATCGTAATTACCGGTGTGAACATCGGCGATTTCGGACAGACCACCCATGAGCGGTTCCTCGACCTTGTGAAGGCGATGGACCAGGTGGAAGGCATCAAGCGTTACCGTATCTCCAGTCTGGAGCCGGATCTCTGCGATGATGACCTCATCGCCTACTGTGCCGAGAGCCGTGCCTTCATGCCTCACTTCCATATTCCGCTGCAGAGCGGAAGCGATGAGGTGCTTAAGCTGATGCACCGCCGTTACGACAAGGCGCTCTTCGCTCACAAGGTGAACCTGATTAAGGAGAATATGCCTGATGCGTTTATCGGCGTAGATGTGATGGTGGGCTGTCGTGGTGAAACTCCGGAGTGTTTTGAGGAGTGCTATGAGTTCCTGAAGAGCCTGCCTGTTACGCAGCTCCACGTGTTCCCATACTCCGAGCGTCCTGGAACCGCAGCCTTGAAGATTCCATACGTGGTAGATGAGAAGGAGAAGAAGCTGCGCTCCAAGCGTTTGCTGGAGTTGAGCGACCAGAAGACCCAGGAGTTCTATGCCCAGTACATCGGTACCGAGGCAGAGGTGCTCTTTGAGAAGGCGCCAAGAGGCAAGGCAATGCATGGTTTCACTAAGAACTATGTTCGTGTGGAACTTTCGCCAGCTCTCGCCAAGAAGGAATACGACAATCAGCTCATCAAGGTTCGTCTGGGTGGTTTCAATCACGACAAGACGGCATTGAAGGCAGAATTGATTTGATAGCTCAAAGTAAAGGCTGATCATAAAGTTCAAAATTCAAACCTCAAAGTTCAATGTACTACAATGATTTTGGCTCCTGGATCCGGAAGCAGTTTCCTGACTTCCGGGTTCAGAAGATTTCGATAGATGCAGGATTCTCCTGTCCTAACCGGGATGGAAGAATCTCGAGCGGAGGATGCACGTACTGCGACAACCGTACGTTCAATCCCAGCTATTGCGACCGCAGGAAGTCGATAACGGAGCAGTTGGAGGAGGGCAAGGCCTTCTTCAGCAGGAAGTATCCGGATATGAAGTATCTGGCTTATTTTCAGGCTTATACCAATACCTACGCCAAAGTGGAACTTCTCCGTCAGATGTACGAGGAGGCGCTGCAGGTAGAGGATGTGGTAGGAATCGTGATAGGAACCCGTCCTGATTGCGTGAGCGATGAATTGCTGGATTATCTCGAGGTGTTGAACCGGCGCACCTTCGTACTGGTGGAGTATGGCATTGAGAGTGCCAACGATGAGACCCTGAAGCGCATTAACCGTGGTCATGATTTCGCCTGCTGCCGGGATGCGGTGGAGCGAACCCACGCCAGGGGAATCCTCACGGGTGCCCACATCATCATCGGCTTGCCGGGTGAGGATGCGGCAGAGAGCCTCCGTCAGGCGCCCATCATCTCTTCCCTTCCCATCGACATCCTGAAGATTCATCAGATGCAGATCATCAAGGGAACCCGCTTGGCGCAGGAGTATGCTGAGCATCCCTTCCACGTCTATACGGTGGAGGAATACATCGATGTCATCGTAAAATACATCCGGCTCTTGAGAAAGGACCTGGTGCTGGAGCGGTTCGTCAGCCAGTCGCCTAAGGAACTGCTTGTCGCACCGAAATGGGGACTCAAGAACTATGAGTTTACCAATCTCCTGAATAATAAGTTAAAGAGTTTACTGTAAAATATGGCTAAAGTTGCAATCGTAATATTAAACTGGAATGGGCAGAAGATGCTTGCCAAGTATCTGCCTAATGTCGTGGAATATTCACGGCAGGATGCTGAGATATGGGTGGCTGACAACAATTCGTCAGACCAGTCAATGCTTCTCCTGGAGACTCAGTTTCCCCACGTCAAGACCATCGTGCTGGAGCAGAACTTCGGCTTTGCCGAGGGCTACAACCGTGCGCTGGAGCAGATAGAGGCAGAGTATTATGTTCTCCTGAACAGCGATGTGGAGGTGGCTCATCACTGGCTCACTCCGCTCATCGAGTTCATGGACAGCCATCCCCAGGTGGCAGCCTGCCAGCCTAAGCTCCTGGCGGAATACGACAAGGATATGTTTGAGTATGCGGGAGCCTGCGGAGGTTTCCTCGACAAGTTCGGCTATCCGTTTTGCCGCGGCCGCATCTTCGAGACCGTGGAACGCGACAACGGACAGTATGATTACCAGCAGGAGGTGCTCTGGGCTACGGGTGCCTGCATGATGATCCGTGCCAGGGATTACTGGGAGGCAGGCGGACTGGATGGCCGCTTCTTTGCCCATAATGAGGAGATAGATCTCTGCTGGCGATTGCGCCTGATGGGCAGGAAGATCTACTGCATTCCAGAGAGTGAAGTCTATCACGTGGGTGGTGGAACCTTGCCGAAGAGCAATCCGATGAAGACTTTCCTGAATTTCAGAAACAATCTAACGATGCTCTATAAAAATCTGAGCGATAAAGAATTATCTCATGTTATGAGAGTGAGATGGTTCCTGGATTACTTGGCTGCTTTCGAGATGCTGATCCTGAAACGCAACCTGGGCGACTTCAAAGCAATCTTCAAGGCCCGCAGGGCTTTCCAGGCATGGAAGCACGATTTCGATGAAGACCGCAAGAAGATTCAGGAGAATAGAGTGGAGGAAAAGATACCGCAGGTTTTCGATTGCTCCATCCTCTGGCAGTATTACGCCAGGGGCAAGAAGCTCTTCTCGAAACTGTAAGAAGACGATAAAACAAACTTAAAATAAGAATCTATGATGAAGAAACAAATGATGATGGCGCTCGTGTCGCTGATGGCTTTGACAGCCCAGGCACAGGCGAATTTCAATGTGACGGTGACCAATCCGTCAAAGATGGTGAAGACAGATCAGCCGGTGGTAATCGACCTCAGCAAGCTGGGAAGCATCGGGGAGATTCAGCGTGCGGTGGTAACCGTGGATGGAAAGGAGATTCCTTCACAGCTCGACGACACCAACCGCGACTGTACCAACGATGAACTCTGCTTCCTGCTCGATCTCGGCAAGAAGGAAACCAAGAACTGCCAGGTGCAGCTCTTTACAGAGGGCGAACAGGCGCAGTATCCTGCCCGTACCTTCGCCGAACTCTGTCTGCCTAGCAAGAACAAGAAGCTTGCCAAGAACAAGCAGGACATCTATCTGCGAAGCATCTCCTTCGACAAGAAGACCAAGGATGTCTATCACTATGTTCATTCCCACGGTGTCTGCTTCGAGAGCGAACTGGTTGCCATGCGCATCTATTTCGACCAGCGACAGACCATCGACCTCTACGGTAAGATCAACAAGGGACTGGTAATCTACGACACCCAGTTCTATCCATCCGAAGAACAGTTACAGGCTGGCTCTGGCGACGACTGCCTTTGGGTAGGGAACACCTACGGACTGGGAGCCTTGCGTGGCTGGGACGGCAAGAATCAGCTGCATCTCACCGATGTGAAGTATCAGGAGCAGCGCGTCATCTCCGAAGGTCCGCTCCGTGCCATCGTCGAGGTGGTGGATAACGGCTGGGTTCCGGCTCCGGGGCTGAAACCGCTGAATGCTACCATCCGCTACACTATCTACGCCGGTCATCGTGATTTCGATGTAGATGTGTTCTTCAACAAGGATGCTTCTGATTATCAGTTTGCTACCGGACTCATCAATGTAAAGGGATCCAGCGAGTTTGCCGACGGCAAGGGCCTGCGTGGCTGCTACGGCAGCGACTGGCCTACAGGCAAGGATGACGGCAAGCACAAGTTGGAAACCGTAGGCTTGGGAATCTACGTGCCGCAGAGCGCCCTGGTGAGCCAGGAACCAGCCAACAAGGACTGCTACACCCAGGTGGTGAAGCCTTCCGGCAAGAAGCTGAGCTACAAGCTCGCCTATACCAGTGCCAACGAAACCTATGGTTTCAAGGGTGAGAAAGAATGGTATCAGTGGTTGAAGGAGTGGAAGAAGCAGATCGAGGAACCCGTGAAGGTTTCCGTTTCCTGCACGATTCGATAGTAGGGAGCTAACTCCTTAACTCCTCAATAAGCGACAGAATATTGCACAGATAGCCAATAGTGAGTAAAAGTGTTAGCATTTTGCTCGCTATTGGCTGTTTTTTATTATTTTTTTGAGATTTTGCTTGGTAATTTAAATATTTTTTAGTATTTTTGCAGTCGTAACCAGAAGACTTTAAAATTACGTGAAAAGAATATTTGATTATATCGTCATATTAGCATTTATTATGCTCTGTTCGGCCTGCGAGTTCAAGTTCAAGCCGAACGAGGAGGCTGACGCTGTTCCATTAACGGTGCAGCGCTACGACCGTCTGCAAAGCAGATACCTTACCACCGGTGATTTCTCTGCCCTTCAGCAGATGAATACCGACTATCCGATAGAAACCCGAACACTGATAGAGAAGATGCTGCAGCTTGGCACCATTACCGACGCCAATATCAGCAACCGTTTCCTGATGTTCTATCAGGATTCCACCCTCCAGTCGCTTATCGCAGATGCTGAGGCCATGTATGCGAACATGGACGACATCAACGAGCAGCTGAAGAAGTCGTTCGGCCGTCTGCACGACTGGCTGCCTGAGCTTCAGCAGCCATACTTCTATGCCCAGATCGGTGCGCTCGACCAGAGCATCGTGGTAGGTGAGCATTCGGTAGGTATTTCACTGGATAAGTATCTGGGTCCGGAATATCCGCTCTACAAGAAATTCTATACAGCCCAGCAGCGTGCTACCATGCAGCGCGAGTATATCGTGCCCGACTGCCTCACCTTCTATCTGCTGAGCATCTATCCGATGAAGGATTTCGATACCCGTCCGCAGCTGGACCGCGACCTGCACATGGGCAAGATCATGTGGACCGTGAACAAGGCGCTGGGTAAGGATATTCTGGACACCAAGTATGTGAAGACCATCCAGGCTTATGTGAAGCGCAATCCGAAAATCACCGTCAAGGAACTGCTGGAAGACGAGGACTATTCGCCTATCGAAGCGCTGCATAAGGACTAATCAGCAGGATAAGGACTAATCGGATAAGGATTAGTCTGCTGCTGGATGAAGCAGGAAAAACAAAAGCATTCAATACAATACATGAAAAGATTTTCAATTTTTGTTGCAACGATGATGATGGCATCAGTAATGCAGGCAGCTGAGAAGCTCGATTTGAAGTCGATTACTTCAGGTGCATTCTCTGCCTCATACGTTACAGGAATCAACCCTATTGAGGGTACCGATCTCTATGCTTCCATCAGTTCTGATGGCAAGCAGGTAGTAAGTTATTCTTTCAAGACTGGCAAGCAGGTGGCTGTGCTCTTCGACGTAGAGGCTGCTAAGGCTCCGATGAAGTCGGTAGAGGGCTACGTGATGAGCCCGGATGGTAAGAAGATGCTCGTCTTCACCAAGAGCAAGGCGGTGTATCGCCGTTCGTTCAAGGCTGAGTACTTCATCTATGATATTGCCCGCAAGACCATCAAGAAGCTTTCTGAGGGCGAGAACCAGCAGGTGGCTACTTGGTCGCCGGATTCACGCCACATCGCCTTCGTCAAGGACAACAACATCTTCGTAACCGATGGCGAGAAGGAAGTGCAGGTTACCAAGGACGGAAAGTTCAATGAAGTGATCAATGGTATTCCCGACTGGGTATATGAGGAGGAGTTTGCCTTCAACCGTGCCTTCGCCTGGAATGCTGACGGAACCTCACTCGGCTGGATCCGTTTCGACGAAAGCCACGTGAAGACCTATTCGCTCCAGCTCTTCGAAGGCGCCAAGCCTACCCGCAGTGAGTTCCACGATTATCCGGGAGAGTATTCCTACAAGTATCCTAAGGCAGGACAGGACAACTCCAAGGTGAGCCTCTGGAGCTACGATATGAAGACGGGCAAGACCCTCGCACTGGATGTTCCAGTAGATGCAGACGGCTACTATCCTCGCATCAAGACCACTCCAGACGCCAACAGTCTCATCGTCTATACGATGAACCGCCACCAGGACGACATGCGCCTCTACTCCGTGAATCCATTCTCCGGCAAGAGCAAGCAGATCATCCAGGAAAGCGTGCCTAAGTTCATCAAGGAAGAGGTGATGGAGAACAGCATCGTGGGCAAGAAGAACATCCTGCTCCCTAGCGACCGCGACGGCTACATGCACCTTTATCTCTATGATATGAAAGGCAAGCTGATCCGCCAGGTAGAGAAGGGCAACTACGATGTTACCGCCATCTACGGCATGGATGAGAAGACCGGCGACATCTATTTCCAGGCAGCCATGCTCAATGCACACGACCGCCAGGTTTATGTGGCTCACAAGAACGGCAAGGTGGAGCGACTCACTTCTGAGGAGGGTTCCAACTCGGCTTATTTCTCAGGCGATTACCGCTATTTCGTGAATAACTGGAGCAGCTACAGCCATCCATACGTTTACACCGTACGCAACAACAAGGGTAAGGTGATCAAGACCCTGGAGGACAACAAGAAGCTGTTGGAGAAGACCAAGCAGTATAACTGGGGCAAGCGCGAGACCTTCACCTTCACTACATCAGAGGGCGTGAAGCTCGACGGATGGATGGTGAAGCCGGTAGATTTCGACGCCAGCAAGAAGTATCCGGTCATCCTCTTCCAGTATTCCGGTCCGGGCAGCCAGCAGGTGCTCAATTCCTGGAGCACGGGAAGCATGGGTTCCGGTGGAGCCTTCGATTACTATCTGGCTCAGGAGGGATTCATCGTGGCTTGTGTAGATGGCCGTGGAACCGGTGCCCGTGGTGCTGAGTTTGAGAAGTGCACCTATCTGCGCCTCGGCGACCTGGAGTCAAAGGATCAGGTGGAGACAGCTCTCTATATGGGCAGTCTGCCATACGTGGATAAGGACAACATCGGTATCTGGGGATGGAGCTATGGCGGTTTCAATACCCTGATGAGTATGAGCGAAGGCCGCCCTGTGTTCAAGGCTGGTGTGGCTGTTGCGCCTCCTACCTGCTACCGCTTCTATGATACGGTCTATACCGAGCGTTACATGCGTACTCCTCAGGAGAACGAGGAGGGTTACAAGGTAAACCCAATCGAGCGTGCCGACAAGCAGCATGGTGCCTTGCTTATCTGTCATGGACTGGCAGATGACAATGTTCATCCACAGAACACCTTCGAGTATTCAGAGGCATTGGTTCAGGCAGACAAGGATTTCAAGGAGCTTTGGTACACCAACCGCAATCACGGCATTTCGGGAGGTAACACCCGCAATCATCTCCTGCGCCAGATTACCAACTGGTTTAAGGATAAAATGAAATAAAGACATCAGGTTTATTCCTATAAAAAAAGCCCCCGGAGGTTTCACAACTTCCGGGGGCTTTTGCCCTTGGAGATTTCACAACCTCCTAGGGGCTGAACTAAACTACATTCAGCGGTAATCTAGTACCGCTGACGCCCTAAAAAATAATTTTTAATATAGGTATTAACTACTAAATATTTTTTAAAAACTTCTTTTCTTTATGCTTCAGCTTTTTTCTTGGCTTCCGCCTTTTTCTGCTTCAGTTCTGCCTTTTTCTGCTTCACTTCGGCTTTTCTCTGCTTCAGCTGGCTCTTCACTTCAGCTTTCTTCTGCTTCAGTTGAGCCTTTGCCTCCTTCTTTTCAGCCTTTCTTTCAGCCTTGGTCTTTGGCTCCTCCATGTCGCTTGGCTCTACCGCCTTGAACATGAACTTGCTCTCGTCGATGTTCTTCATCTGCCATGGAGTAGGGAGGTCCTTCGGCTTCTCGCCGTTCTTCAGGCGCTTTGCCTTCGCCTGCTTGGTGTAACGGTCGTGCAGCTTGGTCCATTTCTTCTCCGCCTTCTTGAAGTTGCGGTCGAAGATCACGATGCAGGTTCTCTTTGGTGCACCGATCGACTCCAGGTATTCCTTCAGCTGCAGGGAGTAGTTCTCTCTGTTGTCCAGGAAGAGCTTCTTGTGAGTCAGATATACTGAATCAACTCTCTGCACGCTGGTCATATACACCGTAGAGTCGCTGAACGACGATGCGAAACCGAACATATATGCAGTTGTCGGATCATTCTTGGCGTGGGCCGTGAATGAAGAGATGGCTGCGATAGCCAATGCTAATGCGATTTTTAAAACTTTCATTTATTCTTTTCTATACTTATGTTTTGCGCTTACTGTCCCAGATAGGATTTCAGCAGTTTATTCTTCGTGTTGTGTCTGAGTCGGCGCAGGGCTTTCTCCTTGATCTGCCTTACACGCTCCCTCGTCAGGTTGTACTTTTCACCTATCTCATCCAGGGTCATTTCCGGCGAACCGTCTATTCCGAAGAATGCTCTCAGCACCTTCTGCTCCTTGTCGGTGAGCAGCTTCAGTATGCGGCTAACCTCCGCCTTGAGCGATTCTATGGCGAGTTCCCTGTCGGTATTGGATGAGTCGCCAGCCAGGAAGTCGATCATGCTGCTGTCCTCGCCGTCGGCGATAGGTGCATCCATGCTCACGTGGCGTGAGTTCGCCTTCATGGCGTCTGCAATCTTGTCTTCGGGCAAATCCACACGCTCGGCAATCTCATCCACGCTCGGCTTGCGCTCGTGTTCCTGCTCGAACTTGTTGAGTTCCCTTGTTATCTTGTTGACGCTACCCACCTGGTTGAGGGGGAGGCGTACCAGTCTGCTCTGCTCAGCTATAGCCTGCAGAATGCTCTGTCTGATCCACCAAACGGCATACGAGATGAACTCGTATGCCGTTTGGT